>OLPZ01000001.1_pt1:0-410000 | contig 411950 bp, 336 predicted proteins | sample 1672711 | NCBI WGS metagenome assembly OLPZ01 (sample SAMEA3136716, study PRJEB25190) | human gut metagenome
AGGGCGGCGAAAGCATTATCTACATCGCTTCCGATGGCTCCCCCTATGAGAAGCGCGTAGATGCCAAGGGGCGTGTGTTGAGCGATGAGTGCATAGCGGACGAGGTACCATTCGGGGAGCTGCCCGAGGGCTGGGCGTGGGCGAGGTTGGCAGAGGTTGCCTTCGTTTTAAATGGCGATAGGGGCAAAAATTATCCGGCGAAATCGAAGCTTCATGATTCCGGGATACCGTTCGTTAGCGCGGTCAACATAGAACAAGGCATCGTTTCGAAGACGAATATGCTTTATATGACAGAAAAGCAATATAGCATGCTTAGAGCAGGTAAATTAAAGCAGGGTGATGTCGTTTTCTGCATTAGGGGATCTTTGGGAAAGCATGGAATATTCCCTTTTAAACATGGTGCAATTGCATCTTCGCTGGTTATCGTCAGATTGGTTGCTCGCGCAGAGATGTTGCCCAACTACTTGGATATTTTGTTCGATTCACCCACGACAAATGACAACATAAGGAAATTTGATAACGGCACCGCTCAACCAAATTTGTCAGCAAATAATTTCCAGTCTTTCCTTTATCCCATCCCACCCCTCGCCGAACAGCGTCGCATCGTCGAGCGCATTAACCAGCTCATGCCCCTCGTCGAGGAGTACGGAAAGCTCGAGGACGCCCGCGAGGAACTAGACGCCGCACTGCCCAGCCGCCTGCGCAAGTCCGTGCTGCAGATGGCGGTGCAGGGCAAGCTCGTGTCCCAGGACCCCGCAGACGAGCCCGCGAGCGCTCTATTGGAGCGCATCCGCGAGCAGCGCCGCAAGCTCATAGCGGAGAAGAAGATGAAGGCCCCCAAGGGCGGCGAGTCGGTCATCTTCCGCGGTTCCGATGGCCGCCGCTATGAGAAGCGCATAGACGCCAAGGGCCGCGAGTCCGAGCCCGCCTGCATCGAAGACGAGATCCCGTTCGAGATCCCGGACGGTTGGGAATGGGTGAGGTTGGAAGGAATTGGCGATTGGAAAGCGGGAGCCACGCCCGCAAAATCGAAACCCGAATACTACGCTAATGGAACTATTCCCTGGCTGCTTACCGGCGACTTAAACGATGGCATTATTAATGAAATACCTAACAACATCACGGAGCAGGCATTGGAGGAATGTTCAGTTCGACTTAATCCTGCTGGGTCAGTTTTAATTGCAATGTATGGCGCAACTATAGGCAGAATTGGCGTTTTGGGCATTCCCGCAACGACCAACCAAGCTTGCTGTGCGTGCATCCTACATGACGACGCTATTAGGGAATGGCTTACAACCTGGTTGCTGTCTTATAAACCCCACTTCGTTAAATTAGGCATGGGCGGCGCTCAGCCTAATATTTCTCGCGGAGTAATTGTTTCAAGGATTCTGCCTCTTCCGCCCCTCGCCGAGCAACGTCGCATCGCCGAAAGAGTCAGAAAAATTCTCTCGGTCATTGGATAACTGTTTTCATGGCATCGTTGAAAGGATGGTGCCATGAAAACGTTTGCCCAGTACCTGAGGGAAAAGGATTACGCGGAGAACACGATTAGCTCGTATGTATTCGCAATTGACCAGCTAATCAATAGGGCCCAGTCTCTTACGAACCAGTCGCTTCTTGCTCACAAGGAATGGCTGGTCTCTTCATTTGCACCGAAGACCGCCAATAACCGAATTGGAGCTATAAACGCTTACCTGGATTTCATTGCATTTGATGGGATCCGGCTCAAAGGGGTTCGTATCCAGCAGAAGCCATTTCTTAACAACGTTATAAGTAATGAACAATATGCCCAGATACGAGATGATTTGAAGCGCGATTGCGATTGGTTTTGGTATTTCATTGTTAGGTTTCTTGGCTGCACGGGCGCCCGCGTAAGCGAGCTAAGGCAATTTAGGGTGTGCCATGTTGACGCTGGCTATATGGACATTGTTTCCAAGGGTCAGAAGCTCAGAAGAATCTGGATTCCGCAGGCCTTGCAGCGTGAATGCGCCGCATGGAAGGCCGGAGCAGCTTCGAACGACTTGCTATTTCCCGGCAAAGCAAACAACAGGGCAATTACCTCGCGGGGCATCTCTCTTGGCTTGAAGCGCGTTGCTCTACGCTATGGCATCGATCAAGATGTCGTGTATCCGCATTCGTTTCGACATCTGTTTGCGAAGAATTTCATCGAACGCAACCCTGACATAGCTCTCCTTGCCGACCTCATGGGGCACGAGAACATCGAGACAACGCGAATATACCTGCGGCGAACCGCCAACGAGCAGCGCGCCGCAGTTGATGAGGCTATTGATTGGTGATTAGCGGGATGAGCTCTTTAAGGCACGCATCGATGCGTTTTTGTTCGGCTAAGGGCGGAATAGCAATAAGCATGTCCCGTATCTTGTCAAAGACGATACTCTCAACGGTTGTGCCGTCTTTGCCAAAATCGGAACGAATGCGTTGATCGCTTCCTTGAAAAAACCGTAACAGCCATTCGCTTAGAGAGCTATCGTTAGGAATAACGACCTTCTGATCTTGATTAACCGTTGAAGGCCTACCAAGAATGGCAACGGGGAGAAGCCTCCGCAGAATGCCGCTTCGCGTCACCATCACAATGCAGCCCTTAGGGTATAGAGTGAGCTCAGAGGCTCCTTTCTCGGAAAGCGTAACCTGCGTACTGTCGATATGCTCCTTTTTCATGTCCTTTGAGGTAACCCAAAGCACGCCATCTTTAGCATAGTTTGACCTGTCGTTCGTGGAGGGCGTCTTGCCCCCTCCGAAAGAAGCGATTGAGGATAGCCGTGCCCATTCCCAACCGTCCGGGATCTCGAACGGGATCTCGTCTTCGATGCAGGCGGGCTCGGACTCGCGGCCCTTGGCGTCTATGCGCTTCTCATAGCGGCGGCCATCGGAACCGCGGAAGATGACCGACTCGCCGCCCTTGGGGGCCTTCATCTTCTTCTCCGCTATGAGCTTGCGGCGCTGCTCGCGGATGCGCTCCAATAGAGCGCTCGCGGGCTCGTCTGCGGGGTCCTGGGACACGAGCTTGCCCTGCACCGCCATCTGCAGCACGGACTTGCGCAGGCCGCTGGGCAGTGCGGCGTCTAGTTCCTCGCGGGCGTCCTCGAGTTCCCCGTATTCTTCAACCAAGGGCATGAGCTGGTTGATGTGCTCGACGATGCGGTGCTGCTCGGCCATGGGCGGGAGGGGGACGAACATCGAAGAAAGTGACTGAAGATATATCCCGCCCTGAGCTGTTCCAACAGCATTTTTATAATACCCGTTGAATAAAGGCGACTCTAAGGCCCAAGAAAGATAGCTGTTGCATCCGATAGAATCTATAATCGCAACGCTTCGTTGAGCAATTACTTTTTTATTTGATTGGAAAATCCCAACATTGCCAATCGATCCCCCGATAATGCCGAGAACGATATCGCCTTGTTTGATTTGGGTTCTTGGATTTTCTTTTTGGAACCCGTTTTCGTCGCAATATCGGATGATCAAACCGAGGTCAACCGTACGATTAGAGATGTTTGTAGCGCTTATGACCGGATAGCCGTTTGGCCGCTTGGGCGGTGGATTATGAGATCCGTCTGTCAGTTTTCTACAAATCGTCCCCAGTCTTACCCATGCCCAACCCTCGGGCAGCTCCTCGAATGGCACCTCGCCCGCAATACACTCGTCGCTTAGCACACGGCCCTTGGCGTCCAGCCGCTTCTCATAGGGGGAGCCATCGGAAGCGATAGATGAATAACCAAAAGACCAGGTAAATAACCAAAGTGGGTACCAATGAAGGGCGGTGGGTACAAATTGGGTACCAGAGAAAAACTGGCAATCCCGCAATTTGACTGAGAGGGAACCATGGTCGCCGTCGAATAGAACCATGTTGAGGGGGTGTGCCGATAGAACTTAATCGATATGCAGAAGCATTGTTTTCCCTGATTAAACAATTGCGTATTGTCGATGGCTTGCGCCTGAATTCTGAAACCTGCGATAAAAAGAGGTGCCTTGCGATACAGCAAGGCACCTCTAATAGGTAACACACTTTTGTGTGGAATTACTCCTCGGTTGTATGATCGAAGTTTACCGTCGCGATAAAGCGCAAGTAACTCGGCACTTTGAAGGAGCGGTTCCCGCCCAAAGAAATCTCAAACGAACCATCACGGAAGGAATCGCAGGCACGCAAAAACGGCGACCAATAGTGTTCGATGGAACTGAGGTTGGCCTCGTCAAGCAGGAATAAATACGGCGCCGCATCACCATCCGCAACCCCCTGCTCGCATTCGGCATTCAGAAGCGAAAGCGCATCGAATGCAACGGGATTGGACTTTTCGAGCGACTCGCTAAAGGGGTTGTAATAGCCGATGAAATCCTTGTAGGATGTCCAGCCTTTTTCAACTGGCACCTCGACAAAGCGCTTCGAGGCGGCATTTTTCAAGCCAAGAACCTCAGCGAGAATATTCACAAGAGACGTTTTGCCCGTACCAGGCAAACCGGCAAGAGTTGTAATGTAGCCCTGAGTAAGGCAGATGAGCACATTGGCAAGATCGTTTTTGGCAATATCGCGGCCATACGATGAGCCGATGAGGTCATCAAGTTTCGAGAGCAAAGCCCCAGGATCAGACCCATCTTCCTCTGAAAGCCGTGGCGCAACGGAAGAAGTAGCAGAAAGGTATCCCTCATCGGCACTCACATGCTTAGACCCCGACAATCCGCCTACCGCAGAGACAACCTGCTTCAATGCCGCGCTCTCAAGGACCCGACCCATCAAGACTTCTTCATTTGAAAAAGAAGACACCAGTTCACCAATTTGACGCTGCACTGATTCCTTGCCACATTCCAAGCTGTCTTTTTGCTCTTTAAGGGCATGGACCTCTTCAACTAGTTTGTCTCGCTCCTCCTGGGCAATCTTGACATGCGACGACATTTCTTCTTCGAAACGCTTACGACGCAGATCGAGTTCATCGTCAAATCGCTTGAGCTCATCTTGCACGTGGCTCAGCGATTCCTGAGCCTGTTTTGCAGCAGCCTGAGCCTCCGCGGCTTCCGCGGCATATTGTGCCTTTTCTTTTTCAACACGTTGACGCACCTGATCGCTTTCAAGAACCTTGTCATAGAACGATCTGAAATGCTCATTAGAGAGCACGTATTCAGCCAACTGTTGGGGATCGGCGTTCTCAATGGCGGAATCCCTCACCGATTCAGGAAGCGTCGACCAGCTTTCGTAGGTGCCAAGTAGGCCCAGCATACGCTCGCGGCGCTCGGGGGTTAGGGCGATTTTCGCATCTTCATCGAGGCAGGAAGCAATCTCGCTTTTCAAAGCGCGCATTTGACCCTTCGTTAAGGGCGTTTCGCCCGAACGAGAAATCCTGCCCAGGGCATCGAGAAGGTCTTTGTCGGTAATCCAATCAAAGATGTTGTCGGAAGCGGCTACGTGGGCATCAAGCTCTTCTGCGCTGATATATTGAGCAATCATGTTGCCCAGATCGTCAACAAGATCAATGGAAAAATCGAATTCACTCTCATCGAAAACGCCGATACGTAAATCATAAGAATTGCTTGCCTGCAGCTGAACGGTAGCACCTTCAACACAGGTTGCCTCAAAGGGTCCGTAGTACTTGCGTGCGCCCAACTTGCCCTGGGAAACCACGACGAGCTTGGTTTGGGGAAGAGACGCAACCGAGCGGACATGTACCGGCTGTGCCTGCGCATGAGTTAAATCAACGATTTCCTGAATATCAAGCACCTGCACCAATGAACCAGAAAGGGAATGCCGAGAAAGGGGCATGAACTCAACCGACGATGCGCCCTTAGCAAAGTAAGGATCGATAATGCTATTGAAGCGAGATGCTTCACTCTCTGGGTAATTGCGATTACGGCCAGGATGCTCGTCGTTCACCCTCATAACAACAACGTTGCCAAACATACCAAGCAGCTCGTGGGGAGTGGTACGACTCGTAACCATGGGAAGGCAGCCATTGTCGGGGAAGGCACTGTCCTCAAGGAGCGTAAGCGTCTCGTCTTCTACCAAGAACTGGGGATATGCAAAGCATCGAGTAGCCCCCTTAAAAGAGGGATAGCTGACATACGTGAGCAAATCACGGCGAACGCATTCCTGAAAAGTGCTAATTTCGCCTTCAGTGAGAACCATACCCATAGTTACGCTTTCTTCCCGTCAACAATCGATGAGGTTGTAAACCCTCTAAAAGGTACCGCAAAATATCCGCCTTGAACCCCTAGATCGCAGAATGATTTCTAGATGTTCAATGGGTTTCCCGTTCAAAAAAAAACGAAGCAGGGAGCTTCGGCGACGACAAACGAAGCCTTCTGGAAAACAGCAGCGACAAGAATCCGTAAAGGCTATATAAAACAACTGTTCTTCGTGCGAGCAGACGGCATCTTGCATTAATCTAAAAGATCGCAACCATATCCCTACTAAAAGGGTTTTCCATACCAAACAGAAGGAACCACATGTCAAGCATGCAAGAAGAAATCGCCTCAAGGCGCACTTTTGCCATCATCTCCCATCCTGACGCCGGCAAAACAACCCTCACGGAAAAGCTGCTCTTATACACCGGCAGCATCCAAACCGCTGGTTCAGTTAAGGGGAAAAGCAGCTCCAAGCACGCCGTTTCCGACTGGATGGATATCGAAAAGGAACGCGGTATTTCCGTAACCTCTTCGGTTCTGCAGTTTAACTACGATGGCTGCTGCGTAAATATCTTGGATACCCCCGGACACCAAGACTTTTCCGAAGATACCTATCGCACTCTCATGGCCGCAGATGCTGCCGTTATGGTAATCGACGCCGCAAAGGGCGTAGAAGCCCAGACCAAAAAGCTCTTCAAGGTTTGCACCTTGCGCCATATTCCCATCTTCACTTTCGTGAACAAGCTTGACCGCGAAGCCCGCGATCCATTTGAGCTTATGGAAGAAATCGAAACGGTGCTGGGAATCGGAACGTACCCCATGAACTGGCCCATCGGCTGCGGTCGCAACTTCCGTGGCGTGTTCGACCGTCGCACACGCCACGTTATCGCCTTCGATGGAGAAGGGCGCGGCAATTCATCGAAGAAGGTTCAGGAAATTGAAGCCGAGCTGGGCGATTCAGCACTTGACGACCTTATCGGCGAAGACAACCACAGCAACCTGATGGACGATATCGAGCTTCTCGACGGCGCAGGCGATGAACTCGACCTGGAAGCTGTACGCAACGGCAAGCTTTCGCCGGTATTCTTCGGTTCGGCCCTTACCAACTTCGGCGTAGAACCCTTCCTGAAAGGATTCCTGGAACTGGCACCCACACCGCGCGCCTACAACGACTGCCTTACCGATACACTGGTAGATCCTATGTCGGAATCCTTCTCGGGCTTCGTGTTCAAAATCCAAGCGAACATGGACAAGAACCATCGTGACCGCATTGCTTTCGTGCGCATCTGCTCGGGCAAGTTCGAGCGAGGCATGGAAGCTTACCATATGCAGGGGAAGAAAAAGCTGAAGCTCGCTACCGGCACTTCGCTCATGGCTGATGACCGCGCCATTGTCGATGAAGCTTACGCAGGCGATATCGTTGGCTTGTTCGATCCGGGCATCTTCACTATCGGCGACACGGTATGCGCTGCAAAGAACAAGGTGCAGTTCCCCGCCATTCCTATGTTCGCACCTGAAATCTTCGCTAAGGTTTCACAGGTAAACACCCTCAAGCGCAAGCAATTCGTAAAGGGCATGGAACAGCTTGCTCAAGAAGGCGCCATCCAAATTTTCCGCGAGCTTGGCGCTGGCATGGAGAGCGTTATCGTAGGCGCTGTAGGCGTTCTTCAGTTCGAAGTATTGGAACAGCGCTTGAAAAACGAATACAACGTCGAGGTACGAAGGCAAGGACTGCCCTACTCAATTATCCGTTGGGTAGCAAATCCCGAAGAAGTTGATGTTCCCAAGCTAAACCTTACCCATGACACCTATCGCGTAGAAAACATGCGCGGCGAAAAGTTGTTGCTGTTTACCAGCGAATGGAACTTACGTTACGGCATCGAGCATAACCCGAACTTGAAGCTATCTGAGTTTGGCAACGTTTCCTTCAAATAGCGTATTTGCAGGCGGCCTTCGGGCCGCCTTTCTTATGTAAATGCAAAGAATACAACTTAGCGCTCAATCAAACGTTTCTGCAGCCTAGAGCAAACAACCACCAGCGCAACGCCCACCAATGCCAGCACACCGGCAATAGTGAAGGCTGGAGCATAGCTACCCAGCGCCTCGAAGGCCGATGCCGCTGCCATAGGCCCAATAAACGAAGCCACCGTGTACCCAGGGTATACAAATGAATAGTTCTGCCCAAAGTTCACCGATCCAAAGGCATCACCAACAATGGCGGGAACGATGCTCATAGTACCGCCAAAACACGCGCCAACCGCAGCAACAGCAACAAGGAAGGTTACGAATGTGGTAGCAGCGTGAATACAGAACAACATCACTACCGCGTTAGCCGCAAGGGAAAGAGCCAACGCTTTATAGCGTCCGATGCTGTCAGACAAAGCCCCGAAGCCAAAGCGACCCAAGCAACTGCCCAGAGCAAGGGCGGCAACCATCACGGCACCCTCCGATGCCGTAAGGCCAGCAAGTTCCTGACCGATATTTGAGGCGTGAGCGGTAATCATAAGGCCACTAGTGGAAGCAACCATCATCACCAGGAACAATACGTAATACAGCGGCTGCCGAAACATCTGCCTTGCGGAAAGATTCAGCTCCCGGCACGGCTTTTCCTCGGTTGGCTCTTCCTTATTTTCCGTACGGACGCTAGGCTGCCACCCTGCTGGGGGAACCAGCAGCAACCATGACACGGTAAGGTAAATCACCAACCAGATAACTCCCACAATATGGAATGCCATCTGAACGCTGAATGATTCGATAAGGAAGTTGCCCAAAGGAGCAAAAAACACTGGCCCCAAGCCAATTGCACCAATGCATATACCATTGGCAAAACCGCGTTTATCGGGGAACCACTTCATTACAACGGCAACAATGGTGTTGTATAGAAGGCCGTTGCCCGCGCCCGCAAATCCGCCGAAGAAAAGATAGAGCATTACCAAATTGCTCGCAAACCCGGAAAGAAACCAGCCCATCCCGAACAAAACGCCCGAGCACACCACGATATACCGAGGCTGGATGCGTTGTTGCAACCAACCTGCCAGCATGCTGGAAAAGCAGGTGGTCAGCAAAAACAGGGAATACGCCATAGAAACCTCTGAGGCGCTGAACCCATAGGTGGCCATGAGCGGCTTATTGAAAATGCTCCACATGTAGATACAGCTTGTGCCCATTGCGGCAAGTGTGCCTGCCGCTAAAATGACGTTGCGCTGCGGTTGAATTCCCCTCATTGCAATCCCCTTTGCGCCCCCAAGCACCGTGTCCTACGCGCGAGCTTGCGGTTCTTTCCCTCGTTTTCGCGTTCGGCGGATTTTGCCCTTCCGCCCAACACTCGACAAACAACGAGCAAACCCCATCGTTGCCTTACGTCAATTAATAACCAAGTTGCCGCACCATTAAGGCCAGAATTTCATTGCATCTTTTCGTCGTTCCATAAAAATCGACAATGGAAAACCGTTCAACCAGGTCACGAACGCGTTCACTTGAATTTCCTATGCTGAATCAAAGAAAAGCAAACGAGCGCGATAGAATAAAGCGCTTTCGCATTAATCGCGCAACGCGAAAGCACGTGCGTTCCACTCTTCGAGTGGAACGTTTCTTTTACGGGCATGTTAGAACACGATAGTCAGGAGTACGAAAACCCCGCCATGCAGCACGATAAGATCAAACCGATTCTATTCAGCGTTATCAAGCACAGCAGCAAAGAAGAACTCAAGAAGCAGCTTCCTAAAGACATCGTGTCGGGCATCGTGGTTGCCGTTGTAGCCCTGCCGCTTTCCATCGCACTTGCCATCGCTTCGGGCGTCGGACCCGAAGCTGGCCTATACACCGCCATCGTTGCAGGTTTCCTTATCGCCTTCCTGGGAGGAAGTCGTGTTCAAATCTCGGGTCCCACTGCAGCCTTTGCTACCATCGTTGCCGGCATCGTAGCAACTGATGGCCTCGATGGCCTATTTGCCGCCACCATTATTGCGGGCGTCGTTCTCATCCTTATGGGCGTATTTAAGCTTGGAGCGCTTATCCGCTTTGTCCCCTACACCATTACCACGGGCTTCACCGCCGGCATTGCAGTAACTATTGTTATCGGTCAAATCAAAGACCTGCTGGGGCTTACCTACCCTGCAGGCACCCCTACCGTAGAAACCACCGACAAGATTCAAGCGGTTGTACAGAACATCGCCACCGTCAACACTGAATCGGTGCTGGTAGGCCTAGCTTGCCTGGTGGTGCTGTTCCTGTGGCCTAAATTCAACAGGAAGATCCCCAGCTCTCTCATTGCCATATTCGTAGGCATCGGCATGGTGAACCTGTTGGGCATGAATGTAAACACCATTGGCGATCTCTACACCATCAGTAGCGCCCTTCCCGAGCTGCACATTCCCCAACTCAGCACCGAGCTCTTCCGCGAAGAGCTTGCCAACGGCTTTACCATCGCCATGCTGGCAGCCATCGAATCTCTGCTTTCTTGCGTCGTTGCCGACAGCATGATCAGCTCACATCACCGCTGCAACATGGAACTTGTTGCGCAGGGCGTAGGCAATATCGGCTCTATCCTGTTTGGCGGCATACCCGCCACAGGAGCCATTGCGCGAACCGCCGCCAACGTTGACAATGGCGGGCGCACCCCCATCTCAGGCATGGTTCATGCTGTTGTTCTGCTGCTTATGCTGGTATTCCTCATGCCCTATGCAGCATTGATCCCCATGCCCACCATCGCAGCAATCCTGCTGCAAGTTGCCTACAACATGTCGGGCTGGCGCAACTTCGCGCACCTCTGCAAAACTGCATCGAAGGGTGCCGTAGCAACCCTTTTACTCACATTCACCCTAACCATCGCATTCGACCTGGTTACCGCTATCGGCATTGGCATGGTTATCACCATCGTACTGTTCATGAAGATGGTCAGCGAAGAAACCGAGGTTAAGGGCTGGCAGTACTATTGCGATGCCAATTCCGAGGTTACGCATCTGCGTGAATTGCCCAAGAGCGTACGCGTGTACGAAATCAACGGCCCCATGTTCTTTGGCATGACCGACCGCATTACCGATATTTCAGTAAAGTCGTTCACCAAGTACCTGATCATCCGCATGCGCGGCGTTCCATCACTTGACGCATCCGGAATGAATGCCCTTGAAAACCTCTACGACTACTGCACCGAAAATGGCGTAAAACTGATCTTCAGCCACGCGAACGAACAGCCCATGAAGACCATGCGTCGCGCTGGCTTTGTTGATCTGGTAGGCGAAGAGCACTTCCGCGTCAACATCGATGACGCCATCGAACATGCACGCGAACTCATCGAACAAGAAGAGTGCAAGCTCTCTGCCTAGAAACGTCACAACTACCAACAATAACGCCCCCAATTTCCTCTACAAGCACTCCTGTTTTCTGAACACCGAGAAACGGAAAGCGCTTGGAACGAAATCGGGGGGCGTATCGTTTTACGGGACCATGAGCACCGCTAAGCAGCAGATTGCTTCAGTGACGCAAGCGTCAATCATGCATATTTTGATTTGCCCACACAAGGAAGTACCATGGGTGGCAATTTCGACAGAAACCCGAAGGGGGCATCGCGCTACACCCTATCCGTCTGTGTGTTCGGGCGAAACACCCTAGGGAGCGGAACAGCCGCCCCAATCACCGCCGCCACAAGCATCACAACAACGCCTTTCAAGGGGAAACACAGCATCAGCAGCAGCGCTGCCATGATAGGCTGACGCATTACCGCTCCCATCAACGCTGATGTACAAGCAGCCACACAAAACGCAGGAGCTGCCCCCGTAAGCAAGGCGAAACCATAGCCTAAGCTAACGCCAGAGAAGATCACAGGAAAGAAATGGCCGCCTCGCCAACCCAGATTCAAGCACGTTGGCGTAAGAGCGCATTTCACAAAACCAGTAGTTATAAGGACAGCTGCAGGAAGAGCCGAATATCCCTCCATCAAGCGATGCGCCTGCGATTCACCGGCAAACATGGTGTACGGCAATGCCATACCGCATATAGCCAAAACCACACCAGCAAGCACCGCTTTCGCCACAGGACGATTCCCCATTGCATGCGAAAGACACATAGTGCCCTTATTAGCGGCATGAAATACCCAACCGCAGATCATACCCGCCAAAGCCAACGGCAACAACAGCATCAGTTCGTACGAGCCAACTTCTACCGCATCGAATCTCGGTAAACCAGAGTTTTCACCGAACAGCTGGCCCAAAATCAAAAATGCACTCAAAGCTCCCGCAATAGCGCACAGATACACAGCGGCCTTCTGGGCTTTTGGAAGAGCGATGTCCTCTTCTCCGCGCGCACCATCAGCCGTCCCGGAAAGCGGAGCCACAAAACCATAAAGAGGTGCAGTAAACAACGCAGCAAGCGCTGCCTGGGTGCCGGCAACGGTAAGAGCTCTGAAGTCAGCGCCGAACCTCCGCATCCTGTCTCCCACCCAAGTGCAAAGCCCTGCGATGACCCCCGTAAGGCCAGCTTCGGGCCCTATACTTCCCCCAAACAGCAACGGCAGCAGAGCAGCTAATGAGAGCTTGCCGATATGGCTGTAATCGTAGCGACCATCTTGCTTGACCTTTGCCATTACGCTATTGAGATCTTCAGGCTCAACTCCTGTATGTTTGGCGTACAGCCCGATTACCAACCCGCCTAGCACACAGACAATCAAGGGGAAGGGCACGAATCCAAATGGACCTTGGGACAGAACAGGAAGCGGTTCTGCAGTGACGGATCCTATCCAACCAGGCAGTGTCTGCCACAAAAAGGAAATGCCCTCATCCATGAGGAAAAAGAACAACCAAACAAAGGCGCCAGCTAACGAGCCGGTTATAAGAACACACAGCAAAAAGAAGACGCGGTTAAAGGGTTTTGCAAAACTCCCCATCAGCAAACACTTTGCCACATAATCGGATTATCGCCACAACGCGCAAGGAGAGTATTCGCATTGGAAAAGGGCCGCGACCCCATGAATGCGCGCAGTTCACCGGCCTGTTTATTTGCAGAAAGAGGCGAAGGATGGGTCGACCGAAGGATATATTTGTTATCCAAGGCAGCAGATTCCTGGCCGGCGGCTTTCGTGTGCGCATTTTCAACAAGCGCTACCGCATGCCTGCCCCATGCCAAAAACACAATAGGTTGCGGCAACATAAAGCACCGCTCAATAACATGATTGGTTAGCACCTGCCACCCCAGTTTTGCATGCGAATTTGCAGCATGCTCACGTACGGTAAGCGTCGTGTTCAACAGAAGAACACCCTGCCTAGCCCAAGAAGTCAAATCTCCGCTTTGGGGCATGGGACACCCAAGATCAGAAACCATTTCCTTATAGATGTTACGCAGGCTCGGCGGTAGTTTTTCGTCTTTTGGAACCGAAAACGAAAGCCCCATTGCCTGGTTGAGGCCATGGTAGGGATCTTGCCCCAGAATAACCACTCGTACATCTTCAGGAGCCGTAAAAACCAATGCATTCAAGATTTTATCCTGGGCGGGATAGATAGTTTCCGTTTTACGAAGTTCTTCCACTGCCCCCATAAGCCGCGAAGTGGTTTCAACGACTTCTTGCGAAGCACCACTCAACCAAGCATTGATGTTCTGTTCGTCATTCACTTCCACTCCAAAGAACATGCGAGGGCCGAGAGGCCCTCGCATTACTAGCGGCTAATACCTGTATACGACAGCCTATTCACCAAGCAGATTCGCAACGGTATGAGCAATGCCTTTGGCATCGATACCCAAATCGGAAAATAGCTGATCAACTTTGCCCTGAGCAACAAAGCTATCGGGCAAACCCAAAACTTCAACTTTAGAGGTAGACCCCATAAGCGCTATAGCCTCTGCTACGCCTTCACCAGCTCCACCAATACGTACGCCATCTTCAACCGTTACCACAACCCCGGTTTCTGCAGCTGCCGCAATGGCCTCAAAGTCGAGAGGTTTTACCCAACGCATATCAACAACACGCACCGAAAGGCCTTGCTTCGAAAGAATCTCAGCGGCGTCAACGGCATAGTTGACCATACGACCAAACGCCAGAATTGCAGCTTGAGTGCCTTCACGAACTTCACGCGACTTACCAGGCTTCATCATAAGAGCATCGTCTGGCATAGGAACACCCGCTGCTTCACCACGGGGATAGCGCAGGGCAACAGGCCCATCAAGCCTCAGAGCAGTATGCAATGCATGGGCAAGCTCGGCTTCGTTTGAAGGTGCCAAGATTTTCATATTTGGCACACACCGTAAAAACGCCATATCGAACATGCCGTGATGCGTGGGGCCATCGTCGCCCACCAAACCCGCGCGATCGAGGGCAAACACAACATTGAGCTTTTCAAGCGCCACGTTAATAATGGCCTGATCGATTGCTCGCTGGAAAAAGGTGGAATACAAAGCTACTACCGGCTTACGGCCACCTAGCGCCAAACCACTTGCCATGCCCACCGCATGGCCTTCAGCTATTCCAACATCGAAGCACCTATCAGGATGGGAATTCGCAAAGGAGCGCAATCCCGTTCCGTCAACCATAGCGGCAGAAATAGCGCAGATAGAACTATCCAGCTGCGCTTCTTTCTCAAATGCCTTGGTAAATGCTTGCGTATAAGTAAGGGCCTTAGGGGCAGCCTTCAGTGCGGCGCCAGTAGCAATATCATAGGGTCCCGTGCCGTGGAATCGGGACGGATCGGCCTCAGCTGGCCCATAGCCCGCACCCTTTTTGGTAACAACATGTACCAAAACAGGAACATCAGATTCCAGCGCATGGCCGATAGTCCGCTTCAGTGCGGGAATGTCATGACCATCAACAGGCGGCGTGCATACAATTCCCAATTGCTCGAAAAGCATGGTGTCGGGCATGACAAACTGCTTCAACGATTCTTTTGCCGTTTTACCCAGTTTCACCATGGCCTTGCCTGCAGGACCAAGAGAGTTCTCCATAAAATCCTGCATGTTGTCACGATTCTTGCGGTAATTGCTCGTAACGCGCAGTGCACCCAGGTGCATTGCCATTGCGCCAACATTGCGTGCAATACTCATTTCGTTGTCGTTCAAGATAATAACGAGCGGCGTCTGTGCTTGGCCGATATCGTTGAGCGCCTCGAATGCCATACCACCAGCAAGCGAAGCATCGCCAATAAGAGCCACGATCTTTTGACTGTCACCACGTAAATCGCGCGCACGAGCCAATCCGCACGCTACGGAAAGCGAGTCGGAAGCATGACCGGAAGGATGAACATCATGAGGGTTGCTGTGAGGCTTCGGAAAGCCCGACAACCCCTTGTATTGGCGAAGCGTGGGGAATTCATTTAGGCGCCCTGTGATGAGCATATGGGCATACGACTGATGCCCAACATCGAACAGGAAACGATCATGAGGCGAATCAATAAGCGAATGAACCGCCAATATGATTTCAACCGCCCCAAGGCTCGATGCGACATGACCGCCCGTCTTGGAAGTGACGTTAATGATCTCCTCGCGAATTTCCTGCGCCAATATGGAAAGCTCCTCATCAGTGAGGAGCTTCAACTTGTCTGGAGAATCGATGGAGTCAAGTATGCGGGCCATACGGCACCTCCTCCTATTCGTCCGAGGACGAAGTACCCGAATCCGACGAGGCTTGAGCCTCGGCGGATTCGGCTTCCTTAGCAGCAATCCCCTCTTCGACGATGCGAGAAGCGGTAAGACCGATGCCCACCGCCTCCTCGTACAGGCTCAAAGCCTCATCGAGAGGAAGCTCCTCATCGCTGACAGCCGCCACGATTTCGTCAAGGCGCGCCTTAATGTCCTCGAACGTTTGAGGAGCCTGTGATTCCATTATGCCTACTCGCTTTCAAGCTGGGTAGCGATACGACCCAAGATTCCGTTAATGAACCTCGGGGAATCGTCGCCGCCAAACTCTTTAGCCAGGTTAACGGCTTCGTTGATGGATACCGAAACAGGCACATCGTCAACGTAGCGCATTTCATACGTGGTAAGGCGAAGCAACGAACGGTCAACTACAGGCATGCGGTCGAGCGTCCAGTTGTCGCTTGCAGATTCAATAAGCTCATCGATTGCTTCAAGGTTTTCCTTGGCACCGTCAAGAAGCATCAGAGCATACTCGCCCAAACCCTGCGTTTCAGGGACAAGCTGGCCATTGTCGATAAGCTCACGCGGAGTCTTTTCCAGAATCTCACCCTGATACATAAGCTGCAGCGCATGCTTACGAGCAAGAGTGCGTTCTTCGTGCTGAGAAAAAGCTTTAGACACAAGCACCACTAATCCTGGAATACGATGCCGTCAACGCGGATATCCACACGTGACACCGTAAGGCCAACCTGCGAAAGAACAGCATCAGCGACAGACTTGCGAACATTATCGGCAATTTCGTTTAAAGAGCGACCCGACTGGACACGAAGGGAAACCGCGACGTCAACCGTGTTGTCATGAGAAACGTTGACGGACACACCCTGCACGGACTGTTTGAACGAAAGAAGGGAACGGATCCCGGAAGGTGCGGCACCAACCGATGCCACGCCAGCAACATCGCGAACAGCGAGGGTAACAATCGTTTCCACAACGCCTGGCGCGATTGCCATGCTTTCGGTATTGATATCTGGCATATTATTCATCCCCCATTTCGGTTTCGATGAAATCGGTATACACCCTTCCTTCAACGAAGGCTTCCTTTTCAAGAACCTCCAGATGGAAGGGGATCGTGGTTTTGATGCCCTCGATGCAGAACTCACTCAGGGCACGTTTGCCTCGAGCGATGCACTCATCGCGGTCAATGCCCCATACGATCAATTTGGCAACCATGGAATCATAATACGGAGAAATGCGGTCGCCTTGCTTGATGTAGGTTTCCACACGAACACCAGGACCACCGGGAACCTCGAAGCGCGTGATGTTGCCAGGGCACGGACGGAAATCATGCTCAGGATCTTCAGCGTTGATGCGGAACTCCATAGCATGGCCAAAGGGCGTAAAGGGTGCTCGTTCAATACAGGAGATAGGCTCACCTGAAGCAATGCGCAGCTGTTCCTTAATGATGTCGGTGCCCGTAATCTGCTCCGAAACCGGGTGCTCCACCTGAACACGAGTGTTCATTTCCATGAAGTAGAACTTGCCGTCCGTATCGAGCAAGAATTCGATGGTACCCGCATTCTCGTAACCCGTTGCACGCACTGCTTTAACAGCAGCAACGCCCATAGCACGACGGATTTCCTCAGTCAGGGCTGGCGAAGGAGCTTCCTCGAGCAACTTCTGATGGCGACGCTGCAGCGAGCAGTCGCGTTCGCACAAGGAAATACGATTACCATGCTTGTCAGCAAGGATCTGCACCTCGACGTGACGCGGACGGAGAACAAGCTTTTCCAGGTAAACGTCGCCGTTGCCAAATGCTGCAAGAGCCTCGTTTTTCGCGGCCATGAACTGGGATTCCAGATCAGCAGGGTCGTGCACTTCGCGCATGCCCTTACCGCCGCCGCCAGCAGATGCCTTGATGAGTACCGGATAACCAACTTCTTCAGCGAACTTACGGGCTTCTTCGACCGTTTCGATAACGCCGTCAGAACCAGGCACCGTAGGAACACCGCAGGCCTTCATGGTGTCACGGGCGGCAGCCTTGTTACCCATAGCATCAATGCACTCGGGCGAAGGGCCAATGAACACCAAATCGTTGTCAGCGCAGGCACGAGCGAAATCGGAGTTTTCAGCCAAGAAGCCGTAGCCGGGGTGGATAGCCTGGCAGCCAGTGTTCACCGCCGCAGCGATGATGGAAGGCATTACCAGGTAGCTTTTATTGGCAGGAGCAGGACCGATGCAAACCTTTTCGTCCGCATAGCGAACGGGATACGTATCGGCATCCTCCGTTGAATACACCGCCACGGTTTTGATGCCCATCTCCTTGCAGGCGCGCATGATGCGCAGGGCAACCTCTCCGCGGTTGGCAATTAGAACTTTGTCAAACATTTATGCACTCTCCGGACCAACAGCATCATGGCTCGTGTGGGGCTCAATGTAGAACAGCGGGGTGCCGAACTCTACCGGCGTTGCATCCTCAACACATACCTCGCGTACCGTGCCCATTTCCTCGGCGCCGATTTCGTTCATGAGTTTCATGGCTTCAACGATGCACAGCGTCTGGTTTGCAGCAACCTCGTCGCCAACCTGAACAAAAGCAGGTTCGCCAGGAGCGGGAGCAGCATAGAACGTGCCTACCATCGGAGAGGTTACGCAATACCAATTTGCAGGATGAGAAGCGGCTGCGGCAGGAGCTGCGGCAGGTGCAGCAGCTGCAGGAGCTGCAGGAGCTGCGGCTGCAACAGGGGCAGCAGGAGCGGCCGCAACAGCGCCGGGCATGCGGACGGCGATACGAGCGCCCTCTTCCTCGACTACGATTTCGCCAACGCCGCTTTCCTCAGCAACGCGAACGAGCTCTCGAATCTGATTGATATCCACGTAATCGTCCTCCTTGGTGTTGCTCGATTCCTCTTCAAGAAGGAAATCGACCTTTTCAGATGTACGGTGCTTGCTCAAATACGTACGAGCCTCATTCGGGAAAAGCGCGTACATCAAAACGTCTTCTTCAGTTTTTGCCAGATCGCCGATTTCTTCTTCAAGCTCGGCGAACGTGGTAGTTACCAGCGAACCAGGAGCAACATCAGGATCAAGCATGATGTCGGATTCGCCCACAACACGGTTTACCACCTCTGGGCTCATGGGGCCAGGAGCCTTTCCGTAGTAACCGCAGATGTAATCTTTCATTTCCTTGGAAACAACGCTCCAGCGCTTACCCGTCAGAACGTTGAACACGGCCTGCGTGCCTACGATCTGGGAAAGAGGCGTTACCAGCGGCGGATAGCCAACCTCGGCACGAACGCGAGGAATTTCTTCCATAACGTCGTCTAGACGATCGATTGCATTCTGGATTTCCAGCTGCGACATAAGGTTCGACATCATGCCGCCGGGAACCTGATGCGAGTAGACCTTCATGTGGGTAAGAGAAGAAACGCCACGCTTGTAATGCCCGCGCTTGCGAACCTCTTCCCAGTACTCGGAAATCTCAAACAGCAGACCCAGATCAAGCCCAGTGTCGTAACGGCTTTCCTGCATAGCAGCGACAAGCATCTCGACCGCAGGCTGGGAATTGCCAAATGCCAAAGGCGCAGAAGCAGTATCGACAATAGCGGCACCGGCTTCAGCGGCTTTCAGGTAGTTGGCAGGAGCCATACCGCCAACATAGTGGCAATGAACATGAATTGGCAAACCGATTTCGGCATTAAATGCCTTAACGATGCGCTCGGTGCGATACGGGGTAAGCATGCCCGCCATATCCTTGATGGCAATGGAATCAGCGCCAAGATCCTTAAGCTGCTGACCATATTCAAGGAAGCTGTCAAGTGTATGAACTGGGGAAAGCGTGTAGGAAATAGCACCTTCGAAGTGACCACCGCATGCCTTAATGGCCTCGGCGTTATCTACCACGTTGCGAATATCGTTCAGCGCGTCGAACACGCGGAATACGTCAATGCCATTGCGATGAGCAGCAGCGATGAACCGGTTAACGACATCCTTGGAATAGTGCTTGTAACCCACCAGGTTCTGTCCACGGGACAGCATGGAAAGACGCGTATTGGGGGTCTTCGACTTGATAGAGCGCAAGCGATCCCAAGGGTTTTCGTCGAGGAAGCGCAGGCAAGTGTCGAACGTAGCACCGCCCCAAGCCTCGATAGCCCAATAACCTACGCGATCCATCTTAGGTAAGATCGGGAGCATATCGCCGATAGGCATACGAGTTGCCCAGAGGCTCTGCTGGCCGTCGCGAATGGTGGTGTCCATGATCTGAAGCTTTCCCAAGTGTTTCGCACCTCCTCTTCGAAACGCGTTGCGCGCACTATACGCACGTTAAAAACGAAAATTAAGTATAAAGCACGAGGCGCCGTAGCGCCCCGTTGCCAGTAGAGTTTTCAGTTAAGACACATAGAACTAGACGCGCTTAACAAAGCGGCCGTCACGGCTGTCGATCTGAAGAACGTCGCCGATCTCGACAAAGGTGGGAACCTGAATGGTTACGCCGGTTTCGAGCGTTGCAGGCTTGGTGGTGTTGGTAGCAGTGTCGCCCTTGAAGCCAGGCTCGGTTTCGGTAACCTCAAGCTCAACGAACATAGGAGGCTCGATGCTGATGAGTTCGTCACCAGCGTACATGAGGGTTGCCTCGTCGTTTTCCTTCAGCCAGTTTGCTGCAGAACCTACGGTTTCAGCAGGAATAGAGAGCTGCTCGAAGGAAGACATATCCATGAAGTTGAAATCAGTGCCATCGCTGTAGAGGAACTGCATCTTTTTGGTTTCAAGACGAACGGAGTCGAACTTGGTACCAGCGTTGAAGGTGTAGTCAACTACGCGACCGGTTTTGATGTCGCGGAGCTTGGTGCGAACGAATGCACCGCCCTTGCCAGGCTTAACATGCTGGAATTCAACGATCGTGCAGAGCTTGTTGTTGTACTCGATGCACATGCCATTACGAAAATCGGCGGTAGAGATTGCCACGTTATGCTCCTTCAAAATGAACCATTGCAAAAATAACCTAAACATTATACCCAGAATGCTACGAGATAATAATCATCTCATGGGTACTTTGCGTAAACACCTCATACGAAGTGTCGCGGACTACGCCATAGTCCTCTAGACGCATACCGAATTTGCCCGTCAGGTAAATCCCCGGCTCCACCGTAACAACATTGCCTGCGCAAAGCGCTTTCGGATTCCTGGGCGAAAGATTGGGCGCCTCGTGTATATCGATTCCTACGCTGTGGCCAAGAGAATGGCCCATGGCTCCGCCGAAACCCTCTTCTTCTAGAACCGCTTCAGCGTGTTGATGAACGTCGGCGCCAGAAAGCCCAGCGCGCAGCATAGCCTCGCATTCCTCGTTGGCACGACGAATAGCCCCATAGGCACGACGAACTTCATCACTCGGCTCCCCCACGAACACCGTACGAGTCATGTCCGAACAATATCCCGCATAGCGAGCGCCGAAATCCATCACCACAGCATCGCCAAATGCTAATTTCGTTTCGCCAGGAATCGCATGAGGAGATGCGGCATGAGCGCCCGTCGCCACAATGGTGCCAAACGCCAGTCCTTCAGCTCCCCCTTCGTACATGTAGCGATCCAACTGCAACTGAACCTCACGCTCGGTCATACCAGGCTTCATGAACGCGATAATGTTGGCGAAAGCCGCATCTGTGATGCTTTGCGCTTTTCGCATTGCCGTTATCTCGGATTCGTCTTTAACCTGACGGAGCTCTTCTACAAAGCCCGAGAGTTCCACCAAATCGATTGCCCTGCCCTCAAACGTTCGCTGCAAGGCGCGATATTCCGCCAAAGGCATCGAATCCTCAATGCCAACACGAACGGTATCGCCATCGATGCAATCTGACACCTTGGCAAGTACGGCACTATGAGCCATACGGCTATTATCGACTTCAATATCGGTATCGGCAGCAGCAGACTTCATTGCGTCAAAGTAGCGGGAATCCGTGTGCAACACGCAGTTACGAGCCGAGACGACAAGGGCATGGGCTGGTTCGTCATCGAAAACACGCTCAAAGCCCGTAGCCCACGAAATGTTCGAAAGCTCACGGACGTAAAGCACATCTATCCCCTGTTCACCCATTACGGCGCGAAGACGGGAAAGACGTTCGGGATTATGTGCCATTTCGTTCTCCTTTGTAACATTAGCCCGAAATGCATGGGAACAATAAAAAGGAACAGGGCCCAAGGCCCTGCCAATAACCTACGAGAGACTTCGCTGCCAAGCTTGAAGGTATTCCAGCACAAACTCATCTTCGAGTTCGCACACTTCCCATTCGCCACAAGCACGAGGAAGCACAAAGCGAAGCTTGCCAGAGCGCACCTTCTTGTCACCCTTCATAAGATGAAGGAGGCGTTCGGATTCAGCCTTCAACCGAAGCTCAGGCAAGCCAAGGGCATCGAGCAAAGCATCCTGGGTCTGTACGAATTCCATCGATGCCCCTAGATGCGCTACTGCCAATCGGGAGGCGAAGCGCATACCCTGCGCAACAGCATGACCATGGGAGTACACACCATAGCCCGCCTCTGTCTCAATGGCATGGGCAAGTGTGTGCCCATAATTAAGGCACTCGCGCACACCTTTGGTTTCTTCTTGGTCGCGCACTACCACCGACGCTTTAAACACGATACAACGCTGCACCGCCTCCTTGACCGTTTCCGGTTCGCGGGCAGCCAGTTGGTCGGTATGGCTGTACAGCCAAAAGAAAAAATCCTCCGAATCAATAACGGCAGACTTGGCTATTTCACCGCACCCGCAAGCCCATTCCCTTTCGGGAAGCGTGGCAAGCGTGGCGACATCGGCACAAACCAGCGACGGTTGGCAAAAGGTGCCCACCAAGTTCTTACCCGACTCGAGGTTGATTGCCGTCTTTCCTCCAACAGAAGAATCGACCATAGAAAGCAAGGTGGTGGGAACCTGAACAATGCGCAGACCGCGCATGAACGTAGAACCGGTAAAACCAGCCAAATCGCCCACAACGCCGCCACCCAAAGCAACTACGACAGAATCACGATTCAAGCCGCATTCAACCATGGCATGCCAAATCTCGGAAGCACATTCAACCGATTTTGCCGATTCCCCCGCTGGCACCGTGATAACAGAAACTTGATAACCAACCTGCTTCAGGGATGCTTTAGCGGGATCAAGGTAGCGCACAGCCACTTCTGTATCAGTGATGATAAGTACTTTCTGATTGGTGTCGAAGGCACGCATCTCAGCACCAAGCCGATCGATTTGACCCGCCGAAACAACCACATCATAGGCACGTTCACCAGGTATTTCCACAACAATGCGCGCCATGTACTAATCCCTTTTCACCAACACACCGGCATCAAGCAGAAGCTTAACTACCTCGTCTGCAACATCGCGAATAGTGCGGCCTTCGGTGTCCACGGAAACATCGGCAGCAGCTTCATACTGAGGCTCTCGCTCGACGATGGTTTTACGGGCAGTTTCGAGGTTCTTGAACATAGGGCGGGAATCGGTGTTGGGGATACGGGCAGCGGCTCCGTCAGCGGAAACCTTCAAATACACCACATAACCCGCCTCTTTCATGATTTGAGCGTTAACGGGACGCTTGGTAACAACACCGCCACCGCAACCAATAAGACGCGGAGAACGCTTTACCAGGTCACGCAAAACATCAGTTTCGATATCGCGAAATGCCTCTTCGCCGTCTTCGGCAAAGATGTCGGCAACGATTCGGTCTTCGCGAAGCTCAAGATATTCATCAGCATCAATAGATGCAACACCGCACGTTACCGCGATCTGCTGAGAAATACTGGTCTTACCTGCTCCCATGAAGCCGATAAAGAACACCGGCTTGGTGAGATAGAACTTGCCTGCATGCGTAGGGTGGTTTGCGGTCATGAAATAAGCTCCTCGTGATTCGTGGCGTTTTAACGGGACATCGTTTTGATACGCTCTTTGTACGAAGCGATGTTCTGCTTGATATCGGTCATATTGTCGCAGCCGAACTTCTTAAGGTAGGCATCGGCAAGCACCATTGCCACCTCGGATTCCGCAACAACGGCAGCAGCTGGAACGGCACAAGTATCGCTACGTTCCTTCGATGCTTCGGCCACTTCAAGCGTATCGAGGTTAACGGTGTTAAGCGGCGTAGTAAGCGTGGCGATGGGTTTCATCCCCACGGTAATCACCAACGGCATACCCGTGGTCATTCCGCCTTCCAGGCCACCTGCATTGTTGGATGCGCGCACAAACCCTTCCGCTTCGTCGAGAAGGATCTCGTCGTGCACCTGGCTACCCGGGCGACGCGTGGTCTCAAAGCCGATGCCGAATTCGACACCCTTGATGGCAGGAATGGAGAACAATGCGCCACCGAGCTTTGACGTTAGACGATCGGTTGGCGTTTCATACCCACCAACTGCAGGAAGAAGACCGGTTACCACGACTCGGAACACACCGCCCAGGGTGTCTCCCGCGTCCTTGGCCTTGTCGATAGCATCCATCATGCGTTCAGAAGCTTCGGAGCTGGGACAACGAACCTCACTCATCTCGATGTCGAGCGGGGTGTAGGTGGTGGCAGCGGCCATGGGGTCTTCTTCCTCCATGATCTCATCGCCGATAGACACTACATAGGAATAGATTTCAACACCAAGCTCGGCCAGGAATTCACGCGCGATGCCAGCAGCGGCAACACGCATGGTGGTTTCACGGGCGCTGGAACGCTCCAGGATGTTACGGCAATCATCCATGTCGTTCTTCAAAACACCCAATAAATCAGCGTGTCCAGGACGAGGAGTTACCTCACGAACCAGATCTTGAGGAGGCTCGCCGAACACGGACATGCGCTCAGTCCAGTTCGACCAATCGCGGTTCGCAACAGACAACGTCACCGGCGACCCAATGGTGTGACCAAAACGAACACCAGAGGTAACCGACACCTTATCCTTTTCGATTGCCTGCCTACCGCCGCGGCCATAACCACTCTGCCTGCGGGCAAGATCGGAGTTAATTGCCTTTTCAGAGATAGCCAACCCTGCAGGAACGCCCGAAACTATAGCCGTAAGAACAGGGCCATGGCTTTCACCTGCTGTTATGTATTCCATGCTGCATTCCTTATTCGATGTTAGATAAATCAAACACGATTTTAGCAAAACCACTGTTGCTCCATCGAAATAAAGTACTTTAGGTTTCGAACGTGTTACAGCTCAGCACGACCGAATTCTACGAGCAGCTCTGCGCATTCCGCGCCCCACGCCGCCATCACCGATGACGTTGCCAAATAATCACAGCCTGCAGCAATTGCCGCATCGCTATAGCAAGTACTTTCACCACAAAGGTCGCACACGATATGACCAGGCCCAAAGGCAATACCAGCCTGGCTAAAATCTTCAGCGCAGAAAACAAGATCCGCCGCAGCAATACGAGAAGCTGCCGCAACGGTTCCAAACAGGAACGAGGCGTTGTCGTAGGCACGGGTTGCGGAAAGGTGACCAACGCGCTTCTGCTCAGTATCGATGATCTGGGTACGTTCCTTGCCAAACGCCTCCAAGAATGCAAGCAGGTTGTTACGTGTGCGTTCTTTTTCCGCCCCCAGCAAGGTAATCTCACTCACACCTGCACGCGCGCATTCGTACACCACGTCAAGAGCCGAACTACCCGATCCCAGAACAACAGCCTTCGCACCGTACAAGGGAAGGAAGAGCCGCTCCATTTCATCGATAGCAACACGAGCATATTGGCTAAGGGCAAGAGTATTCTTTCCGCCGCGATAGAGAATATCGGCACCTTGCGCCAAACGTGCCGATGCACCCTGAACCTTACCAGCCTCGAATACCGCCTGACGAAATTGGGCGGAGACCACAAACGCATGGCTCCTCTTTGCCGAAAGCAGGACCGCGGCTTCACCACGCGTGTGGCACTCTTCGATTGCCACGCTCCATGAAGCGGTCTTTTCCATAAAGGAGCGGCGAAACGAAGCAGCAGCAGGCGCTATGGCGGGCGACGCTAGGAATGTAAGGTTTCGCATGCGCTTGCCCCCTCTGGCTCTTTATCGGAAATGAAGGCACGCTCAATAGAGCGAACGAACATCGTATGCTTTAGGTCTTCCTCCACCAACGGACATACCAGATATGCTTTCATGCCGGCAAGATGCGCCCCTATAACATCGGTTGAAAGCTGATCACCAATCATCAAAGTGTTTTTCCGTGTGCCCCCAATTTTATTGCGCGCCATGACGAATCCGTGCGGAAGAGGCTTGAGGGCCTTGGCCACGATAGGAAGATCGAGCTCGCGAGCAAGGTCGAATACGTTACCGTGAAAATTATTCGAGAGAAAGCACATCTTCACACCAGCAGCACGAACACGCACCAGCCACCGACGCACATCAGCAGGTATCTGATGGTCGGCGCGAGAAAGAATGGTGTTATCAATGTCGAGCAGTACGTGCGTAAAGCCCTTGCCGACAATGTCCCATTCAACATTGATGGCACTCGTTCGCGAAAAATAGCGGTCAGGTTGGATAAGAGACATCGCTACCTCAATAAAGCCTACGAATGATCGGCGATGGTCTTCTGGTGCTCTTCGTAGGTTCTATCGAAGAAGTAATCGACCCCACCTTGATCGTTGGTCCAAAACGAAAAGAAATAATAGTCACCGAAGTTGCGTTCAGGAGAAAGAACCGCATGCAGCGAATCGATACTCGGGCTGCAAATCGGCGTGGGGGGCAAGCCCTTGGTTACACGGGTGTTGTACGGACTCTTAGTTGACCAGTCGTACGTATCGAGATTGTCCCCCACCTCGTAAGCCGTGGTTGCATCGCTGCCCAACGTGCCATACGACGGATCGCCGGAATTGTCCAAGCGATTGTAGAAAACGGCTGCAACCTTGGTGCGCGTGTCGTTAGTGGCTTCCTTTTCCACGATGGAGGCAAGAATCAATGCGTCGTAGTTAGACATATCCTTGCTGCGCGGATACGAAAAATCGAGAGACGTCACCTCAGAGCGATATTGATCGAGCATCTGACGCACCACGTCTTCAGCAGATGCGTTAACAATCAGCTCGTACGTTTTAGGGAACAGGAACCCTTCGACCGAGTTCTTGCCAGCATCGGTTAAGAACGTGTATTCCTTTGCGTACTTGGAAGCGTCCGAGGCTGCGGTTTTGAATTGGTCGGCGGTGATAGGACCGTTATAGGCCTTTTCCACCGCGGCAGCTATTGAATCGAGCGTAGCTCCTTCGGGAACCACCAAATTAGTTATGTTGGCAGTGGGACCGGCAACGAGCGCGTCCACCAATTCTTCGTTGCTCATACCACCCTCGAAGGAATAGACGCCTGGTTTGAGTGAAGAGGCAGCGCCCTTGGCATTCGCGACAGCGGTGAATTCGCCCTTACGAATGACAAGGCCCGCATCGTAGAGGTTGTCTGCGATAACGGGCAATGTAGAACCTTCGGCAATCTGTACTGTGACCTGCTGTCCATCGGGAGCCAAGTGATCATTTGCGGCTTCCGCGCAACTGGTGTTCACGAAGAGCGCCACGATGATGACAACCACGACTGCTACAGCGGCGATTAAGGCTATGAGCGGCGCTTTCGACTTCTTCGGGCGAATCGCCGAAGTGTCGTATGTACGGAATTCCTTTTCGCCCCTCGCATGAGCAGCACGAGCCGCATGTGTGGACTTGCGGGAATACGTAACCTTCCTAGGACTCATTTGCCTCACCTTTCAAAGAACCAGCCATGCGCTTGTCGAGCCACGACTGGAGAAACAACGACGCAGCGATCATATCAACCTTACCGCGCATTTCCTTTTCAGAAAAGCCTTGCTCGCGCAAAGAGCGCTTTGCCTCTGAAGAACTGAGCCTTTCATCGGAAAACTCCAATGGAAGACCAAGCTTGGAGGCAACTTGCTGGGCAACCTCACGAATAGACTGCGCTTGCGGGCCCTTTGCGCCACCCATAGTAAGAGGCAAGCCAGACACTATCAGTTCCGGTTCCCAATCTTCGCACAAGCGGCGAAAACTTGGTGCGTTGGCACGCACTTCTTCGGTGGGAAGAACGCACAGAGGGGTGGCAATTTTTTCTTGAGGGTCACTAATGGCAATACCGCAGCGAACCTTGCCGATATCAAGAGCCATGATTCTCATGTGTGCGTTCCTCCCTTCCGTTACCTGTTTTATGCGAACAGCTTGCGTGCGGCATCAAGCGCAGCATCGATGCCAGAAACATCCTTGCCGCCAGCTTGCGCCATGGTGGGCTTACCGCCACCGCCGCCCTTGATCTCGCGGGAAATCTGCTTGATTACCGCACCAGCATTGAAGCCCTTTTCAACTGCTTCGTCAGTACCTGCAGCAAGCAAAATAGGTGTGCCCTGATTGTCGGAAGCCAACACACAAGCGCCGGCTTCAGGAAGGCGAGAGCGTACGATATCCCAGAAATTACGCATACCGCCAGCATCGATGCCGTCCTTGCGGTAGATAAATACCGGGTAGTCGGAACCAACGGTGAACTGGTCGAGAGCTTCAGGGAGCTCACTCGTTGCAGCAGCAGCCTTATTAGCCTTGCGTTTGGCATTAAGATCGCGCAGCTGCTTGATATTGGCCTCAACGCGGGCCTGGACATCGGATGTGGGCACACGCAAAGTAGCGGAGAGCTCCTTCATCTGATGCTCAAAGCCATTGAGATAAGTCAAAGCATCATAGGAAGTAAAAGCCTCGATACGACGAAGGTTTGCACCGACGCTGCTTTCAGAGACGATCTTCACCAATCCAATTTCAGCAGTGTTGGCAACATGGCAACCACCGCACAACTCGCTGGAGAAATCGCCCACCTTAACAACGCGAACTACATCGCCATACTTTTCGCCGAACAGAGCGGTAACACCCTCTTCGCGAGCCTTGGCAAGCGAGGTTTCGAAGATGTTCGTTGCGGTAGCGGACATGATAACGCTGTTGGCGAGTTCTTCGACCTGCTTCAGCTGCTCAGGCGTAACCGACTCAAAGTGAGTGAAGTCGAAGCGAAGACGATCAGGGCCAACATAGCTACCAGCCTGCTTGACGTGAGCACCAAGAACCTGACGAAGGGCAGCATGCAGAATATGAGTACACGTGTGGTTGCGTGCAATGCAAGCACGACGCTTAACGTCAACCTGCGCGGAAACGGCCATGCCAACCGTAAGCACCCCAGAGGCAACGGTGGCAACATGACATACCAAGCCCTTTTCAGGCGCTTTGGTATCGGTTACCTGAAGCTCCACACCATCAGCGGTGATGGTGCCTGTGTCGCCAACTTCGCCGCCCATTTCAGCGTAGAACGGAGTAACGTTGAGCACAACTTCGCCCTGTTCACCAGCAGAAAGAGAGTCAACGCGCTCACCATTGCGGACAATCGCGCAAACTTCAGCATCGGCAGAAAGACATTCGTAGCCAACAAATTCGGTTGCGCCAAGCTCCTTCAAGAGATCAGCGTGAACGCCACCATAGGTGCTCCATGCAGCTTCGGCATCCTTAACGTTTGCGGCACGAGCACGATTACGCTGCTCTTCCATGCAGCGAGCAAATTCTTCTTCGTCAATGGAATAGCCACGCTCTTCACAGATTTCCGTAGTTACCTCGATGGGGAAACCGTAGGTGTCATGCAGGACAAAGGCGGTAGAACCGGAAAGCACAGTGCCTTCCATTTTGGAAAGGGCATCGTCGAGATATGCCTGACCCTGACGAAGCGTTGCACCAAAGCGCTCTTCCTCGGAAAGAACAACACGCTTGATAAGCTCTTCGTTCTCGACAAGTTCGGGATACACATTGCCCATAAGCTCGATGATCTTGTCAACGTAACTGGTAAGGAAGGCACCTTCAATACCCAGAGAATGGCCCTTCATAACCGCGCGACGAAGCAAACGGCGCAGAACATAACCGCGACCCTCATTGGAAGGAAGAATGCCATCGGCGATCATAAACGTGATTGAGCGGCTGTGGTCAGCAATGATACGGAGACACACATCGGTTTCCATTTCCTGGCGGTACTCCTTGCCAGAAAGCTCTTCGCCAACGCCAACCAAGCTACGAAGGATATCAGTGTCATAGTTGTTGGTTACAACCTGCATGATTGCAGCAATACGCTCAAGGCCCATGCCGGTATCGATGTTCTTCGTCTGGAGCGGAGCGAGGGTGCCGTCCTCTTGGCCATCATACTGGGTGAACACACAGTTCCAGAACTCAAGGTAGCGATCACAGTCGCAGCCCGGCTTGCAGTCGGGGCTGCCACACCCTACGTCGGGACCCTGATCGAAATAAATTTCAGAGCAGGGACCGCAGGGGCCGGTAGGACCAGCGCGCCAGAAGTTATCTTCTTCACCCAGCTTGGAAATATGATCCTCTGGAACACCAAGGCTCTTCCAGATTTCAATGGTCTCGTCGTCGTTTTCGAAAACGGTAAAGTAGAGCTTTTCAGCAGGAAGCCCCAATACCTCGGTAGAGAATTCGTATGCCCAAGCACACATTTCGTTTTTGAAGTACTTACCAAAACTAAAGTTGCCCAGCATTTCAAAGAAGCTTAGGTGGCGAGCATCACCGATATTGTCAATGTCGTTGGTGCGTACGCACTTCTGAGCGGTGGTAGCGCCAATGTAGCGGCTATCAAGCTCCTTCTGATGAAGGAAGTAGGGCTTGAACTGAACCATGCCAGCGCTGGTAAGCAGCAGTGATGGATCATCGGGGATCAGGGAAGAAGAAGGCATGCGCTTGCAGCCCTTTTCCTCGAAGAACGCCAGGTACTTCTCGCGAATTTCGGCGGTAGTCATATAGTTCATACGATATTGTTCCTCTTCGAAGTGTTCATCGTTTAGTAATTTGCCAAATGCAGATTCTATCATTTTCCGTGCTTTGCCCCACGCGAAGTAACCTGAGTCGCAGAAAACTCACCAGTGGCATCGGCAACAGGATTCGCCTCTTCGCCCGAAGGTTCCCCCTTGAAGATAACGCCATCAGGCGAAACGATAACGCGACCCGTGCGCTTCTCGAAGTAGTACACGAAAAGCGATTTAATGGCAGCAACCGCAGGGATCGAAGCAAGCATACCCACGATGTTGCCAACAACGCCGCCAACGGCAAAACCTAAAGCAGAACCCACCATCAAGGCCATAATGACTAGTGCAGGATGGATGTCCACCGAATTGCCCATGATCTTCGGCGAAATGAAGGTGTAGATGAATTGCTGCACGGCAATGGTGTAGACCAACGCGATAACAGCAATAAGCGGACTTGAGAAAACACCCACGATTGCAGCCATGCCGCCGCCTAGCCACGGGCCCACAACAGGAATGATGTTCAGCAGACCGGTGATAACGCCCAAAGCCGCTGCGCTGGGGATGCCCATAACGGCAAAACCAATACCGCAGCACACACCGATAAGCATGCATTGGACCAACGTACCCTTGATATAGCCGCCCATAACGCGAGTGCCCGTGAGATAGATGATGTCTAGATCCTCCCGGAATCGGGGGCCGAACACGCGTTTGATTTCAGCACCCAATGCGGGCAGCTCCATAAGAACCCAAAATGCCACCACCAGGGAAAAGCCAATAACCATGGCGGAAATGGCAACACCAGAGCCCACCGAGACCATACCCTCTGCACTGGCGGAGGCCATGCCAGAAAACCAGGTTCCCACCGACGAAAAAGCATCATTCATCCAATTGGAAATGCGCTCGTCTTGAAGGATGTAGGCGTACTGCGAATAGACGTCATTCCAGACGTTGCGCACCTGAGAAATCTGGTCAGAGAAGGTTTGAAGCAACGCAGTGAACTGTTCACCAACGCCGAACATTGGCGAAAAGAGCATCCAGCTGAGAGCCGTTACCACCACGCCCATAAGGATATAAGCCACACATGTTCCCCACAGGCGGCCAATGCCTTTACTTTCCAGATAGTTAACTGGGCCCCTCAGACAGAAAACGATGATGGTCGTCCAGACAACAATGGCCACGGGAGTGGCCAAAATGTTGAGCGCCCGCCCAAGCAAATACAAAAGAACGAACATCACGATAATGAAGGTGCTCGTGTATAAGCGGCGACGCGATTTTACCGTTTTCAGTTCCTCTTTGCGAAACTCGCTATCCGAGAGATGAGTATCGCTGTTCGTCATAACTGGTTAAGCACTCCTATTAGTTTTGAGCGGATTCGGAATCGCGAGAAATCTGAACAGAGAAAGCGTCCTTCAAGTTGGAAGACATCTCGTTTGTCTGAGCCTGTGCCTCTTCGCGAGCGGCAACGGCTTCAGCGGCTTCGGCGCGCTTTACATCGGCACGAGCCTGAGCGCCAGAAACACACGTCTCGACGCTGTCGAGCTTCTGATCGACCACCTGCACAACAGCACCAACGCGAGAATCTTCCACCTTAGCGCCCAGCGGAGCGATGCGGCTGCGAAGACGGCTGGTCACGTTGGAGAGCGCGTCTAAAGGGAGCGATGTGATATTGTCGAGGGATTCAGTTGCCTTGGAGACATTACCCGTGATGGTGTTCACGTCCTCCAAGATCTGATCCACCCGCATGATCTCTAGATTTGCAGCATCAACGGTAAGGGTGATGCGCTCCATCAACGGATCGATACGCTCAAGAGCAGGCTTTGCCGTGTCAAGTGCTTCCTTAGCCTCCACAACCAAAGGATCAACTTTTTCAAACGTTTCCTTCATGGATTTCGTAAGGGTGATGAAAAGATACGCCATGGCACCCAGTGCAACAACGCCGGCGATGCACAGCAGCACGATTCCCACAGGAATAAGCGATTCGAAGATTTCCATCTTTCCTCCTCTGGTCAGGAACTTAAAACTCACATGTGCAGATTACATTCTATCGGATAGAGGGGCGTCAACGCGATACCTCTCCCAACCTCGTTCCCCAGGCGTGAAAAACACCCCACGCTCCAAGCCTTCGGGGAGATACCGCTGCTTAACATAGCCCTCGGCATAACTATGGGGGTACAGATACTCTCCGTATTCTTCAGACCCCGGACGATGGCGATCGCGCAAGTAATCGGGCACGGGGCGAAGCGGGCCGTTACGCACCTCGTCCAACGCTTTGCCGATGCCAGCATACGCGGAGCAAGATTTTGGGGCTAGAGCCATGTACACTGCCGCCTGAGCCAGATTGATGCGACATTCGGGCATACCAATAACCTCAACAGCCTTAAAGCATGCTTCGGCGACCAAGAGCGCTTGCGGATCGGCATTGCCAATGTCCTCGGATGCAGAAATAAAGATACGGCGCGCAATGAACTTCGGATCTTCCCCGCCATCGATCATCCGAGCAAGCCAGTACAAGGCTGCATCGGGGTCTGATCCGCGCATCGACTTGATGAATGCCGATATCACGTCATAGTGCATATCCTGTTTCTTATCGTAAGGAAGAGTGCGATGGGGGACCGCCGTACGTACCATTTCCTCGGTAATGGTCTCTGCCTTTTGAGCGCGAGCCAAATCGGAGGCAAGCGATAGGGTGTTCAAGCAGCTGCGCGCATCGCCACCCGCCAAAAGCAGCAACGCCTTACGAGCGTCTTCGTCGAGCGAGTAATCGCCCTTCAAACCTCGGCTGCTCTCCAGGGCGTGGTCCAAAATCGACGAAAGGGCATCGTCGCTGAGCCTATGAAGCTCAACGATACGCGATCGAGATATCAATGCCGAATTCACTTCGAAAAAGGGGTTTTCCGTGGTAGCCCCAATCAAAACCACCACACCGTCTTCGACCGCATGAAGCAAAGCGTCTTGCTGTGCGCGATTGAAGCGATGGATCTCATCGACGAATAAAATGGTGCGAATACCCCGATTAATCAGACGCTTGTCAGCATCTGAAATTTCGCGACGCAAATCGGCGACCGTGCCACCGATAGCCGAAACCTCAACAAAATGAGCGTGGGTGGTTTCGGCGATAACGTGGGCAATGGACGTTTTCCCCGTTCCTGCAGGACCGTACAAGATAACAGAAGAAAGCGTGTCGGCTTCGATGGCACTACGCAGCCACGTTCCCTCGCCTAACGCATCCTCTTGACCGATAAGATCATCGAGCGCTTGCGGCCGCATGCGCACTGCCAAAGGGGCATTTGCCGCACGCTTGGTGTTTTCTATGTCTGTAAAGAGTGTATCCATGAGTTGACCTTAACACGGACGCCGAGAGAACCGCTCCCAGTGCGCCAAACCCCATACCGATCACGCAGAAAGGCTTTGCGCATAGGCGGAAAGAACAGCCTGTTCCAGCACTTCCCTGTCCTCTTCCGTAAAGGCATATTCCACCGTTTGCGGCTGAGATGCGTCTACGATACTTTCCTGCTCTACGCGTACAAACGTTGCCGTAACGCGTGGGCTTCCCTGAGCCATAAGCGCCAATGCGTAGCATTGAGCCTGAAGGAGATGTTTGCCGAACACGCGCGCAGCAGATTCATCGGGCGAACCTCCCGTCTTGTAGTCAACCAAGAAGGCCGAACCGTCCCCATCAAACGAAACCGCATCGATTTCACCTTCCAGATACACCGCGTTCGAAACCACACCTAGGCACACCATGAACGGCACTTCGGCCTGGGGAGCGCCCTTAGCCACCAAAGCACGAGCGACATCGCTTGCAAACCACCTATCGAGCGCAGCACTCAGCCGCGCCTCTTGCGAGGGGGTTAATCCCTGGGCACGAACCTGAGCGGCAACGGCTTCATTCGCAGGACGCTTGAGCGCAGACCCGTCGAACTGCGCAATAGCGCGTTGCGCCAAACGGTGAAATGCCGTGCCCAGCGCAGTGGCGTTTTCCTCGAAGAAGCCTCGGTCAACATCGAACAAGGACGGCTCCGTTTCCTCTTCGGGCTCTGGGGCCTGATGGACAGCATCGCCAATCGAAGAGTACGAAAACACCTCTTCGCAAGAAGCGTGATACGGCTGACAATAAGGAGCAGGAGGCAAGGGAGCCGCTGGAATGGTAAAGGGTTTTTTCTCTTCTACGACACGTTCTTGCTGTTCGGCGGGGGTATCAAGCACCGTGAGCTCAAAACCCATAGGCGCGCTTCCGCCGTAGTTGAGCTTCTGTATCGGGGCGGTTGCCGAAGCTTCCCACTGAAGTGCCTCATGTAAATCATCAAGGATACCCTTGCCCTCATACGAAAAGCTTTTATTGCCCGAATGCGCCACGCCAATGAACAGCGACTTGCTGGCACGAGTCAAGGCAACGTACAGCAAGCGGCGAGCCTCGGACAGCTCCTGTGTGGCAACATAGCCTTTCAAGGAAAGCATCAAATCCTGATAGGTCGATGCCTGCATGATATCGGCACTCGGCTCGTCGCCCTGCTCAATAAACTCATGAAGACCCTGAATGGTTTTACGAACGGGACGCAGCATTGGCGAATCAAGCGCAACATAGGTTGAAGCCGCAATGTTTTCGGCAACTAAACTTTCAGCCTTTCCCGAAAGACGCAGATCAGCCAAGGCAACATGAGGAAATTCAAGGCCCTTGCTCGCATGAACCGTCATTATACGCACAAAATTAGAGCTGCTAGCAGAAAGTGTTCCAGGGGTAAGCTTCAACGTTGCTAAGTCGCTCTCGAAACGATCTGCTGTACGGGCAAGACCCAATCCCAATTTTTCGACGTCTTCCAGCATTCGCAGCGCCTTGCCGAGGTTGCCCACAATAGCCTGGCCCTGAGCCTGCTCGCTATCAAGGCGAATAAGCCAACCACTCGAACGCAGCAAGGTACGAACCCCTGCCGCCATGCCGAAGCGACGGATCGAATCGAATGCCGCATTGAGGCAGATATGAGCGAAGTCTATTTGGTCCTCCTGCTCAGCGGTAAGACCAGTAAGCCCCTTTTCGTCCTTCCAAGCCGCAAATCCATCGGATAGAGCCCTGCGAAATCTATGACCCTGACGGCTGGTGCCTGTAGCCAAATAAAGCAGGGCGTCATCGCCCAAAGCAAACAAGGGCGAAGAGAGCACCGTATAGAGCGCCTCATTATCGGTGCAACTCGAAAACAAACGCACCATCGAGGCAACCAATTGAACTTCCAAGGAATCCGAGAAGGTGGAACCTCCAGCAACCAGACACTCAAAGCCAGCGTCGCGCAAAGCTTGAGCATAGACATCAACATTCGACATATTCCCCAACAGCAAAACCATGTCAGAGGGCGATGCTGGATTGCTTGTGTCATCACGCAAGCCAGCGAAATGCTCGGCAATGCGACGAGCGCACGCAAGACGTCCCGCCCCTAGGCCGGGACCCCCCACCTTGCAGTCGAATAGAGCCATGGAAACACGGGGGCGCGTTTCGAAGAGCGGATCCTCTTGATTATTCACTGCTCCCCTAGGCGCCAACGAAAGGAATCGATCGCCGAATACCTGCGGCTGCGAAAATACCTTGTCTACAAAGGAAAGCACATCGGCATGGCTTCTAAAATTATCAGGGAGACTCACGAACTGAGCCTCAGGACACTCTGCTTCAAGGCTTTCGCGGTAACCGAAAAAGACATTCACATCGGCGCCACGGAAACGGTAGATGCTCTGCTGGGCATCACCAACCGTGCACACATTGGAAAGGCCTGGCTGAGCAAGCGCTCGAACCAGAGCAACCTGAAGCTCGTCGGTATCCTGGAACTCATCAATCATGATGATCCTGAACTGGGTTCGGTAGGCATCGGCAATTTCAGGATGATCGGTCAGCGCGTGGAAAGCCATACGAAGCAGGTCAACGTTATCGATGCCGGCAGCGCCCTTCAAGCATTGATATTCTTCATCAACAGCACGAGCTATGCGCAGCAACGCTTGGACGTCGCGAGCCGAAAATGCTGCCTCTACCTGCCCCGCAGCAAAAGCGTAGGCATCGCGGTACTCGGCGAAAAACGTAGGATCGCTTTCCTTCACATGGTATTTGGGGCTGGTTTTAGGGAACGAGAAAAAGGCCTCGACAAAGCGAGCCGCTTCGAAATTCGGATCCTCAAACGAAGTACAGCCACCGTACTCCAGGAGATATTTGTTGGCCACCTCCAAGGCTTTTGTTGTCGCTTCGTGATTCTTGGCGTCGGTCTTCCCCGGCTTGGGCAATCCTTCAAGACAGGAGATGAACGTCTCCCCCAGCTCAACCATCTGACGCATAAGCGCTGAAGGATCCCCCTCTACTTCGGGAACCACGACAGCATCAAAGCCCTCCGGCAGAGCGAGGGCACGCGAAGTGATCTTGCGAACCCACGTTTCAATACTCGGTGAAGCAGGACCCTGGGAATAAACATCGAGAGAACTCACAAAGCCCTTCAACGCTGTATCGTCGCTTTCCTGGATTCGCTTAATAACAGAATCGAACGCCTCTTCGTAATAACGCTTAGATTCCGTTTCGGAGATCACCGAAAATGCAGGGTCTATGCCCAACTCAAGAGCATGTTCGCGAAGCACTCGAGAGCACATGCCGTGAATGGTGGAAATCCACGCATCATCAACCTTCAGCGCCTCTTCGACTAAGCCCATGCCCGCAAGCTGGCGCTTAATACGCGACTTCAATTCCGCTGCGGCCTTCTTGGTAAAGGTAATTGCCATGATCTGGCTGATGCTCTGCACAGGTTGAGCATCGGGGGCATCCTCTGAAAGCGCATAGGCAATGCGCTGGGTAAGCGTAAAGGTTTTGCCGCTGCCTGCACCGGCAGAAACCATGAGCGGTTTATTCAGGGTCGTGATGATCTGGCGCTGGCCAGGGGTGCAAGTGTCAAGATTCACGAGAGCCTCTTTTCACAGTAACGAACCGGGCAATACGTACACGAAGATTCACAGAGAGGATTGGGGGCAATATTACCTTCCAGAAAATCGGCAATGCGCTTGCCCACTTCCAGCTCAACCATATCCAAATACGATTCGAAATTCATATTTACGCCCGAAGCACTCCGCGCAAACCCTGTAACATCAAGCATGGATGAATCAAACGAGCCAGCAATTGATCTAGCTGGCTCTTTGGCCCTATAGCTTAAATAGAGAGCCCCGACAGGACGTGCGGATTCAACAACACGACGCAGCGCTTGCGCATAAATAAGTGCCTGGATCTTGGATGGGATGCGGAAGCCCTCTTGTTCATCGGGGTCAAACCCCGCATCATGCCCCGCAATACCGCCCTTGTAGTCAATCACCACGTAATGACCGTGTTCGGCATCAATGTCAATCCTATCAACGCGACCCATAAGGCGCACACCCGCATAATCGATGGCTTGGCCAGGCTCAATGGAGAGCTCGAACCGCTGAGGCGTAAAACGGGGCAGCATACGCGCCTGAACGTTAAGGTTGTCAATCAACGTCTGCTTCAAGCGATTCGCCTGAGCGCATTCCGTAGAAGAAAGAGGAAGATAACGCACGCCTTCAACCTGCGCTTGTCTCGCAAGTTCCGCATCAAATACGCGGCTCAAGCAGAGCTGAGCCTGCTCCAGATTTCCGAGAGTAACGCGCTTAGAGGAAATCTCCTGCTCCAAACAACGGTAGAACGATTCCCAAACAGCATGCACGAATACGCCCTGCTCCAAAGGCCCGAACAATTCATCGGGAGCTTCGGGGCGCAAACGTCTTGCCGTATACCAACGATACGGGCAATTCACATACTCTTCTATTGCGGAAGGAGAAAGCACAACGGTGTCTGGATTGTCAGGCGCTCGGAACAAGGAAAGGAGCGGCTTAGAAGATTCACCCACGATGCCTGGCGCAAAACCAGGTATCACTATAGAATCGGGCTCTTCCCCACCTGCCTGATAATTTGCCGCATAAGTATTATGCGAACCGCCCTCATCGCGCGTAGCGACATAATCATGCAGGTGCTGAGGTACCCCAAAACCGTCACGCTCTTCGTCCCCCTCTCGCAAGCATTCGCAGAACTCATCGAGCACAAACGAAGGGTACACGTCTTCGTCACCGCCAGCATTCAGAACGCGCTCACACGCAAAGTACTTTGTCGCACATCCCTTTACGCGCTCAAAAGCGAGACGCGCATCCTGCAGAGCATGACGTGGCACCTGAATACCAAGCTTGTCTTCAAGCGTAACTAGCGCATTATGCGATTCGCTAGCAGAAACATAACGTGCGTCCAAATCGCAACGAACAACAACGTCGAAGCGGCTCTGTGTGGAAAGCGAAGGGGCTTGCGATGCATCTAGCACCACAACCCTATTGGAACCAGACCCGCACGTACGTGAAACGTCAACAGCAAGCGAAGACAATGCAAACGTGAATGCCTCGGGGCCCACCTCCCAACGACGGGCAGCCTCGTACACACCGCGCAATGCCATAATGGCAATCTGCTGTTCGAAAACAGAAGCCGCATCGAGCCCACGCAGCTCTTCGGACAAATCGATAAACCTATCAAGCAAAAGCGATGCATCGGCATCAGCAACTAATTCCTCGAATAGATCGTAAGTTTCGGTGACCAAATGCATCATGGCCTGAAGCTCTTCAAAGGAAAGGGCTCTATCGCCACGAACCGAAGCATCGATTTTGGCGGCAGCCTGAACGGAAATGCCAGAAAAAGGAGATGACGCAAAATCCATCAAGGCACGTGGATTGTGATGATCATCGAGAATGAACTCACGGATTGCCATGTAGGCGCGACCAAAATGCGTCTCCGTAAAAGGCTTTCGGGCTTGGAGCACACATTCGCATCCGCGGGCCGAAAGTGCTTCGGACAGCGTTGCGTACACAGAATAGGGGCGCGAGGTAACCACTAAAACACTCCCCGCCCTTCCCTTAGAGGACAGCGCCTCACATGCCTGGCGCACATAACTGGATATAAGCGCATTTTCCGCAGAGGGGCCTGAAGCAAAAAGGAATTGGGGCAGCACGCCCTTCGGCAAACCGGTAATGCGCTCAGTTCCACTGCCAAGAATGGTGCAGGGTATTCCCGTCTTTTCGGCGAACTGAGCAAAGCATGGGGGCAATTCCACCCCTTCAGCCAGGGTAAAGGAAACATCCCAATTTACGCCCAGGAGCACATTGAGGGCATCGCCCTCTTCAACAAAGCCGCGCTGCAAAAGAACGGCACGATATGGCTCCACCAAACCAAGAAACTCACGCTCTTGAGCCGAAAGAGAAGCCGGAGGATTACCAATAGCCGCTTCAAGAGCATCAAGACCAATTGCTTCGGAAAAGAAACGGCACACAAGAGCAATGCCTCCGTCTGTAGGCTCAAGAGACCCAACTTCGGAAGATTGCTCCAGCAAAAAGCGAACGGCAAAGGAACGATCAAGCGAAGAAATCAGCACACGACCATCACCATATAATTCCCAAGCATCAGCAAGCCATGCGGCAAACGTGGTTGCGGTAACGCCGAAACAAGCAGCAGAGCCCTTGGCGGCGAGCTGTTTTCTATACGAAAGGGCCTGATCGTGGGTGCTGAATATAGTTACATTCCTTGTCACTGAACATTCCTCTGTACTTGATGGCCATTGCGGGCTTCTAAACATTGCAACACGTTACGTGTCAAGACTTTTTCTTTTGCGCGATATACCTATACTGAAGTTAGCCGATCCCGTGTCTGCGATGGACCGATGACATTTAATTGGGAGCCTCAGATTGCGTGCGGAATGGAGATTCGTATCTGTTGATGCGAAAGCCAGGAACCAAGCTGCGGACACCCACCTAGCTAGGTGGGTTCATCCAATTAGCGGGGTCGGTTTTTCTATGCCAAAATTCGCTACCTTCACCAGCATTTGCCCCGAAAACCCGCTTCTTCCGGAAACGCGAAACCCCGAGGCCAACCTTTGCTCACAGATCAACCTCGGGGCGAATGCCTAATGAACCGCGCCGTATACATAACCCCATCCGTGAGAAGAGAGCGATGAATTGATCTGGCCGCAAAGACGATCTCGGGTATAAAGACCAGGAGGCAGAAGGTTAAGAACTTCCATGAGCTCGCCGTTAAGCCCGTACGCCTCACCCTCCAACACTACTTCCAGCCTCATATAATCCTCGCGACCATCAAAGAGTCTGTCGATAAATTCCTGGAGCACACCATAGTCAGGGCTTTTTTCTCGTGCCACGCTTTCCTCTTTCTATAGCAGTAACGCAGGCAGCAGGGACGCTACTGCGGCACCACAACATCGCTGCCGCCAACCGTTGCGAGCAATGCACCCGTATAAGCTGGGGTGGCGGCACCCGATGCTCGAAGGAATTGAACCCCCTGGGCACGAAGGCGCACCGCAAGCTCTACTACTGCATCGGCAGTGGGGTACGGATTTTCATCGGTGGGCTCAAACTGGCGCCTATCTTTGCGACGGACCGAAACATCAACGAGCAGAGGCTTGTCGGTAGACGAAGCCATTTCCTTGGCGAAGCCAACCAAAACACGCGCAGGAGCATCAGAAACTACGCCGATAACGTCAGCCCCATACTCGTCGCACAAGGCAACGCCTTCAGAAAGCGTACGCCCGCCAGAAAACATGCCTTCCTCATTTGGCGCCAAGCTGATCAACACAGGGCCATCGTATACCGCGCGAGCTCCCATAAGCGCACACTGAGCATCATCGAGGCTCTTGAAACCCGTGAAATACAGCGCATCAAAAGGATGCTCGACTAACGCCAGAACGGCATCGTGATACTGCTTCTTCGACTGTTTAAGCGAAACGGCAGAAGTTGGGTCAAGCGGCAAGCCGGTAGGACCGATTGCCGCAATAAGATGTTGCGGAGAAAACTGAGCTGAAGTTTCATAGGCAATGCGCGCCATTTCTTCAGCGCGACCCTCGAAACGAGCATATGCAAGACGGGCTTCAGTGATTCCCTCTGTTGGGGTAACGAAACAGGGTACATCGATGGATTTTTCGAGCTTGAAAGCCTCTTCAATGAGTTCGGGCTCGCACAGAACCACATATTCGCGATCGGAGGGATCAAAGCCCTGGGAAGCAAGTTGGTAATCAAGCGGGGTTGAAAGGACAAGCATATCCTTATTGAAACGCATTTGAATATCAGGCATAGCATTCCTTTCATTACAACCGTGGTAGAGTATTCAGCTCATTATATAGGGTTACGGCAAACGCTGTGACCAACCAAGTACCCACTAACGCGTTTGCCCCTCAATGATTCTGCAGACACACAAATTTCTGTATTTGTATGAAACGGCATGCATCTGTTTTTGCGATTCGCCTATTCCCTTGTGTAAATCTCTCCTTATTATTCAATAAAATGAAGAAAATGAGGAGAAAATAGCGTTTGAACCCGTTCATTGTACCTTTTTTGCACGTTCACCGTGGAAATCATTCACAAAGGGTTGGCAATTCAGGCGAGAGATCCTATTATTCTAACCAGCAAATGTGGTCCCCTCCCAATTTGCAACTGCTTTTCCCCAAAAAGCAGTCGGTGCTAGATCCCCAAATAATAGGCACCGAAACTCCCTCCTTGTGGGCCTGACGAGATCCCCTCTCGCAGGCCCCTCCTCTTTTTTAGGGCTTATTTATTTTTTCGCACGCCTCCAAACCGTTTGCTTAGCTAGGCAATTAAAAAATTGGATATAGGCAAAACAGTTCCCGGTCTTTCATTTCAGTTCCAGCTTTTACGCTTGATCAAATTCGTTAACAATCTCTACCCATTTAGCAGGAACATCGATAACTGCATCTTGTTTTTGTTCGACAACGCAGGTCAAGCCGGACATTCAAACCGTCAAAAGCGGCAGACGGAACCAAGGCGATAGCAGTAAACTGCATACCCCTCACTTTGAAGAATTTGCACAACATCGTTACTGAGGCCTGCGTTTTTCGGGTCCGCCCGTCGCGAAGATCAACTCGTTGCGAAAGAGCAGCCCATTGCGGCAGATCCGCTTGTTGCAAAAACAAAAAAATTGACTCCTCTGCAACTTTTTTCGATTAGGGACTCTCTTCCATCGCCGCAAAGCGGAATAGGGCTGCCAAACAGCAGATTATCTGCGCTTTTGCACCTCAATCAGCGATTAGGGAGCTATGCAACAATCCCCAATCGTAAAAAAGTTGCAATCTGGATCGATTTTTTGCTTTTGGCTTCTCGGGACAGCTTCCAGAGAATGCCATGAGTGGAATGACTCAGGTTTAGCACACGCACCATCGGGGAAACCGGCAAGAAAACACGGCGGAGAGGCATCGGATCATACCAACAGAACGGTGCACTGGAGCAACACGAGCCGGCACTGCGGATTGTTCCAGATGCTGCGTTGCGCGAAGCACAACCCTATAGATCAAATAAACCCGAGGCACGCTTTTGGTCTCTATTGCTATTCCTCTTTAAACAAAAAAGCCGCCCGAAGGCGGCCTCTTGGCAAAAGCATCTACTGGGTTTATCCGTGCAGCTTTTTGTACAGACGATTATTGGTATCGAGCCAGCTTTCAATGGTGCCCGTATCGTAGCCGTCTTCTGGATCAATTACCAATGCATACATCTCTTCTTCTTTAAGCAACGCATCAAGCGCATCAGTAAGCTGGATCTCTCCACCAGCACCTGGCTTAACTTCTGCCAGCAACTCCATGACTCGTGGCGAAAGAAGATAACGGCCAAACACAGCCAAATTGGAGGGAGCCTCCTCAACTGCCGGCTTTTCGACGAGAGAAGATACTTTCCACACGTCGTCGCTCAATGCCTCTCCCGCAATAACGCCAAAACGATCGACTTCTTCCTTGGCAACAGGAAGAACGGCAATAACACTTGCGCCGTTATGGGCGTCAGAAACTTCCTTCATTTTAATGAGCATCTGATTGTCGGGAACAAGCACATCGCCCAAAAGCACGAAGAAAGGCTCGCCCTCGATACGGTCGGCTGCACAGTGAACCGCATGACCCAAGCCCAGAGGCTCGTCCTGGTACACGTAGCTTACGTTCAGATTGCCCGCATGAGCCACCTTGTCTGCATACTTGTCCTTGCCGCGGCTGCGAAGCTCCGCCTCGAGTGCGGGATTGGGCGTGAAGTGTTCTTCAATGGACTTCTTGTCATGGCTATTAATGATGATTACCTCGTCGGCCGCAGAAGCCAAGCCCTCTTCAACAACGTATTGGATAACCGGACGGTCTACCACAAGAAGCATTTCCTTGGGTTGAGCCTTCGTAGCGGGCAGAAAACGGCTGCCCAAGCCAGCAGCAGGAATGAGTGCTTTCATGAATCCTCCTGATCGATGTTCAAACGTTTAGATTTTAGCAAATGAAAACAAAGATGGCTGGATAGTTGTCTATCCAGCCAAATTGAGGAAAAGAGGGCTATTTGAAAGATGATCGACTATGCCAATATCATCGCCATAGTGGGAATGGTGCCCATCGACATAATGGTGGTAAGGAAGGTGCCTTGACTCATGCTCTCAACATCGCCATCAGCGTCGATGCACATCATGGTACCACTCGATGCAGCAGGCATAGCCGTGATAAGCACGATGGTTCCAAGCAGGAGCTGGTCGTCGATGAAGAAACCAAATACGAAATAACAAGCAAGCGGCATGACCACCAAACGCGCAACGCTGGCAATAAGCGCACGCCAGTTTTTAAACGCCTCAAGAATAGGGCTTTTGGCGATGGCGGAGCCCAAAACGAACATTGCGCCTGGAAGCGTGAACTGCCCAATGGTGGTAAGAGTGTGTGCTGGAACACCAGAATCCGTAATATTGCAAAGCACCAACACAACCGAAACCAAGCAGGAAATCATACAGGGGCTTATCAGGGAAATGCCCAGCTTCTTCAAGCGCGCCTTGAGTGAAACCACTTCCCCATCCTTCTTGTTGGCAAGCAGCATTACACCAATGGTCCACGTGGCAAGAGTAGAGGGAATATTGAAGATGGCGCCATACACCACCGCTTCGGGACCGAAAATGACATTCAGCAAAGGAAACCCAATTACCGATACGTTGCTGAACACCATCAGATACTCAAGCGTGCCACGCGTACGATCGTCGGAAGAAACAAAATGCCCGATCACGATAGCAATCAGCGTTACAAATAAATAGGTGATAGAACCCCATTCAATAATCTCCAACACCATATCGAGACTCGGGAACGAAGTGCTGTTGAGCACTGCAGCCACGATCATACAAGGCATGGTAACGTTCAGGACCAGGGAGGAAAGCTTGGCGTCAAACTCGTCGTTCATCACGCCCTTCTTGCGACAGCCGAAACCAACTGCAATCATCGCAAAAAGAAGCGCCATCTGAGCAGCTGCTGTTTCGAATATTTCCATCATGCCATCCTTGCTGTTCTATGCATACCCGATAAGGGCCCAACCGTTAATGCGTAAAGAACTATAAGAATCCAAGGCGGAACCCTCAATTGATTTAGGTCCGATTCAGAGTTATTGCAGGTATGGTTTTACATGGTTTAGACTGCTTATCATGCAAGATTCGAATAATTGAGCTGAGGTATTCCGATGAACCTTTCCCATCTGCAGTATTTCAGGGAGCTGGCACAGGTACAGCATTACACCAAAGCTGCCCATAATCTGTTTATCTCGCAGCCCACGCTCTCCCACTCAATTGCAGCTCTGGAAGACGAACTTGGCGTGAAACTCTTCGAGAAAAACGGGCGAACAGTCAAGCTAACCGATGATGGCGCGCTGTTCGCTCAGTACGTCGAACGGTCGCTTGATGCCCTAGAGGACGGAATCGGCGAACTCGAAAAACGCAAGGGGCGCCTTTCTGGAACTGTGCGCCTTGGAGCAATCCATTCGGTCCGTTCAGCTTTCCTCCCCGAAGCGGTATTGGCGTACCGTCGCACCCACGGCAATCTTGTTGAACTGAAGATCGATCAAGGTTCCACAAAGGAATTGCTCGACTACCTCCACACCGGCGAAAACGACCTCGCCATTACTTCAGAGGTAAAAGCCGATGGCTTCGTGTTCACGCCGCTCTTCCGCCAAAGGCTGGTTGTCATCGTCCATGAAGGTCACCCATTTGCCTCCCGTAGCAGCATCAGTGTTAGCGAGCTTGCCGATATGCCGGTCTACACCTATCGAGAAGACATCATCGTCGGTACCGAAGTAAGCGAATTTCTAGAAAGCCACAGACTCGACCTTGCCAAAATGAATCTGAACCGAGATTCCGACGATGAGGTTATTCTAGGCGGCATCGTTTCACGAGCGCCAGTGGTAGGCCTAGCGCTTGACTCTTCCGGGTTGTACCCATTTCGCAATTTGAAGCTGATCCCGCTTGAGGAGCCAGAAGCCCAGGCAATCCACCCTATCGGCGTGCTGAGGCTTGCGGGCAAACGGTTCAATCCCGCAACCAACGACTTCATTGAATTCCTGTTCGGCTTTGCGCATAATTTTTACCATTATGACGATCCCGAAAACGCCAACTTGACATCGCCCGTTGTCTGCTGTTAAATCAATATCCGCTGGGGATGTAGCTCAGTTGGGAGAGCGCAACGTTCGCAATGTTGAGGTCGTGGGTTCGATCCCCATCATCTCCACCAGCAAAACACCGAATCGCAAAGCATATTTGCTTTGCGATTTTTTTGTTTTCAAATGCACTATTAGAACTATTGGCAGAATGCGCATCTCAGGCGCATATAACCCACAGGGCTGTTTTAAACCTTGTTGATGCACCACGGCCAGCAGCATCGCTGCTCCTATCTGTTTGCCACGCCACAGACAGCCCACAGACAGCTCCGTAACGCTGGAGGCGACAGACGCCCGAAGACATCGCCGCATAACAGTAGAGCCCGCTCAGATAACTGAGCGGGCTCTACTTTCTAACTTGGTTTTCAGGCCTTATTCTTCGGCGTTTGCCTCAACCGCTACAGGCTCTTCGGTAACTTCTTCTTCAATGAAGCTGCCGAACAGAGGCTGGCCATCCTGACTGAGCTCGACCATACCAGTAAGAACATCTACATACTGGTAGGACTGACGAGCAGAAGCACCGCGCTTACGCTTTACTTCCATGATAAATAGCTGCGGATGCACCTGCATGAGCACGCCTTCGCTCTCAACGATTTTCGAGCGTCCCATGTTTGCGCGAACGCGAAGCTTTTGGCCTACATACTGGCTAAGCGTGTCATGGATGTTGCCGATAATCTGTGCTTGCTTTGCGAGATCCATATAAGGTTGTTCTTTCCACTTTGGACACAATAAAACTCAACTAGTATATCATCTATTACTTTGCTACGGGACAATCTCCATCTTGTAACCATAGAGGCATTATTCCAGATAGGCTCCCGTTTGACGGTTCCACAGATGGGCGTATTCCCCACCCCGGGAAACCAGTTCATCATGGGGACCATCTTCGACGATTCTGCCGCCATCAAGCACCACGATCCTGTCCAAACTGGCCACCGTGGACAGACGATGCGCAACCACGATGCACGTACGACCTTCCATGAGGGTAGCCAGGGCATCTTGAACCAGCTTTTCACTTTCAGAATCGAGCGCACTTGTTGCTTCATCAAGCACCAGCACTGGGCAGTCGGCCAAGAGTGCACGCGCAATGGCGATACGCTGACGCTGGCCGCCGGAAAGCTTGACGCCGCGTTCTCCCGTGATGGTGTCAAACCCCTGCGGAAGCTTCTCAATAAACTCAAGTGCATTGGCCTGCTTGGCTGCTCTTCGAATTTGCTCCATGCTGGCATCGGGTTTGCCATACGAGATATTTTCGGCAATGGAACGGTGGAATAGCAGGGCTTCTTGCGGCACATAGGCAATTTGGCGACGCAGCGATTGCTGGGTGGTATCGGCTATGTTTTGCCCATCAATAAGAATCTGCCCTTGCTGAATATCGGAAAGACGAAGCAAGAGCTTTGTGAGCGTTGTTTTTCCCGCTCCGCTCATACCGACCAAGCCAACACGCTGACCTGCGGAAATATGAAGCTCAAACTTATCAAACACCTGCGTCTTCGCATTACCATCGGTATAGAAAAAGTCGATACCTTGAAAATCGATAGCGCCACGGCTCACCTTCAAATCAGGCGCACCAGGCTTGTCTGCCACCAAACGAGGTTCATCGAGAATGGCAGTCATGCCACTCGCATCGCCAAATGCACGATTAAAGCGCTGGAGGCCGTTATTGATGAAATTGAACTGGTTGGTGACGGTGTAGGTATAGGTGAACATAACAACCAATGTGCCCGGAGTGATACCGTACCACGCATTGCCTCCGGCAATAAACACGGTTACCACCGACATTATCACCACCGTGATGCAGGCAGTAATAATGCCACGAGTAAGCGATGCCCACATACGTTTCGAATCGCGCGCCACCACTTCCCTGTTCGCGTTATCAAACAGCCCACGCTCGTAGTCTTCGCGGCCATACGTTTTTACCGCCAGAATATTCGCCACCGAGTCTGACAGCTCGCCCGAAAGCTGGTTCTGCGCACTAGCAGCTTTTTCATTCAGGGAAAGAATGCGCTTATATAAGTAGTAGGAAATGCTCGCATAAACAGCCAGCAGCACCATCAGAATGGCAACGTACAGAGGAACACGCGGAAGAAGAATTCCACAGGTGAATATCACCGAGCAGATTACCGGCAGGAAAGGAAACATGATGGTTTCGATTAGCTGCTGATATGCACTCATAAACTTCGTGGTTTGGCTAACGAGCGTGCCACCGAATCGATTCGAATGAAACGACATACTCTGATTGCACAGGGCGTCAAAGCTCATGGTTGCCAAATCGTACGAAGCAGCAATTTCCAGCTTGTACATTGTGTAATCTTGCAATTTACTGGCAGCTTGACCAAATACGTTAATCAGAATAAGGGCCACAATATAGGGTCCAAACACGGTAAACACTTGATCCGCCTCAACAGGCTGAGCGCTAACCTGGTCCACAATTAGGCTCATCACGTACGGATTGCCGTAGCTCAACAAAGCAACAAAGGCAAACGTGGACACCATCAGCGCTGCAAACAATGCCTTGTGTCTGCGCGTCACCTTCCAGTAGTAGTGAAGCGTCCTACGTGTCAAAGAAGTCTTGGCGTTGGCCATCGGGTTCCTTTCTTGAATTCAAAGTTGAGGCAACGTCGGAATAGACAGATCACACAACGATTCCAGCCTGCCAAGAAGAGTACCAGGAGAAAACAACGGAAGGGCACGAGACGCAACATCTCGTGCCCTTTACGCTATTCGTGCATTGCCAAGTAAGCACGACCCAATTCTATAAAGGTTTCACGTTCAAGCGATTCACCACGGGCCTTCGCGGAAACGCCCGCTCGTTCGAGCGTTTCAGGAATGGAGGCCAACATGCGCTCATCGTAGGCTTGCGGATTCGAGAAGTACATCTTTAGGGAGTTCGCAATGGTTTTGCGACGATTAGCGAAAGAAGCGTCCGCCATTACCATAGCGGCATGACACAATTCTTCAGGCAGCTGCTCTGCCCTGCGGTCAAAGCGAATAACGGCGCTTTTTACGCGCGGGGGCGGGAAGAAATTACCCTCGGAAACGGCGAAACGGCCATGATACTCAGCCAGAAGGCCCAGCTTCACCGTATAAGCACCATAGTTCTTCGTGCCGATTTTGGCACACATGCGATCGGCAACTTCCGCTTGGACCATTACCGTTTGACTCTGCAACGACCCATAGCGTTCAAAGAAATCGAGCACGATGGTAGCGGCCACCGCATAGGGCAGATTTGCTGCAAGCTTAGTAGGAGCAAAAGGAACCTGATCGGGGCTTACCGCCAATGCATCACCTTGGATCAGGGTAAACCTGTCAGCCCACTCAGCGCAGGTTTCCGCCAAAACGGCTGGTAGGTCGGTATCCATTTCGATAGAGGCAACCTGACCCGCACGCTGAAGCAAGGCGACAGTAAGCGTTCCGATGCCAGGACCAACCTCCAAGACCTTGTCTTCAGGGCCCAACTCAGCCAAATCGCAAATATGTTGCACGATACCATCGTTGATAAGGAAATGCTGTCCCAACGCCTTTTTCGTCATAAGGCCATGAGCTTCAAGAACAGCGCGCGTTTCTGCCACGCTTGCTAAATATGAAAGCTTGCCCATCAGGCAACACCCCACTTTCCCAAGTGTTCACGCTTGAGACGATCAATCCCAATAAGAGGAACTGTTTCTTCAATAGCAAAACCCGCAAGGGCCATAGATGACCGAACGCTAGCAACCAAAGGCTCGTAACCATGCGGATCGCCACCATCGCCCACCACAAACAACGACAAAGGACGCTTTGCTGGCAGCGGCTCCCCTCTCTTCCGTCGCTCAAGATAGGGCCAGAAGAACGGCTGCAACCTATCCAGCACAGCTTTCAACTGGGAGGGAGCACCCGCAAAGTAGATGGGTGACACCAAAAACACTCGCTCCGCCGTATCCAGCTCGTCGATAAGCTGGGTCATATCGTCTTCGATAATGCACCCATCGTTCGTCTTGCAGAACTCACAACCATTGCAGCCAGAAACATCCATGCAGCCCACCTCATACTCAACAAGGTTCACCTCAGGATAGCTCTGCTCAATTGACATTTTCAGCATGCGAATAATGCGTGCGCATTTGCCATTCAGACGAGGAGAGCCGTTTATCACAACCCACGTGCCCATTTAGGCCCCCGCAAGGAAATCGGCATTTGCACGTTGCCATTGCGTAGGCTGCCGATCGAGCAACCCGAGCGCATTGCCATACATCTGCCCCAAGAGATCTTCCCGTTCCGCCTGCGTTTCCGCGCCCAAAACCTCGAGCAGCTTTTCAGCCGTGAACACCACATGGGCTGGACCGCAATCGACACCACGCATGGGTTCAGGGGTCATATAAGGACTGTCGGTTTCGGTGAGGAGAAGGTTACGAGCAACCTTGGTTGCGGCAGATCGCACCTCATCGGCCTTTTTGAAAGTGATAGGACCGCCATACGCAATGTAGCAACCGTGCTCCGCCCATGGAGCAAGCGCTTCAGCGTCCAAATTGAAGCAATGCAGCAATACCCCGTTCTTTGGGAATCCTTCATCTTCTAGGATGGCCAGGCCCTCTTCATGGGCTTCACGCATATGCAAGATAAGCGGAAGACCAGCAGTTTTAGCAATCTGAATCTGACGACGGAATACGCCGCGCTGCACGGCACGAGGAGAAAGGTCGTAATGGTAATCAAGACCTACTTCGCCCAAAGCGCAGACGCGAGGATCTGCCAAGCGCCGCATCAACGTGCGCTCCATGCGCACATCCCACATCTTGGCATTGTGGGGATGCACACCCATAGCAATACGCAGATGAGGAATGGCTTCCGTACAAGAACCCAAGCCGGCTTCCTCAAGAATGCCTTGAGCATCTTGCTGCCACGCTTCCAAATTGTCGAAGGTGGTGTGGCTGTCTTCAGCAGGATCGCACATAGCACACACGAAACGCACGTTATGGTATGCGCATTTAGCCAGTTCAGCAGCTGGATTCTTGAGCATTTCCAGATGTGCGTGCGTGTCGGCAACCAAGCCTGGCAAAACAGGTGCAGCTACTTCACGGTACTTGTGGTGCTTACGTTTCTGGAAAAAGGAAACGCTGAACGCCCCCTCTTCAACAAAAGCGGCGTTCAGCGATTGCGTTTCCTCGGTCATAATAACGGCCGTTTCCTGCTATTCGATGGAAAGATCGATGGCGTCAGCATCCAAGCGAGGATAGAGCGGATCGCCCACGGCAACGGCAGAACCAGCCTCAAGCTGACCCCATACCGAAGCAGCTTCAATGTCGGTAATTGCGAAGATATCGCCCAGACCCAGACGATTGAATACCTCAGCAGAGGTGTTGGGCATGAACGGAGCCATGTACAACGCAATAATGCGGATAGCCTCCAGCGCGTTATAGATTACTGCAGCAAGCTCATCAGCGGTTTCTTCGCTCTTTGCCAGATTCCACGGTGCGGAATCTTCAACATACAGGTTTACGCGGCTAGCCAACTTCTGAACAGCAGCGGCAGCATTGGTGAAATCGACCTGACCCATGCACTTGTCGTATTCGGCGTACAGTTCGTCAGCGATTTCGCGCAGCGGGTTTTCCTCGGCGCCAGCAGGTGCCGCGGGAACCTTACCCTCGAAATACTTCTTGGTCATGTTGAACACGCGACTGCACAGATTGCCCCACGTATTGGCAAGATCAGCGTTGTATACCTGGACCATGCGCTCGATGGAAATCGAGCCGTCATGACCGAACTGAACGTCGGAAAGGAAATAGTAACGATATGCGTCAACGCCGAACACCTTTACCAAATCGGCAGGCTTGAGCGCATTGCCCTTGGACTTCGACATCTTTTCGCCCTTGGTAAGCAGGAAGCCGTGTCCGAATACCGTATGGGCGACCGGCAAGCCAGCAGCCATCAGCATTGCAGGCCAGATGACGCAATGGAAGCGCGTGATGTCTTTGCCTACGAAGTGGTACTGCATAGGCCAACGCTGCTCGAATTCGCCTGCACGCTCTTCACTGCCGTAGCCGATGCCGGTGAAATACGCCAGCAAAGCATCAGCCCAAACATAGGCAACATGACCTTCATCGAAAGGCAGCGGAACGCCCCAATCGAAGGTAGAACGGGAAATGGAAAGGTCCTTCAAGCCGCTTTTCACGAAGGAAACAATTTCATTCTTACGGGTTTCGGGACGAATGAAATCGGGGTTTTCCTCATAGAACTTCAGCAACGGTTCCTGGAATTCGGAAAGCTTGAAGAACCAATTTTCTTCGCCGCCAGCTTTCTGAACAGGGCGCTTGCAATCAGGGCACACGAATTCGCCTTCGTCGTTCTTCAGAAGGTCGCTTTCGTTGTAATAGGTTTCCTCATGAACGCAATACCAGCCCTCGTAGGAACCCTTGTAGCAATATCCCTTGTCGTACAGACCCTGCCAGAACTTCTTAACCGTTTCAGCGTGACGAGGCTCGGTGGTGCGAACAAAGTCGGTGTAGGTGATATCGAGCATGTCCCAGCAATCGCGGAAGGCGGGCTCCATGGAATCGCACCAATCCTGAGGCGTCATGCCCTTTGCCGCTGCCGTATCGGCAACCTTCTGGCCATGTTCATCCATACCGGTTACAAAGGCAACGTCATAGCCATTCATGCGCTGGTAACGCGCAACTGCGTCAGCAGCGATGGTGGTATAAGCGGTGCCCAGGTGCGGTGCCGCGTTAACGTAGTAAATGGGAGTGGTGAAGGAATAGGTTCCCTTGCTCATGCTCATGCTCTCTTTCTTGGCGAAAACGGCTGATGATGCCGCCTGCCGCTTCAGATTACTTGCTCGTTCTGCGCCCTTTTGGCACAGCGTATAACTGAATTATTTTAGCACGAGAAAAGCTGCGGCACTTACGCGTACCAAAGAGATTGCTTACCGCGGATTCAAGATGCGTTCGCGCTGCTTCCAATCGGGCATCACCTTGGTCATGAGGGCCTTAAAGCCAGCGCCATGATTTGGCTCCAGCATATGGCACAACTCGTGAACCACCACATACTCAAGGCATTCCGGAGGGAAGAGCGCAAGGCGAATGTTTATACACACCCGCCCCGTTTCCGGCTGACAGCTCCCCCACCTGCTTTTCATGTTGCGATAATCAAGCTTCTGCACGCGCACGCCCAGAATGCGCTCCCATTCGGCAACCAGCGGCGGAACACACGCCTTCACCACTGTGCGCCATTGCTCGATTTCTTCCCTCGATGCTCTTTCGGCGCGAGCAGCTGGAGAGTCTACCTGTTTCGCTTGCTGGGTCCGAATCCAATCAGCCTTCGACCGAACGAATTCGCTTATACGGGCTTTGCTGGTACCGAGTGGCGCCGACAACGTTACTTCACCCGTCGATTTTACCTGCAAGCGAATGCTTTTCATGCGCTTTAGCGTGACATGAACGTTGCTGCCATTAATTTGCAGGGTGTATGTCGTAGACAAAGGCATGCATATCTTCCTTGAGGAGCAGGCGGGAAAATAGGGACAGGCGCTATTTCCCCAGTCCCCGATTGGGATACCGACATTAAAAGTGGGAAAATGTACCTGTCCCTATTTTCCCAGAGCAGAACCCTCCCCTAGTGCTTTACGCGCATGCAGCGCATAGCGTTGAGGATGGCCAGGATGGCCACACCCACATCGGCGAACACCGCAAGCCACATGGTAGCCAAACCAACCGCAGCCAATACCAACACTGCAAACTTCACGCCAAGCGCAAAGACGATGTTCTGCCATACGATGCGCATGGTTTTGCGAGCTATACGAATCGCGGAAGCGATCTTGGAGGGCTTATCGTCCATCAGGACAATGTCCGCCGCTTCGATTGCCGCATCGGACCCCATTGCGCCCATGGCAATGCCTATATCAGCGCGAGTGAGCACCGGCGCATCGTTGATGCCGTCTCCCACAAAAGCGAGCTTTCCCTTTTCGGACGTTTCGCCAAGCAGGCGCTCCACCTGGTTGACTTTGTCTTCCGGCAGAAGCTTGCCATGGTACTCATCGAGTCCGAGTTTTTCGGCAACGGCCTTTGCAACCTCGGCGCGATCGCCCGTGAGCATGACTGTCTTCCTAACGCCAGCAGCATGCAAACGCTTGATGCATTCGGCGGCGTCTTCTTTAACCACATCAGCAATAATGATATGACCTGCATATTTACCATCAATTGAAACATGAAGGATAGTGCCGGTAAGCTCGCAGTCGTGGTAAGCGATACCTTCTTCACGCATCAGTTTATCGTTGCCCACCAGAACCACGCGCTCATCAACCACCGCGCGAACGCCATGGCCGCCCTCCTCGCGAACATCAGCAATACGGCTCTGATCGATTTCACCCGTGAAAGCTTCCTTGACGGAAACGGCAATGGGATGATCGGAATACGCTTCAGCATGGGCAGCGATGGAAAGGATAAGGTCGGGGTTAACCTCTGCTGCAGCATCGGGATGCACGGCAACCACGTTGAAACTGCCATTGGTAAGAGTGCCCGTCTTGTCGAACACCACCGTTTCGGTATGAGACAGCGCTTCCAGGTAGTTGCCGCCCTTCACCAGGATGCCCAAACGAGAAGCACCACCAATACCGCCAAAGAACGAAAGCGGGACTGAGATAACAAGGGCGCAAGGGCACGAAACGACCAAGAAGGTCAAACCGCGCTCAATCCAATCGGACCAACTTTGACCGAACAGCAACGGCGGCAACACAGCCAGCACAAGAGCACCAATGGTAACAATGGGCGTGTAGTAGCGCGCAAAACGCGTAATAAAGTTTTCGGTCTGAGCCTTCTTTTCGCTGGCACTTTCCACCAGCTCAAGAATGCGCGAGACCGTGGATTGCTCGAAAGGTTTGCTCACTTTCACCGTAATCTTGCCCGTCATGTTCACGCAACCGGAAATCACTTCAGCGCCCTCTTCCACATGACGAGGCACGGATTCTCCAGTAAGCGCAGCAGTGTCGAGCTGGGTGGAACCCTCCACAATGGTGCCGTCAAGCGGAACGCGCTCGCCGGGCTTCACCACGATTTCATCGCCTACGCCAATTTCGTACGGATCGACCTGAACAAGCTTGCCATCACGCATAACGTTGGCGAAGTCGGGGGCGATGTCCATCATGTCGGCGATGGACTGACGCGATTTGCCCACGGCGTAGCCCTGGAACAGCTCACCCACCTGATAGAAGAGCATTACCGCTGCACCCTCGGCCATATGAGGCTGAGAATCAGGGAATAGAACCAGGGCAAATGCGCCCAGCGTTGCAATGGTCATCAGAAAGTTCTCGTCGAACACCTGGCCGTTGCCAATGTTGCGCGCCGCCTTCAGCAGCACATCGTAACCTGCAATAAGGTATGGGATAAGGAACAAGACGAATTCAAGGTACAGCGCGTTCGTTTCCCCGCCAACGTACTGCGCAAGCGGAACAAACTCCGTAACCGCGAATACCACAGCAAAAATGGCGAGCGCCGCAACAATACGGTTTCGCGTCCTTTTCTGCTTTTTATTCATGCAAATCCCCTTCGTAGCGTATACAGGCGCATCAGACCTTGGTAGGCCGGATGCACCGCGTTCGATTTTTGTTTAAAATCTCGCAGAATTTGGTGGCAACAGCAGCAGCGTTTCGACGAACGCTGAGGGCCCGAAAAGGCAGACCAGCATACATGGTGCCTCGGTCAATCGAAAGCTACCGATGCTGCTGAAAACGACGCACAGCGCCAGCGCGCTTTCGTGAAAGAACAATAGCCGGCAGACTATCGCAAAATGACCATGTCGGGCTCGATCTTGTGGCAGATCTTTTCGGCTTCATCCAAAATCGCATCGAGCTTTTCGGGGTCAGCGTCGATTACCAACTTCTGAGTCATGAAGCTCATCGATGCCGTGTTTACGCCGTCGATCTTCTTGATAGCGTCCTCCATCTTTGCAGCACAGTTGGCGCACTCAAGATCCTGCAATTTGAATACCTTACGCATGGCTATTTCCTTTCCTGAAAAGATTCCCCTTTGGGCAGACGCCCACACAGTGGTCTGTCTATTCACAGATATGCGTCATTCCCTGGGCAAGCATCGTGTGCACATGGTCGTCAGAAAGCGAGTAGATCACGTTCTTCCCATCGCGCTTCGCACGAACCAAACGGCTTTGCTTCAAGGTTCGCAACTGATGAGAAACCGCACTTTGAGTCGCACCAATCTCCTCAGCCAGATCGGCAACACAGCGATCCTTCGTCATAAGGGCGTAGAGGATTTTGATGCGCGTGGTGTCGCCAAACACCTTGAACAAATCGGCCAAATCGTAGAGCAGTTCTTCATCGGGCATCATGTCGACGGCTTCATCGGCAGCATCGCAGCCGCAGCCACAAGCGCTTTCGATTTCTGAAGAGACGCTACGGTGAGCTTGCTTTGCTTCGTTCGGTTCCTCTTCGACCATCTTTGATCCTTTCACATGTGAACAACTGTTCATATGATAAACCGTGAATTAGTTATCGTAAAGAGCAAAAGATACTGTTTCGAAAAGAAAGGGATGCCGGATAGGAGTGTCAAGGACGCTCTTTCGAGAAAAAGAAAAGCCGCAACTCGTAGTGACCCGCATCTCTCGATCTAGGTTTTCCATTTCTTAGCCCAAATCCGAAAGCACGGTTCACGCAGAAGCTGCGGCCTGCCGAAAATCTAAAATGACGGGTTTACTTGCCCTTTTGTAAAAACCTACTCCCCTTTTCGCACCTTGCGAGCAATTTTGTCAGCGACAGAAAGCGCCTCGCGGCGATCCTCGCCCCAGAAGGAAATAGACACCATGCCGGCACCAACATGACTGCCGATAGTAGCACCGATGTTGTGCTTAATGACCGTGATGGATTCGTCTTGCTTGGCGAGCAGCTCGCAAACCCTGTCGGCGTCTTTTTCCGAATCGGCATGGCCAATGAGAGCGAAGTTGCTGTTTTCGGCATGGGCCTTCCCGTAGAAGGACGCCAGCTGCTTCAGCCCTTTCTTGCGACCGTGAGATGCACCTGCCAGAGAAAGCTTGCCATTGGTGTCGAAATTCAACAGCGGCTTCAAATCAAGCTTGGAGCCCGCAAAAGCAACCGAAGCGGGAATGCGGCCGCCACGATGAAGAGCGTCGAGGTCGTCAACCATGAACAGGGTCTGCACGAAATAGCGTGCTTCTTCCGCCCAGGCAACCATCTCTTCGGCGGTAAGCCCGCTTTCGCGCTGACGCAAAGCCTCCAGCACCAGCAAACCTTCAGGGGTAGAGCCGATAAGAAGATCTACGATATAGATAGGTGCTTCGGGGTGCTCGGCTTTCAGCTGACTCCAAATGGCATAAGCCGTGCTGTAATTGCTGGAAAGCCCACTGGAAAAGCAGAGGTATACCGTGGGAACCCCCGACTCAATAGCATTGCGGAAAGCAGCTTCTGTTTCGGCGGGCGCAACCTGTGAGGTGCTTGGAGTAGCGCCGTTTCGGATGTTGTCGTAGAACTCCTTGGGGGTTACGGACTGATAGAAATCGTCCTTGAACGTTTTATCGTCAATGATGTAGTTGAAATCGATCAGCTGAACACCCTCTTGCTGGACGAGCTCCAAAGGGAGGTCGCAGCAAGAGTCGATGATGAGATTGCACTGAGCGGACACGGTGTCCCCTTTCAACAAGCGCCTTACATGCGCTTTATTCAATTAGCATATCGAAGCGTTATTGTAGCCGAATACGGGCGAATTATGGTATTGCAGCAGCAAGCTCCCATCAGGCACGATAACCCCCCAAGAGACTTTAGCGTGCTGAAGAGGGACTGTTCCTATTGGACCACGAACCTGCGAAGATCTACCCCTAGGCGCTCGGCTATGCAGCACAGCTCTTCCCCACCGGCTCGTTCAATATCAGCCACATCAAGCACTGCGACAGGAAAACCCGAGAACATGGCCGTGCCGCAATAATCAAGCAAGTACGCCCGCAGGGCATCGATGTCTATATCCACTATTGGCATAATGCCACCTACTTAGTTAGCGTCTCTATATCGGCGGCGAACTCCATCGTCGCTTTCGAACCGAACGCGTTGTAGAAATCAAGAGCGCTTCGAGTAACCGCTTCCACTACTCCTTCGCAATACTCGTTAAAACCGCTCATGTCCAAATGGTACAAGCCATTCACGTTCTGCATAAGTTTTGCGAAGCCGTACCAAAATGCATCAATATGTTGAGTTATATCGTCATCAAAGAAGTCGAGGTACTTCTGCTTGTTGAACCCCTTCATACGCTCAATGCTCTGCTGAAGGGTATCGCCATCAGGGCATTCCTCAACCCTATAAGGGATTTCTCCAAAGTCATCCTCTTTTGTCCTGGAGCTGAAGAAGATCCACCAATACTCGGACCTACAGGCACCCGAAGTGGTGTCGGTTGAAAAAGCCGCTAAAAGACCATTATCCCGCACCACACGAGAAAACGTATCGAATGAAGTGCGAACTTCATTCAACAAAAGAGCAGTCTCTTTGGCACTACCCACTAACCTGCATGTGCTGTCGGACCGAAACGGCTGCGGGCTGTCGAAATGCAACCTACCCGCAAAACCCTCTTTCTTCTTGAACGCCCAGGAACGAAGATCGGAGCCAACGGTCTCAGATGCATCGCCTGATAATTCGCCCGCTTCCTCGACGATCCCGGTCTCACCAGCAGAAAGCACCATAGCGTAGCCAACATACGAGGCAGCAGCATCCTTCAAAGCTGCGTCGGCATCGATCTTGGCACCCTCTGCAGGCCCTCCCCTCAAGATATCTCCCGCGAGTGAAAGCGTTTTGTTCAACCCCGCCAAAACATCATCAGTAGAATCCATCTGCCGCAATGCGGCATAGTGCTGCAAGTAATCTATCGTACGGGGCATACGCTTATCGGCAAACAGCGCGGCAGAAACCTGCTCCTCAACCCATTCGAAATATCGCCCCAACGCAGAGCCAAGCGTCGCGCGAGCAGCTTGGCTCTGCAGGGACTCAACAAAGTTTTCGCTCATAGCTAAATCTCCAAAGCCTTACGGGCGGCGGACACCGCATCGCCATCAGGGTAGAAATCGGGGCTTACGCTGCTCATCAGCTCCTGCGGAACCGTTTGAAGTTGCGCAAGGCTGCTCATGGGAAGCAAGATCTTCTTTGCTCCTGCGTTCTTCGCCACACGGAAAATATCCTCCAAATCGCGCAGTTCATCCATACTGCCCGACATGCGCAAAATGCCCGGAATAACCAACGAAGCCGCCACCGGACGCCCACATGCCGCCGAACATAAGCCTACGAACTCCGCCAATGAAATCTCCGCTGAAAGGCCCTTTTTCTGCAGGTCGTTGAAGAACATCAGGTAATCGTAAGCGCCTGCACGCACGCCCAACGCAACCTTGTTGGCGTTGTTGCCGAAGTACTTGAACGCCGCCTCAATACCATCGTTAACTGCGCGGTTATAGCCTAGCCCTTCTGTTTCGAGCTTAAAATCGCCCGCCACTGCCTTGTTTTCCAGCTTATATATAGCCATCTCGTCCTCGACGGAATGCCCCACGGCGAACACGTGACCCGCCTGCAGGGGTCCATCGGGCACCAGAGTGCTCTTCGATTGCTCGGGCACATACACCACATGATTCTCGGCAGGATTCTCCACATCGATGTAGCCAAGATTCACGTCGATGAACTCAACACCCGCCATAATCTTCAGCTGCTCTTTCACGCGGCGGCGGCCCTCGATGGCGTACTCCATGAGCATCCGCACATCTTCCTTGGTCATGTTTTCGTCTGGAAACAAAAGCTTGGCCATGCCGCTGAAGGTTTTGCGCACGCCAATTTCATCGCGCTTGTTGAAATCGCTGTTCAAACGGAAGTAATCATCCGCCAAATGCGTGAAATCGCGCTTACGCATTTCATGGCAAAACTCACTTAGGCAGTCGGTGATAAGCCCGTAGTGGCCAGTGAGCAAATCGCTGCGCATCTTGGGCACTTCCCAGCCGGGCAGGTACAAGTGAATGCGGTCGAAGAACGCCGAATCGTTGTTGAATTCGGGCGGAAACGGTTGGAACAAGTGCGTGGTTTTCAGGACGCTCTGAGGCGTGTCGTTGATATTTCCCTCGAACACCATGGAAGCGTCGGCATTCAGTTGATCTTTGCCGCGTGCGAACGATCCGGATGCCATGTAATCCTTCAGAATCTGAATGGCGTTCATATCCTTAAAGCGCATACCCGCCACTTCATCGAACGTAACGCAGTCCCAGTTGCCTACCAAACCAGCACGCGCTAGCGAATCGGCGCGGGCGTTGGCATTCATACGACCAAACAAGTTCGCTGTGGTGGTTTGTCCGCCTGACATAAGAATGGAATACGGCGAGATCTCCTTATACACATGGCTCTTGCCCGTACCGCGCGGACCCAGCTCGCATAGGTTGTAGTTATGCTCCACCAGCGGCACCATACGCGCAATGAAGTGCAGCTTCTGCTTGGGCTTCAGCGCAGCGGGCTCATAGCCGCAACTACGTAGCAGCAAATCCATCCATTCCTCGGCCGTAAACTCACTGCGCAGCGCAATCATGCCATCCAAATCGAGATTAGGCATCTGAATAGGCTTCAGACTCACTACATGGAAGGGGCTGTCCTGCGGGCCGCGCTTGCGGCTTTTCTTCTTTGATTTAGGCTTCGGCGCGTCGTCGAAAAAATCCGCCAGCGCATCTTCATCGGCATCTTCGGGCTGCAGGTACTCAATGCGCAGAATGCACCAAATACCACCCTGTAGGATCTTCGCATAGTTGCGCACATATTCGGCGGGCATCACGAATGGCTCAATGGCAAGGTTACTGAAACTCGCCACATAAATGTCTTCGTATTCGTCGAGCTTAGCGTGAACCTTGTCGATGATGGTGTACTGGCCCAACTCCTTGATCTTCGACTTGATGGTTTCACTTTCATCAGGGCGCACGTAATTTTCGGCAAGGATCTTACGAATGCGCTCGATGCCCCGAGCCACCATCTCATCATCTTCCGTAGAGCAGTACATGCCCAGCAGATACTCCAGCACAAAGGTTGGCACGTTGGCACCGCGCTTCATCAGCGCCGTTAAATCCTTGCGCACGATTTTGCCGGGGAAATTCGCCACGACTTTTTCATCAAGCGTGTCAAGCTCAAGCACGGGTATCGTCGACTTCTTCTTTTCTTCTTCCATTGCTTATGCCTTTACTATCGAAAGCGCTTACCGCCGCCCCGCTCGAAACCGAGCGGCGGCAAGCGTGCTAAAACCCAAAATCTATCGGAGCGAATGAAACCTCTATGCGGTATTCTTCGCGCCAGGCAATGGTGCCGGTTTTCTTATCGCGCGCCACCAAGTAATACGCATCTTTTGCCGAAAAGCTCAGGTCAGAGCGCAAGTTAAACCGCGCTTCCAGCACACGGTCTTGCGGGTTTTCCGACGTTCTATCGGCATGCGCCTTCACCACCGTGCTCACTTCGTTGCCTGAAGCATCGGTGAACGCTAGCTCGTATTCGCACGGCAGCGTTTTCTCTACCGCCGGTTCGTTCTGGATAAGCTTTATGCGGAACAGCGAATTGGTAATGCGCCGAGTATCGTCAAGCACGCGCAGCGTGGCAAACTGCGTGTCCTCGAATTCTTTGGAACGCGCATTGACCTTGCGGAACCCCACCACGGGCACGCACATTTCCTGCAAGCTTACGCCGCCATGCACATAACGCGAGGTGCCGCCGGGACGCTTGATGCGCACGCTTTGGCGCGGAGCCAACCCTACATATTCGCCACCCCCAAGGGCGTCCATATTCATGCGGATGAACAGCATGGCATCGGGGTTTCCTGCACCGAACCAACTTTTCACCTGGGCAGACTGAGCAACCATATGACGTTTCCCCGAAATGGCCTCTGCTTCCGGCAAGGCGCTTTTGCCCACGCGTTGGCACTCCTCTAATTCGTGGCGGGTGTACAAAAAGCCATGATCAGCGGTAATTACCACACGCGCAGCGGGCACATCAGTGCACACGCGGCGTGCCAAAGCACACAATTCCTCAACCGTATCGACACATGCATCGAATACGTCCTGCTCGGTTGCGGGCTTTTCGCCGGTGGCATCGATTTTATTGTGGTACAGATACACCAGCCCTGCATCTTTCAGCAGAGCCTTTCGCTGGGCGCTTGGCATTTCCAAGTACTGCGATGCCCGCATGGCACGCGCCGTGGAGCGCGCTGTTTGCAGCACCGCTTCGCGCTGTTCGGTAGTTGCGGTAGGCTTGTTATCTGCAAAAACGGTGCCCTGCTCCCAATTCAGCGAAAGCGTTTTCTGCGGCAGAAGCGCCGGCATGCCGAACTCCGTTATCGTAGGGAACGTTGCCTGCATGCTGCCCAGCTTCACCTTGCCGCCGCGTTCACGATTCAAAGTTTCCGCAATCTCGCACGCCACCTCGTAACGCAGCGCATCGGACACTACAACCACCGTTGTTTTCATGTCGGAGCATTCAGGTAGCGTTTCCCAGAAGAACCCGCGCTGCTGCGGCACGCCTTCCACATAACCCTGCGTTTCCCATTGCTGCGAAGCGGCACGTGTCCAACAATCGCACGACTTTGCCAAGAACCAATTCTCGTACAAGCCTTCCACCCATTCGGCAACGCTGCGCGAAGGCTCTTCCAATACCGCGTTGCCAGCTTTTTGGCACGCAGAATACGCCACGCACAGCTTACGGTACAGGGCATCCATATGCCACCAATCCTGCGTATAGGCAGCCCATACCTCTTGCGGGTTCGCCAAACCGAATGTGCCTGCGTGCGCTTGCTCAAAGCTCTGCATGCCAATAGCGGCTTCCAGCATTTCGAAGTAAGCGGAAACACGCCCGTACCAGGCCAAATCCTTACGGCGAGCAATAACGGCACGCGCTTCTTCCGTACGGTTGGAGCCACCTGCAACAGAGACAAACAGCTGCTGCAGAAGAGCTTCATTCACACAGGGAAACACATCGCATTCCATAATGCTGGCAAGCGGAAGGGCAGCGAAGCGAACAGGCAGGCCGCACTCGCTTTCCACCAGTCGGCACACTTCGAACAAGCCTTCCACCGCAGAGGGCTCACGGTCCCATTCCTTTACCACCGCTAGGCAAAACGGCGCGTACTGCTTGGCAATATGTGCCTCCAGACCCGAAAGCGCGCCTTCGGGCATAACGTGCGAAGCCGCCGTTAGCAGAAGGTGCGCAGCAAATTCGCTCAGCGAATCGCGTTCGGCGATGGCGCCCTGGAAACCCGTGCGGCGAGCAACCAAGTCCGCTAAGGTTTCTTCCGCGTTGAACTTGGCCAACAGCTGTTGCGCCTCTTCAAAGCCCGAATGCATCAACAGCCGCAAATAAGCCCGCACCACAAACGCAACGCTTGCCTGTTCGGGTTGCGTGGCGCCAAGCAGCACCGCCAAAACGCCCAGATCAACGTCTTCACCCGATGCGGGAGCGGGCATCACCTCAGAAAAATGTTTGATGCGCGTTTGCGCTGCAAAGAACTTCTTATGCCTCTGCAATGCTTCGCGCACTGCACCAGAATCGGCGGCACCAATCTGGTTTGCCAAAAGCGAGAAATAATCAGCCTGAAAATGGTCGGCGTACAGCTCAACATCGGCAAGCCAATCGCCTTCCACAACGCCGCGGGGCTGCTTGCGGTACAGCAAAATGTCATTTACAGTATCTTCGCGGTTCACCAGACGCTTTACCGTGAACATCACGCCATCTTCAGCTTTCACGAAGCGAACGGCACGCGGAAAATCCCCGCTAGCAGCCATAACGTCATCGACAACACCCGCATCATCGAAACCCCGCTGCGCAAGACTATCGAACTGCTCTTCAAATTCGCCATCTGCATCATGCCACACCACAATGCGACGTTTGGCGCACTCGCCCAATGGCTCCGCAAAGCGCTGCTTCAACTGCTCTATTACATCAATTTGGGACATAGACTATTTCTCCGGTTGGCCTTCAGCTCGCGAGGAAATGCTCTGCATTGCCTCAACTAAGCGCTGCGCCTCCTCAAAATAGCCCCGGATATCACCGTTGTCGTCTTCATAGGCATCGTTAATAGCGCTCTCAAGGTCACGCATCACACAGGTAAGCTTCTTAAGCAAAACCTGAGAACTATTAATCTTTGAACGGTCTTCTGGAAAAACGACCAAAATGCCATCCAGCTCAACGCCGAGATCCCTAAAAGAGATAGATCCATACATCTCATCCAACTTATGGGTCAGCTTAGACAAATTGGAGTAATAGAGATCGTCATCGTCTTCGGTAAGGATTTCAGGATGCCTGGACTCAAATTCACCCAAGACACTGTTCCTAAGAACCGCCCTGACGCCATAGCAGTCCATGACATTTGACTCGTCTGCCCTTGCATTTTCAAATGATTTGGCAAGCTCCTCTTCAAGCGTCTTCTCATCCATCATTAGAATCACCTTTCCTTACTTAATCTTCGCCAGCACATCTTGGAATTTGGCGTAGTTCACTTTCACGCCGTCGTCTAAGTCGATCTCTATCATCTGGTCAGCCAGGTGGTGCAGCTTTTCCTCGAAAGCGGTTGCCTCGGTTAGCTGGTCGCTCAGCTTCTTGATGCGTTTATCCAGCTTTACGCGGGCGCCCTTTTCCGCCGTTGCAAGTTCGTTTTCCGCGAACTCGATCTGAGTGCGATAACGATCTTGCTGCTGATGCACGTATTCGGTACGCACACGCGCCAGCAAATCGGGCTGGTAACGATGCATATAGATGAGTGCTCGAAAACCCGCCTTCTTGCCAGAGTCGAACAACCAATAAATAGGGCGCTTCTTGTACGTTTTACAGTGGTCCTTGAAGAATTCCTTCAGGAAGTACTGGCGAATAACCTGGCGTGGCGAGCCTTTGCCACCCAGCGCTTCGGCAATGAACTGCAAGTTCTGCTCCAGTGTTTCCGCACCGTACACCGCTTCCGCGAATGCGACGAAGCGACCCACAATGTCGTCGCCGAAATACTCTTCGTCGGTGATAGGGATTACGTTGTCGTCGTCAGGCATGAAAGTAACGCTGTTGGGGTCGGGCATCTTTGCCAGGTAGTTTTCTAGCGTGTCGCCCTGGTCGGCAAGCACCAGCCCGTCCACGTCCAGCGAATAGCGGCCGAACATGCAGCCAACCGCATAGCTGATTAAGCTGGTAATTTCATCGCGCTTGGTGCGCACATACTTGTTGCCCTTGTACGATTCCGGGATTTCCTCTTCGGTATCGAAAATCTTTGCCACCGAAACATACTTATCCTCAACCTCGATAGGCACCTCGCCCACCATGTTATAGATTTCAGCGAAAATGCGGTTCAGCTCTTCTTCGTTAGCGCGAAGCTGCTCAAACCGTGCGTTTACCTCTTCTTTTCGGGCTTCATATTTATCTACAAGAAGTGTTGCCATGACCATCAACCCCGATCAATAACGCCAAACGCTGTTTTCCCAATCAAATTTGTCGTATTCGGAAAACACATCCTGAATCATAAAATTAATTTGATGACATGGATCTTCTAGAAAGTACGAACCGGCATCGAGCCCACCAAGTATAAGTTCATAAGCACAATCTTTTGACCCCTCAATTCGTCGAACGTAATGCTCGTCCACAAGCCATTCCATAATGCGCTCGCACTTATAGCCAGCATTACCAGTTAAATCGACTATGAATTTGCCAACCTCCTCTGAAGCAACGGGCCGTTTCATATCCGCCATATAAAGTAAAACGGACGAGGATAAGAGGATGAATTTGGTTTTGTTTTCAACATCGGCCTCACTGGTAAACTCCCTGAATCTCTCTTTGCGAGCCTTATAGTTACCAGCTAAATCACAAATACGAAGCCAATTTTCAACTTCCCCCCAAGCAATGCGCAGCATGCACCAGCGGTGCACAGATCTCCCCACCTCGGCAATCTCTGCCTTTTTCGCCTTTTTCTCCGCAAACTTAAACAGCCCTAAACTAGAGAGCTCGGAGCTCAGCCTTCTCTTTTCGGCAAGCCTGCTTTCGATATGCTCTTCAAGCTTCGGAGCCAACTCTTGCACAACCGCAAGACCACGCTCTCGAGCCACTTCAATATCGATAGCCGCACTCTTTTTTTCGGTTCTATTGCTCTGCTCTACGCTTTTATGAGCATCCGCCATGGATTCTATGCGGTTCTCCACCCTGCCTTCGGGGAGATTTCTTGCCGAAGAATCGTCCGGAGAGCCTTCTGCTTTAATAGCATTCTTCCGGTCACTGAAATCAGAATGCGTATCCAAGGAAACGAAACGAACATCTCCCTGCTCGGTATCTTCTTTGGACTCCCCACCATCAGGCAAAAGAATCGAACAGGCGCCACTCGCTTCAGGCGGCAGAGAGAACATCGTTTTACACGCATCAAGGGCTTCCGCAGTAAGCTGCGCTGGTTCAACCGAACGGTCCAGTGCTTCGTCAATAAGCTCAACACGAATATCCATAAGAGGATACTTCGCACCACGGCCCCTAGCGGAAACGGGCGTTACCGAATCAACGGTCGCAACAACGTAGGGCAGCATGCAGGCAAGCTGCCTAAAACCACCGACAGCAGAAGCGCCCTCGGACAAATCGAGCGAGAGATATCCCAACGTTTGGTTTTCGGCATTGAACACCTCAATGCCTACTGGGTCAAAGTATTCGCATTGCCAGTTGGATTCCAGAATAACCGGGTCGCCCGGCTTCATGGCTTCAACGCGCTCGGCACGACCTTTATAGCCCGTTCCCTCAATCGCATAGCAACGAGGCATGGCCCTTGCTTCTTGCAGCAGCAAAGCCTGAAAAAGCTCGCTGTCTTCCATCATGCTTTCAGTGGGGTTTCCAATTGTGATTTCACTTGGTGAACCTTCTATCTCGGCAAAGCGCTCAGGGTCAAGCGTGTTGAGACACGCCTTCAAAGTGTCAAGACGCAAGCCACTCTGCTTAGCGACGATGCTAATTCCAGGCGCGCAATCGACATCCATAACCAAGATGTCGTCTTGGGCGCCAGGCACCACGTCAACAGATTCATCGAAACATGCATCGGCATCGATGCTGCGCGTGGGCAGGAAGCTAACCTTGAATGGAACGCCCCTGCCAGAACGGGTAAGCTGCCTAAAATCCCAAATCAAACGAGCAGAAAGATTAAAGAAAGACGGAATACCCTGCGCAAGCCGCCTGTCGAAAAGCACAGCGTAATCGTCGTCGCCCACTTCACGCACTGTCAACGCTGAGCCGCATGCTGCCAAATTCGCAAACGTGATTGGTGTTAAATCGCCCTCGGGCAACCCCTTTGCAACGCCAGGCGCAATACTCGAACGAGGAATAGCAAACTCTTCATCCGTTTCTATGTTTGTCAAGAAAGCAACGAAATAGTCCAGTGCCTCTTTGATGCTGTCAAAGTCAGAGTTTTCCGAGATGAACGGTATAAAACCATCAACTTTAGCGGCGTTCACCTGCAAGCCGTTGATGGCATGACGTTTCCCATCCCAGGTTATTTCCCCTTCTTGGAAAAACACCCAGTCATCCGAAAGGAACGTCATAAAAAATGCAGCAAAATCCATAGCTATCTCCTTAAACGGTATAGGTTTGGGTAGGAATCATTTCTAAAAGCCGTTTCACGGCTTGGGATTGGGCGGTTTTGCGGAACGGACGCGGACGTTCCATTTCCTGAAGCTTCATTAAGCTAGTGAATGGTCGCCCCTGCGAGGGACACAAGACGAAAATGCCCAGCCCATCTACGGTTATTATCTTTGCGTTTGCCTTACAAAAGACTTGGTAAGGTACTTCATTTTTAGCAGCCACAGCACTCACCACCCTTGCGGTTTACCAGGTGTTTTAGAACATGTGTTCGTGTATAATTACACCTTGAAAGAACACCCTGGGTCGTGGTATAAATTAGTTGGTCCTCCCGAAAGGGTCGGCCTCCAAGAGCCGGGGGGTTTCCCCCGGCATTTTCATTTTTAAGGAGGCCGCAATGAACGAAGAGCTTTCGGTATTTGTGGACGAATCCGGCGACATCGGCGAAAAATCGCGCTATTACCTCATTACACTCGTATTCCACGAACAGGAGAACGACATCTCTCCTTACATCGAGGTCTACCTTATTGACCTCAGCGACAAAGGACTTCCCGATATACCCATGCATACTGGACCGCTTCTGACCAAGCATGAAAGCTATGAAGAACTTCCTATTGAAATCAGAAAAAGTTATCTTTCGAGCTTCCGAATCTTTGCGTCTCATTTGCCGTTCAGCTATATGACCCTTGCATACAAGAAAAGTGAATTTCAAGACGATGCAAAGAGGCTTCTTGACCGAATGAAAAGAGATTTGATCAATACTCTCTTCGACAATATTGCTTACCTTCAAAAATTCACTGAAGTTAAGGTTTACTACGACAACGGACAGGCAACCGTAACGAAGGCACTGCATGACGCAATCGAGTACGTCCTTGCTAAAGACGCAATTGTCTACAAGAACGCCAGCCCTGCCGATTATCGGCTTCTGCAGCTTGCGGATTTCCTTTGCACAATGGAACTTACCGCCATCAAATATCAGACAAAAGACCAAAGACCGACGGATATTAAGTTCTTTGGTAAATGGGGATCCTTCAAGAAAAACTACCTGAACAAATTCAGAAGAAAGCGACTCAATTAACGGTTTAACCACTATTGTAATATAAACAAAACAGCGTTCCGCAGTGGAGGGCTGTCCAAGAGTTGAGGGATTTCCCTTAGCAATTCCTTTGGCTTCCCCATTAACGAGGGCTGCCGAAGTAGCCGGAGGGTTTCCTCCGGCATTTTTTATGCCGTAAAAAGCATCGCCGCAAATAACGCGACAGCATGCAAACATCCGATTATTCACGGCTATCCTTTCTTGTTCTTGTCTGCATCAAAGCCCAATGGAATTCATATGAGAAATACAGGCAAACTAATCAGGCTATTTGCTAGCATTCCGCAGTTTGCTGAGAAGCTTCGCCCACTCAAGAAGAGACTTCTCCCGAAGAATTGCCCTGCCTTTAAGCTGCGAGCCCTGACGGTTCTCAAGAACGAGATATCTTTCGCCCTTGTACTCGCTAATCTTGAAGCCGCCATGAGCGAGAGCGTTCCTTACGAAATAGAACAAAGCCTCCGTCTTATTGAACCCGTCTTTGACCGTATGAATGGCAAACTCGAAAGAGCAGTCATAGCCATCAAAGCGGCCGACACTTCTAAGCTTCTCTTCAACCTTCCTACCTGACGCCTTTATCCATTTGCCATTCGGAAAACCTGATGACTTTCTCATTTCCGCTTGTAAAGTGTTGAAAGAGCCACCCTTCCAACCCAATTCGGAAAAAGGAATTCCCTTAGCTGAAGTGTCCCGAACTGAGGTTTCCCACGCATAAAGCTGAACCAACCTCTGCAGATTCTTGTCGTTACCCAGGGAAATCTTTTGCTTAAAAGTCCACTTACATGCCATAGCCATCGCCCAGCCTAAAAGACATGCAGTGTCCATAAAGGCCAAAAGGAGCCTCTACGGGTTTTCTGGCAACAAGGCATAGCATCATCGAAGAACCTCCGACGACACCACGGGGCAGCGGAAAGTGTTTCGCAAAGCAATCTCAGTCGCGCAATCTACGCCTGGCGAAACGATTATTTCCGAAAAAGGAGGTTCATTGCTTAAATCTTCGAATCCAACTAGACACCCTGCTTTGTTGTCTTTATCCGAAACAAAATCATTCGCAAAACAGATGAAACGAACTTCTTTCTCTTCAGAAAAGCAGTCCCGCTTTACGAATTCGTTCGAAGGATAAGTGGACATTTCGATTGAATCCTTCGAATAAAAAACTGGTCTTATAGGATGGATCGACTCATCAATACTATTAAGTTCCTCGTCAGAGAAATACAGCACGAACCCGCAAGGAATGTCAGTCACTTCCAGAGAATTGCGGAGCATCGATGGAGTAGACACGCAGCAAATTCCAGCAGCGGCTGCCCCAAATTCCTCCCACATGTATTTACGGTCGCACCCATCGTGAACAGTCCAGCATGACACAAGAGGCATATGGGTTGCCCTCTTCGCATCCTGCATTAGCGAAAGCTGTTCTAAGCTAAACCCCCGTTTGCGACGTTTGAAAAGGGCATGATATTCCCCTTCGCTTTCATCGCTCATGCGGTCAAATCGGGAAAACCAAATGCCAGGTTTTTCTATCAGCAACTTAACTTTTTCCTTACTGAAATATCTGGCAATTGCAATTTCATTTCCATAAGGCAGCAAATCAAAGTCTGTCTGCAGCACATAGATGTCATTCGGGTTCATCCTCGACCACCTACACCAAGGGGTGGCGTTTGAAATTCCAGGAGGTTTCAAACAAATCCCAATCGTTCCTGGAGATCTCCACACAATCACGCACAAGGGGGCCTATCAGATCACCCTTACCTATACCAAGAGGAACGGGAGCACTCTCGATATAATTTGGGGGGAAGTTCAGGGTTGGATTTACGATGCCCATTATTTCAATGAAGACCGATGAGGACATAAAGCCAAGTACCATTTCCAGGCTTGCTTCTTCCGGTTTAACGAAGCAGAGGGGACCAGCAGCATCAAAGAGAAAGCCCTCTGGCGCGTAGCGGCATTGAAATCTTGACGAAGTAATACTGTTCCAGGTTATTCCACTCCTGAACGCCATATCACCGTTGTAGTTATGGGACCGCACACGCGAACCATCATAATTGTCGTTCTTAATCTCCCAGCCTTCGTTCTCCCAATTCACAACATAACTGAGATTTCCATACCAAAGTCGGTATTCGCCACCCTTCTGAATCGGGATCCATTTCTTTCTACTCGGTGAAGTAAAAGACCCCTGCAAACCGAACTTGCTCTTGCCAACCTCGAACCACAAACGCAAAAATCGACCATTGTCGCCAGATATCATCCCTACTCGCGCATCAACGAAATCAGCCAGCCGAGCACCATCCCGATATACATCAAGGAGACCCACGCTGGCCCAGTAGGCTATGGGGGTGCCGGAGATTTGGGTGAAGGTTTTGGCGTTGCGGCGGTAGAAGTAACCGCAGTTGGGGTTGGCTATGGCTTCTTTTGCCGCAGCCGCCTTCGCCGCTTCGCCAACTGGGTCAACCAAGCGCAAATACTCGCCTTGTACCCCAGGTTGGCCAACGGAGAACACTGTTGCAGTGGTAGACACAACCTCGCCACCGATAGAATCGAAGCCACGCGCTCCAATGTGGGCCATGGAAACAATGGAATGCTGTTCAATCAGCTTCGTGCGCATTTTCTCGAAGCTACCAAGGAACATCCAACTTTGCATGGTTACTAGCGTTGAATAGCCATGCTCCTTCACTGAAGCAAAGCAACGCTCAATAAAACACGTGCACAAATCGCTCTTCACGTCGGGGTAGTGCTTCTTTATCCATTTGCTCATGAAGGGGCTGAAGCTGCTGCTGGCCATGTAGGGCGGGTTAGCCACTACGCAGGTAAACTTCCGGGCCAGGGTTTCACTGGTTTCCTGGGCAGCTAACAGCTTTTCGGAAAGTTTATTGCCGAACAAGCTGGCTTGGCCTTCCCTGCCGGCAAAGCGCTTCACATCCGTAACCAATGCAGAAAGCTCAGCTTCCGTGGGGCTCAACAGGCTACCAACTTCGTCCAAGTGCGCCAATGCATCAACCAGCTGGGGCTGCCCGAGCAGCGCAGCGCCTTCGGGCAGCTCGCCTTCGTCGAACCTTGTGGGCGCAATAACGTTGATATCCGCCTGAACATCGCGTTTGAAGAAGCGGCGATCGTGCTGGCGAGCGCACATGACCAATGCCAAGCTGGCAATCTGCGCAGCTCGCGGGTCAATCTCCATACCGGTAAGGTTGTTTTCCAAAATCAGCTGAGGAATATCGCGTTCGCGGTAGCCGCGCGATACGTACATTTGGAACAGCAGCTCAAACGCATACACCAGGATATGGCCACTACCGCAGGCAGGGTCGCACAGCGTAATTTCCTCGGGGCCGTTTATGTGAATGAAATCCTCGTGTTCGGCATCGGGCTGAATGTAGTACTCCCAGTTTTCCGCCAGGTTGCTTTCGGGGAAGTTCAGCATCCACAAGCGGCCCAGCGAATTTTCCACCATGTAGCGCACAATCCATTCGGGCGTGAACAGCTGCGTTGCCGGGGCAATATCCTTTGCGCTGGCTTTGCGCTTCGATTTGAAGAAATCGTCTTTCACATCAGCGTTGTAGTACTGGTACATCCAGCCCAGAATCTGCACCTGCTCCAGCCAGTCTTCCTTGAAAATGCTCGTAACCAAACGTTCCACCACGCTGCCTTCACGCAGTAAATTGCTGGGCAGTAGCAATTCCATAGCGCTGCCCACCGGCTCGAACACTGAAGGCAAGCATTCGGCAAGCTCGTTACACTGCGCCAGAAACAAATAGCGGAACAAGGGCTCGTCTTCGCCCGCCCGCACCAGGGGCACAATCTCTTCTTGGCTTGCACCGGGAAGGTCGATATCAAGCGCTTCTTTTACAATTTCCGGCTCGAAAGCATTCGCATCGTTCGCGGAGCAGAACACGTGTATACCGCTGGGCAGGTAGTCGTGCAGCTCCATGAAGCGGATAGCGATTATACGGTTGAACCAGGTGTAGGCTGCTTTGTCGCGCAAAGCAGCGTGACCTATGCGCGCCTGCATTTCCAACAACTGGGTGCGTTGCTTCTGTTCCTGGGTAGAAAGCGCTACGCCACCCACGGTTTGGGCATCGGCTGGTTCGGCTCCTTCTTCCAGAATGCCGTAGCGCTGCATGCGGTTTTCCACTTCGTTCAGCAGCTCGGCGCGTGCCCAAATGCAGTAGTTTTTGATTGCGGTATCGTTCATAGCCTTGCCTTTCTAGCCCAAACGAATGGAATCGACGTTGGCAAGCTCAGCCAGCAGCTTTTCGCGGACTTCAGCCAGGTACGCGTCCACATCCGCCTCACTGGAAAGCACTTTGCGGGCGCACACATCGGTACGCTTCACGGCCTTCACTTTTGGTTCTGGCTTGGATGCGGGAGCGTGTGTTTGATGAACATGGGCTACCGTTTCGCCGCTTTCGGTAGTTGCTTTCACGACAACCTCGCGTGCCTTCTGCGCACGAGCGGCTTCAACGGCCTTGTCTACAGCGGCGTAGGACTGATCGCACCAAGTTTCGAAACGCGCCTTCAACGAGTCCAACACCGATGCGGTTTCCGCTGCATGGATTTGGGTTTCAAGCGAATCGCAGGTACGGCCCGCGTCGGCAACGGCGCGCTTCGCCGTTTCAACGAATTCGCCCTGTTGAGAAGCATATTCAGCAAGCTCTTCCCTGCCCGTGCGCACCACATCAAGCAATTCGTTGCGTTTGGCTTTCACCAGCGTCAGATGGGCTTCTTCGAATTGCTTACGCAAAGCGGGCAGCTCGCTGATGCGACGGTAGGGCTCTTCAAGAGTAAGGATTTCTCTGGTTTTGGCTATGGCGTCCTGCGCGCTTTCGCTGCTGCTCAGATAAAAGCCGTCCTGCTGGGCAACACCAAGCATCTTCACCGCATCGTCGAACAAACGCTGCTGGCGGCTGAAGAACTCGTCTACCGCTTCGATGTCTTCTGCGTAATCGAGCAGATCGTCCCCCGCTTCACCAATCGCTTTCAGCAAGGCGGTAGGCTGCGAGCGCTGCGCAAGTACGGCATTAATAGCGGAAACGCCCTTTTCGATAACGGAAGAACCAGGATATGGGTACTCACGAATACCCATATACTTTTCGCGGTTCAAAGTTCCGCAGTGATCTTTTGCCTTTTCAAGCTCGGCAACAATACGCTGCACCAAGGCATCTTCATCGTTGGCGGGAATACGCTCATCACAGAATTCGCCGATAATGTCCGCAGCCTGCTTCAGCAGCCTGTCCGATGCGCGTACGCGCTGCTCAAGCGTTACCTGCTCGGCGGCTTTCAGGCTGGTTAACAGCTCGCAGGCACGCGGATCGGTTGCGGCAATACGCTGGCCTGCATAGCTCAGCGTTGCCTTTTGCACGGCAACAAGCTGCGCCACCACCAGCAGCGTGTCAACATTTCGCCAGCCGTAGGGGCTTGCGTCGTACTTGCGCAGCAATTCGCCGAGGGTTGTTTTCTGATGCAACCTTGTTTGCGTGTCCAAGAACATATTTAGGTCGTCAATCGCCTGTTGGTTGGCGCCGCCCGTTCCCTCAAGCGCATCTTGCGCGGCACCCATAAGGGCACGACGCACATCTTCGCTCGAAGCAGCAGGTGCGGTAATGTAGCCCGCCTTGGTGAAGATGGCGCTTGCCAGCTTTTCCAGCACCTGATCGAACACCTGCTTGGCGTTGGTGGCGCGCACCGTTTCCATGTGCCCATTGATAGCGCAACGGGCATGTACCACGGCATCTTCTAGAAGCACCTTGGCTTCCTTCTTGTTCAATGCCGATTCTTCCTTCTTCGCTTTGATGATCTGCTGCGTGCTTGCCGGAAGCTGCGCCATGGCATGAGTGCGCGCATATTTGTCGATGCGTACTGCGTTCAGCAGCACCTCGTAATAATCGGCTTCGTCGGAAAGAACCACCACTGCTTCGCGGTTGGAGCGCAGCTCGATTTCGCCATCGGAAGCGTTGGCAAATTCGCCCGCCAACGTAACCACCGAAAGCTTCATGCCGTTCTGCGAGGCACCGTGGATAGACCCATCTACGTAACGGTCGATGGGGAAATTGTTCGCGCCGCAGGTTAGCTTGCGGAAGCTGTAGATGTCGTCGAACAGGATTTGGCTGATGAGCGCCACCACCTCAGCGGGCTCAACCTTCACATTTCCAATTTCGCGCGTGATGTCCTGCTCTTCGTCGGTAAGGAAGTTGTATTTGGTGCCCTGGCGCGCCACATAGCCTTCGCGTACCAAACGCTCCAGCGATGCCTTCACTTCTTCGCGCAGCAGCACCATATCGGCGCTCATGTCCTGCACCATAAAGATGGCAATGTTGTTCAGGCTTGCTTCCATATAGGTTACATAGCGGATAAGGTACAGCAGCTTCAACACGCGGACGTCTTCGGGCTGCAGGTTCTGGTTGGCTTCAGCGGCGCGTTCGGCGCGGTCGATTACGCGGATGATGCCATGCTCCAGGTCCTTCGAGATGGTATCGAAGAAACGCCAGAAGGGCACCAGCGCGGACAAGTCTTCATTCTGCACTGCCTGCGCCGATTCCTGGAAAGCAGAGAGCATTGAGCGCTCACCGGTAGACATATGCTGCGCTTTCACGCCGTGTTTGCGGATTTCCTCCATCACATCGGGCAGCAGCTTGAACTGGTACTCCGCGAAGGGGTACGCATCTACGAAATCGACCTCGTTCGAATAGCCGAACAGATCGCCGCGGGAGCCTTCGAATGTGAACAGGTTGCGCAATACTGCACTCTGATCTGCGTATTTGGCTTTAAGCGCACTTGCAGCAGGCTTTGTTTTGTCCAGCACGCGGCGCTTGATAACCTCATCAACGCTGCTGCTAGAAAGCGAAAGGCGCGTGTTAAAGCGGCCCTGAATTTTCGAGAAGTCGTCGCCAACAATCATGGCAACTTCATCAATTGCTTCCTGGCTGGTAACCATTACCCACACGCGACCTTTGCAGCGCGCGCCCAGCTCTTCCACCAGAGTTTGCAGACTCAGCATCAGGTTGGTGTCGCTGCCGATAAACTGGCCCACTTCATCCACCATAAACAATAGGCGGAACTGGCCACCGTTTTCCGCAGCACGTGCCTCAGCGTATTCGCTCACCTGCTGGGCAAAGCGGTCTACCGCGATAACGTCGTCTTCGCTGCCGTCGAACCAATGTTGGGCAGCGCTTTCACTCATGCCCAACACTTCTTGCAGCACTTGCACGATGTCGTCTTCGAAATAGGAGTAGCTTTCGCGCGTTTCGAGCCAGGGCTCGCCGTTTACGCGTTCGAACGCTTCACGGAACTGCTGGGTTTTTCCCTGCTGGTCGATGAACTGCTCAAGCTTAGCAAGCTTCAAGTCCTCACCGAAAAAGCCCAAGTTTTCATAGAACACACGCTCAAACGCACGCAGCAATGCGGTTTTGGCGGTATCGCCCGTTTTCCACTGACCGCCCTTACTGTCGATGTTGAACAGGATGGCCTCGGTGGGAACATCGGCGCAGCGGCGCATTTTGCTGTACACAAGAATGTCCTGCAACTTGCCGTCGAAGTAATCGATAGCACGTTTACCAGCCACTTCATTGTTTGCCAACAAGTACGAAAGCATCTTCAGGAAGTGCGATTTACCAGAACCGAAGAAACCAGAAATCCATACGCCAATTTTGTCGGTAGGCACATCGAGCGCTTCCTCGTAATTTTCGAAGAACGCTGCAAAATGGCGTTGCAATTCGCGCGTAACCACGTATTCTGAAAGCTCTTGCTGAATGGAAGCTTCGTCGTTTTGGGAAACCTTGATTACGCCGTTGATGGAACGATTGATGTCCTTGGAAAACAGGTCTTTGATAATCATTGGAGTTCCTCCGAAAGATCGAATGCGCGGTAGTAGTTGTCGGACGCGAGAGTAGAAAAGAGCCTGAATTCCCTGCCGTTGAAGGTGCCAGGATACGCGATGACCACAGGAACGGAGGCAAAATCGGCCTGCATGTTATTCAACAGATCATGCGCTCGGCAAAAGGGATACACCTCACCTACACCCGTAATTACGATTACGTCGCGATATTCATGCGGCTTGGTTAGCTCAAGGATTTTCTTGGCGAATGCCTCGGGCGAAGCGATTTTCTGCAGTTGTTTTAACTGCTTTGCCATACCCGTTTTCAGCTCCTGCTTAGGCACCGCTTTGAGGATTCGCTTTTCCTCAAGCAACTGCAGAAACACGTCGTACAGGTTCACCACTTTCACAGTGCAGGGCAGCTTGCCCGCTTGCGAATCTTTCACGATGCGATCGAAGAATGCGCGCGCCTGCAGTTCCAGCGAGGAGTCGTAGCAAAAGGTGAAGAAGCCCACTTCGTTGCCGATGCCTTTGTTGCTAAGGAAGTCTTCTTCGGCAAGGCGGTGGCGCAGCAGCTTGCAGCGCGAATCGAAATCGCGCTGAGCACGAACGGCGCGGGAATGCTGCTCAACGATGCTTTGATGCTGGTTGTCTTGCGATGCAACAGCCATTTAGCACACCCCGCTTTCACCGAATGCGGGCAGCAGGTGGGCATCGCCATTCGCGATGATGCACTCTTTTACTTCTTCGCTTAAGAGTGGGCATTGGAGCTTTGTTGAAGTGCGTTTTTCCAGGTAACCCGCCTGCACCAAACAATTGGTGAGCGTGCTTTTGATGCGCTTTTCGGTGGCTTCCGTCCAATCGGCGGCTTTCGCGTCTTCAACCTGAAGGCGCGTGAAGAATGCATTAATGTCTTGACGAGTAAGCTCGGCTTCGCCTTGCTGCAAGCGCTCGGCAACCACTTCCGTCATGAACTTGCCCACAAGCGGATACGTCACCATAAGCGCATAAATGTTCACCTGGGACGCCTGTTCGGGCAGACCGCTTGCAACGAGACAAGTGAGCTTTTCGGCAACGCCAGAAATACCAGCCTCGAGCGCATCGAGCCGACACAGGCACGTACGCGCAATACGGCGAAGGTTAGTGGCACTGGGATATTGGAACAGATTCTCTTCTACCGCGCGGGCCATTATCTCCGCGTCGGTTAGACCCTGCAGCCGCAGGGCGGCAACTATGCGTATTTCACGAAGGAGGAACTGCTCTCGAGTTAAGCTGCCCCCCCCCGAGTTTTTCTGGCTTTTACCATGTACAACTCCTGGGAGATTCCGCCGCATAATGGACGGTTACGTGCTTTAGCTAACTATATTAGCGCAGCACACGTGCCAAATTTTGAGAAAGAGCTAACGGGTTTCCGTTTGGAAGAAACTGCACCTTTCCGCTTTTTGTCGCCGAGTGAGGCTTACCATATCAGCTTTTCACGTTTCACGTGTCCATTGCGCAGTACACGTAGCGTTTTCCTTGATGATACTGTTACTAGAACGAATGTTCGTATCAAAGCCTACGCGCTAGCATTACGACAGTAAACTGCATAAGCGTTTGAGCCAGGGCCAGCGACCAACAACGGGAAGTGGGAAAATGGGACCTGTCCCTATATTCCGAGTCGACCATTTAGCAAACTCTCCCTTGACTATAAGTTAGCCTATGCTAACTTGCTTCTTGGAATCAATGACACGGCCGACCAAAAGTCAGTAACAAAGTCGGCCCAAAAACAAGGAGCAACTCATGAGCAACGTAGCAATCGTATATTGGAGCGGTACTGGCAACACGGAAGCCATGGCCGATTTCGTAGCTGAAGGCGTAGAGGCAAAGGGCGGCACAGCAACCATCATCCAGGCAGCCGACTTCGGCGTTGAGCGCGTACCGGAATTCGATACCTTCGCCTTCGGATGCCCTGCCATGGGCGATGAAGAACTGGAAGACACCGAGTTCCTCCCCATGTATGACGAGGTTGAACCCCTGATGGCAGGTGAAAAAGTTGGCTTCTTCGGCTCGTACGATTGGAACAATGGCGAATGGATGGATTACTGGGTGCAGCGTGCTGAAGAAGCTGGGGTACAACCCGTTGAAACCGTAATCGCCAAGGATTACCCCGACGATGAAGCGGCCGAGGCGTGCCGCCATCTGGGCGAACTCCTAGCGTAGAAGCGTCCGAACCCAAAGCACACGACCGACAATTCTCTCTACGATTGACAACGGGGAGCCCGGAACAAAACCGAGCTCCCCTCCTTACCTCAATGCTACTTCTTGCGCAGTACCACCATGATGGTGTTAAGGTACTCGAGCGCGCCAGCCTTCACGGCCGAAGCATCGCATCGTACATACTCGTTGTCACATAAAAGCCAATCGGCCCACGCTTCCTCCGTGCACTGCATTTCCCGCATTCCTAAGATGTCGGCATTTTCCGATTGCTCAAAAATAGCCTTCCACCAGGGAATATCGTGGATATAATCCAGCTGATCGGGCGTCCACGACTCAAGCAGGCATGCCGGCGGATTTTCGTGGCAATCTTGCTTCATGCCAGGGAAGCACAGTGCTACAAACCCGCCGTGCTTCACATACGGCAGAAGTTTTGCATCCAAATACTCCGCGCTGCGGCCGAAATAGTTATACGAATCAATACTCACCACCGCATCGAGGAATTCTTCCGCAAAAGGCAGCCCTTCCGAAGCATCGGCCTTGATGGGAACGATTTGGCGATTGGTCAATCCGAGGGTTTCGAAAAAACGCATATTTTCGGTTGGGTTGCTCCAAAGATCAGCAGCGTATGCCACGCATCCGAACTCCCTAGCCAACAATGCTGTGGTTATTCCGGTCCCACTGCCCAAATCCAACACGACGGAACTTGAAGAAGTAGTCTCACTACCGACAATCTCGTTGGCGGTTAGAATCATCTCTTCACATAACTTGAGTGGATTGGGCCCCATTATTTTGGACAAAACAATATCTTGCGAGAAGCTGTTCGCTTTTGGGAACTGCATGGTTATTTCCTTTTCTATAAAGAACGTATTGGCGAATCAAAAAAATAAGCTGAACGAAGCGCGCAATAAAAAACGCAGCAGCACATGAGCCGCACCCATTGATTGCTGCAGAAAAAGCCTCATGAAATGGAGACGAGCTGCGAGACAATAAGCCATTTCGAGACGTTATTTCCGATTCGCACCGGTGGGAGCACCCACGAAATGGACCACAAGCATTCTATTCAGTTGCGCGTTCTTTATAGAACAATGACCAAAAAAGACATCCCCTTTTAGGATTTCATAAAGGCACAATAAGCCTTTGCTTAAAAACCAGTATGGCACGGTGGATTTAACCCTCCAATAAGCAAAGAGCAACCACCGACAAAAGTCGCTGGGAACGAGGCGCCCCGTCTCTTAAGTGGGAAAATGGGACCTGCCCCTATTTTCCCAGGGAGAACGAGCTGCCTCTTCATCATAGATTGGGCCTATAGCCAGGTGAAAGTAATAACTATTTTGAGCAGATTCTATTCCGGAGCATACTAAGCACCATCAAACGCACTCGGTGCAGCCCTCCTAAAGCAAGGCGCCCCAGCCCGCATCCGCAAACTCATGCAGGCTGGGGCATTGTTGCATATTGAAGCATTGCCGCAGATGACACCCCCTTACGCGGTATAAGATGGAATATAGGGACAAGTCCCTATATTCCCACGCAGAACTGTGTTAAGTCGGCTTCGCGGAGGAAGGCTCGCTCGGTCTCATCGTTTTCTTTGGTTTCCAGGAAGATGAAGCCGAGGGCACCTGTTTGCCGAGGATCAAAACGATAAAACGCTTGTAGCCCCTCAAAATGAGAAAGGAACCCATCGTAGTCAAAGCCGCACTCCCCTGCCGCCAATTTCTCGGGAGCGGGAAGGTAGCCCATGCAGTACAGTTTGCCTTCCTTGCCTTTCAGCAACTCGTTCCAGTTGGGCCTTATATCATGCAAAAAATAATCGTAAGTATGGAAACCATAGGCATGATAGGCAACCTCGGTACCGCAGATACCTGCAAAACGAAGCGGGTTGAACTCGATGGGCGTAATCACGCCATTGCTCATGCGAGCCTCCACATGCACAGGGAAGTCTTTCACACCAACATGCCCGTTTACCTCCGTGAGCCACGAGGCAAACGCCGGAGCATACTCACGGACCACCGAAGCGCCCGTGACGTAACAGCGATCGCTCGTATCGGCGGCATTGGCATATTCATGACGGAGCACATCGAGCACTACCGCTTCGCCGTTTTCATCGAAGAAGGCATCGACCGCAAATTCCGTGCCCTCCAAATACGACTCGACCACAAACGAACCTTCGTCTAAAGCGCTTTTGACATAGCGGGAACGCCACACTGCCATGTTTTCGTCGATGTCAGCGAGAGCCGCATCCCACTGCTGACGAGACTCAACAACGTACACGCCCACGCTGCAGTAACCCACATTGGGTTTCAGCACGAACGGCGTGCTGAAATCTTCAAAGCATACTTCCTTGAGCTGAGCCGTGGGTATTTCGCGGTACTCAAGGCTTGGGTACATTGGCGCCAACAACTTGCGCATGCGCGCTTTATCTTTGAACGTGGCGATGGCCTCTGTTACGGCTTCGTCTTCAATATGCTGAGCAATCCAACTGAAGGCATTTTCAGACGTGCAAATAAGACGCCCACCCGCGTTTACGCGCGCAGCAAATTCTTCATCACCCAGAGCTTTGATGCTGTGACGCTCAAGAATCTTCTCGGCCATGCTGTTCGGCAGCACCGGCTCCTGGGTGCATTCCAAGTATTCAATAAGCTCAGGAGTCGCAAACGGCTCGTCGATGATCATCATAAGCAGGTCCTTTCAATGCAGCTGAATTGCACGTTGATGCGAACAAGGACACTTTATCTTTTCTTCGCCCGAGACGAGAAGAAACTCAGCCTAGGGCCACCCATCGCATATAAAGCCCGCTACTGCACACACCTCAGATAGCGTCCTTGCAAGGCATATGCGGAAAAATAGGGACAGGTCCCGTTTTCCCAATCATGTCCAAATGCTCATAGCGAGCGTACCTGCCACAATAAGCGCCAAGCCCGTACCCGATTTCGGCGTAAGACGCTCCCCGAACACAATCCAAGCAAAGGCAATGGAAATAAGGATGGAAAGCTTGTCTATCTGCACCACAACACTTACTTGACCTGCAGAAATCGCGTAATAGAAGAACAGCCAAGAAACACCTGTGGCAACACCCGATGCCACCAGGAAACCTAACTCCCGCACATCAACGTGGCGCACTTGCGACAGCTTTCCCTTGTCTGCCACAATCACCCATGCCATCACCAGCACAAAACAGGTGCGAATGGCGGTTGCCAAGTTCGATTCAACGCCCTCGATACCCACCTTCGCCAGCACCGAAGTAAGGGCAGCGAACACCGCTGCCAGCAAGGCATGCACCAACCAGGCACGGCTTTGCTCGCCCGAAGCTCTCTGCTTCTTCTCGATCATCATGAAGGTGCCCACGGCAATCACCGCAGTGCCAACAAGCTTCACTTCTAAATGGCTCGTTTCGCCGAATAGCACGATTGCCAACAATACCGCCATGACAGTGCTGGATTTATCAACGGGAACAACCTTGTTTACGTCGCCCAGGGAAAGCGCTTTGAAGTAACAGATCCACGAACCGCCCGTTGCCAAACCGGAAAGAGCAAGGAACAACCAAGACTGTGGAGTTATCTGAGCGGCAGTATTGCCCGAACCCACCACAGCAACCATGATCCACGCAAACACCAGCACCACCAAAGTACGCAGCGCCGTGGCAATATCAGAATCGGTTTCGGAAAGGCCACACTTGGCCAAAATCGAAGTTATGCCCGCAAAAAACGCTGAGGCAACGGCGGCCATCACCCAAGACATACAAACAAACACTTCCTTTGGGAAAATAGGGACAGGTTGCGTTCCCCACTCTGAAGGGGCCAGTAGTCATCGCATAACGTCAGGCTCCCATTGCAGAAAATGTTCCGATCAAGAGAATGAGAAAACGGTACCTGTCCCTATCCCCCCCAGACAACCCAGCGTTTCTAATACAGCGTGGCGGAATCGGCTCCGCTTATTTGAATGTCAGCATCGTAGAAGGCCCGCAACGCACGAGTGGCAAGCATGACATCGCGTGCGCCGGCGGTTTCGTACGCCGAGTGCATGGCAAGCTGGGCACAGCCCACATCAACGCCATGCATACTTGCTTGTATGTTGGACAGGTTGCCCAAGGTTGAGCCACCCGCCATATCGCTGCGGTTCGCAAACCGCTGGAACGGTACGCTGGCGTTATTGCACACCGCACAGAACACGGCACTGCTAAACGCATCGGTGCAGTACTTCTGGTTTGCCGCTTCTTTGACCACAATGCCCTGATTCAAATAGGCACGATTGCCTTCATCGCTCTTTTCGGGATGGTTAGGGTGTACCGCATGGGCGTTGTCGCAGCTTACCAACAGGGAACCCGCCAGCGCGCGGCGATAATCCTCGTCCGTACCATCCAAAGCCCCATTCAAGCGCATCAGCGTATCGGGCAAGAATGTGGACATAGCACCCTGCTTGGTGTTGGACCCCACCTCTTCGTTGTCGAAGCAGCAGTACACCGAAACGCAGGAATCGTTGGCGCTTCGCAAAAACCCTTCAACCGAAGCGTAGGCGCACATAAGATCATCGAGTCTGGGGGCTGAGATGAATTCACCAGCCGCACCCCATATGCAAGGTGCCTGGCGATTCACCAAATACAGGTCATGGCTCACTATTTGGTCGGGATGAAGGTCCAGCTCGTTAGCGAGCAGCGGTTGCAGTGCTTCTTTCTCCGGCGCGCCCGCGGAAACCACCGGGCACAAATCGATCCGTCGGTTTGGAGCAAAGCCGTTGTTCACGCCATGATCCATATGGATGGCCAGGCTCGGAATAAGAGCCACATCCCTATCAAGCGAGACCAACCTGCTCTCAATGCGATTCCCTATTTGAACCATAACGCGGCCCGCAAGGGAAAGAGGACGATCGAACCAGGTGTAATCGATCATTCCTCCATACGCCTCAACGTTTAAGCGTCTGTACGAACCTGGGCCTTCCAAATCGGGCTGAGCCTTGATTTTGAACAGAGGCGAATCCGAGTGCGAAGCGGTGATCTGAAAATGATAGCCTTCCGATACGGCACCGCCCACCTTGAAGGCTATGATGCTCGAACCGTTGCGCACGGTGTAGTAGCGCCCCCCTGGCTTGCAGCTCCAGGTTTGCGCTTCGGGGAGAAAAACGAATCCCGCCTCGTCAAACCGAGCACGCAGGGCAGACACCGCGTGAAATGCGCTGGGGCTTTCATCTATGAAGCGCAGCAGGCCTTCTGCTGCCTGGATTTCTTCGTGCGTCAAGCCACTACCCGATTCCGCCACCATGCCAACTCGCTTTCTTTCCAAAAGAAATAGACGTTTTCCCAACCAGTCTAACAGCTAACAATGCACTCTTCGAAAGCGGCCACAATCGAAGTGAAGCTCGGGATCAAAGAAGTGACGCGCGGTGCACGCGTCGGGCAAAAACCAATCCACCAAAACCGGGACCGAATTCCACCACCAACACCCAAGCCCCAAACGCAAAAGCGCACCCATTAGCCCACCCCGCAGCCGTAGCAGCAGGCTTCTCCTCTATACTTGGAAGCATCGAAGCAAGGGAGATCATGGGAAAACCAAAACAGCATACGCAAAGCATCTCAAAACGTCGGGTTTTGATTGTTGCTGCCTGCATTGCCGCAGCGACTTTTGTCCTCCTCATTTGCGCCGAGATCTTTCTTCCCAGCAAACCGCCTTCGTTTTTCGGTCTCGGGTTCGGCCCTTCAAGCACAACGGGGTTCATGGTGCTTCTGGGCCCAGCACTTGCCGCATGGGCCTTTTCCATCTACGTACGCTGCCCCGACGCCATTATCCGCAACCAGCTTATTGCCATCGCCGCCCTTTTAGCGTTTTGGTTGCTCGACGTTATCGTGAAATACCCCATGAAAAGCGACCTGGGCACCTCTATATGCTGGTACCTCTATTACGTTCCCATGCTATTTGTTCCCGCGCTGGCCTTTACCTGCGCCCTCCGCGCCGCCGGTTTCGATACCACCAAGGCAGGAAAAACCGCACGCTCCATCGCTTTTGCAGGAAGTGCCCTGCTTGCCCTGTTCGTGCTTACGAACAACCTCCACCATGCGGTATTTTCGTTCAGCTTCGACGATCCCGGCTGGAGCGGCAATTACCGCTACGAGTGGTGCTATTGGCTCGTTGCTGGCTGGTTCGTCCTACTTTACGGAGCATTCTTTGCCTTGCTGTTCCCTGCCGCAAGAAAGCAGCTACGCCCCTCTTTTGCCCCTTTAGCGATTATCGCCGGTTTGGCAATTGCCTACAGCTTGCTCTACATCCTTCGAAACGCTCACTTCTTCAGCACCAACCTGGCACTCACCTACACCATCCTTATTGTCGTAGCGGTCGAAATCACTCTCGCGACAGGGATCCTTCCCTCTTATGCGTGGTATCAGGAAACTTTCTACAAACTACCTTTCGATCTGAAAGTGCTAACCAGGAATGGGCAGCTTGCTTACTCGACCGCACAAGCCAAGCCCCTTTCGCCCGAAACAACAGAAAAGATAACTGAACTTGGCACGCTCAACGGCGCGGCCGTAGACTTCCGCGTCCCAAGCAACCCCCATACCCTCAAACGCGCCTACGGCATCAGCGGCGGCACCGCGTTGCTCTCCATCGATGTAAGCAAAAATGACGCCAGACGCACCGCTCTCAAACAGCGAAAGGAAGAACTGGTCAATGCATCCGAGCTGCTAAAGCGAAGCGCTGCCATTCGCCGGGGCCTCGCATTACGGGAAGCAGAACGTGACTTATTCGAGCAAATCAATAACTCGCTGGCGGAAAAAACTTCCGAGATCAATCGCCTTATCGACGAGCTCCCCGAAGACGACTCGCTCGAAAGTGCAGCAATCAGACGCCAAAACTTGACCCGGGTTAAATTCCTTGTCGCCTACTGCAAGCGCAAAGGAAGCCTTATCGTTGCCGAGCGTGAAGGAGTTTCCTTCACCCAAGAACAAGTTGAACTGGTATTTACCGAAGCCGCAGCCGATTTCCGTTCCATGGGAATCGAAAGCGCCGCGCTCTTTCGCTTGAACGAACCCCTATCGCCCGCAATCATGGCTCACCTCTACGATTGCGCATACGACTTCGCCTCACTGGCATTTGCGATCAAAAACCCAACCCTGCTCTTATTTGGCGAAAACGACGAACGCTGCGCCTTGACAGTTCGCATCGTTTTGCAATGCAAAGAATCCCGAAAACTCGAACCTTCGCTGCAAAACTTCTGCAATAGCCTGACGAAAGCGGGCATCCGCAACTGCCACCAAATCGAGGCAGATGAAATCGCCGTCAAAATCAAGCTCGAAGACAGTGCCCTATGAGCCATCTGTTCAACATAAAATCAGTGGTTCTTATTGCTCTTATCATTCTGCTATTTGGGCTTATGGTCGGGCAGATGATCCATGTTCTTCTTGTTGCCACACGGAAAGAAAACCGCAACCCCCGCGGAGCTGTCGCCTATGAGGCGCTCCTCCTTGCGCATCTGCTCTTAGCCTGCGCAACGGTATGCTCCGCTTACGCAAACCATGGCGCGCTGCTGTTCCGCATGAAGATGATCTCATTCCCCATCGAGCCAATGATGTGGGTTAACGCCATTGCGCTTGTGCTGGGCCTCGTGCTCGCCTTCGCCTATCGCCGCCCCATAATGACCCTCGAGCTCATAGTTCTTGCTACCTGCACGCCACCATTCATCGAAGCGGCTGACATCAACAGCTGGTTCATTCCCGTACTAGACGCTTCGTTCTTCCTTTTCCGCGTGTCGTCTTCGCTGACCATGGATATCAAGCACCGCAGTTCCGCGATTACGCAGCTCTCCATCGGCGAAGCGGTAAAAAAGCTTCCCGAGGGCATTCTGTGCATTAATCGAAGCGGAGCGATTGTCCTTATGAACGAAAGCATGCGATCCAGCCTTCAAGCGCTCGGATTGGGCACCAACCTCTCAGAAGGTTCCCTTATCTGGGCAGAGCTAGCCAAACGCGCAACCGCAGGTAACCACGTTCGCGACACCTTGCTTCCCGAAGGGATACGTCTAACTGTATCGCCAAACGAAACCAGGCTCTTCATACATGACGAGGTGACGCTGCATCACACCTTATGCGAACGAATCATGGCCATTGACGTCACGGTTGAGGAAGACCTCAACGAACGTCTGCATCTTGCCAACACCGAACTGGAAGAATCGAACCGCAAACTGGAGCAAACCCTGGCGCAGTTAGAAGAAGCTGCCGCAGAAGAGGCATCGCTCGTCATGAAAACGCGTGTCCACGACTCCATCGGCCAACGAATGACCATACTCCATCACTACCTAGAATCAGATATTGATAACCCGGAAATCACCCGAAGCGTTTCCCGGCTTATGCACAATATCACCAACGATCTTGCTCGCACTTCCCCAGAGGGAAAAGACGAGCTTGCCGCTCTTGCATCAGCCTTTGCTCTTGCAGGTACGAATATCCACATAGAGGGCACGCTGCCCGAAAACTCTAGCTCGGCAAATGCACTAGTTGGGATAATTCGAGAAGCGGCAACCAACGCACTCAAGCACGGCAGCGCTAAAAATGTCTATGTTCGCATAGCGGCCAAACCATCGGAAACGAACCTGGCCATTTTCGATGACGGTACCGGCGCTTCAAGCACGATTATCGATGGCTGCGGCATGCCCCAGATGCGCCGAGCGGCAGAAGTCCTCGGTGGCACCTTTGAGGTAAACGCACTGACGCCTTTCACTATATCGGCAACTATTCCCCATCAAGGAGCATCATCATGATCACCATCGTCATCGTTGAAGATCAGGGGATTCTCCGAGAATCACTCGCATGCACGCTCAACCTGCAGGAAGACATGCAGGTTGCCCGCGCGCTTTCCGATGCAGCAGACGCACTCGACGTGGTGCGCGAGACGAATGCCAATCTTGCGCTTTTGGATGTTTGCACCGAAAACGGATCGAGCGGAATCGCCGCAGCTAAGCAGATTCGCGAAGCCTGCCCCGATACGAAAATCGTAATTATGACAGGCATGCCGGAAATCACGTTCATCGAACAGGCAAAGCTCGCTGGAGCTGACAGTTTCGTATATAAGAACGTTGGAACCGAAGAGCTCCTGGGAATTATTCGCTCAACCGCCAACGGCTACTCCACCTTCCCGAATGCAACCCAGAGCATCTTCTCGGACGCTTCGGCACTCAACGAAACAGAGATCAGTATCCTGCGATTGGTCTGCGAAGCAAAAACGCGTAAGGAAATTGCAGCTGAGTTGTATTTAAGCGAAGGCACAGTAAAACGCCACATTTCTGAGATCTTGGCCAAAACGGGCTACGACAGCATCTTGCGCCTTGCCGTGCATGCGGTATCGCAGGGTCTTATCGTTCCGAAGATGGACAAATAGATCATCGGCAACCATAGGTATCACACCTTTCGTCATTTGGGATTCACCCGCCGTTTACAAGGCAAAACCAACCAGATAAATCACCAGATCAATACCTTGTTTTGTTTTTGAGACACATGGCTCAAAAACACTCTTTAACTGAGCCGTAGGTCACTTCTTCCAACGCTCCCCTCACGTCATCATGGAACCACGATGACAAACATAGCTAGCCGCAAAAGCGGCGAGGGAGTCTGAGAGGATGTGGTTGCAATGAAGGCAACGAAGAAGATCATCGCAGTTCTGGTATGCGCTTTTGCCCTGTGCTTTGCACTGGTGGGATGTGATTCCGGAGCCGAACAGTACAAGAAGAACTTCCAGGGCGACTGGGAACTGGCAGGCCTGACCGAAGGCGATACCACCTATTCCGAGAGCGATATCTCCATGCTTAAAGCATGGGGCATGGAAGTAAAGTTGTCCCTCAATGAAGACGAAACTATGGTTCTCGAGTACTTCGGCGAAACGGCCGAGGGCAACTGGGAGCCCAAGGATGCTACCACTTTCAAGATGACAGCCATGGGCGATTCGATTGATGGCAAGCTGGCTGATGGGATGATATCCATCGAAGTCGAGGGTGCCGAAATGAAGTTCAAGAAGATGGAATAGCGGGGGGGGTGAACGGTAATGAAACTCAAGTTTCTAGGAATTGCAGCATGCGCACTTGCACTCTGCTTCACCCTTGTGGGGTGTAACTCACAAAAAGTAACTGACTTTACCTGGTACCAGGCGGCAGTGCCCGATAAGTACGAACTGAACACCAGCCTTGGCAGCAATGCGGCAAAGGCATCGTTCGCCAAGACCGATGAAGGCAAAGAGCTCCGCGTCAACTGGAACGGCGTAAAGGACGCCCAGGGAATTACCCAAGCATTCATGGAATGGGAAGGCACTGGCTCTGAGCAGCTGGACGATATGAAGATCGGCAACTACACCTGGAAGGTTGCTCAGAACACCGAGGCAAGCAAGCCAAAGATCCAGTTCTGCACCGACCTGCCCGATGGACGTGTTGGCATCGTTGATGCCCGCGGATTCAGCGACATCAACGACAAAGACCTGCAGAGCTTCGTTAAATCGGTAAAGTTCGCAGATGATGTGAGCGAAGCATACGACAAAGCCAAGGAAGTCAGCTCTGACGACCTGAAGATCCACTAACACCCTTGGGCGGAGCCGCAATCGAGTTCCGCCCGTTTTCGAAACAGACTGAAGAAGAGGACATCATCATGAAGAAAGCAGTTATCGCACTTCTTGCCCTCTGCATAAGCCTTGTTGCCGCAGTTGCCTTAGTTGGTTGCGGAGGAAGCGGGCCTGCGGACAAGAAAGCGGATTTCATCTGGTTTAAGGTTGAGGTTCCCGAAGGCGTAAGCGTCAGCAACTCTGCCGGCGACAACGCAAACAAAGCCCAACTGACATTTTCCAACAACGATCGAATCATCCCATTATGGGAAAAGAAAATGACAGCTGAAGAGTTGCTCGCTCGATACGAAGATCGCTACAGCGGGTCTTTTAAATGGGAGACACATGACCCTGTAACCTACGGCGACAAAACCTGGTTGACCGGCGATTACAAGCATTCGGGAGGAACTACTTCCGTTTTCATTATCGGGGTAAATGAGGGAAGCGTGTCTATAACCGTCGACAACTTCGAAGATCATAAGGCGGAAGTCGAAACGGTGCTTAATACCATCGAATTTGCCGATAACATGAGCGAAGCCATGAAGGAAGCCAAGGAAGTTAAGCTTACCGACATCGACCTGAAACGCTAACCATCCTGTCGTAAAGAAACCAGACTCCTTTGCGACACTCCAAGCTAAGAGAAGGACCGGCGCTGCCGGTCCTTCTCTGTTTTGCGTAGTGAATTAGATTGAAGGCCTTTCGCCATCAATGCCCCCTTCAAGGATAGGCATTTCAGCCAACAGCGCTGCTTGAGCCTTCGCTTCCACCCATAAGGGGCGCATTCGGCAAAACACCTATCATCGCCTTGAGAATGCAAACCCAAAGCACGACGCTCCGCCTTCGCCAGCTAGAACCAACCGGTATAGGTTTTCTGCAACACAGCGCTGGCAACCCAGTTTGCAAGCGTAATGAAGTCGAACACCGGCAAACCTGTTGCCTTCTGAATAGCCGCCGCGTAAGGGGGCAGATCACTGCACTCAAGCAAGATAGCCTTGATATCAGGATGCTGTTGACACAAGTCCTTTGCCAAACTGCATAAATCGTCGGTGAGCTTGCCATTGTCGAGCTCGTGTCCGCCCCAGCGAATGGGAGCGAAGCTTTCCATGTCACCTACGTTCTGAATAATGAGCCTTTCGGTGCTGCTACCAACCTGGGCAAGCAGATCATCGTTCAAGCTGGAGCCATCAGCAGCAAACACCGCGATGGACCCCGCCTGGGCGAAGCCCGCCTTGATAACTGGCAGCTGGCACAAGCTCGACATGAACACAGGGACGTCAACCGCCGCCGCAACATCTTTCTGGAAATGGGCGAAGTAACCGCATGCGCCGATAATGGCACGCACGCCCTGCGCTTCCAGCTTCTTGGCGGCTTCGATGATCATCTGTTTGATGGCGGGATCGCCCGCAAACAGCTGCTCGATCTCGAAATCAACCACTTCGTAGCACACGGGATAATTGAAGGTGCACGCATTGGCAACATTGCCTGGAAGCTTGGGGTAATCCAGCTTCACGGCAATGATGCCGAGCACCTGCCCCGAAAAACTACGGGGCGGAAGCCCGTGGGTACCACGAACCTCCGCCTTCGTCTCAAGCGCACCGTATGCGCTTTTCCAATTGCTCATTTACTCGCCCTCAGGAGCTACGTATTCGCCCTCGCGCAGATAAGCCTGCATCTGGTCTTTCGTCATATGGCCAATGCCCAGCTCATCCAAGGTGAGGCCAGTCTCGAAGAAGTTGGTCTTGTTCATAACGCCGCCCAAAACAATCATGGAATCAATGATAGGCGTAGGAACACCGAACTTCTTGCCCAGCTCATGGTATACATGGCAGCCAACGGGAACATCTTCGGTTACATAGCGGTTCTTGATGGTGAAGGGGCCGGTAGCAAAACCGACTTCCCACTGTTCCTCGAAGGGAACGTTGCAACCCTCGCCCATGTACTCTTCGCCCAGAACGCTGGTGCGCTGGTAGAACACTTCTTTCTTAAAGGGCTGGATGCCAACGCCCATAGCTTCCGCCAGGGCAATTTCCTCGTTGTAGAACTGGTACTGAACCTCGGAAATAGAGGGGCAGAAGGAATGGGAGTAGATGGAGTAGTCGTGGATGTTCTTGTCCAGGACCGTGCCGAAGTTTTCCATCGTGGATACGCCCAAAACCGTACCGGGAACATGGATAACCGGGTTCACATTGGAAAAGCCGATATCCATAACGGTATCGCCACACACTGCGCCATCGCCTTCAGTGATAGCATCAAAGCAACCCAAGGCCTTCGAGCTTTCTACGAAATCTTCCGTGTCCTTTGCAGGAAGCGCAGCGCCACGCAACGTAATAGCGCGATATACCAACGAGCAGGTGGGCTTGGCAACGCCACCTTCGGTATCGACGCGCGTACCATAGGGAGCGCTTGACCAACCACCGATGATAACCTTCTTGGTGCAGCCCATTTCGCGCATCATCTTGCGAAGCTTCAGGCTACCGTAGTTATCGGGAATGATGTGAACGATCTGGCCGTCTTCCAATGCAGGGATGAGCTCGCGGAAGAAAATCTCATGAGCGATAGAGGGGATACCCACAACAATGAGCTTGGCACCCTTAACCGCTTCGGCTACAGAATTGGTTGCCATGGCAAATTCGCCCTTGCCCATACGACGGAAACCGTACTTAGTCTGCGTCCCCGGTGCCTTGTCCTGCAAGGTGATACCCGTACGCATAACAGTGCCCAATGCATTGTCAAAGAACGGATCCAGGTCGCAAATACGAACTTCCTGGCCAGCCAACGCACAGTCGGCACCACAGGTTTTGCCAACAGCGCCACCACCCAAGATGGCGATAGGTGCGTGGCGCAGCTCTTCTACGTCTACCAATTCAATAACCTCCTTAGCGGACGGCCTTGCGGCCATACTCCGAAAAACGCTCAGACCCGAACCGATGCGAACCCAAGCGCTACCTTCATCACTACAGAAGAATACCACGCATAAAACCCCGAATTCGCGTACAGAGACGCTAATTCCCTCATTGTCCTAGGGAGATTCCGTCAAACTCTTCCCCTGTCTGCTAAAACAAGCGTGTTTCCATTATTCGACACAGAGCTACTTTCAAATAGCAACACATTTAGTAGCAGCACGCCCCTAGGCTATAGCCGAAGCCGCAATACGCAAGGAATGGACGCACGTCCATTATGCGGAACGCATCTGATACCATCAGGACAATCAAAACACAGGAGGACCCATGGAAAACGCACCGATGCATCGCCCCATGCGCCAGGCAAGCCGCCAAGTGCGCAATATCGACCAGCTTCACGCTATTGTTGAAGCCTGCCACACCGTACGCATCGGGGCACTCGACGAAGAAGGCATGTTTATTGTCCCCATGAGTTTTGGTTATGACTGGGCAGACCCTGAAAGCCCTGGCAACAATGCCCCCACCCCACGCCTAGCACTGTGGGTGCACTCGGCTCCCGAGGGACGCAAGGCAGAGCTTTTCAATCGCGAACCACGTGTCGCTATCGAAATGGATATCGAGGACGGCGTGATAGAAGGCCCCTATGCCTGTGCCTATTCCTATGCATATCGCAGCATCATGGGTACGGGTACCGTTCATCGAATCCAAGGCACCGAAGCAAAACGTTACGGGCTCACTCGAATCATGCATCATCTGGCCCCCGGAGCTAGCGCCGGTTTTACCGACCAAGCGCTGGCCCGCACAAACATCTACTGTATCGACATAGATTCCTTCACTGGCAAACAGCGCGCCTAGGAAAACCAGCAACAAAAAACCGCCCTTCGTTTTTGCGTCAGCATAAAGCGAAGGGCGGTTCCTCATTTGAGGCAATCGAAAGCCGCTACGTCATCGAGCGTGGACGTATTAGCAAACCAGTTTCGACTCTTCTACTTTTTCGATATACCAATTCAGGAATCTCATCAAGGGCTTGCGGAACACTAGCCCAAGCAGCAAGAACGGCACAACGAACAGCAGCAGTAAGCCGATTTCTATCCAGAAATCATTCATGTACACGCCCATCATGGCGGCACGCATAGCGTTGATAACATGCGTTGCCGGCAGGAAGGGGCTGAGAACCTGGAAGAAGTCGGGCAACATCTGGAGCGGGAAGCTGCCACCGCCGGAAGTAACCTGAATGATAAGAAGGAACACGGCAATAGCCTTACCTAAGTTGGCAAACGATACCACCAACGAGTAAATGATGAAGGTGAAGACCAAGCCCGCCAGCCAGAAACAAATCAGATACAACAACGGATTGCTTACCTGCACCTGCAAGAACAGCATGTTGCCAAGAGCAAGAACCGTGGTTTGGCACAGGGAAACGAAAGCGAATACGCCAAAACGTCCCAAGAACAACTGATACAGTTTTGGATACCCCAGCTTAATCTGTGCCTTGCGCGACACCTCCACCTTGATAGCAACCGCCAGCAACAATGAACCAACCCACAAAGCCAATGTGGTATACAACGGCGCCATCTGAGAACCGAAGTTATCTGCAGGGAATACCGCATTGCGCTCAAGCTGCACGGGAGCCGCCAGCGCCGATGCAAGGGCATCGGGGTCGGAATAGAGCACCGTACGTAACTGTTCGAGGTCACCCGAAGCAAGCGCCTCACGCATAGCGGTGGAAAGCGAAGTGAGCTTTTGCGCTGAATCGTCTAGATCGGATGCCGTGTCGAGCAACTTCTGCTTCGATGTTGCGATGCGGCCAGCAAGGGAATCAGCGCCGTTTTGCAAATCATCCCCCACTGAACCAAGCGTTGACGCGCTCGAAGAAAGCGAGCTCGACATAGCAGAAACCTGGTCCATCAACGCATCAAGCTGGGGTTTGATAGTGTTGTTGTAATCGTCGGAAAGCTGACCCACACTGCCCTTCGCCTGAGCCGCAAGAGCGCTCACCTTGTCATGCTCGGCCTGAGCCGAAGAAGCGTCAGCCCTGATGGAATCGGCAGCGGTACGCAAGCCGTCAGCCAGCGCCTTTTGAGAATCGGCAGAAGCCTGCAACTGCACAGCAAGCTGTGTGAGCGTTTCCTTCAAACTGGGATCGCTCTGCACATTTGCCAAACTCCTTACCTGGCTCGCCAACGACTCGAATTGCGAAGCCTGAGCCTCGATCGAGGAGGCCTGATTATCCAAGCTACTTGCAGAAGTGCCCGCAAGGGTATTGGCAGAACTGAAAGCCTGATCGATTGCACCTGAGATGCCTTCATACCCCGCTGCGCTATTGGAGATAGCCTCACCCAAAGCGGCATTGGACGCCTTCAGGGCATCACCCATGGAAGAAACGGAATCTTTCGCTTGGTTGGCGGAATCCATTACCTGAGCGGCAGAATCACCTGCCTGGCCCAAAAGCTCAGCCGAACCCGTCACCAAAGACTGAGAGGCATCGAGTACCTGAGCGTAAGTTCTCAGCGTCTGTGAGGCATCGGACATCTGAGCACCCATAGTATCGACATGGTTTGCCAAATCACCCAATCGGCTATCGATATTGGCGTTATCCGAGTACTTCAGCAACGAGGAAGCAACGTTCATGCCCACTTCTGCGAGCGTTTTGGCAAATACCTGGTTCACCATATCTGACGCCTTGCTGGCGCCTTGATCGGTAAGCTTCGGCGCAACCACGTTCTTCTTTTCGTTGCTGTAGTAAATCAGATCTGCATGATCTGAATCACCCGAGTAGAACGTCATCATGTCTTTGCTGAAGCTTTCGGGGATAACCACTGCCGCATAGTATTTACCTGATTTAGCGCCGTCGATAGCGTCGCCTTCGTCCGTAAATACCCAATCCATCTGCTCGTTGGCACGTAACGAGCTGGCAACCTGCTCACCCATGTTCACTTTCATGGGAACCAGATCGCTCTGATAGCCCTCATCGTTGTTTACCACCGCAACCTTCAGGTTGCCGGTGTTGTGGAACACGTCCCAGCATGCCAGCACGTTGTACCAACTGAAAATAGAGGGCAGCAACACCAAGCCCAAGATAATAAGGCCGGTAATCAAATTGCTGAAAATACGCTTCATGTCGTCGACGAAAAGCTGGCGGATCACTCTCATTATTTCAGCCCGCCTTTCAGGTCAACCGGCTGCGGAGCCGGAGAGTCGGAAACGCCATCACGAGCCCGGAACAGATCACGCAACTCGCCATCAGACAAGTCGTCGAGGGCAACTTCGTGAGCCAAACGATCACGGATGAACTCAATCACAACAAGGAAGACGATGATGGCCACCAACCAGATAAGCCAGCACGTAAGCATAATCACTTTCTCGAAGCCCAAGAGGGAGAGAAGTGGGGTGACGATGGCAGGCACCGCCAAACCAAAGAAGAAACCGCCTCGCCTTAAGCGCGGGTACAAACCCATAAAGCGCTTGGCGCTTTCTGCTAGCTGGCTACGATACTCTTCCCTGTCAGCCAAAACACGGAACAGCTGGTCCATACGATAGCGGCGCGCAGGAAGTTTTGCTTCTTCGCCATTCAAGATATCGCTCGCGGCAATCTGCTTGCTGAACATGCGATTCACATTGGTGAGGTAAGGGCGTAGCAGGAAGCCGATGACGAAGAACGCCAAGAAATACAGGAACAGCATGCCCATTTCGCCGAACCATTGCAGTCCGTAGAAACCGGCAATGGTTTCGCGTAGCGCGTTAATGCCATACGTGAATGGGAACACTGGGTATACAGCCTGGAAGAAATCGGGGGTCATCTCGATGGGATACAGACCCGTAGCGCCAGGGATCTGCACAAAGATGAGAATGATGCAGAGGCCCTTGCCAACATGCTGCAGCAGCACCGAAAGCGCATACTGAATGCACAGGTAGGTAAGGGATGCGAACATCGCCGTCAAAAAGAACAGGGGCACACTTGCCACCTGAACGCCTAAGAACAGGTTACCAGCGCAGCACACTATAGCCTGAAGGGAAACCAAGGGCGCCAAGAACAGCCACTTACCCAAATACCGTTCACGTGAGGAAAGGTTAGGGATGCCCTCATCGTCAACCTCTTGGCGCAAAATGACCAAAAGCATGAACACGCCGATCCACAACGTCATGTTCATAAACAATGGCGCCATTGCAGATCCATAGGCATTAACCGAATACAGCTCTTCGGTCTGCAGCTCGGTCGGCGAAAGCATGAAGTCGGCAATCTTGTTGGGATTCAAGCCGTCTTCGCCAAGCAAATCTTGCAAGGTGTTAGCGGTACCCAAGGCAACAAGATCGGTTCTGACTGTATCGATATCGTCTTGGAAACCAGCAAGCACGCCATCGGTTTGGCCAAGCGCGGATGCCGTGGTTTGCAGCGCGGAATTAAGCTGATCGAGGGCCGTTATCGACTGATCGATGAGCAGCGACTGGTTAGACACCGCCGTCGAAAGACCCGAAAGCGCATTCGAGAGTTTCGTGGTGCTATCGCTTAATGCTGGAAGCGTTTCGCTGGTGAGCGTACCACGGTATTTGTCGGTGTTTTCGAGTGTGCCCTGAAAGGCAGTATTCACTTTTTCAGATGCCGAAGCTATATCGTTCGAGGCCGACTTCAAAGCTGGATAGGTGTCCTTCACCCCAGCAACAGCAGATTGCAGCGAGTTGTTCTGCGCTTCAAGGGTCTTAGCGGATTCCTCGATGGCCTGCTTTGTTTCGTCGTTTAAACCAGGCGTTTCCTCGAGCGACCGCAAGGAAGCAATTATGGCAGCGTTCATCTTCACCGTTGCTTCGCCCTGGGCAACTGCGGCGTCAACCGTGCCTTCTGCACCCGAAATAGATTCATTCACTTTGCCCACGGCGGCATTTGCGTTGGTGGCAGCCTGAGAAGCTAAATTGGAGGACTGGTCCAACACGCCTGTCATCTGCACCACAAAGGGACCCAACGCTTGCTGAGTTTCGGAAAGCAAGTTAGAAGCCTCTGAAAGCTGCTGGCTCAAGTTAGCGATATCGCCTTTGGCTCCCTGAAGCTTGCCTTTTGCGTCATTGGTCTTAGAAGACAGGTCGCTTGAGGCGGACGACAAATCATTAACCGCGTTACGCGCATCCGACAACGAGGCATTTGCTTTATCCAGCTGCTTTTCGATGGAAGTTCGCGCATCGCCAATGTCGCCTTCGGCCTGCTTCAGACCCTCGTCGATCTCTTCAGCAACTACACCGCTGACCGTAGAAACAAAGGTGGAATTGATGGTTTCATCCAGGGTATTCGCGCCCGTGTCGGTAACCTTGGTCGAAACACCACCCGCTTTTTCATTTACGTAATACTCGAGCTTTGGCTGAGTGATGTCGCCTGTCAGAAACGTAGTGACGTCATAGCTGAAATCCGAAGGAATGATAAACGCCGCATAGGCCTTCCCCGATTTCACTTCCTCCATAGCAGTATCGCGGTCGGTGAAAGTCCAACCAAGTTGATCGTTGTCGTGCAGCTGATCAACCACCTGGCTGCCCAAATCAAGGTCGCCCATTATGCCGGTTGAGGCACCTTCGTCTTCGTTGACCACGCACACACGGATGTTTCCCGTATTGTCGTAAGGGTTCCAAAAACCTTCTACGTTGAACCAGGTGTAGAGAGAGGGCAGCACCACCAAGACGAACACGACCACCAAAGCAGCCGGCGCCTTGAGCAAACGCAGATAGTCACGCCTAAGAACGCGTAGGGCATTCTTCACGCCAGGGAACACCTCCTTGCATAGCAATCACAACTGCGCCCCCCCGAAATGACGAGAGCGCAGATACCGAACAAATTGAACTTAGTAATTGTATCTTGCCGCCGCCGACAGCCCTTCGCCCATCAAGTCCTTTACAGAAACTCCCCATCTGTGGATTAATCAAACGTTTTTAGACAGGCGTCGGCTTAAAGCACATCGAGAACAGATCGATAACCAAAGGCATCACCCCGACGCCCCTGCAAACACTGCCAAAAAACAAAAGCTCAAAGCAAAGCACCGCTCCGAGCTCAATGAAAACTAGGTATAGAGATCTCGCTGCCCCATTGATGGTGCGCGACTATTCAAAAACACCGATATACGACTAAATAACCTTTTCTCTTTCAACACGCACACTGAGCCACCTTCGACAGAGCAACCCAACGCCCGATTTATTTGGCGGGAGCGAAGTTACTTTTCCGCCGTAACCTCCAGCAGAATACGACGGAAAGAATCGACCACCTGCCAACGTTCGGAACGCGAGGGAATGCCCAGCTCGATGGTGTAACTCGACTGAGAAGAAAGGGGGATGCGTAGCAAATCGGGGCTCGCCATAGGAGAATAATCAAGCATATCAGTTGGGCAGAATACCGCTCCCAACCCTTCAGAGCATAGGGAAAGCAAGGTGGGCATATTGCCACTGGTAGCCACAACGTGAGGCTTGATGCCGGCATTGCGGAGCTCGGAATAGGCAACACGTCCTGAAATATCATCAACCGATCCAAGAATGAAGGGGCACTTCTTCAGTGCGCCAATGCCCTCACCCTTCAAAATATCGATAGCCGATTCAGGGCTAGTGCCCATAGCTCTCGAAAGCACATCGGCTCGAACCGCCAAGACGATTTCTTCCTTATATATAGGTTCAACCTCCACGCCAGGGCATGTGCCCTCGAAACGAGCAATGGCAACATCCACCTCACCGCGCTCGGCGCTGCGCAGAAGGTTACGATTGGTATCTTCGATGAGCTTCACGGTAACCGCGGGCAGCTCTTCGGAAAGACGATGAATCACCTTGGGCATAAGATAGCTTCCGCGTGTGTGGGAAATGCCCACCTTCAACACGCCCGCACCGCCACCGGCCACTTCACCGATCTGGCGAATCATATCCTGCTGAGCCTGACGCTGCTCACGCGCATACAGCAAGAACACCTTGCCTGCCGAAGTGAGGGAAATAGGAGTACCGCGTACCACCAGTTTGGCACCCAGGTTGCGCTCGAGCGAAACGAGACGGGCGCTTAACGTCTGCTGTGAGATTTGAAGCTCATCGGCAGCCTTCGTGAAATTCTCATTTTCCGCAAGCTTTATAAACCAGTCCCAGCCTTCGAGCGCCATAACTGCCTTTCCTCACTACCTATTTCAGAGCTATTAGTATAGGTAGGCGCACAAATAAACGCGCGCCTTTTCGCTTAATGGAGTCGGATGTTGGACCGCCCGAGGGCCAAACCCAACATGACAAGAACGATTGTCGAACCAACCCGCCAAGCGAACCGCAACATGCAAAACGCTACATGCCGTTCATCGTTAACAGAATACCGCTATCCAACGAATTTTGTTGCATAACAAAATTAATCATGCTTTTACAAAAAATAAACGGTTAGTTCACGTAAAATTGTCAAACAACGAAATGCCGAACGCTCTCGGCGTTGGGTTTGCAGACGCACTCTTATATGCGATCGCGCAATCCCAACGCCGAGGCGTTCGACTTTCACTTTCAGTAAACGCAAAAGAAAGAGAGAAGGACATGAAGAAAAAGCTTCTGGCTATTGTCGTCGCAGCTTGCGCCGCGTGCATGGCACTCGCACTGGTTGGCTGCGGAAGCAACAGCTCATCGAGCGACAGCAAGAGCAGCAAAGAACTGCGCTTCGTAACTGGCGGCGAATCTGGCACGTATTACGCTTACGGTAGCGTTCTTGCCCAGTACGCAACCAACAACGCCGGCGTCACCGTAAACGCTCTTTCCAGCGAAGGCTCCAAGGCAAACATCCAGTCCCTTGAAAGCAACGAAGCAGAGCTCGCATTCTGCCAGACCGACGTTGCAACCTATGCCTACAACGGTACCAACCTCTTCGACGGTGCAGCATACAAGGACTTCTCCGTTGTTGCAGCTCTGTACCCCGAGCAGGTTCAGATCGTTACCTGCAACGCTGACATCAAGTCCGTTGCCGACTTGAAGGGCAAGACCGTTTCCGTTGGCGCTGCCAACTCCGGCGTTTACTTCAACGCAGTAGACATCCTTGGTGCTTATGGCATCGATGTTGAAAAGGACATCTCCGCTGTATACCAGAACTTCGCTGACTCCGCCGACTCCCTGAAGAACGGCAAGGTTGACGCAGCATTCATCGTTGCTGGCGCTCCCACCACCGCTATCACCGACCTTTCCACCTCCAAGCAGGCATACCTGGTATCCATGGACGCTAAGCACATCGCTAAGCTCCAGGAGACCTCTCCTTACTATGCAGCTGCAACCATTCCCGCTGGCACCTACAGCGGCATGGACGCTGACACCACCACCGTTTCCGTTCTCTCTGTTGTTCTTGCCAACAACTCCGTAAGCGAAGACGACGTCTATAACTTCACCAAGTCCCTGTTCGACGGTGCTCAGAACAACGCTGATGCACACGCCAAGTACAAGGAACTCGACCTTGAAACCGCTACCTCCATCACCTCCGTTCCCTATCACGCAGGTGCTGCCAAGTACTACAAGGAGCAGAACGTAGAGGTTCCTACCGCTTAATTGCCTAGCATGGCAAGCCGTACGCTTTAACGGCAGAGCAACACAATCAGGGTCGCAGCGAATATCGTTGCGACCCTGCTTTAGTGCTCAGAGCTTTGTGCGCAAGGTGCGTTTTTGCCGCATAGCGTTGCGAAAACGCACCTTGCACCCAAAGCATGTGCAAATCGTCCCCCTTAAGGAGAGCTATGAGCATATTTGGAACAGACAAGATGAACATCAGAAAGAAAAGCGACGTCAAAAAAGACGAAACCGTCGTACCTTCCAACGAAGACGTTAACGTCGACGAGGTCATGCGCAAATACGACCGCGAGTCGAACACGCGCATCTGGCAGGGCGTTCCGAAAGCCGTCATAACTTCGGTAATGGTTCTGTTTTCGGTTTACTGCCTGCTTATGACGTTGTTCAGCGTCGAGCAGGCTGAAACTCGCTTGGCCCGCTTCTTGGCATTCGTCATCATCATTGGCTATTTGATGTATCCCGTTAAGAAAACGGGCCACTCCCCCAACCATATCCCGTGGTACGACATCGTTCTCATGGTGGTAGGTGCTGGGTCGTTCGTGTACTTCTCGGTTAATGCTGTCGACATCATGATGATGGGCACCCGTATCGGCACCCTCGAAGTGGTTCTGGGCATCTGTGGCATTGCTGTGCTTATCGAGCTTTGCCGCCGTTGCGTTGGCATTCCGATTATCGTGGTAGTTGGCTGCCTGCTAATCTACGCCTTCTACTGGCAGTTTAGCCATGGCGCAGACGCATACCGCGCATTGAGCAACATCGTGCAGAAGCTGTTCTACACCACTAGCGGCGTTATCGGCACCCCTACCAACGTGTGCTACACCTACATCGTGCTGTTTATCATTTTCGGCGCCTTCCTCGAACGTACCGGTATCGCGAACTTCTTCATCAGCTTCGCAAACCGCCTGGCTGGTTGGTCGTCCGGTGGCCCGGCAAAGGTTGCCGTAATCTCCTCTGCGCTGTGCGGCATGGTTTCTGGTTCTTCGGTTGGCAATACCGTTACCACTGGCTCGGTAACCATCCCAATGATGAAGAAGACCGGCTATCGTCCCGAATTCGCAGGCGCTGTTGAAGCTGCATCCTCTACGGGTGGCCAGATCATGCCTCCCATCATGGGCGCTGCTGCGTTCCTTATGGCTGAATACATGGGCATCCCCTACATTCAAGTTGCTGCGATCGCCATCATCCCCGCCCTTCTGTACTTCGGCGGCATCTTCTGCACCGTGCATCTGGAAGCAAAGGCCCGCGGCCTAAAGGGCATCCCCTTCAACGAACTTCCCACCTGGATCTACCTGCTGAAGAACTGCTATCTCATCATTCCACTCGTTGTTCTGGTTTGGATCGTATCTGCTGGTATCTATACCATGGCAGTATCTGCCGCCATCTCTATCTTCGTGGCGTTTGTTATCGGTTTCATCCACTTCTTGCTCACCAACTGGGAAGAACGCACCGAAGAAGACACGTTCGGAAGCGTTTTGCTTGAAACCTGCAAAACCGCCCTGTGGACCGCCGCCGATGCCTTCGCTGCAGGTGCCCGCAACTCCATTGCCGTTGCCGTAGCATGCGCGCTGGCCGGCATGATCGCTGGATGCATCACCGTTACCGGCCTGGCCTCCATGCTCATCAACGCAATTGTTCTTGCCGCTGGCGACTTCCTTATCATCGGCCTGATTCTTACCATGCTCTGCTGCATTGTTCTGGGCATGGGCGTTCCCACCACTGCGAACTACTGCATCATGGCTGCCACCTGCGCTCCGATCCTGATTCAGTTGGGTGTGCCGCTGGTATGCGCTCACTTCTTTGTGTTCTACTTCGGCATCCTGGCAGATATCACGCCCCCTGTTGCCCTGGCGGCCTACGCAGGCAGTGCTATCGCAAAGTCTAAGCCGATGAAGACTGCTGTAACCGCGTCACGCTTGGGTATTGCGGCGTATATCGTTCCGTTCGTATTCGCGTTCTGCCCCGCGCTTATCATGCAAGTGCCCGTCGAGCCGTACATGGTCGTTCTCAACACGGCAATGGCTTTGTTCGGCCTGTTCGGCGTTGCTTCTGGTTTGCAGGGTTACCTGTTCGGTAAGATCAACCCCATACTGCGCGTGTTTGCCATTGTTGCCGGCGTTGCCATCATGATTCCCATGTCCGAAGCAGACGGCATAGCCTCCCTTGGCATCAACGCTATCGGCTTCCTGTTCGTGTTCGGCGTATTCGCTTACCAGAAGCTTGTTCACGGCAAGAAGGACAAAGGAACGAAAGCAACCGCCTAAGCTTTACCGTTTCGCCACATCGACCGACGATTTGGCGTTAAAATCACAGAGCTGGCGCACATGCGCCAGCTACCGTTCTACTCACACCGCACTTCTACGATAGGAACGATATGGATTACAAAGAAACCATTTGGGTCACTGGCTGCAAAGGCTTTCTGGGTCGCGAAATCGTCAAGCGCTTAAAGGCTACATACAATTGCACCGTTGTTGGCACCGACAAGGAACTGATGGTTACCGACCCCGAGCGCATCGAAGCCTTCGCGCAAGATCTGCGTCCCGATGTGGTTATCAACTGCGCCGGCATCTCCCGCGCAGTTACCGGCCTGTCCAACCGCATCCATGCTTACGAAGTCAACGCCCTTGGCGCTCGCAACGTTGCACTTGCCGCAAACAATGTTGGCGCACTTATGGTGCAGATCTCAACAGACGACGTGTTCCCCGTACGCATGGCGGAACCTGCCAACGAATTCGACACGCCCCACCCCGAAACGCCCTACGGAAAATCAAAGCGTGCAGGCGAAGTAATGGTGCGCGACACCACGCCCAATCACCTTATCATTCGCTCTTCCTGGGTATACAGTATCGACGGCGGACAGGTTAAGGACGCACTTGACGCTGCAGCTGTCGGCAAAACCCTTGTCGCACGCACCGACCAGCTTGCTTCGCCAACTTCGATTTCCACCTATGTTGACTTCCTGATCAAAGCCATCAACCGCAAGGCAACTGGCGTACTTCACGTTACTAGCCGCGGGATGGCAAGCCGCTACGAGTTCCTCTCTCATGTTCTCAATACTTGTGGCTACGATGCCAACACCATCTTGGTACCCGAATCCGACCTGGTTACCGCAGAGCAGGTTGAACTCGAGAGCCTAATGCTGGAAATGTTTGGTGCCGAGCTTCCCACCTGGCAAGACGACGTTGAGTCTTACTTCAAGGAAGTTGGCATGGCAAAATAGCGTAAAACTTAAAGGCAGTTTTTCACGGCTTAGGGCCCCTGGAGCAATCCAGGGGCTTTTTGCTGCACGCAGGATTGGCACCAGAGAAGCAAACAGCACCCTGGTTGACTCGACTCACGCTTGATAAAACGCCTATCACACGCCACGAAAGGAATATCAGCATCAAAGCAACACGCCTTGAACTTCCCACACTTCAATTCGCCCTCCAAGTCCCCAACGTGGCCTTCCCTACTCTCCCCACTGAGCGCTCACTTCCTGAACGTGTTATGCATGATAGAATTTTGGTCGTTTGGCATTAATCTGATTACAGGAATATCACCTATGACTAACAAAGCATTTGATACTGCGGCAAATGCCGCAAGCTCGCGTGAGCACTTCGCATCGCGCATTGGCTTCATCCTCATCGCCGCTGGTTGCGCCATCGGCATCGGTAACGTATGGCGCTTCCCCTACATCACCGGTGAATACGGCGGCGGAGCATTCGTACTCCTATACCTGGTGTTTTTGGTAATCCTCGGACTGCCCGTTATGGTTATGGAGTTTGCCGTAGGTCGTGCCAGTCAAAAGAGCGCCGCGCAAGCCTTCGATATCTTGGAACCCAAGCGTCGATTTCACTGGTTTTCATGGTGGGGATACATTGGCTGCATGCTGCTGATGATGTTCTACACCACCGTTGCCGGCTGGATGCTTGCCTATATCCCCAAGATGGCAACGGGAACCTTCAACGGTGCCAGCACCGAGGTGGCGGGCAGCGTGTTCAACGCGCTTCTCGCTAACCCAAGCGAGCTTATTGGCTGGATGATTGCTGCCATCGCTATAGGTTTTGCCATATGCAGCCTAGGTCTTCAGAAAGGCGTAGAGCGCATCACCAAATGGCTCATGGCCATTCTGTTTGTAGTGATGATCATCTTATGCATCCGCACCACCACCCTACCCGGTGGCGCAGAGGGTATCGCGTTCTACCTTATCCCCGATTTCAGCCGCATGTTCGAAGGCGGTATGGCAACGTTCGGCGAAGCGGTTTATGCAGCTATGGGTCAAGCGTTCTTCTCCCTTTCTTTGGGTATCGCCGCCATGGAGATCTTCGGCTCGTATATCAATAAAGATCGGCGCCTGATGAGCGAAGCTGTTTCGGTAACCGCCCTCAACACGGTAGTGGCCATTCTTGCAGGACTCATCATCTTCCCCGCATGCTTCGCTTACGGCGTAACGCCCGATTCCGGTCCTTCACTGGTATTCGTAACGCTGCCCTTGGTATTCGCCCAAATGCCTCTTGGCAGCCTTTGGGGTGCACTGTTCTTCGTCTTCATGAGCTTTGCCGCACTTTCTACGGTTATTGCGGTGTTCGAAAACCTCATCAGCTTCAGCATGGACAAATGGGAAATTAACCGACGCCGCGCTGTTGCCATCAACGGCATTTTGGTACTGGTACTGAGTCTGCCCTGCGCGCTGGGCTTCAACGTGCTTTCCGATGTAACCATTCCCGCCATTGGCGATATCCAGAGCATCGAGGACTTTATCGTGTCCAACAATATGCTGCCTTTGGGCGCACTCGTGTTCGTGTTGTTCTGCACCCGTCGATACGGTTGGGGCTGGGATAACTTCCTGAAGGAGGCAGACACCGGTATCGGTATCAAGTTCCCTGCCTGGTCTCGCATATGGGTTTCTTACGGCATCCCCGTGCTGATCATCATCATCTTCATCATGGGATATGCTCCCAAAATCGCCTTCTGGCTGGGACTAAGTTAAGTCAGAAAATCGGAATCTACTGACGCGAACGGGGTTCGGCTATTGCCGAACCCCGTTTTAGCTTTGCGCTCCATAACGTCAAACCGACCCAACCCGCACAAATCCGCAAGCAACGAATCGCAAGCGCAATGCTTCACGGGCGCTTCATTGGTACCGCATAATCAACCGATAGCCAGACCCTGTCTTCAAACACAGCGCTTCGCTCCGACCACCCCATCACGATGCCGAGCCGCCTCGCAGCGCCGTGCCCGAAGGCGTCCACAACGCAAAGTCCGGTCCACTCTGCCTAAAACACTGCGTCAGATCTACCCCGCCTACAGCACGCAACACAGTTGGCTAAAGCACGCCAAATCAACCCCATCCACGGCACCGCTTTTAAGACATCTTGGGAGCTTAAAAACAAAAAAGCGGCGCGGACTGCAACTTTTTTGCGATTGGCAATTGCCACAAGCTCCCTAATCGCGGATTCTAGCGTGAAAACGTTGATAATCAGCCATTAAACGGCTCTGAGGGACAGAAGAGAGAGCCCCTAATCGCAAAAAAGTTGCAGAGACACCGAGTTTTTTGTTTTCATGATGGACGAAGAAACGCAACAGAACATACCGCGCAAGACGCACGGAATTCCAAGCGGCGTCAATGGGCGGTTCGGCGCAACGGAGCAGAACTCGAGAAAGACGCATGAAGTTTTCGCGATTGCAACGGGGCATATCCAACTAAAAGGAACATAAGCAAAAAAATAAGGCGGCTTGAACAGCCGCCTTATTTCTTACGCATATCCGCCGCGATACAGAACCTCGATCGGAATACCAGGATGCTCGGTAACGTATTTACCCTTGATGAGCATCTTCTTGTACTCAACCGCATAGTCCTTAGGGCCGATCATCCTGATTTCAGGTGCAGGATAGGCCTCCAGGAAGGATTCCATCTCGCGCATGAAATCAACGGGTTTGAACGTCTTCTCGGAGATTGCAACGCCATCTTTGTCCAAAGCTACCGCCATGAAGTCGGCGTTTGGAAACCCTGCAATAACGACGTATTGTGGTTCAGCCATAATTTTCTCCCTCTCTTAAATTGTGATCCCTGGTTCGTATTTTACGTTTATTCTCCATAAAAGAGAAGCACCCTAGCCAGATTTCCCAGCTAGGGCGCCTAGAACATGTTCGTCTATAGAAAGGTTTAATCTTAGAAGGCGCGGAAACGCTCATAGCGCTGATCGCGGAGCTCTTCGGGGCTCAGGCGATACAACTCCCGCAACGAACGCGTTACGAATTCTTCCACATAAGCAGCAGCCTGTTCGGGATTTTCATGGGCAGGCCCATCCCCCTCGCTTACCACTTCTTCGATAATGCCCATATCACACGCTTCACGGGCACTCATCTTCATGACGGCAGCCGCCTCGGCAGCACGGGTGCGATCCTTCCATAAAATCGAGGCAAAGCCTTCGGGCGAAAGAACCGAATACACCGCATGGTCTTGCATAGCAACGCGATTACCCATGGCAAGCGCCAATGCGCCGCCCGAACCGCCTTCGCCCAAAACGATGCATACAACAGGAACGGTAAGGCTCGCCATAGCAACCAAGTTGTCAGCGATGGCATTCCCCTGACCTCGCTCTTCTGCCTCCATACCGCAGAATGCACCCTGGGTGTCCACCAAGCAAACGATAGGACGACCGAATTTTTCCGCTTGCTGCATCAAGCGGAGACTCTTGCGGTAGCCTTCGGGCTGAGGGCAGCCAAAATTACGAGCAATACGCTGCTTCAGGTCGGCACCCTTTTCTTCAGCAACCACCGTAACAGGCATGCCGTCAATCCAGCCAATGCCACCGATGATGGCCCCATCATCGGCAAACATACGATCGCCATGAAGCTCAAAGAACCCATCGACCATATGGTTGATATAGTACTGAGAGGTTGGACGATGAATGTTGCGAGCGATCATAACGCTTTCCCAAGCCGGGTTGTCTTCCTTCGAAGAAGCCTTCTTCAGGGGCATAACCGAAGGAGCATCGGCTACACCGCGTTTCTTGAGAGCACGCTTCAGCGAAAACGAGCCTTTAACGTTAATGCGTTTCCCGACTTCCCCGGCAAGCCTGGAAAGAGCCCCCTCCTCAACTCTGTCATCTTGGCGGGCAGCAACGGCATCCTGCGCAGCACGCAGCATCGCACGCACAGCACCACCGCCGGGAACCACTCGGGCCATGTCCTGGTCCAGCTCCACTTCCTTCGGGACGCTATGCAACGCGAGGATACGCGAAAGGCATTCTTTCAGATCGCTACGCTCAACAATGGCGTCGATGAGGCCATGCTCAAGCGCAAACTCTGCCGTCTGGAATCCTTCGGGCAGCGTCTGTTTGATGGTGTCCTGGATTACACGACGGCCAGCAAAACCGATAAGCGCATGGGGCTCGGAAATGATGATGTCGCCCTGCATGGCGAACGAAGCTGTTACGCCACCTGTGGTGGGATCGGTGATAACAGATACATACAGCAAACCCGCACGACCGTGACGCTCGATTGCGGCGCTGATCTTACCCATCTGCATCAAGGACACAAGACCCTCCTGCATACGGGCGCCACCAGATGCAGTGAAGATAAACAGGGGCAGGCCCTCATCGGTAGCCCGCTCGACCGCGCGGGTTACCTTCTCGCCTACAACAGACCCCATCGAACCCATCATGAAGGTAGATTCCATGATGCAAAGCGCCACTTCGCGGCCATCGAGCTTAACTTTTCCGGTGCGCACGCCCTCATCAAAGCCGCTACGCACCCGTTGCTTTTCAATAAGCTCGTTGAACTGGGGGAACTCAAGCGGATCGCTTTCGTCCATGGAAGCGTCCCATTCTTCGAATGAACCTTCGTCGAACAGCAGTGCGATACGCTCGCTCGAAGTAAGACGGTACAGCTCGCCACAGGTGGGGCATACGCCGCCTGTAGCCAAAACAGGCTGTTCGTCATGGTACATCTTACATTTGGGACAACGGCGCCAATTTGGCTCATGCTCAGCAAAAGCAGGATCGGGATGGCATTCCACCCACAAGCTATGAGAACGATCTTTTTCCATGGGAGTAAGCACGCAGATGCCATTCTGATGCGCCACCATACGCAAAAGAGGATCAGCTACGAAGTTGGTATCACACACAAGAAGCGCGCCCGCACCGCACATCTTTGCCGCCTGAATAACCGCATACACATTGGTAAACAAACGAGCATCGAACTTGTCGCCCAGCAAGGCAACACGAGCAGATCCCGAGCAGGAAAAACCCTTTTCCTTGTCTTTAGTGCCCGTAACCCATATCTGGCTGCACTCGTTTTTCACGCAGGCCTTCACACATGCTTTCATGGGAGAACCGTAACCAACCACCAGCAAGGGGGCATTAATTGCCTGCTCGAGCAGCGATAGCTGATATACGACCGTGCTGTCCGCAACGGAAGAGTTGGGTTTAGTCATTATTGTTCCCCTTTTTCCTCAACTTTCGCCATTACATATTTCTGCGTTGCCTGAGCGCAAACCTCGCCTTCGACGCGCGCCACCACATCGGCAACACACATTCGGGGAGAATTGCGCGTGATGACGGCCTCAAGAGTGACGGTGTCACCGGGAAGCACGGTTCGGCGGAATTTAGCTTTATCGATACCGGCAAGGTAACCGATGCGCCCTGCCTGGCCTTCCTCCGAAAGCAGACAGCAGCATGCAGCCTGAGCGAGCGCTTCCATCAAGATGACACCGGGAAGAACGGGATGCCCTGGAAAATGACCCGCGAACAAGGGCAGGGCAGGGTCAACGTCAAGCTCAGCTACGATAGACTCACCGGGCTTGCAGCTTACAACGCGGCTTACCCACACAAACGGATCGCGATGGGGCAGCAACGCCAACACGCCTTCGCGATCACAGGGAAAAGTGATCTCAAGCCCCATTACTCACTCACCTCCGTAAACGGAGATACCGCCAAAGAGGCATTATGCCCACCGAAGCCCAGCGAGTTAGAAAGTGCAACCTTCTGGGGACGGTTCACCAAAGCGCCAGACGGAACGAACACTGGGCATTCCGGATCTGATTCAGCGTAGCCTGCCGTAGGGGGAACGATACCGCGAGATACCGAGATAGCTGTTACGATGGCTTCGATAGCGCCTGCTGCGCCCAACATGTGGCCTACCGTGCCCTTTACCGAGGTTACGGGGGTCTTGGAAGCAAGATCGTCGCCAAGAAGGCCATGCCACGCAGCGGCTTCCACCATGTCGTTCACATGCGTGGCCGTGCCATGAGCGTTCAGATGGCCTACATCTTCCGGAGAGAAACCACCTTCGGCCAGCGCCTGACGCATAGCGCGCACTGCGCCTTCGCCGCTCGGCTCGGGGGCGGTCATATGGTAAGCGTCACCAGTAGAGCCAAAGCCCGTGATCTCGGCAATAATGTTGGCGCCACGTGCCTGAGCATGCTCAAGCGATTCCAACACCAACGCACCCGCTCCCTCGCCTGCAACGAAACCGGAACGACGAGCGTCGAAAGGCAATCCAGCCTTCATGGGATCATCGGACTTGGTGATGGCACCCAAGTTGCCAAAACCAGCCAACGACATATTGGTAATGCCCTCTTCAGTACCACCGGCAAGTGCCGCATCGGCCAAGCCGAAGCGAATTAGGCGGTAGGCCTCGCCTACGCAGTGAGTGCCAGTCGAGCATGCCGTTACAATGTTCAGGCAATCGCCCTTCAAGCCATAGCGAATGGCAAGATTACCCGCCGCCATGTTCGAGATCATGGTTGGAATAAACAGCGGGCTTACGCGCTTTGCTCCTTTTTCGTGCAGCACGATGGATTCACGCTCGAAAACTTCCATGCCGCCAATACCAGATCCGAACACGCACGCAAAACGAGTAGCGTCCTCTTGATCCATATCGATGCCCGCCTGTGCCATAGCTTCATCCGATGCCAAAATGGCATACTGAACGAAGGGGGCAAAGCGACGCGATTCCTTCTTGGAAAAACCTGCTTTCAGGGGATCGTAGTCGGGAATGGCTCCAACAACGCTCACGTTGAGCTGCGCTCGCTTTTCTTCAGGAAGAAGGGTAAAACAGCACTCGCCAGATGCAACCTTGCTCCACAGTGCATCAACACCAAAGCCTGCAGGAGAAATCGCACCCATACCCGTAATTACTACGCGGTTGAATCCGTTGTTCTTCTCTTCGTTGCTCATAGCGACATCCCTCCATCGATTGCCAAAACCTGTCCTGTAATGTAGCGGGCCTCGTCGCTCGCCAAGAAACGAACCGCATTCGCCACATCCTGAGGTTCGCCGAATTCCTTCATCGCAATGCGACCGCGCACTGCCTCGATGGCCTTTTCGCCCATCGCCTTTGTCATCTCGGTCCCGATAAAGCCCGGCGCAACTGCGTTTGCCGTGATGCCGCGCGCAGCAAGTTCCTTCGCTACGCTTTTGGTAAGGCCAATGATGCCCGCCTTAGATGCCGAATAATTAACCTGGCCGGCATTGCCGAATAGACCTACGACACTCGAAACGCTTACGATCCTTCCGTATCGCTGCTTCATCATGATAGGAGCCACATGGCGGACGCAGTTGAAAGCGCCCTTCAAATTGACATCGATCACGCGATCAAATGCCTCTTCGCTCATGCGCGCCAACAAGCCGTCACGCGTGATACCAGCGTTATTGACCAGAACATCAATGCGGCCCCACATTGCCTGCACCTCTGCCACCATAGCTGCAACCTCCTGGAAGGAGGAAACATCAGCGCATACAGCCTTCGCTTCAACACCATGCACCTTAGCGACTTCCGCCGCCAGGTTCTCTGCTGTCTCAAGGCTCTTCTCACTTGAGCAATTGATAGCTACGGCATAGCCTGCCTCTGCAAACGTGCGCACTACCGCTTCACCGATGCCACGGCTCCCTCCCGTTACCAGCGCAACGGGAAACGCTGCTTTTTCGATCTTTGGCACGGTCTACTCCTCCCCAATGCCTGTTTGTTCGGAAACAAACGCGTTCCACTCATCAAGCGTCCCAACGCGAACACGACCAGCACGTTTATCGATTCGGCGAACAAGACCATTCAAGACCGCGCCATAGCCAACCTCAACAAACTGATCTGAACCCTGCCTGATCAATGCCTGTACGCTCTGTTCGAAATGAACGGGGCTTACAACCTGACGAGCCAAACGATCGGCAGCCTGGCTGATATCAAAAACCTGCGCATCGGTATTGCAGATGACCGAAACTGCAGGCTGCTTCCAAGAAAGCTCGCTGCACTTCTCTCGCACCGCGTTAGACGCCGAAGTCATAAGTGGACTATGAAATGCTCCTGCCGTGTTCAAGCGTGCACCGCGCTTGCCCAAGGCCTGCCACGCCTTTTCGGCTCGCTCGATGGCGGCCACATCGCCAGACACCACTACCTGGCCTGGTGCGTTGTAGTTGGCACACACCAGTATTTCGTCCTGAGCACAGGTATCGCAGATGCCCTGCGCGTCTTCATGAGCGGCACCCAGCAGCGCATACATCGCGCCCGGGCGCTCCTTGCAGGCCTGAGCCATAGAGCGAGCTCGCACATCGAGCAAAGCGAAGCCATCCTCATCGTTCAAAACGCCGCTTGCCATAAGGGCGCTGATCTGACCCAGGGAAAATCCGAGCATAGCTTCCGCTTGAATCCCTCGGGCATCGAGCGCATGAGACAGCCCGACAGAAAGAGCCGCAGCCAACACCTGGGCGTTATAGGCATCGTTCACCTGTTCAGCGCTACCCTCTCGCGCAAGCGCAGCAACATCAACGCCACACACCTCGCCTGCAATCGCAAAGGTTTGTGCAACCTCTGCGATCCCAAGAAGATCCGCGCCCATCCCAGGCTTTTGGGCACCTTGCCCCGGAAACATGAATACCGTCATATTTAGCGCACCTCGGTATTCCATGCACGACAAGCATTCGCGTCCAACATGCGCTGAAGGCCCTCGCCTGCCCATGACTGGGCTTCAGCTACCAAGTCATCGACAATCTGAGCAGCGCTCTTCTCATCGTTAACGAGGCAAGCAACCTGACCCGCCATCAACGAGCCATTGTCCACATCGCCCGCAACGGCACGATGGAGGGAACCGGCCAACTCTGATTCAAGAAGGGCAACGTTGGCAGGGTCGGCCTCCAGTTTACGAACGTTGCGCGCGAATTTGTTCTTGATACCGCGCACGGGATGCCCGCCAGCGCGCCCCGTAACAATAGTGTCGGAGTCTTTTGCATCCAAAACCTTCTGCTTATAGGCGTTATCGACGCCGCATTCCGTAGCGGTAAGGAAGCGCGTGCCAACCTGAACGCCTTCTGCACCCAAAGCAACAGCAGCGGCAAAGCCACGGCCGTCAGCAATGCCTCCTGCCGCAATAACGGGGATGGAAACGGCATCGCACACCGCAGGGATAAGCGCCATTGTCGTGAGCTCCCCGATATGACCGCCCGCCTCGCAGCCTTCAGCCACGACAGCGTCCGCCCCACAGCGCTCCATACGTCGAGCCAGAGCAGCGGAAGCCACAACAGGAATGACCTTGCATCCTGCCTCTTTCCACATATCGATGTAGTTTCCAGGATTGCCGGCGCCCGTGGTTACCACACGAACCTTCATCTCTGCGGCAAGCTTAGCGAGCTCAGGAGCCTCAGGGTTCATCAACATAATGTTCAAGCCGAAAGGCTTGTCCGTAAGACGGCGAGCTTCTTCAACTTGCTCGCGGACCCAAGAAACGGGAGCAGATCCGCAGGCAATGATTCCCAAGCCGCCTGCTTCGCTTACGGCGGCGGCAAGTTTCGCATCGGCGATCCATGCCATACCACCCTGGATGATGGGCTGTTCAATGCCCAACAGCTCGGTAATACGTGTCTTCATATACGTATGCCTCATTTCACTTTGCGCACTTTGCCACACGGGCATTCCTGTCAAAGAGGGCGGCCTCTTTGCAAACGCTTGAAAGAAGCCGCCTCCTTCGACAGAACGAAGGAGGGAGAGGGCCGCCAGAGGCAAAGCCCCCTCCCAAACGCAACCGCATAATATGCGGCAACGTCGGCTACAGAGAGTCGATGTACTCCACCAAAGAGCCAACAGTCTCCAGGCCCTCGGGCTCACCGAACTCAACGTCGAGACGCTCTTCGATATCACAGATCAGTTCTGCCATATCCAGAGAATCGATACCGAGTTCGTCAAACGTTGCGCTTTCAACAACCTTTTCCGGTTCGATATCGAGGTTTTCGTTCAGGATTTCCTTCAGGGAATCAATAGTTGCCATGTTTATGTCCTTTCTTTATTCAACAGCATCCGTTTGAGGAGGCCGTCATTCACCAACACCATGTCGCCCGCTTCGTTGTCGACTGCATAAGCCAAACGCAACGAATTTGGACGCACTGAGCTACACCTGGGTAAGGCGATAACCGAAAAATTGTTTATAGAGAGCTACGCTTCCACAGCGTTTAGCTGCTTGCTCTCCTTATCGAAGAAGTCTTTGATCTTGCCCAAAGCACTGACAAACAGCTCTTCTTCCTCTTGCGTAAGCGCAGCGAGGGCACTGTCAACCATTTTTTTATGGAAAGACTCATGGGCGCGGAAGGCCTTACGTCCCTTCGAGGTCAACTGCACCAGAACCTGGCGGCGATCTATTTCGCTGCGAGAGCGCTCCACGAATCCCTTCCGCTCAAGTTTGTTCATAGCTGCCGTAAGGGTAGCCATGGTAACATCGAGGCGCGAAGCTACCACTTTCATAGAGTTGATCTCGTGCAAACCCACCGCAACGATGGTGTGCAATTCCGCAATAGAAAGCCCTTCGGTCAGACGATTCTTAAGCGAGCGTTCCTCGATACGAAGAATGGAATTAAACGTATCTGACAGCAACGTGTCGACAATCGCCTTGTCACCGCGTTCCTCATCGATGTTGCGAACGTTTTCCATGCTCACTTCCTTATCAGATCGAGTGCTCGGCATTCCGAAGCGTTTCCATAATACGAGGTACGAAGAGCTGAATCACGCATTTCCATCAGCGGTTCAGCCGCAAAAGGCGAATGGCCCAAATTTGGACCCGCCTTAGGATTCAGCAGGCGCGAATGCGATGCCGAGAGCGCCCAGGCCCAAATGCGTTGCCACCGTGGCTCCACAAGGGGATGATCCCTCGTCAACATATTCCACGCCAGCTTCGTGAAGAGCAGACCTCAGGTCTTCAACGCCCTGCTCGTTTGCAACGTGACAGAAACGAATGCGCTGCTTACCCTGCTCTTCAGTGCGCTTTTGGGCATTCTGAACATACTGCTTGATAACGCCGCGCATACCCTTGGCCTTGCCGAAAGCAACCAGCACACCCGTTTCGTTGAAGGTGAAAATGGGCTTGATATTCAGCAAGCTGGCATTCTTAACCTGATCAGCCGAAAGGCGACCGCCCTTCAGCAGGTTTTCCAGCGTATCGCAGGCAACAAGGAACTGGGTTTTCGGGGCAAGAGCCTCAATAGCCGCCTGGGCTTCATCGAGCATTGCCCCAGCATCACGGAGAGCGCAGAGCTGCTTTACCTGCAATGCTGCCTGAGCGGTACAGCAAGCGGCATCGATAACACGAACATCGACATCAACCTGACCAGCTGCGGTACGAGCCGATTCAACCGTGCCGGAAAGCACCCCTGCAATATGGAGAGAGATGATGCCCTCGCAACCCTCATGCGCAAGGCGCTCGTATGCCTGCGCAAAATCAAAAGGCGCTGGCTGTGCGGTTTTAGGAAGCTCAGCTGCTTCGCTCATGCGCTTATAGAATTCTTCGGAGCTGATTTCTACCTGGTCCTTGAATTCATCTTCGCCGACCAAAATATTGAGGGGAACCATGGTGATGTTCAGTGCTTGGTATTCCTCTGCAGACATATCAAGTGTCGAGTCTACAACGACTGCAAATCCCACGTCCTACTCCTTTCCTCAACGCACATGCCGAGTTCTTTTCATGCGCATTTGCTTAGTTTGTCTAACTAATTTTGAAAGGATACGGATCCTCAACGAACACGGCAAGCGCATTCATAAGGTCACCACAGATTATTAGGATATGTTGCTTAACTTTTTCGACCGCCACCATAGGAACTTTTGCGAGCACCAAAGGCGCTTCCCTTTCGAGCGGTTTTCTTCAATTCACCTAAAACCGCCTCTTCGCTTTTGCCTTCCATCTGCCCACGCAATTGAACGATCTGGTCTCGCACCGAAGCAGCGCGCTCGAAATCCATCGCAGCAGAAGCTTCCATCATCTCGTCCTCCAGCGATGCGATTACGCGCAGAATCTCGCTGCGAGAATAACCAGCCAAATCAGCATTGACCTCTTGCGCGCTGCGCTTCCCTTCTTCAGATTCGAGGTAATCGGTGATGTCGCTCAAGCCTTTCTTGACGGTTTGCGGCACAATGCCATGCTCTACGTTGTATGCCATCTGAATACTGCGACGGCGACGTGTCTCCTTGATGGCTTGATCCATCGAGTCGGTAATCTTATCGGCATACATTATCACCCTGCCGTTGGCGTTGCGCGCCGCACGACCAATGGTCTGAATTAGGGAACGATGATTGCGGAGAAAGCCTTCCTTGTCAGCATCGAGGATTGCCACCAGCGTTACTTCAGGCAGGTCCAAGCCCTCACGCAGCAAGTTGATGCCCACCAATACATCGAACTCCCCTTTTCGCAAATCCCGCAAGATTTCAACACGCTCAAGGGTACCAATATCAGAATGCATATAGCGAGCGCGAATCCCCTGATCGAGCAGATGCTCGGTAAGGTCTTCGGCCATACGTTTGGTCAATGTGGTTATCAGCACGCGCTCTTTGCGTTTGGCGCACCCTTGAGCCTCATCAATGATATCGTCGATCTGCGACATGATGGGGCGAACGTCAATCTCGGGATCAAGCAAGCCGGTCGGGCGAATAATCTGCTCCACCTTTGCCTCGCTCACACGTTCCTCGTAATCGCCCGGAGTCGCGGAAACATACACGAATTGAGGGATTCGAGCCTCAAACTCATCGAAGCGCAGGGGGCGATTGTCCAAACATGACGGCAAACGGAAACCATGCTCGGTCAGCGTGATCTTGCGAGAGCGGTCTCCTTCATGCATGCCTCGAATTTGAGGGACGGTAACATGGCTCTCGTCAATGAAGCACAGGAAATCGGTTGGGAAATAATCAATGAGCGTATAGGGCGGCTCACCTGGCTCACGGCCATCAAGATGGCGCGAATAGTTTTCAATACCCGAGCAAAAACCCATAGTCTCAATCATCTCAAGATCATAGGAAGTGCGCATTTCCAGACGCTGCGCTTCAAGAAGCTTTCCCTCTTCATTGAATTGGGTAAGGCGATCTTGCAGTTCATCCTGAATGGTCTTAACCGCGCGCTCCAACGCGGGACGCGCAGCAACGTAATGAGAAGCAGGCCAAACGGGCAACGCCTCGAAGGCGTTCAACACTTCACCGGTGACATTGTCGATCTCCGAGATTTCCTCGATCTCGTCGCCCCAGAATTCCACGCGAATCGGATTGTCCGCATAGGGAGGAAACACATCGAGCGCATCGCCGCGCACGCGGAACGTACCGCGCTTCAGTTCATAATCATTGCGGTCATACTGAATGTCGATGAGCTTTCGAATAAGCTCGTCGCGATCCTGCTCGACCTCTTTATCCAAGAACACCGCCATACCCGCATAATCCATAGGCGAACCAATACCATAGATGCAGGAAACCGAGGCAACAACAATTACATCACGACGGGAAAGAAGTTGGGAGGTTGCTGCATGACGCAGTTTTTCCACTTCCTCATTAATGGAGGCATCCTTTTCGATAAAGGTATCCGTGGTAGGCACATACGCTTCGGGCTGATAGTAATCATAGTAACTCACGAAGTACACCACGGCATTGTTGGGAAAGAATTCCTTCAGCTCGGCAGCCAACTGCGCCGCAAGCGTTTTATTGGGAGCCAGCACAAGGGTTGGCTTCTGCACAGCCTCAATGGTTTTAGCCATGGTGTAGGTTTTTCCCGAACCCGTCACGCCCAGCAAGGTCTCATAGCGCATACCAGATTCGATATTCCGGGCAAGCTGTTCAATAGCCTTAGGCTGGTCGCCTGCAGGTTCGTACGGAGAGACAACTTTGAATGGCTGTGTAGCAAGACGGGCAACGGGAAGCTTGCCCTCCATAACGTGACCCTCAAGATTAGAAAGATGGCTCACTAGTGTCTCCTTACCGGCTAGCCCGATTGTCCAAAGAACAACCCGCTTGGCGCCTATCAGCACAAAGAATTTAATTAAACAAGGTAGAAAGTAAGCTGGTACCAGGTGCCCACCAAGCAAACGCATATATCACGCAAGGCGTGGTGCAATTTCATGTTCCCACCATAAGGAAATCTGCGCTTCAAATTCCTCAATAGAACCGTTGTTGGTAAACACCACATCGGCAATCGACAAACGCTGCTCTTCAGGAACCTGATTCGCCAAACGATTGCGCGCGTCTTCTTCGGAAAAACCACGCAACTGCATCAATCGAGCAATGCGAACCTCTGGAGAGGTTGTAACCGCAATAACGATGTCGGCTTTCCGGTAAAAGTCATCGCGCCCGTCAAGAATGGCCATTTCAAGCACAACCACCTCGTGGCTCTTTCCCAAATCACCAATATGGCGAAGACAGCCCTCATATAAACGCGGTTGAGTAATCGAATCCAGCAAAGCGGTATTCTGTGGGCTCGAGAAAGCGCAAGCAGCAAGCTCAGAACGAACAATCTCGCCCTCTGAATCAAAAATCTTATTTCCGAATGCTGCTCGAAGTTCATCCTTCATAGCGGCGTTGTGCAAGTTTTCGTGACCAACCTTATCGGCGTATACCACGCCGGCCCCTTTAGCTTCGAAGAATCGCATTAGAGTCGATTTGCCCGATCCTATACCGCCAGTGACAAATATTGTAATCATGCCCATTCCCCTCACCTGAGCGCCCATAGTGCCTACAATCGCCATTCCTGCCGAATGCGTACTAAGTAATCAAACAAAAAGCGGTGGGTGCAAAAGCAACCCACCGCTTCATTATCGCATGTTATGCAATGCTCTGTTATTCAGCAGCCTCAGGCTTAGGCTCGGGCTCTGCAACAGCGATCTCGATGCCCAGATCCTCGGCAGCAGCCTTCATGGACAGGGAGATGCGACGACGCTCAACGTTAACGTCCATTACCTTAACCTTCACAACGTCGCCAACCTTGACAACCTGTGCGGGAGAATCGATGTGACGCATAGCCATCTCGGAGATGTGTACAAGACCCTCAACGTTTGCGCCGAGCTCGATGAATGCACCGAAGGGAACGATCTTGGTAACCTTGCCGTCAACGATGGTGCCAACGGGATAGGTCTCAACAAGCTTGGTCCAAGGATCCTCGGTGGTCTGCTTGAGACCAAGAGAGATGCGCTCGCGCTGAAGATCAACGTCGAGAACCTCAACCTCAACCTCTTCGCCAACCTTAACAACCTCGGAAGGATGGTTTACATGGCTCCAGGAGAGCTCGGAGATGTGGATCAGGCCGTCGATGCCGCCCAGATCAACGAATGCACCGAAGTCAACGATGGAGGAAACGGTGCCCTTCAGGCGCATGCCCTTAGAGAGCTTCTCGAGGATTTCAGCACGCTCGTTCTTGCGACCCTCTTCGAGGAGAACACGACGGGAGAGAACAACGTTGTTGCGGTTGCGATCCATCTCGATAACACGAGCTTCGATTTCGGTGCCGAGGTATGCAGTAAGATCCTTAACACGACGAAGATCAACGAGAGAAGCAGGCAAGAAGCCACGGAGACCGATGTCGAGGATCAGGCCGCCCTTGACGACTTCGATAACCTCGCCGGTAACAACTTCGCCAGCCTTGAACTTTTCCTCAACCTGAATCCAAGCACGCTCGTACTCAGCACGCTTCTTGGAGAGGATGAGACGACCGTCCTTGTCCTCCTTCTGGAGAACCAAGGCCTCGAGCTTATCGCCCAAAGATACGACCTCAGAGGGATCAGCATCCTTGCGGATAGAAAGCTCGCGGGCAGGAATAACGCCCTCGCTCTTGAATCCGATGTCAACGAGTACCTCGTCATGCTCGATCTTTACAACAGTGCCGTCGATCAGATCGCCCTCGTCGAAGTCGGTCAGAGTGCCATCGATCATCTTGTTCATCTCTTCGTCAGAGATGTCCTGAAAATCAATGACGGACGTGTTCTTGATTTCGGTCAAAACGGACCCCTTTCAAAAAAGTATCGGGGACCCTTCGTACGTGTTTGCAGTCAAAACATTAACCATGTATGCCGCGCTTGCCGAACAAGCACCAACAACAAACATGTCTCGGGGGCCTATAATTTCTTGTCTGCCTTTTTACAGACTTTGAAAGTATAGCATAGGGAGCATCGCACGATACGATGCTCCCCCGCTGATTTAATATATTTTTCGCAGCTGGCACGTTTTGTCGATTATCGGCACGTGCAGCAGCATTTTGCGTCTTCGATTCCCTACTGATGGGACTCGGCAAATTCCTTCATGTACTCAACCAAAGCCTTTACGCCTTCGATAGGCATTGCGTTGTAGATACTTGCACGCATACCGCCTACACTGCGATGGCCCTTGATGTTTTCGATGCCGCGCTCTTTGGCGCCAGCAACGAATTCGGCATCAAGCTCAGCCGAAGCGGTAACGAAGGGAACGTTCATGATGGAACGATCTTCTTTACGTGCGGTAGCCGTGTAGAAGTCGGTGGAATCGAGGTAATCGTAGAGCAGCGCTGCCTTTTCCTCATTGATCTTCTTCATGGCTTCAAGCCCGCCAAGGGACTTCAACCACTTGAAGACCTTTCCGCAAATGTAGATGCCATAGCACGGAGGAGTATTCGACATGCTGTCAGCATCTGCCTGAGTCTTATAGCGCAGGATGGTAGGCGTATTGGGCAGCCATTCATCCTTGATAAGATCTTCGCGGATGATAACGATAACCACGCCAGCAGGACCGATGTTCTTCTGAACACCGCCGTACACCAGACCATATTTCGAAACGTCGATAGGCTCGGAAAGGAAGCACGAGGAAACATCGCTTACCAGCGGAACGTCGCCCGTTTCAGGAAGCTTATGGTAATGCGTTCCGTAGATGGTCTCGTTTTCGCAGATGTAAACGTAATCGGCATCCTCACGGAACTCAAGCTCATCCACGTTGGGGATGTAAGAGAAGTTGCCGTCTTCGCTCGAAGCCACACAGCGAGCATCACCGAACAGCTGAGCTTCCTTGAACGCCTTCTTAGACCACGAACCAGAAACGACGTAATCGGCCTTGCCGTTCAGCATCAGGTTCATGGGGATGGCGGCAAACTGCTGAGTTGCACCACCCTGCAAGAACAGCACCTTGTAGTTGTCGGGGATGTTCATAAGGTCGCGAAGATCGGCTTCGGCTTCCTCGATGATGCCCTTGAATGCAGCTGAGCGGTGACTCATCTCCATGACAGACATACCGGTGCCCTGATAATCGAGCATTTCCGCAGCGGCTTCACGGAGCACTTCTTCAGGAAGCACTGCCGGACCCGCAGAAAAGTTGTACACCCTTCCCATAGACACAAGTCCTTTCAAAACGCCCCGCCCACTAACGAGGCACACGAATAATGGAAGATACTTTACCAGAATAAAGTACGCACCGAGCGACTATTCTGCAGAAGGCATATTTGCGTTCCCCAACAAAACGATTCAAACAGAACATCAACCGCCTCGTTCAAAGAGCGAAGCGAATTTAAACCCCGCTCCAAAAGAGCCCCAGCAGCTCGGAGAGCGAAGCGAATCCGAACCCAACGCTCAAAGAGTAAAGCGAATTTGAGCAAACGCCCAAAGGGCGTTAACCAAAACCCGGGGCATGCGCCAGTAAATCAGCGAGCGGCGCCCTGGCGGCACACAGCGTCATCCCGTATGGAGCTTATGCACAAAGAAAAGGCACCCCAAAGGGTGCCTTTTCGAGTGCATAAGCGGACGCGCCAACTATTCTGCGGACTTAACCCAAGAGAACATTTGGCGGATCTTAGCGCCAGTGGTCTCGATCTCATGAGTATTGATCTTCTCACGCTGCTCGAGGAGCCACTTGTGATCGTTCTCGCAGTCGGCAACGAATTCCTTAGCGAACTCGCCGTTCTGGATACGCTTGAGGATGAGCTTCATAGCCTCGCGGGACTGCTCGTTAATGACCTTGGGGCCAGCGTAGTATTCGCCGTACTCAGCAGTGTTGGAGATGGAGTAGTTCATGAAGTGGATGCCGGATTCGTACATCAGGTCGACGATCATCTTCATCTCGTGATAGCACTCGAAGTATGCCAACTCGGGCGGATAGCCAGCCTCGGTCAAAGTCTCGAAACCAGCCTTTACCAGCTCTACGAGGCCGCCGCAAAGAACCGCCTGCTCGCCAAAGAGGTCTTCCTCGGTTTCCTCGGCGAAGGTTGCCTTGATGATGCCGGAACGAGCACCGCCAACACCCCAGCAGTAGGACATGATGATGTCCCAAGCGTTACCGGTTGCATCCTCGTATACACAAGCCAGATCAGGCACACCGGAGCCCTCAGTGAACTGACGGCGAACGATGTGGCCAGGACCCTTAGGAGCGCACATAACAACGTTAACGCCTTCGGGAGCCTTGATGTAGCCGTAGTGGATGTTGAAGCCGTGAGCGAAAGCAAGAGTCTTGCCAGGCTTGAGGTGCTTTTCAATATGGTCCTTATAAACCTGGGGCTGCTTCTCGTCGGGAACGAGGATCATAATGAAGTCTGCTTCCTCAGCAGCCTGATCCATCGTAGTGACCTTCAGGCCAGCCTCTTCTGCGACGGCCCAGTTCTTGGAGCCTTCGCGAAGACCAACGCGAACGTCAACGCCGGAATCCTTCAGGTTCAGTGCGTGTGCATGGCCCTGAGAGCCGTAACCGATGATAGCTACCTTCATGCCCTGGATTACCTTAGGATCGACATCCTCTTCGTAATAGATCGTTACAGCCATGGTTCATCCCTTCTTCTAATGACTGACTGTTATTACTATATGGCGAATTGCATCATGCGACAGGTGGCTTAGCTCACCTTAGGGCCGCGGGACATTGCAATTATACCCGTGCGAATAATCTCCTTGATGCCATAGGCACGCAGGAGGTCTTCGATGCCCGAGATCTTTGACTCGGTGCCGGTGACTTCGATGGTCAGCGATGACTTACCCACATCGACGATGTTGGCGCGGAACACGTTGGCGATCTCGATGATCTCGCTTCGGCGCTCAGGGTTGGCGTGAACCTTGAACAGCACCAACTCACGCTCGATCGCCTGCTCTTGGGTGAGGTCAGTGATCTTATGCACGCTGATAAGCTTATGCAGCTGCTTGGTGATCTGTTCGTATGCGACATCGTCGGCGATCATGATGATCGTCAAACGGGAAAGTGTTTGGTCTTCGGTTGGGCCAACGGAAAGAGACTCAATGTTGAAACCGCGGCGAGAAACCAAACCGGTAACGCGAGAAAGCACGCCTGGCTTGTTTTCAACCAATACCGAAAGGATGTGCCTCTGCTGAGTGCTCATTATCGGCCTCCTTCATTGTTGGCGCTATGCGCAGCCGCATTTGCCTCGGCAGCGTTCGCAAACGGCAGGTTCTCGAATCCCTCAAGCATGTTGGAGATAGGACCAACGTTCACCGCACCGATGATGTCATCGAGCGGAGCACCAGGAGCCACCATCGGGAAAACGTTTTCGTCACGATCGATGCGCATATCGAGCAATGCAGGACCATCATAATCAAGCATCCACTTCATGGCGTCTTCGAGCTCGGCAGGATCGGAAACGCGTTTGCCGCCCCAACCGTAAGCTTCGCACAGCTTCACGAAATCAGGGTTGTCGGGCAACAGCGTTTCACTGTATCGCTCGTTGTAGAACAAGCCCTGCCACTGATGAACCATGCCCAACGCAGAATTGTTCATGAGAAGAACCTTCACGTTGATGCCCTTGACGGCAGCAGTTGCCATTTCCTGAACGTTCATCTGGAAAGAGCCATCGCCCGCAATGCATACAACCTGTTTATCGGGACAAGCAACCTTGGCACCGATAGCAGCCGGGAAGCCGAATCCCATTGTGCCCAAGCCGCCGCTTGAAAGGAATGTGCGCGGTACATCGCGGTCAATATGCTGAGCAGCCCACATCTGATGCTGTCCAACCTCAGTAGTCACAATGGAGTTCTCCGGATCGAGCAAGCTGGAAAGCAGGTCGAGGGAGCCTTCAGGCGAAATGGAGCCAGTAGGCGTGGATACACCGGGGCTATAGAACGGATGACGGCTTCGCCATTCTTCGATTTGGGCCAACCATTCTCTGGTGCAAGGCTCGTAGCCTGTCTGCTCGAGCTGATCGTTGATACCGCCCAGAACAACCTTCGCATCACCCACGATAGGAATCTGGGGAATACGATTCTTGCCGATTTCAGCAGGGTCCACATCGATATGGATAACCTTCGCATCGGGCGCAAAGTCAGCAAGCTTGCCAGTGACACGGTCAGAGAAGCGTGCGCCCACCGCAATAAGCAAATCGGAATTTGTTACTGCATAGTTCGCGAACTTAGAGCCGTGCATGCCCACAAGGCCCAGGCTGAGCGGGTTGGATGCGGGGAATGCGCCCTTGCCCATAAGCGTGGAAACCACAGGAATCTGCAACTTTTCTGCCACCGCAAGCAATTCCTCTTCGGAATGAGACGCGATGATGCCACCGCCGATGTAGAGGATAGGACGCTTTGCTTCCTTCATCATCTCGCACGCCTGGCGGATCTGGCGAATGTTGCCTTTAACCGTTGGCTTATACGAGGGAATAAGCACATCCTCAGGATACTCGAACACCATTTCCGAACCAGCAAGGTCGGAGGGGATATCGATAAGAACCGGACCAGGGCGACCCGAGTTGGCAATATAGAACGCCTCACGGAAGGTCTTGGTCATATCCTCGCAACTCTGGAGCAGGTAGCTGTGCTTTACGATAGGCATGGTGATGCCCACGATATCGGATTCCTGGAATGCATCAGTGCCGATAACGCTGCGGGGAACCTGGCCGGTGATTACCACCATGGGGACACTGTCCATGTAAGCGGTGGCAATGCCGGTAACCGTGTTGGTAGCGCCAGGGCCAGAAGTCACGATGACAACACCGGTTTTGCCCGTGGCACGGGCGTAGCCATCGGCCTCATGAGTCGCACCCTGCTCATGGCGAGCAAGAACATGGTTGATCTTCTTCGAATCGTACAGGGCATCATAGATCTTGATAGCTTGACCACCTGGATAACCGAATACCGTGTCCACACCTTCGGCTTCGAGCGAAGCGATGATGGCCTCTGCTCCCAACATCTTCTTGCCTTGTTTTTCGGTATGAGGACCGAGGCCCATCTTGGCTTCGTATTCCTTATCGATCACGCTCATCCGAAATACGCCCCCTTGTCAGCGCTGGAAACGAGCTTTGCGTAGCGAGCAAGAACGCCAACCTGATACTTGGGCTCAGGCTTCACCCAAGCAGCACGACGAGCCTCGAGCTCTTCATCGGATACTTCAAGCGTAAGGGTTCCTTCGTCGATATCGATGTCGATGATGTCGCCCTCATGGACCAAAGCAATAGGGCCGCCCGCAGCAGCCTCGGGGCTTACATGGCCGATAGCAGGACCCTTGGTTGCGCCAGAGAAGCGACCGTCCGTGATAAGGGCGACAGACTTGTCCAAGCCCATGCCGCAGATAGCGCTGGTGGGCGTGAGCATTTCACGCATACCGGGGCCGCCCGCAGGACCCTCGTAGCGAATAACCACAACGTCACCGGCGTTGATCTTGCCGCCGAAGATGGCCTCGCAGGCCTCTTCCTCAGACTCGAAGACACGTGCCGGGCCGCGATGCTTGCGCATATCGTCGGAAACAGCGGACTGCTTCACTACGCCGCGGTCGGGAGCAAGGTTACCGTACATAACGCGCAGACCGCCGTAAGGGCTGTAGGCATTTTCAACGGTACGAACAACTTCACCATCAACCTGCGGGCATTCCTTGATCCATTCAGCCATGGAACCGTGGCACGTAGTGGCCTCGCCATCGAGCAAGCCGTGACGACCAAGTTCGCCGATGATGGCGGGGATACCGCCGACCGCATTCAAGTCTTCAATGTGAAGCGGACCGGCAGGAGCGATACGAGTGATATTCGGGATCTGCTGGCAAACCTCATTCCAGTCGTCCATGGTAATGGGGCAACCGGCCGCATGGCTGATTGCGGTGAGGTGAAGCATGGTGTTGGTAGACCCGCCAAAAGCCATATCGAGCGCCATGCCATTACGGATGGAATGCTCGTTGATGATGTCGAGCGCAGTGATGTCCTCGGCTACGAGCTCCATAACCTTCATACCCGCATGCTTTGCAAGGCGAATGCGCTCAGAGTACACAGCAGGGATAGTGCCATTGCCGGGAAGGGCGATGCCCAGACCTTCGGACAGACAGCAGATGGAGTTCGCGGTGAACATGCCCGAGCAGCTACCGCAAGTGGGGCATGCGGTGTTTTCGAACCACTTGCACTCTTCTTCGGTCATAGTACCGGCGGTTACCTGACCCACCGCGTCAAACAAGGTGTTCAGGTCGGTTTCATTTCCACATTTGTCACGGCCGGCAAGCATGGGGCCGCCGGAAACGAGGACTGTAGGAATGTTCAGACGACAAGCAGCAAGAAGCATGCCAGGAACAACCTTGTCACAAGAAGGAATGAGCACCATACCATCAAACTGGTGACCCTGAACAACGCACTCAACCGAGTCGGCAATAACCTCGCGGCTAGTAAGGGAGAAGTGCATACCCTCATGGTTCATGGCAATACCGTCGCACACGCCGATGGTGGTTGCCTCCAAAGGCGTGCCACCCGCCATGCGGACACCTGCTTTAACAGCATCAGCGATCTTATCCAGGTGATTATGACCGGGAATGATGTCATTGGTAGAAGAGATAACGGCGATGAGTGGGCGCTCGATCTCCTCGTCGGTCAAACCGTCAGCCTTTAAAAGGCTTCGGTGCGGGGCACGCGCAAGGCCTTTCTTGATCGCGTCGCTTCGCATCTGATCACACCCCTTTCTCTATTGGGCTCTCAAACTCATTGAGCGGGTTTCGGAAAACCCGAGCATAAAAAAATCCTGTGCAGCAGACTGCATCAGGACCACAAAGAGAAGGGGGAAACAATGTTCCCACGGACCGATTACGGGGTCACCGATTCAGCCTACTTACCAACCACCGAATCGGAGATCGTCCGCTTCGAATGGAAGATGTTCAGGCAGAACAGCTCAGAGGCGCCTTTCGGACCGTCCAACCATTGGCTTTCAGCAACCGCCAACTCTCTGTGGGAAGGATTCGTCCCTACTTTTCCTCGTCTGCGCTTTTCAATGCTGTCACTATAGCACCATCCAAAGCCAAGAGCGCAACTTTATTTCAATAGAGTGAATTATTTTGCAAAAGCGTCACAGAGCGCCATAAACCTCAGAGAAACGCGAATAAAAAAGAAGCCCGCCAGACCCTCATCCCCTGAAAGTCTGGCGGGCTACCTTCACGCCGAAACAATGTGCTCGCCGACGATTTAAAACCCCTCCCGCATTATGCGGAAACTCGCCCTTATATCGAATCGCGTTCGCTCATTCATTTTCAGGACTCCCCAGACCCGAAGACGATTTCCAAATGAACGCGTTCCAATCGAACAAGACCATTAAACCACGAGTTCAGATGAACATCAAACATCGATTTCAAATTAATTAACTGTTGTTTGATTATCGCAAACTATGTATCCAACTATTATTTTGTGAGCAATCGACCTGCGTTTTCGAGAAATCTTGTTATACAAGCGTTCCATGCAATCTGGTTTTTGCGAATCAAGCTACCCTAACAAAAAAAAGCCGCTGCTCCCTCGCAGAGCAGCGGCTTGCTAAAGACCGGAAAGCGAGTTAACGGGGCTTTCTGGCTATCAGCACACGTGGCCTTCCCGTCAAATCTAGAGCAATTCGAGCCTGGTCAAATCCAGCAGCACAGGCGCCATTGCGCGCTTGCTCAAGGTGCCCCTCGAACAATTCAACCGCCAAGACGCCACCAGGCTTCAAGCATGAAAGGGCATCGGGAAGAAAGCGCCTGAACAAATCAAGACCATCCTCCCCGCCATCCAAGGCCAGGCGCGGGTCCCACTCGCTCACCTCGCGAGGAAGGCTGTCGCACACTTTTGTGGGCACATACGGCGGATTCGAGACAATAAGGTCAAAGCTCCCCTTCTTGCTGGGATCGAGAGCGTCAAGGAGATCGCTTTCAAGAACTTCAACGCGATTTCCAAGCCCAAGCACCTCAACGTTCTTACTAGCAAGAGCCAAAGCTTCGGGAGCAATGTCGAGCGCGACTACATGCGCCGCTGGGTATTCCGAAGCAATCGAACAGGCAATGCATCCCGACCCTGTGCACAAGTCCACAACACGAAGCTCAGGCAATTCGGGAGAAACAACCTCTTCGCCATTTTCGCCAGCGGCAACGTGATCGGCAACACGCGGAAGATTCAGTTCCGCAAACGCCTCGCTCACTAAAACCTCAGTCTCGGGACGAGGAATCAACACATTCGGAGCAACCAAAATAGTTATATAGCGAAAAGGGACCTTACCACTGATAAGCTGCAGCGGCTCCCCCTTACCGCGGCGAGCTACGAAATCACGCAGGGTAGCTCGCTCGTCGAGCGTAAGAGGTCGCTCAAAGTTCACATACAGCTCGATACGACTCAATCCCGTAGCTTCAGACATCAGCCATTCCGCCGAAAGACGAGGATTCTCATCCCCCTTACGCTCAAGAAATCCTACTGTCCAATCAAGAGCTGCCTTTATGGTCCACATATCGTTATCAGCCACAACGGTCACCTTTCATTACCACACGGCGATCGCACACCAAACCAGGTACGCTCAACCTTGGCGCAAACAGCGTACACGCTCATTGCGATCGTCATACACGCATCGAACGACACTACCCAAATAAAAAGGGCAGGGCATCGACCCTTGGCCACGCCCCACCCTTTCGGATTCCCATCGAATCACAAATCTCGCACAACGCTGCCAGACACCGCAATACAACATCAACGCTAAACGGCTTCCTCAAGCTTCTGTGCTCGATCAGCTGCCTGCAGCGCAGTAATGACATCCTCCAGCAAGTCGCCCATAAGCACACCGTTGTAGGTGGAGTTGAAACCGATACGGTGGTCAGTCACGCGATCCTGAGGAGCGTTATAGGTGCGGATCTTCTCAGCACGGTCGCCCGAACCGATCTGAGCCAAACGCTTTGCGCCTTCAGCTGCCTGCTGCTCTGCAAGCATCTTCTCGTACAAACGAGCACGAAGGACGGCCATTGCGGCAATCTTGTTCTGCAGCTGGCTCTTCTGGTCCTGAGACTGAACCACCAAGCCAGAAGGCAAGTGCGTGATGCGAACCGCGGAGTCGGTGGTGTTAACGCACTGACCACCCGGTCCACCAGCGCGGAACACGTCAATGCGAAGATCGCTGTCTTTGATGTCGATATCGATTTCGTCCGCCTCGGGAAGGACGGCAACCGTTGCCGTCGAGGTATGGATGCGACCCTGGCTTTCCGTCTTGGGGATTCGCTGAACGCGGTGAACACCCGATTCGAATTTCATAACCGAGTACACTTTGTTGCCCGTTACCTTGAACTGGATTTCCTTGTAGCCGCCTGCTTCGGAAGGAGAGACATCCATAGTCTCCACTTTCCAGCCATGATGGTCGGCAAAGCGCAAGTACATCTTATACAGATCGCCAGCAAAAATTGCCGCTTCGTCGCCGCCCGCAGCTGCACGAATTTCAACAATGATGTTCTTCTCGTCAGCAGGGTCAGAGGGGATAAGCATGAACTTGATGTCTTCCTCAAGCTGAGGGAGCTCACCTTCGATACGGGAAATCTCTTCCTGAGCGAATTCCTTCATATCGGCGTCAGAGAGCATTTCCTTAGCCTCTGCCAAATCGTTAAGATCCTGCACGTACTTGCGAGCAGCTACAACAAGCGGACCCTGGTCGGCATAGCTCTTTGCAAGCTTATTGTATTCATGCTGGTCGGCAAGAATCTGAGGATCACCCAGCTTCTGCTCCAGCTCTTCGTATGCATCGATGATCTTCTCAAGCTTTTCGCGCATGTTCTTCCTTTTCGCATTTCAATCGCCGGTTCCACCAACCAGCCCACGAGTACACGCCTATGAGCACAATACCCGGAAAATTCACAGCCATATATTTTAGCATGAAGACAAGAAACTAGCAGCCGCCTCCGCAGCAAGAGCACCATCGGAAACCGCAGTAACAACCTGACGTAAAGGCGTTGTGCGCACGTCGCCTGCAGCAAATAAGCCCGGAACCGACGTTGCTCCGCCCTCGTCGGCAATAATATAGCCCGACTCATCAAGCTCAACAATCCCATCAAGCCATGCTGCATCGGGACGTGTTCCGATGGCAACAAAGATCCCTTGGGCTCGAATCGTGCTCGTTTCCCCTGTCAAAACGTTTTTTAGCCGAGCACCACTTACACGGCCCTCTTCCTGCAAGACATCCGACACAATACAGTTCCAATGCACTACCAGGTTCTCTATGCCCTTAAGCTGCTTGGCATACCAAGGGCTCGCCTTCAGCTCTTCGCGGCGATGCACCAAATGAACCGTTTGCGCAATGCGGCATAAATACACCACATCGGCAACAGCGCTATCGCCACCTCCCACCACAACCACATCCTTGTTGCGGAAGAAATTGCCATCGCAGGTTGCGCAATATGAGATGCCCTTCCCCACTAAAGAAGCGGCTCCATCAACAGGAAGGGGCACAGGCTTTGCTCCAGTAGCGATAATCACACTGCGTGCAGGATAGGAGCCCTGCGTCCCTTGCACGACAAACCGAGCGTCATCCCCATTTCCTTTGCCCAACGAAATGCCAATGGCTTTATCGTTTTCGATCACGGCACCGAACCGCTCCGCCTGCAACCTCAGCGAATAGGCAACTTCAAATCCGTTGATTCCGTCGGGAAACCCTGGATAATTCTCAAGATTGTCGATAGAGAGAAGCTGCCCTCCCGCTCCAAGTTCGTCCAGAACCACCGCGGAAAGGCCAGCACGTGCAGCGTAGATACTCGCGGTAAGCCCAGCAGGACCTGCACCCACAATCACGATATCGTTAATTTTTTTCTCAACCATAGGAAGCACCCTCCCCTTCTTCGTCCCGACATTGCAAGAGCTTCAGCGAACAATGCGAACACCCTATAGGGGCTTTGAGCGTACAATAACAACACCCAAACAGAAACGAGCCTCTATGAGCACGCCCCAAAAGAATCAGCCCCTCCGCTCCGCCAAACAATCACTTGCAGTGCTTGCCAATGCCTTTAAGCAGATTGGAGGCTGCAGTCTATTTGCCGTCTATGGAGCGTTTCTCCTAGTCTGCTGTGCATTGTTCTGCATTCTCGAGCCTGAGACTTTTCCTGTTTTCGGCAATGCCGTCTGGTATTCCTTTCAAGCCATTACCACTATTGGATTCGGCGATATAGTTGCTCATACCACCATCTGTCGCGTCATCACGATTCTCATGGGGCTTTCTTCGCTTGTTGTCGTTGCCCTGATCACTGGCACCGTAGTCAATTACTACAATGAAATGATGAGATTACGAAAAAATGAAAGCATTATGTTCTTCGATGAGCATATGAGAAAGCTCACCGAGCTTTCCCCCGATGAGCTTTCCGAACTTGAGCAAAAATATCACGATTTCACCAAAGGGCATCGCCAATAACTCGCAGATTTTAATCCAGAGCCTTAACTAGCGTCTGCTCGGACTGGACGCCCACAAACTGCCGGGCGGCAGACCCGCCTTTGAATACGATAAGCGTCGGAACGCTCATTACGCCAAAACGTTGGGCAAGCTCAGGTTCCTGGTCGACATCAACCTTGTAAACCGCTGCCTTACCCTGTTTGGCAAGCGCAACCCGATCAAGTACGGGAGCCATCATCTTGCATGGTCCGCACCAGGTGGCAAAGAAGTCGACCAATACGGGATATGAAACGTTCTCAACCTTATCTGCGAATTCAGACTGCGTGATATGGGGCACCATAATAAACTCCCTTCTCTCCCTATAAATGCAACTATAGAAGTATCATTTAACAGAAATCATTGTAGCACTTTTTCGTGGAATAACTTATACCCTTCTCTCATTTTGCTCCTCTGCGCTGATACATGGACTTCTCGTTTCATTATCGTCACCTGCTGAGCCGCCGAAATGCCAAGGGAACCAAACCAAGCGGTACGACGATCGGGGAGATTCGCGAATCGAGACGCACCGAAGAAGGCCCAACATTACAACGCGGCAGGTACGAAATGGGAGGATGGCCAAATACTGCAACTCGGTCTTCTCGCTCCATGGACGTTTTGTCCTACAGGAGATGCCCAACCGCCCCGTTTAGCATGATGGCGTAAATAAAAAAGCCGCAAAGCACCGGAACTGCTTTGCGGCTCATTTTCAAAAAGCTCAACTGAGGTTAAGCGGGCTAAGCGCGAGTACGAATCTCTTCCTTAACCTTTGCGCAGAAGTCCTCAACAGTTGAAGGAACGGTTTCGTTGGAACGGTCGCGCACCGAGATATTGCCCTCGGCAGCTTCCTTTTCGCCCAGGATCAGCATATAAGGAACGCGGTCAATGCTGCGCGCCTCGCGGATCTTGTAGCCGATCTTCTCATCGCGGTTGTCGACCGTCACACGGATACCAGCCGCTTCGATCTGCTCAGCAACCTTATGGGCATAGTCGCGGCTCTTTTCGGAAACGGGCAAAATCTTTACCTGCGTCGGAGCAAGCCAAACAGGGAATTTGCCCGCATAGTGCTCAATAAGAATACCGATAAATCGTTCTACAGAGCCGAAGCATACGCGATGCAGCATGACGGGGCGCTTCTTGGAGCCGTCATGGTCGGTGTATTCCAAGTTGAAATTCTGAGGCATCTGGAAGTCAAGCTGAACCGTACCGCATTGCCACGTACGTCCGATGGAATCCTGCAGATGGAAGTCGATCTTCGGGCCATAGAAAGCACCATCGCCTTCGTTGACCTCGTATTCCATACCCAGCTGATCGAGTGCAGTCTTGAGACCTGCCTCTGCTGCTGCCCAATCCTCGTCCGATCCCATCGAATCCTCAGGGCGCGTGGAGAGCTCCACATGATACTTGAAGCCAAACTGCTGATACACCGAGTCGATAAGCTTCACTACGCCCACGATTTCATCGGTAAGCTGATCGGGACGCACAAAAAGGTGCGCATCATCCTGGTTGAAGCAGCGAACACGGAACAAACCATGCAAGGCACCGCGAAGCTCATGGCGATGAACCGTACCGATTTCACCAGCACGAATAGGGAGATCACGATAGCTGTGCGGCTTAGAGCCATACACCAGAACGCCACCAGGACAGTTCATGGGCTTAACGCAGAACTCCTCCTCGTCGATGATCGTGGAGTACATGTTGTCCTTGTAATGATCCCAATGGCCAGACGTTTCCCACAGCTGCTTGCTCATGATAAGCGGTGTGGAGATTTCCACATATCCCGCCTCGTGATGGATTTCCCGCCAGTAATCAAGCAGGGTATTCTTCAGGATCATGCCGTTAGGAAGGAAGAAGGGAAAGCCTGGAGCCTCTTCGCGCATCATGAAAATGTCCATTTCGCGACCGATACGACGATGGTCGCGCTTTTCCGCCTCTTCGAGATTATGCAGATACTCGTCCAGATCGGCCTTCTTAAAGAAAGCCGTGCCATAAAGACGCTGCAGCTGTTCGCGGCTTGCGTCGCCTCGCCAGTACGCACCAGCAAGCTTCATCATCTTAAATGCGCCAATTTTGCCCGCAGAGGGAACATGGGGGCCTGCGCACAGATCCACAAAGGAACCATGGCGGTATACCGAGATTTCGCCTTCAGTTAAATCGTCAATATGCTCGAGCTTGAAACGCTGATCGGCGAAAATTTCTTTCGCCTCTTCAACAGATACAACCTCGCGAACAAAAGGCTCGTTCCTCTTCACAATCTGAGCCATCTTCTTTTCAATAGCTGCAAAATCGTCTGAAGAGATATTCTCAGGCAGCTCGAAGTCATAGAAATACCCATTGTCGGTGGCAGGGCCAAACGCAATCTGGGCACCAGGGAACAGCTCCTGAACGGCCTCAGCCATAATATGCGCGCAAGAGTGACGCATGATGGAAAGAGCCTCTGGACTCTTGTTGGTAATGATTTCGATGGTTGCCCCGTCGGTTACCTGAGCAGTAACGTCCACCAGCTCACCGTTAATCTTGCCGGCAAGCGCAGCTTTAGCAAGACTGGTGCCGATAGATGCTGCCACATCGTAAACCGTGGCGCCTTCCTCGAGAATCTTCTTCGACCCATCTGGGAGAATGATTTCCACAATCGTTTCCTTTCTTGCATAGAGCGTATAGACGCCCATACAACCATCAACGAACGAGCTATGTTACCACATAGCTCGCTTTACCTTAGCACACCAGCTGCCACAATCCTTGAGCCGCTGTCAGATACAGAAAGCCCAGCCGGTCCTTCCCCGCATAAAAGAGACAGGATCGGCTGAGCCTTCACGCTACCCTGTTCGCTAACAGGCAGCTACTTAATCTTAGTTGTGCAGTACGGGCACACAGTCCATGCGGGATCAAGCGCATGATGACACGTAGGGCACAGGTTCTTCAAGCGCGTATGACAATTTGGGCAAAGCACGTAATCTGCTTCAACCGGATAGCCGCACTTGGCGCAATCGCCAAACTTCATAAGCTCACGCTGCTTCAAGGCAAGCTCGAGATCCTGCTCTTCGCGATCCGCCTTAAGAAGCGGGGGACGAATCATGCAGTAAGCAACCAAACCCACAATAGGGACAACAGAAAGCAGACCCCACGCCCAGCCGAAACCGCGAGCCCGGGCATCACGTGCAGCCCAGAAAATAGAGAGCAGATACAGAACAACGACAATGCCCAGCAGCGCAAACAGCACCGTCTGAACCTCGCTCGTAAGGAACTGGGACATGATTTCGTTCATGGTTATCCTTCCTGGGAAATCTCAGCAAGCTCAGCACGCAAGCGCGCAAGACGATCGGTGATGTCGGCCAGCTTTGCACGATCCTTCTCTACAATCTCAGGAGCAGCCTTGGAAAGGAAGCCAGGATTGGAAAGCTTCTTGTCAAACTTGGTGAAATCCTTTTCCAGTTTGCCGATTTCCTTCTCCAAGCGAGCGCGCTCCTTGTCGAAGTCAACCAAACCAGACAGAACGACATAAGCTTCCACCCCATCGGCAAGGCATACACTGGATTCATCAGGACGTGCCGCATCAACAGATACCGCAGAAACCTTGGTATTAGCCAAGGTGGAAATCAACTGCACCTGGCTTTCGAAGAGGCTTGCTGCCGTATCGTCCTGGGCCTTAACCACTACTTCAAGCTCCGCACGAGGAGAGATTCCATAGCGAGCGCGGATGGAGCGAATGCCGGAAACAACCTGGGTAACCATGGTGATAACCTGCTCGGCATCAGGGTCGATATACTTTTCCAGCTTGTCGGCATCGGGCCACGATGCAACCATGAGATACGGTGCCTCTTTTTCACCTGGAAGCTCCTGATAGATCTGTTCGGTCACAAAAGGCATTGCGGGATGGAGCAGACGCAAGGCAGTATCAAGAACAAACACCAGGTTTCGCTGCATAACGGCGCGCTCTTCCCCGCCAGCGCTCAGGCGGGCCTTCGAAAGCTCAATATACCAGTCGCAGAATTCATTCCAGAAGAAGGCATACAGCTCCCGAGCAACATCAGCGAACTCAAAGCCGTCGTAGGCGGCATCGAGAGAGCGGACCAAACGCGCCAAACGTGAGAACATCCAGCGGTCTGCTTCCGTCTTGGGCTCAGGCTCGCCAGGAACGAAGCCATCCAGATTCATATTCACAAAGCGAGCAGCATTGCGAACCTTGTTGGCAAAGTTGCGGCTGCTTACCAGCTTATTCTCGTTGAATTTCAAATCCTGAGCACCGGTAACCTGCATAAGCAAACCGAAGCGCATGCCGTCGGCACCGTAATCCTGCATCAACTTCAGGGGATCCACGCCATTACCGCGGCTCTTCGACATCGGCTTGCCATCCGCAGCCATAACCGTGGGATGAATGATGACATCCTTGAATGGGATCTGGTCGGTAAAGTAGAGCGAAGACATTACCATACGCGCAACCCACAAGCCCATAATGTCGCGAGCGGTAGACAGCATCTGCGTTGGGTAGGTGGGCTTCAGATCATCGGGATTTTCCGGCCATCCCTGCGTAGCAAAAGGCCACAACTGCGAAGAGAACCAGGTATCAAGAACATCTTCGTCCTGATGGACATGGCCGCCGCACTTTGGGCAAACGTCGGTGTCTTCCATCAGAGCGTCTTCCCAGCCGCAGGAATCACAATAGAACATCGGAATACGATGACCCCACCAAAGCTGACGAGAAATACACCAATCCTTCAGGTTTTCCAGCCAATCAAGGTAAACCTGCTTCCAGCGTGCAGGGTGGAATTGGATTTCACCGTTCTCCACCACTTCGGCAGCACGTTTCTTCAGGCGGTCAACCGCAACAAACCACTGCTCCGACAACCAAGGCTCGAGTTTGGTGTGGCAGCGATAGCACGTCATAACAGAATGATCGTGATCTTCCACATGATCAAGGAGACCCAAAGCCTCAAATTCCGCAACGATTGCCTCACGCGCTTCGTCGCGCGTCATGCCGCTGAACTTGCCATAACCCTCAACGACAACAGCGTGCTCATCGAAAACGTTGATCTGTTCAAGGTTGTTGCGCTGACCCATGGCATAGTCGTTCGGATCATGAGCGGGAGTGGTCTTCACGCAGCCCGTGCCGAACTCGGAGTCGACATAGTAGTCGGCAAAAATCGGAATCTTGCGACCCACAATAGGCAGATCGATCGTCTTGCCAACAAGATGCTTATAACGCTCGTCCTTAGGACTTACCGCAACACCAGTATCGCCCAACATGGTTTCGGGACGGGTGGTGGCAACAACCACATATTCCATTCCATCGACTGGCTCGGAAAGCGGGTAGCGCAGGTACCACAAGTGGCCTTTTTCATCTACGTATTCAGCCTCATCATCGGCAATAGCAGTAGTGCAGGAAGGGCACCAATTGACGATTCGACGACCCTTATAAATGAGGTCATCGTGGTACCAATCGCAGAACACCCTGCGAACAGCATTGGCGTATTCGGGTGACATGGTGAACTTCTCGTCGTCGTAATCGCATGAGCAACCCATGCCAGCAATCTGCTTCACGATAGTGTTGCCATAGTCTTCGCGCCAATCCCAGCACGCATCAATAAATTTCTCTCGGCCAATTTCGAGACGGGAGATGCCTTCTTCAGCGAGCTTTTTGTCCACCTTGGTTTGGGTGGCAATACCTGCATGGTCAGTACCGAGGATCCAACGGACCTGATAGCCCTGCATGCGAGCACGACGGATGCAGGTGTCTTGAATGGTGTCGTTTAAGGCATGGCCCATATGCAGCATACCGGTTACGTTCGGCGGAGGAATAACGATGGTGTAGGTGTTTGCACCGTTCTTGCCAAACCCGGGCGTACGACCAAAGTACCCCTTCTCTTTCCAGGCGTCGAAAAGCGGCTTTTCCCAGTCTTGGTAAGACTGCTCTGCCTTTTTATCAGATGCCATGCCTTTTCCTTCCAAACTGTCAGATTGTGTTAATTCCAGTAAACAGCCCAAAAGCCGCCGCATCAACCCCTGTGGGCAATGCGACGGCATAGGGAATCATTGTTTATTCAGTATCCATCGCTTCGGCACTTACCTGCTCAATAACAGGCTTAGTTGTTCCCTCGATGTCGCTACGACGAATGACGACACGAGTATGTCCCTCATATTCGGGGAGCTCGTACATAACGTCCATCAACGCCTTCTCGCAGATGCTGCGCAAACCGCGAGCGCCCGTCTGATGCTCGATGGCTCGCTCAGCAATAGCGGTAAGCGCATCATCCTCAAACACCAGATCGGAATCCTCGTATTTGAACATCACGGTGTACTGCTTCACCAAGGCATTTTTAGGTTCGGTGAGAACACGTACCAGATCTTCTTCGGAAAGCTCTTTGAGGGCAGTAACAACGGGAATACGGCCAACGAATTCAGGGATCATGCCAAACTTATGTAAGTCTTCCGGCAGCACCTGGGTAAGTAGTTCCGCATCAGCAGCACGCTTCGATTCGGGCATGTCGGACCCAAAACCGATACTGGTCTTGCCAACACGCTCAGCGATGATATCGGGCAAACCAACGAAAGCGCCGCCCAGAATGAACAAGATGTTGGTTGTGTCGATGTGAATGAGCTCTTGCTGGGGGTGCTTGCGGCCGCCTTGGGGAGGAACCGATGCCTCGCAACCTTCTACAATTTTCAGCAATGCCTGCTGAACACCCTCACCCGACACGTCGCGCGTAATGGAAAGGTTTTCAGCCTTGCGGGCAACTTTATCAATTTCGTCGATATAGACGATGCCGACTTCGGCGCGTGGGATATCAAAGTCAGCTGCCGTAATGAGCTTAAGCAGGATATTCTCAACGTCTTCGCCAACATAGCCCGCTTCCGTCAATGTAGTAGCATCGGCAATGGCAAATGGCACCTTAAGCGTACGGGCGAGCGTCTGAGCAAGCAGCGTTTTACCAGAACCAGTAGGACCAAGAAGCATGATGTTGCTCTTTGCAAGTTCAACATCGCCGCTATCTGCGGCTTCTCCCAGGCTAACACGCTTGTAATGGTTGTAAACCGCAACAGAAAGCGCACGCTTTGCCTCTTCCTGACCCACAACGTGCTCCGAGAGCTGCTCAAAAAGTTCGCAGGGAGTAGGAAGATTCCCCAAAACAGGAACACCGTTATTGGAACGATCATCGTCATCAACATCTGCGGTAACCTGAAGCACATGATTCAGCGCGTCAGATTCAAGTCCGCGCAGATTAAGGTCAGCCATCATGGCTTCTGCGGAAAGAGAAATGCACTCATCGCAAATAAAAATGCCATCAGGACCAGAGATCATGGCGTTAACCTGATCGGGCGTCTTTCCGCAGAATGTGCAACGGATATCTTCGCGTGCAGGGGGGACGGATCCCGTCTGATCGGTCATTCTAACTTACTCTGCTTTCTTTTCGTCAGAGGCGAAGCGAGACGCAACAACCTTGTCTACCAAGCCATAGGCACAAGCCTCTTCCGCCGTCATCCAATTGTCACGCTCGGAATCAGCGTGAACGCGCTCTACGGGCTGACCGCAGTGCTTGGCAATGATGCCTTCGAGGCGATCGCGGGTTTTCTTCATCTCGGTTGCTAAAATCTGAAAATCGGTCTGCTGGGTGCGCTCGCCAGAACCGCCCATGGGCTGATGGATCATTACCTGGGCGTTAGGCAGGATGATGCGCTTGCCAGGTGCGCCAGCAGTAAGCAAGACAGATCCCATAGACGCCGCAAGCCCCATGCAGATGGTGGAAACATCGCACTTGATGTACTGCATGGTGTCATAGATGGCGAGGCCGGCAGAAACCGAGCCTCCAGGAGAATTAATGTAGAGCGAGATATCCTTATCGGGATCAACCGATTCCAAGTGCAAAAGCTGTGCAACTACCGTATTCGCAACGGCGTCGTCAATGGGCTCGCCCAGGAAAACGATACGCTCATTGAGCAAACGGGAATAGATATCATAGCTGCGCTCACCGCGGGGCGACTGCTCCACAACGTATGGCACGAGAGCTGATTGAGTGGGGTTTATGAACATGGATACCTCTTTCACTCATTCATGTCGCTAACGCGACAAGGCTTTTATGGATCGAAGGGGCAACCGTCGCCTAAGCGACAGCTGCCCCCGCGTTACTAAAGTATCAAGGACGAGCAGAAGCTCTGTTGGTCCTATTCAGCTTCCTTGGTTTCTTCAACCTCGGTAACCTTGGCCTGAGCGATAACATCGCGCAGTGCGTTTGCACGAACGATGCTTTCGCGGATCATGGGCAGACGGCCTTCCTTGCGCCATTCGTTCTCGATGAGCTCGGGATCATCGAGGTCAGCCTGAGCAAACTCGTTATGAACGTCTTCCTCGGTTGCCTTCATATCGAAATGGCGTGCCCAAGCATCAAGAGCGAGATCCTGGCGTACAACGTCAGCAGCCTGCTTCTTGTTGTCTTCCTTGAACTGATCGGCGGTGATGTCCATAGCGGTGAGGTACTTGTCGAAGGTCAAGCCCATGCTGGACAGCTGGCCGTAGAAATTCTGGAGCAGGTTGGTTTCCTCGCGCTCAAGCATTGCCTCAGGAAGCTCGCCTTCGAGGCGGCTGCCAAGAGCGATAAGGCATTCGTTCTCCTTGCGGCGAACCATGCTGGAGCCCTTCTGGGTCTTAATGCTTTCAGCGATCTTGCTGCGCATATCTTCGAGGCCCTCAAAGCCGAAGGTTTCCTTTGCCCATTCCTCGGTAACCTCAGGAACGATCTTCTTCTTGATAACATCGATCTTGACGTTGAAGTGGAACATGCCCTTCTTCTCGAGAGAAGAGGCAACGGCGGAGGTGTCCTCGGAGAGATCGAGGTCGAAGGACTTTTCTGCGCCCTTCTTCAGTCCGATGAGCTCTGCGTCGAAGGATTCAGGGTATACACCCTGGCCAAGCTCGTACAGGCGATGGTCGGCGGAAAGCGCAGGAACATCGTTGCCCTCTTCGTCGGTTGCGGAAAGGGTGAGTTCCACGAATTCGCCAGGCTTAACCTTGGTGTTGGCGTTGGCATCCTTGAAGTCGTGGTAGTAGTTACGGAGTTCTTCGATCTGAGCGTCGATTTCTTCGTCAGTGGCCTCGGAGGTGGGAACCTCTACCTCAACGGGCTCATAGCTGGAAAGCTCGTACTCGGGCTTAACCTGAACGGTAGCGGTGAAGTTGAAGGGCTTATGGTCTTCAACAAGATCGAGCTCGTACTGATAGTCAGGACGCTGCAGAGGCACAATGTTGTTCTCTTCGAGTGCCTGAGGATATACCTCGTTGACAAGATCCTCGGTAACGGTGGTGCGTACTGCATCAGCGCCCATGATGTTGTCGATAACGGGACGAGGAGCCTTGCCAGGGCGGAAGCCAGGGAAGCTGTAGCGCTTGGCAACCTGACGATACGTACGCTTGATGCGTGCGTCTACATCGTCAGCGTCGACCTCGAAGCTGAACTTCACTTGGTTGTTCTCGAGAGCCTCTACTTTGATGTTCACGAATAAACTCCTTCTTGGGTACAACATTGGATCGCGTAAATGGTGCGGGTGAAAGGACTTGAACCTTCACGGGGGTTGCCCACCAGAACCTAAACCTGGCGCGTCTGCCAATTCCGCCACACCCGCATTTTGGTACGCGACGTTTGCCACCCGTCCAGGGCGACAACTTCGCTATGATAACAAATCACTTTGCAGTTGTAACTCACAATGCAAAAAACGCAGAAAGGTGCACGATCTTCTTTCTTTTTCATTCGCCCAACGGTCGTCAGGCGGCACGAACGGGGAATCGGTGCGTCCTAGAGCGAAGAAACGTCCTTGGCCGTAATGGTTCGAGAGGGGGATACCAGCACGGTTCCCACCTGCCCCACCATGGCCGCATCGTCATAAAACACGCCTTTCACCAAAGCGCCGTGAGAAGAAATGCCCTCGTCTTGGCTCGATATGACGATGGTAGCACCTGCATAATTATCCAGAAGCGAAAGATCCTTCGTTACGCACACAACCATGTCAACGCCAAGTTTCTTGTAGTCGGCAACGCGCTTGGCGAAATAGCTTTGCTGCGCCGTTACCTCATCGATAGAGAGGAAACCGAACGTGCGACCGTCCGCACGTACAACGGTACGCTCGTTGTACCGGCCCAAATCGGCAACGTCGACCACGATCACGCTTGCCTGCTTTTCCACATATGAGCAGCGCAGCGAAAAGAGCGACACCGAGTTTTCGCCTTCTCCTTCCTTGGCAACGTCCGATGCCTGGGAAGCGCTGAGCTCGTCCTTTTTTTCCTCGCTTTTCTGAGTTGATTCTTTGTTGAGGGAGCGTGGCGTCAATTTGCCATCTTTCACACCTGTAGTGTCAACCACTGTTTCGCGATGGTTTTCAGCAGTCCCCTCGTATACCAGCGCCGTATAGCCATCCAAGCTTCCAGCGGCATCATCGATGGAGCTGGCAGCCACATTCAAGGAGTGGCCCAAGGCGCAGATGTAAGCAATGGCTATGGCGAGGACAGAAAACCCCAGCAGGAAAAAAACTACCAGCGCCGCTTTTTCACGCGATACCTTCTTCATCGAGAACTCGATTCTGCCACGCTAGCCACGGTCACCTTGGCCGCCTTCGTTCTGGGCGAAAATACGAGCCAGGAAACGACCCGTGTGGCTTTCGGGCACCGCGGCGATTTCCTCGGGCGTGCCGGACGCCACGATGGTGCCACCACGATCGCCGCCCTCAGGGCCAAGGTCAACCACGTAGTCGGCGGCTTTGATGATGTCGAGGTTATGCTCAATAACAAGCACGGTGTTCCCCGCGTCCACCAAACGCTGCAGTACCTCAAGCAACTGACGAACATCATCGAAGTGGAGGCCGGTAGTGGGCTCATCGAGAATATAGAAGGTTTTGCCTGTTTGGCGACGTTGAAGCTCGCTTGCCAACTTCACACGCTGAGCCTCACCACCAGAAAGCGTAGTGGCGGGCTGGCCCAGGCGAATATAGCCCAAGCCCACATCGTGCAGAGTGTCGAGCTTGCGCGCCAACCCAGGGATCTTCGAGAAGAAACCGCGAGCCTCGTCAACTGTCATGTCCAAAACGTCGTACACGTTCTTGCCTCGGTACGTCACTTCCAGCGTTTCGCGATTGTACCTTTTGCCTTGGCACACCTCGCAGTCGACGTAAACATCGGGCAGGAAATGCATCTCTATTTTTTTCTGACCATCGCCCTTGCACGCCTCGCAGCGACCGCCCGCCACGTTGAACGAGAAGCGGCCGGGTGCGTAGCCACGCACCTTCGCCTCTGGCGTGGAAGCGAACAGGGCACGGATATCATCCCATAGGCCAATATAAGTTGCAGGGTTGGAACGCGGCGTGCGTCCAATAGGACTCTGATCAATGTTGATAACCTTATCGATGCGTTCAGCACCCAAAAGCCGACGGTACTCGCCCGTTTTGCGATGGGCATGGTTCACCCGATTGGCAAGCGCCGGCGCCAAAGTATCGGTGATAAGCGAGCTTTTTCCCGAACCGGATACGCCCGTGATAAGCGTAAGCGTGCCAAGGGGCACCGTGAGATCGACCTTCTTCAGATTGTTCTCGCACGCTCCCTTCAACTGAAGGGATCCGCGATGCGGATGCCGACGCTCAGCCGGGATAGGAACGCACTTGCGGCCGCTCAGGTACTGCGCAGTAAGCGAATCCTGAACCCGCATTACCTCTTCGGGCGTGCCGGCGGCAACAACCTCACCGCCCAACTCACCCGCGCCAGGCCCCATATCGATTACGTAGTCAGCGCTGCGAATGGTATCTTCATCATGCTCGACCACTACCACGGTATTGCCCAAATCGCGCAAATGCTCAAGCGTGCCAATCAGACGCTCATTGTCGCGCTGGTGCAAGCCGATAGAAGGTTCATCCAAAATATAAAGCACGCCCATCAAGCCTGCACCAATCTGAGTGGCGAGGCGAATACGCTGCGCTTCACCACCTGAAAGCGTCGCCGTGGCGCGTTCGAGCGTGAGGTAATCAAGCCCCACGTCGACCAAGAAACGCAAGCGCGTCTTGATTTCCTTCACGATAGGCACCGCAATAACCGCTTGCGCATCGGAAAAATCCAAGCCCTCGAAGAACGCGAGCGAGTCGCGGGATGACATCTCGCAAACCTCATGGATGTTTTTACCGGCAACCGTTACTGCAAGGATCTGGGGATTCAAGCGCTTGCCACCGCAGGTTGCACAGGGAATGATGGAAAAATACTGCTCGTACTTCTGACGCTGACGATCGGAGGACGCTTCTTTATAGCGATGCATTACCGCTTCGCAAATACCCTCCCATTCAATGAACCAGTAGGTTTCGCGACCGTCGACGGTTACGTAATCCACGCGGATCTTCTCGTCAGGAGCACCCTCCATCATGATTTTTTGAACCTTCCTTGGAATATCTTCCCAAGGGGTGTCGGGGCTCACGTTGTAATGCTCAAGCACCGCCCGCATAACCTGAGGGTAATAGTTGCCCGTTCTAAACGGCGCAACTGCGCCTTCGGAAAGAGAAAGCGACTTATCAGGAACCACCAAGCTCGGATCAACCTCTTCGCGACTACCGATGCCCAGGCAATCGGGACACGCACCGTACGGCGCATTGAATGAGAAATCGCGTGGCTGAAGCTCGGTCATGGAATAACCGTGCTCAGGGCATGCCAACGCAAGCGAGAACAAGTGCTCGCCTTGCGCCAAACCGCCCGTAGCACCCGAAGAAGTTACCACGTTGGCAGCCTCTTCGCCCTTGCGCATCACCTTCACCAAAACGCGGCCATCGGCAAGCTGGCAGGCCATTTCGACCGCCTGGGCAATGCGCGCGCGTGCGCTTTCCTTCAGCACGACGCGGTCAACCACCACATCGATGAAATGCTTGATCTTCTTGTTCAGAACAACGGGCTCTCCGCCGAGTTTCGTCACTTCCCCATCGATGCGAACGCGGGAGAAGCCCTCCTTCTGCAAGTCCTGGAAAAGCTTGGTGAATTCCCCTTTTCGACCGGCAACAACCGGCGCCATAATAAGGGCACGCTCGCCTTCGCCCAGAGCCAACACATCGTCGGTAACCTGGTCGGTAGTTTGCGACTTGATCTCACGACCGCACTCAGGGCAATGAGGAATACCCACGCGTGCGAAAAGAAGGCGCAGGTAATCGTAGATTTCCGTAACAGTACCAACCGTAGATCGGGGGTTTTTGCTCGTGGTTTTCTGATCGATGGAAACCGCCGGGGAAAGGCCGTCGATAGAGTCGAGGTCGGGCTTGCTCATCTGACCCAAAAATTGGCGCGCATAGCTGGAAAGACTCTCCACATAGCGACGCTGACCTTCTGCATAAATGGTGTCGAAGGCCAAGGAGCTTTTACCAGAACCAGAGAGCCCCGTAATAACGACAAGCTTATCGCGCGGGATCTCCACATCGACGTTTTTGAGATTATGCTCGCGTGCACCCTTGATGACGATTGAGCTCTGCCCCATGTTTGGCCTCTTCCTCTTTTTCGTAACAAGAGATTGTACCGCAGAACAAGGCGAAGCTCGCATGCTCCACAATTGCCACCCGCGCATCACCGTGAGCGGGGCGGTTTGAGCATGTCGACACCGACCCGCGAGTCATCCTCGGGGGTGAGCCTTGCGGTGAGCTTCCTGCAATCGCTCGGGGGTCATATGGGTATAGATCTGCGTAGTGGAAAGGCTTGCATGGCCCAACATTTCCTGGACGCTGCGAAGATCAGCTCCCCCAGCCAGCAAATCGGTAGCAAATGAGTGGCGCATGGCATGAGGCGTCAACGAAAGATCCAAGCCAGCTTTGCCAAGAGCGCGCTTGAACACAGTGCGGATAGCATTAGTGCTCATGGGATTCCCCCTAGAGGAAAGAAACACGTATGGGTTGGGCCCCTTCAGCAAAGCAGGGCGCCCCTCGTCGAAATAACGGGCAAGCGCCGAACAAGCCGTTTTATGCAATGGAACGATTCGCTCCTTCGAACCTTTGCCCATAACGCGGAGCAAAGCTTCGTCCATGAACACCTGCGAGCATAAAAGCCCCGACGCTTCAGAAACGCGAAGGCCAGCAGCATACAGCAACTCGAGAAGGGCTTGGTCGCGAAGATCGGTAGCGGAAATGTCCTCTGGATTCTTCCCAGCAAGAGTCACCGAGAGCAACCGATCCATTTCGCCTTGCTTGATAACGCGCGGCAAAGGCTTTCCCTGCTTGGGGCCCTGGATCACCTCGGCGGGGCTCGAGGGGACATACCCTGCTACAACAAGCCACCGGTAAAACGATTTGATCGAGCTCAGGTGACGGTTCGCCGTGCGGCGAGCGTAGCGGGCTTGATCAAGATAGGCAAGGTAGCGTCGCACGTGACGATGAGTTGCCCCCAGTGGGGGAATTTCATACCGAGCACACCAACGAAGATAATCGCTCACATCTGCCCGATAAGCGCGAACGGTTTCCGTTGACGCGTTGAGCTCGGAGGAAAGTGAAGAACAAAACGCATCGAGCAGCCCGGCGCAGGGCAACTCCCCGCATGGGCGGGTTTCCCCCTCCAAGGACACAGCATCCCTGCCGCCTGGCGCTTCCTTCGCCGTGTCGGGCTGCTCGATAAGATCCATATTAGCCGATCAGACCCTTCTTGTGCAGCGCCTCCACGTACCCCCGCAGCCTTTCATCCCCGCGGCTGGCATAGGCAGCATAGCGTTCGCGCTTATTGCGGATCTTCTTTTCGAAGGGCTTCATGATGCCAAAGTTCACATGCATCGGCTGATAATCCTGCGTTTCGGGATTGGTGGCATAAGCAATCAACGCACCGAAAGCCGTTTCCTCGGGAAGCAAAGGAGCATCTTTGCCGTTTAACTGGGCGCTCACGCTCAGCGCGGCATACAACCCCGAGGCAATAGCCTCGCAATAGCCCTCAGTGCCACCAAATTGGCCTGCAACGAAAATCGGTACAGGCAGGGCATGTGCAGCTTCGGTGCTCAGCTGAAGCGTCCGACTGAGCATCTGCGGCGCATCGATAAACGAATTGCGATGCATCACACCATATCGAGCAAACTCGGCATTCTCAAGACCGGGGATCATGCGGAATACGCGCTTTTGCTCGGGAAACGTGAGGTTGGTCTGGAAGCCGACCAGATTGAAGCTCTGTCCGTGGGCATCTTCGGCACGCAATTGAACCACCGCCCAAGGGCGGCGACCCGTTGTCGGATCGGTGAGGCCAACAGGCTTCAACGGCCCAAAACGGGGAGCATCGAACCCGCGGCGCGCAATTTCTTCAATAGGCTGGCAAGCTTGGAACAAGTCGGCTGTCTCGAACTCTCGCTTGATAACGCGATCGGCTGCCACGAGCTCTTCCATGAAGCGTTCGTATTCCTCTTTGCCGAAGGGGGCATTCAGATAATCGCCGCCGCCATCTTCGTAGCGGCTCTGGCTAAACACCTTTGACCTATCCAGCGAATCAGCCATAACCACCGGCGCTGCCGCATCATAAAATGCAAGATGGTCCTGCCCAGTCAGCTTCTGCATATAAGCAGCCAGCCTGTCGGAGGTAAGGGGCCCCGAAGCAACAATGACGGCATCGGCGGGCGCATACGGTGCGGCCTCGGACTCATCGCCGTTAGCCACGAGAACTTCACCTTTGCCGCCTAAGCCAACCACCTCCGCATTCACGCGCGTGATGAGGGGATGCTCTTCAAGAGCGTCGGTTGCCCGCCGCGAGAACAGATCACGATCAACCGCAAGCGCCCCGCCCGCCGCAACGCGTGTCTCATTCGCAAACGAGATAAGGTTCGACCCTAGGCAGGAAAGCTCGTGCTTCAGCATTCCCGCCGCACTGTCGGGCTTAGTTGATTTCAGCGAGTTCGAGCACACCAATTCGGCAGCATTCCCGCTGCGATGAACATCGGTTTGAACCAGCGGGCGCATTTCGAACAGACGAACCGCAATGCCACGCTGGGCAAGCTGAAGGGCGGCCTCGGTTCCCGCAAGACCAGCCCCAATGATATCTACTGTGTTGTTTTCCATAGCAGAAACTATACCCGAGCAGATCTTTAGTGCATGCTGAACTTTTCATTATTCAGGCTTTTCCCTAAAATCAGGCACGAGGGATTTCTCGTCTCTTCATCAACTGCTAAGGAGACACCATGGCTATCAATTTCTGCCCCCGATGCGGCTCAAAGATCAGTGCAGGCGCAAAATTCTGCGGAACATGCGGTTCTCCCCTGCAGCAAACCAGCAACCAGCCAAGCCAAGCCTATTCCCCTCAAGCAACGCCTACATCAACTGGCGCCCAAGTTGCCTCTGCAACGTCGGCGGTCACCACTGCAACCACAAAGAGTCCTTTGACTTGGGTTATCGTAGCGGTTGTAGTGGTTATAGCCATAGGAGCAGGCTGGTTCTTCTTTTTCAACAACGACATCACAGGAACATGGGTCGCCGAAGAAAGCGGAACAACGGTCGAAGCCGTCTTTGACCAGGGAGGCACGGGAACCATGACCTTGTACGACGCCGGCAAGTCAACAGAAAACGTTGATTTCACCTATGAGATGAATGATGGGTATCTCCTTATTCAAACTAAAACGACTCTCTACAAATTCGGTCGCACGGTCAGGGTTCCTTGCGAGATACACGGAAACACAATGATATGGGACCCCGATGGAGACAACGTCACCTTCACCAGACAGTAGCCCCTCTGTAGGCCAACCGAAAGGCAACCAGCTGCGTGGGAATATTGGGACGGGTCCCATTTTCCCACCTTACACCGTGGCTGGACCGTAACGACCGTCAGGAAACCGCACGATCAACCCATCGCGCTCAAAAGCTGCCAGTTTCAGCATGATCCAAGTTAGCCTGTCACCAGCCTGACCTTGTTCCCCCTCATCCCATGCCAGTGCAAGCATCTGCTCTACACGCATAGGATTTGCGCAAAGCGCAGCAAGCAGCGGATCGACATCGCCTGCAGCCCCTTTTCCAGCTAAGGGACCTCCCTCAACGCTCCCCTCCGCGGTCTTGCGCATATCCTCCCTGCGCAAACAGCCAAATAGGCCAAACAACGCATCTTCGAATGTCTCGGAATCAATGACAGGCGTGGCACCCTGATAAATAAGGCGATTCGCACCTAACGAAGTAGGCGAGGTAATGGGTCCCGGCACCACCAGCACTTCACGATTAGCGGCCAATGCCTCATCTGCAGTCGAGAACGTTCCAGAAGGCAGCCCCGCCTCCACAATGAGCGTGGCTCGCGCCAAGCCCGCAATTATACGGTTGCGGGCCCTAAACGTATACGGCAACGGGGGAAACTCCCAATCGTGCTCGGAAACCACCGCCCCGCCGCAATCGATTATTTCCTGGAACAGGGAAACATTACGAGCTGGGTACGGCATATCGCAACCGCCGCCCAGTACCGCCACCGTCCGTCCCCCAACAGAAAGCGCTCCCCGATGAGCATGGGAATCGCAGCCAAGAGCGCCGCCAGAGATAATTGGGACCCCCTTTGCCGCAGCTAATCCGGCAAACTTTTCAGCGGCCGACATCCCGTATGGCGTAGCTTTGCGGGCCCCTACCACCGCCAAACCGTCGCATAGGGCATCCAAGCTTCCAAGCACATACAACGTTTCCGGAGGATCGGGAACATTCATCAGAGAATCAGGATACCCATGCGCTCCCCTTTTTAAGGTATAACGAGCACCACGCAGCTTAACCATAGGAACGCTCGAATAACGAGCTTTGTGAATGCGCTTCGCTTGTTCTGTCGTAGGCTCCCCTACCATTTCAGTCCCCCTCCAAAACGCAGTCCAAATGCCTCTGCCACATGAGCGTCCGATACCTGCTTCTGTTCCTCTATGTCAGCAATAGTTCGCGTCAAAAGCAGCGTCTTGGCCAACGCCCGAGCGCTGAGTTCCTTGCTTTCGGCAAGAGCGAGGAAGAATTCTTCCGTTTCAGCAGAGAAGCAACAGGCATCCCTTAAATACCTCATGCTTTTCCCTGGCTTGTCGCTATTTCCTCCGAAGCATGCTCTTTTCTTCCTGAAAGCTCTCGCTCGCTCAACGCCATCCCGCAACTCAGAAGAACCTTTTCCCACTTCCCGTCCCAGCAACTCACGGCTGTCGCTACGCCACACATCGATGCGGATATCAATACGGTCAAGCAAAGGGCCGCCAATACGGTTCTGATACATCTGGACCGCAGCAGGAGAGCACTTGCAACGACCCGTAGGATCCCCGAAATAGCCACATGGGCAGGGATTGGTTGCCGCCAGGAGCTGAAAACGCGCAGGAAACGAATACGTTCCATCCGCACGCGTAAGCGTTATTCCTCCGCTTTCCAAAGGCTGACGAAGCGTCTGCAACACGGAGGCTTTGAATTCACTCATTTCGTCGAGAAACAATACCCCGTTATGGGCAAGGGAGGCCTCACCGGGATGCGGCGGCGAGCCTCCCCCGATAAGCCCCGCTGCCGTAGCGCTATGATGAGGGCTGCGGAAAGGCCGCCGTCCTGCAAGAATTGCCGCAACATCTTCGCCCACCACTGAATGGATAAGCGCCGTTTCCAGACGCTCTTCCTCGCTAAGGCTGGGCAAGATGCTGCCAAACCGCTGCGCAAGCATTGTTTTGCCCGAACCGGGCGGTCCCACCATGATTACCCCGTGCCCGCCCGCTGCCGCAACCTGCAATGCGCGCTTTGCCATCTCATGCCCCAGAACCTCCGAGTAATCGTCTGAAGGGTGAATCCCTTCGAGGCTAAGCGCAGGAGCATCGATAAATCGTGGTTCGCGCACATGGGAAAGCCGCTCAAGAAACTTGCAGGTTAAGCCCTCGATTTTCACGAACCCCTCATCGGGAGACCCAGCTATCAGTTCTAGCCCGAACCCTGCTGCACAGCGTTGATACGCCAACATGCCCGCCGAGCAACGCACACCGCCTCCCAAGGAAAGCTCGCCAACCACCAAGGCATGGCGCACCACCTCGGGATCCATCTGCCCCGTTGCAGCCAAAATACCGAGAGCGATGGGCAGGTCAAACCCTGATCCGGTTTTGCGCAAAGCACCTGGAGCAAGGTTGACCACGATCTTTTCATTCGGCATAACGAAACCGCTTGAACGCAGTGCGGCCTTAACCCGTTCCCTTGACTCTTGGATGGCGGCATCGGCCATACCGACAATGGCAAACCCAGGAAGGCCGTTTGAAATCACAACCTCAACGGAAACAGGAACAGCCTCAACTCCTCGAATGGTGGCACCCTGAACCGAAAAAGAACGGAACGACATACCTATTCCACTCCAAACGCATTTTTATGGAACCGCAAGAACGCTCGGTTCTCGGAGAGCACCAGAATGGAAATGACATCGAACCGAACACGTATGTCGCAGTTTTCGTACGTAGCCAGATAACATGCCGCGATACGTTCATATCGGTCTCGCTTTTTAGCGTCGACGGCTTCGGCGGGAAACCCCTTTTCAACGTTAGATCTCGTCTTCACCTCGACAAAGCACAGAGTGTCCTCTTCCAAAGCGATAATATCGGCCTCACCAGCAACGCATGTCCAGTTCGTCTCTAGGATTTCATACCCTTTACGACTCAAGAATCGTACAGCCGCCAATTCTCCCCGTTTGCCCAAGGGCAAATCGCGCTCTTCAGGCGTTGGTTCAGGGAACGGACTCTCCTCGTTTTTCAGGCATTCATTTTCAACAACCATAGCAGCCTCCTTTCGGTGACCACGATAGAAGCCGCACCTTAAATCGATGGGAATACCGTGCGAAAGCAATCGCAAATTTCTAAAAAACAATGCGGATAGCAGGCAACCACAGAAGCTGAAAAGGCCTCAAAAGAAAACCCCGCCTACAATGAGCCCAAACCGCCTATCTTTCCCTCAAGCACAGGAGTCGAAAGGTGTTATAAGCCCACTGCAAACGGGATCAAAAACAGGGGAACCGTTTAGTCGAACAACGATTCCTGCAAAAAGTTCTGGCAGAACGATACACGATGAATAGGAGTCAAGCCTTTTTCTGCGATGGCTTGACGATGACGGGCACTACCGTATCCCTTGGAAGAGGCAAAATCATAATCGGGGTACTCTTTTTCATAGGAGACCATCAAAGCATCACGCGACACTTTGGCGATAAGCGAAGCTGCCGAGATAGAGGCACAGCGGGCGTCGCCATGCACCACGTTCATTTCACGAGGATCAAGATGCAGGGGGTTGCCATCGAGGAGAATCACTTCAGGCTCTATACCCTGGGCCTCAATTTCAGCAACGGCCTGTCGAAACGCCTTCCGCAAACATGCTGTCATGCCGCATTCGTCAATCTCGGAAGGTTCGATATCGACAATAGCCCATGCCAAAGCGCGCTCCTTAATCGTTTCAGCCAAAGCGAGCCTATGGGCCTCAGGCACCTGCTTCGAGTCGTTGAGCCCTTCGATCGGAGGGGCATCCTTGCGAAGCACTACCGCGCCTACCGTCAAGGGGCCGGCCAACGGACCACGGCCCACCTCATCGAGGCCAACGGTCAAGGCGCCATTTGTAATCTGCTCCTGGTAGGAATACAGCTGGGATACCCGCTCACGCTCCGCTTGCTCAGCCGCCAAGCGACGTTTTGCGACGGCAAGTGCGTTCTGCACCCCCTTGCGCGTATCAGCGCACAGCGAGCGCTCCAAAACCGCATACTCTTCCGCCGAAGCCCCAGAAAGCCGTTTCTTGATGTCACTCACTGTTTGCATACGCCGCTCCTATCTCAAACAGCTCCCCATTCTACCCCATTGCTATAAGCGCACGAGAACATGGGAGAGCAACAAAAAGGCGAAGCGGTGTTTCTCTTTTCCTGGCTTTCCTTCAGCTGACGATCAAAATAAAAAAGACCCGCCAAAAGCGGGTCTTGATAGAGCTAGTTAAAAGCCTTTTCCTTGATCTTGGCAGCCTTACCAACCTTGTCACGAAGATAGTAGAGCTTAGCGCGGTTAACGTCGCCGCGACGAGTTACCTCGATCTTCTCGATCTTGGGAGAGTGAACCGGGAAAGTACGCTCTACACCAACAGAGAAGCTGATCTTGCGAACCGTGAAGGTCTCACGGGAAGAAGCGCCATGACGGCGGATAACATCGCCCTGGAAGACCTGGATGCGCTCGCGGTTGCCTTCCTTAATGCGGTAGTGAACCTTTACGTTGTCGCCAACGTTGAAATCTGCGACCTCAGGGTTGATCTGCTGCTGCTCGATTGCGCGGATAATATCCATGGTTTCCGTTCCTTCTATATGCTCAACACTTAGTTTCACTAATAGGGTGTCTTCTGACACAGCCGAAAATTATACTGTTAGCCAGATGTTCATGCAAGAGGTTTATTGCTATTTATTGGCAAACTCTTATCGACACCATATTCCCTCTTCTTTGGGCTGGACGTAAGAAGAAGCTGCCCAACGATGATACCAGTTCACTCGCATTCGTGGGGCAGATACTCCGCCAAATACCCTTTATCTGCCAAAGCCTTCTCGATATCGTCAAGAGCCTCTTCGCTTTCAGCTGACACCAAATGAAAGTGATACCCCGAAGTAACCGTCATGAGCAACGAAGAGCGCCCCGTTCGCATATCTTCATCAAAACGCGCAATATCGCGACGGCTCTTCAGGCCCAAAGATGCGGTCACTTTTCCGTACACGCGATGATTCACCATAACATCTTCTACGGTGCCGCCCAGATCGACGATGGTTTCAAGCTCATCTATCGTCTGCTCTTCTCCATGATGCACTTTAAAGCGCCTCATAAATACCTGCGGCTCCCTCGAAGGCGCCAGAACATAGCCACGATTGGTTGCCACAATATCGTGTCCGTTTGCGCGCAGAAGGGCAATATCTTGCACGATAATCTGCCGACTTACTCCCAGCTCTTTAGCAAGTGCCGCACCTGAAAGCGGTTTCTTTGAACCCACAAGGTCGGAAACGATACGCCCCCGTCGCACCTGCGCACTTGCCATAGCTTCAGCTTTGCCCATAAGCAGCTCCTTGCTAATCGAGAACTTTCAGATGCTTCATGCTCAAATCGAGAATACCCGCCGAGTGAGTTAGCGCGCCAGAAGACACATAGTCAACACCCAATGCTGCGATACCCTGCAAGGCATCAATGTCGACATTGCCTGAGCACTCCGTTTCAGCACGACCATCGATAAGCGAAAGAGCCCCCTTCATTTGCTGAGTGCTCATGTTGTCGAGCATGATGATGTCGGCCCCCGCTTCCACCGCCTCAGAAACCTGCTCCAATGTTTCGCATTCCACTTCGATCTTACGAACAAACGGCGCTCGCGATCGGGCAGCCTTCACGGCATTCGTTATGCCACCAGCGGCATCCAGGTGGTTATCCTTCAGCATCACGCCATCGGAAAGGTTAAAGCGATGGTTTCCACCGCCGCCCAAACGCACTGCTTCTTTTTCGAAAATACGCATACCTGGCGTAGTTTTACGGGTATCAACGATAACGGTCTTCGAACCAGCCTCGGCCAGAGCATCTACCGCTTGACGCGTTTTTGTGGCTATACCGCTCATGCGCTGTAAATAATTCAAAGCCACACGTTCGCCTGAAAGCAGGGCACGAACGTCAGCGTGAACAATGCCTAACAACTGCCCCGATGAGATGCGCTGCCCGTCCGAAACTGAAGCATCGAACCGTGCCGCCGGATCAAGGATCTTAAAGGTGCGCTCAAACACCTGCAACCCCGCAATGACGCCATCCTGTTTGGCAATAAGTTCAACAGTGCCACGATGAGCCTCGGGCATCACGGCAGCGGTTGACACATCTTCACTAGTGATGTCCTCGCGAAGCGCCCTTTTTATATGTTCGTCCACAATCAAAACAAACGAAGAAAGATCCATCTACCTCGCCACCTTAACAACGACATTTGCTGCAACCTGCTGAGGCATCTTGGCATGAGCAGCACGCTGTGCAGCGCCCGCCGTCGAAACCGCGCCCGCATACATTGAGGCCGCCTTCGCCATACGAGACGACACAACTCGCGCGGCGCGCTGGGCGAACACCAGCGATTCAAGCAGCGAATTGGAGGCAAGGCGATTCTTGCCATGAACGCCATTGCAGGCCGTTTCGCCCAATGCAAAGAAGTTCATCATGGTTGTTTCCGAGTCGCTGTTCACATGCACACCGCCCATGAAATAATGCTGGGCAGGAACCACGGGGATAGGCTCCTTCAATAGATCGTAGCCCTCTTCGAGGCAGCGCTCGTAGATGTGGGAGAAGTGACCGGTGATTTCATCGGGCGACATACGCTCGAAGGAAAGCAACACGTGATCGGTGCCATCTTTTTTCATTTGCTCATAGATAGCCGCAGAAACCACATCGCGCGGCTGCAGTTCATCAGTGAAACGATTGCCCTCAGCATCAAGCAAGATCGCACCTTCGCCACGGCAAGATTCCGAGATAAGGAACGCACGTCCCGGATGCTTGACGTACAAGCTTGTGGGATGAATCTGAACGTAATCCATATGCTCAAGCGCAACGCCATGCTCCTGGGCAATGCGGCATGCATCTCCCGTAAGGCTTGGGAAGTTGGTGGATCGCTCATAGCTCCCCCCGATACCCCCTGTAGCAAGCATGGTATAGGGAGCACGAATAAGAAGGCGACGCTCGGCTCCTTCACCGCCACGACGATCGGCGCATACGACACCCACGCAACGATTCCCCTGCGGAGCCTCGATGATGTCGGTAACCTCGATATGCTCCAAAATACGCACATTGGGGAGACGGCGAACGTTTTCCAACAACGTGGTGGTAATCTCTTCGCCGGTAATGTCGCCGTGATAGCAGATACGGGGACGCGAATGGGCCCCCTCGCGCGTATACGCCAACGAGCCATCAGCTTCGCGCTCGAAGTCGACCCCGCGACGGATCAGGTCGTCGATAACCGAGCGGCTCGATCGGATCATGATATCAACGCTTTCGGCGCGGTTCTCGTAATGGCCTGCCCTCATGGTGTCCTCATAGAAGGCATCGTAATCGCCCTCGTCATGAAGTACGCATATGCCACCTTGGGCGAGCATGGAATCGCATTCTTCCACAACCGTTTTCGTGACCATAATGATGTTTGCCGTAGAAGGGAGATTGAGCGCGGCATACAGCCCTGAAACGCCACACCCCGCAATGAGCACATCGCATTTGATTTCTTCTGTCTGCATGGCAATCCCCTATCGTGCCGCATACTCAAGCATAAGCTCGAGGGTTTTCTTGGCTGGATCCTGAAGTTCAAACGGAACCTCTACACCCACCTGCTCGTTAGCAAGGCAATCGGCAACCTTTTCCAGCGTTACCGCAGTCATGTTCTCGCATACAGGGACGCGATGGGCAAAATGAAAGCGCTTGCCGCTGCCGGCATTGCGCAACTCCATTTCACGCAGCACGCCGATCATCGTTACGATGATGAAATCTTTCGCATCGCTTTTCTGAGTGAACTCGATAATGCCCTTGGTTGAGCCGATATAGTCGGCTTCCGCCAGCACCTCTTCGGTGCATTCGGGATGAGCAAGAACAAGCGCCTCGGGATACTCTTCCTCCAACGCAATGATCTCGTCAGGAGTAATGCGTTGATGACGAGGGCAGAACCCATTGTTTAAAATCACATGCTTTTCGGGAACCTGCTTCGCAACAAAACGTCCCAAGTTGACATCGGGAATAAACAGCAAGTGGTTCTGCGGCAGCTCGCGGCAGATCTTCTCCGCATTCGAAGAAGTGACGCACACGTCGCTCCATGTCTTCATTTCGGCAGTGGAATTCACATAGCACACTACCGCCAAATCATCACCGTACCGCGCGCGAGCATCATCGATGGTTTTCTTATCGACCATATGGGCCATAGGACAATCAGCTGCAGGCTCGGGCAAGAGAACAGTCTTGCCAGGATTCAGCAGCTTCGCACTTTCGCCCATGAACTCAACGCCCGCGAGAACGATGGTTTTCTGAGGCAATTCCACCGCCAGTTTGGCAAGATAGAACGAATCGCCGACATAATCAGCCACCGCCTGAACCTCAGGCTGCACGTAATAATGGGCGAGGATAACCGCGTCACGCTCGGCCTTCAACCGATCGATCGTTGCCACCAACGTTGGATCGGGAACCTGAGCGGCAAACGAATTCAAAGGTGCTTCACATACAGGGCAATCGGCCCTACCGCGAGGATTTTGAGCACCTCCGACTTGCTGCGACGACGATACCTGTCTTTTAGCTTGCTTCCCTCCGACGGCTTCAACATTGCCCATGCGAACACTTCCCCTTCTTCCAAGCCACATTCTTTTGTCACAGGTTTATCATGGGCGGTAGTTTACCACCGCTATTTACACCTGACAATTCAGGTGACAAGACACAGAGAAAACGAAACCTGCCCGAAACAATAAAAGGCGCTCGGAAAACCCGAGCGCCTTCAACAACTCCAAGAGAGCTAGACAAGAAGCAAAAGACCAAAAACCCCTACGCCTACAATGATGCACCATACCAACGATTTCGTCCTGATGGCAACGGCGGTAACAGCAGCAGCTGCGATAAGGGGAATTGCCGCCGGCCAGAAGCCCGCATCGAACATCCCTGGTGCAAGCAGGTCGTTAGAAATAAGGGCAGCGAATGCCGCTGGCGGGATGAAGGCAAGCGCTTGGGAAAGCCATCCTGGAAGATCCCTTCCGCGCAAGGCGAATACGGGAACAACGCGGCAAATGAGAATGGTAGCCGCACAGGCAATGCCAATAAACGCAAACTCACTCCACGACATGGGCACCCCCCTTTCTGGAAACGATCATACCCGCAGCAACGCCGGCCAAGGCGCCGATAAGAATAGCCGGACCCGATAAACCTACGCACTTGCACACAAACACGCCCAATGCCGCAATCAAAGCGGCAACAATATTGGGCTTTGTGGCTTTCTGGGAAAACAAAAGGCACAGGAAGATGCTGGTCATGGCAAACGACGCCAAAGCCGTGGGCACCGTAAGAAGAGATCCAAGGACAACGCCAAGAGTGTTGGCAAGGGCCCAAGTTGTCTCGCATAGGAGATTGACGGCTGTCGCTTGCGACACCTTCCACTCCCCCGAGCTGAAACGTCCCAAGTTCACTGCAAACGACTCATCGGTCACCGTAGCGCCAAACAAGAAAGAAAGGGGCTTAGGGGTTTCGTGGCAAAAACGCGAAAGCGAAGCACCATACAACAGCTGGCGCGTATTCACCAACGTGACTGAAGCGATGATAGCCAGCGCGGGTGATCCAGCAAGCCACATATTGGGAATCATGTACTGACCCGCACCCGAATAAAAGAGCATGGAAAGCAGGAACACCTGCAAAGGATCGAGTCCTATCTGCTGGGCAAGGATACCGCAAGGTATGCCCAAGAACACATATCCGATCATGACGGGAAATGCTGCATTAAGCGGCGCCTTGATCCGCGCAAGTACGCCTTTGGGCTGTGAGGGATTATTGCTCTCGGAGGCAGTTCCGAGGGGTTGGCCTTCTTTATGTTTCGATTTCGTTTCGTCCATAGACAAGACAATATACCACTCACAGGCAAGTCCCGCAGAAATAACCCGCTCATCGCGAATACTAAACGCTTGCGAAGCGAAGCTCATCGCATTATTCGAACAAGTCCAACAGCAAAGAGAAAGATCTATCGTGATCGCATGCACGACAGCAACGCCCAAAACTAGCCCTTCGCATCGAATAGGGTTCGAATCGAACTCCTCGATATGGCCCTGCGCAAAGCCCCCAAAAGAAAAACGCTGCTCGTCTTGAGCAGCGTTTTCGTCAGCGGAACGACTGAGGAACAAACATATTCTTGAAAAAGTTGGTGGCATAACGGTCCGTCATGCCAGCCACATGATCGGTTACGGCACGCAGCGGATCGCCATCAGAGATCGACCGCAACTCAGCAGGAACCTGATCGTAGTGGCGAACAAAGTAATCGAACAGGTCTTCCACCAAGTGTTTCGCTTTGCGAACCTCCTGCATTACTGGCTCGGCGGTATACACATTCTGGAAAAGAAACTCGCGCAGCTCCATCATGGCATCCCATACAGGCTGGCTCATCTGGATATCGTCCACATGAACGGAAGTCTCAATCATGTCGTGTACCAGAGTCTCGATCCGCGCAGAATGATTTTCGCCAAGCACTCGATGGGTAGAAGCGGGCAGATCGGACTCCCGCAAAGAACCAGCGCGAATAGCGTCATCGATATCGTGGTTCACATATGCAATACGGTCGGCCGTGGCAACGATGCGGCCCTCCAACGTCTCTGCACGCTGAGCTCCGGTATGGCACACAATGCCATCACGCACCTCGGCAGTAAGATTGAGCCCCTTGCCATCGTTTTCAATGATGTCGACCACACGCAGACTTTGAACATTGTGACGATAGAGCGCCTGCCCTTCGGGCGAATCGGAGTCGATGCCCTTATGGCGCGCAAGACATGCCGCCAGCGCCTGTTCCCCCACGTGACCAAAGGGCGTATGGCCCAAATCATGACCAAGCGCTATTGCCTCAGCAAGGTCTTCGTTCAGCCCCAACGCACGAGCAATGGTGCGCGCAATCTGTGCAACCTCGAGCGTATGCGTGAGACGGGTACGGTAATGGTCTCCCACAGGGGCTAGAAATACTTGCGTTTTATGGGAAAGACGACGAAATGCCTTAGTATGCAAGATTTTGTCTCGATCTCGCTGATATTCGGTGCGATAGAGGTCGGGCTCGCACGAACGCGCCCTTCCTTCCGTTTCATCGGAAAACGCGGCATCCGAAGAGAAGCGCACGTGCTCCTGGTCAGCCTGTTCTTCTCTGGATACCAGCTTCATGGTTATTCCCCTTCGACAATAAGAAGACGACGGCACACTGGGCACGTTGCCAAGGGGGCCTGGGAGCGAATCTTGCTCATACGGCTTGAATCAAACGTGTTGCGACATGCGCTGCAGGCACCTTCGTGCACTTCTGACAACGCAACGCCACCACATGAACTACGAGTTTTCTCGTATACCTTCAGCAATTCCCCATCAACCTGCTCAGCCAGGGAAACGCGCGCTTTTTCGCCTTCTTCGATGGCAGCACGGAGGGATCCGCCCACCTTCTGGAACGAAGCGATAAGATCCCGCTCCTTGGCATCAAGATCGGCGAGGGCCTGCATAATCTGCTTCATGACGGGATTGATCTTGTCCACTTCCTCTTCCACGCGGGAGAGCTCAAGTGATACCTTTTCGCGGCGCTTGCGCACGCCATCAAGATCACGTGTATGGGCCGTCACCGCACGATAGTCGCCCTGCACCTGCGAAAGCGTTTCGGTGATTTCATCTTGCTTTGCAGAAAGAAGCTCATCTTCCTGCACGAATGCGGCAAGCTTTCCTTCGGCTTCATCGAGCATGTCCTGAACCTGGACTTTGCGCTTGAGCACCTCGTCTTTCTTGGCGCGTACCTCAAGGATAGCTTTCCTGTGGGGAAGCTCTTTGAACTCCTTTTTGGCCGAAACAACCTTTCGATCCACCTCTTGCAACTTACGGAGGGTTGCGATGTCGTGTTCGGTAGCGTACATGGGCGCACAGCCTTTCTTCTGAACTTGCTTGACTGATTATCAATTACCGCCTGGACGATTCAGGCGTATACCAATTGTTGCTCTGGTCGATCATGGTAATGCAAGATTCGGCCACACCTGCTTCGGCAGCATAGGCTGCAAGCAATGCGCACAACGGAAACTCGGACACATCGTGACCAAGCTCGATTATCGCCAAGCCAGACAGCGCTGCGTCCAATGCTTCATGATACTTTATCTCGCCGCAAATAAGGCAACCAATGCCCTGGTCGAGACACATACGGGCAAAGGAACCCGCCGAACCACCGCTGGTAACGATCCGCGAAAGCTGCTTGTCGGGAGACCCCCACACGCGCGGATAGGTGCCAAACACACTTACGCAACGGGCGCTCAGATGACGCAACGTCAAAGGCTCCTCCCCTGAAGAGGGGGCGCAAATACGCCCAAATCCTTTGTTGGCAGCGCCAGGCAGGGGATCGAGCACGCCAAGTGGCGTCAAGCGCAAAAGCACCGGCAACGCATCAAGACCAGCCGTTGATACATCAAGGGCAGTATGGAACGAGAGAACGCTGACACCCAGCTCGCAGGCGCGGCGCACCACGGCACCAGGAGCATGGCCCATTGCCGCTTGCGGCATAAATGCGTCGGGCGCGTCAATGAATACAGGGTGATGGGTCAATAGAACATTCGCACCATGCGCATGAGCCTCTTCCACGGCATGAATGGTAGGGTCGAGGGCGACTGCCACCCCCCGCACGGTATCCATAGGATTGCCCACCAACATTCCCGCCCTATCCCAAGAGCAAGCATCCGAGGCGGGCATCTTACGCAAAAGCTCGCGCTCTAGCTCGCCTACCACCATCATCCGTTCGTTTGAGGCCAAATTGCCCGCATCGGTTTTTTTGAGTGAAACTACTTCCTCGGTCACAGTAAACATCTCCTTGCTGCGTTGGCTAGCCCAGGACAATGGTTCGACGATCGCCACCGGGAACCACCACGGTTACCTCACGGTACCCCGCTTCGTACATCCAACGATACCCCGCTTCAATGTTCCTATCCACATCGGTTACCGTATGGGCATCTGTACCCAATGTGCAGGGCACGCCAGCACGGCAAAATTCACGCAGAAGCCCTTGGCTGGGAAACATTTCCTTGCAGGCATAGGTAAGCCCAGAAGTGTTCACTTCGATCATTCGGCCAGCCTCGCTTGCTGCCTGCGCTGCCTGCTTGTACAAGTCGATTGGGTCAAACGAGGCCCTACGACCAAATTTCTTTACAAGATCCGGATGAGCCATAACGGTAAAGGGCATCTTGGAAACAACCGCTTCGCACCATACCTCGAAATATCGACGCCAGATATAGTCGGGGCCCACCTCATCCCAATAGCCACGCTGAGCGGGATCGTCAAAAGGCCACAGATCGAGAAAATGAACCGAACCCAACACGATATCAAACCGATCGAATTCATAGGGGGCAAACGTACGATCCTCGCCTTGCCCGAGCCAGTCGAGCTCACATCCCACCAGCACTTCCATGTCAGGGTACTTCGCACGCTGCGCCAAAATGCGCTCAAAGTACTCTGGCAGCCTATCTGCGTGCATGGAAACATAGTCACGCGGGTCAACCTGTGGTGTAAGCGGGTAGTGCTCGGTAACAGCGATATTCGTAATTCCCACCCTATGGGCACGGGCGATAAGCTCCTCGATGGGCGCATGACCGTGATTCGTCATATCAGTGTGGGTGTGCTGAGTTACTAATTCCATGTGCATTCTCCTGCAACAATGAAGAGGGCACCCATTGGCGCCCTCGTTTCTTTTCGTCCTTATTGTATCGACCTAGCCAACCACATCGTTGAACGCTTCGATGAACGCATCAAGCTCTTCTGCCGTGGTGGTATTGCCCAAGGAAACGCGAAGCGATCCCAACGCATCATCACGGCTAACGCCGATTGCCTTGAGGACATGCGAGGGATCGAGAGAATGGGACGAACAAGCCGAACCGCCCGATACGCAGAACCCACGCCTATCAAGCTGCAGGATAAGCGTCTCGCTTTCCATGCCCCTAACGAGCACATTTACCACATGAGGGGCAAACGCCGTAGTGCCTGGCTCCACCGAAACAGCAGCCTTCACCTTGGGATTTTCAAGAAGGCGCGCATAGCATTCGTCACGCAAGGCGCGCAGACGCTGTGCGCTTTCGTCGAGATTAGCAAGCGCGGCACGCGCGGCAGCGGAAAACCCGACTGCCCCCATAACGTTCTGAGTGCCGCTTCGGCGCCCCGACTCCTGGCCACCGCCCACAATCTGAGCTGTAAATGGGGTACGCGCCTTAACGTACAAGGCGCCCATGCCCTTCGGTCCCCCGATTTTATGCGACGAGATGGAGAGGGCATCAACGCCCCATTCCTTCACCGAAACAGGGATCTTGCCGAATGCCTGGGTTGCATCCACATGGAAAAGCGCTCCCGCCTTGTGCACAACTGCGGCAAGGGCGGGGATATCCATAACACTACCAACCTCGTTGTTGACTGCCATAATGGATACGAGCAAAACCCTATCGGTAAGAACTTCCTCCAAAGCATCGGACGTGATGTGACCTGAGGAATCGGGTTCAACATACGTTACTTGAGCACCCCAATGCCCCAGCGTTTCTGCTGCCTTAAGGACGGCATCGTGCTCAATGGATGAAACCACGATTTGGGGAACGCATTCATGATCGCCCTCTTGCTCGGCGCGGGCCATCGCAGCATCAACGATGCCAAACAATGCGGCATTGTCGGCCTCAGTAGCGCCAGAAGTGAACGTCACTTCATCGGGACGTGCCTTGATAGATCGCGCTATATCTTCGCGCGCCTGTTCGAGTGCGCGAAACGCCGTACGGCCAACCTCGTAGAGGGAATTGGCGTTGCCATTGCCCGCAACAAGCCCATCGATTCCCGCTTGAAGATACGGAGCCATAGCGTTGGCGGCCTCTTTGCAAAGCGGCGCTGTTGCCGCCCAGTCCAAATAAACAGGTTTGTCCATTAGCGAGCCTCCGCCCCAGCATTGCGCAAAATGCCGATGGCCGCTTCGGGGTCTTCCGCTTTGAATACGCCAGAACCGGCAACCAACACATCTGCACCCTGGGTGCATACCAAGCCTGCCGTACGCCCAGCGCTTATTCCGCCATCGACCTCGATAAGAAGATCGGGATTCAAGCGCTTTGCCATTTCAGCCACTTTGCCTACACGATCTTCGCTGCCTTCAATATATGATTGGCCGGAAAAGCCCGGGAACACGCTCATAACCAGAACCATATCCACCTCGGCAATATAAGGCTCCAGCTCCTCGACGGGATAATCGGGTTTCAGGGTTAATGCCGGATGCACACCAGCCTCACGAGTCCGCTGAATGAACTCGCGCACCTCGCCTTCTCCATGAAGCGCTTCCATATGAACCGAAACCCAATCGGCCCCGGCCTTTAAATACCAATCGAGCTGCTCGAGAGGATTGGAAATCATGAGATGCACATCAAGCGGGATATCGGTGATCTTCTTCAATTGAGAAACGAAGGGGACGCCCAATGTGAGATTCGGCACGAAATGCCCATCCATCACATCAACGTGGATGAAATCCGTACCACCACGTTCAAGCATGCGGATATCACGCTCAAAATTCATGAAGTCCGCAGACAAAATAGAGGGGGAGATTTTGATGTCACCGAACACGGCAACCCCTTTCCTTGAAAGTAACTTGCTGCCTATTCTACACGCAGCACCACGGTAAAAAAGACAAAGCCGTATGCACTCCGCAGCAATGCATCACATAACTTACCTATTCTTTGCCTCAAGATCGAGCAGGAATTTCTTCACTGTTGGCCCAAAAGCATAGCCACCCAATTTTCCGTTTGATCCAACCACTCTATGGCAGGGAACGAACAGCGGGATGGGATTTCGACCGCAAGCTTGCCCCACCGCCTGCAGGGCACCGGGCTTGCCAAGGCTTTCTGCGATTTCTGCATAGGTGCGCGTCTCGCCATAGGGAATTTCGGAAATCTTTGCCCAAACCTCACGCTGGAATGCCGATCCTTCAGCACGCACTGGAACCTCAAACGCAATACGCTTTCCAGCAAGATATTCCAGCACTTCGCTGGAAGCCCGATTGGTAAGGGCTATCGCGTGCTGGCGTCCCGCCAATTGAACGGGACCAAAGGCAAAATGGGTTATAGCGGCACCATCCGATTCAATGGCAACCCTTCCCATAGGGGTGCGATAGATAAAATACGTTCGCTCCATCAGTACGTTTCGCCCGCCTTGTCAAGCCCCCAGAACTCAGTGGTCAAGGGACGCTTGAATAGATCGGCAGCCAGGGGTTCAATGGGAGCGCCCTCCCACACCAACGATCGAACCGCTGTGGTAATGGGGAGCTCAACATTGTGTTTCTCGGCCAAAGGGCAAATGGTTTGGCAGGCAACGGCTCCTTCTACCACCATATGGGTTCGTTCCTCGAAGCCGCCCAACGTAGCGCCCTGGGCAAGCGCCTTGCCAAATGAACGGTTGCGAGAATGCTCAGAAGTGCAGGTTGCAATCAGATCGCCCGCACCCGCTAGGCCCATTACCGTCAAGGCATCGCCGCCGCAAGCCTTCACCAGTCGGCTCATTTCCGCCATGCCGCGCGTCATGATCATAGCGGCGGTATTGTCACCGTAACCAAAGCCATACGCCGCGCCCACCGCAATAGCGATAACGTTCTTGAACGCCGCGCACAGCTCAACGCCTACGTAGTCGGGAGAGGTGTAGCAGCGGAAATACGATGTGGTAAACAAGTCGCGGAAATAGTGCGCGGTGGTTCTGGAACGCGAAGCAATTACCGTACCAGCAGGAACCCCCAAGATAACCTCTTCTGCATGGTTGGGGCCGGAAAGCGCCGCAAGCCTGTCGATATTCCCCAGAACCTCTTCGAATACCTGAACAGGTAGAAGCCCCGTACCTTCCTCGACGCCTTTCGAGCAAACAACAATAGGGGTGCCCTCTTCAACAGCAGGAGCAAGATCCTGGGCAAACTGGCGCGTCAACCGCGAAGGAGTGACGATAACAAGAGCTTCGGCATGATCAGCACATTTTTGCAGATTACTTGTCGCCGAAATGGAGTCGGAAAGCATCACGCCGTTCAGATAACGAGGATTATGATGCTCGTTCGTGATGGCATCTGCCACCTCCGGTTTACGAGCCCACATCACCACCTCGTTGCCAGCCGCTGCAAGCGTTTGAGCCAAGGCAGTACCCCACGAACCGGCACCTATTACTGCGATCTTACCCATATGTCCTCCTTGAAGAATACCCACGGTATTCCGAAACACAACGGGCAGGCAAAACTGCCTGCCCGTAAGATGAACTGCATTTACGCCTTTTTCTTCGAACCGATCCGGTTTTCCGTTCCGGCACGCAAACGGGCGATGTTTTCCCTGTGAGCCCACACGACAGTTAGGCCAACCAGCAAGCACAGCACAAAGGCAACGGGGTTGCCCCAGAAGAAATACAATGCAAAGAGGGGACATGCCGCAGCTGCCGCAATAGATCCCACAGAAACATACTTTGTTGCCACAACCAGAACAGCGAAAATCGCAATTTCAAGCAAGGCTCCAACAGGGCCAAACGTGGAAAACAGGCAGCCAACGGCAACCGCAATGCCCTTGCCTCCCCTAAAACCCAGCCAAGGACAGAAAATATGGCCCATGGTGCAACCAAGAAACGCCACCGCAAGGCAGACCTGCTCGATATAAAGGAACGGATTAGGCGAACCGCCAAACGTTTGAACGAATTCCACAACGGCAAGCACATTGCCAGGAAGCACCTGGGTGCCGAATACCGCGGCAATAAGCCCTGCAACGATGCCCTTGCCAAAATCGAGAACGAATACGGCATATCCGCCCACTTTTCCCATGGTACGAATGGCGTTAGTGGTGCCGATATTGCCCGAGCCATGCTCACGCAGATCGGTGTGATAAAACACCCGCGAGATTATGACTCCCCATGGAATGGAGCCCAGCAAAAACGAAATAACAAGCAGTAAGGCCAACTGGCCCAAAACCGTCAACATTGACTGTTAATCCTTCTTCTTAAACTTGAGATTGATTGGAGTACCGGTGAAATCAAACGTGGAACGCAATCTGTTCTCCAGATAGCGCTCAAACGAGGGCTCGACCAGATCGGGATGGTTGCAGAAAAACGTAAAGAATGGAGGCTGTACGCCCGTCTGGGTAACATACTTCAGCTTCAAAATACGCTTGCCCTTGGAAATGGTATGACCGAACTCGCGAATATCCTGAAGCCAGTTGTTGAGACGGCTTGTAGAAATGCTCTTGGAATAGTTGGCATGCGCTTCGTTGATAGCGCCCCAGATGCGTTGAACGTTCTTGCCAGAAAGCGCAGAAATTGCGATGACCGGAGCATATCCCACGAACTTAAGACGATCTTCAATGCGTTCGCGTACTTCAGCCTTTGCATCCGGCCCTTCCACCAAGTCCCACTTGTTCAATACCACTACCATAGCGCAGCCGCGCTCAGCTGCCATACCGGCAACGCGCTGGTCCTGGTCGGTAAGGCCGATAGTGGAGTCAATCACCAAAAGAACAACTTCAGCACGATCGATTGCGCGCATGGCACGCACGAAGCCGTAATACTCAACGTCTTCATCGATAACGCTCTTCTTGCGCAGACCCGCCGTGTCGACGATGGTGTAGAACTGACCCTCATGTTCCACCATGGTATCGATAGCGTCACGTGTGGTGCCCGCAACGTTGGAAACGATAGAGCGATCGTTATTGGTGAGCTTGTTCGTCAGGGACGACTTGCCCGCATTGGGGCGACCGATAATAGCAACGTTGATGGAGTCGATCTCCTCTTCTTCGTCGCTTTCCTCGGGGAACAGCGAAACGATTTCATCGAGCAGATCGCCCGTACCGGTGCCATGAAGGGCAGAAACGGGACGCGGCTCCCCTAAGCCCAACTGCATGAACTCCCACATAGCGCTTTCGTCTGCTGCGTTATCGAGTTTGTTTACCGAAAGAAGCACTGGCTTCTTGCTACGGCGAAGGATATTGGCAACGGCCTGATCGTCGGCGTTAACGCCGGTTTGACCGTCAACCAAGAAGATGATGACATCCGCCTCGTCGGCTGCAGTTAACGCCTGGGCGGTAATGGAACCCTGAAAGACATCGTCGCCGCCCATTTCGATACCGCCGGTATCGATGATCTTGAAGTCGCGGCCATTCCAGTCCGCCTCATGGTAAGAACGATCGCGCGTCACACCGCGCATCTCGTGAACAATAGCTTCGTTGTTTTCCGCAAGGCGGTTCACCAAGGTGGATTTGCCCACATTGGGGCGACCAACAATGGCCACGATTGGCAAGCTCATTCTTGCTCCTAACATTGCTGAAGGTAACTTTATCAAGAGTTCAGGATACCACTCACACGTACCCGCAATTTGACCGCCCCATCAGCAGCACGGGATAAACACGCCTTCCCTATGAGCTATACGATGGGCTTCTTCCATTCGGGCAGGCCGCGAGCACGGCGATTGCGATTGCGACCGCGCATATTTCGAACACACCCCTGCATACCATGGGGAACATACGCCATATTCTCTAGATCATCGGGCAGATAGCTCACCAATGACAGAGGGGCCGTCTGCTGTACCGCTTCGGGCTCAGGGCCAGCAACAGCAGCAAACCCGTAGACCGATGCGCCTTGAGCCACGAGCTTCTGTTCGTAACCGCTCCAAGGTTCCTCAGGGAACAGAGAGCGAACATCGTCGGTATTCCACAGCAATTCGTAACCAGCCAATTCGAGCTGGGTGAGCGAAAATTCATGCATTGGCATGCTATCGGTACGCAAACGCAAGGGCGCGCCCTTTGCCAAAAGCGGACGATATGCCACAAGGCGATCCAGATAGGTAAGACGCAAAGGCGCTTTCTTTTTCTTGGGAAACGGCGTGGGGAAGTTCAGGAGGACAGCGGAAAGCTCTCCTTCAGCAAAAAAGTCCGAAAGATCGCGATCTTCCTCATTGAATACGAAAACCGCATTGGTAACCCCTTGGGCAATAGCGCGCTCGGCACAACGAACCACGCATACACCGTCCACGTCGATGCCGACAAACAGCGTATCGGGCCGCGCGGCGGCGCACTCCACGGTGTACTCCCCCTTTCCGCAGCCCAAATCGAGCACAACGTGCTGATAAGAATCGGCACGGGAACCTTCATGGGGAGCCCATTGGCTCCACCGACCACGCCAGCCCGATGGGTTCGGCTCATAGGATTGAGTGGCGCCAGCAAGGCGGTCTTCAAGGGAAAAGCCTTTGTTCAGGCGGGATCGGGTGGTTCGCATCGTGGTAATAACTCCAAACAGAAACAGAACAGGTAGCAGCAAAGCAACCCTCGGAAAAGCAGAGGGTTTACAGCTCACCCAAATAACGGACAACGCTTTCAATTTGATTGTCGGGCGTGGAAGCGCCTGCGCTTACACCCACAACGCGGCATCCGTCAAACCATGACGGATCGATCTCCTCGGCACGCTCGATATGATGGGCGCGGGAGCAGTGCTGTGCGCAAATCTCAAAGAGACGCGTGGTGTTCGACGAATTACGTCCGCCGATTACCACCATGGCATCCACCTGCTCTGCAAGCTCGACGGCGGAAAGCTGACGTTGCGTCGTCGCAAAGCAGATGGTGTCTTTCACCTCAAGGTCGAGATGGAGCCCTTCGAGCGCATCTAGAACCTCTTCGAAGCGCTCTCGAGATTGGGTGGTTTGAACAACCACGCCAACTCTGCCCGACAAATCGGAGGGAATATCTTCGGGAGAACCGACAATGGTGCACTGGCCACCGGCGACACGGGCATGAGCCGAGATTCCCTCCACTTCAGGATGACCGGCTTCGCCCACCACTAAAACGTGGCGACCATCCTTGGCAAGCTTCGCCGCAGCACGTTGAGCGCGCATAACATGCGGACATGTTGCGTCGATCACCGTAAAGCCTCGCTGCTCAATGTCGTCGATAACCTGAGGCACCACTCCATGCGAGCGGATAACCACCCCATCTGCATCGATGCTGTCGACCGAGTCGGCAACGCAGATGCCACGCTCCTCGAGCTCGGCAACAACACCGGGATTATGGATGAGCGGCCCAAGCGTGCATACCGAACCGCCCGCTTCCGCTGCCTTAAGGGTCATGTCGAGCGCGCGCTGCACGCCATAGCAAGCACCCGCATAGGCAGCCTTCACAACCTTGAGTTTACCCATGGGCGTTACTCCTTGTCGGAATAGTCAGGCAATGTTGCAGGATCGAACGCCGAAATGGGATGGTCGGCAAACACCTGCGAGTAATCCTTCGAATCGGGGAACAGTTCCGCCATGTTTACCTCCTCTGGCTTGCAACCCCTCGTAAGCGCATATGCTTCACGCATCACATACCACGAACAACCGTCCATGCGCTCTTCTTTAGGAAGGAAGTCAAACGAGGAAAGCTCCACAGGCGTGCCGAAACGCGCCGTGATACGGGGGAAGCGCACGCGTTGCCCCTTCTGCTTCACTTTGCTCACATTCTCCAAGCCCAAAGGGATAAGAGGAGCCTTGCCCATTCGAGCAATCAGAGCTGCACCGCCATGCAATTCTGGGGCAGCGCTCCCTTTACCGCGCCTTGTTCCTTCTGGAAAAATGCCAACCCATTCGCCGTTCTTCAGCATGCGGGCAGCGCGCTTCAAAGCCGTTCGGTCAGCACTGCCTCGTTTGATGGGGAAAGCGCCAACGCTCGAAATAACCATGCCCAAAAAGCCCTTGCCCGCACGAAACAGGGAATCGCGGGCAATTAGGCGTACCCATCCCTTAGGACGCACCGAAAGGAACATGATGATAACGTCGAGGTACGAATAGTGAGGCGAAACTAAAATGGCGCCAGTCGTTTTACCGGCAAAAGCATCCACGATTTCCTTGCCTTCTACGCGAAAGCGGAACAGCACCTTGCACAGAAAACTGAACAGCCCCGAAAGGAACAGCGCAACGCCATGGGGAATGCGGTTACCCTGATTGTTTCCAGCAAGAGGACGATCCCAATACTCTTCATGTATGTTGAAGGCCATTAAAGCGCCATCCTTGCTCGAGCCAAACCACAAATAGATCCAATAACTTCTTCCACATGCATACTGGAGGAATCAAGCAAAACCGCATCTTCCGCAGGACGCAAGGGTGCCGTATCGCGACTTGAGTCAAGCTCATCCCTACGGATGATGTCATCAAGTACTTCCTGATAGTCGATGGACCCAATTCCCCTATCGGCGTTTTGCCGGACACGACGGTGGGCGCGCTCCTCGGCAGAAGCGGTAAGAAACACCTTCACTTCAGCGTTGGGGAAAACCTCAGTTCCGATATCACGACCCTCTACGACGTAATTGCCCTCCGAGCCAATGCGGCGCTGCTGATCAACCAGCGCCTGACGCACAGCAGGAACAGCAGAAACCGCCGAAACGGATCGATCTATCTCAGCAGTGCGGATAGCTCCAGTTACTTCAACGTCGTCGACAAAAACGCGACGAGGAACAGGATCTCCCTGCTCATGGCGAAAGTTGATTGTGCAGGTATGCGCGAGAGCACCCACTGCTTCGGCATCTTCCGAGGAAACTCCATCATGCAGCGCACGCCATGCAACCGCACGATACATAGCGCCCGTATCCAAGCAGGAGAAGCCCAGCTCTTTCGCTACAGCCTTTGCAACGGTTGACTTACCTGCCCCCGAGGGACCGTCAATCGCTATGATCATCTACGCCAATCCTTTCAAACACTCAAGAAACGTGGGAAAGCTGACAGAAACACTGTCGAAGTCGATAATGTCAACTGGGGTATCGGAGCACAATCCGACCAAAGACCAAGTCATGGCAAGACGATGATCCTTGCGCGAGTCAAACACAAGCCCCTGCGGAACCTGCAAATCAGGCTGACCCTCGATGTACAGATCATCATTTTCAGCCCAAGCGTTCACACCCAGCTTTTCCAAGCCTTCAATAATAGCGGTAAGGCGATTCGATTCCTTCTTAGTAAGCTCACTAACCCCGCGGAAAACTGTAATTCCAGCAGCATGAGCCGCAACCAGAGCCAGAACAGGAATCTCATCGATCTCTGAGGCGATATGCTGCGAAGGAATTTCGCAACCTACCAACCTGTCGGTATACGTTGCTTCGATAATGCCTATCGGCTCTTTGCCTTCTGCGGTAAGGTAGCGCACCTCAATAGAGGCACCCATGCGCTCAAGGGTGCGAATGAAGCCGACACGACCAGGATTGAGGCTGACGTTCTCAATCTGAATGGAGCTACCCTTCTTCAGGAGGGCAGCACAAATCAGAAACGCCGCCGATGAAGGATCTCCTGGAACGTCAACCTCCGAAGCGGAAAGCACAACGGGGCCTTCGACCGAAGCACGACGAAACGCATGCTCCACCTTTACGCCAAATTCAGGCAGCATCAATTCCGTGTGGTTGCGCGAAACAGCGGGCTCGTTGATGGTGGTGGTACCCTTGGCGCCTAAACCAGCCAAGAGAACCGCTGTTTTCAGTTGCGCCGACGCCATCGGCGAATCGTATGTGATAGCTTTGAGGCTCGGTGTACCAATTTCCGTTACCGGCAGGGTTTCGCACGCCTCAGGCTCAAAGCTAGTCCCCATCTTCATCAAGGGTGCAATGATACGACGCATCGGACGCTTCTGAAGCGACTCATCGCCCGTAATCTGAACGCGAATACTCCATGGAGCCAAAATGCCCATAAGAAGTCGCGAGGTGGTACCGGAGTTCCCGCAGTCAATGGGGCCCTCGGGTTGTTTGGGGCCCTCGGCACCCCACCCCGTAACGCCACCGGCCAACGTGCCGTCAATTTGGCGTTCCAGAGAAACCTTTGCGCCCAAAGCGGAAACCGCGCCAATGGTTGAACGCACATCGGCGGAATCAAGGACCCCCGTCAAACGCGAGGTTCCTTCTGCCATAGCGGCAAAAAGCACAGCACGATGGGATATGGATTTGTCACCAGGAACGCGGGCGGCTCCATCAAGAGGAGCGCCCAAAGGCTCGATGCGTGTAATATTTGAATCGCCCATGACGTCCACTACTCCTTAGATAGAGGGTTGAAGGAAATGCTGAAACCAGCCTTGATGAGCTGAGTGGATAGCTTTCCGATATCGCCTTCGTCGGTAAGTACCATATCGAGAACGGCGCTCGAAGACGTGATGTGGTCAATATCGATAGACTGCACGTTGCAACCAACTTGGCTTGCAATGGTAGTGACCTCGGCAATGATGCCAGGACGATTGGTAAGCGGGATGCGCACTTCCAGCAAATCTTCGGTTGCGGGAACCCATTTGGCGGGAATAGACCTACGGGCTTGAGCTGCTCGGTCAAGCAGCTTGGTAAACTCGGTCTTATCGCCTTCGCGCAGCACATCTGCATAACCACGCAAAATAGATTGCACCTCATCAAGCCCTTCCACAATGGCTTCTCGGTTATCAAAGGCGATTCCCGTCCACAAAGCCGGAGAGCCTGCAGCGATGCGGGTGGAATCCTTAAAGCCGCCAGCAGCCAAGCGGAATAGGGCTTCCTGATCGTCGGCATGACGCACAGCAAGCTCCACCAGCGAAGAAGCAACAAAATGCGGCACATGGCTTACGATGGCAACCGCTTCGTCGTGTTTATCACGCGGCAAGGAAACCACGCGCGCGCCGAGACCCGCAAGTGTCTCATGGAGATTGGCATAATCGTCTGGCGACGTTTCCTCGTCGGGACACAGCACCCAATGAGCACCTTTGAACATATCCTCTCGTGCGCCCTCAATACCGCTTTTCTCCGAACCTGCCATCGGATGACCGGGAATATACTTTTCGGGATAGCGCAAGAGCTCCTGCGCCTGTCGGCTCACGATCTTCTTCGTCGAACAGGCATCGGTTACCACGCCTTTGAAATCACAGGCAGCAATGATACGAAAGTATTCGTTTGCCACAGGTACGGGAGTTGCAATCATTACCAGTTCGCAACCGCAGAGTACTGAGCCCAGATCCTCGCTCGAAACGTGGCCTTCATCGATCCAGCCACGCTCTTGAGCCGCCTTAACCGCATCCTCAGAAACGTCAATGCCCACGAGACGCGCATCGGGATATGCGTTGCGATACATTGCCGCAAAGGATGATCCGATAAGCCCGAGGCCAATAACGGCCACTGAGGAAAAGTGCGTCTTCATAGCTAATTTGCCCATTTCTGATAGCGGTTTGTTCGTGTGGATGATTCTACCACGCCTATCTGGCAGCCTGTTCAAGCGCTACAACCTCTTGCGAGCTGAGCACACGATATTTCCCTTCAGGGAGACTGCCCAGCTCAAGAGGACCAAACGACTCACGGTGCAAGCGAAGCACAGGATGCCCTACCGCTTCGAGCATACGCTTCACTTGACGCTTCCTGCCTTCATGGATGGTGATTTCCACAAGAGCATTCCCTCCCTTGCGGCGAATCAGGGAAACAGCAGCGGGTTGAGTCATGCCGTCTTCCAGCTCCACCCCGTGACGCAAACAGCTAAGGGTTTTTTCGTTCGGTGCGCCTTTTACCAAAGCACGGTAGGTTTTATCAACGTGGCGAGAGGGATGCAGAACGGCATTGCCCAACTCCCCATCGGTGGAAAACAGCAACAACCCTGTAGTATCGTAGTCCAAGCGCCCCAGCGGATACAAACCAGGGATCTCATCGCAAGGCACCAACTCCGCAACACAAGGACGCCCTTGAGGATCTTTCATGGAAGTCAGAAAGCCTGCCGGCTTATTGAGCATCAACGTAACCGCCTGGTTCGGCTTGCAAACGGGAGCTCCGTCCAAACTCACCTCGTCAACAGAAGGATCAACCTTGGTGCCAAGCTCTGTTACCACATTCCCGTTCACGGAGACTCGTCCCGCCTCAATGATCCTCTCACATGCGCGACGGCTAGCTACGCCGGCTCGTGCCAAGAATTTTTGCAGGCGTACTTGACCAACCTGTTCGTCTTCTTGCACGTTAGCCCCTATTCATCCTCATCGAACACCAACTCATCGAAGTTGATCTTATCAACTGCTCCCACACCTGCGGCAAGTGCATCGGAAAGCATCGCCTGCATCGCTTCTTGCATGGTCTCAGGCTGCAGGGGATCGTCCTCAACCTCTTCTTCGCCGCCAAGCGAATACGATTCGTCCTCCGGACGCACCACATTCAAGCGCTCGGAGATAAAGGCGCGCGTTTCCTCGTCAGGAGCAAACGATTCCAACGGGGGAAGATCCCGTACCGAACGAAGACCAAATTTTTCCAAAAAGGTTCGGGTGGTTGCATACAGCACTGGATTACCAGGCGCGTCCTGCGTACCTGCTTCGCGCAGAAGTCCTTTCTCAACCAGAGAGTTGATAGAGCTATCCGAGCTCACGCCACGAACCGAGGCAACACCGTTGCGGGTAATGGGCTGGCAATACGCCACAACAGCCAACGTTTCCAATGCCGCTTGGGAAAGCTTGCGAGTATCCCATGAAAGAACATAGCGCTCGATGAGCTCGTGGTAGCGGGGATGCGTGTACAGACGCCAACCGCCAGCAACTTCGCGAAGCTGAATTCCCCTCTCGGCTTGCTCGAGCTCCCTTTGCAAGCACACAAGCGATTCCTGCACGCGGGCAGGGTCGACTTGCAGCATGTCCGCAAATGTCAAGACCCCGACTGGCTCATCGGTGACAAACAACATCGATTCAATGGCGCCCATAAGCCATGCCTGGTCGACCTCAGCATATACCGCAACGTCGCCGGATTCCCGCTCGTTATTCTGATCTTCCTGCATCATGCCTCCCCTGTCGAATCGAATTCACCGTCATCCAAGATTTGGGCGCTTGCCCCTTCAACGTAGGTAATGGAAATGTCCCCGAACAAATCGTCTTGCTTCAAGCTCACCATATTGCGCTTGAACAGTTCCAGCATAGCCAAAAACGTCACCACGATTAGATGGGGGCTATCGTCTGCCGAAACAAAATCTGAAAACTTCGCGCTCCCATCGGCGCACACTTTATCAAACACCGTGCGAACCTGCGTTTCCACAGGAATTACCTTTGCTGCGATATGCTCAGATTCCAGCAGAAACACATCGCGACGGGCAATACAACTCGCGCACAGCTCACCCAAACGATCGATTTTAACGTCACCCAGGTAATCCGGCACCAATGCGAGAAAGAAACGATCAGGGCCAAAGGGGCGCGTATGAACACGGGACTCCGCCTCGAAACGACCCTGCAATGCGGCTGCTGCATTCTTGAATTTCTTATATTCCAACAGATGCTCAACCAGCACATCACGCATTTCGCTTGCCGACATTTCCTCGTTCTCTTCAGGAACATCTTCGGCTTCTTCATGCGGCAGCAAACTTGCCGCTTTGATTTCCAATAACGTCGAAGCAACGAGGAGAAAGTCGCTCGCCACATCCAGGTCGACGTTGCGCATACGCTGCACTTCCGCCAAATATTGGTCGGTGATTTCCGAAAGAGAGATAGACCCGATGCTCACTTTTTGACGGCTAACCAGATACAGAAGCAGATCGAAAGGGCCCTCGAAGCTTTCTATGCGAACGCGATACGACATGCCTACAAAAGCGCCTCAAACGCATTTTGGCGCAACGTTTCGTACACGCCGATAGCAACAGCGTTGGAAAGGTTCAGAGAACGCAAGCTCTCACGCATGGGAAGACGAACGCATTCTTCCGCATGGGCATCGAGCACCTCTGGGTCGATGCCTCGACTTTCGCGGCCAAACACCAAATAGAGCTCACCGACATCGGCCAAATCCTCATGATAGAAGGATCGGCTGGTGTTTCCCGTAAAGAACAACATGCGCTTGCCCTTATGCTCTTCAAGGAACTGGTCCACACAAGAGTGACGAACGATGGTTACTTTGTCCCAGTAATCGAGGCCAGCACGGGCAAGATTGCGCTGGGTATAGCGAAACCCCATTGGCTCTACCAGGTGCAGCGTTGCGCCCGTGCACGCACAGGTACGGGCAATGTTGCCCGCATTCTGAGGGATCTCTGGCTCAAATAGCACCACATGCAGATCAAGCGCCATTACGCATCGAGTCCTTTGTTCATCTCTTCCTCGATTTCTTCCGAAAGCATGATCCACTCTTCCTCGTGAGCGGAAAGCGATTGCTTCAACTTCGCATGCTCAGCTATAACATCACTCGAAGAATCTTCGTTCGTGTAGAAATCAGGGTCGGCCAACAACGCCATGATCTCTTCCATACGAGTGGTTTCACGCTCTATGATCTTGTCGAGTTCCTTCACTCGCTTACGCTGATTCTTCAGTGCAGCATAAGCACGATTGCGGGCCTCTGCCTCGGCGCGCTTTTGCTCCTTGGTTTTAGGAGCAGAACCGCGAGGTGCCGTCATGGGCTTCTTCGACGACGCCCCTTCTTTCGAAAATGCCTTTGTAAACGCCGCCGAGGAAGCAGCAGCAGGTGCCGCCTTGGTGGCGCGCTCTTGCATGCCATCGACTGCGCTACGGGTATCCTCCTGCCCAGTTTTGTACAGATAGTAATCGTAGTCGCCCGCAAACGAGGTAACCTGACCAGGCTTTACCTCGATGATGCGATTGGCTACGGATCGAATCAGATGCCTGTCGTGCGTAATAAGAAGGATGGTTCCCTCAAACTGTTTTAGAGCCTGCTCCAAAATGTCAGCACTCGCGATATCAAGATGATTCGTAGGTTCATCGAGGCAAAGCAAGGGGCGTGGGGCAACAAGCATCTTGGCCAAGGCCAAACGGCACTTTTCGCCACCAGAAAGAACGGAAACCTTTTTGTCTACCGCATCTGCCTGAAACAGGAAAGCGCCCAGCAGTGTTCGAACCTGGGAAATACTCCAACCAGGCGCCGCGCCATCTAACTCCTCAAAAACGGTATTGCCAGGATGCAGTTCCTCAAGCTGATGCTGAGCAAAGTACGTTTTGCTCACATGGGCACCATATTTAATCGTACCCGCATCAGGTTCCAGCACGCCAGCAATCATCTTAAGCAAGGTAGACTTTCCCGCACCGTTTGGACCGACCAATGCAACCTTTTCCCCGCGGTATAAAGACAGATCAAGGCCATCGTAGACCGTCTTTGACCCAAACGACTTGTACAAGCCCATGGTTTCAACCACCAGATCGCCCGTACGTGGTGGTTGCTGGAAATTGAAGTGCACGCTCTTGCGCTCAGGGGGTACCTGGATGATCTCCATTTTCTCGAGCTTGCGCACACGATCTTGCACCTGCTTGGCTTTCGTTGCCTTGTAGCGAAAACGCTCGATGAAAGCCTCCATATGAGCAATTTCCTCTTGCTGCTTCTGAGCCTGCTCGCGCAACAATTCAAGGCGTTCTTCACGCTGCGTCAAATAAGCAGAATAATTGCCTTTGTAGAGCTGAACATGACCCAAATCAATCTCAGCCACCCGATCAACCATGTTGTCCAGGAACTCGCGGTCGTGGCTTACCACAATCACGCTTCCGGAATAACTACGCAAAAAACCCTCAAGCCACTTCACGCTTTCGAGGTCGAGGTGGTTGGTGGGCTCGTCAAGAAGGAGCACTTCAGGGTTACGCGTTAGAAGTTTTGCCAAAGCAATGCGCATCTGCCAGCCGCCAGAAAAATCTGAGGTCATGCGCTCCATGTCGTCTTCGCCGAAGCCCAAGCCGAACAATACCGAGCGCACGCGCGACTCAAGCTGATAGCCACCCATAGCCTCATACTGGTCGCGAGCGCGCCCATATGAAGCAAGCTGCTGCTCGGTGGGATTTTCGCCCAATGAGGTTTCAAGCTCACGCATATGGCGCTCTTGATTCAGGATCTCATGCTGGGCAGAAAGAACCTCTTCGAAAATGGGGCGCTCCCCCATTTCGATGGCTTCCTGCTCTAGGTATCCAAGCTTTGCGCCCTTTGCCAGTATGATGCGGCCATCATCGGCATCCTCTTTGCCAGTAATGATATTGAGCATAGTGGTTTTACCAGCGCCATTCGGGCCAACAAGGGCAAGACGATCGTGCTCTTCCAAACGGAATGTGACGTCTGAAAACAGGACGCGGGAACCAAAAGATTTTGTGATGTGTTCAAGCTGTAAAATCATAACGACTCATTGTACCGTATGCGAATAATACAACCGAGTGATCCAAGTCATACTTACAAACCACGCATGATTACGCAAACCGCCACCGCGTAATCCAAATTCGCAACGTTCCCGTTTCGCAAGCTTCCCGCACTCCGACTCGATAAAACATCGCACGAAGGCAAAACAAACGTAGTCTAGTCGATAAAAATGCTCGGAGAGGCAGATCGATCAAGCTGATGCCCGCGTACGTATTCGATAAAGTGCTCCACGCAGTACGGACGATAATTCTTGTCACAATAAACAAGGTATATCGTGTGGCAGTATCGGCGCTTTTCCAGCTCATTGTTGTATAGAGGTTTAACAACAATGTCTTCCATCGTATGAGGGAAAAACGTGTCGAGCATTAATGCCAAATCTGAACCATTAGCTGCAAAGCCCGCAAGAATAGACTCATCCTCATACACATAGCGGACATCATCGATATCAAAGCTATCGAGCAAGTTTTTCACTGATTTTCCGAGAGGAACTTCGTCTCGATACGTAATAAGGGATTCGCCCTTCAAATCGCCAGGCGTCAGATACGGCTTCGAGGCCAAAGGCGAAGAGGGACTCATGGCAACAACAAGGTGCTGCTCAGCAACGGGAATCTGATGCAACTTATCGCTATACAGAGCGTCAAATGCGCAAAAAGCAACATCATGCTTTCCCTCGACAATTCCGCAAAGCAATTCTTGAGAAGGCTTCTGGTTGATGTTGAATTCGGTTTTTCGCTCATTAACCGAAGAATAGCCGTTCAGCAAGCGAGGAAGAAATTCCGTTTGAAGCGTGATGATGCAGCCCAAATCGATTACGCCGCCATCACCTTCACCGGAATAGCCTTTCATGATGGCAATGCCCTTATCCAGCTGCTCCAACGAAGCATTTACATATTTGAGGAATTCTGCACCATACTTCGTAAGCTCCACATTACGACCCGCTTTTTGAAACAGGGAAACGCCCAGCTCTTGCTCAAGGGAAGAAATGGAACCAGAAAGGGTGGGTTGCGTAATGAAAAGCTCCTTGGCAGCCTTTGTGTAGTGCTGCAATTCGGCCAATTTACGAAAATAATAAAGCTGAGACAGATTCATGCTTCCACGCGCCTCCACCTAAGACAAAACGTTAGTAATTATAGCGTAAATCCGATAAATAAAGCTAAACCTATAAGCCAATCTTTGGTTTTATCGCAACAGCCACAGTCATAATTGTCAAAATGCGAGAATGCTTCTTTTCACACCCCTCGCCAAACTCTATCGGGCACCTCACCTGCTCCGCAACAGCCACCTCCCCCGAATAAGACGATAATCGTCACCCCTCCCCATCTTGTTAGGTAAACACAGGTCCGTCCCTGCTGCGAGCTTGACTCAACAGCAAAACGAAAAGGGCCCTGGTTTCCCAGGGCCCTTCGAGTAGTGCATGAATTATTTCATGAACGCTTCGTGTTTAGTCGTGCATCTTTTCCATAGCGCTGTAACCGAACTGCTTCTTGAAGCGAGAGATTACATACAGGGACATGCAGATGCTTACGATTGCAGCAACGAGGAGCAGAACCATCATGATCCAAACTGCGCTACCCTCACCAACGGACTTGGTCATGCTGCCAACGATGAAGGGCAGGAATACCGATGCGAAGCCCATGAAGGTGTAGTACATACCAACGTTACGACCACGAGGACCGGGGCACATCATCTGACGAAGCGTAACGCCCGTCTGAAGCATGCCGCCAGCAGCGGAGAAGCCGAGCACTGCAATTGCCACGTACACAACGCCTGCACCAAGGTTGAGAGGCAGAGCGATGATAACCAAAGCCAATGCGCAAGCAGCCAAGATGGAGTCAATAAGGATAACCTTGATTGGAGTCCAACGAAGCTTGCCCATCATCCATGCCCAGAAGAGAACTGCAACTACTGAGCCAACCGTGTAGATGGAGGTCAGGCCTGCGGCGGTGGTGGCATCAAGACCAAGGTTAGTGATACCGAACTGCTTGGTGTACTGCTGAGCGCCGTACATGATGAACATGATCAAGAAGCCGAAGAACAAGGTGCATGCATTAACCATTGCGTTAGGCTGCTCGAGCATAGCGTCCTTGGCTGCCTGAATTTCTTCCTGAGCCTTGTTCTTGGCGCCTTCGTCATTACTGGATGCCGCGATCTTGCGCTCGTCGTCGTAAATGAACGGGGTGCAGATTGCCATAACAGTGGCGATAACGGACATCACGATAGGAATCATGACGTTAATGTGCCAGTTAGCACCGCTGTTCATAGCTACGAACAGAGGATAAACGATACCGGAGATGGAGATAACCAGCTTGATGCCGATCGTGGTAGATGCAGAATACTTGGGATTTGCTTCAGCAATTGCAGGGTAAAGCGATCCATCCCAGAAACCAGAAGTGGCAACACCGGAAAGGAAACCTGCCACACATGCGACCGTAGCGTTATCGGTAACGAGCATGATCACGAACGAAATGATGTAAAGAACACCACCGCCAACTGCCATGATCTTACGGCCAATGCGGTCAGAGATTTCGCCTCCGATCCAAACACTAATGAACTTACCAATACCAACCCACATGATTGCCGTCGATACCGCAGCGGCACCTGCCGTTGCATCGGTGAAACCCCATTGCGTGTAGAAGTTCACCTGGTTCTGACTGAAGATAATCGCCTGAACGCCGTGTGTTAAATAACACATGTACACTGTCGCGATTGCGAACAAGTACTTAGTCGCTTGCTTTGCTGCGCTCATAACTTCCCCTTCCTCTCTCTTTCCCTCAATGGACTGCTTGAGCCATGCGTGATCCCCTGATGAAAACGACGGCTCAATACATATTTATGTTAGACCTGCCATTTAAAGACTTCTAATTCATTCGAATAATGCGAATACAATCCTACTATAACCACTGTTTATGATTTTAATAATTTGAAGCAATATTTAAAAATACGTGCCATATATTGAGGACAGATAGTTGTCCCCCTCTCCTAACGAAAGCATCGTTCGGTCATCCATTTCAGTGGCTTGCAATGAAACTAAGAGCAAAACGCTTGATGTGACTGCATAAAAAAAGCGACCTACCAATGGTAGGTCGCTAATTCAATCTGTAGGTGATTGTATGCCTGTGCGCTGAAATCCTAGCCAAAGCGATACTGAACGCCCATGGTAGGCTGAGGATACTCCCACTTTTCGAGGATGGTTTCGCCACAGATCATGCGGCACGTACCGCACTCGAGGCAACCAGCATAGTCAAAAATAGGCTCGTCGCCTTCAGCGGGCATCTTGTAAAGAGCCGCAGGGCAGCACATAACGAGCTTCTGGAATTCAGGATCGGAAGCCTTAACGCCTTCCTTGATCTTGATATGAGCGTTTTCTTCGTCGACCTCAAACTTGTTGAGGGAAAGCTTCTCGTCGACGTTAACAGTGATGTCGATCACAGTGCCTTCACTCCCTTCATGGCAACCTTAGCGAGCTTGAACAGACCCTGACGCTTAACCGGAGGAAGCGCAAGCTTCATAACATGCTGGCGAGGCTCGCCGTCAACCTTGAAGAGCGGGGTCATGATGTCGCGGATCATCTCAGGATAACCGCGGAACATGCCGGGGCAGTTCTCGAGGAACTCAGGTGCGTCCTCGTACATCTTCATGTCGCGCATGATGAAGGAGCTGTCGAGCATGGTCTTGTATTCAGCCAAGCCAGCCTTGGAGGTATCGCCTGCATCGAGAGCCTTGATAACAGCCTTAGCAGCAATTGCGCCAGACTCAACAGCAAGGTCCATACCGCGAACGGTGTAACCGAGGTTCATGCACATCATAGCTGCGTCACCAGCAACAACAACGCCGTCGCCAATGATCTCGGGCATCATCTTAATGCCGCCCTCGGGAACAACGTGACCAGAGTATTCTACAGTCTTACCGCCAGCGATAAGGGGCTTGATCTCCGGACGGTTCTTGAAGTTCTCGAGCATCTGATATACAGGGATGTCCTGCTTAAGAACTTCGCTCATGGTAGCTACAATGCCAACAGAAACGGATTCCTGATTAGCATAAACAAATGCGCCACCGATGATACCATTGGAGCAGTCACCAGCGAAGAGCCAGGAAGCGCCCTCGCCAGGATTGCAAAGGAAGCGGCTTTCAACAACGTCGGCAGGAAGCTCAATGGTTTCCTTAGCGCCAACAGCAACCTGATGAATAGCAGGAGCCTTCTTGGAAAGACCAGCCTTGGAGGTGAGGAGGGAGTTAACGCCGTCAGCGAGGATTACAACATCAGAGGTAATCTCGTCACCAAATGCAAGAATGCCCTTTACCTTGCCATCTTCAATAATGAGGTCTTCAACTGCGATGCCATAAATAAATTCAGCACCAGCATTTTCAGCCTGCTCTGCCAGCCACTGGTCAAAGGGGCCACGCAGTACGGTGTAGGACTCCTTACCAGCCTCTTCGAGCTCACGGGCTGCATAATCAATGGTGAAATTGGAGTCAGGCGACATGAGAGAAATGCGCTCATGAGTCACCTTGCGCTGCAAAGGAGCTTCCTGATAGTTCGGGAAAACCTTGGCCAGCGAATGCGTATAGATACGGCCACCGGTCATGTTCTTGGCGCCAGCGTACTGACCACGCTCAACGACAAGAACCGACTTGCCTGCGGATGCGAGGGTGTAAGCAGCAACAGAACCTGCGCAGCCAGCACCGACGACAATCGCGTCAAAATCGGACATGCTGTTCCTTTCAGAGTGTGAACAAAAAAACAGGGCGCAGAAAACTGCGCCCTGCAATAATACGCTTTTACAGCGCTTCGATCAAGGCAGGAAGAACCTTGTAGATATCGCCAACGATACCGTAGTCGCACTGCTTGAAGATAGGTGCGTTCTGGTCCTTGTTAACTGCGATGATGGTGTCAGCACCCTGAACACCTACCATGTGCTGCATCTGACCGGAAATACCGAGAGCAATGTATGCCTTGGGAGCAAGCTGAAGACCGGAAACGCCGATGTAGAGGTTGCGGGGCAGCCAATCAACGTTCTCAGCCAGAGGACGAGAGCAACCGAGCTCAGCGCCAACCTTAGCGCAGAGGTCGCGAGCCATCTGAAGGTCAGCTTCCTCAGCGAAGCCACGACCAGCGCCAACAACAACGTCGCACTTGGTGAGGTCTGCACCCTCACGGGGAACAGCCTTGGTGCCGCGAAGAACAAGAGCCTTCTCGGGAGCAACATAGGCGATGGTCTCAACGTCATCAGAACCAGTTGCCTCAGCCTCAGCGAAAGCAGTACCAGCTACCGTGTAAACCTTAGCGCCGGTTGCCTTCTGCTTGTTAGCAGCAAGACCACCAAAGTACATGTTGGTTACAGTGTCACCGTCAAATGCGGTAACGTCGGATACAACAGCGGTACCGAGCTTAGCAGCAAGAAGACCAGCAAGGATCTTGTTGCGGGGAGTAGGCTCAACGAGCACTACGTCGGGCTGAGCGGCTTCATATGCAGCCTGAACGCCAGCAGCAGCGTTCTCAACGGGCTGGCCTTCGGGAAGCTCTACGTCGTATGCCTTATCAGCAACGCCCGTAAGAGGAGCACCCTTAACAACTGCGAGTACTACTTCGTCAGCAATGGTACGAGCACCAGCGCAGAGAGCGCGCTGAGCATCGGAAGATTCTGCAAGAACAAATGCTTTCATGTTTTAGAACCGCCTTATCTCTACTTGAGTGCCTCAGCAACAGCCGCCGCAAATGCGTCGATGTCGCCTTCTTCGAAGATCTGCTGCTTACGGGGAGCGAGCTCGGGAGCCTTGGTCTCCTCGATCTCGATCTTAGCGTCTACGCCACCAGCAAGCTCGTCAACGGTGGAAGGCTTCTTGCCGGCTGCGAGGATCTCACGCATGCCAGGGATGCGAGGCTCACCGATGGAAGGAGATACAGCGATAACTGCGGGGAGGGGAACCTCGATCTCCTCTACTTCTTCTTCGAGCGTGCGCTCAACAACAACCTTGTCGCCTTCAGCAGCGATAGAGGTAACCTCATTGATGGTGGGTACACCGAGAGCAGCTGCGAGCTGAACGTTTACCTGACCAGCATAGAAGTCAGCGGAACCGTCGCCAGTGAGGATCAGGTCGTAATCGGAAACCTTGTCCTCAACGATTCCCTTCAGAACCTGAGCGGTTGCGAAGGAATCAGCGGTTGCCAAAGCATCATCAGTAACCATGATGAGCTCGTCAACGCCGCGAGAAAGGATATCCTTCTTCAGCTTAGCGTCGGTAGCCTTGGAGGTTGCAGCACTGATAACAGTAACGGTACCGTCGTTAGCAGCAGCGAGCTGAGCTGCAGCTTCGATAGCGTTCTTGTCGTAAGAGCTGATGACCTGATGAGCCTTAGAGTAGTCAAGCGTACGATCGCCAGCGACGAAGATGTCCTGGTCGTCAGCTACTACTTTAACTGCGACAACAATTTTCATAACTTTCTTGCTCCTATTCTCCTTGTATTACCTATACAAACGGGAGTTACGTGCAGCAGTGCGCGTAGGGTTACTTATACAGTTTAGGAATTGCACGACCGGCGATGTAGTCCATAACCTCACACGTACCGCCAGCGAGCATATTACCACGAAGGTCACGCCAAATGCGACCAACACGAACTTCCTCAGTATAACCGAGGCCGCCGTATACCTCAATTGCATTATCGGCAATCTGAAGATGAGCGCGAGTGCCCCAAGACTTCAGCATAGCGATGTCAGCGTTGATGGACTGACCCTGATCGAGCTTCCAGAGGCAGTAGTACAGCCAATGACGAGTCTGTTGAAGCATGATTTCGTTCTGCTCGATGAGGCCCTGAACGCGGGGGTTGGTGATGATCGGCTTACCGAAAGCGATGCGCTCCTTAGCGTAAGCGATAGCATCGTTCTGAGCAGCCTGAGCAAGGCCAAGACCCTGAGCAACAACGAGGCAGCGCTCGAACTCGAAGTTCTTCATGAGCAGCAGCCAACCAGCACCAGCTTCACCAATGCGCTGAGACTCTTCAACAACAACGTTGTCGAAGAATACGTCTACGAAGGGAACGGTGTGCTGACCAAGCTTGGTCAGATGAGCGGTGGAAACACCCTCAGTCTCGCGCTTAACAAGCCAGAGAGACATCTTGTTGTTCTCGCGAGCAGGCTCCTCGTCCTTGCAGATAACGATGAAGTAAGGAACGTCAGCACCATTGGTAACCCAAGTCTTCTGACCATTCAGAACATACGTACCATCGGCCTGTTTCTTGGAGGTCATGGTCATGCCCATGTTGTCGGAACCAGCAGCAGGCTCGGAGAGGCAGAGAGCAGCAACGGACTGACCGGACTTCTCGTACTCTTCCATGATAACTGCGGACTGCTCAGGGGTGCCGAACTCAGCGAGGTCAGCGCAAGCGAGCATACCAGTCATGAACGGGGTCATGGCACCGGTGAACTCATAGAGCTTCTCAGTCATGAGACCCAGGGTTACGTGGTCCGTAGGAATGCCACCAACCTCTTCGGGAAGGCCCATGAAGGGGAAGCCTGCGTCGCGATATGCGTCCTGGGCCTCGGCGCTAACCTGATGGTTTTCATACATCTGACGTACGGACTCATCGTCGAAGTAGCGGTCTGCATACTCCTTGAGGGACTCAACAAGAAGTTCCTGCTCGTCGGTGAGAGCAAAATCCATAATCTTCTCCTTCTCCTCGCCCGTCCTATCCAAGGACAAACGAACTAGTTCTGACATGACTGCATGCCAGAAAACGGACTTTCTGCTGTAGTTGAGTTTAATCGCAAGAACAAAGCTGTCCAATAGGAAAAAGATAGATGGAGCAAAAAATTATCGATTCATCTTGCAGATTTCCATAGGGCAGATCTATTGATTTTCAGCCCTGATGCCATTTCCGTAAATGTATGTGAACGCGATCATGAATAGTCAACAAAAACTAGTGAGTCGAACCGTTTGGAGTTACTACCAATTTATGTATGAAAACATCTTGCGAGGTGAAACTCTGCCGAGCGAAATTACTAAAAAACGAACGATAGAGCAAGCCTATAGAAAGAAGTTTTTAAGTTGCGCATATCCTATTGGACACCTCTTAACGCGAGAATGCTAAACTGCTTGTAGCGGAATATCCGGAATCTGCCGCATAAGGGTTAATCAGGAATCGAAAGGTTCCATTCACAAACCGATTAGGAGGGTTTATGAATCCGAATGCAACCATCACCGACGAGCAGTTCAAGGCGTACCTCAAGAAGGTTCGCGACATGGTCGAAGGTCCTTACACTGAATGGCAGAAGGAGATCGAGGTAACCAACACGTTCCCCGAGAAGTTCTACCAGTCCAACATCGACAACGACATCTATCGTTACTCTCTCCCTGTAGAGTACGGTGGATGGGGCCTCTCCGAGAAGGAAATCCTGCAGGTTCAGGAAGAGTTCTCCCGTGGTCCTTCGGGCATGCGTATGCACATGCACTATGCATCTGACCTGAACTGGCGCATCCTCAACGATTTCGGCCAGCCCGAGATCAAAGAGAAGTATATGCCTCTCTTCCAGGACAAGACCATCTTCACCAACTTCGCTCTGACCGAGAAGTCTGGCGGCACCGGTGCTGACCTGCACTCTACCGCTGTATGGGACGAAGAAAAGGGTAAGTGGATCCTCAATGGCGAGAAGTGGCTCATTTCTCACACCGACTGCTCTCAGTTCTCTTACGTAATCTGCGTAACCGATCCTGACAAGCAGGGCGACGATCGTCTGTCCGCCTTCTTCGTTCCTATGGATCGTCCTGGCTTCGAGATCGTTCCTATGCCTCACATGATGGGCTGCCGTGGCTCCGGTCACACCGGTCTGAAGTTCACCAACGTTGAGCTCGAGCCCGAATTGATGCTCGGCAAGCGCGGCGAGGGCATGAAGGTTGCTATGCACTCTCTCGCGGTTTCCCGCGTACACATCGCAACTTCTAACCTCGGTATTTCTCAGCGCATGTTCGAGATGTCCATCGCTCGTGCACGCGACCGCGTTACCTTCGGTAAGCCGATCATCAAGCGTCAGGCTATCCGCGTAAAGCTCGCTAACATGCAGATGATGATCCATGCTCTTCGCTGCACCATCATCGACTTCTGCGATGACTTCGATCTGGACAACAACGGCGAGTACGTATCCGAGAAGGCTGCAATCTGCAAGCTGTTCTCCATCGACACCGTTCGTCTCGTTTCCGACGAGATGCTCGAGATCTTCGGTGGCGACGGTTACTTCGAGGATTCTCCTTATGGTCCTACCGAACTCCTTTATCGCGACTGCCGCGCTATGTGGCTTGAGGAAGGCGCTCCTACCGTACAGCGCATCACCATCGCTAAGGGCATTGAGGATCATGACGGTACTCTCGAGTACCAGACCTGGATCGCTGGCTCTAAGCTCGACTAGTTCTGACTCTTTCAACCAAGAGTTATCTTGGCTAGATTCCGGGAAAAGGGGAAGCAAATGCTTCCCCTTTTTTTTAGCGCATGTTCAGCTATCCCCTACTCTATCGATGCATCAAGCATCCCTGTTTTGCGCAAATCACCAGATTGCCACAATGCAAAATTACGTTGGCTGATTATCCATCATGTCAACTTCTCCATACACAACTGCAACGGATCGCATCCATTTAGGGCTATATCCTGCCGCTTTCGCATCAACATGAATCCCTTACTGCGAGTTCTGTCTTTCTTCGGATAAGAGCACTTGTTCGACTGTACTTATCCGAGGTTCATATAGAATTGAAACTCGGCATTATAGCGCGACCCTTTTAGAAAGGCTATACATGGCACTTTTCAATAAGAAGGACAAACAAAAGAAGGAAAAAGAAAAGCCTCAGAAAAAACCTCTGGAAATTTGGTATACAGAGGATGGAACCAGGATCGGTGACGATGGCTACCCTATGACCCCCCTTCGCACCAAGATGCATCATGTTTGGAATGCTTACTTTATCTACGCAATGATTCTTTTGGTTTGGGGCCTTGCCTGTACATTGCTTGGTTGGTTCTCCGGCGAAACGTTTACCGACTGGGAGCTTCGAGCTACTGGCGGTTGGGAATACAACGGCTATCGTCTTGCCACCCTTGTCCGCATTGAGGCTCTAGTTTGCCTATGGACCGCCGTAGCTAGCGTAATCCTCAATCTAAAGGGGTTTGCTTGGATGTACGACCGCGCCAGCAATGGGCTCGTAAACGGCCTTATGTACGCTCTGCTGGGCATCTCTATCGCTATTGAGCTTGTTGCCCTTTTCATGATTCATATCATCAGCCCTGCATGTCTTATCAACATCGTCCTCATTGTTATGACCATCATCACAATGAAGCAGATTGACGAAGAACGCCCATCACTTAAAAAGGCTAAGCGTTTCCGTAAAGAAGTTAAATAGCCCCCGCATTCCATCCATCAGCTATATAAGCCACCTGCATTATCGCAGGTGGCTTATTTTTTGCGCAATTGCCGGCTGTTTCTGTTCCTAAGTGAATAGTAAGTACCGTCGTCAGAGAGAGGAGGAGGGGGTGATATACCAGCAAGTGAGCTGTATATAGCCAACAGAACCGAAGCTGCATGTATATAGCATTAGATTTTCGCAGTACTGCACACGCGCACAATATCGATTGGATAAAAGAATGACGCACAAATAAAAATGCCGCCACTCGAAGTGACGGCAAATGCTTCCTTATGGTGGGCCCACCCGGATTCGAACCGAGAACCAAAGGATTATGAGTCCCCTGCTCCACCATTGAGCTATGGGCCCAAACACAGCGTCTTCGTCAGAAGCTGCGATTGATTATTCTAGCGTACTTTATGGCTTTTGCCACTTCCATTCCTAAGGATCGACACATTAACGTGCAAATCGACCTTTGCAGCTGCTCTGGCGCAATACCGTCGTAAAATATCGCGCTTGTGGCGAAGTTTGGCATTTTGTCGTCTTCCAAGCCCATGCCTTATGGGTTATAGGACACACTTTTGCCGCGTAACCCCGACTTTGCTCGACATCAACTAACAAAAAACGGCTAGGCACGCGTGCCTAGCCGTTTTGAAGCGTCAAAGGAGCAGGTCCTAGTAAACCATATGCATAGCTTCACGAACCTCATCCAAGGTTTCATTGGCGATTTCATTAGCTTTGCGGTTGCCTTCATGCAAAACCTCTTCCACATAACCAGGCTTTGCAGCGATAGCCTCACGGCGTTCACGGATGGGAGCAAGGTATTCGTTAACCGCTTCGGTAACATACTTCTTGAGCGTGCCCGAACCACCGTTGCCAACCTCTTCCGCGATCTCCACCTCAGTGCGGCCCGCGCACAAAGCAGCCGTAGTAAGAAGCGCAGATACGCCAGGACGATTTTCCTTATCGAACGTAATGAAACGTTCGGAATCGGTCTTGGACTTCTTGATAATTTTGGCGGTTTCCTCTGCCGTAAACGAAAGACTGATGGCATTGCCGTAGCTCTTCGACATTTTGCGGCCATCCAGACCGGGAATCTCAGGCGCATCATCATTCAGGAGGCCTTCGGGTTCAGGGAACACAAAGCCGTAACGCTCGTTAAAACGGCGAGCGATTTGGCGGGTTTGCTCGATATGGGGCAACTGGTCCTTGCCGCAGGGCACGATATTGCCCTTGCAGAACAGGATGTCACATGCCTGATGCACAGGATACGTCAGAAGAAGGCCGGTAAGAGCATGGCCCGATGCTTCCTGCTCGGCCTTAACCGTGGGGTTGCGAAGGAGCTCTGCCTCGGATACCAAAGAAAGGAACGGGAGCATGAGCTGATTCAGAGCAGGAATCGCAGAATGGGTGAAAATAATAGTTTTCTCTGGATCGATACCGCAAGCAAGGTAGTCGATTACCATATTGCGAACGTTGTCCTGGATGTTCTCTGTGGTGTCGCGGTCGGTAATAACCTGATAGTCGGCAATGATAACTCGCGTGGTTACGCCTTTGTCCTGCAGCGCAACGCGTTCCTTGATGGTGCCGAAATAGTGGCCCAGGTGCAAACGACCCGTAGGGCGATCGCCCGTAAGCATCGTGTACTTGCCGGGGTTTACCTCAAGATCGGCGCGAATTGCCTCGCTGCGCTTCTGGCTTGCTTCAAAACTATTGGAGCTCATAACGAACAGTGCCTCTTTCGTTTGATTCGTAAGGGTGATTGAGCCGCGCATAAACGGCATCAGATGCATTGGGAAAGTATACCATTGCTTATCTTCCGCATAGACTATTGCCCTTCCGTCCCCTACACTGAAAGGCATGACTACCTCAACTTTTAATACGCTTGGCTTGTCCAAGCCCTCATTGGAAGCCATTGAAAATCTTGGCTTCACCGAACCTACCCCTGTACAGGCACTTTCCATTCCGCCGGGAATCGAAGGGAAAGACATCTTGGCTGCTGCGCAAACTGGAACGGGAAAGACGCTTGCCTATTTGCTTCCCATCTTCGACCAAATGGTGCGCCACTTCGGCTCAAAGCGCCCCAAAAAGGGTCCTTATGCATTGGTTTTGGCACCGACACGTGAGTTGGCTCAGCAAATTTCCGAATGCGCAAGCACTATTGCACAAACCACCAAGTTCCGTACGCTTACCGTAATTGGCGGCAAGAAATACTCCACCCAGGTCGAAAAGCTCAAAAAGGGATGCGATGTGCTTATTGCCACTCCCGGACGCTTACTTGACTTGGCACAACAAGGGCTTCTTTCCTTGGAAAACATCCACTACCTGGCGCTTGACGAAGTCGACCGCATGATGGATATGGGCTTTTGGCCCCCCGTGAATACCATCGTGCGCATGACTCCGAAGGAACGCCAAACTTTCTTATTCAGCGCTACTTTGACGCCTGACGTTCAGGCGAAGGCAAAGCTCGTGCAGTCGGATCCGGAGGTCGTCGAAATCGCCCACAAGGGCGAAACCGCCGATACGGTAAACGAATACCTGCTACCCGTTTCCGAGCGCCAGAAGCAGGATCTCCTTGTTGCCCTGCTTAAGGAGCAGGGAGCGGAACGCGTCATCGTGTTTACCCGCACCAAGCAATCTGCAGATTCGTGCGCCACACGCCTGAAAGACGCAGGAGTAAAAGCCGACAGCATCCATGCAGACAAGCATCAAGGCAAACGTGACCGTGCACTAAAGAATTTCCGCGATGGCAAAATCGATGTTCTGGTTGCCACCGATGTCCTCGCACGCGGCATCGATATCACTGATGTAAGCTACGTCGTGAACCTCACCGTGCCCGACTCGCCTGAAGACTACATCCACCGAATCGGACGTACGGGCCGCGCTGGCGAATCAGGAGCCGCCTATACGTTCCTTTCCCCAGATCAGCTTCTTGACTTGCGCGAAATTGAATATCATACGCAGCATTTGCTTGAAACTCACGACGTCGAAGGCTTCGAGTATGCCGACGATCGCCTGGTCCCTAACCCCAAGCGTCCCACCAAACACCCATCACGCACTGGCAGGGGTCGCAGGAGGCCATCGCTCCGTAGGCGCTAATTCATCGTTTGCGCTGATGGGAATCGAGTTAAAACTTTTTTCAAAAAAGATGTTGCACCGGATTCCAAGATGCGTATAATAAATTCCTGCGTCACGAAGAACGCACCGAATTCCTCGGTAGCTCAACGGCAGAGCATCCGGCTGTTAACCGGAGGGTTGTAGGTTCGAATCCTACCCGGGGAGCCAGAATTTCAAAGATCCGCTTTATGCGGATCTTTTTTATTTCCACACCTTAACCCCTCCTTCATTGCCCAAGCTTGCCAACACTAGGAACCACGCTATAGTTACCTCACTGCCGCAATTTACCGAAAGGCAACCCATGATCAACATCCTCTTCGTTTGCCATGGCAATATCTGCCGCTCACCTATGGCTGAATTCGTCATGAAAGAACGCGTGCGCCAGGCGGGGCTCGATGCCACCGTTTACGTGGAGTCGGCAGCGATGCATCGCGATGAAATCGGCAGCGACGTTCACTACGGAACGAAAGAAATCCTCAATCGGTACGGCATTCCCTACGAGCATCGTGCGGCGCGCCTGGCAACGACTGCCGACTACGATAAGTTCGACTATATTGTGGGCATGGATCGCTACAACATGCGCGACATGATGCGCCTCTACCACAACGATCCCGATGGAAAGCTAAGCCTTCTGATGGATTGGGTAGGCGCTTCGCGAGACGTTGCAGATCCGTGGTATACCGGCGATTTCGACACTACCTACGAAGATGTCGACGCTGGATGCCTGGCCCTCGTCGAACGCCTCAAGCGAATCTTGGATCACTGATTATGGACAACGAATTCCAAAAACGTTGGGAACGTATCCAACAGGCCCTTGCTTCCGAACTTTCCAGCGAAGCTAAGCCGCGCGTTTCAAGCGGACGAACCTTATTCGGGATCAAAAGCGAAGGCGAAACGAAGATGGATGCATTCGCCAAGCAGATCGAGGAAGAATACGCCGCAAAAAGACGAGCAGAAAAAGAGACCCCATCCCAAAGCAAGAACATCCATACAGAGGAATAAGAAGAGACGCCAACACGCTATTATGGTCTCATGGGAAATGAGGGGGTTACCATGTACAGTCCGTTTCGCAACGAACAGGGCCAGCCCAAAAGTCTTGACGAAGTGGCCTATGCCGACCTCGCGCAATTGAAGGACCTCGAAGAAGGTTTTGCGCTTGAATTCAAGCGCACCTGGAACGAAAACGTCCGCGCGAAGATCCCCAAGATTATCGCCTCGTTTGCTAATTCCCATGGCGGCTGGCTTGTCATCGGCATCGCCGATGACAATAAAACGGTTTGTCCTGTGCCAAAGCAGTCGGCAGATTTCTCTCAGATATTCGGCGAGCTATGCCGCCACCATGTATCCCCTACTCCGCGCTTTGACACACGCTTTATCGCCGATCCCACAAACCCCAAACAAGGCGCTGTAGTGGTTCAGGTCCACGAAGGCGATTTCCCACCCTATGTTGCCGACGGCATTGTCGAGATACGCGAAGGATCAACCTCGGGCCCCGCACTCGGTTCGGCGCTGGTGGAACTCTACAGCAAGGCGACTAAGCGCAAGCAGGAAATCCGCGAGTTCTGTCAACGTACCGTATGGTATCCGGCGGACACCCCGTGCACCTCACAGGGCAGCGCCACCTCTGAGGCTCCTCTGCCCTTGTTTAGCCTGTACTTGTACCGAATGGGCCGTCGCGCCGCTGATACACCCTCTAGAGCAGCTCAGGAAAGCCATGTCATTGCCATGAGATCAGCTTTTACGCAACAAGGAATGAGCTGCCATGTTCAGCACGCACACGATTCGCTGATATTTCGGACATCCAAAGGTATTCCCGGAAGCTCAGTCCATTCCGCCATCGAACTGTTCCCCGACGAATCGATGAAGCTCACGGTGCCTGGTGTGATGCTCGATCCCCACATGCAAGAAGAGGCTCTTCGTCAGATTTCGGCACTTGACATCGAAGTGCCCGCCAACGCACTGTTCATCGGAGCCACCGAAACACTGCGCCGCGTTACCCGCATGGCATCACTGCTCGACCGCTACGTACGACTGCGGACCATAAGCTGGACCAATTACGCCGTGGCCTACGAACTGGAGAATATGGCTGGCGTGATGCTCTGGTCGGAAACGGAAACCTATGCGCGCTACATCAGCAACCACGGCATGCTGTTCTGTGGAACAACCGATTGCCGAAGCCGCATTCGCTATCTTGACGACGGCATCCACGGTTCATTCCGCGCTCGTCAATTCGCTGGCAGTCATTTCTTTGAAGCGTGCGGGCTCCCACTAGGCTCACCCAGCGAAGAGGACAACGAATTGGTAGACGCCCTGCTTCGCGGGGAGAAAACAAACATGGGACAATAAAGCCTTTGAAATACGCTGGATCTGCCAAAAGACGGCATCTTCTGGACTCAAGCCCACCCAAATACCGCATTTGCCACACATAGGACGGCAAGGAATGCCACATTCCAGACCGTGAACACCGCCAAATAACGACGCTTTCCCACCAAACCCGAGGCAGTGGCAATTTTGAGCGAGATAAGGCTGGCCATAGAAGCAATGGGGGTTCCCAACCCGCCGAGGTTCGTCCCCACTATAAGGGCAGTCCAGTTGTTGGTGAAACCAGACAGCAAAACGGCGGCAGGCACGTTGCTTATCACCTGACTTGACCCCACTGCCGCATAAAACGGTGCGATGCCCACCAGGGCAGAAAGCACCTCATGCACCGCCGGAATGCGAGCCATATTACCCACGAATACAAACAGGGCCACAAAAGTAAGCAAAAGGCCATAATCAACCTTCGCCAACGTGCGTCTATCAAAAAAGAGCAGGGCAGAGGCAACGAGAGCTGCCACGGCAAAAGCATCAATAAGACCTACTACCGCCATAATGCTCAAAGCAAACAAAAGCAGGTAAAAGACGAACAAGAACCCTTGCCGCCCCGTAGGCTTGGAAGGTTTTTTGCGAGACGCGCAATCGGGGTGCCCCTCCGCATTACCACGGAACACAATCAGCAATGCCGCAACCAACATTGCCGCAGACAGGGCAACAATGGGCGCCATGGTCAGCACAAACTGAAGGAAGCCCATGCCCGATGCGCGATAGAGAAAGAGGTTTTGCGGATTCCCAACGGGCAACAGCATACTGCCCAAATTTGCCGCAACCGTCATGAGCACCACCACAGAAGCCGTATGCCGACCCTCCCCCATCTCGGAGAGCACGACAAGGGCAAGAGGAACAAAGGTGATAAGCGCCACGTCATTGGTTACCTCCATGGAGCTGACGAAGGTTAGCGCAACCAACGCGAACGCCAGGGTGCGCATAGAGGAGGCACAAGACACAGCCCAGCTGCCCAGCAGGCGCATCACGCCCATGAAACGCAACCCCGTTACAACCGCCATCAGGCAAAACAGAAGTGCCAAAGTGTGCCAATCAACATACGACGCATAGCCTTCGTCAAAAGGCACCAGCGCACATGACACCGCTGCTGCCAAAACCGCAACGACCAGCACCGCTTCCTTCGAAACGAAAGCCCTGACCTTTTCCAGCATGCGCGGAAGCTCCTACCCACGCAAATCGGTAAGCAAGTAGCAGAAATGAATGCGTGGATTACGGGAGAAATCTTCAGGGATCGTCTTTGCGGTAACGTCTTCAATGCCCAGCCCGCAAGCGCGCACTTTCACTTCATCAAGCTTGAACGAACGCAAGTTTCCAGAGAACACGATGATGCCGCCGGGAGCAAGAAGGCGACGCACCAGGCGCAAAAGCTCAGCATGATCGCGCTGGATATCCCATGTGCGTTCACCCATAGTTTTCGAATTGGAGAACGTGGGTGGGTCAAGGAACACCAAATCGTAGCAACCGGATTCCTCTTCGGCAGCCTGCTCTATCCAAGAAAGGACATTTGCACGAACAAACTGGTGCTGGCGACCCGTAAAGCCCGCATTCTTCATGTTGCGCTTCGCCCAATCAAGATAGGTCTGGCTCATATCGACCGTAGTGGTCGAGGCAGCGCCACCCACCGCAGCATAGACCGTTGCCGTGCCGGTATAGGCAAATAGGTTAAGGAAGTGCTTATCAGCCGCCATTTCGCCCACCATACTGCGAGTAATACGATGGTCGAGGAACAGACCCGTGTCCAAATAGCCGGAAAGATCGAGCTCGAAGGGATGCCCCGCTTCCTCGACGATGACGCGATGGGAGATATGCTCTTCGCGGTGGTATTGCGATCCGCCTTTTGCCTGACGACGAACACGTGTGAACAGACGCTCCTCAGAAACGCCCAAAAGCACGGGAGCAACGGTGCAGGCATCCTTGAAGCGGCGCGTTGCCTTCGCGGGATCGATCTCTTTCGGCGCCTGATATTCGGTTATGAGCAGATTCATATCGCCCGAGCCTTGTTCTTCGAATACATCGACAGCAACGGCGTAATCGGGCAAGTCGGCATCGTAGACGCGGTATGCGTGCACCTTGTTCTTTCGCGCCCACTTGCGGCGCGCTTTTGCCATTTTGCGCAAACGTGCTGCAAATTGCAGTGCATGATCGGAAGTGACAGCAACCTTGACTTCAGCTCCCTCAAGCGTCACGAGAGAAACCTCGATGATGCTGGAATGACCCAAGCGATAACTGCGAAGTGTGGCCTCAATTGCACCGTTGTACACCGACAAGGTTCGCTGGGCCTCGAAGCCCACCGAGCCATCGAAATCATCATCGGGCGTAATCACCGTCATGCTCCACGAGTCGGACAACTCGCGAAGGCCCCGCGAAAGATGCTCATAGAACCCGTCGAGTCCATGAGCCAAAAGGCGCATGCCATACGGCGGATTGATAGCGATAAAGCCACGTTGGTCGAACTCGATACCGTTTTGATGCAAGCTAACAGGCAGGTCGGCGCAATCGGCGCAGCCGAATGTCACCAGCTTCGAAAGGCCTAGGCGCCGCGCGTTGCCTCGCGCAATGCCCACCGCCTGGGAGTCGATGTCGAAACCGAACAGCTGCGGTGTATCTTCCAGGCCTCGCTCAAAACGCTCATCGGCGTCCGCCAATAGGTCATCGAAACCATCTGCGTCAAAATCAGCACAACCCTCAAAACCCCAGTAATCGCGGGAAAGACCCGGGGCGCGATCGGCTGCCATCATGGCTGCTTCCAGAACCAGCGTTCCGCTGCCGCAGGCAGGATCGACAAACACCGGCGCTTCCACCAAACCATCAGCTCCGGCACATTCCGCTTTGGCACGACGTAAGGCAGGAGCTGCTACGCGATCCCATCCGCCCCATACCAGCATGCCGGCGGCAAGCGCTTCCTTTAAAGGAGCCTCTACATTTTCGCCAGGCACGCGATAGCCCCTGCGATGTAACGATTCGCCGGCATAATCGATAGAAACAGTTGCCTTCTTGCCGTGAATCGACACCCAAATGGGCACGTCAGGGCGCTGAGGCTGGACATCAGGGCGCTTACCTCGCGCCTCGCGTAAACAGTCGCATACGGCATCCTTCACCTTCAGCCCTGCAAACTGAGTGTTGCGCAAAGCATCATTGGTGCCACGCGCCGTAACCGCAATAGTAGCGCCGTCACCAACTACCGTCGCCCAAGGCAATGCCTTTACGCCCTCATAAAGCGCCTCGGCACTATAAGCCTCAACGCGACCCATAACGCGCAGAACACGCGAAGCGATGCGCGACCACAGGCACGCACGATAGCCTTCCACCTTCGTTCCGAAGAACGCGACACCGCCCTTCAGGGGGCGCACGCTTTGGGCGCGCAGACGCTTCAACTCGTCGGCAAGAATATGTTCAAACCCCTGAGGGCATGTAGCGAAGAATTCAAGTTGATCGTTTGCCATAGGGGCTCCTCCGTTATCGGCGATGGTTGCTGAAAAATAGCCAAAAGGCAGCCAAAACAGGACAGTTTCTTTTGGCTGCTGATCTGGAACACATTCTAAGGTGTCCAAAAGGGACTGTCCCTCTTAGACGCCCAACAACGCAAAAACGCCCGAAAGGGCGTTAATAAGAATCAGGGCATACGCCAGTAAGTTAGCGAGCGGAATTCTGACGAGTGCGGGAAGATTGAAAGGCCCATGAGTGCAGGCCTTCGCGCCACCCCATGGGCCTTGAAATTTTCCTGTGCCGTCAGAATCCCGCGCAGCATCATTGCATTTCATGAGTTCTGCGCCGTTCGGCAGAACAACGCAGAACGTTTAGTCTTCCAGATAGTCTTTCAGCTTCTGCGACCTGGAGGGATGACGCAGCTTGGCAAGCGTCTTCGACTCGATTTGACGAATACGCTCACGTGTTACGCCAAATTCGCGACCGACTTCCTCGAGCGTACGAGGATGCCCGTCTTCCAGGCCGAAACGCAGGGAAATAACCTTGCGCTCACGTTCGGCCAAGCCTTCCAGCGTTTTGGAAAGCTGTTCCTGCAGCATACTGAAGGATGCCGCATCAGGAGGAACGATTGCTGCATCGTCTTCGATGAAGTCGCCCAGCTGAGAATCTTCTTCTTCACCGATAGGAGTTTCGAGCGAAACCGGTTCCTGGCTGATTTTCTGGATTTCACGAACACGCTCGGGGGTAAGGCCCATTTCCTCAGCGATTTCTTCAGGAGTAGGTTCGCGACCCAGCGACTGCAGCAGCTGACGCTGAATACGAACGAGCTTGTTGATGGTTTCGACCATATGAACAGGAATACGGATGGTACGAGCCTGGTCAGCAATAGCGCGCGTGATTGCCTGGCGAATCCACCACGTAGCATACGTGGAGAACTTAAAGCCCTTGGTGTAGTCGAACTTCTCAACTGCGCGGATAAGACCCAGGTTGCCTTCCTGAATGAGGTCGAGGAACAGCATGCCGCGACCAACGTAGCGCTTTGCAATAGAAACAACCAAGCGGAGATTTGCCTCGATGAGCTGCTGCTTGGCATCGATACCCACCTGCTCTACACGGGTAAGGCGGCGACGCTCGCGGCGCTCAAGCTCGATGCCCTCTTCTTCGGCCTTTTCCAATTCAGCGGTAGCGGCGACGCCTGCTTCAATCTTCATAGCAAGGTCGATTTCTTCCGCTGCAGTAAGCAGGGAAACCTTGCCGATTTCTTTCAGGTACATACGCACCGGGTCACCCGTAAGCAGGGCAACGGAAGAATCGGCGGAAGACTTACGCGTGCTGCGCTTGCGCGTGCTTTTGCTCTTATGGGAAACCTTGGGGACCGTGATTTCAGCAGCCGCCTTCAGCTCTTCTTCAGGCACGCCTTCAAGCAGGCTTTCATCGGTAAGATCAGAAGCCTTTACATCATGATGGTCGTCGTGCAGATCAGTGGGCTCAACGTCGGACTCCAAAATGTTTTCGGTGTCGTCTTCCTCGAGATCATGGGCCTCTGCCGCTTCGGCTTCGACCGCCTTCTTCTTGGAAGCTGCGGCGCTTTTAGCCTTTGCCGTTTCCTTCTTGGGAGCCGCCTTCTTGGCTGGCGCTTTCTTGGCCGTACTCTTCGTCGTCTTTTCCTTGGATTCAGACTGTTGTGAGGAAGCCTTTGCCACGTCGTTTCCTTCCCACGCTTCTACAAAATCAGGCTAGAGCCTGTTGAAAACATCATGCCATTATAACGCCAATGGCGCTTTATAGATACCCTCAAGTTTACGTATTGGTTTATAGGGCCCACAGCCTTCGGAATCGGTTGCAGGGAACGCCGATTATAGAAGGTTAACAGGATCGATGTCGATCGAAACGCGCACATCATGGTGCGGTTTCCTCTCGCGGAAATAAGAGGCGAAGCATTCCGCAATGTTTCCCTTTAGCGGCGCCTTCACCACAACATGGTAGCGCCAAGACCCCTTCAATCGCTCAAGAACACATGGTGTGGGCGGCAAAACCAGCCAACCGGCACCCTTGCCAGCCACTAGCTGTGAAAGATCGTGATACAGGCCCTTCGCTACGGTTCGCACAGCATCTTCGTTGCAGCCCCACACCAAGACATTGGCAAGACGAACATAGGGCGGATAGCCCAATCCCTCGCGCAGCTCCAATTCCTCCGCCAAAAACCGCTCACGGTCGTAAGAGGCGGCAGCACGGATTGCGACATCGCATGCGCTGTAGGTTTGCACCACCACTCGCCCTGGTTTCTCCGCACGACCAGCGCGTCCCGCCACCTGTTCAATAAGATCAAAGGTGCGCTCTGAACTGCGAAAATCAGGCAGCTTCAGCATGGTATCGGCATTAATGACACCTACCAGGGTTACATCATCGAAATCGAGCCCTTTGGCTATCATCTGCGTACCAAGAAGCACTGCGGCGCCTGGAGCCGCAAAACGTTCCAGCAAGCGCTGATGGTCGCCCTTCCTTGCAGTCGTGTCGGCATCCATGCGAATGATGCGACATTCGCGATCGGCAACAAGCGACGAAAGCTCACTTTCAACGCGCTGGGTTCCGGCACCAAAACGCTTTAAGTAGGGGCTTCCGCATTCGGGGCACACCGCAGGCACTGGACGCGTAGCACCACAATGGTGACACACCAGCTTCGCGGCACGCTCGTGGTACGTAAGCGACGTTGAGCATGAATCGCATTCAGGCACGAACCCGCAATCGCGACACAGCAAAAACTGGGCAAATCCGCGCTGATTAAGCAGCAGGACAGCTTTCTCGCCTTTGTCCAGCACTTCGAAAAGAGCGTTCTGAAGATCACGAGAGAACATGGAGCGATTACCTCCGCCGAACTCGCGCGCCATGTCTACCACATTGATATCCGGCAGCGGTTTTCCGTTGGCGCGACCAGGCATCTCAACACGGGTCCACGAAGGCTCCACCGCGCATCGATGCAACGCCTCGAGCGATGGCGTCGCAGAACCGAGCACCAGTACGGCGCCATGCGAGCGGACCATCCACTCAGCCACATCGCGGGTCACATAGCGCGGAGCCTGATCCTGTTTGTAGCTGGATTCGTGTTCTTCGTCGATGATGACAATACCCACGTTTTCCATGGGGGCGAACAACGCACTGCGGGCGCCTACCACCACACGGGTACGTCCTTCGCGGATAAGATCCCACTGGTCGAAGCGCTCACCCTGCGACATGCGGGAATGCAACACCGCCACTGTGTCGCCGAAACGACCGCGAAAGCGCGCAACCGTTTGCGGCGTCAGTGAAATCTCAGGAACCAGCACTATCGCGCCACGACCCTGCTCGAGTTCATTTTCGATGGCGCGCAAATACACCTCGGTCTTGCCCGATCCGGTAACGCCATCAACCAGCACCACATGCCCGTCTTGTTTCGCGGAGGCCCAGGTTATAGCGGCAAGCGCTTCTTCCTGATGAGGAGTAAGCACAGGCCGTTCCCCCGCCCTCTTGGAAAATGCGGCGCTCGGCTGGTCGCATTCGCGCATGCGCCGGCGATGCTCAATGCGAATAACGCCCTTCTTTTCAAGCGATTTCAACGTGGCAGAAACCGATCCATATTCAGCCGTAAGTTCCGCAACGCGCAAATCGCCCTGCTTGAGCGCCTGCAGCACGAGCTCCTGCTTAACGGCACCCTTGCGCGGCTTGAATTCATCTGCCCCAGAAGTGCGCGTCACCCAACGCTCGTCGACCTCGGAAACCATAGGTCGCGTCACCTGCCAGGTACCGTTGATGCGCTCCATACGCGGCACGCCGCCAGGCGGCATGAACAGGCGTATGCAAGAAGAAAACGGTGCAAGGTAACGATCCGCCAAGAACTGCGCACATTGAGCGCCGATTTCGGTGAAACAAGGTTTGCCCAACACCTCTTCTACGGCTTTGAGCTTCGAAAAATCCAGGCCACTGGGGGCATCTGCGCCCAGGCTAACCACAAAGCCCACAGCTTTGCGCCCACCAAAGGGAACCAGCACAGCACAACCGACTTTAACGGACGAGCACAATGACGCAGCACAAGAATCAGACGCTTTTTCCTTGGAACCCCCCTGTGAGACATTGGCGGCAGGAAGCATCTCGACGCCAAAGCCGCTTACTCCCGCCTCATGGCCCGCCTGCATCAAGCCTGCGGTGGATAGGTGGCTGGGCGATGCCTGCATTGGATCTTCAGCGAGCAAATCATCAAACGATGCCTGCATCGCCTTTTTCGCAGGCATCTTGGCAGAGGACTTCGCAGCCGCTAGCTGCGTCTGCTCTTCGGCAGTTTCGAGCACCACATAGGTAAAGGGTGTTTCGAGTGCCGCAGTTGGTATGTCGAGAATCACAGAGGCAAATTTCATGTTGAAGAGTATAAGGGGCAGCAATCAACTTCCCAAGCAAACCGGCCAAGCGCAACCAAACCTCCAGCACTGCGCCGAGCGCCAAAGCAAATAAAGCACTCCGAGAAATGCCCAGAAAGCTAGATCACATACTCGACGTTCCAGTTCGGCTTCATGCCGAACACATCGAATACATGGTCGCGGCATCATCACACAAAAAAGCCCCGTCGAAACGGGGCTTACAACCGTTGATTCGGTTTGAGGATAACGCTTTACGCGATGCTGATTCGGTTTAACGAAGGCGCTTTACGCGATGCCGCACGCTGCCTTCAGCTCTTCGGCCTTGTCGGTCTTTTCCCAAGTGAATTCAGGAAGCTCGCGGCCAAAGTGGCCGTATGCCGCGGTTTTGCGGTAGATAGGACGGCGCAAATCGAGCTCGTCGATGATGGCACCAGGACGCAGGTCAAACACTTTGCTTACCGCTGCCTCGATGTCGGATGAGGAAACGATGCCCGTGCCAAACGTATCGACCATTACAGAAACAGGGCGCGCAACACCAATGGCATAGGCAATCTGAACCTCGCAACGCGTTGCCAAACCGGCAGCAACCACATTCTTGGCAACCCAACGAGCAGCATAGGCGCCCGAGCGGTCTACCTTGGTGCAGTCCTTGCCCGAAAAGGCGCCGCCACCGTGACGCCCCATACCGCCATAGGTGTCAACGATGATCTTGCGGCCAGTAAGACCCGCATCGCCCATAGGGCCACCCACCACAAAACGACCGGTAGGGTTCACATACAGTTCCAGATCGTCTGCGACCGTTACCCCCTCGGCTTCAAACACGGGATCGATAACGTTACGCTTAAGTGCTTTGCGCAATTCGGTAGGATCGGTTTCCTCGGAGTGCTGAGTAGATATAACCACCTTTTCAACCTGGGTAGGAACGCCGTTGACGTAACGAACGCTAACCTGGGTCTTGCCGTCGGGACGCAGATTCGGCATGGTGCCATCTTTACGCACCTTCGAAAGACGCTCGGCCAAACGGCTGGCCAGATAATGCGGCAAAGGCATAAGGGTCTTTGTCTCGTTGCATGCATAACCGAACATCATGCCCTGATCGCCCGCACCGATTTGGTCATACGGATCAACAGCTTCACCGTTCTGCGTTTCCCAAGATTCGTCAACGCCTTGTGCAATATCGGGAGACTGCTCGTGGATGGTATTCAACACACCGCAGGTATCGCAGTCGAAACCGTACTTGGCGCGATCGTATCCAATTTCACGGAGCACCTCGCGGGCAATTCCCGGCACATCAACATAGGCCTGAGTGCGCACCTCGCCGGTAACCATGATAAGACCAGTGGTAGCCATGGTTTCCACCGCGCAGCGAACCTCTTTCGGGTTGGCGGGAATGCCGCCCGGAGCAACATAGCCTCCTGCTGCCAACTCGGTTTCCTTGGCGAGAATGGCATCGAGGATGGCATCGGAGACCTGGTCGCAGATCTTATCAGGGTGGCCTTCGGTTACCGATTCGCTCGTAAACAGGTACGAATGCTGTTCTTCTTGCATCTATCGTTTCCTTTCAGGAAAACAGGGGGCAGCCAAAGCTGCCTCCCCACAACTTTTCGATAGTACTATACCGTCCCTGTGCCCCCTGCTGCGCTGTCAACAGAAAACGCCAACAGGTTATGGGGGCAAGCGGACTATTTTTCTTGCGCCATTGGGTGACGGGTACGACCCAAACGCTCGAATTTCGTCATATCGGTTGCCGCCATTCCCTGAGTAGCATTGTGGCGTTTCTCGAACAAAGGATCGTCCGGGTCGTTCCAAATGCGCTCGGAAACCGGTTTCCATGCTGCAGCGGCATCCTTGGTTTTCGCACACAGCTCTTCGGCCGTTTCCTGTTCCTGAAGATCGGAAGAATGGGCACCTGCACGCTCGACCATTTCGGTCAGCTTGCCGCTGTTTTCCAGGATGGGACATGGGCGGAGCAGATTGTCGCTGAAAGGCTGCTCGTGGTAGTACTCCATAAAAATGGGCGACTGCAGTGCCTCAAGCAGGGAGACCTCACGAATGTTGGCATTGGAGTAATGCGCGAAAACGCACGGGTCAACGTCGCCCGCTGCATTGATGTGCAGATAGCGCCGTCCGCCAGCAATGCAGCCGCCCACAAATTCGCCGTCATTCTGGAAATCAAGCGTAAACAAGGGTTTCTTCTGACGCATTTCACGTACAAAGCGATACAGATGCTCACGCTGTTCGGGGCTAGCCATAAGATCGGGTGTAGACCCTGCACCTACCGGCATGAACGAGAAAATCCAAGCAAACAGCGCGCCTTGATCGATAAGGTAGTCGAAATACTCCTCCGAGGCAATCGATTCCGCATTCTGTGATGTGTAGCAACACGAAACACCAAAGGGCAAACCGTTTCGCTTAAGCAGCTGCATTGCCTTCTGCACTTTGGCGTACGTTCCCGCACCGCGACGACTGTCGGTTGCTTCTTCAAAGCCTTCGGCGCTGATGGCGGGAACAAAGTTCTTCACGCGAATCATATCCCGGCAGAACGCCTCGTCGATCAGTGTTCCATTGGTAAACGAAAGGAACACGCAATCGGGGTGCATCTCGCACAACTTGATGAGGTCCTTCTTGCGCACCAAAGGTTCACCACCCGTGTAGATATACACATGCGTGCCCAGCTCTTTACCTTGTTTGATAATGGAATCAATCTCTTCCAAGCTTAGATTCAACTTATTACCATATTCCGCTGCCCAGCAGCCCGTACAGTGCAGATTGCAAGCACTGGTAGGATCAAGGAGGATGGCCCAGGGGATATTGCATTCGTATTTATCGCGGTTGGCTTCCTGCACCGGCCATGCCATCAGGCTGCCATCGATGATGAGCGTTTTCACAAGATCGTCGCGTACTTCAGGGTTGGTATCGTTCATGATGTGCATGATCAGGCGATACCAGTTGCTTTGATCGTCGATTGCACCGCGAAATGCTGCTCGCTGGGATGCGAACAAGTCCTTTGGCGCTACTTTATCAATCAGGTCCATGATTTTTACGATGTTATGTTCAGGATCTGCCAGAAAGTAATCAACAGCTTTCTCGAAAGCCGCCCTCTTGATGTGGTCGGTTGCCTTCATCGTTACCCCTCTTCTTCACTAAATCCCATACGTTGCTTTTTCTACATTTGTAGATTATATTAGTTTCGAAGAGGGGCTCAATGCCCAAGAGGCAAAGACCTGTATCATAAGATACACATCGGCAATGATTGGGGATTATTTTTATGGCTACAATCGAGGCTAAAAAGGCTGATAGACGCGTTATTCGTACCCGAAGCGCCATACGCAAGGCCTTTACCGACCTGCTCGCCGAAACGGCCTACAACAAGATCACCATCACCGCACTTGCCAAGCGCGCCGATGTTGACCGAAAGACGTTCTACACCCACTACTCATCAGTGGACAATCTGCTCGAAGACGTAATTCGCATCCAGACCGAAAAAAGCTTGGAGGGGATCGATTTTCGTGACTTCTTTGCCGATCCCCCTGCCTGCACCAAACGACTCCTGACCGCCATCGAAGCTTCACTGCCCTTCACCCGCGAGCAGCTGCGCACAGTTGCCGAGCATGTGCCCCTCGACGAGTACCTCACCTATTGGACGGCGGCCGCAAAAGAGCACATTCACAAGGAGGCAGGATTGCTTCCCGCCGTAGCTGAACGCAACCTCGATATCATGCTTGAATTCTATCTAGGCGGCGTCCTAAACGCCTATCTGTATTGGCTCCGTAACTGCCACGACATGCCCCTCGATGAATTACTGGCACTAATATCGGACAACGTGGCATATGGCCTTCCCGGCGCCCTTGCCCGCCGAGCCAAAGCTCAACGCTAAAACCAAATCCGGAAACCAGCCTCCAGGATCTCCCTTTCACCTCCTGGAGGCGATTGCCTTTTGGGCATCATATTCCCGCATTTTTCCCGCAGCAAGGCACAGACACCCTGCCTAACGGGTACACTTTCGCTGAAACCAACGCGAAAGGAAGCTCCATGAAAAGCAATGCCGAGCTAACCGAAGAATACTTTGCTTGCGCCGAAAAGCTCGGCGGTGATATCGCCGGCCGCCGAAGCGCGTACGAATACATGAAAAACTCCACCGCCATCGTGCATGAAAAGGTGGTTGCTTCTTCATTCATCCCCCGACTCTACAACGATGAGAGCTGGGAAGCGTTGCGCTCCATCGCCGAGACAACGCATCGAATCTTGTGCAAAGTCATCGAGCATTACCGCGAAACACCTGAATACCGCGACGTGTTCACCCTCGATGAGCGTCTGCGCGAACTGGTGCTTCTGCCTCGCGGTTACGCCGATCCTCTGCCTTTCGCCCGCATCGACGTATTCCTGAACGAAGATGACCTCAGCTGCGGATTCTGCGAGTTCAACGGCGATGGATCTGCAGGCATGAACGAGAACCGCGAGATCACCAACAGCATCGACCAAACGGAAACGTTCAAGCTTTTCTCCCAGAAACACCCCCTTGAGGCCTGCGAGCTCTTCGATTCGTGGGTACGGGAGTTCATTCGCATCTTCGAGCATTCAAAGCACTTTGTTCCCGGTGCCCGATTTGCCATCTGCGATTACCTTGAGTGTGGCGTAGTTGACGAGTTCAAGGTGTTCTCCTCCTTCTTCTCACGCTACGGCTACGAATGTATCGTGTGCGACGTGCGCGATCTGAAGTTCGACGGCGGCGCCCTGTACGATGACAACGGGCTACCCATTCATGCCATTTGGCGCCGCAGCGTAACAAACGACGTGCTTGATCATTGGGATGAGTCGCAAGACCTTATCGAAGCGGTGCGCCACGAAGCCGTAGCCCTGATTGGAAGCTTTGCCGGCCATCTGGTTCACGACAAGCAGATTTTCGAAGTACTGCGCCACCCCAAAACCAAAGCAATTCTAACTCCCGAGGAAAACGAATTCGTAGAGCGTCATGTTCCCCGCACCCTTTTCCTCGACGAAAAGGAAATCGATCTCGACGAAGTACGCACCAATAAGAACGCCTGGATCATCAAACCCACCGACAATTACGGCGCTAAAGATGTATATGCTGGCGTTTCCTCTACCCAGGAAGAATGGGGGGATCTTATTGCCCGATTCGCAAACGGGGCATCAGGCGCGCCTTTCATTGTCCAGACGTACCTCACCCCGTACAAAACCCACACCCTGCCTCCCGATGAGGATATTGAGAATCTGACCGATGACGAAGTTGATCGAACGGGCGCCCTGTACAACAACCTCAGCGGCCTGTACCTGTACAACGGACATTTTCAAGGTATTTTCTCTCGCTTAGGACCCTTCCCCACCATTAGCAAAGACCTGAAGGGCATCACTGCCGCTACCATTCGCGTTCGAGGGTAGCGCCGTGAGTATCATGCGTCGCGCACTTGCCCCTCTTCTTACGCTCGCAACGAGCATAGCCCTGGCCTACACCCTGTTCGGATTAGGATTCGTTGTCTGCACCACCCCGCAGGCTACCGCTGCCATTGGCGGCACCTTCTCTGGCTGGGAGAATTCGGTGTTCCCCGAAGAAGACATGGCGGCCATCGCTGAGGCAACGCGCGCTTTCTCCATCGAAGGAGCGCCAATCGACGAACTCTCCGACGCCATTCGTTCAGCGCTCGAGAACTCGAATCCCCAACTTGCCGAAGCGTTTGCCGCCAGCGGACTTGATATCGCCGCAAACCAAGGCAAAGCCGCTTCGGTGGCGGATGCGCTTTCCGATCGCTACACCCTGCCGCAAAATGCGCTTTCCCACTTGCAAGACTGCACGCCCATCTTTACCACGGGCCGCATTTCGGTGGGAGTTGTGGGGGGATTTGCCCTTGTGGGACTTATAGCGCTGGGATTCCTGGCGGGACGCAAGGGGGCAGGACGGGCAATGCAGCTAGGCGCAGCCCTAGTCGCTGCAACACTGTTGGCTCTAGCCGCATGGGCGATCACCGATTTTGATGGCCTCTTCACCTGGATGCATCAGATGCTGTTTTCGCAGGGGAACTGGACATTCAGCGCAAGCTCGCTTTTGATCCAGCTGTTCCCTGAGGCGTTCTGGGCAGCTATGGCGGCGCTGTGGGTCATCTGCAGCCTTATCTGCGCCGCTCTATGCGGGCTTCTCGGGAAGGTTATCGCGCACTAGTCGGGAATAAGGGGACAGGTTCCGTTTTTCCAACTAGGTACAATCGACAAAGGAAGAGCCTTGTTTGCGCAATCTCCCGCAAACAAGGCTCTTCCTCTTAGGTGGGAAATGGGGCATGCCCCCCCTATTCCCAGCTTCCCCCTCAGCCCCGCTCGGCTATGCCAGGCGGCTCTGAAGCTCTTTCGCAGCCGCAGCCTTGTCGAAGTTGCCGCCCGTTTTCTGGGTGAGAGCGCCCATCACGCGGCCCATTTCTTTCTTGGTAGTTGCGCCGGTTTCAGCAAGAACTTCACCAATCAAGGCCGAAAGCTCTTCGCCGCTCACTTGCTTCGGAAGATACTCCTCCAGAATCTTCACCTGTTCGGCAAGCGTATCGGTACGCTCCTGATCGTTGCCAGCCTTGATAGAACCGTCAAGGGTTTCCTTCGTCTGCTTGATGGTGCGCTTCAACATGGCGTCAACGTCGGCATCAGTAATCTCGCGACGCTCGTTTACCTCGATATTCTTAATCTCGCCCAGAACCTGGCGAAGGATGGCCAAGCGAACCTTGTCCTTTGCCTTCATGGCGGTTTTGATCTCATCACGCAATTCCTGGTAGTTCATAAGTTCCTCCTTTGTTTACCGTCCCCATTATACGCGCGGGACAAAACAAGCATCAGGAATCACTGAGCCCTTACTTTAGAGGAGTACAATCACCTAACCGAATGCAAGTGCACGAGCACATCAAAGAAAGGAACCCCCTATGAGCTTGGCTGATCGTTGGATCACGCTCTTCAACAAACCCATTCCCAACGTCATTCTCCGTCTGGTGGTGCTGTTCGGCGGGTTTCTTTCCATGGCCATGTCTATTGCGCTAATGCGAACAACCGGCCTGGGAAACTCCCCTATCTCATGTATTCCCGCAACGCTTTCTTACCTTGTGCCGCTAACCCTTGGCACTATTACCTTCATCATGAACACCTGCTTTCTGATTGTGCAGGCAATTCTGCTTCGCCGTGACTTCAATCCCGTACAGCTCCTGCAAATACCTTTCACGTTCGTATTTGCCCTGATGATCGACCAGCTTCTACCTTTCTGCGAAACACTGCCCATGCAATACTACCCCGAACAATTAGGGTGGAACATCTTGGGTTGCTTCCTACTTGCCATGGGAGTGTTCCTGCAGGTCAAGGCAAGCTTTATCACCCTGCCTGGAGAAGGCATAGTTCTTGCCATCGCCAAAGCGGCGAAAAAGCCCTTCCCTAAATGTAAGATCGCATTCGACAGCTCCATGGTTGTGGTTTCCGTTGCCATATCCTTCATAGGTCTGGGGTATCTCCAGGGCGTTCGCGAAGGCACCATCATCACCGCCCTTGCCTCAGGAACCATTGTTGCCCTTATCGGCAAACTACTTCCCCACTTCGACCGCTTCTGCCCCGTTGAAGGCCACATCAGCTTCATCATCAACGTGCCCATGAACAGTAACGAGCAACCGAGCGCCCCAGAAAACGAAGGCCAGCCACCTCTGGTTATCGCAATCGAGCGCCAATACGGCTCGGGCGGACGCGAAATCGGCGCCTTGGTAGGCAGGGAGCTTGGCATACCCTCGTTCGATCACACGCTCATCGACCTCACCGCGCAGGAATCCGGCTTTCCGCCTGTATATGTTAAACAGCACGAGCAAGAGGTGCGCCGCGGCTTGCTATACAACCTCTACATGCAGAACTACCGCAGCGTTGGCGCTGAGCCGGAGCAGATGGACGACATGTGGCTTGCGCAAGCACGTGCTATCACCAAACTGGCAGACGAGGGATCCTGCGTTATCGTAGGGCGTTGCGCTGGCGCCATCCTGCGGGGCCGAAAGAACGTGCTTACCGTGTTCGTTCATGCCCCACTGGAAATTCGCATCAACCACGTTATGGATCGCGATGGCCTCAATGCAAAAGAAGCAGAAGCGCGCATCAAAACCATCGACCGCGAGCGCGCCGAACATAGCCTCAGCTTTGCAAACGCAACGTGGGGCGCCGCCGAAACCCACCATCTTGTATTGGATTCATCGATCCAGAGCCCAAGGGATGCGGCAAAACTCATTGCCAACCTTGCGAAAAAAGCGTTCCCCGAAGCACCCCTTTCGCCCTGCCCCAAAAAGCCTGGGAGGAAGAGTTAGCAAAACAGGTCTTCCCCGCGCAAGGGTGACACGGTACACGCTGCTGCTTACGTGGCGCGACGAATGCGCACCTCCTCCGCGCACTGACGCCAGGGCGAGGAAATGGCGCCTGTCCCTATTCTCCCAACACATTTCCTCTATGTTTGAGGACTAGGATAAACGGTATCCCATCTATTTGCATATGCCGCAGCGCCCACTTCTGTGGGCTTTTCTGCGTGAAAGGAGACCTGTGAGATTCACCCAAGCTTGGCACTCATTTTTCGATCGATCGGCCCCCAATGTCGTGCTCCGACTAATTGTTATGCTTGCAGGCGTCGCCATCACATCAGCGTCAGTGGCGCTCACACGCGCAACCGGGCTCGGAACCTCGCCGGTATCGTGTTTCCCTGCCACGCTTTCATATCTCACCCCTCTCACCATCGGCACGTGGACCTTTATCATGAACGTCGTATTCGTGCTGATCCAAATCGCCCTGCTGCGTCGCGACTTCAACCCCGTGCAGCTGCTGCAGATACCCTACGTTTTCGTATTCTCGGCACTCATCGATGCATTCGTGCCTCTCTGCGAGCTCATCCCCATGGGAAACTACGCGCTGCAAATCACCTGGAGCGTTGTCGGCTGCTTCATGACAGCATTCGGCGTATTTCTGCAGGTAAAGGCAAGTTTCCTTACCCTACCCGGGGAAGGCATCAATTTGGCTATATCGCGCGTTACCAAAATCGCATTCCCCAAGGTTAAAGTTGCTTTCGACTGCACCAATGTGGTAGTTGCTGCCGCGGTTTCGCTAGCATGCTCCGGCGCTTTGTACGGCGTTCGCGAAGGCACCATCCTGGCAGCGTTGGCGGTGGGCAGCATCGTGGCATTGTTCAACAAGCTGCTGCCTCGGTTTGAGCGTTTTTGCCCTACACGCGGGCACATCACCCTCACTGCAGCCACCATGCCAGCCCCCGATGAAAGCGCATCCCCCTCTTCCGAAGAAGGCGACAACACACCACTTGTCATTACTATTTCCCGCCAGTTTGGCTCGGGTGGACGCGAAATCGGGCAAGCTCTAGGGAAAAAGCTCGGCATCCCCGTTTTCGACGAAACGCTTATCGAGCTCACCGCGCAGGAGGCAGGCCTCACTTCCGCCTACGTCCGCAAACACGAGCAGGAAGTTCGCAAAGGAGTGCTGTACAACCTCTACATGCAGAACTATCAGAGCATCGGTGTGGAACCCAGCCAGCTTGACGATCTGTGGTTGGCCCAAGCCCACACAATCACAAAGCTCGCAAATCAAGGAAGCTGCGTTGTCGTTGGCCGCTGCGCAAACGCGATCTTGAAAGAGCGCCCCTGCACCTTCAACGTATTCATTCACGCACCGCTTGTACCTCGCATCGGCCGCGTCATGGAACGCGAAAACATCGACCATATGGAAGCCGCCGCCACAATCGAACGCATCGATGCCGAACGAGCCGAGCACTGCAAGCACTTCACTGACACCATTTGGGGCAAGGCGGATGCCTACCACCTCTCGCTCGATTCTTCGTTCGAACCAAGCGAAGAAAACGCCACAATCATCGCCAGCCTGGCTCGCGCCGCTTTTCCCGAAGCACCACTTTCACCCTGCCCCGAAAAACCAAAAGGAAAGAGCTAGAGAAACGCACCTCCTCCGCGCACGGGCAGCGCGATAGGAAAATGGGACCTGTTCCTATTTTCCCATTCTGCTTTTCGGCATGCGGACGGCTCTTCGTTTATCATTTAGACCATACGACTTGAAAGGAAATGAGCTTGATGACAGACCAGTCTAAGCCTGTTCGCGTTCGATTCGCACCCTCGCCCACCGGCGAGCTGCACATCGGCGGAGCGCGCACCGCTATCTATAACTGGGCGTTTGCCCGCGCCATGGGCGGCACCTTCATTCTCCGCATCGAAGACACCGACCCTGAGCGTTCCACCGAGGAAAACAAGCAGGTTATCCTGCGTTCGATAAAGTGGCTCGGCCTAGATTGGGATGAAGGTCCCGAAGTTGGCGGCGAGTTTGGCCCCTACCTGCAAACCGAACGCTTCGATACCTACAAGGCCGCTCTTGAAAAGCTGAAGGAAAAAGGCGCCGTATATCCCTGCTTCTGCACCCAAGAAGAAATCGCCGCAAAGCGCGCTGAAGCCGAAAAGACCGAAGGCGGTTACTCCGGGTACGACCGCACCTGTCGCGGCATCAGCCCCGAAGAAGCACAACGCCGCATCGATGCAGGCGAACCCCATGTATGGCGCCTCAAGGTTCCCGAGAACCACGGCCCCATCGAATTCGACGATGCCGTATACGGCCATATGTCTTTCCCTGCCGACGTTATGGACGACATGATCCTGGTTCGCACCGACGGCACGCCCACCTACAACTTCGCGGTAGTGTGCGACGACGCAAACATGCAGATCAGCCATGTTGTCCGCGGCGACGATCATCTTTCCAACACCCCACGTCAGATTCTTATCTACGAAGCTTTGGGCTACGACATTCCCGTATTCGCCCATCTTTCCATGATCTTGGGTGCCGATGGCCGCAAGCTCTCCAAACGCCGTAACGCCACTTCGGTTGAACAGTACAAGGAAATGGGCTACCTGCCCGACACCCTGGTGAATTTCCTCGCACTTCTGGGATGGTCGCTTGACGGAGAAACCACCATCATCCCGCGCGACGTACTGTGCCGTGAGTTCAGCCTCGATCGCATCACGCGCAAGGATGCCATTCTCGATGAAACCAAGCTCGACTGGATGAACGGCGAGTACATCAAGAATATGGGCGCTGCTGCATGGGTTGACGCCACCGCACCCTTCCTGATCGCCGCCGGCCTCACCACCGAAGAAGAGGTTGCTGCCAAGCATGACTGGTTCGAAAAGCTCTATCCTCTTGTTGCCGAGCGCATGAAGCGCTTCACTGAGGCGCCGGAAAAGCTGGCATTCATCTTCGACGGCCCCAAGGTTACGCTCGACGAGAAGTCGGTTAAGAAGAACCTGCTGAAAGAAGGCTGCCGCGCTGACGAGGTTCTCGCAGAGGTACGTGCAATCCTGGCTGACGAGTCCATTGAATGGGCGTGCGACCCGCTGCAAGACGCTTGTCGTGAACTCACCGAAAAGCTCGACTTGAAGGCAAAGCTGGTATTCCAGCCCATCCGTGTTGCAGTCACCGGCTCTCAGGTTTCCCCGCCGCTGTTCGAGTCCATCGAACTGATGGATCGTGCCGATGTGGTTGCCCGCCTCGACTACACCATCAACGAGGTATTTGGTGCCTAAGGGCCCAGAACAAATCTGCACATCCAGCGATGGCAACAACAAAACGGCTATCGCTGGATTTGCGATGCCCGAAAGTGAACATCCTTCGCTTTCGGGCATCGATCTTTCGCAGCTCTCGGAAGAAGAGCTGATCGACGCCATAGCGTCGGCTCACGAAAAGGAGCTCGCGCTGGAATCCAATGACAAAAGCGATGCAGAAAGCCCCTTTGAAAACGAGACTGAAGCAGAAGAAGATATCGACCCTTTCCCCCGTGAGGAAGTTGTGGCTTTGGAATCGTGGTGTACCGCCCCGCATGGTTCAGGCTGCACGCGATGCCAGGCGGTATGCCCCACTGGCGCACTTTCCCTCGAAAACGGCACGCCGCACATCAACACTGAGCTTTGCACCCGTTGCGGCATGTGCGCAGGCATCTGCGACGCCTTCGCCTTTACCCGCATCACCCTCGAAGATCTTTTCACCCGCGCGAAACGCGAAGCAAAAGAAGAAGGCACCGTGTGCTTCACCTGCAACGACCACTTGTTTGATGGGGTTGCTCCACGCAGCAACGTTATTGCGCTTCCCTGCCTAGCCGCTGTTCCCCCCGAGTTTTGGGCGGCGCTTTTGGCAAACGATATTCCTGTCCAACTGTACCTAGACGAATCGTATTGCGAAAACTGCCCTGCAGCTGGCCCTATGGGACCTGCACTTTACGCCCATGCGCTCGACCAGGCACAAGACTGGACCGGCAAAGCCATCGAACGCGTAACCGAGCTTCCCGAACGCGAGTATCTTCTTGCAGCCTGGGCAAATGTCGATACCACCGACCGACGGGGTATGCTGGCAAAAATCGCAAAAGAAAGCATTGATGTTGCCGACGGATCGCATCGAAAGCGAATCGATGGCACCGTCGCCGATTTTCATGAGCAGCAGGAGCGCCTGCGCGCACAAGGTCGTATCAACGCCGAAGCGCTCATAGGCACACCACTTGCCCCTACCAAACACCCTTCGCCCCGTTTAGCCCTAATGGTAAAAGCTGCGCAAGCCATGCCCGAACGATCTGCATATATAGAACGCTATACTTCCGTCACTGATGCGCAGCAGTGCAGTGGATGCCAGGCCTGCATTGGAGCATGCCCCACAGGCGCTCGCTCCTTCAACGAAGCAACAGGTTTGCCCGATGTCAACTCATCGCTTTGCACTGCATGCGGTTGTTGCATAGGTACCTGCCCAATCGGCGCGTGCGATTTCCATTCAATCACCGCAAAGGCATACTGCGGATAAGGCAACGCCTCCGTAACTGTTTGCGCTCTCCTGCCCAGAGCGGCATACCATTCAGCATGTGTAAACAGCACCACCAGAAAGGTTGGCCATGCCTAGCACGCCTGATCCAGATTACTGGGGCAACCCTCCTCAAACGCCCCGTTCCAGCAATATTCCGCAACAGCCAATGCACCATGCATCGCCCGAACCACCCATGGGGGCTCGGTCCTCTATGTCGGCGCAAGACGGCGCAGCGCCCCAGCAGCAAGCACCGTTCACCCCTGCCAGCGGCAACGGAGCCGCGCAAACAGGCGCCAACTTCCAGCAGGTTCCCCAAGGGAGCTCCATCCCTCCTGCTCCCGCTGCCCCACCGGCGCCGATCCGTCCCGAAAAGAAGAATACGGGCATTATCGTTGCGATTGCGATCATTGCCGCTTTGCTCGTCGGGATGGGCGGCTGCGCAGCATGCACCGCAGTGCTGTCAGCAACGCTCGACGATGCAGATGATGCTCGGCACGCACAAAGCGACTTCAATCAGCAATATCAGAACCACAACATGCCCATAAACGAGCAAGAGCTCCTAAACAGGGAAACCCGAACGGACTTCGGCCTTGTAGGCAGCACTGCCCTCGATAGCGCTGAGCTCGATTCCGTTCAATCGAGCTACTTCGACAACACCAGTAAAGCCCCCGACGCAAACGGCATGTATGCTGCAGGGATATACCGCGTGGGCACCGATATTCCCGCTGGAAATTATTGGTTTTCCGGCAATAAATCCAGCCTCTCCACCTTTTATATCCTTCAGCCAACCTCTGCGGGAGCCTCCACCTACGACACCGTGCACATCAATAGCTACTACGGCCACAATCTCATGGACTTACGCGAAGGCGAAGTGTTCATTCTCGACAATGAGGGCACTATGCTCCCCCTCGATCAAATGACCAAAACGTTCACGCCGCCCTACGGCAGCGGAGTTTACCGCGTTGGCATCGATATCCCCGAGGGCACCTACCAACTCGTAGTGGGAGATGGAGCTAACGATTACAGCTCTTGCTCCGTAATGATCGATTTAAATTATGACGAGAATTCAAGCTACCTGTACCGAAACTACTTCATCAAGGGAGATAAACCCGACACCATCACGCTAGAAGCCGGCACCTACGTCGAGCTCTACAACATGCAGATGAAGCCCACTGGATTGGCGTAGTCTCCGCAAGGCTTTTTCATGCTCTTTGAAAGCAAAACCGGGATGAGCCATCCGTAAGCCTCATCCCGGTTTTTTGTTAGTCTCTATCGCCTTGACCCTCGACGCCCCACATAGTTGGTAACGCCCAAGCTCTGAGCGCGCGTACTACGAGAAGTCGATCGACGCGAACTGGAACCTGCCGTCGAAGAGCCCTTGCGCGAAGAGTGGGCAGAAGGTCCCGAGGCCGCCAAGGAAGGACTGCTTCGCGGAGCTTCACCACGTCCCGACGCTGGGCGCTCCCCGCTTTCCTTCCCTTCTTCCACCACTTTCTGCAGATAGGCAAGCACGTTGGTCAGCATGCCCGCGTCACCTGCCTCCTCTTCTTTGCCATAGCCAGGGACCACGACACGCAGAGGAACTGCCATCTTTTTCTTGTCGGCCAAGTAGCGACCTGCCTTACGGCGCAAGCTCGAAGCCTGCGATTTCGTCAGCGCAAACGGCTCCACGGTAAGTTTGCCCGCCGAAACGGAGATAAGCTTGATACCATGCTCGTTGGCAAACGCCTTAAGGCGTGCTTTCTCGAACTGGTTGACGGAGGCCTGAGGCATCTCGGGATGCTTTGCCAACAATTCTTCGTAAATATCATTTACCGCATCGATGGTATCGGCGCTGGCGATCTTTCGGTAGTACAACACGCGCTCATCAGCGTCGGGCAGGTATTCCTCGGGGAAATACGTGTGGTCGGGCACGTTCACCACAATATCCGACAGTGCAGGCGGCAAGAACTCCTTAGCCGAAGAATTGCCCTCACGCGCATTGTTCACCGCCGTAGACAGCATTTGAGCAAACAGATCGAAACCTACCGCCGACATATTGCCGCTCTGCTCGGCACCCAACAGGCTGCCGGCCCCGCGGATTTCCAGGTCGCGCATAGCCACGCGCATGCCGCTTCCCAAATCGGTGTGCTCACCAAGCGCCGTGAGGCGCGCCACCGCTTCTTCAGTGAGCGGGATATTGTCGGGGAACAAGAAATACGCATACGCCTGAGTGGAAGAACGCCCGACGCGACCTTTCAACTGGTACATCTGAGCTAGCCCCAAGCGCTGAGAGTCTTCAATGATGAGCGTGTTGGTGTGAGGGTTGTCGATGCCCGATTCGATGATAGTGGTAGCTACCAATACATCAAGTTCGCCAGCCGCGAAGTTTTCCATAACGTCTTCCAGCTGCTCTTTAGTCATCTTGCCATGGGCAACGCCAACACGTGCTTCACCTGCGGCGGCTTGCACGCGCTTCACCGCCTCATCGATGGAGCGTACGCGATTGCTTACGTAGTAGATCTGCCCGCCACGGGCCATCTCTCGGCGTATGGCGTCGCTCACCACGTCGGGATCCCACTCGCCAACATGCACTTCCACCGGGCGTCTGTCGTCGGGCGGAGTCAGGATCAAACTCATGTCGCGCACGCCCGAAAGGCCCATTTGCATAGTACGCGGGATAGGGGTCGCAGAAAGCGTAAGTACATCGATCGATTCACGCATGTTCTTCAGCTGCTCTTTATGGGCAACACCAAAGCGCTGTTCCTCATCAATAATGACGAGGCCCAGATCATGCGGATTGACATCGCGTGAAAGGAGGCGATGCGTCCCAACCAACACCGAAACCGTTCCCTCTGAAAAATCAGCCAGAGCTTGCTTCTGCTGAGCTGGGGTACGGAAACGCGAAAGAACTTCCACCTTTACGCCAAAGGGCTCGAAACGATCTTTGAACGTAGAGTAGTGCTGCTGGGCCAGGATGGTGGTTGGGCACAACACCATAACCTGCTTGTTGTCCTGCGTTGCTTTGAAGGCAGCGCGTAACGCCACCTCGGTCTTGCCAAAGCCAACGTCTCCACAGACCAGACGGTCCATGGGGCGTGGGGATTGCATATCGGCCTTGATATCAGCAATGGCAGCTAACTGATCGGGTGTTTCTTGGTAGGGGAAGCTTTCCTCCATCTCGTGCTGCCAGGGAGTGTCTTCCCTATAGCGATACCCTTGGGTCGAAGCACGGCGCGTATACACATCAACCAGGTCAAACGCCAGCTGCTTGGTTGACTTGCGGGCCTTCGCCATGGCGCGGCTCCAGTCAGACGTGTTCAGACGCGTCAAGCGAGGCGACGATCCTTCCGGCCCCACATAGCGGGTAACACGGTCCAGCTGCTCTACCGGAACATACAGCTTATCGCCCTCGGCGTATTCCAGAAGCAGATAGTCTCGCTCGGACCCACCCACATCTTGGCGTACGATATCGCGAAAGAAGGCCACGCCATGAGCCGCATGCACTACGTAGTCGCCCGGCTTGAAAGGAAACGTGATCTCCGTCACATCGATGCGGCTCCGTTTGCGCGTAGCCATGGCACCTTGCGTGTCCGAAAGGGAGACGAGAGCCATCTTTGCCGCAGGGAAGATCATGCCAAGGGGAATATCTACATCGACGATGTTGACCTGACCTCGTTTGAGCTTAGGCGACGCATCCCCTACCACGTCAAGGACCTCGTTGATAGGAATTCCCAAATCAACCAAGGAAAGCTTCATTTCTTGACGAGCACGGAAATGAGGTACGGAAAAAACTACCGTAAAGCCCATCTCGGCCAAAGAGCGCAATCGGCCAAAGAGTTTCTCTGGATCGCCCGCCACATCAACACGCTTCACTACCAGCTCGCTATCAAGCTGCACGCCCACGCGCATGATAGAAACGTAAGTTGCACGCGGATTCGCGCCGAAATCAAGCTCATTGGGACCCATGTACAGATCCGATACGGGAATCGAAGTGCCTACACAGCGCTTTGAAAGCTCATCGTAAGCATGCAAAGCATCATCGACCAGCGAACGTGGCTCAATAAGCACCGTTAGGGCATCCGCGGACAGATAGTCGCCCACGGCCGCCGTTTTTTCCAGCAGATATGCCGCCATCAAGTCGGGCAGCTCATGAGAGTCGTCTTCGAGGCGCTCTAGCAATTCGCGTTGTGCTGCGTTTGTTTCCGCGCTCTTTGAAATGGCACGTTTAGCGCGAAGCAGCGCCGCATCCGTCTGGGCAAACTCGCGAACAGGAAAAATATCAACCTGCTTCAGCGAGGAAATGGTCTGCCCTGTTGAAGGAAGGAACCGACGAATCTCGTCTAATTCATCGCCAAAGAAATCGAGACGTACGGGATACGCAAGATTCCCGGGAAACACATCGATAGCACCACCCTGCACGCTAAACGTACCAGGGCCATCAAGCTTTCCGCTGTTTTCGTAGCCCATAGATACCAGGCAATGCTCCAAATCCTCGAAACAGGCAATGCCACGCTGGGGTTCCTCTGAAAGGTCGGATCCCGCCACCAGAACAAGGGGGCGCGCCACTTCTTCTTTAGCGGGAGCAATGCGACGCAGCAGGGCTCGAGCCGAAGCAACCACAACAGCGGGCTTTCCCTGCTGAAGCGACCAAAGGGCTTCGAGCCTACGGCCATGAAGGCGCGGCTGGGGCGGAGCATCGAGCGAGAACGGGTTGCCCTCGTAATCGGGCAAACGCAAAACACGCTCCTCGCCCACGAAGGCACCCACCGTACGTGCAAAAGTATCGGCGGCCTCTTCCCCCGCCGCCACCACAAGCGTAGCCCTGGGGTCAGCCGCAAAACGCGCCGCAACCAAAAACGGACGAGCAGAAGAAGCCACGCCCACCGTAGCATCCTGCCCCGAATCAAGCTTCGCCCAAGCATCATCGAGCGCACCCGACTTGGCAAGCGACGCAGACAGCATATCTATCAACATGTCCGTTCCTTTCGGTAAGTGCTGCCCCTACCGCCAGCAAACCAAGGGCAGGGCCTGGGTTCCACCATGTCAGCAAAGATGGCAGACGTTAAGGTATCCTCCAGCAGCACCCATTGGCACATAACGTCAAGTGGCTGGGCAATCGGCACTCGGCCTTGTTGCAGGAGGGCATCACAACCCCAACAAGCCCGAAAGCAAAAGCTTCGGGCGTTTTCTCTCGTTTATTCTAATATCCGTATAAGGTAATTCACGCCAAGAATCGGCGTTACCATAAGGCATGCGCAACCAACCGTAATCACCGAAGGGAAATGCCATGGCCCGCGAAAAGAAAGCCGACAAGCTCATCCGCGCCCTAGCTGTCGCCGAGCGCATGAACAGCCATTATGGAGAAGCAGCCTGCGCGCTTCACTACACCACGCCTTTCACTCTCACCATTGCTGTCCTGCTCTCCGCTCAAACCACCGATGCGGGGGTAAACAGGGTAACACCCGAGCTATTTGCGAAATACGGAACGCCCCAAACCATGGCACAAGCCGACCCCGAAGACATCGCACGGATCATCCGGTCAATTGGGTTTTACCGCACCAAAGCAAAAAACTGCATCGCCTGCGCGCAGATGATCATGTCTGATTTCGGTGGCGAAGTTCCCCGCGACATGGACCAAATGCAAAAGCTTCCCGGAGTAGGGCGCAAAACCGCAAATGTGGTGCTCAATGAGGCATTCGGCATTGTCGAAGGCATCGCCGTAGACACACACGTATTTCGTATCGCCCACAAACTGAAGTTCGCTGGCCCCTCTGCCGACACCCCCGCAAAAACAGAGGAGGCCCTCCTTTCGCTGTACCCGCATGAATACTGGGGGCCCATCAACCATCAATGGGTGTTGTTTGGACGAGAGACCTGCATAGCCCGTCGACCAAAATGCGCTGACTGCTTCATCAGCGACCTCTGCCCCAGTTGCCCAAAAGATCTCATAGGGAACCGAGGGAACCCACAAGAATAACCAAGCAGCTTAGAAAGATGGCATTCGATACCGAAAACAACACCATCCTCCGTGAAAACCCTGCGCTGTTTGAGCAAAATCAACGAGCGTTTGCTATCCTCAAATAATCGTGGAAAAGCAGCTTCTTAACAAAGGGCTGTCATCGGAAGCAAGGAATAACAATGAACCTCTCTCATTTGAGATACTTCATTAGCTTGACAGATTCGAAGCACTTCGCAAACACAGCAAAGTCGCTGTCCATCGCGCGCTCAACGCTTTCTCTTGCAATCTCAAACCTCGAACAGGACCTGGGCGCGCCCCTGTTCACCAAAAACGGAAGCACATTCCTGCTTACCCCTTACGGTAAGGAGTTTTACCGTTACGCCTCCCTTGCCCTGAAGAATATCGAAACAGGACGCCAACGCGTTCGGATCATGGTCAACAGCAAGGTTGAAACGCTTCGTATCGGCGTGCCTTTCTCCATCCAGAACGAAGACTGGTCCCGTATGATGCGCGCTTTCCGTGCCCATCTCGACGAAAATACGTCGGTGAAAGTTTTGCAGGGCTTCAGCGCTGGGCTTTTACGCGACCTGGCCGCAGGCACGCTCGATGTCACGTTTGCCACAAAACTCGAAGATGCCCCCGAGGGTTTGAATTACATCCCTTTCTGGTCACAGGAGCTTGTTCTTGCGGTAAACGAAGGCAACCCCTTGGCAAACCGTAAATCTATCAAGCTTGAGGAACTTCAAGGCTCGAAGGTGCTTTCTTATGCCGTCGATTGCCCTCCCCATGACCTTGTTTTGGAACATACCAAGCATTTTGATATTCAGGTAGAAGAGCGCTTCCGCGAGGAGATAACTGCGTGCTCCATCGTTTCCGCCAGCGATGAAGCCATGGCGCTTGTAGACTACTCGTTCTTAATGAAGGCTTTCAACGATGTGGTCTGCATTCCCATCGATGATCTGCCGCGAGATTTCCACAAGATTTACCTGATCCACCGCGCCGACGACGAACTCACTGACGCCCAGCGCGATTTCATCAACTACGCTTGCAACCATCGCGTTTTGCCAGCCTGGTTGCCCCGTGAAAACGAGGACGAAACCCAATTCCAAATCGGATATAAGTAGCGTCACGCCAGGCAACACAACGAAGCCGAGATGGCCCAGCAGCAGCTGCTGCTGGGCCATCTCGGCTTATGAGGCAAGTGCATCCCGGGCCCCATCCAAAGGCGCACACAGTTAGCCTGGAGACACTCTGGGCAGCAAAGGAGCAGGAAGAACATCCACCGCCACCCTCCGGGGCGGCAGTGCCGAATACGTCTACGACAGCAATTCTGGCAGCGGAACACCATCTTTGCGTTCGACGCTGCAACCCTGACGCACAAGCTCAGCTATAACCGACTCGGCCAAAAACGGCAGCCTATCTGTAACAGGCTGCGTGAGGCCCTCCATAAACTCCGCAGGCTCTAGGTTCAAAACCTGCATACCGTAGCACATGCCTTCGCTGGCGTATCCAAGCAATGCTGCCGCATCAAACAGATCGGCAAGCTTCGTGTCGTGCAGAGAAGTGCGGGCACCGCAGGTTCGCGCAATGTCGTGCGGCCGATAACGAAATACCGTACCAGGCTCCGAGCCCGATTCGTCAACGGCATCGACAGTGATCATAAAGTCGTATTCATTGACTTTGGAAATCATGTCTAAGCTCATACAGCCCACATCGAACATATCAACATTGTCGGGAAGAATGTATTCTTCCCGAATCAGATCGTAAGCAGCGGGTCCAACGCCATCATCGAGCATCAAGCGATTGCCCACAAAGAAAACTGCGATACGTTTCACTTATGCGCCTACCGTCGGACGAATAACCAAGTTGTAATACGTTGCCGCAACGATCATTATCACCGCGACCAAGACCATGGCAACAGCCCACTTCTTCTGGCTTTTCAAATACTGTTCTTTGGTTTTGCCCATGGATAGAGCACGCTGACACGCATAGCCCTGACCGGCACGGGCAAACACGATAGTTGCAAACGCAAGAACCAATGCCGCAACAATACTCAATCCCACTGTGAGAGGACGAGGGTCAAGGTAGACGCTATAGAAAAGGTTGTCAGCCAAAAGCCATGCTGGGTAATACAGGATGGCCAGCCAAATGCCGTTAGCGGCGCCCCAGACGGGAGGCATGAAAAGAGCTCCTATGTTGACGGGAGGCAAGCCTTCCATGATCTGTTCCTGGCTAAGCTGACGGGGACTTTTTTCCTGCTTCGACACGAGCATCTCGCTTTCACTGACGTTATTCCGCTAAAGAGTATAGAGGAAAGCGCCTTGGCGCTCTCCTCTATTCGGCAAACTGCGAATTATACAATTCCGCGTAGGCACCACCCTTAACCAGCAGTTCATCGTGAGTTCCCTGCTCTACGATGTCGCCCTCACGAAGAACCAAAATCAGGTCGGCATTACGGATGGTGGAAAGACGATGGGCAATGACAAACGAGGTGCGCCCTTCCATCAGATTATCCATAGCCATCTGGATTCGCTCTTCGGTGCGCGTATCCACCGAGCTGGTTGCCTCGTCCAAAATCAGCATGCGCCTGTCAGCCAAAATCGCACGGGCAATGGTCAAAAGCTGACGTTGCCCCTGACTGATATTGCTCGCATCTTCATTGATTTCCATATCGTAACCACCTGGCAGGGTACGGATGAAATGATCAGCGAATGCCGCCTTGGCTGCCGCTTCAACCTCTTCATCGGTCGCATCAAGGCGACCGTAGCGTATGTTTTCCCGGATCGTTCCCTTGAACAGCCAGGTATCTTGTAGAACCATACCGAATAGCGAACGCAAATCGTTGCGGTCAAACTCGCGCACATCATGGCCGCCTACACGGATTGAACCACTATCGACATCATAGAAACGCATCAACAGTTTGACGATAGTCGTTTTGCCAGCACCGGTCGGCCCAACCAATGCAACGGTTTGCCCACGTTGAACCGTTGCCGAGAAATCTTTGATGATGGGTTTGTCAGCTTCGTAGCCAAAATGCACGTGGTCGAACTCCACACCGCCCGAAATCTCCGCGGTCTTCGCCGTCACCGCAGTCTTCGGCTCCTCTTCAGCTTCGAGGAACGCGAACACGCGCTCGGCCGAAGCGGCCATTTGCTGCAGCACATTAGACACCTGAGCAAGTTGGGTAATGGGCTGCGTGAAATTTTTCACGTACTGGATAAAAGCCTGAATATCACCAACGGTAATGCGTCCGCCAATGGCAAACAACGCACCGGCAATGGCAACAGCAACGTAGCCCAGGTTGCTCACAAAATTCATCACAGGCATCATCAAGCCCGAAAGGAACTGCGACTTCCACGCTGATTCATACAATTCGGCGTTCGTTTTCTTGAACTGCGCCAGCACATCGCTCTCTTTGTTGAAGGCACGCACTACGGCCTGTCCGGAAAACGCCTCTTCAACCTGCCCGTTGATGGCACCCAGGCGGTTTTGCTGCATTCGGAAGTACTTCTGGCTTCGACCAACCACCACTTTCACCAAGATAGCTGAAAGGGGAATAACCAGCAGGGCAATAAGCGTCATGGGCACGTTGATGGAAAGCATCATAACCAGCACGCCTATTACAGTAGCGATAGAAGTGATCAGCTGTGTCACGCCCTGGTTGAGGCTCTGTCCCAGCGTATCGATGTCATTGGTGATGCGTGAAAGCACGTCACCGGTGCTGGTGCGCTCAAAATACCCCATAGGCAACGCATCAATCTTCTGAGCAATACGCTGTCGCAAAAGATAGCAGGTTTTTTGCGTAACATGGGTCATCAGCCATCCCTGAACAAATGAGCACAAGGCGGAAAAACCATAGAGCGCAAGAGTTGCAAGCAGGATAGTACCCACCACATCAAAGCGAATGCCGCCTGTGCCGGCAATTTTCGCCGTAACGCCCTCGAAGAGTTCGGTGGTAGCTGTCGAGAGAACCTTCGGGCCCACAATGTTGAACACGGTCGAGGCGATGGCGAACACGAACACCGCCCCCAGCGCAAACTTGAACTTGCCCATGAATGCCAGCAGCTTCAGCATGGAGCCCTTGAAATCTCCCGCCTTTTCGCCAGGCATCATGCCCCCACGCCCCATCGGCCCACGACGACGAGGCTGGGTGTTAGCACGCGCAGCAATTGGCTCACTTTCCTGATTTTTTCTTTCCTCGTCGATGCTCATCGCTCATCCCCTCCTTTCAGCTCTTCCTCCGATAACTGGGATTCGGCAATCTCACGATACGTTGAACAGGTCTTCATCAATTCCGAATGGGTACCGCAGCCAACCATCTTCCCCTCTTCAAGCACCACGATCTTGTCGGCGTTGAGAACCGTAGAAATGCGCTGCGCCACCACGATCACCGTTTTGCCCGCAGCATTCTGCGCCAAGGCGCGGCGCAGCTTGGCGTCGGTCGCGTAATCGAGCGCAGAAAAGCTGTCGTCAAACAGCAGCACACGGGCATCGGTAGCCAGGGCGCGCGCAATTGAAAGGCGCTGGCGTTGACCGCCTGAAACATTGGTGCCGCCTTGGCTGATTGCGGTTTGCATGCCTTCGGCCTTGGCATCGATGAACTCGGTTGCTTGCGCAATTTCAGCTGCAGACCGAATGCGCTCCTCGTCCATTGCCTCATTGGAATACGCAATGGTCGACCCTATGGTGCCCGAGAACAGGAATGCCTTTTGAGGTACGTAGCCAAGCTCTTTTCGCAGTTCATCCTGTTTTATATCGCGAACATCGACACCGCCCACGCGGACTGACCCTTCCGCCACGTCATAGAAACGCTCGACGAGCTTTATGATGCTCGATTTGCCTGACCCTGTAGGGCCGATGATGGCTGTGGTCTGACCTGGCTCAGCCGTAAAATCAATGTTTTCCAGAACGGGACTGCTGCCCCTGTTGTAGGCAAAGGTGACATGATCGAACTGGACAGTAAGGCCTTCCGCGCTCGAATCGAGTTCGCCCGCTTTCGACTGAACGGGGTCTGCAATAGAACTTTCCGTTTCCAGAACCTCGTTAACGCGACGAGCGGCAACATCGGCACGCGGCAGCATGATCGCAATCATGCCAATCATCAAGAACGACATGACGATAACCATGGAATAGGTGATGAAGGCAATCATGTCACCGGTCTGAATCGTGCCTGCATCAATATAGGTTCCGCCCACCCACACGATAAGAACCGAAACGGCATTCATGACCAACATCATCGTGGGCATCATGAATGCCATGGCCCGATTCGTGAACAGTTGCGTACGATACAGTGCCGTGCTTGCCTCGTCGAAGCGCTCTTCCTCATACTGCTGCCGATCGAATGCGCGGATAACAGATAAACCGGTTAGCATCTCGCGCGATACCAGGTTCACTCGGTCGATCAGTTTCTGCATCATCTTGAATTTCGGCATGGCAACTGCCATGAGTATTCCGATAATGATGGCGATTACCACTACCGCAAGCACAATGATCCAACTCATCGAAACGTTCGTCTGCGAAACCATGACAATACCGCCAATGGCGAGAATCGGTGAATACAGCACCATGCGCAGAAGCATCACCATCACCATTTGGATTTGCTGGATATCGTTAGTGCCACGCGTGATGAGGGAAGCCGCAGAAAAAGATTGGACCTCGGCATCCGAGAAGGAAATAACTTTCTCGAAAAGGCGCTCACGCAAACCTCGAGCGGTCTTTGCCGCCGTTCGCGACGCGATGAAACCAACCGCAATCGAGGCAATCATCATCAATGCCGCAACCCCTAGCATCTGAACTCCCAGCCGCACCAGGTAGCTCATCTGCATGGCCCCCATGTCGATGCCAAGCTGCTCATATTCGGCTTTGGTTGCCATTATTGCCTGTTGCTGGATAAGAGATTCGTCAATGGATCCGAACGCCTTCTGGGCCTGGGCCATCGCCTCTTCAACCTGGGTCTTGCTAATGGCCCCCGCCCGATATGCGGCATACAGCTGAGGCAGATCGAAATCACCCGAGACACCGGGAGCACCATCGAATGCTGGCGACCCTTCTTTCTGATGACCCTTCAACGACTCTGCCATCTGGTCGGAAAAATGAACCACCACAAGAGGGAGGGCGATGGCAGAATCAAGCTCTTTACGCTGCTCCAAGCCTTGCTGATTTAGGGCAAAGTTCCCATCCGAATCCTGCTCATACGAACTGCGCAACAGCCGTTCGTCATCATCGGGCGCCAGCATACAGGCGTAGTTAAACGTATCGGAGCTCATAACGCTAGGCGAGCAATCTTCGATACCACCCTGCTGGATGCCAACATCAACCAAGTCGGACGTGTAGCGAGGAAGCGACAAATCGGCAAATGCTTGCACGATGAGAAGAACCACGATCAAAGCAACAGCGAGTTTTGATTGTTCCAAATACCCGATTATGCGCATGGAACCCCCCTCCCAGAAATATTGCATTCACGGGAAACGGGGACAAACGAATCCGACCCTTCTGCGTAATCGCAAATTTTTTCCAAGATTGCTACCAATTGATTTATGTTGTCGATGCCAACGCTTTCGACCATGTCCATAAACTGCCTGCTGCGCTCACGGCGAAGTTGCGAAGAGAGGGATTGGCCCTTTTCCGTAAGGCCTATGCAAACCGAGCGTGAATCGCCCTCGGCACGTGTGCGCACGATGAAACCCTTCCGTTCAAGGCCTCTCAGGAACTGGGATACCGCGCTGGGCGAAACGCGCAGACGGTGTGCGATGTCGGAAGGCTTGACGCTGCACTGCTTTTCATCGGCGCAAAACAAAAGCACAAGGGCATGAGCCTCCATCGGGGTAAGCCCGTCCATGCTTGGAGATAACGCAGGGCGCAAACGCTTAAGCCGATGGGTCAATGCGATAATCTCGTTCTCCAACGATTGAGGGGAACGATCGCGGGCGGTTTCGTTCATAGATGAAGCTCCTTAACCATTTAATGGCTTAATAGTTTAGATGCTTAACTAATTTCCTGAAAAAGAAAACGCCGGGCACATGCGACAAACATAAATCCGGCGTTTAGTTATTCTCGGTGCGGCCAAACCGCATAGCTTGCCGAAGCAATAGGTTTCAGATTTGGCGGATAAAGATCTCGGGGCGGCGCCATGGATTGGTGCCCCGGCGGCAACCCAACAGGTTTAGACTCCAGCGATTAAAGGGCAGCCTTGATACCCGCCATCAACTCAGCATACTCTTCGAACGCGGGTATGGTAGGGTTGTCGGCTTTGATGGAATCAGTGCTCTTGAACAGAAAGCCCGCCTTGCTAGCTTTGATCATGCCCAGATCGTTGAAACTGTCACCTGCGGCAATGGTTTCCAACCCCGCCTGATGTAACGCCTTGACGGTGGTGAGCTTTGATTGCTCACAGCGCATCTTGAAGCCTGTAACCGTGCCGTCTTCGGCCACCTCAAGTTCATTGCAGAACAGCGTAGGCCAACCGAGCTTCTTCATGAGAGGCTGGGCAAACTGGGTAAACGTGTCAGAGATGATGATTACCTGGGTAAGCTCACGCAGCTCGTCCAAGAACTCCTTTGCACCAGGCATGGGGTCGATGGAGGCAATAACTTCCTGAATCTCTTTCAGCCCCAGACCATGTTCTTTGAGGATGCCGATTCGATAGTTCATGAGCTTGTCATAGTCAGGTTCGTCGCGCGTGGTTTTCTTCAATTCGGGAATGTTGGTTGCCTCGGCAAAGGCAATCCAAATCTCAGGAACCAAAACGCCCTCAAGATCCAAGCACACTACGTTCATCGCAACCTCTTTCCATGCGCGGGTATTTTCATTTCGTTTGAAGAATACCCGAAACGCCCACGCTCGCAACACACACTTTCGCATACGGCCAAAGCAGCACCGTCTTTACCGCCCCTTCTTACAGCAATATCGCCAACTCGTAGGCTTCACGCAAGGCATCGATGGCACGACGGGCTTTCACGGCATCGCCGACCACGTGAACCGAGATGCCGCGCTGTGCCAATGCTTCCGAAAGCCGATCATCAGCGACGTACCCCATAGCAAGCACCACTGAATCAAACCCGCGCAGTTCATGCAATTGGCCGGTTAGGGTATTCTCATATTCCACGCCATCAGCGTAGAAACGACAGATCTTGGCATTCGGAACCTGACACACGCCGTGTTCGGCAAAGCTGCGCATCAAAGCGCTACGGTGCTCCGCCACCATATCAGCCGCCAGATTTTCACGGTATTCCGCCACGGTAACGCTATGTCCCAATTCGGCAAGCAAATCGGCAATCTCGCAACCGACCATCCCTCCACCGGCAATCAACACGTTCTTCCCCGGATAAGCCTTTCCGGCCAAGACATCTCCCCCTCGCAGGATCGCAGGACAGTCGATGCCCTCAATGGGAAGCAGCAAAGCTCGGGCACCCGTAGCCACCACCACTTCATCGGGCTGCAGCGCAGCAATATCGTCAGGCAGCGCTTTTACGCCAAGACGCACCTCGACGCCCGCTTTTTGCGCGCGCACCACCCATGAACGAACCATATCTGCAATAGGGCCTTTGCCGGGCGGGAACGATGCCAGACGCATGTTCCCGCCCAATGCGGGCGCCTCTTCAAGCAGAATCACGTCATGTCCGCGCTCGGAACTTATGGCAGCTGCCGCCAACCCCGCAACGCCACCACCGATCACAACAATACGCTTAGCCGCAACTGCAGCTGGCACGGTTTCGCACTCATGCCCTAAACGAGGATTCACCAAACAACGTATGGGCTTACCTGCATACATGTTGGCAACGCACCCCTGCAGACAGGCGATGCATGGCATCGTATCCTCTTCGCGGCCTTCGGCGTATTTGCGGGGCATCTCGGGGTCCGCCAAGCTCTGGCGGCCGAATGCCACAAGATCGCATTTCCCCTGCTCGATCAAAAGCTCGGGCAAATACGGATCGGTAAAACGCCCCACGGAAATAACCGGAATGCTAATGCATTCTTTGATCTTCGCCACCAAATCAGCGTTGAATCCAGCGTGCACCGAGGTTGGAGCCCACATGAACTCATCTCGCAAATGAACCGCACGAGAAACATGCAACGCATCGGCGCCACATTCCTCAAGGTAACGAGCAATAACGCACGCATCATTCACATCAATGCCGCCCGGCTCTTCGTCGGCAGCGTTGATGCGACAGAGCACCGCCACCCTATCCCCAACACGTCTTCGGATCTCTTCCAAGATCAAGCGGGGAAAGCGCATACGATTCTCGAAAGATCCGCCAAATTCGTCGACGCGTTTATTAGTTCGCGGGGAAATAAACGAACTGACCAGGTAGCCATGGGCCATATGCACTTCCACTGCGTCAACGCCCGCTCGAAGGGCGCGCTCGGCAGCATCCCCGTAACCTTGAACCAGCTCGTATACCTTTCTAGTTGGCACCTCTTCAGGCACATCGCGCCCGCATGCTGCGGGAATGGGAGATGCCGCCTGCAATGGCGCTCCTGCGTTTTTCGCATTGCCCTCCGGTCCAGCGTTTTGCAGCTGTACCGAAACCTTGGCTCCGTGCCTATGGCAGGCATCGACAACGGCACGCAGGCTGGGAATAGAATCATCGCTATAGAGGCAAGGCTTCAAGGGGCCGCCCTTCGCGCCGCGATGCACCACCGTAGCCTCGATGGTTATCAAACCGAAGCCCCCAGCCGCTCGCGCCTCATAGTAAGCACGCGACTGGTCAGACCAACTCCCATCAGAGTTGGCGAAGTTGTTTCCCATCGGGGGAACCACAAAACGGTTTGGCACTTCCATAGCGCCGATCTTGATAGGCGAATAAAGGCAGCGGTATGGCATGGGGCACTCCTTCGTTTACGCTCGCTAGCACGAATCAAGAAAGCATTTGGGCAGAGACAAAACTCCACGAAGGCAAGGCGGGGCCTGTTGAGCCTTTGCAAAATCGACAGATGCATCAGGAGACATTCGCACCCAGCAACGCTTTCGTCTATCTGCGATCATAGCGGTTTTACCTGCTCGGCGAACGGCGTTCACTATACGTTTGTGATGCATTTTGCAAAAAAACGACTCCCTTTATTCCCTAGATTTGCCCGTTTGACAGATTCACGGCACCAGAGAAATTCGAATCCCTAGTATTGGGACGTTCTATTTTTTGCATACGCAAGAGCAGAGTGTCCCCTATTCGAAAGAGAGAAACCTATGTTCCAAGCTGTGGTCGATCCAGTCGCAGGCAGTCTTGCCCTGTCGGCCTTGGTTGCCTGCATTCCGCTCGCGGCATTCTTCGTTATGCTGGTGGGCGTAAAGGCAAAAGCGCACGTTTCCGCGCTCGTTGCGCTGGTAGTTGCGCTGGTAGTTGCAATATTCGCCTTCGGCATGCCCGCTAACCTCGCCGCCCTTTCCGGCTTGCAGGGTGCCTGCTATGGCGCATTCCCCATCGTATTCATCATCATCATGGCCGTATGGTTCTACGAGGTTACGGTTGTTTCCGGACGCTCTGAAGACCTGAAGAGCCTGTTTGACATTGTTGGCGGCGGCGATATCCGCATCCAGGCAGTCCTCGTTGCCTTCTGCTTCGGCGGCCTGCTCGAAGCACTTGCCGGCTTCGGTGCTCCTATCGCCATCACCGCAACCATGATCCTCGCCCTGGGCGTAAAGCCCGCTAAGGCGGCTCTGGCGGTCCTCATCGCGAACACCGCTCCTGTTGCCTATGGCGCAGCTGGTACCCCCATCACCACCGCAGGCAACATGGTTGCTGGCGGCGATGCCTCTGTTGCCCTCGAATCGGCACAACACGTTGCCGCTATCGTTGGTTACCAGGCACCGCTCTTTGCTCTCTTTGTTCCTTTGCTGGTTGTCCTGATCTTGGACGGCAAGAAAGGCCTGCGCGACTGCTGGATGCACGCTCTGGTTATTGGCGCTTCCTTTGCAATTACCCAGTGGTGGTGCTCCAACCACTTCGCCTACGAGCTGACCGACGTTGTAGCTTCCCTTGTTTCTCTTGGCGTCAGCGTTATCTTCCTGCACTTCGTTAAGCCCAAGAATGTCAACGACGCTCGCGAGCGCTTCGGCATGGAACCCATTGCTGAGGGCAAGGGCACCGAACTCGCTCCCGTACGCGCCTGGATGGCCCTGGTCCCCTACATCATCGTTGTAATAGTATTCGCTATCTGCAAGCTGGGCATTCCCGCACTGCTCGCAAGTACCGACATCAAGATCCCCTTCCCCGGCCTTGCAGGCAATGTCCTGAATGCCGCAGGCAAGGATCCTGGCACCACTTACAACCTGAACCTGCTCTCTAACCCCGGCACCATGCTCCTTATCGCTGGCTTGATCACTACCATCGCGTACAGCATCTTCAATGAGAAGGGCAAGTATCGCATCACCCTGGGCATGTCCGGCAAGCAGCTTGGTCAAACTTTCTGGGCAATGCGCTTCTCTTCCTTGACCATCGTTATGGTTCTGGGCCTGGCTTACGTCATGAATTTCTCGGGCATGACCATTTCCATCGGTCAGTTCCTTGCCCACACCGGCTCCCTCTTTGCGCTGCTTTCCCCTGTACTTGGCTGGGTTGGAACCGCGGTTACCGGCTCGGATACGTCTGCAAACGCCTTGTTCTCCAGCTTGCAGTATGAAGCTGCGCAGTCGAACGCTTCGCTTGCCCACGTTTCCCCCGATTTGTTCCTTGCCGCCAATACCATGGGTGGCGTTATCGGCAAGATGATCTCACCTCAGTCCTTGGCTATCGCTGCCGTTACCACCGGCGAACACGAATCGAGCCTGTTCAAGAAGGTCATCCCTTGGAGCGTCGGCATGCTGGCTGTTCTTTGTGTGCTGGTGTTCGCAGAGTCCAGCGTTCTTTCCTTCATCCTTCCGTAACTCTCGGATAAAGATCGCTTCAAAGAAGCCTCGGTTCATTGAACTGAGGCTTCTTTTTTTAATTGCCGGTTAACACTCGCTCACGCAACTCAGCCTGCCTGGCAGCAAAGTCATACTGCAAATCATTGCGGAGATGACGCCCATGACATCGAGCCACCGCATCAGCAACCTCGTCAAGGCTTTCGGCATGCCTGATATCTCGATTGGTTACATGAACAACCCTTGAACCAGCAGCATCCAAAGAGATTAGATGGCGATTTCGTTTTCGATCATCATCATTCCCCTTAAGCGCTTGGCCTCCATACCTCAGCAGCAGCCCAGCATCGGGCCAATGCAGATCAAAGGCAGTACTCTTTCCTGATAAAAACAGCAGCACTTCGCTCGAGGTGGCAAATTCATGCCGAATTTCCGGCTTCCTAAGACCATACCCGCCCAATTTCCTGGGTAAGACCATCAACATGCTCAACTCCGTTTCCCTCGGCGAAGCAGAGCCGTCAAGCACATAACGAAGAGCCCATCGAGCTTTTTTGACGCTCCGATTGTTACTCTGCGACGCAACATGGGCAGTTAGCCGCGCAACGGAAGTTAGCGCCTTTCTTCTGGAATATCCTCGTGGCGTCCCCGCATAGTTAGGCTGAGACATAGGTAACGAATACACCCCGCACAGCTCATAACCAAGCTTTACCAATTCAATCCCTGAAAGCTGCGCGGCCATTTCCAAAAACAGCACCTCAGGCGAAACGACACAGAGGGAAGATTCATCTGTGCTTCTATTCAGACAAATTGCGTTCATTTCACCGCCGAACACATGACAATGGCCATTTTTAATGTTTCTACGGTTCCTTGGCTTGGGCACAACGCAATGAAGCGGTATATGGGAAGTGCGGATTGGCAAAGCGCGATAGCATTCGACATCATTGCGCGTGGGAACCGAAAGTGAAAGGAAAGACACCTTTTCATATCCAGAAACGGGCATCATCGAAGAGCGGTACAATTCCAATGCCGTTCTATGACTCAAAACCATGCTCATACGCTGCTCCTTTTTGCAAAACGCTTATGAGTCAACGATATTGGGCAGATGAGAAAGAGATGAGAAAACGATGCGAAAAGCGTGCGAGAACAATGCGAAAATAAGGCGAATGAGCAAGCATGTTTTAACGACTCAGCCTGCCACAACAGGACTGAAGCTCCACGCCTCCTCGCCTGCGGAGACATGACCAAAAAAACACCGATGATGCGCGAACGTACACGGCACTTCCTTCGTCCGCAGAGATGCAATGCGCGTTCCCATCTAGGCCTCTCCGCGCTCAAAGGCAGGGACTATAGACAGACCTCAGATACCCACTGTTCACCGAACTCCCTGCGTACGAAGACCGGCACAACCCTATACCCGCAAACAGAGCTCACGGGGCACTGCCCTGTAGGGCCCAACCCAAACAAACGAGGAAGAAACCATGGATCCCTTATTCGCCCAAGAACTCTGCGAGCTGAACAATCGCTTTTACTGCACGTGGGCGAATTCGTTTTCCGATACCCGCCACAATACCTGGCCAGGATGGAATCGCTGCCTTAAGGAATCAGGGTTAACCGATCGCCCCCTTCCCCTTCTAGAGCAGCTCCATTTACTTGATGTTGCCTGCGGAAATCTTCGCTTCGAAAGACACCTTGCCCGCTCTATCCCTAATGCCATCATCGAAGTTCAAGCACTTGATGCCTGCGACGAACTGGCTCAAAACGGCATTCAGCTTCCCTCGAATGTTTTCGCTTCATTCACCCACTGCGATGTAATGGAAGAGTTGCAATCGAGCACCTTGGCCGATGCGCTCCGATTCGATACGCAAGCAGATTTGAGCGTGTCGTTCGGCTTTCTGCATCATATCCCCCTTCCTGAATGGCGTGCGACGTTCCTGAAGGCGTTGGTAAGGGCAACTAAGCCAGGTGGTTTCTCCTGTGTTTCCCTTTGGCGTTTCTTAACCGACGAAGGACTTGCCGCCAAGGCAAAAGAAAGCACCGCATCAGGAATAGCGGAGCTGGGATACCCCAAAGAGCAATTTGGCAAAGGTGATTGCCTGCTGGGCTGGAAAAACGAAAAGGGAGCCTACCGTTACTGCCATAGTTTTTCAGATGAAGAGATCAATGATCTTGTAAGCGCTGTTTCGAACGAAGCCTATTTAAAAGCGCGCTTTCAGGCAGATGGGCGCACAGGCACCCTCAACGAATACCTGGTATTACAGAGAAAGCGATAGCTGACTTATCTCGGGTTCTTCCATTCAACCTATCCACCGCCACTTCAGTTACCTTGACCGAACAAATATATAAGTGCCCAAAACACAAAAGGAGCCCGACCCTACGGCCGAGCTCCTTTGTTAAGCGCTTCTACCTTGCGGTATATGCTTAGTGCTGATCTACGGAATGATCCTCGCCAACGATAACGTGACGGTTGGGATCGTAGACCAAGCCACCATGCTCCTTACCGAAGAACATGAGGTTTGCATTGGCAGTGCCCTCGATAAATACGAGGTATCCATGCAGCATGGTGAAGATGATGAATACGAACATCATGAAGTAGTGGATGATGCGCATAGACATAGCGCCACCAACAAAAGCGGTACCTGCTGCGAAGAAGGTCCACTCAGAGGTGGGTACCCACAGGCAAAGACCCGTGTAAGCCATGATAAGGATCAGGATACCGACAGCAAAGTACGAGATCTTCTGAGGAACGCCGAGCTTTGCAGAAAGCGGATGATCCTTCTTCATGAAGAGGTAGTACTTGATCCAAGGGATAAGCTGATGCTTGTTGTCATCCTGGGGCATCCAGGTCTTGTAGTCGCGGACGCGGTTACGCGTGCCACCCGTAGGAGCAGAGGTAACCAAGAATGCAAGCACGTAACGAACGATGCAGTTGAAGAGCAGCACCAGACCGCAGAACACATGCACGCCGCGAGCAACGCCCGTAAGAGCTGCCCAGAACGGGAAGTGGATCAAGAAGCCGGAGAAAATAAGCAGGACCATGCAGCTAAGGTTGATCCAGTGAGTGATACGCATCGGCAGAGGATGCGCTTCACGGTAATGAGCCAAATGTGCCATTTACTTCACCCCCCAAGGGCTGGTAACAGTTTCAAAGTGCTTACCGGTGGAAGGCTCAGTCACATGCACGGCGCAAGCGGTGCAGGGGTCGAAGCTGTGTACCGTACGCAGAGCGTTGATAGGCATATCAACGTCGGCAACGGGGGTGCCAATAAGAGCCTGCTCCATCGGGCCCTGTACGCCTTCGGCGTTGCGGGGAGCAATGTTCCAGGTAGTAGGAATGATGATCTGGTAATCGGTGATCTTGCCGTTGTTAACCTTTTCGGTGTGCAGCAGTGCGCCACGAGGTGCTTCCCAAAGGCCCATGCCTTCGCCCGTGATGGTTTCAGGGGTGCGGAAGTACTCGGAGTCACCGCCCTTAACAGCCTCGATGAGCTCGTCGACCCATTCAACCATGCATTCAGCAATGTAGATGGGCTCGACGTTGCGAGCAGCTACGCGGCCAAGGGTGCTCTGCAGCTGAGGAATGGTAAGGCCAAGGTCAGCGCACAAACCGTCGACAGCAGGCTTAACGAATTCGTTGCCACGCAGGTAAGCAGCCAGAATACGGGAGAACGGACCAGCCTCCATGCACTTGCCGTCGTAGGAAGGTGCCTTGGACCAAGAGTAGCGATCGTTAATATCGCCGATCTCGTGACCATTTTCCTCGCGCAAGGTACCAGCCTTGTAGTACTCAGTGAACTCGGGCTCGGTGACGCCTTCGCGGGGGTTGAGGTCGGAGTCGCCCACATACCAGGAATGACCGATGTATTCCTTGATGAGGTCAGTGTCAACCTCGGAGAGCTTAAGGTTCTCATCGATAACGCCAGAAGGCAGGTAGCGATCAGCCAAAGCGAAGCTCGGACGCTCGAAAACGCCCCAAGCAACGTAACGGCCACAGCCCTTACCGAAGGAAAGAGCTTCCTTGTAATAAGGAGCGATAGCCTTGGTATCCGGGATGATGGTTGCCTTGATCCAGTCACGCAGTTCATGAACGAGAGACCACAGATCGTCGAGCTTTTCTTCCGTAGGAACGAAAGAGGTACCGCCAGGAACAATGGTCATAACATGAGGCATCTTGCCGCCCAGCAGAGCACAGACCTCAGATGCCTTGGACTGCATGGTGAGAGCCTCAATGTAATGAGCGGTAGCGATAAGGTCGAGTTCAGCAGGAAGCTTGAACTCGGTATCGGACTGACCGTTCTTCCACCAGTTGCCAGAGAAGATGGACAGCTGACCATTTTCTGCGAACTTGGTGAGGCGCTCCTGAAGTGCCTTCAGGTCGGACTGGCAGGAAGTGCCTGCAGCCTCTACCAGGTCGTAGGCACTGCCCACGTTTGCCTTCAGAGCGTTCAGGGGGTTTACGTAGTCCAGAGCAGCCAGGGTGTAGAACCACAGGATATGGCTGTGCAGGAACTGCGCACCCTCGATGAGGTTACGGATGATACGGGCATTGTTGGAAATGGTGATGCCGTATGCCTTTTCAGCAGCAATGGTTGCAGCGTGGGAGTGGGATACGGGGCAAACACCGCAGATGCGCTGCACAATGTGAGCAGCATCTTCAGGCGTGCGGTCCTTAACTACGAGCTCCATGCCGCGGAAGCAGCCGCCGGAAACCCAAGCATCGGAAACAACACCGTTTTCAACCTCCATCTCTACGCGGAGATGACCCTCAATACGGGTTACGGGATCGATTACGGAACGTGCCATAGGTTACTTGCCTCCCTTCAGAACTTCTTCGTCGTACTGGCCGATGGACTCGTTGGGATGCTTCTTATCCCACTCGCGGATAGGCTCGAAGTCTGCACCACCGTCGGTGCGGCCCATCTTCTTCATGCCAAAGCCATGGATAACGAGTGCGGCAGCCACAACGCCGGTGAGCGTCCAAGCAATTGCCTCAGGCTGAACAACCAGGCCACCGATGCGCAGATCGCGGAAGCGTGCGCGGAAGGGCGTGTTGGTTTCAACCCAGTTCTCACCAGGATCATTGGGGTTAGCCGTGCAGCAGCCGATGCAAGGGCCGCCCGAAGCAACGCACCAAGAACGACGATGGTTCCAACGAACAACACCGCAGTTGGCCTTGGTTTGAGGACCACGGCAGCCCATGGGATACAGGCAGTAACCCTTGGCTTCTTCTTCGGTGCCGAATGCGTAAACGAATTCGCCATTCTCGAAGTGACCGCGACGCTCGCAGTTGTCATGAATGGTCTGGTTGAAGATGACCTTAGGCTTGTTGTCGGCGGTGAGCTCAGGGAGCTTGCCAACAAGGATTGCGTCTACGAGAACAGCCTCGAGCCATTCAGGGTTAGCAGGGCAACCGGGGATGTTGATAACCGGGGTATCGATACCCTGCTTCTTCAGGTACTGCTGAACACCCAGCGCACCAGCAGAGTTGGGGTTTGCACCCATCCAGCCACCGTTTACCGCACAAGAACCAAGAGCAACAACCGCATTTGCGTTCTCTGCAGCATGGACCAAGTGGTCGGTACCGGGCTCATTAGCAACACGCAGCGCCTCGCCGTTCCAACCTTCCAGAACTGCACCTTCGTAAATGAGGATGTAGTTTCCGGCCTCGATCGTCTGTGCCTTTGCTTCTTCCATGGACCAACCTGCAGCAGCGGAAAGGGTCTCACAATAGTTAAGGGAAACCATTTCCAACACTACGGTTGCGGGATCAGGGGCATCTACCTGTGCGAACGACTCCGTACAACCAGTGCAAGAAGCGCCCTCGATCCAGATTGCGGGATACAGGCCGCCAGATTCTGCGCCGATAACGGAATCCTCGATCGCGCGAGCGACGCGAGGTGCTGCCAGCTCAGACAAGCCTGCAGCTACGGCAAGAGAGCCACAGAGCTTCATGAAGCTACGACGAGAAACACCACGTGCCTCGAGCTTGCTCAGAAACTCCGGACTAATAGTCTCTGTTACCATGTGCACACCTCCTTAAGGGTGTCTTTGTCCTACAAAACTTCTGAAGCATATTCTCGTTGATTTGCTCCTAAAAAAGACTGGTTAATTGCCGAATATCGAGTAATTCCCGCCAATGGTCAGAAAATGTTACTGCCTTATTTTCGAGTAACACATTATTTCTCCATTTTTTGCAATAAAAAATGATTCCTTGGCTGTTTTAGGTCATATCGAGTAATTTGACCGTTCTATTCTTCAAAAATAGCGAGTTTAAACTAAATTTTTGCTTGGCAATTACTGGAGGCTCTTCAAAAAATGGACATATTTCATTGTTCGTCCTATCCATCTTTTTGGATAGGTAGTTTATCTTTGCTACCCAAAATTAATTTTTTATCCATCGGAATTTTGGAGAGAATCCCGCCCTATAGCCACGCTGGCGCATCTTCTTTCAGTACTGGAAGTTTTTTGGGGAACGATGCCTTGCTTTTGCGCAGGCAACATGTTTGCCCACGACTGGACCGAGGCGAAGATCCGCATCTTCCTAGCAGCATCAACGGGCAATCGAGCCCATCAACGGCACCAATGCTCCACGCTGATCGCAAGAACAACACCACCCTGTTAAGACGGCATTAAATCCAAGGGCCAGATGCATATGCATCACAGCGTTTTCCAGATAAAGCGTTATCATAGGCAAATTATCGTTATCCCAGAAAGGACGCTCTATGAGCAACGCAACCATCGCCTACCTCGGACCGCAAGGAACCTACTCCGATGAGGCCGCTCGTCTTTTTGCAAAAAAGATGGGCTGCGAAAACCCCGAATTCGTGGAGTGCCCTTCCTTCAATGAGGTTCACGAAGCGGTTGATCGCGGTCGTTGCGAATTCGGAGTTATGCCGATCGAAAACTCACTTGAAGGCGTGGTTACCGCCACGCTCGACACCTTGGCTTTCAAGGGTGGCGTGAGCATCATGGGTTCAACCGTACTCAACATCCACCACTGCCTTATGGTGAACCCGGAATCCTCCCTCGATAAAGTAACCACTATTGCCAGCCACCCGCAAGCTTTGGCGCAATGCCGTCGCTGGCTCGATGCCCACTTCCCCTCCGTGCCGCGTTTGGCCGTTTCGTCCACTGCGGAAGGTGCGCGCAAAGCAGCTCAGGACAAAACGGTGGCGGGAATTTCCAGCAAATTTGCAGGACAACTGTTCGACTGCACCATTGCCGAAGAAGGCATCGAAGATCACTACGGCAACCAGACGCGCTTTGTGCTCATTGCCCGCCAAGGCCACGAACCAGTGCTCGAGAGCGACAACATGAAAACCACGCTGGCGCTTTCGTTGAACGCCGATAAGCCCGGCTCCCTGTTGATGATCCTCTCCGAGCTGAACTACGCCAATGTAAACTTGACCATGATTCAGAGCCGTCCCACCAAACAGGGACTGGGAGATTACCTCTTCTTCATCGATATCGAAGGCACGCCGGCCAATCCTGCCATCAAAACCGCGCTCGATTGCCTCCGCCTTAAGATCCGCGAGGTTAAAGTGCTTGGATCCTATCCCGCTGAGTAAAATCCATCCCATTGCGATCAAAAAGCGCCTGCTGCCCTCAATCGGTAGCGGGCGTTTTGCTTGCAAAGCCAAGATGCTTCCTGCTTCGAGCCCCTAGCGATATCCGGTGCTTCAGCAGACCCTAATCGGCAAGGTATCGAGCGTTCTCGCCTTCGCCTTCCTGAGAGAAAAATCCCTCGGCAACCAAATCATTCACAATCGAACGGACTATATCTTCTTCGGGCGCCTCCCTGCCCTGCTTCTTTTCGAAGTCGGAAAGAGCGGCAACGAGCTCACGGAAGCTTGCTTCGCGTCGAGCAAGAACGAAGCGAACCAGTTCCGCCCGCTTCTGTCGCCGTGACCCCTCAAATTTCGATTGCTTCGTATGGTGCTTTGACCGGCGAGAGGGGTTGGGTATCGTTGATTTCAGGTAGTTGCCATAATCGAGCAGGGCGTAATACCAACCGCGAGGGTCTTCTGCAGAACACGTGCGCCGTACCAAAGGCTCTAATTCTTTGTCGGAAACCTTTTCGCGCCCCGGAAACAACTCATGGATGAACACCGTGCGTACGTTTGTCTCCAAGTACATAGAGGGCTTCTGGTAGGCGAACGCCATGATGCCTCCTGCCGTAGCCTTTCCGATGCCAGGAAGGGCTAGCAACTCTTCCGACGACTCGGGAAGAAGCCCGTTGAATTCACGTGAACATATTTCTGCCGTACGTTTCAATGCCAACGCACGACGGTTGTATCCCAGCCCTTGCCACATTTCCAGAACAAGTGACGTTTCAGCGCTCGCCAATGCATCCAACGTCGGAAATAATGCCATAAAACGCTGCCAGTACTTTTCGACACGTGCGACCTGGGTTTGCTGAAGCATGATCTCGGAAACCATAACAGCATAGGGGTCGTCTACATTGCGCCAAGGCAAATCGCGATATAGGCGCGCACCTTCGTTCCATACTTTAACGACAAGGGCCTGTTCTTCGGGGCTCAACTCGTCAGAACAGGTTGAAGAAACTTGAGAAGCCATGCTATTCGGCAACCGGCGAATTTTCGCATGAAGCAAATGCCGCCTGAATAGCGGGATGGCTTGCACCCTGGGTAAAAAGTCCCTCCAAAGTAACGGAAGCAAAAAGGTGACTTATCAGCGCATTTGACGCACACCACAAGGCATTGAACGAGCAGCAATCCTTATGGACGCAAGGGTAATCGGCGCATGCGCAGTCAGCTATGCTTATGCCGCCATTTACCCCCTCCAGAACATCAAGCACAGTGGTTTTTGAGGGGTCACATGCCAGGGCAAGACCGCCTTTCACGCCACGAATAGTTTTCAGCAGGCCTGCCTTCACCAATTCGTGTTGAATGCTACGAGCAAAAGAATAGGGAATGCTCTCCTGTTCGGCCACCTCCGCGATGGAGATATACGTGTCGCCGCTACGATAAGCGGCGCGAATGATGCGACAAGCATAGTCGCAACGACGCGTAATGCTCATTAGCCGTTAGCCCTCCAGCAGATCATCAAAATTGGAAGTATTCCGGCGCAGCTCTTCAACCGCCATATCCTCCATGCGGCGATACTCGGCAGAATCTAACGGCTGAAAGTTGGCCAAACGCGAAACCATCGCACCGGTCTCGACTGCGCAGAAGCGGTTTTCGGCAATGCTCTTCCGATAAGCCTCTTCAACCGCCTCACTCGCAATGGCAAGGATCTCAAAACGAGAAAGACCACGAGAGAGCTCCACCATGCGGGCGGCATCCAAACCACGAGTAGAAGGATGTTGCGCCTGAACTTCTCGCCAAATCTCATGGCGCTCACATGCGCTAGGAAGGTCGATATCGATGATCTGATACTGAGACCCGATGAGCCCCCAGAAAAACGGATCAATATCACTCGGCTCAGATGCGGAAATGAGAACCGTTGCCTCGGGGCTCTCAAGAGCAGTCTGGATAAGCGCTAATGCTTCGCGGGCGCCACGGGACAGCTGCATCTGAAGAAGGCCCTGCACGGGGTTCTCGGCAAGCTGGGGATCGAAGTCGGGGAGATCCCACAAATCAAAATCTTCGAGGATAACCACGGTCGGCGACTCAAAGCCAGCACGCGGCACACCAGAGATGCGTGATTTGAAATCGGCCGACGCCATTACGCACAACACCGCTTGACCTTGCGCATTCTGATCAAGGCGCATGCGTATTGCAGGCATATTCAATTCGCCAGCTGTAGCAACCATGAAGTAGTTGGAATCTTCTCGAGCAGGGCAGCGGAACAGCAAGGTGCCCAATCGGGGAATGCCAGGCAAGCCGTGGCGAGCATTGAGCATAGCGACAAAGCGGGCAAACTCAGGATCACGCGAGCGACCAACGCCCAGTTCTCCCATAGTTTCGACAGCATTGCCAAAACCAACCAGCGATCGATAGTCGAAACGCTGCTCAGGCACTGCAGGCTCAGCTTTCGCCTCAGAAGCCTGGCCGAAAATGAGCGAAGTGAGGTCCTTCACCGCCTGCTCGCGATTGGCGTCCGCCGAAGACTGATTGGCTTCCGCTGAGCCCGAAGCGTTCTGAGCAGAGCCTGCAGCAGCTTGGGCAGCTTCAGCAGGAGCCGAAGCTGGTGCCGCGGCAGGAGTGCTTTTCTCAAAGCGGCACAGCATATCAGGTGCGGCTTCCATGAGATCCTGATTTACCATGTCGGCCATGCCTTCAATGGCGTCACGGTCGAAGCCGTATTCTTCGAGCTTATCGAAAGCCAAGCGCTGAAGTTCATCGGCGTGCCGAGAAACCTCATTGCTGTCCCAATAAGGCTCGAGTTTTTCAAAGATATATTCAGCAAGGGAACGTTGTTTGGTTTTGATGGCTAAATCCCATGCCTTGCTCATGCCTTCAAGCACTTCTTCGCCCGGCATGATGCTTTCACGCAATGCGCGCTCGTAAGCAGCAAGATATAGATGGATACCGAGAACGCTATCCCCTTCCGCAACCGCGGAAGCGGCACGCTTAAGGTATGCCTGGGAAGAATTGGAGCGACTGTCCTGAAAAGGAACTTGGCCGCTTGCGGTATCTTCACTCATCCTGGTGCACCTCCTTGGCAGGTAACAATAGTTGCAAGCGCGCTGGGCCAGCCGAAGGGAGCGCGCTGATATGAGAGTTCGTTAATCGCACTTAATTGTATTCCGCCCCAATTCGGGCGGCTTGAACAAACCCATTATCCGTCAAATTCCCATAGGGTGAACGGCGAACCAGGCTCTGCTACAAAGCGTTAAGCCAACATTGCCGCAGCCGCAATACCCGCCGGAACCGCACGAACAACATGCAGGGCTCTTAATCGATTCGACACATATAAAATAGGCTAGCGCCAGTTCAAAATCGGCCATTCCCGATTGCGCGCAGTGCGGCGCAGGGGCCTATCGGGAGTAACCGCAAAAGGGTGCTCAGCTGCAGCGAGCAGGGTTCGATCGGAATGATGGTCCCCATAAGCATGGGTTAGGACCCAGTTCCCTTTCCCGAATCGGGCATTGGCCTCACGGGTAAGAACCTCGAGTTTTTGGCTTCCTTCCACCGGCAAGCCTTCCACTTCTCGCGTATAGCGACCATCGGAATCGATTTTCATTCGCGTGGAAAACGCCTGAGTATAACCATGTTGCGTCATTGCCTGCTGGATAAGGGGTTCAAACGTTGCCGTTACCGCCCACACCTCACGACCCGCAGCACGATGCTCCTCAATAACTTCGTTAGCCTGAGCACGGAAGAGTTTTTCCAGGTGGCTATCGTAAAAGTCACGCAAGTATTCGTCGACTTCTTCCTTTTTCTTGCCCTCAAAGGCAGAGAACACTGCACCGCGAACCCAGCTTTCATTTTGCGGCAGACGGAGCTTGTAGGCAGCAGCCCAGCAAAGAATGCGCAGAAGCGTGCCCTTGCCCAAGAGACCCTTTCGAACCAGATGGCTCACCAAAATGACTGGCGAATTACCGGATATGCAGGTACCGTCGAAGTCGAACGCGGCAATTTCCACCGGCTTCGTCTGACGAGAATCGCCCATCGCGTCTCCATCCTTCTGGTATCGATTGCGCCATTTGTCATACGCAACATAAAGTCGAACTTGCTTACTATACACCATGCAAGAACCGACAAGAAACGCGACAGCGTTGGGATTGAGGCTTCAGCAAAGACACACTTTTAGACCGCTCGAAAGCCAGCTCCTGAAAGCCCCGAAAAGCAAAAAGGCTTGCCTTGCGGCAAGCCTTACATGCAAAGTGGCGGGATGTACGGGACTCGAACCCGCGACCTCCGACGTGACAGGCCGGCGCTCTAACCAACTGAGCTAACACCCCATGTCTTTAGCGACTTGCGATAGTTTACTAGCAATCAAAACCGAGCACAAGACCCTATTTGAAATTATTTTCAACACATCCAATCGACTACCTAAAGACTGCAAACCCCTTTCCGTTGATTCGATAATCCTGCCCATAGTTCCCACGGACGCAACCGCTGCAAAACGCAGCAGCAATGCCGAGCTGCCGCTTTCTTTCATTCCTTTTCGCGGTATTCGCCCTGCTGTCGTCGTAGCCCCTACGCCTTTTCAAACATTTACCCTCGTTGCCGTTACTCACCTTGCGCGTTTTCCAACAAATGTGCCCCGTTGCAGTGATCCGCCCATCGCGAAAAAAAAAATCTCGACTTTTTTGCAACTTTTTTTGCGATTGGCAACTCCTCTCCACCCTGACAACGCGACAATAAGCCTCTACACAGCCATTTTCGCCGCGTTTTTGGGCAGCAATCCGCGATTGGGGAGATTGCAACAATCCCTAATCGTAAAAAAGTTGCAACCAAGGCAGATTTTTTGTTTCTGAGCTCCCGAGGCGACTTCAGGATGGCGCTGTGAGCAAGGTTTGCCCAGCAGTGCTTCGAGCAGCATTGGGAATACGCTATAAATGGGTAGATTTGTAGCGGCGCATGAATGCGATGGGCCAGGTTCAGCACTGCATAGCGATGTCCAAAACAGTCCTATGGGGGGGTTATAGAAACAAAGGGTTATAGGACAAAGTGCATCTGGCTAATCGATGGCATATGAGCCCAAATTAGTGCGAAACCCCTTTTGCCTACAGACCAATTGCGCAGAGGGACATCACAAAACACAGAGATGGGACTCAAAGCCGAAGAAACAAAAAAGGCCCGCCATTGGCGAACCTTTAATACGTAAGCTGGCGGGATGTACGGGACTCGAACCCGCGACCTCCGACGTGACAGGCCGGCGCTCTAACCAACTGAGCTAACACCCCATGTGCGACAGCGATAGATAGTATACAGGAACGGAATCATCGCGCAAGAACCTTTTTAAAAAAGTTTTCCCAAATTAGGAAACGGATCATTCCACGTGCACTTATGCCGTTCAGTAAAAAGATAGCCCCTCTGCAATGTTCTGCACGAAATAGTCAGTGTGAACTGGGAGCTAGCTGGCAGAGAAACAGTGTTACAGGCGCTTGCCCTTGTTCCTGTGACCTGGCTTTAAGGATTTCCATGCAACTTTAGCTGCCGACTTGGCAACGGGCGCAGCGGCATCCAGGGCAACCACGGCTGCCTTCCTCGCCTTTGGCGCCACGGCAGCAACAACCGTTTTCACCGCAGGCTTGCCGGCAACGGTTTCCGCAGCCTCCGCTGCCACGGAAGTGGTTTTTCCCACCAGAGCAGCCAAGCCGGCAATATCGCCGCCGCCCTCAAAATACTCGATTGCCGCATGGCCAATAGCCTGGGTGCCCACATAACCCATGGTTCCCTTTACCGCCCAGCCAAGCGCCGGGATGGCGCCTGCAAGCTGACGGGAAACCCCACGGAATACAAAGCCCCCAGCAATAACACCAGCAATCTCCTTCATCCTATCGGCGCTCAAGGGATGTCCGTAGGCAGCTGCGATCTGCAATACCATCTTTGCTTGGTTTGCGGTCATGATGGGCATATCGGCGCCAGGAACAAAGACAACGACCCCAACACCAGCATTCTGCAGAGAGGTGGTGCGAATCGATTCATATGCCAAAGGGCGACGCACAAACGGATAGGCTATAGAGAAGGCCAGGCGCTTTTCTGAATCGGCGCGAACAATCCATGTGCCGATTTCATCTGCAAGCGTTCCGCGAAGCTCATCGCTTAGCACTTCGCCTTCGCCAAGCGAAATCAGATCTTCGTCTGGAATAGCATAGCCAGCCGCCACCGCAGCCTCATGAACCGCTTCTGCATTTTCGGCAACAACCAAAACAGGCGTTCCCTGCTCGCGGAACCCCGCTGCGATCTTCCCAACATCAGGATTCGAGCCTGCAGCAATAACCGCAATGTCGCTTGCAACGTGCGCATCGGGTGTTTGGGTAGGGAAATAGCTCACCATAACACGGGAGTTAGCAGATTCGCTATTAAAGCCCGATCGTACGAACACCTGAAACTCCGGCGTTGCCGACTCGTCGATAAGGATATTTGCAGAAACCGAGACAGAACATGCTTTATCGATATCGATTGCCGCCGTCAACAAAGCGGGAATATCAATTGGTAGTTTCATGCGATCCCCTTTCGCGTTAGCGTCCGCTATGAACCCAAACAGAGTTTATCAAACCCAGCATCACGAAGTTCACAACCATAAACGATGATCCGTAACTGATAAACGGCAACGGAATACCCGTAATAGGCATAAGACCACAATCCATGCCGATATTCTCTAGTATCTGAAAGAGCCACATGCCCACAACGCAGATAACGATAATGGTACCGAAGAGATCGCTGGCACCACGTGCAACGTGCACTGAGGTGACGATCAAACCGATATAGAATGCGAGCAAAACAAGCGCGCCCACAAAACCAAACTCTTCCGCCAAGATGCAGAAAACGAAGTCGGTTGGCGCCTCGGGCAAAAAGCCCATGGACGATTGGGTTGCCTGCATAAAGCCCTTGCCCAGCAGTCCGCCGCTGCCAATAGCAATCTTTGCTTGCTGCGAATTATAGCCATCGCCCGAAGTGTCGTACGTAGAGTCCGAGAACACCATCAAACGTGACTTTTGGTAGTCCTTTAAAAGTACATCGTGACCAGCGATTTGGTCGGCAATGGGGTCGATAATCAAGATTGCGGCGCATAAGAGAATAATGGCAAGACCCGTGCCCACCATGAAACGCCAATCGGCACCACCGATAATCAGCGCGAAGGCGGCAATAACCAAGTACACCAAGCCGGTGCCGAAGTCGGGCTGAGTCATTACGCAAACAAAAGGCACCGCCATGAGGCCAAGCGCCTTCAGGTACTCACGCAGATCGGTAAGACGACCACCGTAGCGCGCCATAACCGAAGCAGCCAACAGCACCATGGTGATCTTCGCAAATTCACCCGGCTGAATCTGAGTGCCGATGTTGATCCAGGAGCGACCGCCGTTAACTTCTACGCCAATGCCGGGCAAATGAGGCGAAAGAAGCAAGACGACATTTATGATCAGGAACAACGTGGTATAACCGGAAAGGGCGTGGTAATCCATGCGCGTGATGAGCACAAACAGGACCATACCCACCGCAACGCCTGAAAGCTGACGAGCAAAGCTATAGTCGGCATCGGCAGATGTAGCCGAGAACTGAACGATAAGGCCATACCCAACCAGCAAAAAGGCGAACAGACAGAACGAAGGGTTCACATACTTGAACCTGCGAGGACGCGTAGCGCGAGCCACAGCGGGATCCTGCATGCGCAAAGAGCTGATCTCGTTAATTTGAGCCACCAACGCTCACCTCCGTTGCCGCAATAGTGCTCATATCTTCTTCCAATGTGCCCGCTGCAGACTGAATTGCGGCATCCATGATTTGACCCGCCAAAGGCGCAGCAACAGAACCGCCCGAGCCGCCTTCCTCGACGCACACGCACATTGCAAACTGCGGATTGTCGTAAGGGGCGTAGCAGGAGAACCATGCCATATCTTCTTTGCCGGCAACCTCGGCAGTACCAGTCTTTGCCGCTGCAGACCAAGAGTACTTATTGAACTCGGCTGAAACGGTTTCGTTTTCCGTAGCCACACCATGCAAAGCATCGCGCACGATTTTAAGATTTGCTTCTGTTACCTGCGGCGCCGTGTCTTCCACCGTGTCATAGGAGAGCACCGTATCACCCAGCGAATTGCGCGCTTCCTTCAGCAGATGCGGACGCAAGAGCTTTCCCGTTGCAACCGCGCCATAAGCACGAACCACCTGAATGGGAGTAACCAAGACATAGCCCTGGCCGATAACCATGTTCGACATATCGCCGGGCAGCCACTGGGCTTCTTCGGGGACGTCTTTGAAATATTCCTTTTTCCATGCAGGCGTGGGAATACGACCCTCCGATTCACCGGAAAGGTCGACCTTTGTAGCAGCCGAATAGCCAAATTCCTTAACGAAATCTTGCATGGCCTCATCACCGATGGAGGCACGGGCATCGTAGAAGCTCTTTGCGATTTCATAGAACACAACGTCGCAGGAAACGACGATGCCCTCACGCAGGCCCAGCAACCCATGACCTGACTTTTGCCAGCACTTCTGCGGGAAGCTGTCGCCAAAACCCGTCCAGGTGCCCTGACAATCCCAGACGCGAGATGTATCAGCAAATCCATAGGTTAAACCAGCCAGGCTGGTAAATGCCTTGAAGCACGATGCCGCAGGGTACGTACCTGCGATAACGCGATTCATCAACGGATAATGAGACTCCTCGGTTTGGTAAGCGTCCCACATGTCCTGGGAAATACCACCGATAAAATGCTCAGGTGCATAGGTTGGATAGTTCGAAAGCGCCACAATGCCGCCCGTATTAACATCCATTACAACACATGATGCCGCAGTACCGGTTCCGTGACGCACCGCATCCTGAAGCACGCGATCCGCCACATGTTGAACCTTGGCATCGATGGTCAGGTACACATCGTTGCCCTTGCTTGGGGCGGTTTCTCCTACCACCTGCTGAACCACACCAGCTGCGTTTGTCACCAAAACACGTTGACCATGGTCGCCGGCAAGCAGCGAATCGTAAGTTTGCTCGATGCCGCTTTTACCTACAGCATCACCAGACTGGATATCACGGCCCTCGGCAGCGTTTTTCAAGTCATCTTCGGAAGCGGTGCCCGTATAACCCAAGGCATGCGCCGCCATCGCCCCATAGGGATAGGTTCGCGTGGTTCGAATCTGCGTGCTGACACCAGGAAAGGCATCACGATGTTCGGAAATATACGCGATATCGCGCAGCTTCACATCGCTTGCCACCACTCGTTGGCTCTGGGCGCCCGAAGAAGAATCGAGAATACGAGAACGCACCACTTCGTAGGGAATTCCCAGAAGGGAAGAAAGGCGCAAGATCACATCGGAGTTCTTTGCAACATCCGCATCGGCAAGAACAGTTTGCACCTGGCGGTTTGCAACCATGGCAATACCATTTGCATCGTAGATAACGCCACGAGGAGCCGGCGTATTTACCGTAGTGTAGAGGTTCGCATCTGCCTCTTCGCTATAGCTGGCAGCATCGATGATCTGCAAACCAAACAGCTTAGCGGTAAGCGCACCGAAAATACCCAATGCTATGACGCCAACCGCAGTGAAGCGATTGCGCAAGCCCTCGCCCGCAGCAACACCGCCGCCCATAGAAGGGCCGCTCGGCGCGGCGCTATGCGTGGTCTTTGGCGTTTCTGCAGCAATACCAACCGACGTTACCGAGCGTACTCGCATACGGTCGGCAGCCCTCGAGTGGGCGGAATTGGCGCGCACACGGAACACAACTGCAAGGATAACGCCCAATACAACAAGAGCGGCAAAAGTAGTGAGAATAGCGGAAAGCACGTGTTCCCCCTACCCTTAGCGGAATCGACCCGAGGTAGGAACCTGCCACGCTTCATTAGAAGCTTGAGCAAACGGCAAGCGACGCATGATGACAAAGAGCAACGCCGCGATCAATGAGTTCAGGATCGTGGCAGGAATCACGCGCTGAGCAAAGATATCAAGGATGGACCCCTGATAGCCGAGCACTAAAAGGACAACGGCAAACAGCAGCTCAAACACCAAAAGCGTTGCAGCAAGGGCAATAAGCGGCATAGCCAAAGAGGTATCGTCCAACACCTCGAACACACGCGAGAGGCAGAACACTGCAATAAGCAAAAGCAACGGCGTAAGACCTACTGGTGTATGCGTAAGGAGGTCGGCAATAAGGCCAAGCACAAACGCATAAACGTACGTGGTATCGGGTCGACGCATAATGGAGAGTACCAGAACGAACGAAACAATAAAACTTGGCACCGTAGAGAACACCGTAAGAATCGGTGCGAATACGACCTGAATTACTACGATGACAACAGAAAAGATAAGAGGAAGCATCCAATCACGCATGGGCGTTATTCACCATCCTCGGAAGAAGAGTTAAAAGTAGATTTCTTCTTGGAGTCAGAGCTAGAAGAGTCGCCCGACTTCGAAGAGCTGTCGGAGGTTGAGCTGGCATTCGCATCGCTGTTTGAGTTCCTGCTCAAAAGGGCATCGGGTCCAACCGCTTGAACTACAGCGTTGGCGGCATTGGTGTCGCTAGAAGCGGCACCATCATTGCTCATGCCCAAAACAACCAGCACTTCACTGATGTTGCTAAACGATGAGTTAGGCGAAATAACAATAGTACGCGTTGCGTCGCCCTGTCGCTGCTCAACCTTGGAAACCACGCCCACGACCAATCCGCGGAAGTAGCCTCCACCAAGACCCGTGGTTATAACCGCTTCGCCTTCTTTCACCTCGGTGCTCTCATCAACGCCCTGAAGGTACAGCACGCCTTCCACCGATCCAGAAAGAATACCCTCGGCACGAGAGTTTTGAAGCATCACAGCAACGCCACTTTGAGCATCGTTGAGCAATCGCACTTCAGATGTATAGGTTGAGCAGGAAACCACCTGGCCAACCACTCCCGTAGATCCCATAACGGGCAATCCCGGCTTCACGCCAGATGCAGTGCCAACATCGATGGTGATAATGCGATTGTAGGAATCGGAGGAATAGCCCGTCACGTGGGCAGCAACCGAAGAGAATCCATACACGTCATGAATGCCGATAAGCGCCTCAAGGCGCGAAGCCTCCTGGCGATACTCTTCAAGCTCGACCACCATTTGGGAAAGCTGTGCGTTGCTTTCCTTCAACTGGCTCATGGTTTGACCATCGGCCGTAAGGTCTTCCAACGAAGCTGAAGCAGAGGCAGCAAGCGAACCTGCGGCAGTCCCTGCAGAAGACAGGGGCGAAGAAACCGCTGATGTAGTATTTTGCAATGAATGTAGAGCGCCTTCGTCTCCCTCGCGGGAATAGACGACGACAAGGACGAGAGAGACCACCAACAAGATGATCAGCAACCCCGTCCCTCCAAGTTGGCCGCCGAATGGGATCTTTTTTTCGTTCAAATTCAGGGCCATATCGTAAAAGGATCTCCTATTTCGATCTCATAAGAATCTGCTTGAGTGCCGTGGGAGTTTCAAGAACCTTCAAGCAACCCGAAACAACATTGGTGAGCGCCGTTTCACTGGTCCAAACCGGAATCTCAAGCTGCTGCGAAAGATAGCGATCCAAGCCAGCGAGCAAACCGCCGCCGCCCGTGAGCAGAATACCGTTGGAAATGATGTCGGAGGCCAAGTCGGGGTTGGTCTTCTTGAACGTTTCCTTGATATGCACAACCATTTCGTCGATAGGAGCCTGCAGCGCATCACGCACATCTTCCGACTGAATGGTAACTTCCTTGGGCTGTTCGGTAAGCACGTCCTGACCAGAGATGATCATGTCGCGTTCACGACCGTCTTCAAAGGGCAGAATGGATCCAATCTTAATCTTGATGACCTCTGCTGTGCGTTCACCGATCTTGATTCCAAGAAGATCACGCAAATGAACCGCAATAGCTTCATCAAGACGGTTGCCAGCAAGACGCAGAGAAGAAGAAGTTACGATACCGCCCAAAGAAATGACGGCAACTTCAGTGGTGCCGCCGCCGATGTCAACAACCATCGAGCCGGTAGGCTCGGTTACAGGCAGGTCAGCGCCCATGGCAGCAGCCATAGGCTCTTCGATAAGGTATGCCTGGCGAGCGCCCGCCTGAATGGTGGCCTCGAAAACAGCGCGCTTCTCTACAGAAGTGGCACCACAAGGAATGCATACCACGATACGCGGCTTTGGCTGCCAAGGATAACGACGCGGAGCTGCTTTGTTAATAAACGCGGAGATCATGGCCTCCGTCACGTCATAGTCTGCGATAACGCCATCGTGCAGAGGATGCTCTGCAGAAAAAGTGTCTGGCGTATGGTTGATCATGTTCTTTGCTTCATGACCAACAGCAAGAACGCGGTGGGTGCTGCGCTCGATGGCAACAACAGAAGGCTCGTTGATAACGATACCCTGCCCCGTGATGGCTACGAGTGTATTGGCGGTGCCAAGGTCGATAGCCATGTCGTACGAAGACGACGAGGTGGCGTTCTGTATGAAATCAAGGAAAGACATTAATCGTCCTTAAACAGTATTGTGCAATCGTAAGAACAGATTCTATCACACAGCATAAATACACGTGCAGAAACCGTGAAGGAGGGAAAACAGGGACAGGCACCAGATTCCCACTTGAAGTGGGAATCTGGTGCCTGTCCCTGCTTTCCCATCAAACGAGCCCCTGATAAGTGCAGCCGCCGGAAAGCCGCCATCAAGCGCACCTCTTGCGCCAAGGCTGTTCAGACCGGCAGCTGCATCATCAAGGGCTCGCGTAGCGTAATTGCGCCCAAAACAAATGTTGCGCCGTTCAATGAACGACGCAACCAAAAAAGCTTAGAAGAAGATGGAGATCTCGCGCTCGGCAGAAGCAACGGAGTCGGAGCCATGGATTACGTTTTCGTCCATGATCAGGCCGAAGTCGCCACGGATGGTGCCAGGAGCTGCCTCTGCAGGGTTGGTAGCGCCCATGAGGGAGCGGCACTTGGCAACAGCGCCTTCGCCGGAAACAACCATCTTAACAACAGGGCCGGAGGTGATGTAGGAGATCAGGCCATCATAGAAAGGCTTACCCTCGTGCTCCTGGTAGTTAGCAGCAGCCTGCTCGGGGGTAACCATACCCATTTCCATGCGCTCGATCTTCAGACCAGCACGCTCGAAGCGATTTACGATTTCGCCGATATGACCGTTGCGAACACCGTCGGGCTTGATCATGCTGTAGGTCTTTTCAATTGCCATGTTGGTTCCTTTCAAATGAACGTTTCGTTCTTACTGACGATATGAAACGGGGCGAACCCCGGATCGAATAAGGTTAAGACTGGCTGGTGAAGGAAAGCGACACGCTGGAAACCTTCCAGCCCAGGCCATCGCGTACCATGGAGATCTGGTACGGCACTTCGCCACCCTGCGAAGTGGTTGCAGTTGCGTACACCTCAGCGGTGCCAAGGTTGTTGGTGGTACCGTTGATGGTAACCTGGCCACCCTGGGCAACCGTATCGGCGATACGGGCTTTTTCGCTTTCGTCAACGCTAGCGGCATACACATCTGCATTTTGAGGATCGGCAAACAGTGCATTTACTTGATCCTGCTGGGAGGGCATACCGTAACCTTGCGTATATGCGAAAGCACCACCGCCTGCAACGATGATGATGAGGATAAGGATGATGAGGAACGCCTTGAGGCCACGATGACGGCGCTTCTTCTTAAGAGGCTGGCCCCAATCCTGGAAATCCTGCTCGGCTTCCTGGAAATATTGGCTACCCGCCTGCTCGGCTGCAGCAATTTCGCGCATAATGCTGGTTTCAGACAGCTGCATGGTGCCCATTTCGGAAGGGTCGAGACGAGACGATCCGATAGGAACGCCATCACCCTGAACGTCCAAACCGGAAAGATCGTTATGGGTACTGGTAGAAGCTAATTCTTCTGGCGTAACGGCTTCGACTTCCCCCGTGTTGCCAGCGGCAACGGCAGCAACAGCGCGCTGGTAGTCAACGTTTGCAGCATCGTTGAACACATACGTTTTGTCGGCCAAGGCTGACTCGAATGCGCGAACCGCCTTTTCCATCTTGCCATCAGCAACATAGGCCTGGCCCATGTTGGCGAAGATCTTGTTACGGGTTTCAGGCTTCATGTCGAACTGAAGGGCGCTTTCGTAGGATGCGATAGCGTCCATCGGGCGATCAAGAGCCATAAAGCAGACACCCAGGTTCAGCAATGCCTTCGTGGGATCGGGATTCGATTCGTCTAAGGCTGCCGCACGGAAAGCGGCGCCCGCCTCGGCAGATTTACCCAGCTTGAGCAAGGAGTTGCCCAAGGCTACATATGCTTTATAGGGAGTAGCGTAACGGGAATCTTCCGTGACCGCCTTGAAGTTGGTAATAGCGTCTTCGAAATCGCCCTGAGAAGCATATACCATGCCCAAGTTGTAGCTTACCGAGCCAGAGGCATCGTAGGAGGTATCCACCAAAGCCTGGGAATACGCATGGATAGCCTCGTTCGGATCTTTGAGCTTCACCAGGCAATTGCCGATCTGGTGATACAGCAAGCCAACTTCGCCGGGGGCCTTTTCGACAGAGGTGTCCTCAAGGCATTCGGTGAACTTTGCAAGCGCTACGTCAAATTGCTTCGAAACGTACGCGCTGCGCGCTTGCTGAAAAGTCTCATTGTTCATGTATCGTCGGTTCCTCTCTTGCGTTTCTCGAACTGGCCCCTAAGGACGCAGAAGAAGCAGCCCGAAGCATACTAGCTCGGGCAGTACACGCTGTTAGTTGGCGTTCTCGATTTCGATGGTTTCGATAACGTCACCTACACGGAGCTGACCAACAACGTCAAGACCTTCCACCGTCTGACCGAATACCGTGTAGCCGGAATCCAAGAAAGGCTGAGCACCGAGGCACAGATAGAACTGGGAGCCCGCAGAGTTAGGATCCTGGGAGCGAGCCATAGCCAGAGTGCCGTCAAGATGCTTGTTATTGGGGTTGGTGGTGTACTCTTCGTGAATGGTGTAACCCGGACCGCCGGTGCCAAGACGAGCAAAGGGATTGCCCTCCGCTGCCTTTACCTGCTCGGAGTCGAGCTCACGCGTGTTGGGGCAACCGCCCTGGATCACAAAACCGGGAACGTAGCGGTGGAACTTAAGGTTATCGTAGAAGCCCTTCTGAGCGAGTTCCACAAAATTGCCCACATGAATGGGGGCATCGTTACCAGCAAGCTCGACGCGAATGTCGCCCTTGGAGGTTTTGATTACTGCAACCTCATTGCCATTGGGCTGGTATTTAGGTGTGTACAAAGCCATGGTTTCCCCTAACTGCTTCGTGTTTCAAAAATAATGGTGCCCTCTACAGGATTCGAACCTGCGGCTTTCTGCTCCGGAGGCAGACGCTCTATCCCCTGAGCTAAGAGGGCCCAAGTGCTCATATTATACGTTATGATTTACAACATTCTTATTTCCCCACGAAAACCAAAGGATGAGACCATAATGCGCATCGAGATCACCGGTATGACCTATGGAGCAAACGCAGTTGGACGCGCCGATGACGGTAAAGTGGTGTTCGTCGCCGGCGGCGCACCGGGCGACGTGGTCGAAGTTGAAACAACCCGCGAAACCAAAGGTTTTCGCGAAGGATCTATTATTGAATTCTACGAAAAGGGAGCCGCCCGTGTTGAGGCACCCTGCCCCTTTGCCGCCGTATGCGGCGGATGCCCTTGGATGCACTTGTCTTACGAATCCCAACTACAGTCAAAGCGTGCCAGCGTAGTAAGCCAGCTCTCAAAAATCGGCGGCATACCACGAGACCGCGCCGAAGAACTCGTGGGCGAATGCGTAGGGTCCAAACGCCAGCTGGGCTACCGCAATAAGCTTGAGCTCGCAGGCGGACGCGACGAACGCGGTTTGTTCATGCTCGGCTTCCACGAGCGGGGAGGCAAGCTTGCGGCAGCACCCAAAACCTGCCTTTTGGCAGCAAAGGGAATCGAAAAAGCACCGGGGGCACTGCGCGGAGCCCTCTCTTACCTGCAGGGCCATGACGATCTGGGCATTTTCCGTATCGGCGTGCGACGCAGCGTACGGACCAAGGATACCGAAATCGCGCTCTGGACGAACCCTTCAGCATTTCCCCGAAAAGCCGCAGCGAACACCCTTTCCAGCGCGCTGAAATGTACCAGCATCGTGCGCGTAATCGCCGACCCCGGCAAAGCACGCAAGATCAAAAAAGTTGAAGCACTGTACGGAAAGGGACATTGGAGCGAAGAGCTGGCAGGAAACACCTACCGCATCAGCGCCCCAAGCTTCTTCCAAGTAAACACCGCCCAAGCAGAAAAGATGATCCAGTTGGTGCTCGACGGGCTGGAAGTTGGCTCCTCTTCGGTTGTCGCCGACTTATACTGCGGTGCGGGCACTTTCACGCTGCCACTGGCGCAACGCGCCGACTATGTGTTCGCCGTCGAATCTGCAGCTTCTTCCGTACGCGATCTTCGTCGCAATATGGAAGGGATCGATGGTGAAATCGAAGTTATCGGCGGCGACAGCGCCCGTGAGCTGCCCACCCTGGGACACCTCGATGCCCTTGTGGTAGACCCGCCGCGCGCCGGCCTTGCCAAGGGAGTTGCCGAAAGCATCGCCGCATCGAAAGCCGAACGTGTAGCCTACGTCAGCTGTGATCCCGCCACCTGGGCACGAGACATAGCCCGTTTTGCCGAAGCAGGATACGAACTGGTACGGGCAATACCGGTAGACCTGTTCCCTCAGACCTTCCATGTGGAAACGGTAAGCATCCTGAAGCGCAAATAAGCATTAGAACCCGCATAGCGAGATGACGCTATGCGGGTTCTTACGACGCAGGATGCTTCAGCCCATGGGGCGAAGCATCCTGAAGCGTCCTAACGCAAAAGGGCCCGGAACGAATCTTCATTCCGGGCCCAGCATTTGCAAAGAACTCAGTTCACCAACGCGGACTTTTCGATCCGCAGTTGCGAGCCCTAAAGGCAATTGACGCATTGACGCCACAATGCGGAACTTGCGGCATTACCCCCCACGCGATACAAACCGCGTCAAGCAACGCTGCACAATCCGAAAAGCCATGAGGCCGTGCGCTTTAGCTGCGCGCTTCCTTCACGTGCCCAACCAGCTTAGCAATACGCTCGCTGTATTCGGGATGCTCGATGCCCGCTTCGGCGATATCGATAATAGGGGCGTCACCCCACAAGGTTTCCAGACGATAGAAATCACGAGATTCGGGCTGGAACACATCTACTACGAACTCGCCGTAATCGAGAAGCTCCCAAGAATGATCGTTGGTCTGCTCGCGGGAAATGGGCTTCACGCCACCCTCGATACGCACTTTTTCCTCGATGTTGTCGAGGATGGCCTCAACCTGGGGAGTGTTGGCGCCCGTTGCGATAACGAAATAATCGGTGACGTCCACCAAGTCGCCAACTTTAATGACCATGATGTCAGTTGCCTTGCGCTCGTCTGCCGCACGTGCAGCAATAAGCGCGCATTCACGAGAAGATGTTTCTTCCACTTATATTCTCCTTTATTGTTCTTGAGGCTTAGCGCCGTTGTAGCAGTTCCAAACCGTGACAGAATCATAACTGATAGGCTTGCCGGCACGAACCAGATAGGACATGCCTTCCTTCAGCACCGCATAGAACAGCTCTTCCAGGCTCATAGTGCCAATCTGCTTATACAGGCGCTTGTATTCGGCTACATCGTGCGTGGGCTCGATTTTGTCAGCCACAAACACGATCATATCAAGTGGCGCCATGTCGGGAGCACCAACCGTATGCCTCTCGATTGCCTGAAACACTTCTTCCCCGAAGCAAGGGAAATCACGCCGCAGCACTGCCGCCGCCGTAGGCCCGTGCAATACCCACGGCATACCGTTTATCACATCGGGACTTACTTTCAAATCGAAATCCGAAATGCGCTGCTGTAACTGAGCAGGGAGAAGCGCTTTGTCCCAATCGTGCAGCAGGCCAGCCATACGGGCGATATGGCCGTCGTAGCCATAAACACGTGCGAGTTTTCGAGCCGTTTTCGCTACCGATATGCTGTGCACATACCGCGAAGGGTTCACGCGTTGCATAAGCAATCCCTTCATGTGCTTGTATGACTGCGAGCCAAACGGCTTTCCCTCATCAAGGCCTTCAGCGCCAGTAGGCTGGTAGGCAAACTCCGAAAGCTCTTCTCTGGTAGGCTCTGTCACCTGCGCTTTCTTCTTCTTAGCCATGTTCCACTCCCTCGCGATAGAACTCGTGCTCCATCACGTGATCGACTACAACCTGGGGCGTAAGATAGCGGATCGACTTTCCCTCCGCCAGGCGACGCCGCAGTTCACTTGATGATATCTCCAGTGCTTCAATGGTAACGAATGAAATGGAGATGCCTTTCGCTGCATCCACAATCTGCGCGCGCTTTTCATCGGAAAGCTCGTAGCCTGGACGATCGACCCCTACGAATTTTGCAAGGGACCCCATTTCGTCCGAGCCTCGCCACTTTGAAACCGTTGCTATCGCATCGGCTCCCGCCAAGAAATACAACTCAACATTAGGCGGAAAATGGCCACGGAGTGTTCGAAGGGTGTCGATGGTGTAGGTGTCGCCACCACGCGCAATTTCAATATCGCTTACATCGAAATACGGGTTATCGGCAATGGCGGCACGGCACATGGCCAAACGATCGCTTGCAGGAGCAATTCGTTGCCCACGCTTGAAGACCGGATTCCCCGTGGGAATGAACAAGATAACATCAAGGCCCAAATCTTCTCGCGCTTGTTCGGCACAAGCCAAATGCCCGTTATGGATAGGATCGAAGGTGCCACCCATGATCCCTAAACGACAGGGCTTGCCGTCTTTTCCGAAATCATCGAAGCGTTCGCAGATATGCGGCTCTTTGTAGCCCGTTTCCTGCGCACGCATTTTGCGCACGGTCTCGATAACATCGATAGCACTCATGCTACTCCCTTACCTGGCCCGTTCCGTTCACCAGGTATTTCGTGCTGGTAAGCGCCTCTAACGCAAACGGACCACGTACGTGCAATTTCTGAGTTGAGATACCTATTTCCGCGCCAAGGCCAAATTCCCCACCGTCGGTAAAACGAGTTGAGGCGTTGGCATATACAGCAGCAGCATCAACCCCCTGCTGGAAAACCGCAATGGCTTCTTCGTTCGAGGCAACAATGCACTCAGAGTGATTGGTACCATAGCGATTGATATGGGAAACGGCTTCATCTACCCCGTTTTCAACAACATGGATGCTGATTTCCAGAGCCAAGTACTCACGGCCCCAGTCTTCTTCAGTGGCGTCAACGAAGAATTGCGAAAGTTCAGCGTGGCCTTCGGCAACAGTTGCCTGCACTGCCGCGCGGACCACCTCGTCACCGTGGATCAACACGTTTGCCTGAGCCAAATCAAGCAGCAAGCCAGGAAGGAATTCCTGAGCAATGGAAGCATCAACCAACACCGATTCGCATGCGTTGCATACACCGGTACGCTGAGTCTTTGCGTTCAGGATTATCTTTCGCGCCATGGCAAAATCAGCCGATTCGTGCACATAAACATGGCAGTTGCCGACACCCGTTTCGATCACCGGCACTATCGCGTGTTCCACGCAATGCTGAATAAGGCCAGCGCCACCACGAGGAATAAGCACGTCGACCAAGCCGCGAAGACGCAGCAGGGTGTCGGTCTCCGCGCGGTCGGTTGATTCAATGGCAACTACCGCATCCGCAGGCAAACCAACGCTTTCAATGGCAACGCGCAGAACCTGTGCAATTGCCAGATTCGAGCGAACTGCCATAGAGCCGCCACGCAGCACGCAGGCGTTACCCGATTTCACGCAGATGCCCGCTGCATCAGCAGTTACATTGGGGCGTGCCTCGTACACCATAGCCACCACGCCCAACGGCACGGAAACCTTTCGGATAAGCAAACCGTTTTCTAGTGTTCGCTGTTCTAAGGTCTTGCCTGCGGGATCGTCAAGCGAAGCAAGGCTTTCAAGAGCAGATGCCATACCCTCGATACGGCCCTCATCCAAGAACAAACGATCAATCAGCGAGTCTTTCGTTCCTGCTTTTCGGGCCTCAGCACAATCGACCGCGTTTTCTGCGCAGATAAGCGCTGCTTCTTTACGAAGGGCAGCTGCCATTGCAAACAACGCCTTGTTCTTCAGCTCGGTAGAGGCTTTCGCCATAGCAGCGCTGGCAACTTTGGCCCTCTGCGCCGCAACCTGTGCTTCACTCATTCGAACACCACCAATTCATCGCGATGGACTGCGGGCTTATCGCCCAAATTTACGAGCAATTCGTTACCACGAATTTCCTTCTGGGAACGGCCTCGGGCAAGACTTACTTCAGAAGAGGGTGCGTTTACCCTACCGCGAGCAAACAGGTGCCCCTCTTGATCCTTGATATCGACAATATCCCCACGGAAGAAAGAGCCCTCCACGCTGGTAATGCCCACAGACAAGAGCGACGAGCCGGTATCTACCAAGGCTCGCCTGGCGCCATCGTCTACCACCAAAACGCCCTTGGCAGTGTCGCCGAGGGCAATCCAGAGCTTACGCGGGGAAATATCATGCGCTTTGTTGCGAGCAACGAAGTAGGTGCCCACCGATTCGCCGTGAGCGAGCTGGATTAAGCTACCCTGACGACGCCCATGGCAGATAACCATCGGGATGCCCGCAAGCATAAGCACGCGAGCAGCACGGATCTTGGTGATCATGCCGCCGCTGCCCACCTTCGATGTAACGCCTCCCGCGGAAGCCATCAGTTCGGGGGTGATGCGCTCAACGAGGGGGATAAGCGTAGCCGTTGGATCGATAGTGGGATTGGCGGTATACAAGCCTTCGATATCGGAGAAGACAACGCACATATCGGCCTGTACCAAGCAAGAGACAAGGGCGGCAAGTGTGTCGTTGTCGCCAAAGCGAATCTGCTCAACCGACACCGTGTCGTTTTCGTTGATGATGGGCACGACATCGAAATCAATCAAGCGCTCCAAGGTGTCACGCGCATGCAGATAGGCATTGCGCTGCGCCGTAGAGTGTCGAGTGATAAGCACGCATGAGGTAAGCACATCGTAGCGCGAGAATGCTTCTGCATACGTTGCCATAAGTGCATTCTGCCCCACCGAAGCCGCCGCCTGGAGCGAAGGCATGTCGGTCGGGCGCTCTTCGATGCCCAATGCCTCCAAGCCGCATGCAATTGCGGCGCTGGAAACAATAAGGGGGCTCCATCCCATCTGACGTAAAGCATGGACCTGAGCGGCAAGGCCATCGAAGTATGCACGATCGAGCTTGCCTTGCTCGTTTACCAAGGTTGACGAACCGATCTTGATTACTATGACTTTCTTGCCGTTTCTCATGCTTTAGATGTCCATTCCCTCGAAATCATCTTCGCGCATACGTGCCGACTCAAACTCGAATGCACATTCCAAAATGCGAATCTCATCGCCGTCGCAAGCCCCCGCAGCCTCAAGGGCCTCATCGAGCTTCAAACGCTTAAAGCGATGCTGCAGGAACGTAACAGCTTCATCGTTTTCCCAGTCGGTCTGGATAACCATGCGCTCAATCTGCTTTCCGGTAACGCGGAACACGCCCTCGGAAAGCTTGGTGACCTTGAACTTCTTATCTTTCGCATCGCGACGATGCTGCCAGATCTGATCGAAATGCTCTTGACCTTCCAAGGCCTTGCGCTGAGCCTCGCGGAGCTCAGCAACACGAGCACCGGTAGCCTTCATCAGGGCATCTACGCCTTTTCCCGTAACGGCACTGGTGAAGAACACCTTAGGGTTCAACGGGCTTTCAGCATATTCATTGCCACCAGCGCGCTCAACGGAATCGCGGCGCACCTCTTCTTCGAGGCGGCGAGCGGCGTCTTCCACACCAGGGGCATCTACCTTATTTCCCACCACGATGCAAGGACGCTCTGCCAATTCAGGAAGATAAGCCTTCAGCTCATTGTTGATAATGCGGTAATCCTCTACCGGGTCGCGGCCCTCATACCCACCAGTAAGGTCGATAACATGGAGGATGATTGCGCAGCGTTCCACGTGACGGAGGAATTCGTGGCCCAAGCCCTTTCCTTCGTGCGCGCCCTCAATGAGGCCAGGAACGTCTGCCACAACATAGTTATACTCATCAGCTTTCACCACACCCAAATTAGGCACAAGCGTAGTGAAAGGATAATCAGCGATTTTAGGCTTGGCGGCAGACATGCGTGCAATGAGCGAAGACTTGCCAGCGGAAGGAACGCCCACCAAGGCAGCATCCGCCATGAGCTTCATTTCAAGCTCGACCCAGCATTCTTCTGCGGGAACACCAAGCTCCGCAAAAGCAGGGGCGCGACGTGTTGACGTGACGAAATGGGTATTGCCGCGACCGCCAATGCCGCCGCGAGCAGCAATAATACGTTCTCCATCATGAGTGAGGTCGGCAATAACCTCACCGGTTTCCTTGGTTTCATCGTTGTATTCACGCACAATAGTGCCAACGGGAACCTTGAGAACAAGGTCTTCGCCATTGGCTCCGTTCATCTTGGAACCCTTACCATGGGTGCCACGCGTTGCTTTGAAATGATGCTTGAAGCGATAGTCGATCAGCGAAGAAACGCGGGAATCGGCTTCAAGCACGATATCGCCGCCCTTGCCGCCGTCGCCGCCGTCGGGGCCGCCCTTCGGGACGTGCGCCTCACGACGAAACGACATGCAGCCCGCGCCGCCGTCACCTGCTTTAAGAAATATGCGAACCTTGTCTGTAAACATTATCCTTCAATTCTAAACGAAAAGACCCCCTGCGATGCAGAGGGCCTTTGTTAAGTCCAAATTTAGGCGGTATTTATGCCTGAGGACGGACATGCACCTTGCGGCGTGCGCCCTTGGTGTATTCTACCGTACCTTCGCACAGAGCGAACAGGGTGTCGTCCTTGCCGCGACCCACGTTCTCACCGGGATGGAAGTGAGTGCCACGCTGACGAACCAGGATGTTGCCCGCACCGACGAATTCGCCAGCAAAGCGCTTGCAACCAAGGCGCTTAGCCTTCGAATCGCGACCGTTGCGGATGGAACCTTGACCTTTCTTATGTGCCATTAGTATTCCTCCTCTACTTAAGCGATGCTGGTGATCTGAATACGAGTGAGCTGCTGGCGATGACCGCGCAGCTTCTTGTAGTTCTTGCGCTTCTTGAATTTGAAGACGAGCTGCTTGTCGCCCTTAAACTGCTCAACGATGGTAGCCTCAACCTTGGTCTTGGCAGCCTCTGCAGGGTCAGCGATAACCTTAGCGCCGTCAACAACCGTGATAGCGGTAAGAGCGACCTTGTCGCCTGCTTCACCTTCGAGCTTTTCGACGTTCAGGCAGTCACCGGTGGATACCTTGTACTGCTTGCCGCCAGTCTTAACAATAGCGTACATAATTCTCCTTATTTGAAATAAACGCAAGGCGATAGCTTATCAGCGTGACCGTAGCAAGTCAACGAAAGTGCCTTTCGTTGCAACGTATGCACCGTCTCCGCGTATCATCGCACTTATTCCTAAGCTGCACCTTTCGTGCAACCTGTTGAATGATACCAGAAACCGCCCGATATGGAAGAACAAACCCAAGTTTCATGAAGGCGCTCCACAATTGGCCAACAAGAGAAAGATCCTTCCCGTCGCATTCTCCTTCTAGCCCCGCCCGCCCCTTGCCACACCAATCGACTTAACCGTCTACAGACAATTGTTAGTATTTTTATACCATTTGCTCTCACCTGCGCCTCTATTGGTGATATGATGCTTTTGTGTAGAAGATCAGCCTTTAATTGGGCTGCGGAAAAGGAGGTGGTGTGCGAATGGAATTCCTCACCGACCCGGTACTGCTTGCACGCATCCAGTTTGCGCTCACAGCTATGTACCACTATGTGTTTGTGCCGCTCTCTATAGGTCTAGGCCTTATTGTGGCGATTTTCGAGACCAAGTACTATCGATCCCAAAGCGTTGAAGATGCCGCCGCATCCCGTTTCTGGATCAAGGTATTCACGGCCACCTTCGCCCTAGGTGTTGCAACTGGCATCACCATGGAATTCTCGTTTGGCACCAACTGGGCCGACTACGCGCGTTTCGTAGGCGACATCTTCGGCGCACCGTTGGCGGCAGAAGCGCTGCTCGCGTTTTTCTTGGAATCGGTATTCCTTGGTGTACTCCTGTTCGGGCGTAAGAAGGTAAGCGGCAAATTCTACCTTGTTTCCGCCTGGCTCGTTTGGCTAGGTTCGTGCCTCTCTGCGCTGTGGATCATCATCGCCAACTCATGGATGCAAACCCCAGCAGGCGCCGAGCTTTCCGCAGACGGCACCCAGGCACTCTTGACCAACTTCCTTGATGCCGCGTTCAACGCAACTACGGCCCCTCGCTACTTCCACACGGTAGACGCTCTGCTTATCATGGGCGCATTCACAGCGCTTGCCATAGCCGCGTGGTACCTGAAGAAGGGCCTTCACACCGAATTCGCCATGAAAACGGTGCGCGTTGCTTCCGTTGTTGCCTTGTGCACAACTTGCCTTATGGTGGTATTCGCCCACCAATCCGCCGTGGCGGTGGCCGAAGAACAGCCCACAAAGTTCGCCATGATGGAAGGTGCCTACAACGGAGAGGCAATGCCGCTGTACGCGGTAGGTTGGGTTGACGAAGCCTCCCAAAAGGTGATTACCCCTATCGCCATACCAGGTGGCACTTCTTTCCTGGCCTCTGGCTCGTTTGGTACGGAATATCCTGGCCTCAACGACCTGGCGAAGAGCGGCGCTTACGGGTCCGATTTCACCGAAGAGACCATTTCAGAGCTCCCTGTGAACACCGTATTCCAAAGCTATCACTTGATGGTGGCAATGTTCGGGCTTATTGGGCTTACTACCCTGCTAGCCTTCATCTTCACGTTCCGCAAGGGGCGCATTGCCTCGATGCGCTGGCTGCAGAACCTGGCCATCGTTTCGCCTCTGTTCCCCTTCTTGGCCATCGAAGCAGGTTGGTTTACTGCAGAAATCGGCCGTCAACCATGGGTGGTGTACCCCGCCACCAGCAGCCCCGAGGGCGTAAGCCTGCTCACGCAAGCCTCCTCTTCCGCATCTGTAACCTCTCCCGAGCTTGCCATCACGCTGGCGCTGTTCCTTCTTATTTATCTGTTCCTGATCATCGGATGGGCACGCATCGTTATCCACCTTATCAAGGTCGGCCCACGCATCGACGAGAGCGGCGAGGCAAGCAATAAAACCGCTCGCAAAACGGGCAATAGCAGCAATGGCAACGTTGAGGCCTCTATCGGAAAGGCAGGTGAGTAGTCATGACCGCATTGGGAATTCTTTGGTTTGCCCTGATAGCTGTTCTTATCGCAGGCTATTTCATCCTCGATGGATTTGATTTGGGCGCCGGCATCCTTTCGCCCTTTATCGCAAAAAACGAAAATGAAAAGGCCGTAGTGCGTCGAGCCATCGGCCCGACTTGGGACGGCAACGAAGTGTGGCTCCTCACCGCTGGCGGCGCGCTGTTCGCTGCATTTGCTCCGGCATACGCTACTACGTTTTCAGGCTTCTATCTGGCTATCATGCTCGTGCTATTCGGCTTGATCGTCCGAGCTGTATCACTCGAATATCGCTCCCATGACCCCAAATGGGGCAAGATTTGGGACGCCCTGTTCTTTATTGGATCGCTCCTGCCTGCCCTGCTGTTCGGCGTAGCCATCGGCAACGTATACGCCGGCATTCCCCTTGACGCCAATGGCGATTATGCGGGAGTTCCGCTTCTGGGGCTCATCACCCCCTTCACGCTTCTGTGCGGACTTCTGGGCCTTTCAGTGTTTGTCACCCAAGGGGCAACCTGGATTGCGCTCAAGGCCGAAAAGCCATCTGACCTGCAGGCACGCGCAGCCAAACTGCGCTGCCCCTTGGCCTGCATAACCATGGCCCTATTCGTTGCCGTAAGCGCATACGCCCTTATGGGCATTGCGCCTACCCTTGACCCTGCCCTTGGAACGCTGCGCTCGGTTGCCTGTGCGGGCGTGATTGCCGCGCTGATGGCGCTCTTCTTGGCCTCCAGAGAAACGGACAATGACCTTCTTCCGTTCCTGGCAAGCAGCGCATCGGCACTGCTTCTGGTGCTCCTGTTTGCAGCATCGATGTTCCCTACCCTGGTGGTTGCCACAACGGGCACGAGCATCACCATCGCGAATGCCGCTTCTTCCGATTTGGCCCTCGCATGGATGACAGGCATCACCTGCATTGGCCTTCCCTTGGTGCTGGTGTATCACGTACTGGTGTATCGCACCTTCCGTGGACGCATCAGCGCTGATGAGGCCAACGAATACTAACCTGTGCGGCGGCGAATACCCTGAATGGGAAGCCGCCGCTTTCGTTTTCGCTGAAGGCGTCAGAAGGTGCCGCATTCAGCGCTCCTCGCAACACGCCGCCCATGCAAATGAAAGGAGGAGGCATGTTCGACAAGAGACTCTTCACACTTCCCGGCTCAAAGAGCGCTATCGCCTGGTGCATTGCCACCTCCCTTCTTCTGGCGGTGCTCATGGTGGGTCAAGCCGCAGCCCTGGCCTGGGCCTTGACCCTTCTTTGGGGAGGAAGCGCCCTCTCCGGCGTCGCAGCTCAGCTTGGCGCCTTTGCGCTCTGCTTCATCGGGAAACAGGCAGCCAGTAACATTCAGGCCGAACAGCTCGAGCTCTTTGCGGCAGCACGCACTGAAGAGTTTCGCCAGGAGCTGTCAAAGCGCCTTTATGAAGGAGGGGCCCCCTTAACCCAAAAGCTAGGAACGGGCGCAGCTTCAACACTCTGCCTTGATGGCATCGACAACATTGAGCAATATTTGAGCACCGCTTTGCCTCGTACGGTGGCGCTGGTCACGGTGCCCTTTGTTCTTCTTGCCGTAATCGTCTTCCAAGACTGGGTTTCTGCTCTTATTGCGCTTCTGGTGTTTCCCGCCATCATCCTTCAAATGGTTCTTATCGGAAGCACCGCGCAAGAGGAAGCCGGCAAACAACATCGCGAATACCAGCGCCTCGCAAACCATTTCATCGATTCGCTGCGCGGCATCGATACCCTGAAGTACTTCGGCCGCAGCAACGAACAAGCTGACCGCGTATTTGAGACAAGCGAAAAATTCCGCATAGCAACGATGAAGACACTGCGCACCGCAACGCTTTCGGGTGCTGTGCTTGACGCATTTTCCACCATTTCCCTCGCAGCAGTTGCCGTTATGCTCGGCTTTCGCTTGGTGGATGGGTCCATTACCCTGCTGCCCGCGCTGTTCGTCTTGGTGATCATGCCCGATTATTTTCGCCCAATCCGCGAATTCGCCTCCGATTACCACGCTACGTTAAACGGGAAGAACACCCTTACCCAAGTATTGGAGGTATTGGGATGCTCCGCTGAAACCGCAGCGAAGAAAGAAAGCCACACGCCGGGATTGCAGGTTGACGTCCCCAAACTAGAGCCTTGGCAAGAACTCAGCGTGCTAACCTTCGAACATATAGGGATCTCCTACGAGGGGGAAACAGCCCTGAAAGACGTTTCTTGCTCTTTTGGGGGTTTCCGCAAATATGGCATCGTGGGACCATCCGGCTGTGGGAAAACCACCCTTGCCCAACTACTCGCCGGCGTCGTACAGCCCACCCAAGGATCCATCGTTGTCAACAACCACGCAATCGAGACGCTTTCGATGCCCAGCTGGAGAAAACAAGTGGCTTATCTGCCACAATCTCCCCATATTTTCAGCACCACCCTCCGAAACAATCTGACGTTTTACCAGCCCGATGCAACCGAAGAAGAAATCGCCCACGCGCTTGAGCTGGTAGGGCTCACCAGCCTGGTTACTGAGCTGCCCAAGGGATTGGATACCGTTGTTGGGGAAGGCGGGCGGTCGTTGAGCGGCGGCCAGTCACAACGCGTCGCCCTTGCACGTGCGGTGCTGCATCGAACCTGTCGAGTCTTGGTGTTCGACGAGCCAACGGCCCATCTTGACATTGAAACAGAATGGGAGCTCAAACAGCGCATGCTTCCCCTGATGGAAGGTAAATTGGTTTTCTTTGCAACCCATCGCCTTCATTGGCTAAGCGAAATGGACGAAATCCTCCTACTGGAAGATGGGCAGGTTAGAGACTTTGGCTCCTACGAGGCGTTGAGCAAAGCAAGCTCTTTTGCCTACCTGTCAAACCACGAGAAGGAGGGCGGCGATGTATAGCAGCTTGAAAGAAGCGATTGCCCTGCTTAAACGCGATGAGTGGGTTAAACCCTATCTGGGCCGCTATCGCAAAATCCTTGCACTGGCCCTTGCTCTAGGCTGCTGCACGGTTCTTTTCGCCGCCGGACTTATGTTCACTTCAGGATGGCTCATTGCAGGCTCTGCCGAAATGCCCTATTCGGTTCTGATGCTGGGCACGCCTTTGCTTTGCGTGCGGGTATTCGGCGTGGGAAAACCCATTCTGCGTTACTGCGAACGCTTAGCGAGCCACGATTGGGTACTGCGATTCACTTCAAATCTTCGCAAGCAGCTTTACCGATCCTTTGACGCAGAAGGCGTTTTCTTCCGTGCCAGCCACCGCCTCGGCGATGCCCTAGGGCTTCTTGCCGAAGATGTTGAGCACATCCAAAACCTCTATCTTCGCTGCGTTTTCCCAACCGCAATAGCCCTGGCAGCTGGCGTGGGACTATGCGTCCTGTTCGGTTGCTTTTCGCCCCTTGCATGCTTGACGTGCTTCGTCTTCGTATCGTTCGAACTCTTTGTTGTACCCGCCGTTTCTGTGAGCATCAACGGCACGCGTCAATCGACGGCAAAAGAGCTTGCCGCGAAACGCTATGCCACCTATGCCGACAACATTCTCGGAATCACCGACTGGACGCTTTCGGGTAGAAAAGCCGATTTCTTAGCGCAATGCAAAAATGGGCAGGAAGACCTCAACCGCCTAAAAGCCCAGGCGCACGCCTTCGATCGCAGACGCGACCTGGCTCAACAAGCGATATTCGCATGTGCCATCATTGCCCTTATATGCTGGGCGACGCTCACCTTTGGCGGAACGCAAGGAGGACAGGCAAACTGGATTCTGGCTTTTGTGCTGGGAGCCTTTCCCCTCGTTGATGCCTTTGCAGTGATGCCCATTGCCGCAACACGGGCTCAGGGGCACTTCGACTCCATAGCGCGGCTCAACGATCTCCCCCTGCCCGCTGAAGAGGAAACAAAAACCAACTCGAAAGCCAAGCATGCGCAAAACATCGACCTTGGCCTGAAGCATCCGGTTGTCGAACTGAAAGACGTTGAATTCGCCTACCCTGGCCAGCCCCCTACGATTTGCGGAATCAGCCTCTCCCTTTCGCCGGGACAACATCTAGCACTTCTGGGCAAAAGCGGATCGGGAAAAACCACCCTCGCGCATCTGCTGCGCGGGGACCTCGCCCCCACCTCAGGCAGCATCACCGCAGGAGGGCTTCCCTGCTCGGAGCTTGGAAACGATGCGTCTCGAATGTTTGGCGTCTGCCAACAGGCCACGTACCTGTTCAACGACACTCTGCGCAACAATCTGCTTATAGCAAAACCCCAGGCAACCGACGAGGAGCTTGAACGCGCCCTCGAGCGCGTCGGGCTGAAAAGGCTGCTTGCGCGATTGCCGAAAGGTCTCGACACCTTACTCGATGAAGCAGGATTGCGCTTTTCGGGCGGCGAGCGTCATCGTGTTGCCCTGGCACGCATCCTTTTGCAGGATGCGCCTATCGTCATCCTCGACGAACCAACGGTTAGCCTCGATCCCCGCACCGAACACGAGGTGCTAGACACCATGTTCGAAGTGCTTGCGGGCAAAACGGTGATCCTAATCACCCATCATCTCCAAGGGGTATCGGACATGGACCGTGTGCTGTTCCTGGAAAACGGCCGTATAGCTCTTGACGGGGCGCCCGAAGAACTCGAGCGCAACAACCAGCACTACCGAACCCTTCTCGAACTCGAGCAGGGGTTTTAATCAGGCACGCAAGCACGGGACAAGCATGCAGCAATATTTCTAATGAGCCTCAGCCCAGTTGGCACCAGCAGACACATCAACCAGCAACGGAACCGACAATTCAACAACTGACTCCATCACGCTTGTCAGGAGGTCCGAAACCTCTTCCACTTCCGACTCGGGCACCGAAAGGTCAAGCTCGTCGTGCACCTGAAGCATGAGCCTCGTGCCAAGGTCTCGCGCCACAAGCTCATCTTGCACCTGACGCATGGCAAGCTTGATGATGTCGGCAGCAGTGCCCTGCATAGGATGATTCATTGCCGTGCGCTCACCAAAGCCACGCTGGGCCGCATTCTTGGCTTTCAGCTCGGGGATATAGCGGCGACGACCGAACAAGGTGACGGCATAGCCATCCTTGTGGGCCTGCGCCACCACGTCATCGAGATACGTACGTACACCAGGATGAACCTCGAAATAACGATCGATCATTTCTTTCGCTTCATAGAACGGGATATAGAGCGACTGCGAAAGGCCATATGCCTGCTGACCGTACACAATGCCGAAATTAACCGCTTTTGCTCGACTGCGCATTTGCGGCGTAACATCGTCCATCGGAACACCGAACACGCGCGAAGCCGTGCTGGCGTGAAAATCCTCGCCAGAATTGAACGAGGCAATAAGATGCTCATCCCCTGAAAGGTGCGCCAAGAGGCGCAATTCGATCTGAGAATAATCGGCAGAAACGAACACTTCTCCCTCGCCGAGCGGCACAAAGCAGGTTCTTATCTGGCGTCCGAAATCAGTACGAACCGGAATATTTTGCAAATTCGGATCAGAAGAGGAAAGGCGGCCAGTAGTGGTGACCATTTCATTGAACGATGTGTGGACACGCCCGTCTTCGGCCCGCATGCGCGGCAGAGCATCGATGTAGGTCGACTTGATCTTCGCGTATTCGCGATACTCCAGCATGAGGCCGGGCAGTTCGTGCTCTTCGGTTAGCTCTTTCAGAACAGAAGCGTTGGTGGAATAGCCGCTTCTTGTCTTTTTCTTCGGAGTGAGGCCCAATTCGTCAAACAGCACCTCTGAGAGCTGCTTTGGAGAATCGACATTGAACTCATGGCCCGCTGAAGCATAAATCGCCGCACGCAGACGATCAACTTCAGCGCCAGTGCTTTCGTTCAAGGCCTTCAGGTGGTCAACATCCAAAGCCGCGCCGGTGCGCTCCATACAAGCGAGTACGCCCACCAACGGCAAGTCAATGTCATCGTAGACCTTGCGGGCACCCTCTTTTTCAAGCTCTTGAGCCAAAGGGTCTACCAAGGCGCCAATCGCAGCAGCCTGCAGCGCCACTTGCTTTTGCGGATCCTTTTCATCGGGAAGTACTGCGCCCGCATAGCGTTCCATGAGGGCATTTAAAGTGGCGGCACCGTTATTGGAGTCGGCAACGTAGGCGGCAAGGGCTACATCGAACATATGTGCATCGAGTATTTCCCCACGGGAAACAAGAGAATCCTGTGCGGTATCAGCGGGGAACACCACTTGAAGCAGCGACTTCGCATCTGCTGTAGCAATTTCTCGTTCGCGAGTAAGGAAAGCAAGAGCCTCTTTGGCTTCCTCGTCATGGAAGAGTGCAGTTGAATCCCCCAAGTTCACTGCCAGGGTCAGCCCGTCGCCAAAAAGCGATGCCTGAGGATCAAGCGCCCACGCAACCGGAACGTAGCCCTCTGCAGGCAGCTCGATGGCCGCCTTCGCTTCATCGCCTTCAATGAAATTATCCCAAGAGCCCAAATCAATGGAGGCTGCTTCGCCCCCCTGGAGTTTCAAGATCTTTGCCAAATGGGCCATCATACGCACATTGGTGAATGCCTCGGTAACCTGCTCTGCATTGAAATCCGGGAAGCTGATCGATTCAAGATCGAGTTCAAAATCCGCGTCGCGCACAATAGTGGCTACCTGACGGGAAAGGAATGCATCGTCTTTGTAGTTGGTCAGGTTCTCCAGCTGCTTTCCCTTGAACTTGTCAAGGTTGGCATAGATGCCCTCCAGGTTGCCATATGCCTGAAGCATCGAGGCGGCCTTTTTATCACCGATACCGGGAACACCAGGGATGTTATCGGCCTTGTCGCCTTTAAGACCCAAAAAATCCGTGAATTGAGCAGGCGTTACGCCGTATCGCTCCTCCACTTCTTCAGGGCCATAGATAACCACATCGGTAATTCCGCGCTTAGTGGTTACGATTTTCGTTAGGTCGCTGGCTAGCTGATAAGCGTCTTTGTCTCCCGTGACCAAAAGCGTCCTATAGCCCAATTCCTCATCACGCGCAGCAACGGTACCCAGGATGTCGTCACCCTCCCAACCAGGAAGCGCCACAACCGGCACGTTCATGGCAGCTAATAGGTTTTCGATAACGGGAAACTGGGCCTTCAGCTCTTCGTCCATAGGGGGTCGCTGCGCCTTGTACTGCTCAAGCGCCTCCATACGAAACTTAGGACGACCCTTATCAAACGCGCAGACCAAAGCATCGGGCTGCTCTATTTCAATGAACTTCAGCAGCATGGAAAGGAATCCGAATGCTGCGTTAGTAGGAGTGCCATCGGGTGCCGTCATGGTTGGCGGAACGGCATGATATGCACGATGCATCAAAGAGTTTCCGTCAATTACGGCAACAGTTTTAGGCATAGGGATTCCTTTCACGTTTGAACGTAACGATTATACCGCGCGCAAGCGGCACCTCCGACGCCCTGCAAAGCAGAAGCAACGAAGATGATTCGAAGGACCTCATTCCAATAAGGGATAGGCCGGCATTCGTTTCTGCGATGCACATTCGGATCGCCATCTACCCGTGCGCCACATCGGGCTTATCCCGCCTCGGCATCGTTTCGAAGCAGACCAAGAACCAAAAAAAGAAAGCGACCAGAATTGCAACTTTTTTGCGATTAGGGATTGCTCAGAGCCCCCCAATCTCGAATTGAGGGTCAAAAATGCAGCGAAAACGGCTGCGCAGCGGCTTATTTCCACTTTGCAGGGACAGAAGGGAGTTCGCAATCGCAAAAAAGTTGCAAAACCACTCGGTTTTTTGTTTCTGGAACGAATTGATCGCCGAAACGGAACAAATCCGCAAAACAAAAGGGGCAAGCCTCCAAAGAAGGTTGCCCCACAATGGCGACGCCAAATGCGACGTTGCCGCTTTTGTTTAATTGCCATGCCAGTTACATGACGATGCAATCGGCTAATCCCACAGATACCCAACACCGCGGACGGTTTCCAAGTGCTGAGAAAGCTCAGGGCCGAGCTTGGCACGCACACGTCGAACATGGACGTCAACGGTTCGAGAGCCACCAAAATAGTCAAACCCCCAAACGCGACGAAGCAAAGCGTCGCGCGAATACGTACGTCCAGGATGCGTTACAAGGAATGCCAACAACGCGTATTCCAGATAAGTGAAATCGATCGGCTCGCCGTTTACGGCAACTTGATACGTTGCCAAGTTGATGGTCATGCCATCAACCGAGATAAAATCGTTTGTCGAGCTTTCATTTCCCGGCCACAATAGCTGTCTGATGCGAAGAGAACATTCCTCCGAGCTTGCTCCATGAACAACAAAATCGCAATTGATCTGAACAGGCAAACGGAAGCCTGAAAGCATATCCTCTTTCACGATGATGAGCATCGGCACGCCGCCATCGTCGATAAGTGCCTGCTCGACCGCAATCAGCGTTTGTGCTGATTCTGCGGTTGCTTCATAGATGACCAAATCGTACGAGGGATTGTCGGCCAAGAGTTTCTTGAACTGCATAGACGAGCCTGCCGCAACATCGACATCAAGGCTGGAAAGCACCGCCTGAAACTTATGGGCGTTGTCGAGACTGTCCGCAATGAATATGACATTCTTCCTTTGTTGCATGATACGCCTCCGTTACAGCACGCCCAGATAACGGTCAAGCTCCCAGTTGGAAACCTGGCGCTGGTACTCGTTCCACTCTTCACGCTTTACCTTCACAAGGAACGAATGGATATGTTCACCAAGCACTTCTTTCATCAGCTCAGATTCGGCGAACAGCTCCACAGCTTCACCAAGCGTGTCGGGCAGAGACTCAAACCCTCGTGCACGCAGCTCCTGACGAGAAAGCCCACGAGCGAAGTCTTCTTCCATAGGAGGGCACAACTCGAGTTCTTCTTCTATGCCCTTCAAGCCAGCAGCAAGCACCGCCGAAAATGCCAGGTACGGGTTAGCGGCGGAATCGGGGCTTCGCAACTCTACACGGCACGCCTCTTCCTTATCGGGTTTGTAACCAGGAATGCGCACCAGCGCAGAACGATTATTGCGCGCCCACGAGATATGCACCGGTGCTTCACCGCCGGGAACCAGACGCTTATAAGAATTAACGCTGGGGTTGGTGAGCAGGCTGAATTCGGGAACGTACTTGAGCAAGCCCGCAATATAGTGCTTTGCCACCTTAGAAAGGTTGTATCCATCAGGATCGCTGGCATCGAAGAATGCATTGTTGCCTTCTTCATCAAATAGGCTTTGATGAATATGCATGCCCGAGCCGGGAGCTCCGGAAATGGGCTTGGGCATAAATGATGCGTACACCCCATGCTTCATGGCGATTTCCTTGACCACCATTTTGTAGGTCATTACGTTGTCGGCCATGCTCAACGCATCCGCAAAACGCAGGTCGATCTCCTGCTGGGAGGGACCGTTTTCATGATGGGAATACTCGACGGGAATGCCCATCTTTTCCAAGGTAAGAATGGTGTCGCGTCTAAGGTCGCTTGCCATGTCAAGGGAGGTAAGGTCGAAGTAGCCACCATGGTCAAGCACTTCTGTCCCGTTGGGATCCTTGAAGTAGTAGTACTCAAGCTCAGGGCCAACATTCATCACATAGCCCAAGCGCTCGGCCTTTGCAGCCTGGCGCTTCAACACGTTTCGGGAATCGCCATCGAAGAAATCGCCCTCGGGCGTTTTAATGGAGCAGAACATACGCCCAACAGCATTGCGCTCAGGACGCCAAGGCAAGATCTGAAATGTGGAAGCTTCAGGATATGCGAGCATATCCGATTCGCTCGTAGAGGCAAAACCGCGAATGCAACTGCCGTCAAAGCCCATTCCCTCTTCGAAAGCGTTTTCCAATTCACTGGGAATAACCGCAAAAGACTTCATGTGGCCCAGCACATCGCAGAACCAAAAACGAACGAAATGCACGTCGCGGCTTTTTATTGTCTTAAGGACGAAATCCTGGTCTGGGCTGGCGCTCATAGCTTGTCCTTCCGTGGCTTGCTCATATTTGTTTCATTGTAACAAGCAAGGTGTTACAAGCGCGTTTCGCCGAATTCTTTTGCCGCTGAACCGATAGTTCTTGCACATCATTTAAGTTGCAAAAACCGCTTTCCCACCAAAAGACAACGCCTCGGGAATATAGGGACAGGCCCCATTTTCCCAGCATCTTTCCAAAGGACGACAAGCTAAGTTGGTTTGCATAAAAAATGGCCCGCCTGCGCGAGCCATTTCAAATTACTTTTTGCGATCGATTTTACGAGCAGCAAGGTCACAGCCGCTCTGAACGATTTGAACCAGAACGATAAGAATGATGATGGTGGCAATCATCACATCGACCATGTAGCGCTGATAACCGTAGCGAATGGCGATGTCGCCCAAACCGCCCGCACCAACAGTGCCCGCCATTGCGGAATAGCCAAGCAGCGTAATGAGGACGATGGAAAAGCCCCTAATCAGAGATGGCAAGCTTTCCCACAGAAACACCTTCGCGACGATTTGCCAAGTAGAAGCACCGAAAGACTGAGCCGCCTCAACCAAACCGGCGTCAACTTCGGCCAAGCTCTGCTCGACCATACGGCCAACGAAAGGCGCAGCCGCCACAACCAGTGGTACCACCGCACCAGGAACGCCCAGCGAAGTACCCACGACCAAGCGAGTAAACGGGATAATGGCAACGAGCAAAATGATAAACGGAATCGAGCGGCCAATGTTCACGATCCAACCAAGAACGGCATTAACCGCCTTATGGGGCAACAAGCCCTTCTTTGGATCGGTTAGCACCAAGAACACGCCGAGGGGAATACCTATTACGTAGGCAAGCGCCGTGGAAACCAAGCTCATAACAATGGTGTCCCAAGTTCCCTGCGCCAGAAGCGCCCCATACTGGGCGAAGAACGTCTGCAAGTATTCCACGATTACAACCTCTTCTCCAGCAACTTACGGGCAACGTCGCTTTGCGGGTTCGCAAAGATATCCTCCGTTTTACCCTCTTCCACGATCTTGCCCTCATCGATTACCACCACGTTGTCGCAGATAAGCTCTGCAACAGCCAGCGAATGGGTGATGAGCACGATGGTTACGCCCATCTTTTCGTTGATGTCTTTCAGCAGCTTCAAGATGGAATGCGTAGTCATGGAGTCGAGTGCGCTGGTGGCCTCGTCGCACAACATGATGGACGGGTTGTTCACCAAGGCACGCGCAATCGCAACACGCTGCTGCTGACCGCCAGAAAGCTGACTGGGATACTTGTCGCACTTGTCGGCCAAACCTACCAGTTCCAGCAGTTCACGAGCGCGCTTTTCCGCCTCCTTCTTGTCGGCATGGCGGAGCTCAAGCGGAAACATGACATTGCGAAGAACCGTACGCTGCTGAAGCAGACTGAAGTTCTGGAAGACCATGCTTACCGAGCTGCGGAACTCGCGCAATTCCTTTTCGGAAAGACTCGTGATATCGCGCCCATTGATGATGATCGAGCCAGAAGTAGGACGCTCAAGCAGATTGAGGCAGCGTACGAGGGTCGACTTACCAGCACCCGATTGGCCGATAATGCCAAACACGGATCCGTCATCGATGGTCAAATTGATATCAGTCAGGGCGATATGCGTTTCCCCCTGACGCGACACATAGGTCTTATTAAGATGTTCGATTTGAATCATTCATTGTTCCTTTTGCACAGCGCAGCATACTTAGCGCGCATAAAACAGCCTACCTACCATACCGCAGCCCAGGGCATAGGCAGAAAAATGCCATAGTCCAAACCGCATGCGGCTTATACATAAATCTAATAACTGGCAATAAGCTTAGAGAATAGCTATTGGACTGAGCCCAACAAGAAATACGGCGCACGCGGATCGAGGCACGAACTCATATAGGGGTCGCCGTCCACGAACAAATGCGGCCAACGATAATGCAAAAAAGCCTTTTCCCGCTCGGCACGCAGCTGCTGCTTTTTGGTAAGCGCCGAACGACCGTTGGAGTCGCTCCCCTTGCGATACGCTTCCACCCCGCCGTTATAGGCAATCAGGTAACCCTCTTTTGCCACCTTCAAGCAGAAATCGACATCGCAATTGCAGACTTGGAAACGTTCGTCGAAGCCCTTGGCGCTATCGTAGGCAGCACGTTTTACCATCATGGCAGACAGAGAAACCGCCGAAACATTGCTAGCGCACCGCAAACGCCCCAAATAACCACGGGCACTGCGGGGCATGTTCGCGCCAATCTCTGAAGCCGATTCATACGGACCAACCATCATGCCAGCATGACGAATGGTATCGTCGGCGAACAGGGTTTTCGCTCCCACAACGCCCACATCTTCACGAATGCAATGGGTTAGCATGCAGTTCAGCGCCTCAGGGTCTGCGAACTCAACATCCCCATCAACCACCAGAACATAGTCGGAGGTGCTTTGGGAAAAGCCCAGGTTTGCCATAGCCGCCCTATTGCTGGATCCCTGATAGGCGATAACCCTGGCACGGTTCTTCCGCACCAAATGTTCTCCGTATACCACAACATCACGAGATGTTTCCTGGTTTACCACCACATATATAGGTGTGTCGCGCGGTATTACGCTCTGCTCGATTGAGGATAGGCAGGCATCAAGCAACGACGCATCGTCACCAGCAAGCACGACCACCGATAGAGTTGGCGTCTCATCGGGCATTCGATAACGAACGGTATAGAGACGATCGGAAACATCGGCAAGAACCAACGCATCAATGCCATTACGGCGCAAGTGGTTGGCGAGCACCTTCCTCCCCGTACGGAACGCCTCTTCTTCGCGACGCGAGCTGATCCTATCGGCATCGGGGGAAATAGAGGCAGCATTCTGAACGTGATACAGGACTTTGTCGATTCGTTCTACGCGTTCTGCCTGGGCGGTCGCCTTCAGCACTAAGTCGTAATCGAACGATTCAGAGGAAAAACCAACCGATGACTGGATTGCTTCCAAGACGCGGCGAGAAAGGAAAACCAAAGGTCCAAGATAGTTGTAGGAGTACAGCAAATCTGGCGAAAAAACCGGCTTGAACTGAGGAGTGTGCAAGCCGCCGTCACGATCAAAGCTGTCGTGGTTCGTGTACACAACATCGCACGGACCCACACCATGGCTGTTTTTGATGCCCTCTTTGTCCATCACTTCGTTGATACGGCGAACATACTCGTAAAGAGCCTCAGGGGCCAAGACAACACTCGGCTCCAGCACCGCGCATACTTCGCCCTTAGACTGGAGCAAGCCCGTCAGACGCGCCGCACCCTCATCAAGTTCGGCCTCGGGAACCAAATGGACAACGCGCTCGTCACCTTCCCATTCGCGGAGGGCCGAGGTGAGGCTCAATTCGTTGGCACCCATATCAACCAGAACAAGCTCGAAGTGGGTATAGGTCTGAAGGCTCAAAGAAGCCATGGCGGCAGACAGATAGCATTCGTCACCCGGATACAGAGGCATAACCAAACTGATCTGAGGTTGAACGGCAAACGAATGGGAACGCTGTTCCTCAAGGCCAGCGAGCGTTTCGCAATGGCGCACGAACCAGCGGCCATAGCGTGAATCGATGGAAGCGTCTATCGCGCAATAAGAAAACGACTCGCCCAGCGGCCCAAACGTTTCGTCGCAGAAATAGGCGAATCCTCCGGGGATCTGCTCGTTGGCATCGTAAACCGTTACGCAGAAATCCTTAGCAGCGGCAGCAACACGCACAGAAAAGCCGATACGAAGGCGCTCGCCCTCGCCATAGTTTGCGGGAGGAATTATCTCATCCACCAACGGATACACGGGAAGATCGACTTCGATGCCACAGCCATCGGTGAAATCGACCATCACATCGGAACCTTCGGCATGAGGCATATCCGCAAGCATCTTCACCACGATTTCATCGCCGTCTTCAATGGCGTCGGTGAAATATACGTTCATGCGACCCGAGCAGTATTCGCGCTCGATATCAAACATCTGCTCCAAAAGCTCATTATGGACAAACGCATTGAAGCGCGTGCGCCAGCGCATCATATTCAGTTCCACAGTAAGGCGGCTTTGAGTAAGCGGAGAGCTTTCCCCTGCGTATTCCAAGAACGTCAGGTCAACTTCACGTACATCGAAATGAGGAAGCACCACCACATAATTGGCCTGCGATGTTTCTTCCAGCGGATTAAAAGGGAACAAGTGAGCGGGTATCTTGGCGCCATCCTTCAAGCGGGCATCAAGAAGCACTTCGGCATCAGGATGCATGCGGTCAAGAACCATTTGCAGGTAGACCTTGCCATCGCCGTGACTCATGCTTTCAATTCGTGCGTTCATGCAATTATCCTCGGGGTTTTCCGCGCTTCATGGCGAAATAGGAGCTGTCGGGGTTCAAATTAGGGTTGTAGAAGGCATCGCCCTCAACGAAGATGCTTGGCCATGCCGACTGCAGTAAGGCGGCCTCCTTACGGCGTCGGATGCTGATTTCCTTGGAACGAATACGCATGCGCGAAACGCTGTGAAGGTGACTCAAAAGCACATGCGGCGTAAACACCGTGTAGTAGCCGGCATTGCGCACTTTGAGGCAGAAATCAACATCAGCGTAGAACAAGGTGAATTCCTCGCTGAAGCCGCCCACCTCTTCGTAGGCGCTGCGACGAAGCATCATGCAGTCGCCGGTAACCGCCGAAACGTTCTGGGCAACAACGGCGCGATCCAAATACCCTTGGCTTTCCGCATCCATGTGGCGGAAAAGGGGCGTTACCACACGCGAGCCTCCCACCACAATGCCGGCATGCTCAACCGTGCCATCGATGAACAGCTGTTTGGGGCCCACCACGCCCACATCAGGGCGCTGGAAGTAGCCCAGAAGCTGCTCGAGAGCATCGTCGGTAAGAATGCTGGCGTCGTCGTTGAGGAACAGCAAGAATTCGCCCTGCGTGTTCTTCACCGCAAAGTTGGCAATCTGCGCTTTGTTGAATGGGCCATCCCACTCAAGAACCGAAAGACTATCGTGATCTTCAGCCAATTCGGCAAGGCAGGCTTTCGTTTCCTGAGCAAACGCAGCGGTGCTCACCACCACGATCTCGAAATTGGCGTAGCCGATTTTCTCATACAGGTCACGCACGCACGTACGAAGCAGCGGCGCATTGCCCTCAAAGATAAGCACCACCGAAACGCGCGGCGATTCGGCAAGCACGTGGCGTACGCGATAATGGCCCGGTTCATGGTCGTTCAACACCTCGGCGTTGATTCCCATACGCTGACAGTGAGCAACCAGTGCCTTGCGACCCGCTTCTTGCTCGATTTGAGTGGCTTTGAAGCCTTCAGAGGTATCAATTGTGGCAAAACGACGATGGCACAGAACACGCGGAACGTGGCATACGCGGCGAGCCTTCTCCGTAACGCGCAACGCCAAATCGTAGCCCGCAGCGCCCATAATGGCATAAGGGAGGTTGGGCAAACCAGAAAGCAAGGAAGAGCGCACTACCACCAAGTCACGCAAGTAGTTATACGAGCGCAGCAGCTCGGGCGAGAAGTCTGGGCGGAACACAGGCTGGAAGTGCACACCATCGGCATCGAAGGCATCCACATCGGTGTAGAGCACATCGCAATCGGAATATTCATTAATAGCGCGAACGCATTCGAACAGCGCATCGGGAGCCATGATATCGCACGGCTTCATAAACACGACGAAATCGCCTTCCACGGTAGCCATACCTGCCGCAAAGCGCTCATTGATGCCAAGCGATTGGTCGGTTTCCACCACGTAGACACGATCGCTGTCGAGCGAATCTTTCAGGTCGGCGGCTTCGCTGCCCGACGATCCAGCATCAACCAAAATAAGCTCCCAGCGGCCATAGCTCTGAAGCGCAATAGAGTTCATGAGGTCGTGGACGTGATGCGACGGAGTGTCGTCAAGCACGCAAACAATGCTGAAAAGAGGCTCGTAATCGAAGCGGGTTGCCACCTGTTCGAGCAGATCAGGAACATCGGCACGATGCTGCTTCACAAACCATTCATGATATTCAGGGTCAAGTGCCGCGCTCGTTGTTTGCTCGTCGAATTCGTCAACGAGAGATTCAAGGGTGCGATTGCCTAGCATGGCAAAACCGGGAGCCACCGTAGATGCCGTATCGGTTGCGCAGAGGCATATCTGAGGGTTATCGGCATCGACCAAGAAGGAAAGCTCAATATAACGACGTCTCAAAGCGCCATACCCGGGGCTTTGCGAGACGGAATCCTCTACGATGGCAGGTTTAAGATCGAGCCGGCGCCCCGTCTTATCAAGAAAATCGCATTCAACCACACTTGCCTCGTGGTACGGCATTTCCAACAGCGCTGAAACTCGAATCTTGTCGCCGGTTTCAAATGCGCGCAAAAAGCTCACGTGGATGCGATCGTGGATAAAGCGGCCATCAAGATCTTCGATAAGGGAAGGCACCGCCCCGCTGCGCTGAGGCGCCATCACCTTCAGGCTGGTTGCTCGAACATCGAGCACCTTGCGACAAGAAGCAATAACGTTGCCTGATGAATCTATGGCATTGAATTCGAGTTCCCACCTACGACAGCTCAACCAAGGAAGCGCGATAACGAAAAAACGCACACCAGCAGAATTTTTGGTGTGAAGAGGAGGGAAAGGCATTTCCCTATTGGCTAATGCACCGTCAGAAAGAACCTGACGCAAAGCCAGAGGGTCGGCCACGTCGCAATAGGGAAAGGTATCCGACGGGATGCGGGCGCCCGATTCCGTCGAAGCGGCAAGCACTACAGGGAGACGCTCGTCGTAACCGGAAATCTCAGACAAGATGTAAACCTTATCGCCCGAACGGCGGATAGTTTTGAACGATACATTCATGAGCCTCCCCTTTCCTGAAATGTTTGCCTTACACCATTTCAGCAAAGATTATTATCGCCCGAATTAATCGTGAGCTTCGAGGAAAATCTTCCTGGTTACGAAGTTCCATACTGCCACAACAACCGTAACAACGATCTTTGACAGACGGTAGTCGATGTAGAGGCTGTCAACCATGAGCCACATAAGAAGATCGTTGATGCCCAAGCCGCAAACGGAAAGCACAATAAAGATGATGAATTCGCGCCTGCGACTCATATCGTCTTTGCGCTTGAACACGAAGCGCATCGAAGCGAAGTAGTTGAAAATAACCGAAACGACAAAAGAGATCGTGGTACTGATGAGGTAGGGAACGCCGAATACCTCGGTAAGGAAGATCATCACACCGTAATCGATAACAAATGCGATGACACCAACGATACCGAATTTCATGAACTGGGCGATGAGCTTCTTCAAGCCAACTCCTTTGTCTGCCTACATAAGAAAAAAGGCCCTGCAAAGCAGAGCCTGTTCATTCATGGTGCCCCCAACGGGACTCGAACCCGTGTTTCAGCCTTGAAAGGGCCGCGTCCTAACCGCTAGACGATGGGGACTTATTGCTTACTGCGAAGCAACAGCTCGGTTATTATTGCAAAGCACAGAAAATATGGCAAGTACTTTTTCAAAAAAATTTTTCAGATCCCTATCGCACCCCAGATAACACCCTTGGACGAAAGGTGTATTTCAAAACCGTAGAAAAGACTATCGTTAACTCAGGTACCAGAAATGATGTTAGGAAGTCATGAGAATCGCCGTTGCAAGTGAAGGTTTGGATGTCAGCAGCCATTTCGGCTGTTGTACCAACTTTAACTTCTATCAGGTCAAAAACGGCGAATTGGTAGACTCTCGAAACCTCCCCAGCCAAGGGCACCTTTGCGGATCGCAGGCAAATTTCTTGCGACAGATAGAGGTCAAGGTTCTCCTGTGTGGCACCATTTCGGAAAAAGACGCAGAAAGCATGAAAGCTGCTGGCATCACCGTGGTGCAAGGTGCAGAAGGTCGGGCGATTACCGCTGCCGACAACTATTTGAAGCAGGCAAGCGCCGAAGAATTAGCTGCGCTGGGATAGCCTCTTGGCGGTACGCCTGCCAAATCGGCACACTCGGCAAAGGAATTGGCTTTGCCCATAGTTCCTGGGGAACACCTGCGCCTTTCCCGCTAGCCCCGCTCCGACTGAGCAGCGCCTTCAGACGCTACTCACAACCGAAACGCTCCCGGAAATTCTTTTCAGTTGCCACCACAACGCCTGCTTCCTTGAGCATTTTTGTCGCAACACCGTCGCCCGGCACCAGCACATCTGAAAAAGTGCCGTCATACACTTCCCCAACGCCACATGAAGGGCTTTTCGCCTTCAGGATGGCATGAGTGCAACCCGACTCACAAACCAGCGAGCAAGCAGCACGAGCGCCCGCCTCGAACGCTTCCGTATGATCGTTCCCTTCGGCGTCGACCACGCGAACTTGCCCGTCAAGCACGCGCTGCTCGTGAGGAGGATGAGGAATGGAAAGCCCTCCCATAACCTCTGGACAGATTTTCACCACCTGGCATTCGTGGCCTTCCAGAAAGCACTGCACTTCTGCCGAAGGCTTTGAGCGACCATCGAAACGGCATCGAACCCCAAGCAAACAAGCGCTAACTGCAACTTTCACGATAATCTCCCGTCTGGGCATTGCAAGAATAACCAAAAACGATTGCGGTGGAATAAAAAAGGGCCCGCTTAAAAGCGGACCCTTTTGAATAAATGGTGGAGCATAGGGGGATCGAACCCCTGACCTCATGGCTGCCAGCCATGCGCTCTCCCAGCTGAGCTAATGCCCCGAAGTGCTTGATTAATATACCCTCGCCACCACGCTAGGTCAAGAATTATTTTCAGAATTATGAAACGCGGCTCACAATCGATATAGCACCGATGCTCGAAATCGGCCCGACCTGCCCCTTTGCTCTTCAGGCTCAACCGAGCACGTCCATTTAGGCCCAGATGGCTCCATCCGAAGAAAAGGAACGGGGCGCGCCAAAGAATTCGGACGCAGAAGAGGCGCCGGGGGTTCCGCCGCAAGCAGCGGCTTGCCCTCGAGGGTTCGCGCTATGTCCTTGCGCGCCTTACTCGAAGCCCTTCGTCCTATGCAAGCAGCTTCTTGCCTGCGCCGGAAACGACTGCCGAACGCGCAACCAGGTACGTTGAGGCTAGATAGATCGCGTACACCGCAACCACCAGCGCGATGCCGATGGCAAGCGTACCGGTAACCGCCGAAGCGCCCCATATCGACAGCAGATTCTTATACAGAAGGCTGATCGTGCATGCGGAGTGGCATCCTGCAACCAAAAGCGGAGCCACGAAGTAGATGCCGATCTGCGTGCGCAAGCTTCGCAAAACCATGGCCCTGTCGCACCCTAGCTGGGCAAGCAGGCGATAGCGCGGAATGCTGTCTGCCACCTCGGAGAGCTGCTGAACGGAAAGAACCGCTGCGGTGGTCATGAGGAAGACGAACCCGATGTAGAGCGCTAGGTAAACCAAGAGCAGCTTCAGCCCCATGCTGTCGGCGATAACGCTTTCGCTCGTGTCGTAATAGGACACCGGCCATGGGCGGGACTCATAGATCAAGCCCATTTCGGCATGTTCCTCGCTCGGGGGGACGGCTTTGCCGTACTCGGCCATCATGTCTTTCATGGCCTGCTCTTGCGAATCACTTGCCAGGTTGACGTTCAGCTCGCTCAAGTACGGCAGATCGCCAGCGGCAAACCTCTCGGCCGCCAATTCGTCGGGAACCACCAGCACGGCAATGAGGCAACTCATGCTGCTTACCTGGAGCGATTGCGAAACAACCTGCCCGGATGCGGTCAGCTCATGGCCGTCGACGGTGATGGTGCGCCCTTTCTGGCCAAGCGCCTTCGCGTAGTCGGTAGATTTATCGATCGTGTTGTCGACCAGGTACTCGTCTGCAGCAAGCTCGATCGGCTTTTCGCCTGCAAGTTGCCGCGCAGCGTTGAACTGGGACAACGAAACGTACTGCACGCCCTCGTCGGCCATGCTGGAGTTATCGTCGGAGCCGATTTGGTCAAGCGTGAAGCCGCACGCATCGGCAAGCTGCTTGTTCGTCAAATCGTTCGCAAGCCATGTGTCCACCTGAGCCGAGCCGGTCACGCGTTCGTCCCAATCAGGAATGAGCGACTTCATATATGCGGCAGTAGAGCCGCCGTTCGCTTGCCATAGCCTGTGAATCTCGTTGCGCTGGGTCTTGGTCTCCTCGATCGCGGCTGCCTTCTCCTCTTCCCCGCCATACTGGTCGGCCGACACTGATTCCATGTCGGAGATGTCGAGCGACATCAGGCTCGCGCGGATGGATGCGTCGAACTGGGTGTTCTCTTCCAGCTGATCGGAGAAGAGCGACGCCAGACTGAAGCCCGTGGAGAACACAACGATGCTGAAGAATAGAAGAACGGTGACCGCCCACAGCGATACGAACGCGGTGTTCACCTTCGCGGCGATTTGGCGCATGGTGAACATGGCAAGTCCCTTGAAATAGACGCCGCGCAGACGTTGTATCAGCAGGATGAGGAACCCCGACGCCGACCAGAACAAGCCCAACGTGCCGACGAGCATCAACACGGTTGCGGTGCGGAAGTGCTCGCCGAAATAAACCAAGCCGTCAAGGTTGAGCTCGGCATACGCCTTCGCCAGGATCAGGCACGACAGCACGAACACGATGAGGCAGACGATGGGGTTGCGCACGGGCATGCGCTCGTTGCGGGAGTTGGCCGAAAACAGCGTAGCAAGCTTGCAACGCGAAATCTGCACGGCATTGAACAGGGCCACCACGACGAAGATGAGTGCGAAACATCCCAGGGTCAGCTCGGCGGATCGGGCGCTGAACAGCAGATGATAGTCGCTGATGGCCACGCCGATAAGGCCCGCCGTGGCGAAGGCGATTGCCTGTGAGATCAGGAAGCCGAGCCCAAGACCGACCACCAGAGCGATCACGCCGACGATCAGCGTTTCCATCAACACCACCGAGGAAACCTGGCGCGGGCTCATGCCCAGCAGCAGATACGTGCCGAATTCCTTCTTGCGCGCTCGAACAACGAATCGGTTGGCGTACAGGACCAAAAAGCCCAGAACAACGGCGACGACGATACTGAAATAAGTCATGACCAGCACAAGGATATCGAAAATGCTCGCACCGGACGCCAGGAACACATTCGCGGCGCCTTCCTGGGCCTCGAACAACACACGGGAGTCCCCAATGGCATTGAAGGCGTAGAACACCGCCACACCCAAGGTCAGGGTGACGAAATATACAGCGTAATCGCGCACGCTGCGGCGCACGTTGCGCAAGGCAAGTTTCATCAACATGATGACCGCCGCCTAGTTGCGCAGCGCGGTGACGTGCGAAGCCACGAAACCGACCGCGGAGGATGAGCCCTGCTTGCCGGAAAGGAACGCTTGAACCTCAAGGATGCGCTGGTAGAAATCGGTCCTGTCGTCATCGCCACGACGCAGCTCGTTAAACAGCTTGCCGTCTTTAATGAACAAGATGCGATCGGCGTACGATGCTGCAACCGCATCATGCGTGACCATCATGATGGTGGCGTGCAGCTTCTCGTTCAGAACCTCAAGGGTTTCAAGAAGAACAGCGGCGTTGCGCGAGTCAAGCGCGCCGGTGGGCTCATCGGCAAGGACCAGCTTCGGGTCAGCAACGATGGCGCGCGCCGCGGCAACGCGCTGACGCTGACCGCCCGACATCTGTCGCGGGTACTTTTGCAGAACATCCGCCACGCCAAGCAAATCGGCGGTGCGATCGACCTTCGCGCGAACGGAATCAGCTTTCTCACCCTTGATGGTAAGGGCCAAAGCAATGTTCTCGAAACCGGTCAACGTATCCAGTAGATTTGCGTCCTGGAAGATGAAGCCCAGGTCGTTACGACGAAACTTGGACAGCTGACGGCTACGCAATTGCGTGATATCGAGCCCGTTCAGAACTATATTTCCGCTGGTCACGGTATCGATAGTGGAGATACAGTTCAACAACGTGCTCTTACCTGAGCCCGATGGGCCCATCACGCCAACGAACTCGCCTTCGCAGATATCGAATGACACGTCATCGAGCGCTCGCGTAATGGCCTCACGTGATCCGTACGCCTTCTGAACATCGCGCACGGAGAGCAGGACGTTGCGGTTGTCGGATGTGCCCGCGTTCGCAATGCTTGCCGGAGGGGTTGCGGTAACCATGGTCATGGGGATTCCTTTCTCTTCGGTTCGGTACATCCCCATGATGCGGCGCTCGCGAAAACGGAGCCATCGAAGGGCCTTACCGCAAACTTACGATGTTGTAAGGTTCGTCGCCGTAGACGCCGACAGGCAGTGCGCGGGCGGATCGCGGTTTGCGATGGGCGTCGGCTAGGCTCCCGCCAGGTCCATACGCGTGCGATCAAGCGGGAAGGTCAGCGTGATGGTTGTGCCTACCCCTTCTTCAGAAGAAATGCGCAAGCCAAGCCCCATTCTTTCGCAGGCAACAGCAGCCAGGTAAAGACCCATGCCCGTTGCCTTATGGTGTGTGCGGCCCTGGCTTCCCGTGAATCCCCGATCGAACACGCGCGGCACGTCGGCAGCAGGAATGCCATCGCCATCATCGCTGATAATCAGCTCGATACAGCCGCCTTTTGTGCCTGCATCCCTCACCGCACCTTCAAAGCGGATAGTCTTCGCACCGTATTTCGCTGAGTTCTCCAGAACCTGGCCGATGATGAAGTCGGTCCATTTCGCGTCGGCGAGCACTTCGAGCGCATCGGCGATCGCAAAATCGAGCGAGACTCCCGCACCGATCAGCATGCGGGACCGTTGACGGCACGCTTTGCGCGCGATGGCAGCAAGGTTGAGCTCCTCGATGGAAAAATCTTCGCTCAAGGTTGCCGAACGCGCATAGTAGAGTGCCTGCTCGACGCGCGACTCGATGCGATCGAGGTCGCCGCGGACTTCGTTGATCTCAGGCCCATGAAGGTTCGACAGCGCCAGTTGCGCCGATGCGATGGGCGTTTTGGTTTCATGCACCCACAACTCGATGTAGTCGCGATACTCTTTCATGTCACGAGAGCGGGCGGCAAGTTCGTCGGAAGCCGCCTTGCCCTGTACAGCAAGCCCGCGATAGGCGATAGAGCCTTCCAAAGTTCGCGGCTCGTCCAAAATCGAAGAGAGATACCGCGCGTTTTCGGGCGAATTGCAGAACAGATCCAACTGCTGGTAGAACTTACGATCGCACAAAAACCCGACGGCAAGCACAACGCAGGCAAATAGAGCTTCGCAGACGGTAACGAGCACAATTACGGAGGCGTTCGAGCCAGTGACCGCCAGAATACCCACCACCACAGCCATCATGGCAGCCATGGCGAGTACAAACCCTAAATGTGAGCGAAAATACGCCCAGAACGAGTATGCTCGCTCGGCGTAGCCGTCGGCAAGCAGCTCCAATTCGCGCGGTGAACTGACAGATGAATGCGGCACCGCCTCAAGCGTCGAATCGGGCGAAGACGAAACGGGCGTTGATTCGCTTTCCAGACCAGGCAGCGAATCAACCACGGGCTTTTCCTGCGCGGAGCCGCTCATCGAACCACATAGCCCAAGCCGCGGCGGGTGGTGATGAAGTCATCGGTCACATCGATAGATTGCAGGCTGCGGCGCAAACGATTCACGTTTACGGTAAGCGTGTTGTCGTCGACAAACACGTCGGTTTGCCACAACTCGTCCATCAGCTCGCTGCGCGAGATGATGGAGCCTGCGTTTTCCATAAGAATGCGCAAGATCAAAAGCTCGTTACGAGACAATTCCACGCTGTTGCCGCGATACGAGACTTCCGCCCGCACGGGATCGAGCGAGACGCCACCGTGCTCAAGCCGCTTGCGCGCCGGATCGGCAGAGCCACTTCGAGCCAGTGCGCGATCAATACGGGCAAGCAACACAGCGGGGCGATAGGGCTTCACCACGTAATCATCCGCACCAACGCTCATGCTCATAACCTCATCGAACTCGCTATCGGAAGAAGTAAGCACAATGATGGGAACGTTGCTTTCCTGACGAATAGAGCGACAGATCTCGTGTCCATACGCGCCGGGAAGAGACAGATCAAGCAAAACACAATCAGGGGAAGCGGTAAGGGCTTCGGCTGCAGCGTTTTCAAATGACTCGCAGCAAACGCATTCATGCCCCTTAAGCTGAAGCATACGCACAAGATTCTCCCGCAAAGAGACATCGTCTTCGACGATGAGCAAACGCGCCATCAATCCCCCTTTTTCGCATCAAACGAATGAATCGATGATAGCGCAATGAAAAAGCCAGCTGCCATTCCGTTATCGGAACGTATTCGCTGCACAATTGCACTCCTTAAATAACGAGTGCCCGCATTACTCTTCTTAGGCTTCCCCGCCCATGAAGAAAGGCAATGCGAAGTTCGCTCTCCCTGTCGGATGGATTTTAGGAAAACGCCACCGCGCTTCCCGAGACCCTCTTCGCCCCGTCGGGCAGGAACGCCCTCAAACAGGAGATGTTCAACCTGAAAATAAGAAACGGGCGCTTACGCGCCCGTTTCATTCGGTTCACAAAAAGCAGCCAATACCTCAAATGCTCAATCGGCTACGCAAGCCAACTAAGAACGAAACGCCGCACTGAAGGCGGTGGCAAAAGGCACTCGCCCCTGACAAACCTTGCTAAACAACAGGAACAGGCGTACCCTGCCCCTCGATCTTCACCGAACCGTAGAAGGTAGCTTCGGGAAATACCTCGCGAATAGAATGCTTTTCATCCAAAAACGGCAAGTCAACGAATTCACGCACCGAAGCAACCAGCTCGCTGCAATCGGGGAAATGACCCTTGTCGTTCAATTCGTTGGTGTCCTGCGCACGCCAATAGATGTCGTTTGCATCGGTAAGGTAATAGGTGAGTTCACGCCACTGCATATATGCGCAGTGAGCTCCCATCAGGTAGTTCACCAGTTCATCCGCATCCGCAAGCTGCAACGCCTCGTCAGATTGCCTTCCCATATGTTCCTCCTCGTTTTTTTGGGACGCATCCCTCTGCGCCCCTTTCCTATCAATTAGCGAATGCTCCGTCTAAGCATCCTTATCAATCCATCAGTTCTTCTTCGTTGGATCTTTACGACGAACACGCAGAATGTCTTGTGGTTCCAGCTTAAAAGAAGAGGTAAACGCATAAGGCGCCATGGCCTTGCATGCCACTTCGGAGGGCACTTCCGCCCCGTCGTAGAGCTCGGCCAAACCCTGAACCTTAATGGTTCGAATGGGCTTATGGGGGCTTAGAACCTCCAGCTCGTCACCTTCATAAAAGCGGTTGCGGCACTTTGCCTTCACGCGCCATTGACCCTGTTCGGCTGCCGCCGAGGAAACCACTTCCCCCACCCAATCGCAAAGTTGTACATAAATGTCGTTGTCGGTAGTCTGCTCAGCATCCCCATAATAAAAACCCGTTGAATAGGGTCGATGCGAGATGATCTCAAGCTCATGCTCCCACAGGGATGCCGGCTCGCCATCAAGCACATGGCGATACGCATTTACCACCGTTGCCACATAGAAAGCCTTTTTCACGCGGCCTTCGATTTTTACCGAAGAAACGCCCGCTGCAGCAAGATCGTCAAGATGCGCAAGCATGTTCAGATCCTTGGAATTCAACAGATACGTGCCATCATCGCTCTCTTCTATGCCGAAGCGCTGGTCAGGGCGAGAAAGCTCCTTCAGCTCATATTCCCAACGACACGGCTGGACGCATTGCCCCTTGTTGGCATGACGGCCAGTAAGGTAATCGCTGATAAGGCAACGACCCGAAATGGCCATGCACATGGCACCATGCACAAACACCTCTATCTCCATATCGGAGGGAATAGCTTTACGCATAGCGGCGATTTCCGCCACCGACATCTCGCGGGCGCACACCACGCGGCGAGCGCCGAGGCGATACCACATAAGCGCAGCTTCAGCGTTTGACACCGATGCTTGTGTGGAAACATGAATGGCAACCGAGGGAGCATGCTGCTGCACCACCGACATAACGCCCAAATCGCTCACAATGGCAGCATCGACGCCCGCAGCTTCCATGGCTTGAGCGTATTCGGGAAGAGCCGCCAGGTCTTCATCGTGGGCGTAGGCATTGCAGGTAACGTACACACGTGCACCAGCGCTGTGGGCCAACTCAACGGCACGAGGCAAATCTTCCAGCGAGAAATTGCTGGCACGGGCGCGCAGGCCGAAGCGGTCGCACGCAAGGTACACCGCGTCGGCCCCGAAGTGAAGCGCATATTCAAGCTGCTCCCACCCGCCGGCGGGAGCAAGCAATTCCGGTTTGTTCGTTTCGCTCTGCACGGGCATTTAGAACGTACGCGAGAGCTTGTTGTTTCGGGCGGCACGCTTCACGAATGCCAATGCCTCGGCAAGCGTAGCGAAGGGAACCTTAGTCTTTTCAGATTCGCCACGGCGCTTAACCTCGACCACGCCTTCCTTTACGCCGCGCTTGCCCACGACAACTTGAACAGGCCAGCCGATAAGGTCGGCATCGGCAAACTTGACGCCAGCGCGCTCGTCGCGGTCGTCCAGCACAACCTCAAGACCCTGTTCAGCGAGTTCCTTGGCAATGCGCTCGGCAACAGGGAACACCTCTTCGTCGCCCACGGTAAGGGGGATAACGCAAACGTGAGCCGGCGCTACGGACATAGGCCAGATGATGCCATCTTCGTCGTTGTGCTGTTCAACGATAGCCGCCAGCGTACGGGAAACGCCCACACCATAGCAGCCCATAAGGAAGTTCTGGTCTACGCCATTTTCGTCTGAGTACACCGCGCCCATGGTCTTGGAGTACTTGTCGCCCAGCTGGAATACCTGGGAAACCTCGATACCACGCGCACCCTGCAGGGCGGCACCGCACTTCGGGCAGGCATCGCCCGGCATTACGAGCGAAAGGTCGGCCCACTCGTCTACCTGGAAATCTTCGCCATGCTTGGCGCCCACAAAATGGAAGCCGTCTTCATTTGCGCCCACAACCCAGCGCTCAATGTTCTTCAGGTTCACGTCACCGATGACCTTGATGCCCCCGGGAAGTCCCTTCGGACCAATGGATCCCTTGTGAAGACCTGCAGCCTCAAGCTCTTCGTCGGTAAGCAGGGTAAAGCCATTTACCACGCGCTCTGCCTTGATTTCATTCAGTTCGTGATCGCCGGGGATAAAGAGAGCGAAGATAGCCCCCTCGGCGTCCTTGCCCACCATGGCCTTAACCGTGGCAGCCTCTTCAATGCCGAGGAACTTCGCAAGGCTTTCGATGGAGGAAACGCCCGGGGTTTCAACCTTCTTGCATTCAGCGGCGGCATACTCAACCGGATGGGCATGGCATACGCCTGCTTCGTTGTTTGCCGCGTAATCGCAATCGGGGCAATAAACCAAATCATCTTCGCCGGCTTCTGCCAACGCATGGAACTCACACGTTACGCTGCCGCCGATCTGGCCACCATCGGCAACAACAGGACGGTAATCAAGACCGCAACGCTCGCAGATGCGACCGTAGGCATCGTACATTTCATCGTAGGTTTTCTGCAGGGATTCCTGGCTGGAATGGAAGCTGTATGCGTCCTTCATAACGAATTCGCGGCTGCGCAGCAGGCCAAAACGGGGGCGAATCTCATCACGGAACTTCGTCTGAATTTGATAGAGCGTCATGGGGAGCTGACGATAGGAACGCAGCTCGCTGCGGACGATGGAGGTTACCAGTTCTTCGTGAGTTGGTCCGAGGCAGAAGCCACGACCATGGCGATCTTCCAGTCGCATAAGCTCAGGGCCGTAATCGTTCCAACGGCCCGATTCGTGCCACAGCTCACCAGGCTGCAGTGCCGGCATGAGAATCTCATGAGCACCGATGGCATTCATTTCTTCACGCACGATGTTCTCGATCTTGGTAAGGACGCGCATACCCAAGGGCAGGAAGGTGTACACGCCACCTGCGACTTTCCTGATCATGCCTGCGCGAACAAGCAAACGATGGCTTGCGATCTCGGCATCGGCGGGGTCTTCTTTCAACGTGGGAGCATACTGCTGGCTCAAACGCATGATTTCCATTACAGATTTCCTATCTCTTCCATAAGTACATCAACGATAGCGGCCTCTTCGACCTTGCGCAAGGTTTTGCCGTGGGCGAATACCACGCCAGATCCCTTTCCGCATGCAACACCGATATCCGCGTCGGCTGCTTCACCGGGACCGTTCACCACGCATCCCATGACTGCCACCTGGATGGGACGATGCACATCGCGCAACCGCTTTTCCACTTCCTGAGCAATAGGGATCAGGTCAACCTGGCAGCGACCGCAGGTGGGGCAGCTTACCAATTCAGGATCGCGGCGACGCAGGCCCAATGCGGAAAGCAACGTCCAGCAGGCGCGCACTTCTTCGGTAGGATCGTCGGTCAAGGAGATGCGCATGGTATCCCCTATTCCCTGCTCCAAAAGAATGCCCAGGCCGCTCGCAGATTTGATAAGACCCTGAAACAAAGTGCCCGCCTCGGTAACACCGATATGCAGGGGAACTTCAGGCATCCTTTGCGAAAGCAGGCGATACGTTGCCACCGTGGTAGGCACATCATGGGCCTTGGCGGAAACCACCACGTCATAGAATCCTTGGCCATGGCAGAATTCCACGTATGCGGTAGCCGATTCAACAAGCTTTTCGGGCAAGGTTAAGTCGCTGCGTTCCGCCAACGCAGAATCGAGCGAGCCCGCATTAACTCCTATGCGAATAGGAATACCGGCCGCTTTGGCGGCTTGAAGCACCGGAACGGTAGCCTCCAGACCGCCGATATTGCCAGGGTTGATGCGCAGCTTTGCAGCACCGCGACGAGCAGCTTCTATGGCAAGCTCAGCGCTGAAATGAATATCTGCAACAACTGGCAAAGGAGACTTTTTGCAGATTTCCTCGAAGAAATCCAGGTCGGCCTTATGAGGAACAGCGATGCGCACCACCTCGCAGCCGGCTTCTTGCAGGCGGTTGATCTGACTCAGGTTCCCCTCCACATCGGCAAGGGGCAGATTAAGCATCGATTGAACCACGCAGGGAGCGCCGCCGCCCAAAGCGACAGAACCTACCATGACCTGACGTGTTTTTGCGTTGGGAGCAGTATTCGCCATGTATTAGCTCCAATTCCCAAATATGAATCGTTGAACATCTTGATTGACCATAACCAAGAAGAATCCGGTAAAGAGCACGATGCCCACGGTAGACATATAGCCCAAGGCACGAAGCGAAACTACCTTACGAGATACCTTCTGGAATATTTCCACCACAAATCGACCGCCGTCAAGCGGGGGAATGGGCAGCATGTTCATAAGGCCCAAGGATGCAGAGATAATGGCCGTGAAGAACAGGAAATTCAAGAAGCCCGCATCCAAGGCGCTTTTCGACATAACCGCAATGCCCACCACCGAAGTTGATTGGGAGACGGTTTGCGCTGCAGTTGCGGGATTGAATAGCGCCGCAATTGCGCTTCCCACCATGCCGAGATATTTGAACCCCATTGCAATGGCTTCCCAAGGGGTCCAGGTGTAATGAAGCGTTTCGCCAGTTTGCGTGTTCTGAAGATCGAGCCCCATAACGGAGTAGATGAAAATAAACACCAAGAACACCCAGAGCAGATTCATGAATGGACCTGCGAGCAAGATGGTACAGCGCTTCCAGAACGGCAACGTGCAGTATTGTTGCGCCTTTTCCGAAGCAAAAAACTCCTCGTTGCTGGAAATGGTGCGAGGCTGTCCTTCCTCAAACCCGTTTTTAGCTGGTGTGCGGTACACATTGTGCTCGTCCTTGCGGCGGGGACGTTTGAGCGAACCCCAATCACACAGCTCTTCGAGCAAATCGTAGGCTTCTTGGTCGGTAAGAAACAAGTCGTGGGCAACATCTTCCATATACACGGTGCCCTTGCGATAGGCATAGCCCAGAACACGCTTCAGGTGAGGGCTGTTGCTAGGAGGAGCCATGCCGCAAACGCTCGCATAGCCGCCCAGCGGAACGGCAGTGATACCGAAACGCGTTTCTCCGCGGGTGAAGCCAATCGAGGGGCCAGGCAAACCAATCATGAATTCGCTTACGCGCACCCCGCATGCACGTGCAGCAAGATAATGGCCACCTTCGTGGATGAATACAAGAAACCCCAAAAGAAGGGTTACCGTTATGAGCATGATGAGTATATCCATGATGCTCATTATATTTGAGCATCATGGCGCTCCCGTTCCAATTCATACGAACTGCAGCCGCCCCGCCAGCTAACGTGCAAACGAGCCACGAAAACAGCTCTATGTGTGTTTTTGCGGCAGCAAGCAAATACGTACGGCATGAAGCCATCGACCGCATAACTGCTGCACGAAAAAGCCCCTCGATTCCATTAGAAGAGCTATCCATCACTTCCCTCAACGTCAGCGACGACAGACAGCCCACCCGACAGGAACGAGGGGCACAACTAGCTAAAGTGCACTTCTAGCGGGCAGATACCCATGCACGTGCGCAGCTACGAGCCCATGCGTCAACCTCAAGAAGCTGCTCGATGCTCATTACCTGCTGGACGCCGCGCGCCTCATGTTGCGACATTACGGCCTCAACGCATTCAGCAATGCCCAAATATGGCAGCTTTTCCTCCAAAAACGAGGCTACCGCCACTTCGTTGGCGGCATTCATCGCACACGGCAAAGTGCCGCTCACCCTGCCAGCGTGGTAGGCCAAGGCAAGGCAACGGAACGTTTCTGTATCAGGCGCAGCAAAATCAAGAGAACCCAACATCCGAAAATCAAGCGGCTCAACCGGGGCGTCCCAACGCTCAGGGTAGCTGAGCGCGAATTGAATCGGAATGCGCATATCAGTAGTGCCAAGATGCGCCTTTACGCTTCCATCGGTGAATTCGACCATGGAATGAATAGCGCTTTGCGGCTGAACCACAACCTCAATGCGGTCGTACGGCATCTGGAACAGATGATGCGCCTCGATTACCTCAAGACCCTTGTTCATAAGGGTAGATGAGTCGATAGAGATTTTCTTGCCCATATTCCACGTAGGATGAGCCAAAGCCTGAGCAGGGGTAATGTCCTCCAGATCTGAACGTTTCTTCCCACGGAATGGACCACCCGACGCGGTTACCCACAGCTTGCTTACTTCAAGGGAATCTTCACCCAAAAGGCACTGGTATATGGCACCATGCTCGGAATCGATGGGCATCAGCATGCCAGGCTCGGTTGCCATGGGCATGATAAGGTTGCCACCCACTACCAACGACTCCTTATTGGCAAGGGCAAGAACCTTGCCCTTGCGAAGCGTTTCATAGCTTGCCTGCAAACCAGCAGCACCCACCAAGGCGTTCACTACCACATCGGCCTCTTCAAGATGAACCATCTCACGGACCGCATCAGACCCAAAGCCGATGCTTCCCTTTGCGCCGGCAAAGCCTGCAGCCTGCTCTTCCAGCTCAGCCACGACCGAAGCGCTAACCGCTTCTGGCTTACCGAGGGCCAAATGCCCCACGTTGAATTCTTTAGCTTGAGCCAGCAGTTCGGCACCACGTATGCCTGCAGCCAAGCCAACGATTTTCAAGCGATCGGGATGGCGGCGCGCCACATCAAGCGTCTGAACGCCAATGGAGCCCGTTGAGCCCAAAACAACGACGCGTCGCTGAGAAGCGACGCGGACCTGAGGGGATACGTTAGATTGCATAAGGAATACAGCCTCCTAGAACAAGCATGATGGTACCCGTAAGGATTACCAGGAACTGCGAATCGCACCTATCGAGCAAACCGCCATGACCTGGCATAATGGTGCCCGAATCCTTGAAGCCGGAATTGCGTTTGATGCGGCTTTCCACCAAGTCGCCCAAAACACCCGAAAGCCCATTTATCAAGCCGAACACCAATGCTTGCGGAATAGACATGGTTACCCCGGGAATAAGCGTGAGCAAGCACCAGAACCCCATGGCCACAACAAGACCGGCTATGAAGCCTTCCCAACTTTTCTTTGGGGAGATATGGGGCGCAAGCTTGTGCTTACCGATCGCCGATCCGACCAGATAGGCAAAGGCATCGTTGCCCCAAACGCTGGCAAACAAGCCCAAAACCAAAACCGCGCCCCAGAATTCGGGAAGCGATACGCGTAGCAACATGGCGCATGACATGATGACGCCTGTGTACACCGCGCCGAATAGGCTTACTGCAACATCGCTGATTCGTGCGGGTTGCCAAAAGACGTACCAAACAAGCAAGGTCAATACGAAGATGGCGAACACCACAACCACGCCGGAAATGCCAGACACCCAAGTAGCAAGCGGGAATAACGCGGCGGCGCAGATTCCCAAAAACTCATTGGGTAACTTGGCGTCAGATCGCAGCATGTAATAAAACTCACCTGCGCAGATAGCGCTGAGCACCGAAAGGTATATTGCCGTAGATACCTCAGATGCCCAAATACACACCACCGTAAGAAGGATATACACTGCGCCTGTTGCAGTACGCACCATCAGATTGCTGGGGTGCTTTACTTTTTCAGGCATCTTCGCTGCGGCGGCATTCTTCACCTTGGTAGAACGCTTTTCTTCACCAGGAAGCTCGATCGCGGGAAATTCCTCAGGCTCCGTGGTAAGGCCAGGATGCGCCTGAGCATCCTCTCGCATAAACGGCTTGCGCACACGCGTCTTCGTCATGCACTACACCGCCCCAAAACGACGATCGCGTGATTGGAACTCGAGCAATGCCCTCAGGAAATCATAGCGATTAAAGTCGGGCCACAGCACATCGGTGCATACGAACTCGGAATAGGCAATTTGCCACAGCAGGAAGTTGCTTATTCGCATTTCGCCCGAAGTGCGAATAAGCAAATCGGGATCGGGAATATCAGCGGTATCGAGGCCCTGCTCGAATAGTTCTTCGGTAAGAACCAGCTCTTCTCCCTTTTCGTGGGCGGCAATAGCAGCATCCGCATATGCCTGGGCTGCATTCATCATTTCCTGACGCGAGCCGTAGTTCACGGCAACCACTAAGGTCATACCATCGTTATTGCGGGTTTTTTCCCATGCAGCGTCAAAAGCATCACGCGTTTCCTTGGGAAGCATGGAAAGATCGCCTATGGTGCGAACGCGCACATGCTCTTCATGCAGACCGTCCACTTCCGCCAACATGGTTTTGGCGAACAACTCCATCAGGCCGCTTACCTCTTCCTTCGGACGTTTCCAATTCTCTGTGGAGAACGAATAGATGGTGAGGTAGTCTACGCCGCAATCGTTGGCGCAGCGAATGGTTTCGCGCACCGCTTCGATCCCGGCTTTATGACCGCGAAGTCGGTTTAATGCACGCTTTTTTGCCCAACGCCCATTGCCGTCCATGATGACAGCGACATGGCGGGGTATGCGACTCTGGTCAAGCGCTTTAGGATCTATCCCCATAGGCGGATCCGGGAATATGTACTCGAGTGGTTGCCTCATTCCGCTCCTCCTTGCAAACCCCGCACATGCAAAACACGCCCGCCAGGTGACCTGGCGGGCAGAAATTCAAAACCATCAGGCATCGAAAGCCGACAAAGGGCAAGATCACGGATCAGCCTCTGAGCTGCCTTTCCCGAATGAAACCCTACCGCATTATCGACAGCGCAAAGAGCGCGTTCTCTGCCCCATGGATATCTTTGCCCTCAGAAGAGAAGACAAAGCTAGATGGACATCAGCTCTTCTTCTTTTTTGGCAAGATGAGCGTCAATCTTAGCGATGGCAGCATCGGTAAGCTTCTGGATTTCAGCCTCGGCACGACGCTGCTCGTCTTCGGGAAGGCTATCGTTTTTTACGGCCTTCTCAACGGCAGTGTTGGCATCGCGGCGAGCGTTGCGTACCGCCACACGGCTTTCCTCGGCGTAGGCACGGCATTCCTTTACGAATTCCTTACGACGTTCCTCGGTAAGGGGCGGGAAGGAAAGGCGGATTACCGAACCGTCGTTGTTGGGCATAACGCCCAGGTTTGCCTCCTGGATAGCATGGTCGATACCGCCAAGAGCCGACTTGTCCCACGGCTCGATAACGAGGGTGTGGGCATCAGGCGTTTTGATGGCAGCCATCTGGTTGATGGGGGTCGGAACGCCATAGTAATCGGCCTTAACACGGTCGAGGATCATGGCACTAGCGCGGCCAGTGCGAACAGAAGCAAAGTTGGAAAGCAGCTGCTGCTCAGCGCCTGCCATACGCTCTGCTGCTTTATCCATGATTTCCTTGGTCATCTTGGGTCCTTCCCCTTTGATTAGCATTGTTGTGATGCCTGCAAATCAGGCACGGTGAAAGTAGGTTTACGCGGTAACGGTAGTACCGATGTTTTCGCCCTTCAGGATGCGTGAAATGTTGCCAGGAACCATCAGGTCGAATACCAGGATGGGAAGCTTGTTGTCCATGCACAGCGAAGTTGCCGTGGAATCCATAACATGTAGCTCACGAGAAAGAACCTCGAGGTAGCTAATGGTTTCGAAGCGCTTAGCATCGGGGTTGGTTACCGGATCGGCATCGTAGATGCCATCGACCTTGGTGGCCTTCATCAGGCACTCAGCATTGATTTCGCATGCGCGCAGAGCCGCCGTGGTGTCGGTGGTGAAGTAAGGGTTGCCCGTGCCAGCTGCGAAAATAACAACATAGCCCTTTTCAAGGTGATGCACGGCGCGACGGCGAATATAAGGCTCGGAAACCTGACGCATCTCGATAGCGCTCATTACGCGCGTGGGGATGCCATGGCGCTCGAAAGCGTCTTGGAGAGCAAGTGCATTCATGCAGGTGGCAAGCATACCGATGTAGTCAGCCTGAGCACGATCCATGCCTTCTGCAGAGCCAGCAAGACCACGGAAGATATTGCCGCCGCCAACGGTTACAGCAAGCTGAATTCCGTCATCAACGATTTCCTTGATCTGAACAGCCAGTTCTTCAACGACCTTAGGATCAATACCGTAGCCGGCCTCTCCCATCAATGCTTCGCCAGAGAGCTTCAGGAGAACACGCTTGTACTTATAGTCAGATGCCATGGGCATTTCCTTTCATAGCCTGTATCCTTGCCATATTACCGTAAAACGCGCATCACGTTCGGACGCAACACAAAAAGGCTGCGACATTGCGCCGCAGCCCCTCAAAGCTCATAGCATCTTGCCTTACAGACCAGCGTGGACGGTATCGAGCACCTGTGCCAAATCGGCAATGCCAACCTGACCCGGAGCCGATGCCTGTGCAGCCGCCCCAAACGTTGCAGCACTGCCGTACGATTCACCAGCCAAGCGGCTCACTACGCCCATGCCGCCCATGCTCATAGTGATAAGCGGGTGCTCAGTGTGATTTTCGAACATATCACGCGTGGCATCCATCAAGGTAAGCACGTCTGCACGACACTGCGGCATCAATGCGATCTTGAGGATGTCGGCACCTTGATCCTGCATCTTGCACAGACGGGAAACGATTTCTTCCTTGGGAGGCGTTTTCTCGAAATCGTGGTTCGAGGCAATTACGAACACCCCAGCAGCATGAGCCGCCGAAATAATGCGCTCTACGATGTCATCGCCCGTGAAGGCTTCAACGTCAATCAAATCGACAATGCCGCTTTCGGCGAGCGCAATGTTGATATTGGCATACAGCTCAGGCTCTGCCGGTTTTTCCCCACCCTCTTTTGCGGTACGGAACGTCATGAGAATAGGCATATCCTCACCTACCGCGGCACGAAGTTTCCGACCGCAATCAACAATCGAATCGACGTCATACGCTTCGTCAAGAAAGTCAATACGCCACTCAAGCACATCCACTGGAAGCGTCTTCGCAAACTGTGCCTGTTCTATCATTCCCGCAGCGTCAGAGCCGCATAGGGAGGTCATGATCTTCGGGCGACCCTCACCGAAAACCACCCCACGTGCGTTTACCGTTTTCATACCCGAGCTCCTTATCTCTTAATACTACTCATCGTAGTCGATACCCAGCGTTTCCTTCATGTATTCGATAGGCATAGGCTCACCCGTCCACAGCTCAAAGGCGGCAGAACCCTGGAAGAGCATCATGCCAAGGCCGTTCATCGTTTTGCAACCCGCCTCTTTTGCCATTTCACGAAGTTTAGTAAGGCGAGGGGCATAGATGATGTCCACAACGTTCAACTCTGGGCGGAAATATGATTTGTCGGGCACCACCGATTGACCCTCAAGCGGCTTCATGCCTACGCCTGTTGCGTTCACGAACAAGTAGCTATCGTCCATTTCCTCTTTCAGCTTCCGAAGATCAGCCAAATCATAAAGGGTTGCCTTGCAGCTGGTCTGCGAGTTGATCTTCTGCACTGTTTCTTCTCCGCGATGGAAGAAATCATCTTTGCGGTTGAAAATGCTGATTTCAGACACCCCATCAAGCGCTGCCTGGATTTGGATTGCCGTGCCGGCACCGCCGCACCCCACGATGGTCATTTTCTTGCCGATTGGACTTATGCCGTTGTCGGCAGCGGCCTGCATAAAGCCCACGCCGTCGGTAATGGTCCCCGTCAAATGCCCGTTATCGTTCACTACTGTATTTACCGCACCGCACATTTGAGCCGCAGGCGTGAGCTCGTCGAGATACTTCCCTACTAGTGTTTTGTTGGGCATAGAGATATTGGCTCCTCGCATCTTCAGTGTACGAAGGGCCTGAACACCCGCCTCGATTTCGTTTGCATCCACCTCAAACGCAAGGTAAGCATAGTCGTAACCCAATTTCGCAAATGCTTCGTTCTGCATAGCAGGCGAAGAAGAATGGCGAATCGGATACGCCATCAAGCCGATCAGCTCAGTGTGGCCGGTTATTCGTTCAGACATGTGGTTCCCCTTTCCTAGATAAGAGCGCATATAGCATGTTGCTCCTATAAAAAACTCCCTGAACCAAAGCATAGCGCCTAATTGTTCAGGGAGTTTTAGCAATTATTTATCACATTATACGTTTTATGAATCGGAGCCGAGCGTTACCGAAACAGTGTTCTCCTGGCCATTTCGGTTGAAGGTCACCTCCACATTATCGCCTGCGTTGTGAGAACGTACCGCCAAAACCAAATCGGAAGAAGAGGAAATGGAGACACCACCCAGTTTCGTGATGATGTCGCCTTCCTGAATGCCAGCATTAGCGGCAGAAGAACCAGCGGACACGCTTGTCACATAAGCGCCCGATTCAACTGGTAGGCTGTATCGCTTTGCCAACTGGCTGTTAACCGTGGTCGCGGTTATACCGAGTTGTGCATGGGAGGGGTTTTTTCCGTCGATGATCTGCTGAGCGATGTTCATCGCATAATCAACGGGGATCGCGAAACCAACGCCCGAGCTGGAGCCAGAAGCAGAGGCGATAAGCGTATTAACGCCAATGAGCTTACCGTCCTTGTCCACCAAAGCGCCACCAGAATTGCCCGGATTGATAGCGGCGTCGGTCTGGATCATATTGGTGTAAACGGCACTAGAGCCACTGCTGGAATCGTTCAGGGCAGACGTAGTGCGGCTAGTGGCGGAAACTATACCGGTGGAAACAGACTGCTCAAGGCCGAAGGGGCTGCCCACGGCCATTACCCATTCACCCACGGTAAGATCGGACGAAGAGCCAACCTCGATGGCAGTAAGACCCGTTGCGTCGATCTTCAGAACTGCTAAGTCACTCGACTCATCGGTGCCTACCACTTGCGCGGTGTATTCTTCACCGCCAGCATTCACCTTCAGCTGGTCGGCGCCTTCGATAACGTGATAGTTAGTCAGAATGTAACCATCAGAAGATAGGATAATTCCCGAACCAAGGGAAGATTCTTCGAGCTCGTCGCTCGTCTGGCCCATCATGCCCATCATGCTTTGGCTGGACTGTTTGGTATACACGTCAATGTTAACTACCGAAGGAAGGCATTTCTGAGAAACCGCTTCGGCAAGCGTTGTGTCTTCCCCGCTTACCGTGATGTTCGTCCCAGAGCCACTACCCCCCAACACCGTAGAAGAAGTGGGGTGAATAAAGGAATAGACGCCCAATACCAGCGCACAGGCAACTGCAGCACCGCCAAAAGCAACGAGGAACGTCTTCAAAAGTGAAGGGGCCTTCTTCGTTGCTGTATCGGATTGCTGAGGGGTTGCACCCTGATTCCCCCATTCATTGGGGGGAATGGGGGAGCCGGAGGAATTGCCTTGGTCGTTCATACGATACTCCTTGATTCAACAAATAGGTTCCGCGCTATGCGGAGCGGCTTACATGACCCAGAATAAAAACAAACGGAAGGCAAGATGTAACCTGCCTTCCGTTTGTTAACGTTATGACACCTTTTCAACAAAGCGCCTTTATTTTGCTTCCCACGCTAATTGTTAGAGCTGCTTTGGGTGCTCCCGCTTTTCGTGCTGGAGCTGGTCGAACCAGAGGTGGAACTCGAGTTTGAGGAACTAGAGCTGCTCGACGAACCAGTGCTCGAAGAATCAGATGCGCCGGTCGAAGCGGCGTCTTCGCTGCCAGATTCGCTCTTCGTGGACTGGATAACCTTCAGTGCGGAGATATCGGCCTGGTCGCCCAACCATTTCTTCTGGATAACGCTGATTACGCCGCCCTTCTTCAAAGAGCCCAGCGCCTCAGACACGGCTTTCTGCAGTTCAACATTGGTGGTGGGCGCAGCAATGCAGTAAGAAGAAGGATCCTGCAACAGTGCTACCGGATAAGCCTCAACCGAAGAAGAGTGGACCACATAGGCACCGATGGTGCTATCGGCAGCTACATAGTTCACCGAACCGGTCTGCAACGATTCGAAAGCGCCCTGGAGATCGGCGCTGTTACGCAGGCAGCTTTCGCCATAGTGGTCGGTTACTTCCCATGCGCTCATGGAAGAAGACTGAGCTGCTACGGAGAATGAGCCAGACTGGGTGGGAGCCGTGGCGTTCTGGGTAAGCGAGAACAAAGCTACCGCAGAACTCATGTACGAATCGGACATCCAATATGCGGAATTCGACTTCGTAACGCCCATGACAATGTCAACGTTATCCTTGGTAAAGGCGGTGTCTACCGAAGAACCAACATCCACTAATTCGAGCTTAAGGCCCAGTTCGTCAGCAAGGGCAGCCGCGATATCGACATCGATGCCAACGATGCTGCCAGAAGTCTCCGCAGCATAGGGGGCATTGGACGCGTTTACGCCCACGCGCAACGTACCAGAAGACTTGAGGGCAGAATTGCTGATCGTCTGCTCCTTCGCCTGGGGCGTGTAATTGTTCGACGTGCAGCCGCATAAAGCCACCGCCATGGACAGCGCCATCACCAACGTGACAACGAGAATCGATGCGCGTTTCATCGAGACTTCCCTTCTTGGTACCGATACTAACGCTCTTCCAGCTGACCTGGTCTTTGACCCCACACTCGCATACTGGAACCAAGCCCGCAAAGCGGACGTCGTCCTCTCGTTCGTGCAACCCTATGTTGCATAAAACCCGAACGGTACGTCTTACCTCTAGGATGCGCCATGCTCGTTTCGGAAAACCGATAACTTACGTGGATCCTTTTGACCGCATCTGCCTTGGACTAGGAAAAACCGCAACCACAGACCTGGATAGAGCATTCCTAGTCTAGCAGAATAGGCAACTCGATCGGCTTCTTGCGCATGCTTTTCCCATATCCTTCGCATTTGCTTCGCACTTCCCGATCATAGTCGTTACTGAAATCGGATGATAGCCCCACGAACCAGGTTTGACGGCGGGGTCGGCAACAGCCCTACCCGCATCGCCAAAGCCGGCAATATAAGACAGCATCGGAAAGAAGAGTGAAGTGCTCGCGGAAATCAAAGGCTCGTTAAAGCTCCTTCGGCTTGGGCTCTCCGAAGCCGTTTGGCAAACCCGGTGCGTTATCTGCGATGTGCCAGGAGTGGCACTTTGCGACAAATGCTCACGAGAATTGCCCTACCTGGACCAACTTTCAGCATGCCCCCTATGCGGAGCACCCTGGGGGCGCGGGATATGCTGCGAATGCAATCAACAAACCTTGCGCTGGAAGGGATTGGCACGCTTTCCCCTCGATGGCTGTGTTTCTGCGGTATTGCTTTCACCGGAAACAAAGCGCATCGTAACCGTTTTCAAAGATCGAGGAGAACAGCAGCTTTCAGAGATAATTGCCCACCATATGGCAAATGTTCTTCCGCCCTCCTGGCAAGCAGAAGCCGTGCTCGTCCCCATACCCGCGCGCGCCAACGCCGTCCGAGAGCGCGGGTTCGATCACATTTCGCTTATCGGAGCTGAGCTGTCGCGCATAACAGGAATGCCCCTTACTCCCCTTCTCCAAGCGAAACCCCGCCGCGACCAACGCGATCTCGACGCAAGACAAAGGCTTGCCAACATGGCCGGATCGTTCGACCTCGAACCAAACGGGCCTTCCCCCTATGGAAGCGCCCTTAAGGCACGTTTGGGCATCATGCCCCGCATCGTATTAATCGATGACGTGTTCACCACAGGGGCAACTCTCTTCACCGCAGGAAACACTCTACGAGCAGCGGGCGCAAAGGAAATCTATGCAGTTACTTTCATCAGAGCATAGCCGCCGCGGAGCACGGCAAAAAACAGCCAGGCGATACCGTCTGGCTGCCTCGAATCCGCTAGAACCGAGAAGAGGCTGCAACACAACTGCGTTGCCCCCCGCTGGGAGCGCCTTTAGATGCGATCGGCATCTTTGGCGTTGGCCTGTGCAAACTCTTGAACGTCAACCGAGATGCTGTGCTGAATGGGCTTCCAAGAGGCCTTCTTGACCAGGGCAACCAGCGCAATAGGAATGTAGGTGATCATGAACAACGGGAAGGTGAACATGTAGAAGATCTTCTTACGTGCAGGCGCATGGATATTATCCCATTCGGTAAACGTGGTAAGCGCACCGAACATGAACATGAAGAGCGTGAAGTTAAAGAGGCAGAAGAAGATCGAGGAAAGCGAAGAAGTGATCATGACGCCCGTCGACATTACGCCGGTAACGCCCAGCACGGCGATAATCGCATTGAATGCAATGGTGATGATGGTCAGCAACATAGCAGGGCAGATAGTCATCAACATGTCGTAGCATGCGAAACGAGAACCCTTAGGGTTGGTGAAAATACCCTTGACCAGCTTCCCGCCATATCCAAAGAACACCTGATAAAAGCCTTTTGCCCAACGGAAGCGCTGGTTCCACGAGTCGCGGAATGTCAGCGGCTGTTCGTCGTAGAGCATAGCGGTAGGGGTATAGGAAATTCGACGGCCACGGACGATAGAGGCAGTTGAGAATTCGATATCCTCGGTGAGCATATGGTACTTCCAGCCGCCCATCTCATCGATGATCTTCGCGCTGATAAAGAATCCCGTGCCCGAAACAGCGCAGCTGGTTCCCAAGGTAAGACGAGCTTGAGAAAGGTATTTCGCCTCGCGCATGAACCATACGGCATAGCCTGCGGTAATCCAGTTGGAACCGTAATTCTTCGAGTTGCGATAGCTGGTTGAGGCAACCGCGCCGTTATCGAAAGTCTTGTTCATTTCGCGGAAGTAGTTCACGTCGAGCACATTGTCGGCATCGAACACGAAGTATGCCTCGTATTCATTTTCGCTGTAGTGCTGGCGAATGCAAGAGAAGCCGTAATCGAGGGCGTAACCCTTACCGATATGCTCCTTGTTGAAACGGGGGAACACGATGGCGCCAGCTTCCTGGGCAACGGCAGCCGTATTATCGGTACAGTTATCGGCAACAACAAAGATGTCAATGAGCTCTTGCGGATAGTTTTGCACGCGAATGCTGTGAATAAGGTCACCGATAACAGCGTTCTCGTTACGGGCGGCAACGATAACCGCATAACGATGGTTCTTTTTCGCTGTCAGTTGCGGCGGTTTCTTCGTAAGCGTTACGAATACGTAGAAAATCTGATACACGTAGCAAACAGAGAACACGAGAAAGACGCAGAAGTTAAAGATGTCCACAAACGAGAGGGACGAAAAAAACTGGTCTAGCACCAATGCTCCTTTTCCAATGTTCGCGAACGGGAACTGCGAACCCCAATAAAGCCAAAACGCCGTTGTTTTGGCGCATGGCAATCTACACCCGTAGGCGTTTTCTTGCTTTCGGGATTATAGACGCTTTTAGAGCAAGCTGGCGCACGCTCATTCCTCAACCCGATAAAACGCACCTATTGGGTCATTTTCTCTTCACATCATCACGCCTCCTGCATATCACCTCCACAAATCAACGGAATATAATGGAAGCCAGGAGGGTCATAGTAACAAGGAGGATGATATGCCCGTTTTCAATAACCGCACACCGCAATATGCAGAACAGGTAGAAGGCGGTATCGGCAGGATGCAGCGTGACCGTCTGCTTGAAGGAGATCAACTTGGTGGAATCTGCAGCTATGTTGCTCAGATCTCACTTGAGCCAGGCTGCTCAATCGGCATCCACCAACACGTAGGCGATTCGGAAATGTACTTCATCACTGCGGGCACTGCCACGTACACTGAAAACGACGTTGAATACCGCGTCGAAAAAGGCGATGTGCTCTACTGCCCCGACGGAAGCTTTCACGGCATCCTGAACTCAGGTGAAGACATGTTGAGTTTCGTTGCCGTCATCCAAAAATGCGAATAGCGATCTTACCACTGCTATCCAGCATTACGGCCGCATCTATAATGGAAGCGACAACTCGGGCCCCACATGGCTATTCCATGTCGGGGCTTTGCTTTATCCGCTAAGGAGCACCTATGACTTTTGACGAACTTGACGAACAGCAAACCAAGGCAGCGCTTTACGTGCTGGAGCTTGCCGACATTGAACCCACTCGCGAAAACGCCCGTCTCTACCTTGCCTGGGACGTCCTTTCCTTCACCGAGGATGCGCAAGGACGCTACTGCTGGTATATGGACGACGAAGGCAACGAAGCATGCATCAAGGTAGACAGCCTGGAAATCATCGAAACCTCCGAGTACGAGTAACCCATTAGCTCCTAGAGTAGAATCGGCCCAAAGAAGGCGAAGTAAAGGACGAATAGAGATATCGCATTGTGTGTTTCGCGTCTTATTTGATCCACAGGGCCGCTCCGGGAACCCGAAAACAAAAAGGTCACCGAGCAAAATGCTCGGTGACCTGCATTTTTAATGGTGCCGGCAACAGGAATCGAACCCGCAACCCACTGATTACAAATCAGTTGCGCTACCGTTGCGCCATGCCGGCAAACCGTCTGCCAATTATGCCATAAGTTGAGCCATCATCACGGAAAACGCACCAAATAGGTTGAGCGGTTGATCAGAGCGGCAAACGCCAAGAACAGCTACCGCACACCTTCACCATTGAAATCGGGAACGAAGCTTTCCTGAGCAGCATCGCCCTGCTGCCAAAAATAGTCTTCTACCCCAAGCGAATCCGCATAATCAAGTACCTCTTCGTACTCTTCTTCGGTTACCCGGCCGGCAAGGCCGTAGCGCTCAAGCCCCGACGCTAAAGGCGTGTACTGGCTCATGATACTCAACCGAACACCGCTACCAAAGCGATCATGCAGCGTAGCGAGCGCACGTTTCGATTCCTCGACCCTACCGGGAAGAACCAAATGACGGACAATAACGCCTTTAAGCAGCAACCCTTCGTCGTCTTCCTCCCATACGGGAACCTGAGCAACCATTTCCTCGATAGCAGCCAGTGCTATTTCAGGATAACGGGGGGCATGGGAAAGCTTTCCTGCCTCAAGAGCAGACGCGTACTTGAAATCAGCGAGATACACATCCACCTTTCCCCTCATAAGGCTCAGCGCCTCGAGTGAATCGAAGCTTGAGGTGTTGTACACCACGGGGATAGTAAGCGCTCGCGAATCCCGCAACTCGCCCAAAGCAGCAGCGATGCTAGGCGTATAGTGCGTTGGCGTAACCAAGTTGATATTCGCCGCATGCTCCTCGTTCTGCAAACGGAGCAGCACTTCCTCAAACTGCTGCAGGCTTATCTGAACCCCAGAGCCAGACACCAATTCCCTGTTTTGGCAGTACACACATTGAAGAGGGCAATACGAGAAGAACACAGCACCGCTGCCTTTGTCCCCCACTAAGCAGGGTTCTTCCCACCAATGCAGAGCCGCACGCCCCAGACGCAGAACGTCAGACGCCCCACATACACCACGCTCTCCTTCTTCGCGATTCACGCCGCATTGCCGAGGGCATAAACCGCACGCAGAATAAGGGGACCCCGCACGGGATCCCCTTAAATCAATGGCGCTGTTCACCGATTCGCCCACAAGCTCACCAAATTAGTGATGGTGCTTGCCGCAGCACTCATGCTCCTCATGAGGATCATGGCCGCATTCGCACTCATGGTCTTCGCCGTCTTCGCAGCCGCAATCGCAGCTTTCGAAGGCACCTTCGGCACGGGACCAATCAAGTCCGTAGCGATTGGTGGTTTCTTCATCGGCGAATACCAATTTCAAGCCAGCAGGGCTCAAGTCGATGCCGCCCACCAAAGCAAGCAGCTCCATAAGGCGATAGCACGCTTCTGCCTGAGGGAGAATCATTTCCTCATCTTCCAAGGAAGCAAGGGCAGCCGTCGCTTCCCCCATCAAGTGCTCGATAGTGAACGAAGCATCGTACTCTTCATCGAGCAAAGCCTGAGCAAAAGCTTCCTGGGCAGGAGAAATACTACTCATGTCATGCATGAAGTCGATAACATCCTCCACCATCACGTTTACGTCGCTGCCGACGTTTGCAAGAGCGACCTGCGCCTCGACCGCACCGACCAAGGTCGCACAACGTTGCAGCGTAAGGGCAACCTTCGCCTTCTGGCCAGCTCCCGCATGTCCCATCCACATTACTCGATGAGCGATAGCATCAAGCAGGGGCTTTACTGTTTTGTAGTCAGCGTCTTCACGACAGCCAGCAACAATACCCAGGTTTTCACGGCTAACGAACGCCTCTTCGCACACCATGTCGCTCACCACCAAGGGAGCATCAATAGCCGCATGGCCGTTCACGCAGGCAACGGCATCAAGCTCGCAAGCAAACGAAACGGTAGAAGGGCTCAGGTCGACCAAGATGGCGCCTTCTCTGGATCCGCGAAGCAAGCCTTCCGTGTCGTAGTACAGATCTTCCAACGCGGAAGTATTGATGCAGTAGGTAAACACTACATCGGCATTGGAGATATCGGTTGCCGGATAACCTGCCTCTTCAAGCAAGCCGCTTACACCAGCGCCCACACGCTCGTCGCCGGCAAATGCAAATGTCAAATCCTGAGTGCCCATATGCACATCCTTTCCAAGTTATCGAATAGCCCATTCGGCAATTCGGGAACACGCACTCCTCAAACAGCCCACCGACGATGCGCAGGGATTTCAAAAAAGCGGGCTCAGATAGCTACTGTTTCTTTCCGCGGACCTTGTTCGCAATGCGATCAGCCATGGAAATATCTGCCCGGCAATCTTGCCCCCAGAACACAATGGCGATCATCCCGGGGCCTACATGGCTGCCAATAACCGGGCCAATACTCGTTTCCAAGAACATAACCGAGTCGTCCTCTTTAGAGATGAGACCCATCAAGCGCTCGGCATCTTTGGGGCAGTCGGCATTGCCGATAACCACATTCTGGCCAGGAGCATCAGAGCTGCGTCGTTTCATATAGTATTCATGCAGGGCTCGAATACCCTTCTTACGACCGCGAGCAACACCCGTAAGTGCCAGCTTACCATCGGCATCGATACCCAAAAGAGGCTTCACATCAAGCTTAGAGCCCGCATAGGCAACCGACGATGGAATACGGCCACCCCGTCGCAGCGCTTCCAAATCATCCACCATGAACTGGCGATCCACGAAATAACGTGCCTCTTCAGCCCATGCCACCATCTCATCGGCGGTCAGCCCCTTTTCACGCTGACGCAACGCTTCATACACCAAGAATGCCTCGGCGATAGATGCCAGCTTGGTATCCACCATACGGACATCCAAGTCTGGAATTTCCTGCTTTACCTGATCGAGAAAAAGGCATGCCGTATCGAACGTTCCCGAAAGGCCGCTCGAAAAGCTCAAATACACCGCCGGTTTTCCCTGCTCATGAGCCCATTCGAACGCCTCGCGAAGTGCGGGCATAGGGATTTGGGCAGTTTGAGGCTCAGAGCCATTGCGCATCGATTCGTAAAAATCATGGGCCGAACGCGAACGATACAGATCGTCGAGATGTTCACCTTCATCATCGAGGTAAGGGAACTTAAGCAGATACACACCATCGCGGTCTACCACCTCGTAGGGCAAATCACAGCATGAATCGATGATTAAGTTGCATTTAATATCCATTACGGTTGCCTCTCAAAACAGGGGTTTCACTAGTTGGCCACAGCAAGGCTGCTCAAATCACCTGTGATCTTGCCTTCAAGGGGCTTATTGCATATATACGAAATGCCCACAGCAGGACCCACATGCAACCCAACAACCGGACTAACAGGAATCACGCGAACCTCTCGCTTAAGGAAAGGCTCGAAGAATTCCTTTGCCCACTCTACGGCAGGAGCTTTGTCTCCGATGTAATGCACCACCAAGTCCTTCAAACCACCGCAGGTTTCAATATCGTGCTCTAAGATTTCCTGGATCTTGACAAGAGCCTTCTTGCGGGTTCGGACTTTCGCCATAGGCTCAGGCGTACCGTCGACCACCGTCAAAACTGGCGCCAACTTGATAAGGTTGCCCAAAAGCGCCGCCGCACCGCCAATACGGCCGCCTTTTTTCAAGAAGGTAAGCGATTCAGGCGTGAAAAGGAAACGTGTGCTCTTGATGGCTTCAAGAACCGTCTGGGCGGCCTCGGCAAGCGTCTTGCCTTCCCTCACCGCACGAGCGCCTTCCAAAACGGGAAATGCCTCGTCAAAGCCACAGGACGATGAATCGATCATGCAATACTTGAAGTTGATATTGCGCGACTCTACAGAGCGGGCAGCGCGCAACACGCCATCGAAGGCGCCGGAAAGACCCGTAGAAATCCAAATGCCCAGGACCTCATGGCCCGCCTTCGCGAATGATTCGAACAGCTCTTCGAGCGTGCTCTGCGAAGGCTGGCTTGAAGTTGGAGGGTTATCGGCCATGTCGTAGATGCGCGTATAGAAATCATCGAGATCCATCGTGGCATCAACATGCTCGTGTCCATCTTCGTTCAAGAACAAGGACACAACTTCGATGTTTTCTTCTTCGATCAATTCCTTAGGCAACGAGGCTACGGAGTCGGTAACGACTTTGATCATTCGGCACAGCTCCTTTCGCAAAGGCGGCGCGCCAAAGCGCAGCCGCCTTACCACAGCTAGGCTAAGCATCTACTGACTATTTCCGGATCGCCCCAGCAACAAACAACCTGCAGGACGAAACAAATCAAGCGTACTTGGGATTCTACGAAAGTCCCAAAAGACGCGAGACCAAATCACGTCGGCGATAGAACAGAGAGTATTCCAAACCGACTGGATACGAGTGCGGGTTGACAATGCGCTTCTGGCTTTCGTCGAGCAAAGCAAGCTGTTCTCGGCAGCGATCTCGTGCAACCATTGCGTCACGCGCCTCAGCATCGAGCACAACCTTGCCCGCGCGGGCAAGCGGCTCAAGGAGCGTTTCGTAGCGAAGACCGGAAAGATCTTTTTGGCGCAACTCGTCTGCAGGGTCAACAATGCGTTCGCTCGAAACAGGATACAGAACATCAAAAACCATGTCTCCCGCAATGGTTCCCGATTCGTGGAAATAGCGACGAACGTCGAGAATTCCGGGAACAGTTTGTTTGGAGCTCTGCCCCGTAACTTTGACACAAGGTTCCCATTCTCCACCCTTCATGCGCTTTGCCGCCAGTTTGTATACGCCGCCAAGCGCTGGCTGATCGTAAGCGGTAACCAACTTGGTTCCCACGCCCCAAGAAGCAACTTTAGCACCCGAGTCGCGGATAGACTTGATGGCAAACTCGTCCAAATCATTCGAAAGAACCACGCCGGTCTCGGTAAGGCCCGCCTCATCAAGCATGGCACGAGCTTGCTTGGCATTCCACGCCAGATCGCCCGAATCGATGCGGATGCCTGCTAGGTGCTCGCCGCGCGCTTTCATTTCAAGACCAACGGTAATGGCATTTTTCATGCCCTGGGCTACATCGTAGGTATCTACAAGCAATACGCAGTTCGTGGGAAATTCTTTGGCATATGCACGAAATGCCTCGAGCTCATCGTCAAACGCCATAACCCACGCATGTGCATGGGTGCCAGAGACCGGCAAGCCGTACTCACGACCAGCAAGCACGTTTGAAGTAGAAGCACAGCCGCCCACGATGCATGCGCGAGAAGCACGCATGCCGCCCGATTCGCCTTGGGCGCGGCGTAAGCCAAATTCTGCCACGGGAGTTTCAGCGGCAAGACAAACGCGCGCTGCCTTAGTTGCGGCAAGAGTTTCAAAATTAACGCAGTTCAGCAACTGCGTTTCCAGAAGCTGGCACTGAACGATAGGACCGGTTACGCGAACGATGGGATCATTCGGGAACACCACCGTGCCTTCACGTACGGCGTCGATCTCGACAGTAAGCTCGAGCGTGCGCAGATACTCAAGAAAATCAGGATTGAATAGCTTACCGCCGCCTGGCGCATTGATAGAAGCAAGATACTCTACGCTTTCGTCGGAGAACGAGAAGTTCTCCACCACTTCAGCGATATGATCCATGCCGCTGGCAATAGCGTATCCGCCCTTAAACGGCGGTTCGCGGAAGAAGATATGGAAGCATCCCTCTTCCTCAAGTTTTCCACAGGCCCAGTAACCCTGAGCCATGGTTATCTGATACAGGTCCGTTAAAAGAGCATAATCGTCATTGTTGTTCATTCGTGCTGCCTTCCCCCTGAGCCTTACGGCGACGGCGGCGGGGCTTGCGATGGGCTACTTCGCCCTGCTTGCCGGCATTCGAACCGTTGGCCGTATGCTCCCCTTGCTGCTTTCGAGGTGCATTGCGCACACCCGAAGATTTACGGCCGGGACGCTTTGCGCCCTGGTCGGAATTGCTTTTCTTGCGCTCTTCGCTGCGCTGGTTCTGCTGACCCTGCTTGCCCTGCTGCTGGGGTTTGCTTCCTTTGCCTGAACCACGGCGCGAACGGCGCGACTGACCCTCGTTCTTTTTCTGAGAAGCAGATTTCTTCTGATCCTGAGAGCCTTCGCCCTTGCTGGCGGATTGGCCTTCGGCGCCCGATGAACCGCTGCGACTACGACGGCGGCGGGGCTTGCGATGGGCGTCTTCCTTTTCACGCTCGCTTTTGCGGGCTTTACGCGATTCGTTATCAGCGAGCTTTTCGTTGCCGCTGAACGAAGTAACTTCGAAGGTGGTGGTGCCGAATACATCAAGGGGATCGGGGGAAGCATACTTCTCGAACACTTCCTCGGATACACCGGTGGGACGCTTTCCTTCGCCGTTGTATTCCATTTCCGCAAGCGGAACCTTGATGGATTTGCCGTCTTCCAGCTGAAGGGTGACGCGCTCCAAAGGAACATTGATTTCTGTTACGCGGGCAACGCCGCCAGGCACCTCAACCTTTGCGCCATGTTTAGGAGCACGTGAATTAACCTCTTTATAGGTTTCATACTCGTAGCGCAAGCAGCACATGAGCCTGCCGCAGCATCCCGATATTTTTTGAGGGTTGAGCGACAGATTCTGTTCCTTTGCCATACGGATAGAAACAGGAGAAAACTCTCCGCCCAGACGCTTGCAGCAGAGTTCTTGGCCACAATGGCCCAAGCCACCCACCAAACGAGCCCCATCGCGCACGCCAATCTGGCGCATGTCTACGCGCACATGGAAATGACCGGCGAGCTTGCGCACCAAGTCGCGAAAATCTACGCGCTCCTCAGCCTCGAAATAGAACACCGCCTTGTCGCCGTCAAACAGGAACTCCACCATAACGGGACGCATTTGATCGCTTGCACCTTCGGCAAACTCCTTGAACACAACCAGCGCCTCTTCGCCCTGCTGGGCCAATTCGTCTGCGCGCTGGACGTCTTCTTCCGTCGCAATGCGAATAACTGGCTTCAACGGCGATTTCAGATCGGCGATAAGCTCATCGCTGACCTCCATGATGTCGGCCGTTGCCGTGCCGAACTCAGTTCCGCGTTCCGTTTTAACGATTACGTGATCGTTTGCCTTAACGTCTATGTCGCCCGGGTCGAACCAGAGAACCTTGGTTCCCGCTTGCATCTTAATAGGTGTTACCCGAACCATGTAGAACCTCTCTTATCGTGAACAGAAGCGTGTCTAAGCACGTTTCTGGAGAAACATTATAACTAAGCGCTTCGTCGGTCTTATACGCTTCGCGCAATGCGCGCATCAGGCCCTCAACGTTTACCCTGGCTGCCGCCGCTTCTACGGCAGGACGCTGGTCGATGTTCACCATCAGCTCAGGAGTGCCTGAAACCACCATAAGAACATCGCGCAGCCACGAGCGGATAATTGCCGTCATCTGTCTGAGCGAAGTGCGCGTTGCCTGGGTAAGGGCACGTTTATGGCGCAGTTCGATTTGGCGCATGGCTGTTTTCGTAAGAAAATCAGCAGATTCCGCCAATTCCTCACTCTGCTCGGTTCGCACGTTGTCGAGCGGGGCCTTTGCACGTTCGATGAGTTCAGCGGCGTACTCAAGCACATCGCGGGCATCGGCAACGGACAAACCAGCCAGGACTTCCATCACGCGAGCGCGGAATTCGGTGCGCTCGCTGCTTTTGGCAAACGAGATAGCCTGTGTAATGGAGCCATCACACGCCTCGATTGCCATACGGGCGCGCTCGGGGGTTACCCCAACCTTTTGAGAAAGGATTCCCGCCGCCTCTCGGGCGGGAATATGGCGAAAGGGAACCACCTGGCAGCGAGAAACTATGGTGGGAAGCACGCCTTCGCGGGTACGACCCAGAAGAACGAACACCACACCAGGCACCGGCTCTTCAAGAGTCTTCAGAAAAGCATTCGCCGCCTGAGTTCCTAAAAGATCGACGCGATCGAGGATGTACACCTTGCTCTTTGCACGAATAGGAGCAAGCGAAACATCGGAAACGATTTCCCTGATCTGCTCGACCAAGTAGCCTTGGGCACCCTCGGGGGCGTAATAATGCACATCGGGATGACGGCGACGCAACACGCGGGCGCAATCATCGCATTCACCGCAGCCATTCTTTTCACACAGGATTGCCTGGGCGAAAGCGTATGCCGCAGATGTTTTGTTGGAGCCGGCAGGTCCCGTAAGCAAGTAAGCGTGGCTTACCCGACCCGAAGCTATCGTCGCGCGAAAGAACTCGCGCACGCGAGGCTGACCAAGCACTCCATCGAAGACATCAGCCACCGTGCTACTCACCTAAGTTGATCTGGGCTTTTTTATCGGTATTGCGCTCGAGGATAGATTCGAAGAATCCGGGCTGCCACACAGGACTCGAGGCATCCCAGCTGAATATGTCAGAAAGCTCCTTGAATATGGTTCGAGCTGTTTTGTCTTTGGAGCCCGCAGAGGAAACGACGCGAATGCGCTGGGGGTTTTCTGCTGCGATGCGCATAAATGCGCTGTTCACACGTGCATGGAAATCGGCGCCTGCCTGCTCAAGCCTGTCGGCATCTCCGTGATGAGTGGCTCGTTCAAGCCCTTCTTCAGCGGGAGCTTCGGTGGTGAGCAGGATGGTGCGACAGGGATGCACCCCTTGGCAGGCGAACACATTGGCCTGGTGCACAAACGATACGGGAAGACCGCGACCATACGCCTGATAGGCAACCGTAGAATCATAGAACCTGTCGAGCAAGACAACCGCCCCTCGCGCAAGCGCAGGAATGATAGTCTCTTTTACGATTTGAGCACGAGCGGCTTCGTAGATGAGCAACTCGGCTTGATCGGACATAGCTGAATTTTCGGGATTAAGGACAATCGAGCGCAGCGCTTCACCAATGGCGGTACCGCCGGGCTCGCGCAAGCACAGAACCTCATGCCCCATTTTGCGCAGGCACTCAGCCAAAAACGTGATATGCGTTGTTTTACCGGCGCCATCTCCACCTTCAAAGGTGATGAAAATTCCAGGTCCGACAGTAGTATCCTGCGCAGTGGCCACTCGTAAATTCCTATCAGTCGAGAGAGTAAATGTCTTCGCCCATCGTGTCGATACCGACGAAAACGGGGAAATCGGAGACGATGATCTTTCGCAACGCCTCGGTACCCAAGTCATCATACGCTAACGTTTCACACGATTCTATGCACTTCGCAAGAAACGCAGCAGCGCCGCCAACAGCCACAAAGTACACAGCGCCATTGTCTATGCAGGCTTGGCGAACCGCTTCGGAACGATGGCCTTTGCCCACTGTTGCGGCGAGGCCACAATCCATAAGACGGGGAGCCGCGAAGTCCATTCGCGAAGCAGTGGTGGGGCCGATGGCGCCAAACGGACGCCCTGCCGCCGAAGGGGTTGGCCCTGCATAGAAAATGGTCTGGCCTGTTAAGCCATACGGCAGCTCTTCGCCATCCCCCATTTCGGCAAGCAAACGCTGATGACCTGCATCGCGCAGCGTGAAAAGAGGACCGGAAAGCAAGCATGCTTGACCAGCGTGCAATTCTTTTGCCTCTTCGGGATTTAAGGGAAGAGTAAGGCGTATTGGGTCAGCCGGCATGACTATTCCCCTTCCGATTCAGACACTTTGACAACATGCGTAGGAATATCGACCGTAGCGCGACGGGTGGCAGAGCAGCTCATGTTCACCGCCACAGGAAGTGCAGCAATGTGACACGGAGCTGTCGAGACCCGTACGCCCAATGCCGTGGTTTGGCCGCCCAATGCCCCCGCGCCAATTCCCGTTGCATTGATTGCGGAAAGCAATTCCGCTTCAAATGCAGCAGCGTCGGGATCGGGGTTCACGGTGCCAAGCGGGCGCATCAAAGCGCGCTTGGCCAACCCACCAACTTTGTCAAACGTGGCGCCCACGCCTACGCCCACCACCAAAGGAGGGCAAGCGTTTGCGGCCTTTTCACGCACACAGGCAAGCACGGTATCGATAACACCCTGCTTGCCAGCGCTTGGCGTAAGCATAACCACACGGCTGGCATTGTCGGAGCCGCCGCCTTTCAGCATCACATGCAAACGGCAAACCCCCGGCTCATCGACAAAATGAACCTCACAGAAAGCCGGTGTGTTGTCTTGCGTGTTGCCGCGGTCGAACAGCGCATCTTTTACCACCGATTTACGCAAACGCGCATCGATGTAAGATTTCGCAACCGCATCGTTCACACGAGAGAACACATTGCCAGGAACCAGCACGTCAGGGCCGGCCTCCAAGCACACCCATACCGTACCCGTGTCTTGACAGATAGGCACGCAGTCATCTGCGGCAACGCAAGCATTTTGCACCAGCTGGTCCAAAACGATGCGAGCACGGGCTCCGGTCTCGGTTTCACGGGCAGCAACCAAACCCGACAAGATATCGTCGGGAACGCGCGTGGCCAGCTGCGGGATAAGAGGCAGCAGCGCCGCCTCGATATCGCCAGGGATTACCGTTAGCATGTAGTCACCTTAGAACGTTTGCTTACTCGGGAAGATTCTCGAGACCCTTCTTAACGCTGGCAGCAGATTCCTGCAGGGCGGCCAGCTCTTCGGGGGTGAGGTCGAACTCGACGATCTCTTCAACACCGCCCTTGCCCAAACGTACGGGGATGTTCATGTACAGGTCGTTCAGACCGTACTGGCCGTCGATGTAAGCGCAAACGCTCAGTACTTCCTTGGAGTCGGTAAGGATGGCCTCGACCATCTTGGCAATAGAAGCGCCTGGGGCGTAATAGGCAGAGCCCGTCTTCAGGAAGGAAACAACTTCAGCGCCGCCCTTGGTGCAACGCTTGGTAACCTCGGCAATATCCTCTTCGCTCATAAGCTCGGTAATGGGAGTGCCCTTGACGGTGGTGAAGCGAGGCCAGCAAACCATGCCCTCACCGTGAGCGCCAAGTGCCCAAGCAGTAACATCAGCGGGGTCGCAGCCAAGCTTTTCGCATACCGCAAAAGACAAACGGGAAGAATCGAGCACGCCGCCCATGCCCATAAGACGGTTGGAAGGCAGACCGGACTTCTTGAAAGCCAGGTAAGTCATAACGTCAAGCGGGTTGGTAACACAAATATAAATAGCGTTCGGAGAAGCAGCCATTGCCTGCTCGATAACAGAAGACATGATGCCGGAGTTAACACCAAGCAGGTCTTCACGGGTCATGCCAGGTTTGCGAGCGATGCCGGCGGTGATTACCACGATGTCGGAATCAGTGGTTGCCGCATAGTCGTTAGTGCCCGTTACCTTAACGGTGAACTTTTCCACCGAACGCATGTGCATCATATCAAGCGCCTTGCCCTGAGGAAGACCCTCTGCCACGTCCACCAAAACGACGTCGGCGAGATTCTTGGAAGCGATGATGTGCGCAGCGGTTGCGCCAACATTGCCTGCACCTACGATAGTGACCTTGCTCATTATTCCTCCTGAACGGTTTGGATTCGCCACGTGCCCTCACGGCACGTAATTTTTTTATTTTACTCTTTCTTTATTTCCTCTATGGAAAAACACAAGCTACTCTTGCATGCCTGTCGTTCACCTTCCTCCCTCGAGCGCTCAAAGGGGAAACACATAAAGAAAGCGCCCGCAAGGGGGCGCTTTCAGGAACTATTCGCTTTTTTCGGCCGTCTTCTTTGCGGTGGCTTTTTTGGCTGCGGTCTTTTTCCTTGTCGCAGGTTTCTTGGCAGCCTTCTTCGCCTCGGCCTTTTCGGCCTTCTTCTTTGCCGCCTCTTCCTTGGCGGGGCAATTGAAGTTCGGGCAGAGCTTCCAAGGGCCACGCTGCGTGGTAACGATAACCATAGGAGCACCACAGCTTTCGCATACTTCCTGCGTTGCCGTAAGCTTGCCATACTGCGGAAGCGGATAGCCCGTTTCACATTCATCGTAGTTCTCACAGCGGATGAAGCGCTTCAACGTACGCGGATTCTTACGCGCAATAAGCTTCTTCTCCAAGCCCTTTTCCTTGCACGTGGGGCAAATACCCACTTCCAAATCGGGTTCTTTGTTTGTTTCGCATTCTGGGTCGATGCACAGAACGCGCGGCTTGGAGCGGAATGCCGTGACCTTGATCTGAGGCATGCCGCAAACAGGGCACTTCTCTTCCAATGCCTCGATCTTGCCCTTAGGCAGCGGATAGGTGACGTCGCAGTCGGGCCAACCAGCACAGCCGATGAACATTGAGCGCGTTTTCTGCGAAGAGCGCAGCTGCAGATCCTTACCGCACTTGGGGCATGGACCCACGTAGGCATCGGCAGCAACGGCATCCGCCAGAGCATCCTTCACTTCTTCAGAATGAGGAAGCAGGCTTGCCAGCTGCTCGGAAAGCAAATTGCGCGAATTGGTTACCACCTCGGTCTTTGTTTTCTGGCCTTCGGCGATATTGTCCATCTCTTCTTCGAGTTCTGCCGTCATTTCAGGATGGGTGATATGAGGCGCGAACTTATCGAGGGCATCGCACACTGCCATACCCAGCTGGCTAGGCTCGATAGGATCGTTTTGCACGTACTTCACCGCATACAGACGCTCGATGATGGAATGGCGGGTGGATTTCGTGCCCAAGCCAAGCTTTTCCATTTCCTGGATCAAGCGACCCTGCGAATAGCGGGCTGGGGGCTTGGTTTGGTCTTTTGTGCAGGTTGCACCATTGAAGGCTATTTCCTGGCCTTCTTCCAACGCAGGCAGCTGCTCGTCTTTCTTCAGACCATAAGGATAGATGCCGCGAAAACCCGGCTTCACTAAAACATCGCCCTTAGCCACAAACTCTTCGCCACCCACAACGAGCGAGACCTTCGTGCCTTCCACGATGGCGGCATCAGAGAGCGTTGCCAGGAACCTACGGGCAATAAGGTTGTAGAGCTTGTACTCCGCCGCAGGAAGGTTGTCGGGCGTTGCCATGGCTGTAGGATAAATAGGCGGATGGTCGGTAGTTTCCTTCTTGCCGCGTGTTGCATGCAGAGGACCGCCCGAAAGCAGCTGCTTGCAATAGGGGGTATAAGCGGGATTGCCCATGATTTTCTTCACGGTGTCTGCCAAATCGAGCGAAGAAGGGTACACCGTATTGTCTACACGGGGATAGCTGATATAGCCATCCATGTACAGGCTTTCCGCCAAACGCATGGTTCGTGCAGGGGTAAGACCCTCAGCAGAAGCTGCCGCCATAAGGCTCGTAGTGTTGAACGGCACAGGAGGTGCCACGGTGCGCTTGCGCTTCGTGATGGACTCAACACGCGCCGAAGTTAGGCCTTCGACATGGGCCATTACCGCATTGGCTTCCGCTTCAGCTTTAAAACGTGCCGTTGCATGAGGAGCAATGAAGGCATTTTCGTCTTCGTCGAAAGAGCCTTTGATTACCCAGTAATCTTCAGGAACAAACGCCAAGCGCTCGCGCTCACGGGCAACGATAAGCGCCAGGGTTGGCGTCTGGACGCGGCCAGAAGAACGCACGTTGCCGTAACCGGCAAACTTCACCAAGGTAAGGTAGCGCGTAAGCACCGCACCCCAGATGAGATCGATGTCCTGGCGCGAAGCGCCCGCACTAGCCAAGTTGGTATCGAGCGTTACTAAGTTGCTGAAGGCGTGGGTTATCTCTTCCTTGGTAAATGCAGAATAACGCGCACGAGAAACAGGTGCCGTGTCGTTGACCTCTTGAATGCATGAAAGCGCATCCGAACCGATAAGCTCACCTTCACGGTCGAAGTCGGTTGCAATGATGATGGAATCGGCTTTCTTCGCCAAGTTCTTCAGCGAACGGATAATATCTTTTTCCTTGGGGCGCTTTTCGATAGGCGAATACACCAAATACGGCAGCGCATCCATCTTCCAAGCCTTCAACTCCACACCGTCTTCGGTGAAGGGTTTCTTCTTTTTAAAAGGTGGCCTGGGCAGTGTTTTGGGAATATCGGCTTCCATAACTTCGCCATCGGCGGAAACGCCACGCCATCCGCCGCGCTTCTTATACACCAGCGCTGTGGCAAAATCGGGTTCCAAAATATGGCCACGAAGGCCAATGGTTACCCAGTCTTCACCATCAACGGTAAAGCGATATACGGGAGTGGAATATACTTTGTCGGCTTTAGGCTTTGTTGCGCCCAACAAATCTGCGATCTTCTGAGCCGCGTCGTTCTTCTCGGTAACAACCAGTTTCACGCGGTTCCTCCTTTTCTGCCGAGCCTTAAGCCCAGCCGCTATTCACACGGTTTAACCCCGATTTGCTTATTAACGTGTGCGGGGATTTGCTCCTTTGCTTGGCGGTGCTTTCCAAGCACAGCCTTTACTATGCGGCGAGATAGCGCCGCGCCCGCTACGCCTGGAGCCCCTCTGCTGCGTAGCAAGATTCAGCATACCCGAATTGAGAAGCTCGAAACGAAAAACTTGATAACGTATCCGGATAGCCCCGCTGAAAGACCCATCAAAGAAGCGCAGGGCTAATTCGTCGCGTTTTGCAGCTCTTCCTTTTCGCGGTCCAAAACCAAGCGCATGGCTTCGATGGCGCATTCCAACATGGAATCATCGGGCTCGTTGGTGGTTAGGCGCTGCATCTGCATACCCGGCCACAAGACGATACGCACCAAGGGATTTTCGGGATGGCTGCCCGCCCACTTCACGGTAATCTCGTATGAAATTCCAGCAATTAAAGGCATAAGCGCAATGCGCACCACGATAAGCAAGGCGAATGCGGCAGGCCCGCTGATCCCCCACCCCTCGATGAGCAAATTGAGGGGAATGATGGTGTACACCAAAATGGCGATGATCATAACCATGATCAAGAATGCCGTACCGCACCGAACATGCAGCCGCGGAAAGCTCCGCGCGTTTTCCGGTGTAAGCTCAAGCCCGTGCTCGTAGCAGTGGATGGTCTTGTGCTCGGCGCCATGATAGGAAAACATGCGTTTGATATCTTTCATGCGCCCGATCAGCCATACATAAAAGACGAATATCACCACACGCATCAAGCCATCGATGATATTCCAGGCCAAGGGGCTGGTTTCGTATTCGCCGACCAGCACATTGGACGCCAATGCCGGCAGGAAGATAAACAGGCCCACTCCTAAAACCAAGCCCATAACCAGGGAAATTGCCATTTCCGCTTTCCCGAAAAACGGCTCTTCTTCCTCTTTGGCGGCATGAGCAGGAACGCCTTGCCCCTCGGACGCGTGAAGCGGCCCTTCCTGACCACCATACGAGCTTTGCTCGTTGGGTTCGGTTACCACCTCAAGCGTTCGCTGGGCACCAAGCGCATCGATCATAGTATCTGGGCGTCCGAAATCGTGTTTCCAAGAAAACGGGGGTTCTTGTTCGGACTCGCACCTTCTGGCCCGACTGCCGTCCGATTCTTGTGGGCCCCCATTGCCAATGAGACCTTGATCCTCGAAATTGTATTCTTGACCGTCGAAGTCGCCGTCGATGCACAAGCCGCCCGCTGCCACTTCTTCGGCAACCGTTTCGGCCTGTTCATCTTCGTCGTCAAACGCATGGTTGGCGGCAATCTCAAGCGCCTTATACCCCAGCACTAATGAATCGACCAGGGCCACGCACCCGCGCACCAACGGCCAGGAAAGCCACTTGGCGCGCTTTCCCTTCTTGGACAGAGGATGCTCCTCGGAATGCATATGGCCATCAGGCTCACGCACGGCAACGGCCCAGTTGAGCTTGCCGCGCATCATCACGCCCTCGATAAGCGCCTGCCCGCCAATATGGGTACGGCGTTGGCCATCTTCAGTAAATGCTCGTTTCAGATCGCTTCCCATGGGGAAAGGCTACTCCCTTACTACTTTTGGATAGGGGTTTCCGCAGGTCATTTTACCTTCGGGGCACACTCCACGAACACAGGGAGCACCAGCATCCATAAAGATATAGGGTGCCGTGGGGCGAACAAGCTCAAGCATGCGATTGGCAAGCTCGCGGATTTCCCATTGAGCACGGTTGCAGCAACGCAAGCTTAGGAAATGAAGCAACTCGCGAATGTTCATGGTAATGACGATCTTTGTTTCTGCGGCATTGGGCAGAAGATAGCGAGCATCTTCAGCGGGAACACCGGCATCAAGAAGCTTATGGTATGCATCCACAACAGCATCGATAGCCTCATCGAACACACGAGAGGTATCTTCCTGGGCGGCAACCGTGGGAGGCTTCACCACTTCGACATCCCCTGCGAACTTAACGTAGCGCTGGGACTGCTGGTTGAAGCTGGCCAGGCGATGGCGAACCAGCTGGTGAGTGAGCGCACGAGAAACGCCGTCTACTGCAAAGGTATAGCTCACGTGTTCCAGCGTAGAAAAATGGCCCGATTTCATAATGGTGGAAAGCACGCTTTGCACGCGCTCCGGCGGCATGGTTTCCATAAGCTCAGTCGCGCCGACGGGGGCATAGCAAAGGCGTGCCGCCGTTGCCACCGCGCGCTCAGGATGTTCGGGGTATTGCAAAAGCTCTACATTCATAGGGCTTGTCCTTTCTCTTCTTGCGCCATAATAGCGAACCACTCTTGAGCAGCCGCCCACAACAGGACGGTTCGCGGAAAGAACACGCTAATGGGCGACGGAAGGACGCACCAACAAATGATGCGCCTCTGAAGAATTATTCCTCTGAGGCGCATCATGTTAACGCTTGCTTCCCTTTCGAGAGGGCATTGCAGCTGTGCTCGTTGCCGAGATTGGACCTACAGCTCTATACGCTCAAACAAGTCTCTACCCACTCCGCATATCGGGCAGATGAAGTCTTCTGGAAGCTCGTCGACGTATTCGATATGACCGCAAACCGTGCAACGCCATGCGAACGTACGACCTGCCGCAGGGTCCGATTCTTCTTTCTTCGCAGGAGCATCTTCATTGAAACTCGGCGCCTTCGGCGGTGTTTTGCCTCCTTTGACCTGATGATAATAGGCATAGGTCATAGGTTCTTCGCTCTCAAGAGATGCAGCATCAGCAACTGAGCCAATAAAAAGCACATGGGATCCCAGATCGATCTCCTGTTCAACCTTTACCGAAAAGCGAGCACAAACCTGCTCGGCAACATAAGGGATACCCTGCGCGGACGTTTCGGTCGTAAAACCCGAAAACTTATCGGTGTCAGCGCTTGAATGGAACCCGAAGGCCCCAATAAGCTCCATCGAGGCGGATTGATCGAGTACGGTAACCTCGAACGCGCCCGTTTCGCGCACGCCTTGTGTGGTGAAATTATCTTTGTTCAACGCAATGCTTGCCTGAGCTGGGCTGCTCGTAACCTGCGTAAACGTGTTTGCCACGCAACCAACAGGTTTTCCATCCCTCAAGGAGCTAACCAGGTACATGCCGTAGGTTAGCGATCGAAATGCAGTTTTATCCATAGCTCCCAAACCTCCCCTTTGCTTAGTTGTGATCATAGAATACGAGTTTTATAAGTTACAGCAAGAAACGCCTGGTTAACAGGCCTGTTTCTTGGTGCTTTTCTTATTCCGCAAGTATTTCAACCCTTTCTGGGTTAACTGACTACCCGCAGCCACCGCCGCCCCCGCAGCGCTTTTCGCAAGGGGCTTTGCCGCCTGAACCGCCGCACCGGCAACGCCTTTAACGACAGGATTTGCTGCCCGGACCGCCGTCCCAGCAACAAGTGGCGCTTCGCAAATAACCTTCTTCGCAGCCTTTGGGGCCTCTTCGGCTGCTTTGTGAGCCGTTTTCTCGGCGGAGGCTTTAACCGCGACGGCCGCCTTTTCAGCAACGTCATCGAGTTTTTCCTCGAAAGGCGTTGCCGAACGACCCAAGCAATTACGCTGACCCTTGCTTATCAAAGCTGCGCCGCCCGCAATTGCCACAGCGCCAGGGCCAGGCAGAACAAGCATGGGAACACCTGCGGCGGTCAAGGCAGTACCCGCCGCTATTTGGGCTGCACCCTTGATCTTATGTGTTGGGTTTCCTTCGTCGTCCATTGGCAGTACTTCGGGAACCACATATTCAGGTTCGACCGAAACTCCTCTGGTGGAAGAATCGCCATTGCTCATTGCAGTTGCTTTATCACTGTCATTCATTGCGGTTCCTTTTCCTATCTGCGCACAAGCATAGCAAAACAAACAAGATGCCTGTTGCCAGCAAAAGGCGACAACACGCCCGTCACAGGCCAAGCGTAGCCACAACCCATCATAAGCTAGGCGCAGCCGTACCCCATCGCGGCGCAAGAGCAGCAGCGCCCATCAGGAAGAAGAGCAAGCAGCACTTCCCATGCGCGCCTCTCACACTTTCCACGAAGATGAAACCTGCGCACGCAACCGGGCACCCATGCGTGCCATGCTTTCCTGCATCGAACTCAGCTTACGGCATAAACAAACGCAACCGTCGAGAAAGCAAAGATGATGCCAAGCCGTTGCGCAATAGCGAAAAACAGTCCCTGCAGGAGGGCAAAAACAAAAATCCTCGGATCTTTGCAACTTTTTTTCGATTAGCAACCCCTTTCCTCACCCGCAAAGCGAAAATACGCCATCGTACGCCCGATTACCTGCGGTTTTGCGCTTTTATCCTCACTCAGGGAACTCGCGACGGTTGCTAATCGCAAAAAAGTTGCGCGGTGGAACGTTTTTCTGTTTTCGGAGTCCCAAACGACTTCAAGCGCCGCCATGGATATAGCGGCGCAAGAGCTGAACCGCGTGAGAGGCCCATTCGCGTGCGGTGTCGCGGACAAGGCGGACCAGATCAGTGCTCTATGGACGGGACGATCGGACGCGGTGCCGCGGACGAGGCGCCGTGGGGGGCGATCCGGACACGGTTTCACAGGCGGACAGATGCGATGGCACCTTCGGCAAGCAATGCAATCGCCGCAACCACGGTGCCACAGGCAGTCGAGTGCGGTGCCGCGAGAACAGATCCGACCGCTGCGCCATGAGGCGAGCTGGGTACGGTGCCGTGGGGGAGCGATCCGGGCACAACGCCGCAAAGCGGCAGCTGGACGGTATGAGGAACGGTGCGGAAAGGCGGCACCTGGAACGCACCCTAGCCTCCGGGATTGCGGCCCAAAACGAAAAAGGCGCCCGCATAATGCGGACGCCTTCGCCTGAGCACAAGCTAATACTATTCAGCAGCGTTCTCTGCAACCTCAGCTGCAACAGCTTCTTCAGCAGCCTCTTCTGCTTCGCCTTCTGCAACAACAGCAGCAGCCTCAGCCTCTGCAGCAGCCTTAGCAGCTTCTGCCTCAGCCTTCTTGGCGAATTCAGCAGCACGAGCAGCCTTGGCAGCAGCCTTAGCCTCACGCTCTGCCTTCTTAGCAGCTTCAGCAGCCTCGATAGCAGCAGCGCGTTCTGCCTTCTTAGCAGCCTCGCGAGCAGCAACAGCCTCAGTAGCAGCACCGAACTTGTTAGCAAAGCGCTGTACACGTCCGCCAGAGTCGATCAGCTTCTGCTGGCCCGTGAAGAACGGATGGCAAGCGTTGCAGATGTCAACGCGGATCTCCGACTTCGTGGAACGAGTCTGGAAGGTGTTGCCGCAGGTGCAGGTTACCGTGCAGTCAACGTACTCGGGATGGATATCTTTTTTCATTGGTTCTCCTTACTATGCCTTGGTTTCCGACCAAGGCGAGATAAGCCTATTTAGTATAGCGCAGAAGCACGCTTTCGCAATGACGTCGAGCCTTTTTCCCTGTTCCTTCACAACGCCCTATCAACAGGGGGCTATAGGATAAAAGAGGGCTGCACACAGCAAAAAGAGCCCCGCAAGCGAAGCCAAGCCCACCGTGGTACTCCTGAGGTAAACCTTTGTCCAGGAGCGCCAGGGAGGTCCGGCACGTGTAGCGAGGCTCTTCGATAACCTATTTCTTCTTGATCTGGCTGGGGTGGAACTTGAAGAAGTCAGTGCGCGGAGGGAGATCGCGAACGCGATGACGGCGCTCGTCAAGCTCCATGGCGTTGCACAGCTCTTCCATGCTGTCGAAATCGTAATTCCAGCTGAAGAAGTCTTCGAACTCAAAATTCATATAGTCGCAGATGCGCTCGGTGCCACGCGGAACAACTGGATGCATCAGCAACGTTGCGATACGCAGCAAATAGAACGAATCAACCAATACCTTGCGACGAGCATCGGCATCCTCATTGGCCTCCGCTTCGCGAATGCCGCTTGACCAATACTTATTGGCGTAGCGGATGAACTCGTCCATCAAGGCCATGATGGAATGGAGGTCGACGTGATACATCAGCTCTTCGTACTTGTGCATGGTTTTATTCACCTTGGCAAGTACCTCGATGCTCACCGCACCGAGGGGCATATATCCCTCAAAATTCTTTGCTGCCTCGTAGAAGCAGCTACGGGCCAAACGGTTGAACACCTTGGTAAGAAGTGCGCCTTCTTTCAAGGCAGGATCGGCAACGCGGGGATCTTCACGCTTTTCGGGGTCGGGATCGAAGATTTTCGGCTTGAACCCTACCGATTTCTGGTCGAGCGCCAAAGCAAGAAAGTGAGCACGCAGCTGCTCGGAGGTATAGTGCTCCAAAAGCTCGTCTGCCGTAGGCGGCTTCACCGAACCAGAGGAAGAGGCCTTCTTGTCGCCAAACAAGATATGGTGATTGGCGATGAGTTTTGTCTGCTGCAATTCGCCTTCAGGAGCATCGGCAACCACGGGCTGCTTTTCCTGAAGAGCGGCGAACAAGGCAGGCTGGGCAACGCCATAGAAATACAGGTTGTCCTGGCCGATGAACTGATACACCGTTGCATCTTTTTTGCACCAGAAAGAGCGCCATGCCGAGCGGGAAAGACCGCGATCGTCGTTACGCGCCATGGTGAAGGAAAGCGGAGCCCAAAGGCTTTCGGGCCAGCACCATACCGTAAGACCGTCCACCCCATCGATGTCGGGAACAGGCACGCCCCATTCGACGTTGCCAGAAATACGGAACGGCACCAATGCCTTACCGGTGCGGAAGCGAATATTCGCATCAGCTAACACGGTACGCGCTTTATCTCGATCGTAGACGTTCTCGAATTCGATCTCGAAGCTCTGCTTGCCCTTGGCGGCATCGCGATACACATGCTTGGGCAATTTGTCTGCAATTTCCAGGTATTTGTCGTGCAGTTCCACCTTGATGTAAATGATGGGCGGAACAAGGAATTCCTTAATGGTTTTGGTAACAACGGGACGAATGCACGGATCGCTTTCCAAAGCATCGACATAATCACGAACTACGTTGGACAAGCCAGGCAGGTCGAAGTACCAATTACGCACCTCACGCATTTCCGGCACCGTGCCCGAAACCGAGGAAATCGGGTTGATGAGATCAACCGGGTCGTACTGGTGGCCCAGATCGCATTCATCGGCATAGGCTTTTTCGCTTTTGCAGCCCTGCACAGGGCAATGCCCCACTACCTGACGGCCATTCAGGAACATGCCTTCCTTAGCGTCATAGAACTGAAGCGTGCTCTCCAAATGCAGGAATCCCTTTTCATGAAGACGCTGCACAAAGGCGGCAGAAATAGAGCGATGAACCTCGCCGCAATGGCCGAGGCCACTGCCCTCGTACACATCAAGGCTAATGTCGTACGCATCAAGCGTTGCCTTCTGGCGATCGTGGTTGCGACGAACATAGTCTTCCAGGGTTCCCTCGAAGGAACCGGATTCAACTTCCTTGCGATACCCCTCTTCGATAGGAGAACCGAAGCAATCGGTGCCAGAGACGAATACCACGTTTTCAGGACCGATACGATCACGGAGGAAGCGGGCATAGCAGTCGGCAGGTACAAAAACGCCGCCCACATGACCAAAGTGCAGAGACTTGTTGCCATAAGGCATGCCTGCCGTCACAACGGCACGCTTCGGCCACTCGATACGTTCTTTCTTATTTTGCGATGGAGCCATTGCTCTCCAACTCCTTCAACGCCGAAGCCAATTGATCAGCGGAAATAGACTTATTTTCAGATATCAGGTCAATCAGGGTAGAAATATCGTCCGAGCTATGTTGCCTGAGATCCACCGTTTCATAGTCGGATGAGTGCCCCGCAAGCATACCTGCGTATTCGATAGCATCTTCCTTTGTGCCGATTTCGTCAGCAAGACCGTTTTTCACGGCATCGTCGCCGGTAAACGTGAGGCCCGTAGCTAAAGCGCGCACCTCGTCGACAGACATATTACGACCATCGGCAACAGTTTGGATGAACGTTTCGTTGATCTGGTCCACCTGAGCCTGATAGTATGCCCGCTCTTCATCGGTAAGCTTGCGCGTACCGTAGGTGGAATCCTTGCTTTCAGCAGAAGTAATATCTTCCGTAGAGATACCGAGCATGGTCATTAAACCAGAATAATCGACCACCTGCATCGCTGTACCGATTGCGCCGATGGCAGTGGTATGCGCCGTAAAAATGTAGTCCGCTTGGCTGGATATCTCGTAAGCAGCGCTCGCATTGGTAGAAGCGCTCGAAACCACTACTGGTTTGCCCGTGTCCTCTCGGAATTCCTTCACGTAGGTGGACATTTCTTCGCCAGCCGTGGCAACACCGCCCCCTGAGTTCACACGCAGCACCACCGCAATGATCCTGCTATCATCTGCCGCAACGTCAAGCTGCTGCTTCAGGCCATCGGGGCTGTTCGTGGTGCCATCGTATTGAATGGTGCTGTCGATGTCGATAACCGCAACCGTATTCGGGAGCAACGGCTCGCTGTCGTAGGCGTTCGACCCGCCCAGGCCAGCAATAGCTGAGGTGCAAGATACAATACCGAAAACCGACACCAGGCACACCGCGATAATTGCGACAAGCGCCACAATCCATCCGCGTGATTTGCGAGGCTCTTTCCAATAGACGGTTGCCACCGCAGCAGACTGCGGTGCTTGTTCGAACGGGGGTTGAGGCGCAGGCTGCTCATACCCTACTGGCGGTTGAGGTCCGCCCGGATGCTGAGATAATGGCTCTTGAGGCACATGACCTCCCTATAAATACAGACAGGTAAACACTGCGGAACCCCGCCGAACGGCAGGGTTCCATTTTTTCGTAATTATAAGCGATGACGATATGCTCTACGCAGCCAGATCACGTCGCGAACCGAAATCTCATTTATTAGATTTCAATCGCTCCGCTCTCGTCGAAATGACGTCCCTGCTGCGCCTTTTTTGCAGCGCGCATCAGGAACTCCTGGTTATCGTTGGTCTGCTTAAGCGACTTGATAAGCGAATCCATGGCTCGCTCAACGTTGTTGCGGTTGGCGAGCACACGACGCACTGCCCAAATGAGCGGCGCCTCCTGAGGATCAAGCAGCAGATCTTCTCGACGGGTGCCCGATGCAACCGGATCGATTGCAGGGAAGATGCGATGCTCCGCCAACGAGCGATCAAGCTTCACTTCCATGTTGCCGGTACCCTTGAATTCCTCGAAGATAACCTCATCCATCTTCGAACCCGTCTCAATAAGAGCCGATGCCAAGATGGTAAGGCTTCCGCCGCCCTCGATATTGCGGGCGGCGCCCAAAAACTTCTTAGGCGGATACAACGCCGTCGAATCAACGCCACCAGAAAGGATACGACCTGATGCGGGTTGCGCCAGGTTGTAGGCACGCGCCAAGCGCGTAAGCGAGTCAAGCAGGATGACGACGTCCTGCCCATTTTCTACCAAGCGCTTTGCCCTTTCGATAACCATCTCGGAAACCGCAACGTGGTTTTCGCAAGGCATATCGAAAGTCGAGGAAATTACCTCACCATGAATGGATCGCTCCATGTCGGTAACTTCTTCGGGACGCTCGTCGACCAGAAGGCACATCAGATGCACTTCGGGATTGTTCGACGTAATGGACGCTGCGATATCCTTCAAGATCGTGGTTTTGCCCGCCTTGGGAGGCGAAACGATAAGACCACGTTGGCCTTTGCCGATAGGTGCGCACAGATCAATAACTCGAGAAGTGATAGAGGATCGTCCGTGCTCAAGCACCAAGCGTTCATCAGGGAACACCGGCGTCAAATCAGCAAAGCGAATACGCTTGCCAACCTCGTCAAGCGGAACCCCATTCACGGTGTCAATGCGCTGAAGAGCGGCAAACTTTTCCTTCGGACGCGCTGGACGCGTTTGGCCGGTAAGGTAGTCACCCTTGCGAAGGTGATTGCGACGAATGGTAGAAGTACCCACATATACGTCTTTTTCACCGGGAAGATATCCGCTCGTACGCAAGAACCCATAGCCATCGGAAAGCACATCAAGGATGCCGCTGACCTCTTCAAAGCCTTCGGCTTTCATGCTGGCAGCAAACACTGCCTCGATAAGCTCTGCCTTCTTAAGGCCCTTGAAGTCGATCTCCAGTTCCTGAGCCTTTTCGCGAAGCTCAACGACCTTAAGTTTCGCGAGATCTTCCTTGGAAACCTGAGGGGCCACCGGCTCACGACGGTTTTGCTGGTGCTGGCGACGACCGTTGTGATAACGATCGTTCTTCTGGCGGTCGCCTCGATCACCCTTCTGACGATCGCCACCCCTCTGCTGACGGGGTTTGCGCTGACGACGACCCTTGTAGTCGTCGCGCGCTTCACGCTCGCTGGAACTTTTTTCCTCGGCAGCATCAGAAGCATCCGAGGGTTCGGAGGGCTCTTGTTTTTCCGCCCCTTCAGAAGGAGCCGATTCCTGCTTCGAGGAATCCTTTTGCTTCGATGGAGTCTCTTGATCGGAAGAAGCAGCCTGTTCAAAAGTTGTTTCTTGCTTAGGCTCAGCTTCCTGCTTGGGAGCTGCCTGCGCATTTTCGCCCTGAGACGCTTCTTCTGCCTTGGCCTTCGACCTGGATCGGGTGCGGGTTCGCTTTGGTTTGGACTCGTCCTCGGAGGAAGCGTCGCCCTTCTGCGTGTCGGAAGATTCAGTCTGGGGCTCTTCCTTCTTTTCGGCAGCCTTGGATTTTGCAGGCTTCGCCGCCTTGGGCTTCTGCTCGGCTTCGGTATCGGCAGGAGCTTCTTCGGCTTTCTTCCTGCTTGTCCTACGGCGCTTGGGCTTTTCGTCCGGAGAAGAAGCCTCGGCAACCGCAGGCTTTACCTCAGCAGAATCGGAGGGCGCAGCCGCTGTGGCCGCCCCCTCCTGCTTGTCGGAGGCCTTCGCCATACGACGACGCGTAGTACGTGCCGGCTTTTTTTCCTCGGGCGCAGACTCTTCGACTACTTCTGCATCACTCATGCGTTCTGGACTTTCTCCCAGTCCTTGAGGAATGCCTCAAGGCCACGATCGGTCAACGGATGCTGAACCATCTTCTTCAGCACACCGAAGGGAACCGTTGCGATATCGGCACCCATCAACGCTGCCTGGGTAACATGGTTTGCGCTGCGGATAGAAGCCGCAATAACCTCGACCTGCTCACCGTTTACAGTATTGGAGGTGAAGTCGTAGTTGTTCAGCGCAGTAACAATATTGGCAACCTGATCAAGGCCGTCTTCCGAGATGTCGTCAAAACGACCAATGAAGGGGCTGATGTAGCGAGCGCCAGCGCGGGCAGCCAAGATGGCCTGAGGAACGCTGAAGCACAGCGTCATGTTCACCGGAATGCCCTCGGCTGCAAGTGCATGCGTCGCGGCAAGGCCTTCCACCATGGTGGGGATCTTCACAACAACGTTGGGGGCAATTGCGGCAAGCTCGCGACCGTCGGTGATGAGCTCTTCGCGCGTCATAGCAACAGATTCTGCGGAAACGGGGCAATCAGGGCCAACGATGTCGCAGATGCGCTTGATGTGGTTGTGGAAGTCATCAAGCTTGCCGCCGATGCGAGAATACAAAGACGGATTGGTGGTTACGCCAGCCAACGCACCCCAGCTTGCTGCCTCTTCGATCTCATCGAGATCAGCAGTGTCCAGAAAGAATTTCACTGGATCCTCCTTAAAAGAAATGAATAACCGTGCAGGCACACTTTGCCCGTAAAAGGCCACCTGCAAATATGCTGTTAAGGGGAATTAATAAGACCCGTTCATGGTAAACAATCGTTTTACACAACGCAAGAACGGAAAAATGCGATCTCTTCCGCATAGCCCGGCAGCTCGTTCGGCGTTTCCAGAATGCAGGGCAATCCCAACAGTCGAGGATGCATCACTACGGCAGCCAGCGCTTCTTTGCCAATGCGGCCTTCGCCAATGCGCGCATGGCGATCTTTATGGGCACCGCATTCGTTGAGGGAATCGTTAATGTGCAAAGCACGCAGCCTATCCAGCCCGATAACACGGTCGAATTCCTCGAGCACGCCATCCAGGTCATTCGCAATGTCGTATCCCGCATCCCATACATGGCAGGTATCAAGGCAAACCCCCAGATGGCTGTTGAGCTCAACACGATCGATGATGGCAGCCAGCTCCTGGAAGGTGCGGCCCACCTCGCTTCCCTTTCCCGCCATGGTTTCCAGCAGGAGCGTGGTGGTCTGCTCGGGCGTCAATACGGTATTCAAGACCTCGGCAACAAGCTCAATGCCCACATCCGCCCCTTGCCCCACGTGGGAGCCAGGGTGAATGTTGAGCAGCTGGCCTGGGGTGCGTTCCATTCGCGCCAAATCTTCGGCAAGCGCCTGAAATGCGAAACTGCGCACCTGTTCTTTCGCCGCACACGGGTTCACGGTATACGAACCATGCGCAACAATGCGCCCGATACCCGCCAGCGCCGCCTCTTCCGCAAACGCCTTCACATCAGCATCGTCGATTGCTTTCGCCTTCCCGCCACGCGGGTTTCGCGTGAAAAACGCAAACGTGTTGGCGTCGATGGAAGCTGCCGTTTTCGCCATTGCGGCATACCCTTTAGCCGACGAAAGATGACAACCGATAACGGGCATGCGCCCATCTGTCGGCTGCTGCAATACGGCTTGGTATTCGGACATGTATTCTCCTTTTTCTTTGCCTTGCATATGACAGGCCGAATCAAGTGCCGACTACTCCTGCTCGCTGAGCAGTTCGGCGGCGTGGGCAAGAGACGTTTCGCTTACCTCGCCGGCTAGCATACGGGCAATTTCCGCCGTTCGGCTTTCGCCCGAAACAGGAGTCAAGCAGGTTTGCGGCAACGCATCATCGGACTTCGTTACCAGATAATGAGTATCGCCGCACACGGCAACTTGAGGAAGGTGCGTTACCACAATGACCTGATGGGTTTTTGCCAAATCACGAAGAACGGCACCAAGTGCACGAGCGGTACTACCGCCCACGCCAGCATCGATCTCGTCAAACACCAGGGTGTCTACCTGGTCACATTCGCCCAATGCGACCTTTAGGGCAAGCATCACGCGGCTCATTTCGCCACCCGAAGCAATTTTGCCGAGCCGCTGAGCGCTAAGGCCCTCACCAGCAGCAAAAAGGAACTCAAAAGACTGAGAGCCCCATGTGTCCCACTGCCCGCGCGGTAGATCAGAAATATTTGCCTCGAGACGTGCGCCCTTCATTTCCAAACGAGCCATCTGGGCTTGGACGGCATCGATAAAGCGAGGAATAACCCTGCCGCGAGCTTCCGCCAAGGCATACGCCGCATCGGCAAGTGCCGATTCCGCTGCATCGCGCCTCTTTCGAGCCTGGGAGATAAGCTCGTCGCGCCCATCGTATTCGCGGATTTTCGCCTCAGCTTCGGCACGCTGCGCCAACACATCTTCCATGCGCGGACCGAAGCCACGCATAAGACCCTGCAACTCGGCAATGCGGTCCTGCGCCGCCTCCAGCTCTTCCTGGGGGAAATCGACACCGTCTTTGTACGTCGCCAAATCGCGACCCACATCCTCCAGCGAAAAGAATGCTTCACGCACAAGCTCCAACACGGATTCAACGGAAGCGTCTACCGCCGCGATTCGCTCAAGAGACCCCAATGCCGACTCAAGCGATTCCACCGCACCGCCCGACCCCGTTAGATTGCGCTGGGCAGACATGGCTTCATGGACCAGCATTTCGGCGTTTTCCAGGCGAGGCATTCGCTCGATAAGCTCTTCGTACTCACCTTCCTGGGGAGCTGCTTTGCCGATCTGCTCCAAAGCGAAGCGTGCCCTGTCGAGCTCGATGGCATCGGCTGATTCCAGCTTTTGCAGGCGAACAAGCTCGGCAGACGCATCGTTTGCCGCAGAAAGGCATGCTCGATACGCCCCCAACGGCGCACTGATTTCTTCTTTGCCCCATTCGTCGAGCAAAGCGCGCTGATAGGCTGGCGAAAGCAAGCGCTGATGCTCGTGCTGCCCGCAAAGATCAACCGTCTGGCCCAAGCCGCCGGCAAGTTCCTTCACTGAAGCAAGCGAACCGTCAATGGAAACGCGACTGCGTCCTTGCACACCGATGCGGCGCGCAGCCACCACGCCGTCCTCCCCGCATCCTTCGCCAAAGAAACGGCCCTCTACCTGGAGCTCTTCGCAGCCCTCGCGCACAAACGACGTACCAGCGCGCTCGCCGACCAGAATCTTCAGCGCATTCAGTAAAGCGGTTTTACCCGTGCCCGTTTCGCCTGTCACCACAGTAAAGGCGGGGCTTGGCGCAAACGTTGCCTCGTGGATCAACGCCACATCGCGAATATGCACTTCATCAATCATGGCAACCCCTTTTAGGTGCTCGGCGCACCGTGTTCGTATCTTTCATCGTTTGATTTTACGCTACCGAATTCGAAAGGCATGCGAAAGCAATCGCAACAAACCACCACGCCGCACAGGCTATTGTCTCAAGACATATCTCCAGTATGGACGCACGAATCGCTACCGAAGCCGTATACTGAAACATACTCGTAACGAAAGCCTGAGGTCATGTCTCTTAATGATGCGCCACATATCGAAGCCCACGGAATGCTTGCCCAGCTTCCCGCATCGGTATGCGCTGTCATCGACGCTTTGGAGAAGCGCGGTTTTGAGGCATGGGTTGTTGGTGGCTTCGTGCGCGACGCCCTTCGCGGCGTCGCGCCCCACGATGCCGACATCGCCACCAACGCCCACTGGGAGCAAACGCGCGAAGCATGTCTGGCAAGCGGCATGGCGGTGCACGAAACAGGAACGAAGCACGGTACGGTAACCGTGGTTTATCAAAACGAGCCCATCGAAGTTACCACCTTCCGCACCGAAGGCGCCTATACCGATCACCGCCACCCCGATAGCGTGCTGTTCGTTGACACCATCGAGCAAGACTTGGCGCGACGTGATTTCACCATCAACGCAATGGCGTTCCACCCGGTTCGTGGCCTTGTAGATCCTTTTGACGGGCAGAACGACTTGGCCAACAAGATAATCCGCTGCGTCAACGATCCCGGTATCCGCCTGCAAGAAGATGCCCTGCGCGTTCTTCGCGCTATGCGCTTCGCTTCACAGCTCGGGTTCTGGATTGACCCTGATACTGAAGCCGCCATACGCAGATATGCACATACCCTCACCGACGTTGCAGGAGAGCGCCTAAGGCAAGAGCTCGAAAAGCTCCTCTGCGGAAACTATGTGCGCCAAACCCTGCTCCGGTTCCCCCGCGAACTTGCCTATATTGTTCCCTGCATTGAAGCCATGGACGGCTTCGACCAACACAACCCTTGGCACATCTACGATGTATGGGAACACACCGCTGCGGTAGTCGAAAACACCCCCGCCTACCCCTTGGTGCGTTGGGCGGCGCTGTTTCACGATGCAGGCAAGCCCGATACGTTCCTCATTGGAGCAGACAACTTGGGCCATATGCCCAATCACCCCATAGCAAGCGTTCAGCACATGCGCGAAAGCGCAAAAACGCTGCATTTCAGCAAGAAGATGCAGCATGACCTCGACTTGATTATCCGCTACCATGGCGACAGACCCGAGCCCACAACAAAAAGTGTGCGCAAGCTGTATGCCCTGGTAGAACACAACGAGGACCTGTTCCACGCAATTTGCGACTTGATGCGGGGCGATGCAAGGGGAAAATCGACCCGTGCAACAAAATGGATCCAGAAGATCAACGCGGCCGAAAGCCTATTCAATGAGATGCTCAAGCAAGGCGAAGTGCTTTCTCCTGCCGACCTACCAGTAAATGGCACCGACCTTATCTCTCTCGGCGTACCTCAAGGACCACATGTTGGGCTTGTGCTCAGCGAGTTGTTCAGCGCCGTAGCCAACGAAGAGGTGGCACCTGAGCGCGAAGCACTTCTGGCGTTGGCAAGGCGATTCATGCAATCCTAAACCGCCTTGTTAGCGCAGCGCGAATAGGTGGTTCACAGGACCGTTGCCTTTCCCTAACCCAGGATTTGATTGGATGGCTTCAGTGAGGTAGCGCTTCGCAAAAGCCACGGCATGCTTCAAGGTTTCGCCCTTCGCCAAATACGAAGCGATAGCAGAAGAAAGTGTGCAGCCAGTACCATGCGTGTTCTTCGTTTCCACACGCTGAGCGGAAAGCCACGTCACCGCACCGTTTGTTTCCAGCAGCACATCGTCGGCTTCTTCAGCCAAATGGCCGCCTTTCACCAGAACGGCCTGTGCTCCTTTCAGCTGAATAGCCTTCGCCGCAGCCAGCATATCCTCTTTAGTTTCGATGCGCATGCCTGAAAGCACTTCGGCTTCGGGGATGTTTGGCGTTACCACGGAAGCCTGCACAAGCAAACCGAAAAGCGCTTGCACCGCAGGCGCCTCCGAAAGCGCAGCCCCGCTTGTGGCAACCATGACCGGATCGAGCACGACATTCTGAGCATCGAAACGCTGCAAGCCCCGCCCCACCGCATGCACCACTTCCGCCGTAGGGAGCATGCCGATCTTAACCGCATTGGGGCAAATATCAGAAAACACGCTTTCCATCTGCAGTAATACAAAATCGGGATCCGTCGCAACCACTCCTTGCACACCCATGGTGTTCTGTGCGGTTAGCGCTGTGACGACCGATTCCGCATAGACCCCCAAAGCGCTCATGGTTTTGATATCTGCCTGAATGCCAGCCCCACCACTTGAATCAGAACCAGCAATAGTTAGCGCTGTTTTCATATTCCCTCCTTGCTCAAGACAAGCTAACGGCTCGGGTATCGAGGGGAGCCTAAGCCACCTCAACGCCCGAACACCCGCCGCTCGCATCGCAGGTAAAAGCGGCTGCCCAAAGGGACAGCCGCTTCATACTTGCTATTTGTCGGACATTTCCTCGCCGAGGTCGATGGTAAGACCGTCCATGATGGTATTAACCGTACGAACTGCACACATCTTGCCGCACATGGTGCAGGTGCCCTCCGTCGAGGGAGGCGCGCTCTCAAAGTACTTGCGGGGCTTCACCGGATCGATGGCAAGACTGAACATTTCCTCCCAGTCCATACGGCGGCGAGCATCGCTCATGCGGTTGTCGACATCACGCGCATAGGGGATACCCTTAGCGATGTCGGCAGCATGAGCTGCAATTTTAGTTGCAACAAGGCCCTCACGCACATCTTCGGCATCGGGCAAACGCAGATGCTCGGCGGGCGTTACATAGCACAGGAAGTCGGCGCCACACGATGCGGCAACCGCGCCACCGATAGCAGACGTAATGTGATCGTAGCCAGGAGCGATATCGGTAACCAGCGGGCCAAGAACGTAGAACGGGGCGTTGTGGCACAAACGCTTCTGAATCTTCATATTGGCGGGGATCTCGTCCAATGCCATATGGCCAGGACCCTCAACCATAACCTGAACGCCTGCATCCCATGCACGCTTGGTAAGCTTGCCGATCTCGATAAGCTCAGAAATCTGCCCAGCATCAGTAGCGTCGTAGTTGCAACCGGGGCGCATAGCATCGCCGATGCTGATGGTCACATCGTGCTCATGCAAGATTTCCAGCACTTCGTCGTAATACTCGTAGAAAGGATTTTCGTTGCCCGTAGCCTCCATCCAGGCGAAAATCAGCGAACCGCCGCGGCTTACGATGTTCATCAAGCGACCGGTTTCTTTGAAGTTTTCGATGGTACGACGGTTCATGCCAGCATGGATGGTTACGAAGTCCACACCGTCTTCAGCGTGAGCGCGAACAACGTCCAAGAAGTCCTGAGCCGTAATACCAATAAGAGGTTTTTCCAAGTAGCCGATGGCATCGTACATGGGCACCGTACCGATCATGGCGGGGCTCATGTCGATAAGCTGCTTGCGGAAATCGTGCGTTTTGCCGTGATTGGAAAGGTCCATGATGCCTTCCGCGCCCAGCTCGATAGCAGTACGCACCTTTTCGAGTTCCATTTCGGCGTTCATCAGGTCGCCAGAAATACCCAGATTAACGTTTACCTTGGTACGCATGCCTTCGCCTACGCCCTCGGGGCTCAAAGCGGCATGGCGTATGTTGGCGGGAATGGCAATGCAGCCCTTCGCAACACCTACACGAATCTCTTCGGGCGTTTTATGCTCCTTGGCGGCAACTGCTTCCATTTGAGGCGTGATTTTGCCCGCACGGGCATAATCGATTTGAGTGATGAGACGTTCTTGCATCATCACGGCTCCCTTCGTTGGCATTATCCATACAGGTTCTGTGGGTCGGGGCCTTGCCCCCTCTCAGCCGAACAGCCGCGCATCGCGGGCGGTTAGCTCCCCTGTTATGTGGTTACGTTATTGTACTCGTATATAGGTATACGCCGCGCGCGGGAATTCCAAAAGAGGGAAGATAACCCACAGCGAGCCTTCTTCCAAGCTGATGCTGGCAGGCCTGCCAATAAGCTCGTTGGATATACCCCACAGCGCCCGGTTCGTGCAGGTTGCGCCGCCGAGCTCCCACTCCAAGCCCACTTCGGTAACGCCTTTGCACACATCGCTATGGGAAAGCACCGAACACGTGCCTTGCGCACCTTCCGCAAATGAAAGAGAGCAGAACAGCCCTGGTGCCACCAGCGGGGCTATTACCGTTTCTTCGCCAATGCCCCACACGCATGTTCCTCGAGCGGCCGCTTGGATAAGCAACTGCAAGTTGCCTAGGGAGTGGTCGAGCCTGCCCGTAAACGCATCGCAGATAACCAGCTCCTCAAAACCCTGCTGCTCGGCATGGCCAATTGCCAAATCCATATCGGTAAAATCCTTGTGCATGTCGTACTCGAACACGCATGGATGCTGAGGTACCGCTCCAAGCGAATCGAAATCGCCGAACACCGCATCAGGCACAATGCCGCGCTCCTGCAACGCCGCGAACCCGCCATCGACCGCATACACCGCATCGAATCCCTGCGTTTGCAGGATGTAGTCAAGCTCTTTATGAGCCGAGGGCGCAGCGCCAACAAGCAAGCAGCGTTTCATATGAAAATCCTTTCAGAGCGAAAGAGTACGAGAATTATCCCTAACCATAAAACCAGAAAAACGAATAGCAGAAGCCAGAGATCGAGGAAACATCATAGGGGAATTTCCTGAAGCCCTCAGGTCCATATCAGTCAGCGAGGGCCAATCCGGTGCCTCAGATTGCTTTGAAAGCAGGCGCCAGACGGGCTTCGCCCGTCAAGGCTGCTTACAAAAACAAGATAAGGTGCCCGATGGCCCGCAGCGTCGGCCGTATACATCGTTCGAAGAACGATGTATACTACCACCTCGAGTGAGCCGGGCAATCGCGTGCGCAAGCATGAGGAAAGTCCGGGCTCCCAAGGGCAAGATGCCAGCTAACGGCTGGGCGGGGTGACCCGACGGACAGTGCCACAGAAAAGAAGACTCCCCTGCATGCAGGAGAAAAGCTGAAACGGTGCGGTAAAAGCGCACCAGTGCGTTGGCAACAACGTAGCTTGGTAAACCCCATCTGGAGCAAGCGTAAATAGGAATGCCATACGGCCGCCCTTCCGTGCATTCGGGTTGCGTGCTTGAGCTTTGCGGCGACGCAAAGTCGAGATAAATGGTTGCCGATTACAGAACCCGGCTTATAGGCTCACTCGCATTTCAATGCCGTCCCCTTGGGCGGCATTTTTTAACCATATCGGCATCAACCTATATCTCGGATTGAGAATCAATCAAACGACGATAGTACAAACAGCTCTCGTATAAGTCGTGATGCATTCCCTGCCCCTCAATTTTTCCCTCATTAAGAACGACGATCCAATCGGCGCTTAAAATGGAGGACAACCTATGAGCCGCATAGACGATCGTCCGTCCATCAAAAAGGCTTCTCAAGAGACAATCTACTTCGCGCTCGGAAATTCCATCAAGACTCGAAGTTGGCTCGTCGAGAATGAGCACTTTAGGATTACGGATAATAGTTCTAGCCAATGCGATACGCTGTCTTTGCCCTCCCGACAAGGCCAGACCCCGCTCGCCAACGTCCCTATCCAAAGGAATATCACCTAATCCAACAGAATCAAGGGCATTCTCCATGTCAAAGCGAGAAGCTGAGAGTTTTGCAAGCCTTAAATTATCCTCGACGGTACCGCTAATCAAACTAGCGGACTGGTCTATAAAGCCAATTGAATCCCGATATTCCTCAAGGGGGATATCGGACAACTCAATACCATCAAGGAGTATTTTCCCTTTTGAGGGAGAGAAAAAACGTTCCATCAAACCCAAGCACGTTGACTTCCCCCCACCCGAAGCTCCAACTAACGCAGTTACTTTCCCAGGAGGAATGCTGAACGAGGCATCGTTCAAAGAATCATTCGAGGACGATGGGTAGCAAAATGAAACACGATAAAAAGTAAAAGATGGACAAGGAGAAATGCCTCCCTCTTTGTGGCAAGAAGAAGGAAGACTCCTAGGATGAACTAGGGTTTCAAAGTCTCTAATTCTCTCGTCGCCTACAGCAGCTTCGCGCGCATATGAAATAAAACCAACAAATTGGCTTACCGAAGAAGAAAAGTAAGAGAAGTACATCAAGAAAACTACAAGATCGGAAAAAGCCATTGCGCCCGCAGCAACCTGCCAGGATGCAAACAAAATCGTTCCAATATTCGCAAGCTGCATCAAGACAGACGATATCGGAGAAAGAAAACCGGCAAGCAGAGACAATTTAAAGCCAGCTTTTGCAGCAGCCTCTATTTCGACTCCGAGAGATTTTTCCGCCGAGCTCCATGCGTTATAAGATCGCAAAACCCGATTCGTGAGAGCGAATTCCTGGGTTTTTACTGTAATACGCAAAAGAAGCTCCTGAACCTCTTTCCTGTAGCCCGACATCGGGCGCGATGCAACGACCGAAAAAAGCAAGGATAGCAATCCAAACCCCAAACCGATAACAAACGTCATGGGGGAAATGAGAACCAGGGCAACAAATGATCCGAAAAACACGAACAAGGACTGAACAAGAGAAACAAGCTGCCCAGGGAGTCTCTTAACCAATTCAACATCACTTACAATGCGCTGAGAATACCAACCTGAAGGTCGAGCTTCCTGGCTCAAAACCGACAAAGCAAAGAACGAACGGGATAGACGGCCTCTTATTCGCTTAGCTAGTCCCTCGCCTATCTTGGCAATCAGAACCTGCTGGCCCATAGTCAATAGGGCGCTTGCAGCAAGAAGGATCAGCAGGATTATCAAGGGGTCGAAAGCATTTGCCCCTTCCTGTGCAGCCTGAATCAAAGCTCCACCATATTGGGGCTGAGCCAGCAAAATTATCTGCCCGAGTAGCCCCAGAACCAAGCAAGCGACAAACACCCACCCCAAAGAAGGGACATGCCTCTTTAATAAAACGATTATTGTTCGCATGGAATCGGACTCCCTCTATCGGAGAAAAAGACGACAAAGCAACCTCCCTTTTCTATTCCACGGCCTTACGAGCTAAAAGAACTTTTCCAGCGCTTACGCTTGGCAGCACCATCAGCATGGGAGATAGAACGACCGCAAAAGAAGGCGCGAAAATCAGCAGCGAGGAAACTAAGCAGGCAGATAAGGGGAGGCTAACCGAACAAACGGCAGAAGCAATAGCCCCAGAAGATAATGCGCACGCCATGCCAACGATGAGCGCATTAAACGCATGGATGAACGACTCACATATCATCATTTCGAAGATCGATCTATGACTCGATCCACACGAAATGAACGTCCTTCCTTCAAGAACCCTGTCGTTTGCCGTCATTGCAACAACAGCCACAGCTCCAGCAACGCAAACTAAAATAGGGGCACCGAGAAAGGACAGCAGCTGTTCAGTGCTTATCCCGCTTGCTTCGATTCCCTGACCCCTCAGATAGACAACCAGAGCATCAACAACAGCAATGAGCCCCGCAACCAGCGAAATGCCTATTGCAATAGGCATTTGTATCGCCACAGATTCATCGGAATAGAAAAGTACCTTGCTCTGGGCAACCAGCCAGACCGGAGAGCCCCTCCAAGGAGCAACAGCCGTCCACGTTTTCACCACCCAAGGGAGCAACGGCCTCAAAACGACAGAGCAAAACAAAGCAACAACAAAGGGGAGGAATACAAGACAACTGATTCGAGCCAGCGGGTCTGATTCGACGGAAATTGCAATCAACGAAAAAAGGCCAACAACTAACAAGGCACAGACAACGATGCGGAAGGCGCCGATTTTCTTTCTATATGGCAATTGACCGCCCAGGGTTAAAAGAGGGGAAACATTCAGGGAAGAATGCACACTGCTCAACCCACCAAGAACAAACGCAAGGAGCTCAACGCAAGCGACCAAGGCGACAACCGGAAAATCAAGACAAGCCCCCAAACAAACAAAGACATCAAAGCAAGGAATCGCAAAGCCGAAAGCAATGAAACCCAACATCAAGCCAAGAAACGAAGCAATTGCTATCTGAACAAAAAAGCAAAGTCCTACATATCTCCTGCGCATGCCTAGCAACCGCCACACAGAGTAAGATGGCTCTTTTTTCTTTGCAACAAGTCGCGCCACAGAGGCAGATACGGGAATGGAAGCAATCCATGTCAGAAACAGTGTTGCGGTTCCCGCATTGAGCAGCTGCCTCGAAGCCGCCCCCTCTAGCCCATAAGACGAAGATATGAGCAAGGCGGACCAACCGCTAGCAACGCCACAAAAGAAGGCGACCAGAATAATACCCACCCAATCAAGCCATCTATTCCTTAAGTCAGAAATGAACAAACGCCACATGGTTACCCCTCCAGCAAAAGGGCTATTTCATGCGGGGCGGGATGGTTGAGCTCCGCAGCAACCATCCCATCTTTCAGAATCACAACACGATCGGAATAAGAAGCTGCCGTCAGATCATGGGTTACCATCACAACAGCACGATTACCCTGCTTCGATTCGCGACGCATTATATCCATCACCGCTCGCGTATTATCAACATCAAGAGATCCTGTAGGCTCGTCTGCAAATACTATTGGAGAATCAGTAGCCATGGATCGCGCTATTGCTATACGCTGCCGCTCTCCTCCCGACAATGAATCTGGATAGTCCTTTGCCTTATCGGCGATACCAAGGCCACTAAGCAAAGCTAGCGCATCTTTTTTCGTAGCTTTCTTTCCAGAAAGTCGAGCGGGAATCCAGACGTTATCTACGGCATTCAGCGATGGAATGAGATTTAAATTCTGAAATACGAAACTGACCAAACGCCTTCTGACTTCGTCTCTCTCTATAGTGTTCATTGATGAAATCAAGTTGCCATCAAGGGCAATAGAGCCCGAATCTATCTCTTCGAGGCCCGAAAGGCAGTTCAACAGGGTCGTTTTTCCCGACCCACTTGGGCCGACAATAGAAACGAACTCACCCACGTTAACCGAAAAGTCAATCCCATTCAGCACCCTGTTCTTCCGAAGCTTTTTCCTTTGCCGTACATGAAAGACTTTTCTATTCCCCTTGCATCAATCAAGGCTGACATCGAAGAATCACGCCCTTTCTTCAATTGCCGGGCATGCGAAAGCATGCCCGGCACTATCTTTGCTTAGCCGCACCAAAGGCTCACAGAGCTGTTATCGCCATTGCACATAAAGCTAGCTCCAGATGCCCTAGGATCGATTGCATCGCTAGAGGCTTCGAGCGACTGAAGATCCAACATAGAACCCATTTCCTTCACCTCCTTCCTTGATTTGTGCGCATATTTATATCAATGAAGAGAAACGGAAACCATCCAAAAGGATGCTCGACCGAAGACAGGAGAAATCCGATCAGCCCAGCGGAACCAGTTGAATAATCAACCGATAAGCAAGAACCACCATTTCCCAAGGCCCAAATTGGCCCCTCGAAATCTTGGCTTTGCTCCCGAAAGCAAAACTCCCCTATCACGTTCCTCACCATTGCTGAAATAACATCAGCGTTTTCCTCCCCATCAATGCAGAGAAGTGCCGCTGCTTTGCCTAATAGCCCATGGAACAAGCCACCGTTCAGGGCAACGTATTCTTTGAGCGAAGAAGAAATAGCTTTAAGCTCATTTGCATATCCATCCGCATTGCATAAGGCAAGTGAAACCCCAATACCCGCAATACCCTCAGATAAGTATCCAAAATCAATTCCCGAATAATCAACCGACAAAGAGCCATCAGGTTTTACATCGAGTCCCGAAAGTTCGTGTTCGAGGCAAACGTTAGCCAAGCGATTCCACTCAGCCGATTGCTCGACAAAGCATGCAACCAACTCATGGCAAGCCAATGCCGCACCAGACCAGCCATCGAACAATCCAACGGCATTCCCGGTTTCCGCGCCATCACTTACTGGTTCGAGATTCTTCAATACGGAATCTCGCAAAAAATCAGCAGATTCTCCAAGGAGTTTTCTCACCTGGGGACAGCCGCAATCTGAATTGATTTGCAAGAGAGAAAGAACCGTTCCAGCAATTCCGCTTCTTATCGAAATATCATCAGAGGGACCATACGGTAAAGAAAGAGGAAGCAGACCTATTGCCTTTTCACAATATCCAAGCTGCGAAAAAACGCTTGCTATTCCCACTGTTCCACGAAGCAGTCCATGAAAATGCAAAGAGATTTCGCTTTTCAAAAGCTTCGTCGCGATCCATTCAACATCAGAGGAAACATCAAGCCCAAAACGACCAAGCATGAGAGCAACGCCCGCAGCGCCAGTCTCTATGTCCAATCGGCCTAAAGGCCCATGCAAGAATTGTGTAGCATCACCAGGATAGAGACGGCCCTCTGAATCATCGGGCCTTCTCGATTTTGCAATTCCTGCAGCCAAACGCTGCGCAAAGCTGCACGAATCGATTTTTTCACTCCCAACCGGCACCAAGCCAAACGGAGAATCAAATATACGGGAAGCCATACAAGACAATTGCTCTTCCAGCATGTCCTTAACTGAAGATGGAAAATGCTTATCTATAAGAGGAAGCCGCTCATAAAGAGAGCGTGGAGAGAAAGAGCTACTCCAAGAAGGCCAAAAGAGATAGGACAAAACACATGCCAAGCCGAATTCGTCCCTCTCTTTATTGGCGCATTTGCAGAGCGGAGAAAAACCAGGCATCCCCAAGCACGCCGAATCAGCCCCATCAATATCGCTACATGCCTCAAAATCGATAAGGCTTACTGCAAGATTTTTATCAACGATGAAGTTTTTGGGATTAACATCCATCAAGGCAACGCCCGCGCCATGAACTGCATCCAAGAGGCCCAGCATTTGTCGAGCAATTACCAAGGCTCTCTCGGAATAGCGAAGAGCATCGTCCTCTCCAAGACGAAAAGGATAATTACTGGCAACCCAAGACTGCAAAGTGACCCCGGCACAATATTCCTCGACCAGAAATTCGTGTCCGCAAACTGTCTTATACGAGTAGTAAGAGGGAATCCCCTCAATTCCCTGCAGTCTGATGAACATCGACCGCTCATGCCTTAAGCGTAGCACCGCATCGCAATCGGAAGAAGAATAGCCAGCATACGACCGAGCCTCTTTGGCCACAATCTCGCAACCAGTCTTGAGATTAACCCCACGATAAACCCCACCCGCATTGCTGAAATGCAGGCTTTCCAAAATTGAATAAGGAGCGAAAAGAAGCTCAAATTCATCTGATGGGTTGATACGAGCATCGACCTGTTTCTTTATGCCAAAGGGGACGGAAACAAAATCAGGCAAGACGAAGAATGGCTTTCTCTGATCTTCAGTCAGAGAGCCATCCGGCCTTCGTATTGCCAGCCTGGAGACGCCCTTTCCATCTTCTTCCAAAAGATATCGAAAACCACCGTAGCGGAAGAAAACCGGAGCTTCCTTGTATCTGATGTCAGACAACACATAGGGACCATGGAAATTCCCCAAAAGACCTTCTAACTCTTCCAAAAGAGCAAGGAAGTCGCCAACTGACCCTGGATAGATTGTTATAAATTTGCCCGAAGAGGACCTATTTGCATTCTTACCGTTCAGTCTCAGAAAGCTCCCATACGATACCAAATGCTTGAAAGCAACTCTCTTCTTGACTAAAAAGCCACCCACAACATCGAGCAGCAATTGGGCTTCCGTGGGACATGAGCTTAGGTGGATCTTCCATCCCTGATCAGGCAAGTTCACCTTTGCGGGAAATAAATACCTCCAGGTTGAATCAAGCTGACACGCCCAATCCGAAGGAACTTCGCAAGAAAAAGACTCTGTATTTTTCGCCTGAGCATACTCTTCGAAAAATGGCGAATCCTTGGCAATATGAAGCATTCTGTAATTGGTTAAGTTATGGTAACCATGCCTCATAAAAGCCTCCCTAATGGAAATAATATATTAAGAAGTTAACTGTTTCTTTTAACTTCTTAAAGTTAAGCATTATTTACTAGTACTTAGAGAGAAACCGATGATAGGCGGTTGACCTGAACGGTAAGCGGTTTTGAACATAAAAAATGGGCGCTGGTGAATTCCAGTGCCCATCATCAAGTGCAATAGCATCTATTGACTATGATACTTTTTATACTCCTCCAAAAAGGTCTCACCGTATCTTTTTTCAGCCTCTTCATCGCTAAGATACTCAAGTAAATCACCAGGTTGGCAATCGAAAACCTCACAAATCCTATCAAGACTGCCAATTCTTAACGCACGAATTTTCCCGTTTTTTATCCTCGATACCGTCTGAACCGTGCATTCAAGCTTTTCTGCCAGCTCTACGGATTGCATCTTTCTCGAGGCAAGCAATTTGTCCAAGTTGAACACTATAGCCAAAATATGCCCCTAAACCGTATCGTCCGACAACTGCTGCAACAATACTCCGTATTTAAACACATATGACAGAACAAAGCCAATAACCGAAGCCACCAAGGTCGAAATGCTCAGATCCGCCACCACTCCATCCCCTTGCTTCGCCAAGCCAATTCGCATAACACCAAGAGAATAACCATCAAAAGGAATCACGGAGACAACCGCCTGAAGGACAAAACTGGCAAGCAGCAAAAAACTCACTACTTTAATTTGCCGAGAAGTATGCATAGTGAACGGACTGCTCCCATGGCGTATCGAATTGCAAATACTTCCAATTACGTAAAGGATATAAATGTTTATGAAAGCAGACACCGCAACAGGAACAGCGTAAAGAAGATGACAGACCAAGTCACACAAACCAACTTGTGAGGTTACCAAGGAAACGAAAAATGCGACAAAGAGCAAACTCCATCCAATGACGAATGTCGCCATAACGACTCGCAAGGCAACATACAATGGCTTTGCGATATTCTCCAGGCGAAGTAAAGAAGCCCTTGCTTCGTTTGATTCCCCAAACAACTATGTCTTCCTTCCGTTATCAGCAGTCCAACTTCGGCTTTTTGAGAGGCAAACTTTGAAGGCCAATGGTCACGCAGCCATTAGGAAGCCCTATATTCAAGCAACTTGAAACTTGTTAATTTGGAATGGAATAAAAAAGCATTCTATCTCCTTAACTAATTAATAAAAACTATTAACTAATTATTGCTTACTATCACCAATAAACTATGTCCATAATTGCTCATGTTAACGGTAGGAATCAATCGGTTACGCATAGAATCTTCTAAGCAAATCGCCAAGCAGACCATAAAATTTTTTGGCTAAGGCGCAATACGGATCACAGGATCGGACGTCACCATAGGCATACAATGAACGGGCACGGCAGCCTCCGCCGCATAAATACTTCATGCCGCAATTCGAGCATCCTGAAATTGATTCAACGTCCAGAGTCGAAAAGGGTGAATCATCAATTTTTTCTTCGACATCCGCAAGACTATCCTTCAACAAGTTCGCAATGGTATAGCCATCAAACTGCAACATATGACAGGGATACAGGAGCCCCTCATGGGATACGCTTAAGTAGGTTCGGCCGGCACCGCACCAACCTCTTGCCGAAATAGAACCGTTCAAATTAAAGCCACAAGAAAATGCATTTTGACCGGCGTTCTCTATCAAGATTTCAGCCAAGCGCTCAAGCGCATTATCGTCGGGAATAAGCCTCTTCGAATGCTTATCATCAGCAGTACATGACAGCAGACTAACGTTGATGCCAACACTCAAAGAGCGAGCTAACTCAAAATATGAAGGAATATCCTGAATATTAAAAGCGTGAATCGTCGCTATGATATGAGCGTTTATCCCTTCTTCTTCAATCGCAAGGATGCTCTTTTTTAGATCAGCAAACCGCTGATATCCACGGATATACGATTCGGAACTAGAAGAAGAGCCATCAAACGAAACAGCAATTCTATCCACAGCACCAGACAACCTTTGAAGGATCTCTCTCTTTATGCTGGTTCCATTCGTTATTACAGAAACGCTCCTTATACCCTTCGTCTTTGCAAAAGAAACAATATCGGGCAAGTCTTTCCGCAAAAAAGGTTCCCCGCCTGAAATAACCAGACTATCGACATTCAGCCCCTTCAATTTCGTAAGAATGACTTCGATATCCGCAAGAGGGAGATCGGGCGAAGCATTACGTTTCGAATTGGCGGAATAGCACCCGACGCAATTCAAATTGCATCTTTGTGTCACATGAAGATATGCGGATCTTGATAGATTTTCGTCGTGCTCTTCTCGGAAGAATTTCCCTTCGCTCAAAGCACTACAGAACTCAGGAGAAAAATCGTCCGTAAATAGTTCCTTAGACCCAGCCTCGAACGCATCTCTGCAAACACGCTCTTCGGCAGAATCTAATCCGATCACTGCCCCAGTTGCCAAATTTCCGAGAATCGGAAATTTGGCATAATCAAACATAACAACACTATCTGAAAACTTCATGCGTCCTCTTTCACTGTAACCCCAGCAAAGCAATAGCACACGAAGCCCTTTCCGTTGCTCGAAAGCCGTCCAAAGTCCATATCAAAGCGTAAGCGGAAAACATATAGGATGCACAAACTACCGAGCAGACCAGTACCGCCACCGTTGCGCAAAGACAGCACATCTAAGAGCAAGAGCAGGATTCCATCACCGCCCATGGTTCCACCCACAAAAAGGCTGAATGCTCAAAGGCGACCACCACTCCTTCTGGCGAGCACAAAGACATTGCCGTAGTCAAGTGGCCGAAAAGCCCTTCGGGGCTGATGTGACGTCCGACGAATCCGACTTGCAGGCCATCGCGCCCAACGACGACATAATCACCTTCGCGCAAGACGGCACCAAAGTGGAGCACAAACAGCAAGGACGTCCATTACTCAGGTATCACCAACAAGGAGCTGCCTTTCTCCGTTACCTAAGGCCGTAAGTTGAACAATGAAACTGTGGACCCTTCAGTGCTGAAGAACGTTGCCGGCAATGAAGCTTCCTTGGACTACGAGAACAACACCGCCACCACGGTAAACGTAGACGGCACTTCGCGCAACGTAAAAGATCCGTACGTTATGGCTTCCTTTGCTTCATTCGATACCGAGCATCCCAAGATCATCAAGGTTAACAACGACAAAGGCATGAATCAGGACGGCTCGTTCGTCGCCGTTGTCCTGGCGATGCCTGGCTTGACACAATCACCCCAGCTCGACAACATGGTTGATCTACCTGAAAGCGTCACCTTTCTTCCGTGCATTCGGGTTGCGTGCTTGAGCTTTGCGGCGACGCAAAGTCGAGATAAATGGTTGCCGATTACAGAACCCGGCTTATAGGCTCACTCACATTTCAATGCCGTCCCTTTGGGCGGCATTTCTTTTTCTAAACACCCGGCATTGAGCCCAAACACCTCATTGATAACGCAGGCTTGGTACCACTCCATGATGCCGGCCAGCGGGCCCGTCCCCAAAGCCGCCCAGCGCTGCACCCGGGCACTCCACCCCAGCGCCCTCCCGAAATCGCCCGCAGCGCCGCCAGGTCCACCTTGCTCACGCGCCGGGCCAAGGTTCATCCCGCTGCGTCGTTCGAGGCTATCTTGGGAGCCCAAAAACAGAAAAACGCCCTAAATTGTAACTTTTTTGCGATTGGGGATTGCTGCGGAGCGCCAAAGCGCGTATCTAGGCGCAAAAGCGCAGCAAATCGGCTGATCGGCAGCCCGTTTTTGATTTGAAAGGACAAAAGAGAGTCCGCAATCGCAAAAAAGTTGCACAGACGTCGGATTATTTGTTTTCACGACGGGAAGATCACCATAACGGGGCGAATCCTGAAAAGGGATACAGACAAAAGAGCGAGAATCCCTCTGGCAGGCGCAGATCGCGAAAGGACTCCCGCACCAGCAGCGACGGACATTGGGCGCAGGTGCAGCGGAGCTGTAAATGGCGCAAGACTGGCGGCGCAGCGGGCGGCAGCGGCGGCGCAGGACACACGCCAATAAATCAGCGAGAGTCCGTCCGGTGAGTACAAATGACGAGAAAAAGTCCGGGCATGCGCCAGTAAATCAGCGAGCGGCGTTCTGATGAGTGCAGGGAAATTGAAAAGCCCATGGGGCTGGCCTAATGTGCCGCCCCATGGGCTTTTCAATTTCCCTGTGCCGTCAGAACGCCGCGCAGCGTCATTGCGTTTCGCACGAAAAAAAGGGCTTGCCGTAGGCAAGCCCTTAAAACTAGTCCATATCGTCAAACGAGAAGGTATCGTCTGCATCGCCATAACCGGAGAAATCCTTCGATGCGGTTGAAGGCTTCGGTGTTGCAGGAGCGGAGGCTCCAGGCGTTACCGTGGGCGTAGTGTAGGTTGCCACAGCAGGGCTGGGTTCCCAAGTGGCAGCAGCGGGCTTTTCGGCCTCAGCTTTCTGCTGGGTGCCAGCGGAGCTTGTAGCATCAAACGTAGTCATTTCAAGCAATTCGGCAGGAATGTCGATACCAGCAGTAACCTCGCCACCGATTTCGGCAAGGCGCTGAGTTGCGGAGCCGATGAATTCCTTCAGCATATCCTGGTACTGCTCGCGAACCTTTTCGCGGCTGGAAGAAAGCTCGTTGATGTGATCGATGACCTTCTGCTTTTCGACATTGGCCTTCTCGAGGATACGACGACCTTCGTCTTCGGCGTTCTGGCGGGTCTGCCCAGCATCGGCCTTGGCCTTGGAAACAATTTCATCAGCGGTGCGCTGAGCAACAATAAGAGCCTGCGCGATAGCGGTGTCATCGCTCTTACGGTCGCGCAACTTCGCCTCGAGCTCGGCGATCATAGCGTCTTTCTCGGCAACCAAAGCAGGATCAATGCCTGCAGGCTTTGCCTCTTCGTCAGACGCAGCAGCCGGGCGCTCAGAGATAACCTCAGTGCGAGAAGCAGAGGCTGCCTCTTTAACCTGAACGCGCAGACGAGCGATTTCGTCGTTCAGATCGTCAATCTCGGAAGCAACGCGCTCGAGAAATACATCCACTTCGTCAACGTCGTAACCGCGACGCTCGATCTTGAAGCTCTGATTCTGGATGTCGGAAGAGGTGATGGCCATAGAAAACTCCCCTTATCTGGCTATTCAAACAGCTGCGTTAGATAAGTACAGCTAAAAAATTTACTATCAGACGTACTCCAAACTGTAGCACAAGCAATGCCACGATTGGGCTAACGTCCACCATTCCTCCAATAGGAGGAATGAAGCGCCTGAACAGGTCAAGGAACGGATCGCAGATCTTTCCCAGCGCATGGTAAACATCGGTAACGATGCCCCCACCCATGGGGATCCAGGACATCATCACATACACGAAGATCACAAAACTGTATGCATCGGCCAAGCTGACCAAAAGCATGCTGATCATGTACTAAAACTCCTTATGCTCGTAATGGGAACCTTAAAAGACTACGACTTCAGCACACCCTGTTTAGCCAGGTTATGCTTCTCTTCGAGCGTGAGTTCTTTGCCCTGAAGGACTACGAACGTCTTCTCGGCAAGGCAATCAACCTGCGCAGTGAGGGCAGAAGCAACGCCGAACGAAAAATCAAGTACGCGCTTGGAAAGAGCCGGATCGGTTTGGCGAAGGTACAGCACCACAATCTTGCCCGCACGAACCGATTGGGCGATCGAGGACGCGTCTTCATATGACGCCGGCTTGAGGACGACGATCTCGCGAGCAAGACTCGTACCATGGGCAGAGCCCACATTGGCACCATCAGACGAACCCGAAACAGAACCGGAAGGAGCCGCGGATGGAGTGAACAGGGAGTCGAGGCCAGCCGAAGAGGAAGCACTTGCAGACGAGCTCTGCTTATAGGGCGAAACGAAATCGGTATACGATGATGCAGGGATGCTGAAATCTTCAGCTATCTTAGAGACCGATTTCTTTTCTTCGGCATCCGTGCGTTGAGACACGCTGGGAAGTTCCATGGTGGGCTTTGCTGCAACATCAGATACGCCATAAGCACTCGTAGTTGCGCGAATATCGCCCGAGCTTACCAACTGAGCCGAAGAGAAGCGGCTCGGTCGCGAACCTGCAGAACGGGAAGACCCCGTGGAACGCGTGGTATATTCCAGGCGATCATAGGGATCGCCGTAGGTATCCGGGTCGTAACCAGAATCATAAGAACCCTGAGCTGGCTCGGGATCGGCATAGTCGTCGTAGTAGGGATCATCGTAGTAATCGTCGCGACGATCCGAACGACCGCCGCCGAAACCAAGCTTGTCCTTCAAATCGCCGAACAGTTCACTTGCCGACATAGAGGGACGCGGAAAATCCATGATGGTCTTCCCTTCTGATCAATCAAACAAATAAAGAGGCTGCCTTACGCGTTTTCGAACGAATCGCTGAAAATAGCACGCCCAATCCTCACTATGGTAGAGCCATAGCGCAACGCCACTGGCCAGTCTTCAGTCATGCCCATAGAAAGAGCAGACAAACGAGCAGTACCCTCTTCCTGGGAAAACGTGTCGTTAAGCTCACTTTCCAAGTTGGCAAGGCCTGAAAACGTTGCATTGATGAGCTCTTCTTCAGCACGTGGCGCCATACTCATAAGGCCCTCGATTTTAACATGCTCAAGGCTACGTGCCCGCTCGATAATCCCCTTAACCTCGCTGGGCTCAAAGCCGCTTTTGCTTTCCTCGCCCGAAACGTTGACTTCGAGCAGAACGCGCTGGCACTTGTCGATTGCCGCAGCGGCTGCATCAATTTTGGCAAGATGCGCTTCCTTGCATACCGAATGGATAAGCGTAGCAGCAGAAACAATTTCAGGAATGCGGCGCGACTGGATGTTGCCGATGAAATGCCACTCCATATCAGGGAAAGCCCTTTGTTTGCGTACCAGTTCATCGGGACGGTTTTCGCCAAACGCCCTTGCGCCCGCATCGATAGCCAGTTGCACCTGATCAACGTCTACCGTCTTGGAAACAGCCAGAAGCAAAACTTCTTCCGGATCACGACCAAGTTCCTTGCAAACCTGGTCAACCTCAGAACGTACATGCTTATATCTCGTTGCCGTGCTCATAGAAGGAGCTCCTTTCGATTTACGTTTTAGCATACCGCGCCTACCATGCTGCCAGGCATATTTTTAGCAACGAACCAGCAACAGAAGACCAAAACGACGCGATTCCCGCCTCGATTGCAAGCAAAAGAAGCAGCAACGCGAACTTCCAGCCACCACTTCCCCTGCCCGAATCGGACATTAGCGGGTCCTGACGGCAAAGGCACCATGGCGACCGCAGGTACCACCCTGCCCACGGTATGAGAAGAATTCGCTATTCTCACATACCGTGCATTTGGCCAAATCGCAAATACGCAAGCGACTTACGCCTGCCCGTTCAAGTTGGATTCGAAGCCCTTCCGCCAAATCGATATGGCTGCCGTCAAAAGCGCACTCCTCCCCGAATTGAGACACGAAACGAGCATGTACATCCGCACCCGTCTCAAAGCACTCTGGCCCAATATGCGGACCGATATAGACGTTGTAGGTCGAAGCGGCGTCGGCGCCCAACAGGGCCTCGTCCGCATACGCCATACTGCGCACCGCCTTCACGGAAATAAGATTGTCCACCCCGCGCCAACCCGCATGCACTACCGCAAAGCGCCCCGTTGGAGAAACAATGATAACGGGCACGCAGTCGGCATAGCACAGAAGGGCTGCTGTATTTAAGGCATGCACCACCAACCCATCGGCTCCGTCTTGCGCCTGCAGAGCTAATTCATGTGCCCGAGCAGGTGCAAGCGGCGTGCCAATACTCCTGGGATCGCCCAGCTCGAGCACAGTATCACCGTGAACTTGATTCGGAACAAACAGGGGCGCGTCTTCGCATGCGAAAGCCTGCTGAACGCGGCGGCGGTTCTCCTGGACACTGACAAGGTCGTCCTTCACATGAGAGCCGAGGTTGAGTGAATTGTACGGTCCTTCGCTCACGCCGCCTTCGCGCGTGGTAAACGCGATGCGCACGCCGGTAGCAACGTAGAGCGCTTCGTCGGAATAAGCGGAAATAGACGCAAAACGACCCTTGGTCAACTCAGGGTCGGGCAGAACAAGGGTCGTCATAAAAGCCTTCTTACGTTGAAAGCAAACAATGCAAGTATGTAGTTTACTGACGCTTCAGGAAATCAGGGATGTAATCCTCGTCGGCAAAACGGGGCTCAGAAGGATACAGCGGGCGCTGAGAGCTGCTGGTTTTCTGAGCAGAAGCGGCAGAAGAGCCAAATGCGTTATCACGGCGACCGAAGTCGATAGCAGGCTGCGAGCTTGTAGCCTTGAAGCCGGTTGCGATAACCGTGATGCGGATGGTGTCGCCCAGCTCTTCATCAACGATTTGACCATAGATGATGTTAGCGTTTTCGTCGGCAACAGCTTCGACGACCTTAGCAGCTTCATCGACCTCGGAAAGAGCTAGGTCGGGACCGCCAGCGATAGAGAACAGAATGCGAGAAGCGCCCGCAATAGAGGTTTCGAGCAAGTTGGAGTTGATTGCCTGCTGTGCGGCATCCAATGCGCGGGAATCGCCAGAAGCAAGGCCGATACCCATCATTGCCGTACCCGCGTCCTTCATGACGGTGCGGATGTCGGCGAAGTCGAGGTTGATCAGACCAGGAATGGTAATGAGATCGGTAACGCCCTGAATACCCTGACGCAGCGTATCGTCGGCGATGCGGAATGCATCGAGCATGCTGGTCTTCTTTTCCACAATCTCGAGCAGACGATCGTTCGGGATAACAATGAGGGTGTCTACCTTCTGAGAGAGATAGTCGATACCCTGCTCTGCCTGATTGCGGCGAAGACGACCCTCAAAGCTGAAGGGCTTGGTGACAATGCCGACGGTAAGGGCACCGATTTCCTCGCGAGCGATTTCTGCAACTACAGGAGCTGCACCGGTACCAGTGCCGCCGCCTTCACCTGCGGTAACGAAAACCATGTCGGCATCGGCAAGAGCTTCGCGAATCTCGGAACGGGATTCCTCTGCTGCCTGACAGCCAACCTCGGGGTTGGCGCCTGCGCCCAGACCACGGGTAATTTCTTCGCCGATATGGATAGTCTTATCAGCATCGGAAAGAAGAAGGGCCTGACGGTCGGTATTAACGGCGATGAATTCAACGCCTTTGATGCCGGCTTCAACCATGCGGTTTACGGCATTCGTGCCGCCGCCGCCAACGCCGACAACTTTGATAACCGCAAGATTATCGTTGCCAAGAATCTGTTGCATTATGTGCTCGCTTTCGATTTCATTTCAGCGCTGCCCCACAAGGACAGAAAGCCCCAGGAGACACTTGGATTATTTTACACAATGGCCTGCTGATTGCAAAACAACCAGCTTCCTGCTAGGCGTTAAACGGAGCGCCAAACCGGTTTATTCACAACACGCACATTTATATACGAAATCTTCCCCTCGTGCTCTTTCATGAGCTGCAGGCACACGCGCTCTTTGTCGCGAATGTCCTTAGAGTCTCCAAAGGCGATTTCGATGCCGTTTTGCAAGGTGAGCGTGGTTGAATCGCTGCTGGCTGCCGCCACGCTTTTGACCTGGCCCGCCAGTTCGGTAGTCATTCCGTCGATTACTCCCAGCGCATTCTCAACATTTGAGTTGTTGCAGTATGAACCGGCTTCTGGCGTGGATCCATACGGAATATCGGTGATTTCGAGCGCGTTTTCCGCATCGTTATACACCGAATCGGGCAAAGCCTTGCCTTCGGCGCTGTTGCGATCGTCGGGAATCTTCGTAAGCCACATGCCATCGGAAGAAAGAGCCCAACGCTCAACCGTGTTCGAGCTATCAACCGTTACGGCAACCACCGCGGAAATGCTCCGTTCGGTAATGTTCAGATTCAGCGTGTTGGGAAACACGCGATCAACCGAAACGCTTTTCACCCACGGATTAGCGGCCAGCCTTGTAGCAATGCCATTTGCATCAACATTGAGCAAAGTGGAACCCGCCGGCACCGCAGCCAATTCGGTAAGCTCATCGCCGGAAAGATGGTCCGCGCCAGAAACGGTAACCTGTTCTACCGCAAATGCACCAGAGTTCGAAAGCGCAAACCCACCTATGCCAAATACCCCCAGCAGCACCGCAATGGTGACGAAAACACCCATCACCTTTCGCGAGGAGCCCTTTCGCGCCCTGCTGTACCGCGAGGCATTGCGCACTTCAGAAACGCTTACCGAACGCAAATCACCATCACGGTATCCGCTGCCCTGTCGATAAGCAGGGTTCCCGCGAACCGAGCGAGCACCGCCTCCTGAAGACGGTCTACGCGTGCTTGCTTGAGCGGACCTTCGCGCAGATGGACGCGGTGCAGGAGCGGAGGCATAGCCAGATCGTTGCGAACTGCGCAGAGTGCGACTCTGACTAGGGCGACCTTTTACCGAGGTGGGCCTGGTAGAAACCCTATTCCTCGAAGAAGTCGCCCGGGAACCCGAGGAACTTGACCTCCGTCTGGAGTTCGATGCCATATCGCCTCCTAACCTCTTGTCGTACTTCTTTGATAAGAGTCGCCACGTCTTGCGATGTGGCGCTGCCCCTGTTCACAATGAAGTTGGCGTGCTTTTCGGACACTTGAGCATCGCCGCAGCGCTTGCCCTTCAAACCAGCATCCTCAATGAGCTTGCCAACCGATTCGCCCTCGGGATTCATGAAGACGCTCCCGCACGTTGGGTATTCGAGCGGCTGGCTTTCCTTTCTGCGCAAAAGCAAGGAATTCATGCGCTCCGATACCGCGCTCGAAAATGCCTTCTGCAAGCGAAGCTCGCATTCAACGATCACTTCATCGGAAGAAAACGACGAGGAACGATATCCCCAGGAAAGCTCAGAAGCGAAATAGCGACGAAGGCCACGTTCTGCATTGAACGTGGTAACCGAAACGACGCGCGAGCCAATCCAATCTTGAGCAGTACCAGCGTTCTGGACCAGGGCGCCTCCTACCGTACCTGGCGTTCCCACGGCAAATTCCATTCCAGAAAAGCCATGGTGGAAGGCCTCCTGCACCAAGCGGGAAAGCATGGTGCCCGCACCTACGACCACCGTGCCTTCTTCTTCATCGAACTGCCACGCCCTAAACTCACCGGCCAAAGCGATGACCACGCCCGGATACCCTTCATCCGACACAAGCAGGTTCGACCCCTTGCCGGAGACAAACCATGAAAGCTCTTCGTCGGCGCAAACTTTCAACACGGTGGCCAAAGCGGCTATGCTATTCACTTGGGCGTAGGCATGAGCAGGGCCACCGATACGGTAGGTGGTATGACGAGCCATAGGCTCGTTGAGCCTTATATCTCCCTCGAACTCATCGTCGAAACGGAGGAGCTCCAACTCAGAGGCATGGCGAGCAGCCATTATTTGCGGCTCTTTTCGCGCTCCTGCAATGCCGCCAAAAGCTCAGGACCGACAGAAGTCACATCGCCTGCACCCATCGTGATAACCAAGTCGCCCGGCTGAAGCGTTTTCGTCAAGAACGGAACAACCTGCATGCGGCGATCCACATAGTTGAGATCGGCGGGGCGGTTCGGATTGTCATAGATCGGCTGCATGAATGTCCGGCCCGTTACGCCTGGAACCGGGGTTTCGCCAGCAGGATAGACGTCCAAGAACGTTACCATGTCAGCCTGATCAAATGCCTTGCCGAATTCGTCTTTCAGCACTTCGGTGAACAGGCGGATACGCGAATAGCGATGCGGCTGGAACACCACGCATACGCGCTTGAAATCAAGCTCTTTGGCCGCAGCAATAGTTGCAGCGATTTCGGTTGGATGGTGGGCATAGTCATCGAGGATCGTAACGCCATCGGCCTCGCCAACCAAATCAAAGCGGCGACGCACACCCATGAATCCAGAAAGAGCCTCTGCGGCCTTCTGCATATCCATGCCACGCGTCATCAAAAGCGTGAGCACGCCTGCTGCGTTAAGCGCGTTATGACGACCAGGGTTCTGCTTTATGCTGCAGGGAAGCGCGGTACCATCGGGCAACGTAACGGTAAAGGAGATGGACACCCCATGCGTTTCGTACTGGGAAATAACCGTGTCGCATCCCTCGGAGAAACCGTAGGTAAGCACCTTCTTGCCCGTTTTCTTAGCGGTTTCCACCAAGCCGGCATCTTCACCGCACACCACGCAGCAGCCATCTTCGTGAACCGAGCCCATGAAATCGCCAAACAGCTGGTAGATTTCATCCAACCCGCTGTAGTGGTCGAGGTGATCGGCTTCGATGTTCGTAACGAGCACCGAGGTGGGGTCGAGATATGTAAACGACTTATCGCTCTCGTCGGCTTCTACCACATAGTATTCGCCTTTTCCGCAATGAGCATTCGAACCGTAAGCGCGAACGATACCGCCGATAAGGAACGTGGGATCGAAGCCCATGGCATCAAGAGTGGAAGCCAACATAGAAGAAGTGGTGGTTTTGCCATGCGTGCCAGCAACAGCCAACGTATCATGGCCGACACCCAGCGCAGCCAGCATCTTGGCACGATGCCAGATGGGCAAGTTGCGTTTCTTTGCTTCGATGAACTCAGCGTTGTTTTCAAGAATAGCAGTGGAAACCACCACTACGTCGGGATCGAGCCCTTCGAGATTGGATGCGCTCTGACCGATAAAGATCTTGACGCCCGCCTCGCGCAGCTGCTGGGTATAACGGCTTTCGCGAAGATCGGAACCGGACACTTCCATGCCCTTTTCCTTCGCAACACGAGCAATTCCGCTCATGCCAACTCCGCCAATACCGATGAAATGAACTTTATTAATGCGATGCTCCGCCACGAATAGCCTCCTTGAGATCGCTCTTCATTGTATAGAAATGCCTCTGAACGCCGCGCAGCATCACAACTTCTGCGCAGGCCGACGCTATTTGTTCTTACGCTCCAAGCCGACGAGCTCGACTACGTCACCAAGCTTATTCGCCGCATCCTGGGTTTCGAAGCTAGCAGCCGCTTCACTCATTTTTGCACGTTCCTCGGGGTTGCGGAGCAGCTCAAATACTTTATTGGCGAATTCGGGGTCTTCAACCTTGTCGTCCTCGATCAATACCGCAGCTCCACGGCCAACATATTCCGAGGCATTAACCGTTTGATGGTCAGCGGTGGCGTAAGGGAACGGAATAAGAACCGAGGGAATGCAACGCGCCGAGATCTCGGCCAACGACGACGCCCCGGCACGGGAAACTACCAAGTCGGCAGCAGCAAGGGTTTCACCCATATGGTCCTGATATCCCATAGCAAAGTAACGCTTCTTCTCTTCATCGGTAAGAGAAAGCGCTTCGGTTACCGTATCGAGCTCTTTGGGGCCGGTGATGTGCACCACGTATACATTGTCCATTGCCAGAAGCTGATCCTTCATGGCAACAAGGGCCGTATTGATGTGGCGCGCACCCAAACTGCCACCGAACACCAAAAGCATTGTGGCGTCTTGAGGGATCCCGAGATAATCGCGGCCCTCTTCACGCGTTGCCTTAAGCACCGAAGAGCGCACAGGATTGCCGGTAACCAAAACCTTCGACTGATCTTTAACGCCATGACCGGCAGCCTTATAGGTCAGGCAGACGGCAGTAGCATCCTTTGAGATAAAGTCATTCGCCATGCCCATAACGGAATTCTGCTCATGGATTACCACAGGGATGTCCATGCGTTTTGCAGCCTGGGCTACCGGCAGGCACACATAACCGCCGAAAACCACAACCACATCAGGGCGAATTTCCAGGAACCACTTCACTGCCAGCTTTGAGGACTTCGAGATTTTGCGCAAACCTTTAGCCAAGGACAAAGGATGGCTGCGATCAAAGCCCGCCGCCTCGAACCCCTTAAAGGGAATGCCAGCCGCAGGAACCAGCTTTGATTCAACACCGTTAGGTGTGCCTGCATACATCACTTCATGGCCGCGCTCGATAAGAACCTCCGCCAATGCGAGTGCAGGGTTGATATGACCAGCGGTGCCACCGCCTGAAAGCACTATGCGCATGAGTGCTACCTCCTTTGCGTTCGCGTTGCGCGAACCTCTGTTGCATATACCGGAGCCTTGCCTCCCCTGACAATATGCAAGGACGGATATCCGTCACGTTTCAAAGACGACGAGCGCCGAGCCCGCACGTCCCTCCCCTCCGAGTTTCGTCCACCTCGAACAGATCGATCGGTTGGCGAAACGCGAGATACTACCTGTAAGTTATCGCGACGTTGACGATACTCCCCTTCGTTATTCGAATCAAAGGATATCGAAAGAAGCACACCAACAAGAACAAGCGATGAAAGCAATGAAGAGCCGCCCGACGAAATAAAGGGCAGAGGTTTGCCTGTTGTCGGGAACAAACCCACCACGCACGATATGTTCAGGAAAGCCTGGAACACGATCATCACGGTGAGGCCCGCCGCCAACAAAGAGCCAAATGGCGTGCTTGCCTGGCTGGCAATGAGGAAGCCACCACGCATAAACACCAAAAAGGCAATGATAACCAGAAGTGCGCCGACCAAGCCCAGCTCTTCACCGATGATCGCAAAAATGAAGTCGGTCTCAGCCTCGGGCAGGTACTGCAACTTCTCGTAAGAGTTACCAATACCCGCACCTAGCAAACCGCCCGACGCAAGAGCCTTAAACGAATGGACCAACTGGTAGCCTGTTCCCTGCGCATCGGCCCATGGATCGGCGAAGCTTCCCAGACGGTCGGCGCGGTAGCTTTTCGAGAGCACTGCAATGAATCCGAGAGCAACGCCAAGACCCACCAACACCGCAATGGCCCTGCCGGAAAGGCCCGAAAGCACAACGACCGAAAACAATCCGATGCAGCAGATCATGGTTGTTCCCATGTCGCTTTGCGCAATAAACACGAAGCCGAGAGGCAAAAGGACCATACCGATTGTCAGTTTAGCGGCAAGCCCGGAATCGATCTCACCCTCACGATACTGAGCTGCAATACGAGCCGCCATCATCACAAAGGCGATTTTCGCAAACTCGGAAATCTGAATGCTGACCGGACCCAAAACGAGCCAACGTTTTGCGCCCAAGCCCACCGTACCAAGAAGAGCCGTTACAAGGATGAGCACACAACAACCGGCCCAGAAAAGAACCCCGGCTGTCCCCTGCATTCTCTCCTGATTGAAAAAGAGCGCAATAGCAATAGCTATGACGATTCCCAGCACGGCGAAGGCGCACTGCTTCAGGGTTTCGCCAAGCGCATCCCCCTCTTCCACATACGAGGTAATAGAAGACGACGAATACACCATGACCAAACCTATTGCCAAGAGCGCCAGCGTAGACAAAATGACCATGAGTCGAGGGGCCATCACCTGCGCTGGTGCGCTCTGGAAAAGGGATCGCGGGGGCGTTTTTTTGCGTTTCTGTTCTGTATTTCGCTCCCGAGCCATAAACCGATCATGCACCTCGCTTTGCGCTTCGATCAGCTACCAACTGCTTGAATACCTCACCGCGCTCCTCGAAGCACGAGAACTCGTCGAACGACGAGCAGGCAGGGGAAAGCGTTACAATGTCGCCCGCTTGGGCATGTTCGAGCGCTTCATCGAGCGCCCCTTCAAGGTTGCTCGCAGCGTATACCGGCAGCTGAGCGTTTTCAAACGCTTTAAGGAAACGAGCGCCCGCCGCACCAAAGCACACCACTGCCTTGCAATGAGCCTCAGCACCAGCCACCAAATCGGCAAGGTCGGTGCCCTTATCGCATCCGCCCAACAAAACGATGGGACGCTCTTCGCCAAATGCGGCAAGCGCCTTCAACGTCGCATCAACATTAGTTGCCTTGGAGTCGTTGTAGCAGTGAACACCCGCGATGGTTCCGCAGGGCTCGATACGGTGTTCCAGTGGAGCGAAGGACTTCAGACCCTCTTTGATTTTTGCATCATCGCAATCCAGCGCGATGGCGCAAGAAGCCGCCGCAAGCGCATTGGATGCATTGTGCTCGCCCTTGATCTGAAGCTCAGAAGCGGCGCAAAGGGCATGCTTGACACCCTTGAAATCTACCGTGAGCACACCATTGTCAAGGAATGCCGCGGCATCGGACCCGCATGCATCTTCACGCATGCTCTCGTTAAGACCGTGACAGGTGCCCAGCGGGATGTATGCGAACTTGCGCTGTTCGGCAGGCTGCCTCTTCAGCTCGCGTACATAGGAGCGCACAATATCATTTGTGGCATCGAGCACTACCGTGCAGTTTTCGTCGCAGTTGGCATATATCTTCTGCTTTGCCTGAGCATACGCTTCGAAACTTCCATGCCATTTCAAATGATCAGGCGTGATGTTCAGCAGCACGGCGACCTCAGGCTTGAAGAGCTTTGTGGACGCAAGTTGGTACGAGGAAACCTCAGCAACATAGCATTCAACGTCGCCCGATGCCACCGCATCGATGCATGTGTCGCCGATGTTGCCTACCGCCTGGGCCTTCTTTCCGCATGCAGCAAGGATATGAGCAGCCATCGCCGTAGTTGTGGTCTTACCGTTAGTACCCGTTATGGCAACCCATACAGAATCGGCGGCGCTTTCACGCCATGCAAACTCAACTTCGCTGATAACCTCCGCCGAAACCTCCTGAGCCGCATGATAGAAGTCGGAATTCTCGGAAATGCCCGGGCTAGCGATGCATATATCGAATGAGCCTTCAAAGCTATACGTGTCGAAAAGCACGGTAGCGCCCTTCGCCTCGAACTCGGCGGCAGCGACACGGCTCTTCTCCGTGGCTTCGCCGGCCGCGATCACCAATTCCGAAACTCGCGAACCAAGCAGGGCAGCGCAATACTGCGCTGTGGCGACACCCGACTTGCCCAGACCCAAAATCAGGACAGCGCCCAAGGAATTGGGCGCGTGTTTTTTAGAGGTATCAAAAGAAGCAGACATGTTTTATCCCATCAACGACTGCGCAAAATACAGGCAGAATCCAATAGCTGCCAATGCTGCAGAGATAATCCAGAAACGAATAACAACCTTCACTTCACTCCAGCCCTTTTTCTCGAAATGGTGATGGAGCGGCGCCATAAGGAACAGGCGTTTGCGCGTTTTCTTGAAATAGAGCACCTGGATGATTACCGAAAGGGCCTCCACAACGAACAAGCCGCCGATAATAAGCGAAAGCACTTCCGTTTTGGAGACAATCGCCAAGCAACCAAGCGCCGTTCCCAGAGCAAGAGACCCCGTATCGCCCATGAATATGTCAGCAGGATACGAGTTGAACCACAAAAAGCCGATGCAGCAGCCAGCAATTGCCGCAGATATGATAGCGGCATCAAGCACCCCAGCACGAAACGTGATAGCAGCCATTACCACCATAACAACCATAATGGTGCCGCCGAGCAAGCCGTCAAGACCATCAGTGAGATTGGTTGCGTTGCTCATGCCCATGAGCAGGATATCGGCAAAGATCAGATAGATCCAAGGAATAGCGAACTCGCCACCGGCAGGTACCTGTACAGGCAACGTGGTGGTAAGTACACCAAGGTCAAGCGTGCAGACAAACGGAATGTCTACCGTAGGAGGAACCCCCAGCCAGTTAACCGCAGCAAGCACAAATGCCGTCGAAATAAAGAACTGACCGATGAGCTTTGCTTTTGGCGTAAGACCTAAGGAACGCTCGTGGGCAACCTTCGATGCATCATCGAATAAGCCCAACGCGCCCGTTGCCAACACGGCGGCCATGATGAGCCACGTTTCAGGAACCGGCTCGGCAAGAACGGCAACCACAACCGTAGCGGCAATGAGCATAATGATGCCGCCCATGGTTGGCGTACCCTGCTTCACCAAATGGCTCTCCGGACCATCGGCGCGAACCTGCTGGCCAATAAGATGCGAGCGCAGGAACTTAATGAAAACCGGCATGAGCGCCATGGCAACAATCGCACCAAGGAAAACAGCCAGAAATACTACGAACGTCGGATATTGCGTAAAAGAAAGCATGCTAGTTCAACAACCCCTTAGCAATGCGGTCAAGTTCCATGGAGTGCGATGCCTTTACCAGGACTGCATCCCCTGAAGTCATATTTTCTTTCAAATAGGCAAGCGCCGCTTCGCGACTGGGCATCTGGTGCACGTGCTGCTCAGGGTAGCCATCTCGGATTGCCGCCTGAGCAATGAAGCGAGACAGCTCGCCAACGCATAAAAGGCAATCAAGCGACGACGACGCAACGAATGAGCCGGCTTTTTCATGTCCCTCTTGCGTGAAATCCCCCAATTCGCCCATGTCGCCTAGCACCGCAAACCTACGACCCTCAACCTTCATCGAACAAAGCAAAGCAAGCGAAGCGCACATCGAATCAGGATTGGCGTTGTAAGCATCGTTGATAACGGTGATACCGCTTTGGGCGCGAACCACTTCCTGGCGGCCCGATTCCGCCTGCGATGCGCCAAGACCGGCAACAATCGCATCGGCAGAAACGCCACACGCCCAACCGAGAGCAGCTGCAGCACAAGCATTATGGGCATTATGAGCACCGCGCAACGCAAGAGCGCAAGGGTGGACCCCATCGGGAAGATGGAGCGCAAACGAAGGGCAGCCCTCTTCGTTGAGCTGGATGTCGGTCGCATAAGCAGCAAGCTCAGCCTCGGGAAGCCCACTAGCGCAAACGCCCGAACCATCATAAAGGAACGTCTTGATGTTCCGCTTGTCGAGCTTTGCCCACTCACGCTGCTTGGCACAGTATCCGTCGGCAGCATTCAGCACAGCAATGCCCGAACCATCAGCCAGGGCATCGAGCACTTCGGCCTTGGCTCGTGCGATGTTCTCCTTCGAGCCTAAAAGCTCCATGTGGCATTCGCCCACATTGGTGATAAGCGAAATATCCGGCTTCACGAACGCGCATAGCTCTTCGAGCTGGCCCAAACCGCGCATGCCCATTTCGACAACAACAAACTCGGTATCTGCATTGGCTTCCAGCAGCGTGCGGGGAACACCCAGCTCGTTGTTCTGGTTCGCCTTGGTTGCCACCGTCTTGAAGGTAGTGGAAAGAACATCGCGCACAAGGTTTTTCGTCGTAGTTTTGCCCATTGATCCCGTAAGCGCGATGACCTTGCCCTGCAAATGACCGCGCCAGCCACGAGCCAGAGCGGTAAATGCACGAGCCGTTTCATCGACACGCAGAATGGCGGCTCCTTCTGCTTTCGCAGTTTCGAGCACAGCATCGGGCAACTCGTGCATCACCAATGCGGCAACGGCACCCGAACGAAGGGCTCCTTCTACGAAATCGTGGCCATCAACGCGTTCGCCCGGCAAGGCAACGTACACAAAGCCGGGCTTCACCTCGCGGGAATCCCACGTTACACCGCATGCCTCCTTTTCGAGACTCTGAGGCTCTACCAGGTAATCAGCCGAAGTGTATTCAGCGATTTTGCCAATAGGAAGACGCATAGAGTTAACCAAACACCTTCTCGAGTTCTTCGGCCGCTACCTCGCGATCGTCAAAATGATGCTTTTCGGTGCCGATGATCTGATAATCCTCGTGGCCCTTACCTGCAATAAGGATGGCATCACCAGCGGAAGCATGGGCAATCGCACAGGCAATAGCGCTGCGACGATCGGGTTCGACGTCAAAACGGCCCTCGCCTTCACGCATACCATCAAGGATGTCATCGATGATGGTTTGCGGGTTCTCGGTGCGGGGGTTATCGGAGGTAACCACCGCATAATCGGCAGCCAGCGCAGCTTTACCCATAATGGGGCGCTTGCTCGAATCGCGGTCGCCACCACAGCCGAACACAACCAGGGTTTTATGCCCGTCGTCGACCAAGGCAGAAACGGAGGCGATGGCGTTTTCCAGAGCATCAGGGGTGTGGGCATAATCAACGTACACCGAAACGCCGCCATCATGCTCGGTGTGAACGCGCTGCAAGCGACCTGGGACAGCAGGTGCATCGCGAAGCGCTTCTGCAATAGTGGAAGGCAGGTAGCCCAGATGCATGGCAACACCAAATGCGGTCATGATGTTCTCAACGTTGAAACGGCCAACCAAAGGATACGTAAAGGTGATGTTCGAGCCACGCACGGAAAGTGTAACCGTTGTTTCTGCGGAACCGTACTCAACGGCAACCGGATGAATCTGAGCGGAAGCATCGAAGCCTGTGGTGATGATTGCGTCTTCGTTTGCCGAGCAACGCTTCAGAAGCTCCTTGCCCCACGCGCTTTCGATGTTGATAACGCGCTTGGCGGGGTAATCCTTCGAGAACAGGCGAGCCTTCGCTGCAAAGTACGATTCGAACGTCTTGTGGTAGTCAAGGTGGTCCTGCGTAAGATTTGTAAACGCAGTAACCGCAAAAGAGGTTGCCCAGGTGCGGTCGAGATCGAGCGCATGGGAGCTTACCTCCATGGAAACGACGCCGCAGTCCTCATCGCGCATCTGAGCAAGCAGCTCTTGCAAGTCGGGAGATTCGGGGGTGGTATGGCTCGAAGGGCGATGCTCACCGCCGATTTCGATGCCCACCGTGCCAATAAGGCCGGTGCGGTTGCCCAAATGCTGGGCAATGTGGTCAACCAGGTACGTGGTTGTGGTTTTACCGTTGGTACCCGTAACGCCTACCAGGGAAAATTCCTTGGAGGGTTCGCCGTAGAATCGGGATGCCATGCGCGCCATGGCCTTGCGGGAATCCTTTACCACGACTTCCGTGATATCGGTGGCATCCGCCAAATAGATCTTGCGCTCAACAATCAAAACGCGCGCGCCACGATCGATGGCGTCCTGAGCATAGGAATGACCATCGCTCTTCAAGCCTACGATGCAGCAGAATGCATCACCTGGCTTTACGCAATCGCTTCGGTACGCAATGCCGGAAACCAGTTCGTCTGCATTGCCGATGATGGTGCAATCAATACCTTCGAACAGCTCTCCGCATGTCTTCTGAGTCATGAGAACCTCAATTCTGAGTGATGTTATAGCGATCAATCGCAAACGCCATTATATCCCGAAACGTCCCTACCGTTTTCCTTTCGCCAGGAACATCCGTAGCCCCCACGAAGCACACAAGATTCGTGGACGTATCGGGCAGATATCCGATAAACGAAATATTGTACATGCCCTTCTTGTAGCCGCCGGTATCAGAGGCTATTTCCGCCGTGCCAGTCTTGCCCACAACGCGATAGCCCTTGATCTGGGCATCTGTTGCCGTACCGCGCTCTACCGTCTGCTGCATCATCGATTCAAGATCGCTGATAGCACCCGCATTGTCGGTGATTTGGGCCGTTTCGTAGCTACGACGTTCGGATTCGCTGGGGACGTCGGTCAGGAAATGGGGCGTGCAGGCCACGCCGTCATTGGCGAGTGCGCCGTAGAAACGCACCATTTCTATTGGCGTGGTGGTAAGGCCCTGGCCGAAACTGATGTTGTAGCCCTGCACGGTAGACCATTCGTTTTTAGGCGCAATGGCGCCCGACGCTTCGCCGGGATAGTCGACGCCCGTCTTATCGCACAGCTGGAATTGCTGAATGTATTCGTACAAGCGCGTAAAGGTGAGGTCTTTCGCCACCAGCGAGATACCGACATTCGAGGAATCGGCGATGATGGTAGATACGCTCATGTCCTCCGAAGGACGCTCGTGAGAGTCGGTGATGGTGTAGTCGTCCACCTTGAGAGCCGCAGGACAATAATAGGTTGAGTCGAGCGTCACCTTGCCATCGAGCAATGCGGCGAGCATAGTTAGCGGCTTCATGATCGAACCAGGTTCATATGCCGAAGAAATACCCGAAAGATTCGTGGCGCCCTCTTTAACCTCGCTCAGATCGGTGATATCGAACGTCGGCGAAGAGGAGCACGCATAAATTTCACCAGTTGCGGAGTCCATCAAGATAGCCGAGCCGCCTTTGCCCTGCACCTCTTCTACGCGAAGGGCGAGCGACTCTTCCAGTTTCTGCTGCATATCGACGTCAATGGAAAGAACGATATCCTGACCATTCACCACTTCCGCGGTTACCTTTTCCGATCCAGGAACAGGTACGCCTTCCTTGCTGTACTCGGTGGTTTTGTGGCCAGCTGTGCCGCCCAGAATATCGTCGTAATACAGCTCCAAACCGGTAATGGCCTTACCTTCGGAATTCAAAATGCCGATGATCTGGCTTGCCGTTGCACCACATGGGTACACGCGCTTAGTGGTTTTCTCGAAGTCGACGCCTTCGATACCCAGATCCTTGATCTTTTTCATACCGTCTTCGTCGGCACCTTTATAGAGGTACGCAAAGTTGGAGTCGGTAGTGATTTTGTTCTTGTAATCTTGCACTTCCCCGCCAAATGCATCGGCCAACGCCTGAGCTAGCTGGTCTACTTTGTCGGAACTAACCATATGGGGATGGCAGAATACGTTGTAAGCATCAACGGTGGTTGCGAGGATTGTGCCATTGCGGTCGTAGATGGTGCCGCGACGCGGCTGAACGTCAACGGTGACCTCACGCGAAGAATCACGATTGAGGTTCGCCTGAGCATCGATAACCATCAAGCCGAAAAGACGAATGGCCAGAATCAGAGCGAAGACGCAAAACGCCACAAAGAAGATTGCCAATCGGCCGTTCAATACGTCCATATCCATATGCATGCCGCGACCACCACGCTGAGGGCGCACGGGAGGCTGCTGGCGCTGAGATCGAGGAGTCGAACCTTGGCGCTGGGGGCGGCGCGAAGAGGACCTATCGTCCATAAGCGCTTATCCCTCAGAGGCAAGACGGGAAACGCTTTCCGAGAAGGAAAGATTGCCCGCGGAATCGATAGCAACAGGGTCGACAGAAAGCGTCATGGTAGAAGAATTCGTAGCAGCCGTCATGGAAAGACGCTCTCCTGCTTCGGTGCGAATGTTATTCGGATTAGAAAGAAGGCTCTCCTGCACAGCAAGCGATTCGCCCGTGGTGCGCGCATCGGAAATCTGGGCGCGCAAGTCGCTCGACTGCGAGGCGATGCTGTATGCGGCAGAAGAAAGGCCTACGCGGACAAAGCCAATAACCAAAAAAACGATTACGCATGCAATGATGGCCTTGATGCCCAATACGGCGCCATCGGAAAGCGTAGGGTATACCGCATGCTTGCGGCCGGGAACAACGCGAACGGAAGGGGCGCTTTCAAGGTGGCGAGCAGGGCGCGTAGCGGCATGATCGTAGCGGTATGCGGGCGCGCTTGACATCTGCTTACCTCCTTGCTTTACGACCTATTGTTCGACATATCAATTTATGCGTTTTCGTCCAGGCGTTCGGCAACGCGAAGTTTTGCACTACGCGAACGCGGATTACGCTTAATTTCCTCTTCAGACGGGAGCACTGGCTTGCGCGTGACCACTTTGAGTATCGGCTTGTTCCCACAAACGCATACAGGCAAATCGGGCGGACACGTGCAGCCCTTTGAGTACTCACGGAAAAAATCCTTCACGATGCGATCTTCTAGGGAGTGATAGCTGATTACTGCGATGCGCCCACCGGGAGCAAGCCAGCGCACAGCCGACTCGAGTCCGCTTTTCAGCACGTCAAGCTCACCGTTCACTTCGATTCGCAAAGCCTGAAATGTTCTCTTGGCCGGATGGCCGCCTGCACGGCGCGCCGAAGCGGGCACCGCGGCCTTGATGACATCTACGAGCTGTTCGCTGCTCGTAAGTGGCACCTCTTCGCGAGCCGCCACGATGAAATCGGCGATGCGACTAGCCCATTTCTCGTCTGAGTAATGACGGATGACCCGAGCGAGATCTGCTGCGGTATAAGTGTTGACGATCTCAGCTGCGGTTAAAGTTTGGTTACTCGGATCCATCCGCATATCAAGAGGGCCAGTTTCCTTAAAGGAAAAGCCACGAGAAGGCGTGTCAATCTGCACCGAAGAAACCCCGATGTCGAACAGAATCGCATCGATAGAGGGAATCTGGGCAGACACAAGAAGAGAATCCAATTCCCCGAAGTTGCCGGCAAGTACATCAACCTCTGGACGGACATCATCGGGCAAAGCGGCCAAGCGCTCAGATGCGGCAGCACGTGCCACGTCGTCTTGGTCGATGCCCAGCAGATGGCCAGTTGGGCCAATAAGCTTTGCGGCTTCAAGGGAATGCCCTGCCCCACCGAGCGTTGCATCTACGTACGTCTTTCCTTCGGAAAGCTTCAAATACTTCATGCACTCAGGGAGCAAAACGGGAATATGCCGATATTCGCTTGTCATCGTTCGCGCGTCCTAACCAATCACATGCACAGGGCGGTAAGATCCGTATCAAGCAGGAACTGGTTCCAACGCTCTTCATCCCAAATCTCAATATGATCGCCATTGCCAACAATGACCACGTCTTTATCAAAACCCACCGTCTCACGCAGAGAAGGCGAGATGTTGATACGACCCGCATTGTCGACTTCGCACTTAGAAGCACGAGAATTCAACTTCAACTTAAGTCTGACCATATTGCTATCGCCAACGTTGAAGCCGCCTCGAGCTTCGAAAAGGCTATCTACCCACTTGTTGAAATCCTCGGTTTCGAAGATATACAGGCAGGTGCCATCAAGGCTCAGCGTCATTCTGAGATTGTCGGAGAGTTCCTTGCGGAAATCGGCAGGCAAAGACAAACGTCCCTTGGCATCAAGCTTGCGGCTGAATTCGCCAAGAAGTTCGCTCACGCCTCCCTCCTTCCTTGGGGGTATCTCGTGAAAGCTATTTTAGGTCAGGCTTCGCCACCTCGCAACACAAAATGGGATTTTCTCCCACTCTCTCCCCCTTACTCCCCCACCTAATGTTGTTGAAAGGCACACTATTTCTCAATACTTCACTACATATTGTGCCTATAGGCCAAAATACACCCCTAGGTATCGGTTTTGGAAACGGTGGGGAAAGGTGGGGGATTTTTTCCATCCACCCCGTGTTCGTCTACATCTTCGCCATAAATCGCGCCATTGAATCGTCGATTTCAAGGCAAAACGGCCCTATTCGCTCACTTTAGGGATAAAAGGGGGAGAAAGTGGGAGACCCACTAAGGGCTCTGTGGGACGGCAGGGGTCTGCTCGAGACGCCCGCTCCGCTGTTCGGGTCCCAAGGCAGCGTTTTGGGGCACTCATGCACTCACTGCTTCATGCCTTTGAACACGATTCGTTTCGCAGATCTGGCGGAAACAGCGCCCAGGGCGTCGCTCGCAAAACCTAACCATCCTACGGACAACACCAAGCCTGCCTCATCTATAGCATTGTTTTCTTTCCTATACGTGAACCGACGCCGCACACGACAGTCCCGCGCCGCTTCGAGGCCACCCCAGAGGCCAAAAACAAAAAACTGGCCTAGATTGCAACTTTTTTGCGATTAGGGATTGTCGCAAGGTTCCAAAACACAGATCCGCAGCGTAAAACCGCAGGTAATCAGCTTCGCGATAGCCTGTTTCCGCTTTACGGAGGCGAAAAGGAGTCCCTAACCGCAAAAAAGTTGCAAAAGCGCCCAGATTTTTGTTTCCGCAATTGAAAACCGCCGTGATAAACGGACCCAGGCAGCCCATAGGTCCTTGGCAAGCACACGATAGCGCAGCGCTAGGCACGCGGGTGGGCGGTGCTATGCCCGCCTATGGGCTGCCTGGGTCCATGGCCGGGCAGCGCTAGGCACGCGGGTGGGCGGCGAAGTACTCTTCCTTTAATTGGGCTGCTTGAATGTGCGTATAGATTTGCGTTGTAGAGATGTCGGAGTGCCCCAGCATTTCCTGGATAGCACGTAAGTCGGCGCCACCTTCTAGCAAGTGAGTGGCAAACGAATGACGAAGCGTATGAGGATGCAGGTTTTCCACCCCGATGGCCATACCCGCTTTCGCGACAATGCGATGCACGCTCTGCCGGGTCAGCCTACCGCCGCGAGCGTTCAGGAACACCGCAGGAACAGGATGCTGCGCATTGCCCAGCAGCTGGGGACGTGCTTCTTCCAAGTATTCCCACATTCGTTTCACGGCTACCCCAGAAAAAGGAACGATGCGCTCTTTGGAGCCCTTTCCCAACACGCGCAGATAGCCTTCATCGAAGTAGACGCGATCCACATCGAGGCCAACCAGTTCGCTTACGCGCAAACCGCAGCCATACAAAACCTCGAGCAGACATGCATTGCGCATTTCGATAGGGGTCGAGTTCGGCTGGCTATCGAGGAGCTTCGACACCTGGGCAACGGACAGCACGTCGGGCAATGTGTGGGGTTTGCGGGGCAAGGGCACCGTTTGCGTTGGATCAGCCTCAGCAAAGCCCTCGCGCACCAAAAAGCGATGGTATCCTTTCGCCACCGAAAGCCGCCGCTCTATGGTGCTAGGGGCAAATCCGCGGTTGCCCATATCGGCAACGAACGCCGCCACATCTTTACGCTGCACCAAAGAGGCTTCGTGCACATCGCGCTCCGATTCCAAAAAAAGGCAGTACTTTTGCAAGTCACCGCGATAAGCGTTCACCGTTGCCGGCGAAGCACCACGCTCGGCAACCAAATAGCCTATGTAATCCTCAAGGTAAAACACCCAACGCCTCCACAGAAAAGCCCCTCGACTTCCCACCATTATCCAACAGGCAAGAAGATCGAGGGGCTTTTCAATGAAAGTGCGCGTAGCGGGCAGTTAGCCGACAACCGATGCGCTGCCAACAACGCCGGGCTCACCAAGGGGCATCCTCGTGTCAGAAGGCCAGGCAAGCGAAGGGGCGGAAACGCTAACATGTTTGCCGTTGTACGGCGTCCAGGAACCTGCGCCCGTTCCGTGCGCCAGCACAAGGTAATGAGCCGTGCCGCTGCGAGATCCAGAGCCATCGCCGTTTTTGGCCTTTACCGTTTTGGCGCTATCGAGCTTCATAACCGCCGTGGCAATTTTTATTGAGCTTGGTCCGTTCGGGTTTTCTATACCTAACGCCTCTGCCATTTCGGCATCACTCGCAAATACGTACACCGTGCCAGAGTAGGTGCCTTCAGCATCCGTCGTGGACTTTGAAGAAGCGTCTCCCCCAGAAGCGGATTCGCTCTTCGTTGCCTGGCTTGAGGTGCTGGAAGCAGACTGCTGCGCCTTCGCCGCATCGACGCGCTTGGTGGCTGCATCCTTTAGCTTGCTAGCAGCTTCTTCACTAGCCGCTCCACCGTTCTTTGCGGCTTCATAGGCGTCTTCGATTTGCTTATAAGTGGTCTTGCCGGCCGGTAAGGGCTTCAAGGTAATTGCCTCTCCGGGAGAAAGAGTTCCATCTTCACCGACCGTTTCCTCCGCATAGGCACCTTCGATGGAATACAGAGTGCCATCGGCAGCAATAGGCGAAGCCGTTACTTCGAAGGTATAGGTTCCAGCCACCAGATCCAGCGAAGCGGAATCATTGCCAACGTAGCACGACTCCTCTACCGAATTGCCGCTTACATCGGTCCCTTTAACGGAAAGCGGAATCATAGTGCCCGTAGAAGTGTCCAACCCTTCAGCATTTACCGTAAACGTCACGTGGTGTTTCGCGGTACGCTGATCGTTAGCCTGGCACGCACTTACGCCGAACACCAAACCAATCACAAGCAGAACGGCTATCACGGCAATTACCGTGATCCGTTTGCGCTTGCGCGGTTCGTCGCCCGAGCTATTGGGCGTCCCTCCCGAGGGGCTCGTTGCACTTTCACGGTAGCCTGCAGCCGAGTCGACCCCAGGGCCCAGCTCGATAGGCACTTCGATTTTGGCACCGCATTCGGGGCAATGCAGCGATTCGTCAGATGCTTTTGCACCGCAATTCTGGCAAAACATAGCTGTTCCTTTCATTTGGGATATCAAGTAAACACATCACTTAGTTGGCTGGTAGTCGGTCAAAGGAGTCCATTCGAAATCAGAAAGGAGGTAAGCCTCACCCATGTCGGGAGCCCGATCGCCGCGAGACAGCCGGTATTCCCCAACCTCTTGCGCCATGCCGTCCTCCAGGGTAAATACCGTCACTCCAGCACTGTACTGGCCGCCACCGCTAAGGGACATCTTGCCGCTGGCAAACAGAGTCCAGGTCGATGTTTGCCACCCTTTCCCTTCGAAGAGGGACTGCGGCGCGCCATTATGGATTCCATATGCAGCAACGGGAATGTAATCGTTTGCAGTTACCGCCGCAATAACGAGTTCAAGCGTTCCATCGCTGTTGAGGTCTTTGTAGGCATAGGAAAGTATTGCACCCTGGAAATCCGTCTGGTGGGCTTGGCCAACATAGAGCATCCTCCCCGAAAGAACCTCGCTTATGTTCGAAAGATCATCATCGTACGATGTTGTCGGCCAACCGTTGTCGGATGCGCTTTTGTAATGAGTAAGCACATCATCAAAAACTGCCTTTTGGCCAGCATAAGGGTCAGCTGGTTCAGGGTTGCCCTGTTCGACAACGACAGGCTGAGGCGCAACGAAAGTCCGGTAAGCCCACATAGCAGCAAACGCTGTTGCAGAAGAAAGAGCCAAGATCACGATAACGACAAGAACCAGTTGGGGCATTTTGCGTCGACTGCGCGCACGGACGGCCTTGATTTGGCCACCAAGATCACCTGCCCCACCCGCCCTCGAGGCTTGAAGGGGCCCATGGTCAAGACCCGTCCAGGGCGCAGGGGATTCTTTGGCCGATTCCTCAACAGTAAAGAAAGAAGCCTCGGCAGACGCAGATGCCGCCTTCTCCGTTTTCGCCCCGCACGCTGGGCAGAACTTTGCATCATCTGATATCTTGCTGCCGCACTCGCCGCAGTACATCGCTTTTCTCCTTCGTCGTAGCTCATTTCAGCGATTTGTATAGTACGCTTATCAGTGGACGCGAAAAAGCAATTTTGACCGTTTAAAAATTTTAGCATTGGCAGAAAAGTCTCACAGAAGGAAAATGTCGTGATCTCCGCAGACCCCCTGATTCAGCGCCGAAGCCCAACTGGGCAGGTTACGGGTCTTGACGCCTGCCCTGCACAGGGAAGCGAACAGATGCCGGAAAGCAAAATAGCCGCACCCTTTTCTGGAGTTCTATTCACCCCGAAAGCAGAAACCAACCGAAAGCCAAGAAGCGCAGAAGATCCACATCGTAAGCCGGCGGGTGCCTCGATGACTTTGCTCGAGCTCGCTTCCTGCGCATCAGCAGGCTCGGCGATAGAGCCAGACGGCTCTATGCGCCTGCAAACACACGTCAAATCCGCCGATTTGATCGATTTCGCGAAGAAGCATGGGCCCCTCATCGCACGCGAACCGGCATCTTGCGTAAACCTCTGTGCGCAAGGTCGTCTGCAATCCATCGAAGAGAGCACATCCCTCTGGGCATCCGCAGCGCTGACAGCTAACATCGCGACATTGGCAGCAGAGCTCGCATCAGGAGCACTTCCGATGCGCAACGCCCAAAAAATCCTAGCGGGCCTTTCCCATTGGAGGCTGCAAGCCAATGAGGGCAAGTCATTTGAGCTGTATTTGATCTCCCGCCCCACAAGCGCGTCATACGCCCATTGGCTTGGCGCCCCCTGCTTTATACGTCGCGAAGTGATTGGCGAGCGTATCGGTTACGCCTTCCTGCTCGGAAACGAAACCGGTTATCCTCCATCGACGCTCGAAATAGCCCTCGCGCTATTCGCCGAAGAACCCGCTGCAAGTGATTTTTCCGTACTTATGAGAGCGTTTGACCTCAGTATCGAAACGGGAGCTCAACTTGCCGAAGAGGCCAGCGCGGCAACGGGCAAAAGGAACGCCGTCCCCACCCAACCTGAGCGACCGGGCGATCACACCCTCACCGAAACGGAGCTTTCCTTCAACGAAGAGGATCGGCCAATCCTGGGGCTGCTTTGTCGAACACTCGCTGTTGCCCACATGAACGATATCCAGGTAGATGTTTTCTCAACCGACGAATCGACAGGCCCCTTCGTGTTCGGGAGCTATTTGAGCTGGCTATGGTACGACTTCTCGTTAGGAATCGGACAAGCACGCATTCATTATTGCGCTCGCTGCGGCAAAGGTTTTTCAACAGCCGGTCACCGCGGGATAGAAAAGAGATACTGCAGCGATCGATGCCGTGAGGCAGCCCACAACGAACGAACAGCACAATCGAAGGCATGGGCTAGGCGTTTATTCCTCCAAAAGGAAATGAGCATAGACGCCATACGCAAGCGGCTCTTTGCCCATGAGCAAAAAACCACCGGCAGTGAGCGAATCAAAAAGTGGCTTTCAAGTTGGCCCGATCTCAAACATGCACTCGACGAGGACATTCAATCCAAGGGATGGGGCTCACCTCTCCTTGCCCGCTGCCGAAAAGAAGAACTCGACCTCGATAAACTGCTAAGTGCAAAACGCAAAAAAGAACTTGCCGAACTGAAAAAAGAAAAGGAGGGCCCGCATAAATAAGCGAGCCCCCACAATAGCAAAGCGAAAACAGCCGATGTTACGCGCGATGCTTCAAGGCCGCACCAACGAATCCCACGAACAGCGGGTGGGGCTTGGTGGGTCGGCTCTTGAATTCCGGGTGACCTTGGCTTGCCAAGAACCAAGGATGACCGGGAATTTCCACCATTTCCGTCAGGCGCCCATCGGGAGAAAGACCAGAGATGCGCAACCCGGCACCCGTCAACGTGTCGCGGTAGGCGTTGTTCACCTCGTAACGATGGCGATGGCGTTCGTAGATGACCTCTTCGCCGTACACCTCATGGGCAAGAGACCCCTTTTCCAGCTTGCAAGGATAGGCGCCCAAGCGCATGGTGCCGCCCTTGTCTTCAACGTCTTCCTGCTCGGGCATAAGGTCGATAACCGTATAGTCAGCGTTCTCGTCGAACTCGGCAGAGGTGGCGCCGGCAAGTCCCGCAACATTACGCGCGAACTCACACACAGCCGCCTGCAGGCCCAGGCAAATGCCCAAAAAGGGAATGTTATTTTCGCGGGCATAGCGAGCCGCCTCGATCTTTCCTTCGAAAGCGCGCTGGCCAAAGCCGCCGGGAACCAAGATGCCGTCCATGGAGCCAAGCGTTTCCTCAACGTTTTCGGCATTTAGCTCTTCGCCATCAATCAGATGCACTTCGGCGTGGACGCCATTGGCGACGCCAGCATGGTACAGCGCCTCGATAATGGAGAGGTAAGCGTCGGGCAGGCTTACGTATTTGCCTACCACCGCAATATCAACCGCGCCTTCAACGGCATCCGCCGCGGAAAGGAACGATTTCAACGGATCAAGGTTGATCTCGGGCTGCTCCAAGCCGAAACGCTTCAGCACCTTGGTATCAAACTGCTGATCGAACAAAGAAAGCGGCACTTCATAGATAGAAGGCGCATCGATGCAGGCAAGCACGTCTTCGGGGGCAACGTCGCAGAACAGGGCGATCTTTTCTCGAACCTGCTCGGAAATTTCATGGTCGGAGCGGCACACGATGAAATCAGGCTGAACGCCGATGGAACGCAGCTCCTTGACGCTATGCTGTGTAGGCTTTGTTTTCACCTCATGGGCTGCGGCGATGTAAGGTACCAGCGTTACATGCACGAACAGGACATCGCCGTAGGGGCGCTCCTTCTTGAACTGGCGCGCCGCCTCGATAAAGGGCTGCGATTCGATGTCGCCGATGGTACCGCCGATTTCAGAGATTACGATATCGGCGTTCGACTGCTCCGCGATGCGGTACAGGCGCTCTTTAATGGCATTGGTAACGTGAGGAATAACCTGTACGGTACCGCCCAGGAAGTCGCCGCGGCGTTCGCGGGCAATGAGGCTCTTGTAAATGGAGCCCTGGGTGAAGTTGGATTCACGAGAGAGGCTTTCATCGATAAAACGCTCGTAATGACCCAGGTCAAGGTCGCCCTCGTGGCCGTCGTCAGTAACGAACACCTCACCATGCTGGAAAGGGCTCATGGTGCCCGGATCCACGTTCAGGTAGGGATCCATCTTCTGCATGGTTACTTTGTATCCACGGGCTTTGAGCAGATGACCCAGCGATGCCGCCGTAATCCCCTTGCCCAGGGAAGAAACAACGCCGCCAGTCACAAAGATATGCTTTGCCATGATTCTCCTTCATGAACGAATGAACGCTACAAACAAAAAAGCGCTTGAAGGCACAAAACTGCTTTCAAACGCTTTTCTATATTAGCGAGAAGGAGCCACGCGGAATCCCTGTTTTGAAGTGTTTTCAGATTCGTAACATTGACGCTTTTACGCCGCGTGATTGCCCTTCTTGCCGCGACCGAGCTTACCGGCAAACTTGCTACCGATACGTGAGAGCACGGCGAATTCTTCCACGCGCAACACCTTGCACAAGCCAAAGGAAACCACCAAGCCCACGATGCCCGAAACAGCCAGGATGGCAACCGCCTTCACTACCGCGCTGATGGCAACACCAGCAAGCAGCACGCCCATGCCATTGGCAAGCACGCCTGCCGCCACGGCGCCAACCACACTGGCAACAACCGTTTTGACCACCATAACCACAATGCCGCGATTGCCATAGCCGCCAACCTTGCCGCGCACGATAAATGAGCACACCACGAACATCACTGCGTAGAATCCCAAGTCGGCAACGGGAATGCCCGCCAGCCCCAACACATTGGGCTGGCACAAATACCAGTATCCCGCCACTTGGACAAAACGCACTACAAAATCGATAAGGGCGAACTTCAAGAAGCTGCGCAATGCCGCAAAAACACGGTACATATACATGTATCCCGCATAGAACGGCAAGCTCAAAACCCATACGGCAAGGATGCTACCGACGTTGTTAACCTCGTCGGCGGTAAAGGCACCAGCCTGGAACAGCTGCATCAGCGGCTGAGCCAAGGCGCCCACCAACAACGCCAACGGGATAATGAGGAAAAAGGTTGAACGCAAGCCCGAGCGAATGAATCCTCGGAAGCCCTCCCAGTCTTCGCGCGCTGCGCAATCGGACAGCTCGGTAAGCAGCGTGGTGGAAAGCGAAACAGCGATAACGCCATAGGGAAGCTGATACCACGTCCACGCATAGTTCAAAGTGGAAGGTCCATTCGGCGCCGCCTCGAGCGAGAATGCATTGCGGCAACTGAAGGTAATCATCGTGCCCGCAATGTAGAGAAACATAGGGCCGGCAACCTTAAGCGCCTCCATGATCATGGGGTCACGCAGATTGATGTGAGGATGATAGCGGAAACCCTGCTTCACCAATGAGGGAATCTGGATGCCGAACTGGCACAGCACGCCCAGCGAAGTGCCAATAGCCAGCCACCACAGTGCAAACTCCTCGTTCCAAGCCGAAAGCGGCACGAAGCCGAACATCACCACAGTTACCACAATATTGTTCATGACCGGCGCCAACGACGGCATAAGGTAGGTTCGTTCGGCATTCAAGATGCCCGTGATAACCGCGCCAACGCCGTAGAACAAGATCTGAATAGCAAAGATGCGGAAAAAGAAGATGGCCAAGGTCTTCGAGTCGCCTTGTCCGACGGTAAAGGTCTGCGTCTCGATTACCAGCGGAGAAAACACCGAACAGGCAAGCGCCAGGATGCCCAAGAGCACGATGGTAAGGGTCAGGATATTTGAAGCGAACTTATAGGCTTCCCCGTTACCCTTCTTTTCTTTCTGGAGCAAATATAAAGGCAAAAACGCTGTGGCAAGAAGACCCGAAGCCGCCAGCTCGTAAATCATGGAAGGCATATTGTATGCAATCTGATATGCCGAGGTGAGCAAAGTGTTGCCCAAGGCAAACGCCATCGCCCACGTGCGCAAAAGCCCCGTTACACGGGAACCGAGCGTGCACAGGGTAATGAGCCCCGTATTTTTAAGTATGCTGTCTTTAGAGTCGTTGGCCATTGGTCCTCAAGGTTGTCTATAATTGTTCAGATTCCAGGGAACCATACTAAGGAATAATCTATGCGCATTCTTATTGTTCGCAATAATTACAACCCCAAGGCGCTCGAATCAGCGCTGCTCCTCGAGGTGTACCTGGCTTCCCAGGGCGTCGAATTCACCGCTTTCGATACGGACGACCTCCGCGCTTCATCCGAGTTTTTCCAGCGCCGCGTCGAAAATATCGACGACTTCGATCTTGCCGTAGTACTGGGCGGCGACGGCACCATTTTGCGTACCGCCGCTCAAATCAAATACCGCCGCATCCCTATTCTGGGCGTGAACTTCGGTCATCTGGGGTTCATGGCCAATTCCAACGAAGACGGCATTATCCCCGTAGTTGCGGCCGCACTCGCCGGCGAACTGACCACCGAATACCGCACGAACCTGCGCATTGACGTCTTCTGCGAAGGCGATGAAGGGGCCAATGGCGGTCCCGATGCTCCCATGAAGGGCTCACAGCAGTTTTTCGGCCTGAATGAGCTCACCCTTGCTCGTGGCGCCCAGGGTCGCGTCATCGACTGCGCCTACACGGTTGCAGGCGAAAAAGTTGCCGACGTTAAGGGAGATGGCCTCATCGTTGCCACCGCAACCGGGTCCACTGCTTACGCCCTTTCCGCAGGCGGCCCGCTGGTTGCCCCTGGCTACAGCGGCCTGGTGGTAGTGCCCATCGCGCCCCATTCCCTGCACTCTCGAGCGCTGGTTACCGGCCCTTCCGATATCGTCGAAATCGCAATGGACCCTTCGAGCGCAAACCGTGAGGCAACCATGTTCATCGATGGCGAGCTTATTCCCATCGATCGCCCCATCCGCCGCGTTATCGTTCAGTCGGGCGAAGAGCCCACTGTGTTGCTGCGCTACAAGGCCGAATCGTTTTACGGCCGCACTTCACGCGTGTTCTTCTCGTAACCAAAACGCTTATAGCAAGAACTGTTTGCCGCACAATGGCAAGCCCGTTTCTCCTTACCATGCCCCACTTTGGTAGTCGCGCCCTCCCTTGAGGGCCAAAAGAAGCCCAAAAGCGGGGCGTTTTTCGTTTCGCACCAACTCAAGCGCCTCAAGGCACGGCTCGGCAAACCAGATGAAGCCCGAGCCAAGTTAACCCACCTGCTCAAATCTGCGCATCAAAGCAAATCGTTTGGAAACCACAAAGAAACCGACTCGAAATACCGCCTTCCTACAATCGGTTGCGGAAACCATGCGCACATAGAAGGAGGCCCATCATGGAAAAGCGCACTGGGCCAAACGGGCCCGCTGCAGAAGAGCGGGAACAAGCGCTTGCCCGTGAGATACGCGTGAAAGACGCCCTCATTCATGAAGTCCATCATCGAGTGAAGAACAATTTGCAAACCGTTGAATCACTGATGCGCCTGCATATTCGCCGCTGCCCCTCCGAAGAGGCAAGAAGCGTCCTGGTCGAAGCGGCGGGGCGCCTTCGCTCCATGGCGATAGCGCATGAGATGCTCTCTGAGGCAACCAAGGAACAGGTGGACGTCATCGAACTTGCTCGGCGCGTATCGCAGCAGGTCAAAACCAGTATGTGCGGCGACTCAAGTCGGTTTTGCATCACAGTTACCGGAACCCCGCGCCTTATTCCCGGATCCGTTTCCATAAGCTTGGCGCTTGTCATAGCTGAAATCACGTGCAATTCCTTCGAGCATGGATTCGCCGAAGAAACGCAGGGGAACGTGAACATCAGTCTCAAGCAAACCGAAAAAGGGCTGCGCGTAACCATCGGCGATGACGGTTGCGGGCTACCCAGCGGATTCACCATCCAAGGACAAACCAGCATGGGATTGACCCTTATGCGCACCCTGGTCGAGGACGATCTTCGCAGCGAACTCGAAGAAGTGGCAACGCCCATTGGGGCATGCTTCACATTCGAAATACCCAACCTCATCCTTAACGAACAGAACCAAACACCAGAAGAGGAACAATGAAGCTCCTAATAGCAGAAGACGAAGCGATCATCCGCATGGACCTGAAAGAGACCCTGCAAGATCTGGGCTACGAAATTGTCGCAGAGGCACGCAGCGGACGCGAAGCGGTTCAAAAGGCATTCGCCTTTGCACCCGATTGCGCGCTTATGGATGCCCATATGGATGGCGATGACGGATTCACGGCAGCTCAGGAAATCGCACAGGCACAGCTATGCCCCGTTGTGATGGTTACTGCTTACGCACAGACGGACAAGGTCAAAGAAGCATCCAAGATGGGCGTGTTCGGCTATGTGACGAAGCCCTTCGCCGAAAAGGATCTGGTTGCCGCTATCGAGGTTGCCACCAGCCGTTTCAAGCAAGAAGAGCAGCTGCACGGTGAGCTTGATCGGCTAAAAGCACGCATGGAATCACGACGTCTCATCGATAAGGCAAAATGCCTGCTCATTGAAGCAGGAGCAACAGAAGAAGGGGCCTTCGGTCGCATGCGGAAGATTTCCATGAACACGCGCAAGCCTCTAGCGGAAGTTGCCGAAGCGATTATCTTGGGCTACGAAGCGAGCCATTAGCCGCCTTGCTTCCGCAAGGAGGCGCGCATCGGCCTGCGCTTAGCGGCGGATCTTGCCCATCCCCTACATGCAGGAGCCCCATCTGCGCCATCACCTGAGCATGAAACCGCCGGGCACGGTTCTGCCACGTTCGTTTCACCCGCAAATTCGCCAGCACAAAAGCGGCTCTGCCCTCCTGAAACCAGGCGAGCGGAGCCGCTTCATAGCATTTAGGGTTTGAAACTATCGGGCTCTTCGCTACAGAGCCGCATCACCTGTTTCACCTGTTCGCACGCGAATTGCCTCGGCAACGTCTTTTATGAAGATCTTGCCATCGCCAAAAGTCGCGTTGCCCATGCTCGAAACCATCTCGTTCACAATCGGGTCAACCAAGTCGTCAGCCACCACGGTGCGAACCGAAACCTTGGGAAGCATATTCACGCCACGATTGTCATCGCGCGTGTACACCTGATGGTAGCCCTGCTGATGACCGTAGCCAAAACCCTGGCTCACGAAAATGCCGTTCTTGCTGAAGGCGGAAAGGATGCGCTTTACGCGCTCGAGTTTGTCGCCATTGATAATGATCTCTATTTCCTTCATAAGTGTTCTCTCTCTTTCGTTCATGCGAATTAGCAAACCGCAAAGCGGCAAAGCCTTCGGGGGGGGGGATGTCCGCGATGCACAGAGGTAGCTGGGTCTAATCTGGTCGTACAGTCTGCGTTTAACCGAAAAGGCGCAGGTAACGCTCCACCAAATTCATGGTGCCTTCCATATACCCCTGCATATATCCCTGAACGGGGGTGGAATCTTGATGGCTTCCCATCCAAGCCATCATCTGGATACGACGTTGCAAAATGAACGTGTCGATTTCCACGAAATCGGTATCAGTAAAAGGAAGAACCCTGCGATATCCGTCAAGCCATGCGTTCACCAAATCGGGAACATCTTCCCTATCCTCGATGAAGGTCAGCGCACCCGCCAGATCGTGCAGATGCCAGTCAAAACCGAAATCGTCAAAGTCGATAACCTTGATTACATCGCCATCGACCAAGATATTGGTGTCGCGCAAGTCGGCATGGATCACGCCATAGTTCAGATCGGTTTTGCCGTAGCGGTCCAATCGTGCCTTGATGATCTGGCAACAGCGCTCGATCTTCGCCTCCGCTTCCGGGTACAGATCGGGATAATCGCGCCAATTACCCCAAACGGCATTTTCACCAATCATGTTCTCGTAATCCCAGTGAAAGCGCTTAATATCCTTGGTTCCGTTCCAAATCTCGGTTTGGCGATGCAGGTAGGCCGTTGTCTCCCCAAGCGTTCGGAAATGGGCGGGAGCCGCTTCTGGAGAGTTATCGTGCTCCAGTGTTTCGCCCGTCAAAAATTCAGTCGCAATGCAGAAGTACGTTACTTTATCCTTCTCGATCTCCTGAATGTAGGAGCCATCGCTTGCGGGGATAGGGTTGGCAACCTTAAGCGGCGTATAGTCGTTGATCTGGCGAAGCCAGCTTATCTCGCTTTCGTACTCTTCGCGCGTATGATAGCCAGGGCGCCCAACACGCAGCACAAACAGCTTTTCATCGGTTGCAGGGTCGTACACCAAATACGTAGCATTCTCGGAAAAAGCAAGGAGCTTCACCGCGTACGAATCGGCATAGTGTCCAGCTGCCGCTTTTGCCACTTCCATAAATACTTCGGGGTTCTCAAAATTATTTGCCATGAGGGGGTATCCTTTCAAGCTCGTTCGTCAAAACAGGACGAGCGTCATGTGCTAAGCCTCAAGCTGAGATAGCGAGGCTTCCAAGGCACTTGCGAACATATCGAGATCGGAGTCATCGAACACCAACGGCGGACGAACCTTCAGCACATTGCCATAAGGACCGCACAAGGAAATAAGCACGTGGTTTTCACGCAGCTTTTCGATAAGGGAAACGGCGAAAGGCCGATCGGCTTCCTTTGTGCCAGGGCGGACCACCTCTATGCCAGTGAACAAGCCGGCACCACGTACATCGGCAAGCTCAGGATGGCGCGTTGCAATGTCGCTCACAGCAGCGCGAAGCTTCTCGCCCATAACGCGGGTGTGCTCCAAAATGTCGTTTTCGCGAATGTAGTTAAGAACCGCCTGAGCTGCAGCCATGGAAACAGGGTTTCCGGCAAACGTGTTGAAGTAGGGGTTATCCTGCGCAAACGCATCGAGGACCTTGCTCTTTATTGCCATGGCAGAGCAAGGAATGCCGTTCGCCATGGGCTTGCCCATGGTTACGATATCGGGCACGATACCATGACGCGCAAAGCCCCAGAAGGCATCGCCGGTACGGCAGAACCCTGGCTGCACCTCATCGGCAATGTACACGCCACCTTCTTTGTGAACCAAGTCAACAACCGGCTTCAAGAAGCCCGGCGTACCAGGAATAACGCCATCGGAAGAAAAGATGCCATCGAACAACACGCCGGCAAACTTGATGCCGTGGCGACGCATGTCCTGAATCTGGATGGAAATCTGCTCGCACATCCATGCACCCAAATCGTCGGTTTCCAACCTGAACGTGTCAGGGGAAGGAACCATGCGCATAGTCCGGCTCATGGCAACGCTTTTACCGATCGACGGGGAGAGGCCCGAGATCAAAGCCGTATTGCCGTGGTACGCTTCGCCGGTAACGATAATTCCCTCGCCGCCTGTATAAAACTGAGCGCAGCGCACCGCCAGGTCATTGGCCTCCGAACCTGAGCACATGAACATTACGCGATTGATTTCCTCGGGCATAGTCGAAAGCAAGTCCTCGGCATAGTCCAAGATGTTCTCATGCACATAGCGAGTATGCGTATTCAGCAACTGCAGCTGACCAGTAACCGCTTCGGTGATTGCCGGATTGCTATGGCCCATCGAGGGAATGTTGTTGTACATATCAAGGTACTCGGTACCATCGGCGTCGAACAGGCGCGTTCCCTTGCCGCGCACCAGGTGCAATGGTTTCTGGTAAAACAGGCGATAACAAGGGCCCAGCACCGCTCGACGCTCAACCAGGCTCTTCAAATCGCCTTCCAAAGAATCAATATTGGCAACGTTGAAACTGTTCGATTCAAGGATGCCAACGTCTTCACTCTTGCAACCCATTTTCTTCCTCTCGCTTAAGTTAATTCAGCCTGCGCCGGCTCTTCAGCTTGCACCCCTCAGCGGATGGCAACGCTCTCTCTTTTCCAGCCGCGCACAAAGCACTCGTAATCCAATTCTTCGAAACCGTTTATGAAGCTATCGGCTGCTTCACGCAGATCCTCTTCTGTACCTGCGTTATCGGAGTCGTATATGCCCAAAGTCATAAAGCCCGCCTGCGCCATTGCGCCCAATGCATACGCCGAATCATCAACACACCAGCTGTTGGCGGGATTTGCGCCAAGCCTGAAAGCGACGCTTACGCTGAACTGGGGGTCGCTCTTCGTCCTGCCCTCGCCTTCCGCAGAGGCAACCACATCGAACAAGTCGAATATGCCCGCTCTCTCCAAGCCCGCTTGAAGGAAGTCAACAGGGCTTGACGAGGCAACCGCGAGCTTCACGCCGTCGCCACTCAGCCGGCGGGCGAGTTCCACCGCGCCGCTTCGGGCCAGAACGTTGTCGCGATACTCGCCAAGAAGGATCTGATGGGCATCATCCAGAACTTCTTCAACCGAACCGCCCAAGCCGCATTCCCGATGGAAAAAGGCTGCTGTTTCGGGGAGAGTATTCGCGTTCAAACGAACCAATTGCATGGGGTTGAGGGCGATTCCCGCCTTTTGGGCAAATCGCTCCTGCAGTGCATGCCATGCGGGCATCGAGTCAAGCAGCGTTCCGTCGCAATCGAAAATCACCGAATCAATCACAGCATCTCCTTACCCTCGCAGCAGGGAATACACGCCGCAGGGGCCAAACTGCCCCTGCGGAAACGGTCTAACTCAACTCAGCTTCCGCAGCCTTCAAAGCGGCAAATTCTTCTTCAGGAGCATTGCCTACCAGGTGCTTTCGCGAATAGGCGAAGAAGTACACCATCAGCCCCGCAAGAACTGCAAGGGTGCAGCCTGCAGCGAAGGCATCAACCGTGAAAGTCGAAACGATAGCTACCAGGGAAAGAGCAAAAGAAATGCTGGTAAGGGCGATTCCACCAGGGGCCTTGAAGCCTCGCTCCATGCCTGGCTCCTTCTTGCGCAAGATAATGTGGGAAAGGTTCATCATTGCGTAGGAAACGCATGCGGCGAATACCGCCATGTTCAGGAGGATATCGCCGTCTTGAACTACGGCAGCCAAGGTAAAGGCAATGGTGCCCAAAACGAGCAGGGCAACGAACGGAGTTTTACGGGAGCCCGTGACAGAAAGGAACTTAGGCAAATAGCCAGCACGGGAAAGAGCGAATGCTTGGCGGGAGCCGCTGAATACCGTCGAGAAGAACGAAGCAACCAGGCCGGCCAGACCAGCGTAGTTCACAAACGTCGCAAGAGGACCTTCGCCAACTTCATTCAATGCGTCAACCAACGGTGCAGCTGCAGCGCCGGCGAACTCAGCGCCAGCACCGCCTGCAGTAAGGAACAGAACCAAAGCGCCCGTAACCATGAGGGTCAGTATTGCACCGATAATACCCTTGGGCATGTCCTTCTTTGGATTTGCCGATTCTTCCGCTGCCAGGGGAACGCCCTCAACAGCGAGGAACAGCCAAATACCAAATGGGAGAGCAGAAATCACACCGGCAACACCGAAAGGCAGAAGTGCCGTACCCCCATCTACGGCAGGGGCGATATTGAAGAGGTTAGCCACTTCGAAGTGAGGCGCAATGCCAACAACGAAAGCGATAAGGGCGATCATGGCAATAGCGGTAATGCCAAATACGATCTTTAATGCTTCGCCAACACCAATAAGGTGGATACCAACAAAAACAATAAAGAAGAAGCCGATGATGGCAACCGAGGGGATATCGGCGAACAGGCCCAACGCATGCACATATGCAGCAATAAACGTCGAGATGGCAGCGGGGCAAATCGTGTACTCAATCAGGATGGCGAACCCGGTCAGCGCACCACCCACTTTGCCCATGGCGCGGCGGGCAAAGCCATAGCCAGCGCCAGCTGCGGGCATGGCAGAGGACATTTCAGCCAAGCCTAGCACCATGAACAAGTACATGGCTCCCATGACCAAGAATGCGATAAGCATTCCGAACCAGCCACCGTAACCTATGCCGTAGTTCCATCCGGAAAAGTCTCCGGATATTACGTAGGCAATGCCCAAGCTCATAAGCAATACCCAGTTTACGGCGCCCTTCTTAAGGGAGCGCTTTTCAAAGTATTCTTTCGATTCTGCGGTTATGCCACCCAAAACGGCGGCATCTGTTGGCGGTGTCATAAGGCGATCACTCCTTTTGCGTAAGATCGATATTCTTGCGCCAGCCACTTACGCAGCTGCCAGAGACTCGCCGTTGAGCCACTCATATTGCCGTACTCGCCGAAATGCCTTCCAGAGAGGCTTCGATCGAGGGCAATTCATGCATTCGAGCTCTCCGTTGAACTCGACAGGCTCATATTAGAACCGCTTTTGCCCACGACAAGCGCGATGCGCTCTGTTTAACAAAGGGTCAAAAGCCTTGAAACGCACGCTTAACATGAACGCTCATCAAGCTGATTGGAGATTTACAAAACACCAGGTCAAAAGCGAGTATTTCGCATAGTTCTCCAAAAACGCAGATAGATCGGCAGTTAACAGAGCGATCAATGAAATGGAAACAGCGCCGAAACACCGAGGGTACTTTGGCAAGCAACCCCGCGAGTGACAACCGTCCCTCAAAGCCCCTTTGCCCATTGAAGCCTTCTACCTCAAACATGCTCGCCGTTATAGCCCGCCACCAATTGGGCAATGAAAAAAGCGCCTCCGCAGAGGCGCTTAGGGAACGGACGGCGTCAAAGGCTAAGCCAGTCGACACAAAAAGACGGTCGAACGAACGCCCGATGAGGGCTATTCGACCTCAAGCCGAAGCTATTTGTTTACCGGGCGACGGTAATCAGGCTCCGTGGTCAGAACGCGGGGGCCATCTTCAGTGATAGCAACGGTTTTCTCGAAATGGGCAGAAGGCTTACCGTCGCGTGTGCAAACAAGCCAACCATCGCTCATAACCTTGGTTTTATAGGTACCGATATTGATCATAGGCTCAATGGCGATAACCATGCCAGGCTCAAGTTTAATTCCAGTGTGCTTTCGGCCGTAGTTGGGAACATTGGGGTCTTCGTGCATATCGCGACCCACGCCATGACCCACATACTCGCGCACAACACCGTAGCCAGCACGTTCGGCGATCTCCTGAATAGCATGGCCGATATCGCCCAGATGATTGCCAGGGCGAGCGGCCTCGATGCCAGCCCACATGCACTGTTCGGTAACCTCGAGCAGGCGCTTCTTTTCAGGAGAGATCTTGCCAACCGGATACGTCCAAGCGTTGTCGCCAACCCATCCTTTTACGATAGCGCCCGTATCAATGGAAAGGATATCGCCCTCCTGAAGAATGACGGAATTGGAGGGGATGCCATGAACGATCTGGTCGTTCACTGATGCACAAATGCTGCCGGGGAATCCGCCGTACCCCTTGAAAGCGGGGATACCGCCTTCCATGCGGATAATCATCTCAGCGATGCGATCCAGCTCGGCAGTAGATACGCCTGGCTTTACCCGCGCACCCACTTCACGCAAAACCTTAGCAGACAAGCGGCCCGCTTCGGCCATTTCCTCAATTTGATGAGGGGTCTTCTTTATGATCATGCCCTGATTACCTTTCTTGCACGTTTATCAGAGTCAGAATACACCGAAAGCATCCTAGGAAAAAGCAAAGTAATCCTGATAGGCAGGCAAGCTGGCAACCTTGCCATCACGAAATGCATCTACCCAGACATCCTGCAGGGAGCCTTTCTGCCCAACAGGATCGTAAGCGCCCGCTTCGGAGAGTTCCGTCTCCCAGGAAAATGACGAGATGCCTACGGTATAGGTATCTCCAGAGTGCAGATCGGCTGTGGATTCTCGCCCTTCATTGGCCGAAGAAGTGTCGGTTCCACCAGATTGCGGACCCGATGAGGTGATCTTCGCCACCGATTCAAGATGGTAGGAGCCGTTTTTCTGAGCTATCTCCAGATGCAGCCCGCTTACCACTGGCAAATCGTAGGGACTTTTTGCCGCCGCCACGCAACGCGAAAGATACTCGGTAAGTTCATCTCCCGAAAGAGAGACCACAGCAACAGGCATCTTTGCAACCGAATAGGCCAAATCCGTTGCCGTCTTATCTCCCGCATACAGGGGGCAGCGCGCAGCATGGGGCGAAACGACAAATGCATCAGTGTTCAACGCCTGCGACGACACTTGGGCGATGTCTAGGGCAGCAACGTTACCCTTCGTGTCATCGAAAAGGCCGCTCACGCCCTCGGAAAACGAAGTAAGCACCTTTTTATCTTCAGATTGCTCAGCCTTCAACAGGCCCTCCACTTCATCAAGGGCGCCCGCAGCATCAACTTCTCCTTTTACAACGTCCGAGAGCGTTTCGCCAACCGCATTCGATGCGAGCCTATTGGGCAGAAACGTTCGGACGCTTCCCTCTTCCAAGCTCGATGAAAGAGAAGAGAGTGCATCGGGAAGCTGAATCGGATCGTCTACAGAAGTGGATACCAATTTATCTATGCCATACAGACCCAGATAATAATTTTGGGCATCGACACTCATAATGCTCGAAAGCACATCAACTGCAGCCTTGTGTACAACCTCATCGCTCGCGGTAGAGGCAACCCCCTGGGTTTTCACATCGCTGACCATCCCCATAAATACTGGCTGAGCAAATGCCCAGCTCGAAGAGTCCCCGAAAAACGGCAGGGCCCTTACGGTCATATTATGCTGGGCGCCATACGACGAAGCCTGGCCATCAGACAAGAACAGCATTGCCGCTTTCCCATCTAAGAATTTCTGCCCGGCTTGATCAGGCGTCTCATTGAAACTCTCGGTGCTGATAACGCCCTGGGCCATAAGATCACTCAAATACGAAAGCGCATCGGGGAACGAGGAGGCATCTACGGAAACCGAGCTCGAATCGCGCTTCAACACCTGACTCAAAAAATCTTCTGTCTCGGACACCAGCGAAGCATCGGCAAACCCTTGCATGACCTCATAACAGATTTCGGTGTCGGCCATGCCTGCAGCAAGCGGCTCAACTCCCCTTTCCGAAAAGGCCTTGCATGCCTCGATAAACGACTGCTTATCACTCGGAACGGAAACGCCGTACAAATCAAATAGGTAGCTATTAATTACTATGCCCTCAAAGCCACTCGCACCTGGCAAATATTTCACCGCATCGGAATTGCAGGGGATCGACCTGAGCGTATCTTCGCTATACGATGCCGCGATATCCGTTTCCCCGAGATCGTAGAGCGAAGTAGAAAGCGATTCGGCGCTTACGCGGTTGAAGTCCTTCGTTAGGATGACATCGGGCAGCGATCCGTGTTTTGCCTGATAGTCATAGAAATCAAGTGAGTCATCCCCCACAATCCACTCTATTTCATAATCAGGGTTCAGCTCTTCGATATACTGAGCAAACCCCGAAGTGAGCACAGAATCGTCCCATACCGAAACGGTAACATGGGTTTTCTGATCAGGCGAATCGCATGAACAGAGAACCAAGGGGGAAAACGCCAGAGTCGTCGCAACCGCTACGCACAATGCAGTTCGTGTCAGTTTTGCGAACAATGAGCCTTCGCCCATGAGCAACGCCCCTTCTCTCCTGCAGCCCACATACGACGCTGGTGCCATGCACCGCTTCTCTCTTCCAGTATATGAGCCTCATCCCCTATTCACACAATTCACTCAAGGAAAGCTAAGCCGCATCCACCCTGATGGTGGCAAGCTTTGGTACCATGATTTCATCGCACAACAAAAGGAACCCCATGAACGAACGCAACACGAACCGCCGTGCTCAAACGCGCAGCAATCGCACCACGCAGCGCCACCAGATAGACGGACGCCCCGCACCTCGCCGACAGGCCAGCCATGCATCCGATTATTCGGAAGGTGCCTTCACGCAACCTTCCCGCAGCAGCACCTTCCGTTCCGATCCGCGCGAATCGGAACAATCAGCACGCTCACGCCGACAGCAGGGCCGCCGGCAACAGCCACCGCAACGAGGCCAACAACGCCCCAACCAACGGCACGTTTCCGGCCACCAAACCGCCCCGTCTTCTCGTAGAGCAAGTCGCACGCCTATCCACGAACGGCATTCCTACCAGACGCTCACGCCTCGCCAAGGAACCAGCACCTACGTTCGCCATGGATACTCGAAAAAACGCAGTAACCTGCCCTTTTTCGTTGGTGGAGCAGCAGCCCTCGTTGTCGTTATTTTTCTCGTAACCACCCTGGTCGGAGCTCTTGGCGGCTCGAGCCAAAACACCCAGGAAGAGACGCTTACCGCCGCCGATGCAGCACCAACGCCCACCACGCTTACGGTTACGTTCGCTGGCGACTGCACCTTGGGAACTGATGTTAATTTCAGCTCCGATACCAGCTTCAACACTAAATATGAAGCGGTCGACGACCCGTCCTATTTTCTCGCCAACGTTGCCGACATCTTCAAAAACGACGATCTTACCGTGGTGAACATGGAGGGAACCCTAACCACCTCCTCTACACGCCAGGATAAGACCTTCGCCTTCAAAGGCCCCGCCGATTATGCGCAAATCCTCGTGAAGGGCAACGTTGAAACAGCATCACTCGCCAACAATCACTCACGTGACTACGGCGAGCAAAGCTACACCGACACCATTTCCGCTCTGGAAAATGCAGGAATCGGAACCTTTGGCTACGACCGCATTGATTATCGCGAGGTCAACGGCGTGAAGGTTGCCCTCATTGGCACCTACGAACTGGCAAAACACCTCGACATCCAAGACGAGCTCAAGCAAAACATCAAAACCGCCAAGGAAAACGGAGCTCAGCTTGTTGCCGTCTATTTCCATTGGGGCACCGAAAAGGAAACGGTCCCCGATGAAACGCAAATTCAGCTGGGGCACATTGCCGTTGACGAGGGAGCCGATCTTGTTATCGGATCCCACCCTCACGTAATACAGGGATACGAGAAGTACAACGGCCGTTACATCGTATACAGCCTGGGCAACTTCTGCTTCGGCGGCAACCCCAATCCATCCGATAAAGACTGCATGATCTTCCAGCAAACGTTCACGGTAACGGGCAACGATGTTGCCACCGACGACAACATCAACGTTATCCCCTGCTCGATTTCTTCTGTTTCCAATTCGAACAACTACCAACCCACTCCGGCAACGGGCGACGAAAAAACCCGCATTGAAGCTAAAATCAAGAAGAGCAGCGACAGCATCGCAACGCTCTCAAATAAGGTGTCGCAGTCAAGTTAACCCGCAGAGCATGAATACGAGCGACTGCCCGGCTTCTTGTTCTTCGCAGGCAGACGCGCGAAGAAAGGAACTGAAATGGAAACTCCCGTTTGGCTTATCACCGGCGCAAGCCGAGGATTCGGCAAGGCATTCGCTCAGGCAGCGCTCAATCATGGCTGCCGCGTCGCAGCAGGTGCCCGCAAACCGGAAGCGGTACAGGCAGCCTTCGGGAAATCCGAGCAGCTTTTGCCCGTAAAGCTCGACGTGACCAACCAATCCGAAATCAAAGAAGCCGTAAATCAGGTAATTAAGGAATTCGGTCGCATCGATGTCTTGGTGAACAATGCGGGTTACGGGATCTTCGGATCGCTCGAAGAGACCACCGACGAGGAGACTCGTGCCATCTTCGACACCAACGTATTCGGCATGATGAATGTTACCCGCGCGGTACTGCCCCATATGCGCAAACAGGGCTCAGGACGCATTGTAAACATTGGATCCATGGCTAGTTTTGCCTGCGATCCTGGCGGAGCCCTCTACGACGCAACAAAGTTCTCCGTTGCCGCAGTAAGCGAAGTGCTTTCACTTGAAATGAAACCCTTTGGCATTGAAAGCATGGTAGTAGAGCCGGGCATGTTCCGCACCAATTTCTTCGACGGAACCTCCATCCACACGCCCGATGCCCCTCTTGAGGCATATGACAACACGCCTGCTCGCGGCGCGGAAGAGTTCTGCCTTGGCCACAATTACCAACAACACGGCGACCCTCAAAAAGCTGCCGAGTTTGTATACAAGGTGGTAAGCTCATCGAACCCCCTGCCCTTCTGGCTACCCGTCGGCAAAGACTCCATTAAGAAATTCGAGAAAAAGCTTACGAAAATGATCGAATCCATCCAGCCCTTCAAGGACGAAGCTTCGAACCTCTTCATCGACGAATAGACGCCAAATCCCATACATGAGCCATCCTCATGCCTCTATCCAAGAAGCAAGAGGATGGCTCAAGCTTGCTAAGCCTGATTGATGGATTTCGACAGGACCTATCTTCCGCCTAGGCTCGATCGCGGACAAACACTCTTGAGGTTGAACGCCTTGCATAGATCCTGCCTCCAGCATCGTTTGCCACCCCACCAACGGCACCGCCATGCGAAGAAGCAATTCCGATCAATCTAGAGAACGAAGTCCGCATGTAGAAATCGCAGCTCCGATCTTCGATACCACGAAACATCAGACTCGATGCCCCATGCACACGCAACAGCAGCCAATCCTACAGCGCGCCGTGTCAACACTCGTTTAATCACCATCACTGTTGGTCAGCGGCAAGTCATCGATCTTAAGCCGTAGCTTGCTCGTAGTGCCCCTCAAGTGCGCAAAACGCTGCTTTTTGATATCGGAGTTCAAGAACACAATGGCATGGGCGGCGTCCATGGCGAACTGGTAATTCGCTTCAATAAGCCGCTTCACCTCATCGGCCATAGTATCGCCAACTTTATTTGCTAGCGAACCTAGAATCGAAGCATTCATGTGGAGGTAGTACAGCAACTGAATGCTTCGATCACTGTCGGCTTGCCCATGTTCGATATCGATTCGTATCTGATCCAGCAGCCTTTCGTCCACACGTTCCATTTCACTCATCTTGTGGGAAATCGTCATGGATCTGCGCGATTGCAAGAAAACGAAAATAATCGACAGCACCACGAGAGTCCCCAAAAGAACAAACACCAAACGCATCATCAGCGTATCCCCGAGCGACATGGTGGGATACAGGGCGGCAAGCGCCAGCTGTGTACCAGCAGCCATAGAAACTGCAGGGCCAAAGTTCATCAAGATAACACCATAGCCCATAATGAGAACGCAGAGTATCCGAACAGATTCGGGGATGAAATGGGTGACGGCCACGAACACCGCCATGCCAACCAGCATGCCCAAAAGCTGTTTTCCCATCATTCTCATCGTTTCATCGCGGTACGTGTTCATCATCAGGAACGAAGTGATGGGAATCCATGCGCCGAAGCGCGTATCCATATAGAGCAGCATGAGCTCAGAAACCGCAAAGGACACTCCAACGATTACGCCAAGCTGAATAGAAAACCTAAGCTGAGAATTCTTAAGACTGAAGTTGTCCTTGATAAAGTGCAGTCGGTAACGAACACCCAATCCAAACGGCGTCGAATTATCACGCGATGCCTTACTGTCGCTCAACGTGTACATCATCGCCTCTAGCGTTGCGCGCCACGCCGTATCGTGCTCAAGGTTTTCCAACCGATGCGTATCGAGAAATTCCTGAAGCGCCGATATCATGGCGCGAACCTGCTTGATGCGCCCTTGCCCAAAGCCCAGAAATACTTCGGATAGATCGAGCAGATAGTCCCGTTCTGCCTGCTCCATGGAATGCACGTTGCGTGAGGCGCCGTGCATCATGTCGGCTATTTGCTCGGCGCATATCAAAAGCGATAACGTATACCGCTGCCGCCCGCTCAATACACCGCCTTGGCGAAAGACGTTGCCATACTCCTTGTTGCAATACTCTCGAGTAATGTCATACACCCTATGAGCATCAAGTTTGCTCACATCGAGGTTCGAAAGATCGATCAGCTGAAATCCAATGTCATCGAACGCCCTCATAACGAAGCCTCGATCTTGGGTTATCTCGCTTTGCGCCGAGAAGTAGCGCATGGCATAAATAAACGCGGTGGTACAGGCAACAGCAAACAAGGTTGCCACCATGCGCATCGGTATCTCATGCGCAGAAATAGGATAGATCTCCAACAGCAGGAAGCCCAAACCCAGCATGAAGAAATTTCGAGGGAGGTAATCATCGGAATTCATCAAGGTAATGCAGAACATATATACCGCGCTACCAGCCACCAGCAGCACAGGATGAAGGCCCGCAAGCGACGAGCAAAGGCTCATTACAAGAAACAACGCAGCATGCTTTAGGTAATTGACAAACGAAAGCCCCGCAGATTCAACCATTGTTCGAGCGAACGACTGGAAAATAACGCCCAACAGCGCATCTTCTACGCCAAACAACTGCAGTTCCACGAAAAAGAGCGCAACAAGAAATGCTACGTACGGAACTACGTTGGCAATCCTGTCTAGCATGCGCCCTCCCCTCTGGGGAACTTAACTATAGACACTCAAAGCATGTCCGATGATCACGAAAAAGCAGGTTGGCAATTGGCCCCAACCCCGCAATTAGCTATCCGCCTTCGCACCCTTCTCGCGAAGCGTCTCGGTTGCTGGATCCCATCGAAGGCTCTCCGCAAGCGAAATGATGTTTTCTACCGCACGAGTCTTATGAGCGTTTTTGCGGTAAATCAAATACACCGGATGGAAACCGGGCTCGACTTCCTTGATTCGAAGCGTATGCAGCTGAGGGAATGGAGCAAGACCCAGCGTTTTCAGCGAAATGCCCACCAATTCAGGTTCAACATCAACCACGCTTCCCAAAGTGATCTCATCATCGCACCATTGACGCACAGTAAGGTCATGAGCGGAAACCAGTTCTTTCACCTCAGCGCCAACGGGCGTTTCGGGGCGATAGGTAACAATCTCGGTGTTCTTAAGCTCGTCAAGCGAAATGCTGTCCTTCTTAGCCCAAGGACTATCTTCGTGGGCAATGGCCACCAAGTCTTGAGCCGAAACCGGAATGAATTCCAAGTCGGGACGATTTTCGACATACGCACCGATCACGATGTCGTACATTCCGTCGGTAAGGCTTTCGACCAAACCTTGGGTTAACCCTTGATACAGACGCACATCAACATGGGTGCCATACCGACAACGGTACTCCCTCAAAAGAGCCGGCAGGTAGTCCGCCTGCAGAGTAAAAATTGTGCCAATATCAATAGTTCCTGACAGACTGTTCGCATGTTCCTGCGCTACTTGGATTCCCTTGTCTATAACGTCGAGACCCTCAGACACGTATTCGTTGAATTCCTTGCCGAATTTCGTAAGTCGAACGTTGCGACCGTGTTGTTCGAATAGGGGAATACCAAGCTCGCCCTCCAACTGCTTAATGGAATTGGAGAGAGCAGGCTGAGTAATAAACAGCTCTTCCGCTGCCCGAGTAAAATGCTGGACCTGTGCCAGTTTTCTGAAATACCTTAACTGCGATAGATTCATTGCGACCCCTCACACCTCGCATAAAAAAAGGCCTCCGTCCCAGTTTATAGGACAGAGGCCTTTAAATGACCAGGTTTGTCAAAAGATTTGCAATCGCAATCTTTCAGGAAGCCTTAGTGCAGGTACTCGATGCGGCCGCCATGCTTCTCGCACTCGCGAGCGATGGTGATACGCTGAACGGTAGGAGCACCTTCCTCGAGCCACATAGCGCGGCAGTCGCGATACAGACGCTCGGTAGGACCGTAAGGAGAATCCTCGAAGTAGCCGTCGCCACCGAAGATCTCGAGCATCTCATCGGAAACCAGGCGAACCGTGTCGATGGAGAACAGCTTGCAGATTGCAGCCTTCTCGTCGATGAACTCGTTGTTCTGGTCGATGTCGAAGTCACGAGCGAAGTCGTAAACCAAGGTGCGCAGTGCATGAATCATCATCTGCATGTTAGCAATCTTCATCTTGATTGCCTGACGCTTGATGATCGGCTTACCGAAGGTTACACGATCAGCAGCGCGCTTGAGGGAGATCTCGAGCATACGCTGTGCCATGCCCAAGTTAGAGCAAGCGATGTGTACGCGGGAAACGCTCAGGGAGTGGATAGCAACTTCCATGCCCTGACCCTCTTCGCCGAGCAGGTAGATAGGATCGAGCTTGAGGTTGGTGAACTTCAAACCTGCATGGCCAGCACCCCTGCAGCCCATCATGTGGGGCATAGGGATGATTTCAAAGCCAGGTGCGTCGTTGGGAACGAGGAATGCGGAAAGACGGGAGTCCTTGTCGCTTTCCTGGTCGGTTACTGCGATTACATAGGTGTAATCGGAGCAGTCAGTGTGGGAGATGAGCCACTTCTCGCCGTTCAGAATATAAGAACCGTCAGGCTGCTTAACTGCGGTGGTGTGAAGGTCTGCGCCCGTACCGCCGGTCTTCTCAGTGATAGCGAAGTTGCAGTAAATAGTCTTGTCCTGGAACTTGTCCATGAGCTGATCCTTCAGCTCCTGCTTGCCGTAGTCCTCAAGGATACGCCAGTTCATGTCAGCAGCATGATGGAGATGCATACGCATTCCGCCAGGGCCACGAGAGAACTCTTCCTGAACCTTCAGGATCTCGAGCTCGTTGAGGTTCCATCCACCGTACTCTTCGGGAAGATAGAAGCGATAGAGATCGTTTTCCTTGGCGAGTTCATAGAACTTCTCCGGAAAAGTATTGGTTACCTCAATCTCTTTCTGCATCTCGTCGAATGGGCCCTCTGCCAATTCGCGGATCTGCTTGAGGTACGCCTGGAACTGCTCATCCGTAATGGTAGCTTTAGGATTCATTGGTCCCCCTAACCGTTGCAGTTTCATAAGCTTTTGCTTACAGGTCTTATTTTACGGTGAACAGGTTATATTTCAAATTCCGAAGGGTGTCAGTTTTCTTAAAAAGCTATAAGGCAAATGAATAGCTTTTGGTTGTCGTGCCTGAATAATTGGTTTATCGCAAGAAAATAGTTATTCAGCGAGCAAACAGGTAAAACACGTTCAGCTAGATCGCTTTAACAACAGTGAGCAAACCACCCTACCCTGCCTTTGCGCAAGACAGATCGCCAATTGCAGACACAGGTTAACCGCCGTTCGTTTCGCTGGCGCACGTTCGGCGGATTGTCCCACGAAACGCAAAACTCTGACGAAACCACAGGAATGCCCCTATGACACCATTAGCACCTTGATCAAGATCGACTACCCCACCTCACACGCAGCAGAACAACAAGAAAGGCGCCCACTAGGGGCGCCTTTCATCAAAGCAGCTTGAGCTGTCAACTTCTATTCAACTGGAGCTACAGGAGCACGATCCTCTTCGGGAACGATGTCGTCACCGAGACGGATACCGCCCTCTGCCTTAAGACGAGCAATGGTCTCATCGTCTGCGCCGACCTTCTTAAGGTACTCAGCGGTATCGCCACCGAGGACAGAAGCCTCTTCGAAATCAGCGATGTTAACCGGGATGGTGGACAGATGATGAGGAAGACCGGTCTGAAGAACACGGCCTACGCGGGGGAAGTCAACCCATGCCAAAGCCTCGGGGTTCTCACGCGTAATCTGCTCAACTGCTTCGGTCTTGGTATTGACCTTAGCAATGCAGAAGTCCTTGTCCTCAAGCCATTCCATCCACTCTGCCAGAGGCTTGCTCTTGATAACCTCTTCAACGGTCTTGAATGACTCAGGAGCTTCCCAACGACGCTTCAAGCCATCGCCCTTGATTTCAGGATGACCGATTGCATCGCAGAAGGGCTCCCAGAACTTGGATTCAACCATGCCAAGAGCAAGCTTGCCGCCGTCTGCCGTTTCGTACACGTTGTAAGCAGTGGAAGGATACTCGAGGTCGTCGCGCTTGCACTCGCCGTCGTTGAAGCACCAGCGAGAATCAAGAAGCGAGTTCCACCAAACGAAGCAATCGAACATCGAAGTATCAATGTACGTGCCCTTGCCAGTCTGCTCGCGAGCATACAGAGCCGCAAGAAGAGCCTGGCCTGCAACCATGCCGGAAGAAAGGTCGCACAGATGCAAAGGCGAGGTGGAGCCATGGTTTACGGACAGATAACCACTCGTTGCCTGCATGTTCAAGTCATGCTGGGCCTTCTTGGAGCGAGGATCCTCGGCGCCATAGCCGGAAATCGAGCAATAGATGATACGAGGATTGATCTCGTTAATCGTATCGTAGTCAATACCCAGCTTCTTGGTTACACCAGGGCGGAAGCTCTCAACGATAACGTCGGCTTCCTTGGCCATCTTCTTAAACCAATCAACAACTTCTTCGTTCTTGAGATTCAGCGAAACCGACTTCTTATTACGACCAAGTGCGGTGATGTAGTAGGAAATGCCGCCGCCCTTGGTGGGATAGTCGTGACGCATGAAGTCGCCAAGACCAGTATCTTCAACCTTGATTACCGTTGCACCAAGGTCAGCAAGCACCTGGGTTGCATAACCGCCTGGCAGGTAACGGGAGAAGTCGAGAACGGTAAGTCCAGAAAATGGAGTGTTTGCTCGTGACATGTCAGTATCCTCCTAGTCCCTCTTGGAATTCGGTCCGTAGCTGGGCTCCAAAACGGAAGCGGGCAGCGGATCGCCGGTGTAGCACATTACTGCGCCGTCCTCAACAAGCTTGTCGACGGCTGCATCGTCATAGCCATAGTCGTTGAGGATCCTGCGCGTGTCGTAACCGGTAGGACGGGAGCGACGCAGAACGGGGTCACCAATGCTGTCCAGACGGAACGGCATGGTGGTGATTACGTAATCTTCCTCTTCGCCATAGGGGCTCGAAGGACCCTGCTTCTCGTACTTCATGTAACGGAGCTGGTCGTTGTCGAATGCTTCCTGATCCTGAAGAACGTCGGTAACGGTCTGGATCTTCTCGAACGGAATGTCGTTCTCGCGGAAACGCTTCTCAAGCTCTTCATAGGTGAACTTCTTGCATGCCTGATGCATCTCAGCTACGACCTCGACATACTTGCCATTGTCAGCCAGTGCTTCAAGCGTGTTGTACTGCTCTTCGGTGTAGTACTTCGGATCCATCTCCAAAGTATCGAATACCAACTTGCAATACTTGTTGTAGTTGCCGAAGCACATGAGGAACCAGATGCCATCGGAAGATACATATGAATTGTTGGTGGGGCACTTTGCCTCCATGCGGTCCTTCGGGTAATCGCAACCCTGCTGCTGAGCAATCAGGGCAGAAGTCATGCCCCAAGTGCCAACATGATACAGAGAGCCCGTGACCTTATCGCCAACACCGGTGCGAAGAGCGCCAGCATAAGCGCCCAGAATACCTGCAGTCAGTGCGCAACCCGTGTTCCAGTCACCAAAAGCGATGGGGGAATTGCCAGGCTCATAGTGTGCGTTTGCCTGGGGAATTGCGCTTACAAAGCCAGAGCGGGCAGCAAATGCGGTTGCATCGAAGCCCTTAGCATCCTTCATGGGGCCATGCTCGCCATAGCCACGGTTCTGAGCCCAAACCAAACGAGGGAACTTCTCGTGCAACGTCTCATAGTCAAGGCCGAGACGCTTCAGTGCGCCCGAGCGAAGAGAAGTAAGGAAGATATCCGCCGTCTCAAGAAGGTGATACATAACTTCCAGACCCTCAGGGCTCTTGCAGTTGATTGCGGTCCATTCCTTGTTGAAGGAACCGCAGTCATATGCCACGTCGTCAAACTCGGTGCGGAACCTCATGCCCCAAGCCAAGCCCTGAGTACGCTGCTCGTCGCCTGTAAACGGCTCAACCTTAATAACCGTAGCACCCATTTCAGCAAGAGCTCGACCTGCGGCCGGGCCAGCTGCATACTGGGTAAGCTCAATTACTTTAACTCCCTGCAATCCTGCCATTGGATTCTCCTAACGATCAAATATGCCTTTCGACACATCGAAATTTTGCGAAAAAGGGTGCCGGCACCGTGGTGTCAGCACCCTTTTTAAGTCTCTTGCTATTTCATGCAACAAGAATGAGTTCTTCTTACGGCTCCAGAACTACGCGGAGGCCTTCGCCAGACTCGATGAACTCCATGCCCTTACGCCAATCCTTCAGAGGAATAACCATGTTAGAGATCATGGAGATATCCAGGCCATTAGCCAACAGGCTCAGAGCCTGACGCCAATGCTTACGCTCGTAAGCACGGTTGCCGATGATGCTGATCTGACGCATAGCGATGTCGGTCATCGGGATAGAAGAAGGCTTTGCGGGAAGACCCGTAATACCGATGCGACCGCCCTTAGCAACCATCTGAACAGCCTGTTCGGATACAGTCCAGTGACCTGCTGCGTCGAAGATGCACTCGGGGCCCTTGCCGCCGGTGAGCTCCTTAACCTTCTCAACAACGTCACATTCAGAGCCGTTAACGGTGATAGCGCCAAGCTGCTCTGCAACCTTGAAACGCTTAGCGTCTGCATCGAGGCCAGTTACGATAACCTTGCGGATACCACGAGCCTGCTTCAACAGGGCAACCATGAGCAGACCAATAGCGCCAGGGCCGATTACAACTGCGGTTTCACCGATCTGCGGATTTACACGCTCTACAGCGTTCATTGCTACGCAGAGAGGCTCAAGCAGAGCGCCCTGGGTGAAGGTAACGTCATCGGGCATCGGGATGATATTGGTTGCACGGATGGCCATGTACTTAGCAAATGCGCCAGGAAGGTCGGTGCCATAGAACGGACGGTTGTCGCAAATGTTTACCTCGCCGCGATCGCAATACTCGCAGGTGTTGTCGAAGAGTACCGGGTTTGCGGTTACTCGCTGACCAACCTTGAGGTTTGCAGGTGCATTCTTACCAACTTCAGCGATTACGCCAGAGAACTCATGACCGAAGATTGCAGGATACTGGATGTGATAGGAATTTGCGATTGCGGGATTCCAGCGATAGAGAGAGTGATCGGTGCCGCAGATGCCTACAGCCTTGATCTCCATCAGTACTTCGTCATCCTTGATCTGAGGAATATCGAAATCTTCTACGTACTCCATTGCATCCGGCTCAGCGGCGGTCTTGAGAAGTGCGTTCATCTTACCTTCCATGGGTAACTTCCTTTCGAAGAGTTCAAACAGGAAGCCAGCGCTTGTAGCCCCTCGCATCAAGCGCTGGCCAATAATTCGTTGTTACTGGATGGACCAGCCACCGTCGAGAACCAGAGTCTGACCAGTGGTGTACTCGGTAACAGGAAGAACGAGATGCAGAATTGCAGCACCCATTTCGTCGAGCGTACCGGTGTAGTTAGGCAGAGGAGTGCGGCTCTTAACGTATGCTTCCTGCTGAGGCTGCTCTTCGAATACCTTGGCAACCATCGGGGTGTAAACATAGCCAGGAGCGATGCCGTTAACCAGAATCTGCTTCTTAGCGAAGTCAACAGCCAAGGAGCGAACCATGCCCATAACGCCAGCCTTAGCGATGCAGTAAGGAGCAATGTTCTCCATGGAGTTGATGCCACGAGCGGAAGCTACAACTACCATCTTGCCCTTGATGTTCTTTGCTTCCATTGCGCGAGCAACAGAAGTCATCAGGAAGAAGTTGCCCTTCAGGTTAATGCTGAACAGCTTGTCCCACTGCTCAGGAGCAACGTCAACAGCGTTCATACGAGGCAATGCAATGCCGGCGGAAGTTACGAGGATGTCGATCTGGCCGAAGTTTTCCTCTGCAACCTTGATTACGTTGTCGATGGACTCCTGGCTGGTTACGTCGCATGCAACGCCAACTGCCTTGGTGCCCTGAGCCTTCAGCTCTTCAGCAACCTCATGGCAACCTGCCTCAGGTACGCCAGCGATAACCATGTTAGCGCCAGCTGCAGCAATAGCCTCTGCTGCTGCCTTGCCGATGCCGGAGTTGCCGCCAACTACGATGGCGCACTTTCCTGCAAGATGTTCCTTAGGCTGCTTTGCGAACCAATTCTCGGACATTTAAAACCCTCCTCTGTATTGCCAAGGGAACCGTACTCCTGTGAGTGTCCCTTGAATTACCTTTCGCTTTCGTTTCCGAAGCTGTTTGTATATTCGCCCAGAAGTGAAAGCGGGTCTAATTGCCGCGGAGTGCTTTCTAATAGCAAAGCCCAATGATATTCAGTTAGTTCTATCGGTTTTCTTTAACCTATAGAACGCGTTCTAATTTTCCCTATGGATTTGTTTGATTTTGGACAAAATCATAGATCGAAGATCGGCGATTCATTCACACTGAATCATTTCGTAAGTGCGCGAAATCTAACGTAACAGCAACAAGGCATTCTTTTGCTGTATCGATATCAAGCAACCCATTTACTGCTGCTTATTGATGGGCATTTGCAACATAACATGACTCACTAAAAACTTAGTACGACTACCGCAAGACGAGCAAACCACACCACAAAGATGCACAATGTTATGACGATAAGAAAGAAAGACGCTTTAAGGAATAAACAGACGCGTCGAATTACCGCCTCACAATAGAGCCGAATTTATACGACACCCCCAGCAAACGAGCCACTGGAACAAAAGCGCATTCAATTGAACTGTCTATCTAAGAGGAAGTGCCTCGCATGGGTGATTTGTTAGCATAAGTACCTACCTGTACTCCGATGCAGCATCAAACCAAGCTCCCTATATACAAAAACCCGTCCCAGGCTTACTGGAACGGGTTTCTACGTCTACTTATATACAGGCAAGAATCCTACAAGTCGCTATCGTTGATATAACACTCTTCCAATGGAACAACACCAGCGGGAAACTTAATGTGCTTTTGCGTGAACTTAATAAATTCCTCAACCAAATGCGAATGGAATGACTTCTTGTTGTAGCCAAGGTAAATGATATGGAACGGCTCTTGCAGCTCTTCGATAGGAATAGTCACGAGATTCTCAAGAGAAAGGTCATCCAAAGTCTCAAGAATAATAGCAGCTATATTCCGATCAGAAGAGACAAGCGTAGCAGCACTGATCTCGTCATTAAACCCTTGCTTAACGTCAAGGCCATAGCGTTGGAAGAAGCCCTCGAAGATAGTATGGGCATACGACTGGCTGCGATAAGAGGTAAGAGTAATCCCCTTCAAATCATTGAGGGAAACCATCTCTCTATCGGCAAGCTCGTTATAGGAATTAACTGCAAGTACAACGTTTTGCGAGAATTGCGGCACAAACTCAATATCGTCAAAACGATCCATCTTGCCGCAAAATACCACGTCAAATTTACCGTCAGCTAAGCCTTTAAGGCATTCAGACGTTGTTCCCTGATAGATGTCAAAGACAACGTCGTCACCAAAAGCGCCCTTAAATGAGCTGAGCAAACGAGGGAGATAGTTACGCTGAATGCTGATAACAGTTCCGATTCGAATCCTGCCGCTCAAACCAGAATTGTAGGCCTTCATAATTTCGACCGCTTTATCAATTTCATCCAAAGCGCAGCAGATATGCTTATTGAATTCTTCACCATATTCAGTGAGGCGAACGTTGCGCCCCACCCGCTCGAAAAAAGGAACGCCAATTTCCTTTTCAAGATTCTTAATAGAGTTAGAAAGCGAAGGCTGAGTAATATAGAGAGCCTCAGCAGCTTTTCCATAATGCTCGAATTTAGCAAGTGTTCTAAAGTAATACAACTGCGCCAGATTCATATAACCCCTCTTTGCTGATTGCAGATAGCAATCCAGAATATAAAAATCCGTTGACTCCTGAGCAACGAATTACCGTCTGCTTCAATATATTAGCTAATTTTAATAGTTATTGTAAATGTATAGCGAGTCAAATTTGGTTTTGGCGATTTAAAAAAAGAAATAATACCAGTTCAAACAAGAATTGAATTCGTAGCCCTATAGGAAAACCCGATTAATGATTCAGCTGCCCTATGAATTTCAAAAACATTGCTGGAGCAAATGATTAGAATTGATCCCCTGTTACAGATAGCCGCATTAAAGACGAAATACGGCGCGCCGCACGCCCGAGGGGAGCGGCCCCGGCGGGGAGGGCCCATGCCCCCAAACAAAAAAGGGCCCTTGAGGCCCTTGGAAGCGGAAACGCCCTGCATGAGCGGAACGGCCTATCCTCCCACGGACTGCACCGCAGTACTTTCGGCGATGGGGAGCTTAACTGCCGGGTTCGGCATGGGACCGGGTGATCCTCCCCTCCATGGTTCCGCTCATGCAGGGCGTTCGCCCGCACGAGATGCATATCCCGTTTTCAATCCAGGGGCCACCCTGGGGGTTGCATGGCGCTCAGCGAACCTTGTTCTCACTCATATCAGATCGAGAAGATGAATCGAGATGAAGAGCTCGGCCGATTAGTACCGCTCGCCTGAGCCCCTCGCGGGGCTTGCAGCTGCGGCCTATCGAACTTGTGGTCTACAAGTGGCCTTACCGAAGAGAGAACTCATCTCGAGGCCGGCTTCCCGCTTAGATGCTTTCAGCGGTTATCCGTTCCGCACGTAGCTAGGCAGCTGTGCCGTTGGTCGACAACTGCGGCACCAGAGGTGCGTCCATCCCGGTCCTCTCGTACTAGGGACAGATCCTCTCAATTCTCTTGCGCCCACGGAGGATAGGGACCGAACTGTCTCACGACGTTCTGAACCCAGCTCGCGTACCGCTTTAAACGGCGAACAGCCGTACCCTTGGGACCTGCTACAGCCCCAGGATGCGATGAGCCGACATCGAGGTGCCAAACCTTGCCGTCGATGTGGACTCTTGGGCAAGATCAGCCTGTTATCCCCGGAGTACCTTTTATCCGTTGAGCGACGGCCATTCCACGCTGGGCCGCCGGATCACTAGAACCGACTTTCGTCTCTGCTCGACTTGTTGGTCTCGCAGTCAGGCTCGCTTGTACTCTTGTGCTCTGCGGGCGATTGCCAACCGCCCTGAGCGAACCTTCGCACGCCTCCGTTACAGTTTAGGAGGCGACCGCCCCAGTCAAACTACCCACCTGGCACGGTCCGCGCCCCCGATGAGGGCGGCGCGTTAGGCTGCCGATGCGGTGAGGGCAGTATTCCAAGGGCGCCTCCCCGGGAACTGGCGTTCCCGGTTCGCAGGCTCCTGCCTATCCTCTACGCACCGCACCAACAGCCAATGCCAAGCTGCAGTAAAGGTTCACGGGGTCTTTCCGTCCTTCCGCAGGTAATTCGCATCTTCACGAATAATACAATTTCACCGGGTCCATGGTTGAGACAGCGCCCAAGTCGTTACGCCATTCGTGCAGGTCGGAACTTACCCGACAAGGAATTTCGCTACCTTAGGACCGTTATAGTTACGGCCGCCGTTTACTGGGGCTTGGCTTCAGGGCTTCGCTTGCGCTAACTCATCCGCGTAACCTTCCAGCACCGGGCAGGCGTCAGACCCTATACGTCGCCTTGCGGCTTTGCAGAGTCCTGTGTTTTTGGTAAACAGTCGCTTGGGCCGTTTCGCTGCGACCCCCTCCCGCTCCGTCCGCGTGGGACCTCACAGGCGGGGGCACTCCTTCTCCCGAAGTTACGGAGTCAGTATGCCGAGTTCCTTAACCATGGTTCTCCCGATCGCCTTGGTATGCTCTACCCGCCTACCTGTGTCGGTTTTGGTACGGGCACCGCCTCGCTCCTTAGAGGTTTTTCTCGGAAGCATGGGCTCGCCGGCTTCACATGAAGCTTCGTCTAACGTCTCGGCCTGATGCAGGGCGGATTTGCCTGCCCTGCGGCCTACGCGCTTTCACGGGGACGTCCAGAACCCCGCCCGGCTACCCTTCTCCGTCACCCCGTCGTAGTAACGCTCCGCGGTGGTACAGGAATGTCCGCCTGTTGTGCATCGGCTACGCCTGTCGGCCTCGCCTTAGCTCCCGACTGACCCTGGGGGGATTAGCCTTGCCCAGGAACCCTTAGGCTTACGGCGGAGGGGTTTCTCGCCCCTCTCTCGTTACTCATGCCAGCATTCTCACTTCCATGCAGTCCACCGACGGTCGCCCGTCGGCTTCGCCCCGGCATGGAAAGCTCCCCTACCACTGATAAAACAGTCCGCTGCTTCGGTACAACGCTTAGCCCCGTGTATTGTCGGCGCATGTCCACTTGACCAGTGAGCTGTTACGCACTCTTTAAATGCATGGCTGCTTCTAAGCCAACATCCTGGTTGTCTAGGCAAACGCACATCCTTTGCCACTCAGCGTTGATTTGGGGACCTTAGCAGGCGGTCTGGGCTGTTTCCCTCTCGAACACACGGCTTAGCCCACATGTTCTGACTCCCGATCTCGGGACCGACGGCATTCGGAGTTTGGTTTCGGTTGGTAGGCGGTGAGGCCCCCGCACGGATCCAGTGCTCTACCACCGTCGGTAAGCGATCGAGGCTAGCCCTAAAGCTATTTCGGGGAGAACGAGATATCTCCGGGTTTGATTGGCCTTTCACCCCTATCCACAGGTCATCCCCTCCGTTTTCAACCGAAGTGGGTTCGGCCCTCCACAGAGTCTTACCTCTGCCTCAGCCTGCCCATGGATAGATCACCCGGCTTCGCGTCTGCGGCTGGCGACTGATCGCCATCTTAAAGGCTCGCTTTCA